>FWWL01000177.1_pt1 | contig 186765 bp, 196 predicted proteins | sample 2228331 | NCBI WGS metagenome assembly FWWL01 (sample SAMEA103939775, study PRJEB20133) | metagenome | reverse complement strand
GAACATCCGTCGGCAAAAGCGGCTCGATCCGAGCCCACTGCGCATCGGAAAACCAAAAGAAATCAGACATATCAGCGCCTCCTCGCCGAGGCACTGAATCACAATCTGATCACCGTGGGAATCCAGTTATTGGGTCCGGACCCTACTACTTCTCAAAGTACGGTGAATATTCGTTTCGTTGAATGCCCTGGAATATCGTTGAAATTGGTGCGCGACGTGCACCTTTGCAAAATCTCCCACTTTGCAGCGGGTGTTGGTGTTTCATGGTAATCGATACCGCTGCTGCCTGTGATGCCTCGCAGCATTCCCGGCTGGACAAACCTGTGCGCGCTGGCAAATGGAAAGAAGATGCCAACGATTTCGTGCCATAAGCGTGCGCGACGGTCCCGGAAACGGGCATAGCAGGATCAAGCAGCAGCATGTGTGGAATCATCGGAATCGTCGGCAAGGAACAGGTCGCGGATCGGCTGGTCGATGGCCTGCGCCGGATGGAATACCGGGGGTATGACAGTGCGGGCATCTGTCTGGTCGAAGGTGGGCAACTGGTGCGCCGCCGCGCCGAAGGCAAGCTGGGCAACCTGGTCATCGAACTGGCGCGCAACCCCGCGTCCGGCCTGATCGGGATCGCCCACACCCGCTGGGCCACGCACGGCGCACCGACCACCAGCAACGCCCACCCGCACGCGACCGATCATGTCGCGCTGGTGCACAACGGGATCATCGAAAACTTCAAGCCGCTGCGCGATGCGCTGACCGCGCGCGGGCGCCGCTTCGAAAGCGAAACCGATACCGAAGTGGTCGCGCATCTCGTGTCCGAACAGGTGGAAGCGGGGCTTTCGCCGCAGGATGCGGTCAAGGCGGTGCTGCCGCAGTTGCGCGGGGCCTTTGCCCTGGCCATCGCGTTCCGCAGCCATGACGGCATGCTGATCGGCGCGCGGCTCGGCTCGCCGCTGGTGGTCGGCTATGGCGAAGGGGAAACCTATCTGGGTTCCGATGCGCTGGCGCTGGCGCCGCTGACGCAGCGCATCACCTATCTGGAAGAAGGCGATTGGGTGGTCATCACCCGCGATGGCGCGCAGATCTTCGATGCCGAAAACCAGCGGGTGGACCGGCCCATCGTGGCTTCGGGGGCAACCGCCGCGGCCATCGAAAAGGGCAATTACCGTCACTTCATGCAGAAGGAGATCTTCGAACAGCCGGTGGTCGTGGCGCAGACGCTGCGCAGCTATCTGCGCCGGGTCGAACAGACCGTGGCGCTGCCGCAGATCGACTTCGATCTGGCACGCATCAACCGCGTGACGATTGTCGCCTGCGGGACGAGTTATTACGCCGGGATGGTCGCCAAGTACTGGTTCGAACAGTTCGCGCGCCTGCCCGTGGATATCGATGTGGCCAGCGAGTTCCGTTACCGCGATCCGGTGCTGGAGCCGGGCGGCCTTGCGCTGTTCATTTCGCAGAGCGGCGAAACCGCCGATACGCTGGCGGCGCTGCGCCATTGCAAGGCGGCGGGGCAGACCATCGCGGTGGTCGTCAACGTGCCCACCAGCACCATGGCGCGCGAAGCGGACCTGCTGCTGCCGACCCACGCCGGGCCGGAAATCGGCGTGGCATCGACCAAGGCGTTCACCTGCCAGCTTGCCGTGCTGGCCGCGCTCGCGGTGCATCTTGCGGTCAAGCGCGGGCGGGTTACCCGCGCGGAAGAGGCGGCGATTGTCGAACAGCTTGTCGAAGTGCCCGCCGCGCTCAACGCCGCGCTGGCGTTTGACGAGGAAATTGCCGCCATGGCGCACCTGATCGCGCCGGCGCGCGACGTGCTCTACCTGGGGCGCGGGCCGGATTATCCGCTGGCGCTGGAAGGGGCGCTGAAGCTCAAGGAAATCAGCTATATCCACGCCGAAGGCTATGCCAGCGGGGAAATGAAGCACGGCCCCATCGCGCTGATCGACGAAGCGGTGCCGGTGATCGTGCTGGCGCCATCCGGCCCGCTGTTCGAAAAGACCGTGTCGAACATGCAGGAAGTGCGCGCGCGCGGCGGCAAGGTCGTGCTGATTTCCGATGCGGCGGGCATTGCCGAGGCCGGTGAAGGCTGTCTTGCCACGATCGAGATGCCCCGCGTCCACCCGCTGATCGCGCCGCTGGTCTATGCGGTGCCGGTCCAGTTGCTGGCCTACCACGTGGCCGTGGCCAAGGGCACCGACGTGGACCAGCCGCGCAACCTGGCCAAGTCCGTCACGGTGGAATGATGCGCCTTGCGCTGTATGAACCGGAGATCGCCGGGAATGTCGGCGCAGTGCTGCGGCTGGGGGCCTGTTTCGGCGTCGATGTCGATCTGATCGAACCGCTCGGCTTTGCGTGGGACGACCGCCGCGTGCGCCGCGCGGCGATGGATTATATCGACCACGTCCGCTTTGCCCGCCACGCCGGGTTTGCGCCATTCCGGGCGGCGGTGGCGCCGCGCCGTCTCGTGCTGTTCACTACGAAGGGCGAAGGGCTGCTCCACGATTTCGCCTTCGCGCCCGATGACGTGCTGCTGTTCGGCAAGGAAAGCGGCGGCGTGCCCGATCCCGTGGCGCAGGCGTGCGATGCCCGCGTGCGCATCCCGATCCGGGCAGAGGTCCGCTCGCTCAACCTCGCCATCGCCAGCGCGGTGGCCCTGGGCGAAGCCCTGCGCCAGACTGGCGGCCTGCCGGTCGGTTGATGGCGATGATGGGCCGGCGATGATGGAGAAGTGGTCGGGGAGATAGGATTCGAACCTACGACCCTCTGGTCCCAAACCAGATGCGCTACCAGGCTGCGCTACTCCCCGACGGGCTGCCTCCTAGGCGTTCGCGGACGATCCGGCAAGGCCGATTTAGTTGAATAGCGCCGGCCAGCTTCGCGCCAGCATATAGAGCGCCACGATCACGATCAGTCCGGCAAAAACGCTGTTCAGCGCGCCCTTGCGTGTGGCCAGCCGGGCCGATGCGCGGGTGCCGCCGACCGACCCGGCGATGCCGCCGAGGATGAAGGCGATGGCCAGCGGCCAGTCGATCAGCCCGGACGCCGCATAGTTCAGCGCGGTGGCAAGGCCGAAGGCGAACACCGCAACCAGCGATGTGCCGATGGCGCGGCCGATCGGCATCGCCGTGGAGGCAACCAGCGCGGGCACGATCAGGAAGCCGCCACCGATCCCGAAGAAGCCGGAAAGCGCCCCGGTGCCAAAACCGAACACGGTCACGCGCGGCAGGTTTTCGCGGTTGCAGACCACGCCTTCCACGCCCTGATCGCCGCGCCCGCGCCACATCGCAAAGGCCACGCCCAGCATCAGCAGCGCGAACAGGGCGAGCAGCCGCTGGCCGTCCATGGCCTTGCCCAGCGTCGATCCGGCCAGCGCGCCGAATACGCCCGCCGCCGCGAACATGCCGCCGCAGCGCCAGTTGACGTTGCGCGCGCGGGCGTGGCTGGCCAGCCCCGACAGCGCATTGGCCGCCACTGCCAGCGCGCTGGTGCCGATGGCGATATGGGGGCTGGCGACACCGACCAGATAGACCATCAGCGGCACGGCCAGGATCGACCCGCCGCCGCCAACCAGCCCCAGCACGAACCCCACCAGCACGCCCGAAACGGCGGCCAGCAGGTGTTGCAGATCGAGCAGGATCACAGCAGGTCCAGCGGCAGCTTGAGGTAGCGCACGCCGTTGGCTTCGGGTTCGGGCAGGTGGCCTGCGCGCATGTTGATCTGGATCGACGGCAGGATCAGCCGCGGCATGCCCAGGGTGGCATCGCGTGCTTCGCGCATGGCGACAAAGGCATCTTCGGCAACGCCATCGTGGACGTGGACATTGGCCGTGCGCTGCGCACCGATGGTGGTTTCCCAGACAAAGGCATCGCGCCCTGGCGCCTTGTAATCGTGGCACAGGAAAACCCGCGTCTGTTCCGGCAGTTGCATCAGGCGGCGGATCGAACGGAACAGCGTGCGCGCATCGCCGCCGGGAAAATCGGCGCGGGCCGTGCCATAATCGGGCATGAACAGCGTATCGCCGACGAACAGCGCATCCCCGATGGCATAGGCAAGGCACGCGGGGGTATGGCCCGGAACGTGCAGGGCAATGGCCGGTATGCTGCCGACTGCAAAGCGATGCCCATCGTCCATCAGCGCATCGAACTGGCTGCCATCGCGGGCAAAGGCCGGGCCTTCGTTGAAGACCTTGCCGAATACGTCCTGCACTGTGCGGATGGCCGTGCCGATGACGATCGTGCCGCCAAGCTGCGCCTTGAGATAGGGCGCGGCGGAAAGATGATCGGCGTGGGCGTGGGTTTCCAGCAACCAGTCCACGCCAAGGCCCAGTTCGCGCACATAGGCAATCACCGCATCGGCCCCGGCGTGGCTGGTGCGGCCCGACGCCTGATCGAAATCGAGCACTGAATCGATGATCGCCGCGCGGCGCGTTGCCGGGTCGTGGACGACATGGGTGGCGGTGAAGGTCGCTTCATCAAAGAAGGTGCGGACCACCGGCGCGCTATCGCTGGCGCTGCTTTCGATCTGCGCGGTGGCGGCGGCGAGGGGAAGGTCGGTCAACGGGATGCTCCTTGCCGGAATGACGATACCGGATATATATTCGAACATACTTATATAAATTGAAAGCGATGTATTCAAGGAAATTGCGCGCCGCGCGCCCTTGCAAGGCCGGTTCCGGGCGTTATCTCCATGGTATGACGAAGCCGACCGACCTTCAGGTGCTCAAGGCCAATGCCGCGATGATGGCTGGCCGCATGCGCACGATGAGCCATCCCGAACGCCTGCTCATGCTGTGCCGGATGGACGAGGGCGAGGTTTCGGTCAGCGAGCTGGTGGAACTGACCGGCCTTTCGCAATCGGCGGTGTCGCAGCATCTGGCGCGCCTGCGCGATGAAGCCGTGGTCGATAGCCGTGTGGCGGCGCAAGTGCGGTTCTACCGGCTGACCGACGAAGTGGTGCGCGCGATCATCCATGCGCTGTGCGACATCTGCGAAAGTCCGGCGCCCGCCATCCCCTGATCCGTTTTGCGGCAGGAAGCATCGTACCGGTACCATATTCGGGTTCCAAACCGCGGCAAAACCGATAAGCTTCCAGTCCATCGCAAAGCCGCCGGGAACAGGTGGCGTGCGGGAGCAGGAGTCACGAGATGGACGATCTTCCCCTCGCCACGTTCCACACCATGACGGACGGCACCCAGCAGGACTGGGACGCCATCATGCAGCATGTCCTCCCCTATGCGCGCAATGGCGGGGCGCGGGTGCTCGATCATCTGCGCCTGCTTGAAGGGGATTGCGGCGGCTTTGCCGTAGACCGGCTGACGCATTGCCTGCAGACCGCGACACGCGCGCACCGCGATGGGCAGGGCGAAGACTATGTCGTGATGGCGCTGCTGCACGATATCGGCGATACGCTGGGCGCTTATAGCCACCCCGATATCGCGGCGGCGATCCTCAAGCCGTTCGTGTCCGAAGAACTGCACTGGATCGTGCAGCACCACGGGATTTTCCAGGGGTACAATTTCTTCCACTACATCGGTCTGGACCGCAACATGCGCGACCGGTTCCAGGGGCATGAACACTATGCCGCAACGATGGCGTTCGTGGATCGCTACGATTGCCCGGCCTTCGACCCGGCGTATGACACCGCGCCTTTATCGTTTTTCGAACCGATGGTGATGCGGTTGTTCGAGGCGCCGAGCAGCGGGGTCTATCGCGCGTCGATGGAATAGGCCGCGTAAGGTCTGCAGTGCCGGGGCGGCGATGCGCCGGAGCGCAACTGCGGTTGCCGGGGTGCTGGTGTGCGGGAAGGCAGTGCGCGGGAATAGTACCGGCGCCGCGCGCGCCGCAGGCCGTCGCCCGGCACCTGTGTTGCAGATGCCGGGCAGGAACGGTTCAGCCGTTGAGCTTGTCCTTGACGGCCTTGGCGGCAGAGAAGGTCAGCTTGTTCGATGCTGCGATCTGGATGGTCGCGCCGGTCGAAGGGTTGCGGCCTTCGCGGGCCGGGCTGTTCTTGACCTTGAACTTGCCGAAACCGTTGAGCGAGACTTCCTCACCCTTGGCGGCAGCGTCGGCAATTGCGGCAAAGACGCTGTCGACCGCCTTGCGGGCATCGGCCTTGGACATGCCCTGGCTGGCGGCGATTACATCGGCGAGGTCGCTGTTGTTCATGGTATTCTGATCCTCAACTGGAAACGGGATGGCACGGCTAACGCATGGATAACGCGGAAAGCCATGGTGTTTTCCCGACTTTCCACTGAAATCGGCGCCTGCGCAAAGATTTTACCTCGAAAACGGGTGTTGCGGGTCTGCGAATCGCCGGTTTACGGGCGATACGCGGCCAAATGTATCATTGTGTCGCGCACCCGCTTCCGGTCCATCAAGGAAGGTGCGCAGGTGCAGCAATCTGCTAGACACTCGCGCAATTGTCGTGCCGCAAGACGTGAAGGTGGCGAATCGCGTATTGCACCGCACCATGCGGTGGGCTTGTCCGGTGCGGCAAACGTGTTGTTTCGAATACAGAGAGATCGTCCTTGCCGAACAGCCTCAGAACGCTGCTGCTCCTGTGTGCTGCCTCGCTCGCGCTTGCGGGATGCGGCAGTGCAGAGGAAAAGAAAGGGAAGCCTGCGCCGACGGTGGGGGTGATGATCGCCAAAACCCAGCCGGTCGAACTTTCGACCGAACTCGCCGGGCGTACAGAAGCATCCGAAATCGCGGAAGTTCGCCCGCAAGTGGCGGGTATCGTCATGGCCCGCCTGTTCCAGGAAGGGTCGTATGTCCGCGCCGGGCAACCGCTCTACCGCATCGATTCGCGCATCTATGCGGCCGGTCAGGCCCAGGCATCGGCCACGCTTGCCTCGGCCCGCGCGACGGTGGAGGCGAACCGGCTGCGCGCCGAACGCTTTGCCACGCTGGCCGAACAGGGCGGGGTCAGCCGTCAGGATGCCGCCGATGCGCAGGCCGCCTACAACCAGTCGCGCGCGGCGGTGGAACAGGCCCGTGCCGCGCTGGCATCGGCGCAGGTCAACCTTGGCTTTACCCGCCTCACCTCTCCGATCAGCGGGCGCATCGGGATTTCGATGATCACCAAGGGGGCGCTGGTCACGGTCGGCCAGGCCAGCCCGCTGGCCAAGGTGCAGCGGCTTGACCCGATGTATGTCAATATCCGCCAGTCGGGCGCGGATTTCATCGCGCTGCGCCGGGCGATCGAAAGCGGAAAGCTGGTGGCGGGCGCCGCCAGCGTGCAGGTGATCCTGCCCGATGGCACGCCCTATCCGATCGCCGGAAAGCTCAACCCCGCCGATGTTGATGTGAACCCGGAAACCGGCACGATCACGATCCGCGCGGTGGTTCCCAATCCCAAGGGCGATTTGCTGCCGGGGCTGTTCGTGCGCACCCGGATCGGCCAGGGCACGGTGCCCGATGGCATCCTTGTGCCGCAGGCCGCCGTCAGCCGCGACCCGCGCGGCCGCGCCAGCGTGCTGGTCGCCAACGCCAGCGACGAACTGGAACGGCGCCAGATCACTGCGGATACACCGGTCGGGCAGAACTGGCTGGTCACCAGCGGGCTGAAGGCGGGCGACCGGGTCGTGGTTGAAGGCCTTATCAACGCGCGCGAAGGGCAGAAGGCCAAGGTCGTGCCCGCCGGGCGCGCTGCTTCCGGCGCGGAAAAGGCGGTGGCCGGGGAAGGTGTCGCGCCGCCGGTGCTGATCAAGCCGGTCGGGGCCTGATCGCCGATGATGTCGCGCTTTTTCGCTCGTCGGCCGATTTTCGCGTGGGTGCTGGCGATCGTCATCATGGCCGCCGGGCTGCTGGCGGTTTCGACGATGGCGGTCGAACAGTTCCCGGATATCGCCCCGCCGACTGTCTCGATCAACGCAAGCTATGGCGGCGCGGATGCGCAGACGGTTGAAAACTCGGTCACGCAGGTGCTGGAACAGCAGCTCGGCGGGCTGGACGGCATGCTTTATTTCAGCGCCAGTTCCAGCAACGGGTCGTCGCAGATCACGGTGACGTTCGACAAGGGCACCGATCCCGATACGGCCCAGGTGCAGGTGCAGAACGCGATCTCGCGCGCGATCAACCGGCTGCCTGCCGTGGTCCAGCAGCAGGGCGTCAACGTCAACAAGGCGCAGACCGATCAGTTGATGGTCGTCTCGATCTTCGACACCACCGGGCGCACGTCGAACGCCGACATTTCGGATTACCTGACCACTAATTTCCAGGACCCGATCTCGCGCGTCGAAGGGGTGGGCAACACCAATGTCTTCGGTTCGTCCTATGCGATGCGCATCTGGCTGGACCCGCTGAAGCTGGCGGCAGTGCAGCTCAACCCGGCCGATGTCACGGCCGCCCTGCAAGCGCAGAACGCACAAGTTGCCGCTGGTGAGATCGGCGGCAACCCCGCGCCCGAAGGCCAGCGGCTGAACGCCACCGTCACCGCGCGCGGGCGGCTGCAAAAGCCCGAAGAGTTCGCCGAAATCGTCGTCAAGACCAACGTCGACGGGTCGGTGGTGAAGCTGCGCGACGTGGCCAGGGTGGAACTGGGCGAAGAGAACTACGGTTCGGTCAGCCGCCTCAACGGCGTTCCGGCGACCGGCCTTGCCATCAATCTGGCGTCGGGCGCCAACGCGATGAAGACCGCCGATCTGGTCAAGGCCAAGATCGCGGAGCTTTCGAAAAGCCTGCCGCCCGGCTACACCGTCGCCTATCCGCGCGACACCAGCACCTTCGTCAAGCTGTCGATCGAGGAAGTCGCCTGGTCGCTGGCCGAAGCGATCGCGCTGGTGGTGATCGTGATGTTCGTGTTCCTGCAGAACTGGCGCGCAACGCTGATCCCGGCCATCGCCGTGCCGGTCGTGCTGCTGGGCACCTTCGGCGTGCTGTCGCTGTTCGGCTATTCGATCAATACCCTGACCATGTTCGGCATGGTGCTGGCCATCGGCCTGCTGGTCGACGATGCCATCGTGGTGGTCGAAAACGTCGAGCGCGTGATGCACGAGGAACGGCTGGACCCGCTCGCAGCCACGATCAAGTCGATGGACGAGATCACCTCGGCGCTGATCGGGATCACGCTGGTGCTGACCGCGGTGTTCGTACCGATGGCATTTTTCGGGGGATCGACCGGGGCGATCTATCGTCAGTTTTCGGTCACCATCGTTTCGGCGATGACTCTGTCGGTGCTGGTCGCGCTGGTGTTCACTCCGGCGCTGTGCGCCACGTTGCTCAAGCCCGTGGCCGAGCATGAAAAGCCGCAAGGGCGGTTTTTCCGCACCTTCAACAGCGGCTACAGCAACCTTGAGCGGCGCTACCGCGGGCGGCTGGGCGGGATCGTTGCGCGGCCATGGCCGTGGGTGGCGACGTTCGTTGCCATCTGCGTGGCGATGGCGGCGCTCTATGTCCGCTTGCCGACAAGTTTCCTGCCGAACGAGGACCAGGGTTCGCTGTCGATGAACTTCCAGTTGCCGGTCGGTTCGACTTCCGAACAGACGCGCGCCACGGCGATGGAAGTGACGCGCTACATCCTCGACACCGAAGCCGACAACGTGCGCGCGGTGTTCGTCATCATGGGGCGCGGGCAGGCCGGGACCGCGCAGAACGCGGGCCAGGGCTTCATCCTGCTCAAGGACTGGTCGGAACGGATCGGCGCGGAGCGCAGCGCCTCGGCCATAGCCGAACGGTTGAGCGGCCATTTCCGCAAGTCGTACAAGGCGCAGATCTTCGTGCTCAATCCCCCGCCGATCCGCGGTCTTGGCAGTTCGGCCGGTTTCGACATGTGGCTGCAGGACACCAGCAGCGCCGGGCGCGAGGCGTTGACCGCTGCGCGACGCTACCTGTTGCAGATGGCGAACGACGACAAGCGGCTGGCGCAAGCCCGCCTTTCCGGGCTGGAAGACACCCCGCAGCTCAAGGTCGACATGGACGACGATGCGCTGACCGCGTTCCAGATCAACCCGGCCACCGCCAATTCCACGCTGTCGATCGCCTGGGGCGGCCTGTACGTGAACGATTTTGTCGACCGTGGCCGGGTCAAGCGCGTCTATGTGCAGGGCGATGCGCCCTACCGCAACGAACCGGCCGACCTTGGCCAGTGGTTCGTGCGAGGCAGCAACGGCCAGATGGCACCGTTTTCCGCTTTCGCATCGTCGAGCTGGACGCGCGGCCCGGTGCGGCTGGACCGCTTCAACGGCATCGCCGCGCAGCAGATCCAGGGCGGCGGCGCGCCGGGGGTGAGTTCGGGCGAAGCGATGAAGATCATGGAGGAAAATGCCGGAAAGCTGGACGGCGGCTTCGGCGTGGCGTGGAGCGGCCTTTCCTATCAGGAGCGCGCCGCATCGAGCCAGTCGGGCCTGCTGTATACTGCGTCGATCTTCTTCATCTTCCTGTGCCTTGCCGCGCTGTACGAAAGCTGGAGCGTGCCGGTGGCGGTCCTGCTGGTCATTCCCCTGGGCATCGTCGGCGCGGTGCTGGCGGTGACCCTGCGCGGCTTTGACAACGACATCTATTTCCAGGTCGCCTTGCTGACCACCATCGGCCTTTCCGCCAAGAATGCGATCCTGATCGTGGAGTTCGCGCAGGCCGCGATGGACCGGGGGACCGATCCGGTTACCGCTGCGCTTGAAGGCGCGCGCCTGCGCTTGCGCCCGATCATCATGACCAGCGTGGCCTTTATCGCCGGGGTCATTCCGCTGGCGCTGGCCAGCGGCGCCGGGGCGAACGGGCGTCAGGCCATCGGCACCGGGGTGATGGGCGGCATGCTTTCCGCGACGGTCCTGGCGATCTTCCTCGTGCCGCTGTTCTTCGTGCTGGTGAAGCGGTTGTTCCGGCAGGGCGCAGCCGCACCGCAGGCGATGCCTTCGGCTGCGGAGGAACCGGCATGATCGCGCGCCGCGCCGCTCCCCGCCGGACCTTGGCGCGGGCTGCCTTGCCGCTTGCGGCCCTGCCGCTGCTGGCCGGATGCAACCTAGCGCCCAAGTACGTGCAGCCTGCCGCGCCCGTGCCCGAAGCCTTGCCACAAGGCGCGGCCTATCCGGTGCTGGGCGCGGGCGAGAGCGCGGTCGATACCATCGGCTGGCGCGATTTCTTTACCGATCCGCGCCTGCAGCAGGTCATTGCCACGGCGCTGGCCGAAAACCGCGATTTGCGCGCTGCGCTGGCCAATGTCGAACGCGCGCGCGCCCTGTACCGCGTGGACCGGGCGGCGCTGTTCCCGGTCATCAACGGCGGCGCGACCCTTTCAGCGGTGCGCGGCAGGGCGGGAGTCGTGACCGACAATTTTCTGGTGCAGGCCGGGGCCAGCGCGTTCGAGCTGGATCTGTTCGGGCGGTTGCGCAACCAGAGCGAGTCCGGCTTCCAGAGCTATCTTGCCACCGACGAAGGCCGCAAGGCTTCGCAGATCGCGCTGGTTGCCGAAACGGCCAGTGCCTGGCTGACTTATGCAGCCACTGCCGATGCCTTGCGCATCGCCGAGGAAACCGTGGCATCGCGCCGCGCCACGCTGGCGGTCAATGTCCGCCGCGAAGCCAACGGCATCGGTACGAAGCTGGAAGTCGCCACTACCACCACCTTGCTCAATCAGGCGGAAACGGCGGTCGCCAATTTCAGGACGAGCCTTGCGCAGGCACGCAACGCGCTGGACTTGTTGGCCGGCAAACCCGTGGCGGCCGATCTGCTGCCCACTACGCTGGGGCAGGGCGACCAGATGCGCGATGCCCTGCCCGAAGGACTGTCGTCGCAGGTGCTGCTGCGCCGCCCCGATGTGCTGGCCGCCGAACACGCCCTGCGTGCGACCTATGCCGATATCGGTGCGGCCCGCGCGGCCTTCTTCCCGGTGTTTTCGCTGACCGGTCTGTTCGGCTTTGCCAGCCAGGGGCTGACCACCCTGTTCGACAGCAGCGATTTCCAGAAAACCATGAACGTCGCCGCGCGCCAGCGGATTTTCGATGGTGGCGCCACAGCCAACAATCTCAAGGCGGCCAAGGCGGCGCGCGACGCGGCGCTGGCAAATTACGAAGGCGCGATCCAGACAGCGTTCCGGGAGGTCGCCGATGCGCTGGCGCGGCGCGGCACGGTGGGGGACAGCATCGCCGCGCAGACATCGCTCGAAGCCAATGCCGCCACGGCGCTCCGCCTGTCGCAATTGCGCTATGACGCCGGTGTCGCTGCCTATCTGGAGCCGCTGGATGCGCAGCGCACCTATTATGCAGCGCAGCAAAGCCTTGTTTCGGCGCGGCTGGCCAGGGCTGCCAACATGGTCGAACTCTACCGTGCGCTGGGCGGCGGGTTGCGCGAGGAATCCGGCCCGGTGCAGACGGGTACGACCGGGCAATAGCCGGGTCGGAAAGTCCCTCTTCGTTCAGGCGCGTTCGAAGATCGCGGCGATCCCCTGGCCGCCACCGATGCACATCGTTTCCAGCGCGTAACGCCCGCCCCGCCGCGCCAGTTCGCGGGTCAGCCCGGCAAGGATGCGCCCACCCGTCGCGCCGATGGGATGGCCGAGCGAAATGCCCGACCCGTTGACGTTGAGCCGGTCAAGGCGGCTGTCATCGTCTGACCAGCCCCATGCCTTGAGCACAGCGAGCACTTGGGGGGCAAAGGCTTCGTTCAGTTCGATCAGGTCGATATCGCCCCAGCCAAGGCCGGTGCGGGCAAACAGGCGTTCGGTCGCGGGCACCGGGCCGATGCCCATGCGGCTGGGATCGCATCCTGCCGCCGCCCAGCCATGGAACCACGCGACCGGCGCAAGCCCCAGCTCTGCCAGCTTGTCTTCCACCACCAGCAGGCAGGCTGCCGCCGCATCGTTCTGCTGGCTGGCGTTGCCGGCGGTCACCACGCCGCCTTCGATCGGTTTCAGCGCACCCAGCGATTCCACCGTCGCGTCGGCGCGATAGCCTTCGTCCTGTGTGAACGGCAGCGGGTCGCCCCGCCGCTGCGGCACCGGAACCGGCACGATTTCATCGTCAAACAGGCCATGTGCCCAGGCGGCGGCGGCGCGCTGGTGGCTGCGCACGGCATAGGCATCGGCCTGTTCGCGGGTGATGCCGTAATCGCGGGCAAGATTTTCCGCCGTTTCGATCATGCCGCTGATCACCCCGAAGCGTTCGGACGGCTGGCTCATCAGGCGGCCGCGGGTCAGCCTGTCGTGCAGCGTCAGGTTGCCCATGCGCACACCGCGGCGGATGTCGGTGGTATAGTGTTCGACGTTCGACATGGATTCCACGCCGCCCGCGACGACCGCATCCGCAGCTCCGGTCTGGATCATCATCGCCGCGTTGACGATGGCCTGCAGGCCCGATCCGCAGCGCCGGTCAAGTTGATAGCCGGGCACTTCCACCGGCAGTCCCGCCGCCAGCCATGCCCAGCGTCCGATGGCAGGCGCTTCGCCACTGCCATAGCCTTGCGCAAACACCACATCATCGACCCGCGCCGGGTCGATGCCGCTGCGTTCGACCAGCGCCTTGAGGATTACCGCGCCAAGCTGCCCGGCGTTGACATCGCGCAGCGCGCCGCCAAGCCGCCCGACAGCGGTGCGCAGCGGGGATACGATGGCGACACGGCGCAGGCTTTGGGTCATCGGCGGTTTTCCTGCATGCGGCGGGCGCGTCAGCCTTGTCCCCCGGCGGCAAAATCGCGCAGCATCTGCTTGGCGATCACCAGTTGCATGATCTGCGTGGTGCCTTCGTAGATGCGGTAGATGCGGCTATCGCGGAAGAAGCGTTCGGCTTCGTATTCGGCAAGATAGCCTGCGCCGCCGTGGATCTGCACGCAGCGGTCGGCCACGCGCCCGCACATTTCGGATGCGAACATCTTGAAGGCGGCAGCTTCGAGCAGGATCTTGCGCCCTTCGTCGGCCTTGCGGATGGCATCGCGCATCATGCATTCGGCAGCATAGATTTCGGCGTGGCTATCGGCCAGCATCGCCTGGATAAGCTGGAAATTGGCAATCGGTTCGCCAAACGCCTTGCGTTCGTTGGCATAGCGGATCGCGGTGTCGAGCGCGCGCCGCGCATAGGCGGTGCTGGCCGCGCCCACCGAAAGACGCCCGTTGTCGAGACTCTGCATGGCAATGGCAAAGCCCTTGCCCTCTTCGCCGCCCAGCAGTGCATCGCCGGGAACATATACGTCGTCGAGCATCACGTCGCCGATGTGGCTGCCGGGCTGGCCCATCTTCTTGTCCGATTTGCCGCGCGTCACCCCCGGCGTATCCAGTGGCACGATAAAGGCGGAGACATGGCCGTTGCCGGGCAGGTTTTCCTTCGCCGTGCGCGCCATGATCAGGCCGACATCGGCAAACGGCGCATTGGTGATGTAGCGTTTCGTCCCGTTCAGGACATAACCGTTGCCCGAACGCACCGCCGTGGTCTGCAACCCGGCAGAGTCCGATCCCGAACCCGGCTCGGTCAACCCGAAGCAGGCGATTTCGCCCGCTGCCAGCCGGGGAAGCCATTGTGCCTTTTGCTCCGGCGTTCCGGCGTTCTTGATGGCCGAACAGACCATGCCGAGATTGATCGAAATGATCGAACGGAACGCAGGCATCGCATAGCTGAGCGTGTGAATGGATTCGATGTACTGGCTGATGTTCATTCCGGCGCCGCCGTATTCTTCCGGCATGGTCAGGCCGAACAGGCCCATGTCGCGCATTTCGGCCAGTAGGTCTGCCGGTATGGCGTCACCGGCAATGACTTCGGCTTCCGCCGGGATCAGGCGTTCACGGACGTAGCGTTCGAGCTGGTCCAGAAACTGGGCAAAGACATCGGCGTCCATGCCGGTGGCGCGGGAAGTGGGGGCAGGGGGCACGGCGATCTCCTCAGGCCGGAGTGGAGGAGGGCTGACGGTCTGTGTCCCGGATGCCATGCGCGAATCTCCCATCCCTGCCGGTTTCGACCTCTTTAATTGATTGATTAAATCAATTCAAGCGAGCGTTCCGCCAGCGGGGAAGGGAACGTGCGGCGGCGGAGCGGCAGGGCGGGCAGAGGCATTACATCCGTAAAATACGGGGCTGCAGGCGCGCCATGTCTGGAAAGAGTGGCGTTCTGTTCAGGCCGCCTGGCGCGCCGCGGTTGCGGTGATCTGCCCGGCCAGCGCGCGGCCTGAAACCCAGGCGTTTTCGACCCGTGGCCCCAGCAGCCAGTCGCCGCAGATGCCGATCCGCGACGTTTCGCTCCACATCGCGCCAAGGTTGCTGCCGGTCGACATCGCATAACGCCAGCGGTGGGAAGCAGCGATGACCGGTTGGGGCAGGGCGACGCCCAGTGCGGCGCTCAGGGCTTCGGAAAGGTGGGCGGTCACTGTATCGGCGGAATCGTCGATGTGGGCGCACGACCATTGCGGGTTGGCCTGAATGACCCAGGATTCCAGCCCCGTGCGGCCCGGCTTGGCCGAATTGCGTGCGGCCCAGCTTATCAAACCGGTGTCGCGCACCGTGTCCTGCCGCGCAGGCAACCGCTGCTCGAACGCCAGCATCGTGGTCCAGCACGGTTGCGAGCGGGCCGCCAGCGCCGTCGACGCCAGCGAAAGATCGTGCAGCGCGACGATGGCGGCGGCCTGTTCCGGCGGGATCGAAACGACGACGGCATCGAACGGGCCGATCTGCACCCGCGCTCCGTCCGGCGCATCGCCGACCAGGTGCCAGGCGTTGTCCTTGCGCACAAGGCCGCACACATGCCAGCCGAAGGTCACGTCATGCTGCGCAGCAAGGTCGCGGACTACGGCGTTCATGGCGGGTACGCCAACCCACGCGCCGGTTCCGGCAGCGGGCCACGGCGCGGCCACGCCGCTGGCCGACCAGCGTGCGACCTGCGCCATGAAAGCCGGATCGCGCACGGTGAAGTACTGCGCGCCGTGATCGAACTGGACATCGCCGTGGCCGCTGGTCATCCGCCGCGTGGACATGCGCCCGCCGGGGCCACGCCCCTTGTCGAACAGGCGCACGGCATGACCATGGCGGACAAGCTGGCTGGCACAGGAAAGCCCCGCCATGCCGGCCCCGACAATCGCAACATTCATCTTCATGGTTGCGGGACGATCAACCACGGCCCATGAGCGCGAGCACTTCCTTCCGGCTGCTCGGATCGTCGAGGAAGCACCCCAGCATCCGGCTGGTGACCATGCCGACGCCGTGCGTGCGCACCCCGCGCCCGGTCATGCAGCCATGCTGCGCCTCGATCACCACGGCAACGCCTTGCGGATGGAGGTTGTCCCAGATGCACTTGGCGACTTCGGCCGTCAGCCTTTCCTGCACCTGCAGGCGGCTGGCATAGCCATTGAGCACGCGCGCCAGCTTGGAGATGCCGACAACGCGATCGCGCGGCAGGTAGGCAATGGATGCCGTGCCGATGATCGGCGCCATGTGGTGTTCGCAATGGCTCTGGAAGGGAATGTCGCGCAGCAGCACCACTTCGTCATACCCGCCCACTTCCTCGAAAGTGCGCGAAAGGTGGACGCCGGGATCTTCGCCGTAGCCGCGGCAATATTCGCGCCATGCGCGGGCAACCCGGCGCGGCGTATCGATCAGCCCTTCGCGTTCGGGATCGTCGCCCGACCATTCGATCAGGGTGCGGATCGCTTCTTCGACATGACCCGGAACGACAACCTTGCCGTCTTCGTCAAACACATCGGCGGCGTTGGCCGATGCGGCGAGCGTGGGGGAGAAAATGTTCATGGGCAGGACAGCTCCGGTTTCTTGATGACAGATGCGGTTTTGCCAGGCCCGTGCTTCGGCCCCGTTTTGCGGCCTTCCCCGATTGCGCGCGGGCACCTTTCCGAACAACACGGACCAAAGGGCACGCAATTGAAAACCGCGCAAAACGGTCTATATGTGCCCTATGTCCATAGCCGAGATGATCGCCTCCAGCCCGACGGCCGCCGTCATCAGCAATCCGCGTTTGCCGGACAATCCGATCGTGGCGTGCAATGATGCCTTCGTCGAATTGACGGGGTACAAGCGTGAGGAAATCATCGGCCGCAACTGCCGTTTCCTGCGCGGCGCGGCGACCGAGGATGAAAAGGCCAAGGTGCTGCGCGACGGAATCTGGCGCAAGCAGCCGGTGATGGTCGAAATCCTGAACTACAAGAAGGACGGTACTCCGTTCCGCAATGCGGTGATGGTCGCGCCGATTTTCGATGCCAGCGGCGAACTGGAATATTTCCTCGGCTCGCAAGTCGAAATGGCCGAAGATCAGGGCCAGGCCAACGATGCCCGCCGCAACGAAGCGGCGCAGCGCGTGGAGCGATTGAGCCGCCGCCAGAAGGAAATCCTCGTGCTCATGGCGGCGGGCAAGCTCAACAAGCAGATCGCCTACGAACTGGGGTTGAGCGAGCGGACGGTGAAGATGCATCGCTCCGCCGTGCTCAAGGGGCTGGAGGTCAAGACCAGCGCCGATGCAATCCGCGTGGCTATCGAAGCGGGCTTCTGATTTTCATCTGACGACTTCGGCAGGCCGTCCGGTCAGGCGGCTTCCGGCACGATTATCGTCGATGGTGGCGCAAGGCGCAACGCATCGGCAATCCCGATGACGTCTGCAACCGCCCGCGCTTCTCCCGGCGTCAGCCCTTCGAACCCCGGAAGGAACGCCCGACAGGTCTGCAGCAGATTGGCAGGCGTGCGTTCCAGTTCCGACCGGTACTGGTCGAGCGTGCGGCAGCCGTCGATGTCAGCCCATGCAATGCCGGTGGGAGAAGGGCGTTCATGGTAGGCCCACAGCGCAAGCACTGCCCGCTCAACCGCAAGACGCGCCTGATCGACCACCGCAGCGCCCGACGCACGCGCCTTGAGGCGTTGGCGGTAGCGGCGTTGGCGTTCGGCGTTGGTCAGCGGCATGGGGCAAGGATATTCCTTGCCGCGGCGTGCAAACAGTCCGTTACGTTACCTAGGCCGACGGTAACACCGTCGGTGCGGGCTGCGGCGTTTTTGCACGCGGAGCAGGTGCCGTCTGGAATAGGCGAGGCTCTTGCCGTCCTTCGGCAAATGTAATCCCCATTACCGAATCGCCGTTGGCGGCGAGGCCTGGGATTGGTTAATGCAAAGTAAGCACGACGGGCCTGGTGGCAGGTCGTTTGCGCGGCCAGTGCGCTGTCGAATCCGCAGAACCCTGAGCCGATCCGGGACGTATTACCCGGATTGGAAAAACTTGCGTTTTGATGCAGAAGGTTAAGATAAGGGAATGGACGGTTCCCTGTTGGTCGCAAAATGCCGGGGGGCGGTAAGGCAATGATGGTGGATGCGGATCTGGTTGATAACCCACTTCTCGAATTGACAGCCAAACAGCGCGAAGTGCTCGATCTGCTGATCCAGCACAAGACCTCCAAGGAGATCTCGCGCATCCTCGGCATTTCCCACCACACCGTGGACCAGCGGATCATGCTGGCCCGCGCCAAGCTCGATGTTGCCACCAGGGGCGAGGTCGCACAGGCCTATCGGCGGCTGATCGAGACATACGAACAACCCGTATATGAACTTTCCCATGTAGGCTTTCCGCCGCTTCCCGCCCCACAAGAGGGGCAGGGAAACGCGGAAGTCGATCGCTCCACGGCAACGCCCCAGCCACAACCGTCACACGATGTGCGGCGCACTGGCGAAGGCGAAGTCACCCGGCAAGCCGGGACGGAAGCGACCGATTACCACCACGTTCTCCCGGAGATTTTCGACGGGCCAAATGGGACCGTGTTGCGGCTGGGTTATATTGCCGCGATCACGGTGTTCCTGATTCTGATCGTGCTTGGCGGGTTGAGCATGTTTGCCCAACTGTCTGCCATGCTGGATCGCTGACCGGGCTCTGTACCGGTCCGGGCCTGGTCGACAGTCTCCACCATCAACCGGGTGCAAGGCGCGAGGGCGCGCCTCCACTCAGATAAAAAGGGGGCTTGTCGCGGCAACGCGGCAAGTGGGAGCTACGATGAACCAGACCAACATTGCCGTCGCCCATGGTATCCGCATCACGCGCGATCTGCACGAAGCCGAAGCCGCCATCGACGAAGCCCTGATCCGCCAGGCCAACCTGCTGGCCACCATGGTTCGCGCCCGGCGTGAAGCCAATGTCGGCGCCTTTACCGGCCAGGATGCCCTGTTGCGGCTTGCCGCCAGCCAGAAGGCCATGCTCGATGCAAGCAACGAAATTGCCCGCGTCCATGGCAAACTGCGCGACGTGAACCGCGAAATGGGCGATATCATGAACGACGATTGCCCGCAGGCCGGCGCAAAGCCCGATACCGCCACGCCGCTCACCGCTGTTCGCGCGGCCTGAATGCCGGCGCCCATACTGCGCAGGCCGCGGTTGCCGGGCGGGGGGACTCCATGATGTTCTGGATCATCCGCCTGGCGATCCTGATGGTTCTGGTCTTCGCCGTCCGCAAGGGCGGGGAGCCGGAACGCCTGGTAACGGCGGTTTTTGCGACATCGTTCGTGCTCGACGGAATCAACCACGCCGTGTTCGGGGAGCCTGCGTTCTACGCCGTCAACCCTGGCCATCTCGTGATTGATTCCTGGGCCGCCATCGCCTTCCTGTGGATAGCCCTGCGGGCGAACCGTGGCTGGCCGATGTGGGTATGCGCGGCGCAGATCATCGTGGTGCTGGGCCATCTTGCCAAGGTCATCGACCTTTCGCTGGTGCGCTTCGGCTATTTTGCGATGACGACCCTGCCGATCAACGTCCAGGCCATGGCGCTGTTCCTCGGAACCGCCGCGCACGTCCGCCGGGAAGAGCGCATTGGCCAGTACCACGGCTGGCGGCTGGCATGATCGTGCCTGCCGATGAATGCACCAGGGCGTTTCGGCCCGCATCGTAATCCGTAACCGGGACCGTCAGGCCCCGTCTGTGGAGCACTTCAATATGACCGTTCGTTCGATGCGCGCGATGAGCGTGCGTGGCGAGGCACTGTGTGCCAGCCGGACAGGTGACGCAGCAATGGATAGAGCCGCGATGAGCAACATGATGAGTCTGGCGCACAGCGCGACGGAGGCGTTTTCGTCCCGCGACATTGCCCGCCATGCAGCGATCGCCAGGGAAATCTACGCCGAGCGGCGTCGGCGCCACAAATACCTGCCGGCCGACCTTTTCGGGGAGCCGGCGTGGGATATCATGCTGGACCTGTACATCGCCGCGCGCGAGGACCGGCGCGTGCCGACCACCAGCGCCTGCATTGGCGCGCATGTCCCGCCCACCACGGCGCTGCGCTGGCTGCGCATCCTCGAAGCGCGCGGGCTGGTCGAACGCGAAGACGATGGCCGCGACGGACGCCGCACATTCGTTTGCCTGACGCATCGCGGGGTGGCGGCGATGGATTCCGCCCTTGCCAGCGTCGCGCAGGGGCACGACCGCCTTGCGCAGGCAGCAGAGCGCGTGCAGGACTGACCGCCCGCGTCCGGCGCTCTGGCCGCAGAACGCGCTGCGTCTGCGGCTATTGCTTGACCGCACCGGCGAATCCCACTAGGGGCGCACACTTCCGTGACCGGTCCTGCCGGATCGCGGCATAGAGCTGAACATTGGCGGCGCGTGCGGCGGGGCTTTTGCCGGAACCGTGCTGACCGTCAAAGTAACCCGGCCCAAGTGTCCGGGTGGAGCGTTTCGGTTCGTTGTGCAACGGTCGCGGGGCCTCGTGTCCCGCCCTTCGCATTGGCGAAACCTGCAATTCTTCACCTTGCCGTCTGGGTCACAACCAAGGTGAAGAGTACTTCATGCCTACGATCAACCAGCTGGTCCGCAAGGGCCGCGAACCGCAGAAGGCCAAGTCCAAGGTTCCTGCGATGGAACAGAACCCGCAAAAGCGCGGTGTCTGCACCCGTGTCTACACGACGACCCCGAAGAAGCCGAACTCGGCGCTTCGCAAGGTTGCCAAGATCCGCCTGACCAACAGCCGCGAAGTCATTTCGTACATCCCCGGCGAAGGTCACAACCTTCAGGAACACTCGGTCGTGCTGATCCGTGGTGGCCGCGTCCGCGACCTTCCCGGCGTGCGCTACCACGTGCTGCGCGGCGTGCTCGATACGCAGGGCGTGAAGGACCGCAAGCAGTCCCGCTCGAAGTACGGCGCCAAGCGTCCGAAGTGATTCGCGCGCCCCGGCGTCGCGCGGCCTCGATGGCGGCGCAGCGCGGACGGGGCAGCGCCTGCAGGTAACCTGAGGGCCAAGGCTCGATCAGAAGGAATACAAGATGTCACGTCGTCGTCGCCCGGAAAAGCGGGTCATCCTGCCCGATCCCAAGTTCGGTGATCAGGTTCTGTCGAAGTTCATGAACAACCTCATGCTCGACGGCAAGAAGTCGGTTGCCGAAAGCATCGTCTATGGTGCGCTCGACACCATGCAGACGCGCGCCAAGGCCGATCCGGTTCAGCTCTTCCACGATGCGCTGAACAATGTGAAGCCGCACATCGAAGTGCGTTCGCGCCGCGTTGGCGGTGCCACCTATCAGGTGCCGGTCGAAGTCCGCCCGGAACGCGCCCAGGCCCTGGCCATCCGCTGGCTCATCAGCGCCGCGCGCAACCGCAGCGAAACCACGATGGCCGCGCGTCTTTCGGCCGAGCTGCTCGATGCCGCCAACAACCGTGGCAACGCGGTCAAGAAGCGCGAAGATACCCACCGTATGGCCGACGCGAACCGCGCGTTCAGCCACTATCGCTGGTAATATCGGCGCCTGGTAATACCGGCCAGGAACGTGCCAGAGGTCTTCGGGCCGCAGTGTATCGTCATCCGGCTGTCACAACGCTAACCCAAAGGGCGGGGCCGTCCCATCGGCCCCCTCCCTTGCTCTAAGGAATGCAACATGGCCCGCAGCCATCCGCTCGAGCGTTATCGCAACTTCGGCATCATGGCGCACATCGACGCCGGCAAGACCACGACGACCGAACGCATCCTCTACTACACCGGCAAGTCCTACAAGATCGGCGAAGTCCATGACGGCGCCGCGACCATGGACTGGATGGAGCAGGAGCAGGAGCGCGGCATCACGATCACGTCGGCTGCCACGACCTGCATCTGGAACGATCACCGGCTGAACATCATCGACACCCCCGGCCACGTCGACTTCACCATCGAAGTCGAACGTTCGCTGCGCGTGCTCGACGGTGCGGTTGCCGCGTTCGACGGGGTTGCGGGCGTTGAGCCGCAGTCGGAAACGGTGTGGCGCCAGGCGGACAAGTACAAGGTTCCGCGCATGTGCTTCATCAACAAGCTCGATCGCACCGGCGCGAACTTCTATTACTGCGTGCAGACGATCATCGACCGTCTCGGCGCTGTGCCTGCGGTGCTGTACCTGCCGATCGGTGCGGAAGGCGATTTCAAGGGGCTGGTCGACCTGGTCGAAAACCGCGCGATCATCTGGAAGGATGAGGCGCTTGGCGCCGAGTTCTTCTATGAAGACGTTCCTGCGGACATGGCCGACAAGGCTGCCGAATACCGCAACAAGCTGATCGAACTCGCCGTCGAACAGGACGACGAGGCGATGGAAGCCTACCTCGAAGGCAACGAGCCGGACGTGGCGACGCTCAAGGCGCTGATCCGCAAGGGCACGCTGGGCCAGGCCTTCGTGCCGGTGCTGTGCGGTTCTGCGTTCAAGAACAAGGGCGTCCAGCCCCTGCTCGACGCCGTGGTAGATTATCTGCCTTCGCCGCTCGACATCGAAGACGTGCAGGGCGTTCACCCCGACACGGACGAACCGGACAGCCGCGCAACGGCCGACGACGCTCCGTTCTCGGCGCTGGCGTTCAAGATCATGAACGACCCGTTCGTCGGTTCGCTCACCTTCACCCGCATCTATTCGGGCACGCTGACCAAGGGCAGCTACCTGAACTCGGTCAAGGGCAAGAAGGAAAAGGTTGGCCGCATGCTGCTGATGCATGCCAACAGCCGTGAAGACATCGATGAAGCCTATGCGGGCGACATCGTGGCGCTGGCCGGTCTGAAGGAAACCACCACCGGCGACACGCTGTGCGCCGAACGCAGCCCGATCATCCTGGAACGCATGGAGTTCCCCGAACCGGTCATCGAGCTGTCGGTCGAACCCAAGACCAAGGCCGACCAGGAAAAGATGGGCGTCGCGCTGCACCGCCTGTCCGCCGAAGATCCTTCGTTCCGCGTGTCGACCGATCACGAATCGGGCCAGACGATCATCAAGGGGATGGGCGAACTCCACCTCGAAATCATCGTCGACCGCATGCGCCGCGAGTTCAAGGTCGAGGCCAACGTCGGTGCGCCGCAGGTGGCCTACCGCGAATACCTCGCCAAGGCCGTGGACGTGGACTACACCCACAAGAAGCAGTCGGGCGGTACCGGCCAGTTCGGCCGCGTGAAGGTCAAGGTCACGCCGGGTGAACGCGGCAGCGGCATCATCTTCACCGACGAGATCAAGGGCGGCAACATTCCGAAGGAATACATCCCCGCGATCGAAAAGGGCATGCGCGAAACCGCTGCCACCGGCTCGCTCGTCGGCTTCCCGATCATCGACTTCGAAATCAACCTCTACGACGGCGCCTACCATGACGTCGACTCGTCGGCGCTGGCGTTCGAAATCGCGGGCCGCGGCTGTATGCGCGAAGTGGCGCAGAAGGCCGGGATCAAGCTCCTCGAACCGATCATGAAGGTCGAGGTGATTACACCTGAAGAGTATCTTGGCGACGTGATTGGCGACATCAACTCGCGGCGTGGCCAGATCCAGGGCACCGACAGCCGGGGCAACGCCCAGGCCGTCACCGCAATGGTGCCGCTGGCCAACATGTTCGGCTACGTGAACCAGCTCCGCTCGTTCACGCAGGGACGCGCGAACTACTCGATGTTCTTTGACCACTACGACGAGGTTCCGGCCAACGTTGCAGCCGAGGTCAAGGCGAAGCTTGCCTGATTGAAAAGATCAGGCTAGGGGCGGCGCCTGATTTTACGGCGCGAGTCCGGCAGGTGCCGCCTCCTCAGAAATCAACACTTATAGAGAAGAAGGTTTGAACCATGGCTAAGGCTAAGTTTGAGCGGACCAAGCCGCACTGCAACATCGGCACCATCGGTCACGTCGACCACGGCAAGACCACGCTGACTGCCGCGATCACCAAGGTGCTGGCGGAAACCGGCGGCGCGACGTTCACCGATTACGCGAACATCGACAAGGCTCCCGAAGAGCGCGAGCGCGGCATCACCATCTCGACCGCACACGTCGAGTACGAGACCGCCAACCGCCACTACGCGCACGTCGATTGCCCCGGCCACGCTGACTATGTGAAGAACATGATCACCGGTGCTGCGCAGATGGACGGCGCAATCCTGGTCGTGAACGCTGCTGACGGCCCGATGCCGCAGACCCGCGAGCACATCCTGCTTGCCCGCCAGGTCGGCGTGCCCGCACTGGTCGTGTACATGAACAAGGTCGATCAGGTCGATGACGAGGAAATCCTCGAACTCGTCGAACTCGAAGTGCGCGAACTGCTGTCGTCGTATGGCTTCCCCGGCGACGATATTCCGATCGTCAAGGGTTCGGCTCTGGCCGCTCTCGAAGGCCGCGACGATGCGATCGGCCGCGATTCGATCAACGCCCTGATGGCCGCTGTCGATGAATACATCCCGCAGCCGCCGCGCCCGACCGACAAGCCCTTCCTGATGCCCGTCGAAGACGTGTTCTCGATTTCGGGTCGTGGTACGGTTGTGACCGGCCGCGTTGAAACCGGCATCGTCAAGGTGGGCGAAGAAGTCGAAATCATCGGCCTCAAGGACACCCAGAAGACCGTCGTCACCGGCGTCGAAATGTTCCGCAAGCTGCTCGACCAGGGTGAAGCCGGCGATAACATCGGTGCACTGGTGCGTGGCATCAAGCGTGAAGACGTGGAGCGCGGCCAGGTGCTGTGCAAGCCCGGCTCGGTCACGCCGCACACCGAGTTTTCGGCTGAAGTCTACGTGCTGTCGAAGGATGAAGGTGGCCGTCACACGCCGTTCTTCGCCAACTACCGCCCGCAGTTCTACTTCCGCACCACCGACGTGACCGGCGAAGTCGTTCTGCCCGAAGGTACCGAAATGGTGATGCCGGGTGACAACGTCTCGATCGGCGTCAAGCTGATCGCTCCGATCGCGATGGATCCGGGTCTGCGCTTCGCCATCCGCGAAGGCGGCCGTACCGTCGGTTCGGGGGTTGTCAGCACGATCACGAAGTAATATAGGCCGCGCTCCGGCGGGGAGATTCGCTCTTCCCGCCGGTCGGTTTTACGGTTCAGTCGGCCCGCTTTCCCCGTGCAACACACGCTGGGGCACAGGTGAGAGGGCGGGGCGACTGGATTTTTTGTTTCAAGCTCTTTCGCATCGGTAAACGGACATGGACGCCCAGAATATCCGCATTCGCCTCAAGGCCTTTGATCATCGTGTGCTCGACCAGGCCACTGGAGAAATTGCAGATACCGCCCGCCGCACCGGCGCGCTGATCCGGGGTCCGATTCCGCTTCCGACGCGCATCGAAAAGTTCACCGTGAACCGCGGGCCGCACATCGACAAGAAGTCGCGTGAGCAGTTCGAGGTTCGCACCTACAAGCGCCTCCTCGACATCGTGCAGCCCAATGCGGCCACTGTCGACGCGCTGATGAAGCTGGACCTTGCGGCCGGCGTCAATGTCGAGATCAAGCTGGCCTGATCCAGCGATCCCCTCGCTCCGGCGGGGGTCTGACCGGCCGGATCGTCCGTCATCGATCCAGGATTTCGGTCGGTTAATTCCGGCCAGAAGCCCCCGCCGCGGTGGGGGTCCAGAGTTTCCGGGGTAACAAAAGCCCTGTTGACAATGGGATACCTCCGGCCTTGCCAGAAATGGCGCATGGTCGGGCAAGCGTCCCCCGATTGCTTCTGTGTCATGCAGGGGTATTCAGCCCGGTCGGGGGCATGCTTCACATACGGGCTGAACACGCCTGTCGGGATGGGCCCGGCAGGCCTCTGTTATGGAGTATGGATCATGCGCACCGGCGTGATCGCGAAGAAGGTGGGGATGACCCGCCTTTTCCAGGAAGATGGTCGGCACGTGCCGGTCACTGTCCTGTCGCTAGAAAATTGCCAGGTGGTTTCGGTTCGCACGGAAGATCGTGACGGTTACGTTGCGGTTCAGCTCGGTGCGGGCGAAGCCAAGCAGAAGAACGTTGCCAAGCCGCAGCGCGAGCATTTTGCCAAGGCAGAAGTTCCGCTGAAGATGGAAGTCGCCGAGTTCCGCGTCGCTGACGATGCGCTGCTTGATGTCGGCTCGACCATTGCCGCTTCGCACTTCGTTCCCGGCCAGTATGTCGACATCACCGGCAACACGCAGGGCAAGGGCTTTGCGGGTGCCATGAAGCGTTGGGGCTTCGGCGGCATGCGCGCCACCCACGGTGTTTCGATCTCGCACCGTGCACACGGTTCGACCGGTAACCGCCAGGATCCGGGTCGCGTCTTCAAGAACAAGAAGATGGCCGGCCACATGGGCGATCGCCAGCGCACCCAGCAGAACCTCGAAGTCGTCCGCACGGACGACGAGCGCGGCCTGATCTTCGTCAAGGGTTCGGTCCCTGGCTCGAAGAACGCATGGCTGCTCGTGCGCGATGCCGTCAAGGTCTCGCGCCACGCTGAAGCGCCCTATCCCGCCGGTCTCAAGCAGGCCGCCAACAGCAATGACTCGGCAGCGGCCGACACCCCGGCGCAAGACGTCGCGGCTGTCGACGCCACCGACGGTCAGGAGGGCTAAGTCGTGAAGGTCAAGGTCCTCAATCTCGATGGCACTGCCGCCAGCGGCGAAGTGGAACTGTCAGAAGACGTGTTCGGTATCGAACCGCGCGCCGACATCCTGCACCGCGTCGTTACCTGGCAGCTCGAAAACCGTCGCGGCATCGCCCGCAAGGCGCGCGAACGTTCGGACGTTGCCCGCACCGGCAAGAAGTTCGGCCGGCAGAAGGGTGGCGGCACAGCCCGTCACGGCGATCGCAAGGCGCCGATCTTCATCGGCGGCGGCAAGGCTCACGGTCCTCGCGTCCGTGAGTTCAATGTCTCGCTGAACAAGAAGATCCGTTCGCTCGGTCTGCGCATGGCGCTTTCGTCCAAGGCGCAGGCTGGTCTGGTTGTTGTCGACACGCTCGATGTTGCCGAAGGCAAGACCAAGGCTCTTGTCGGACAGCTCGCCAAGGCGAACTGGGGCAAGAAGGTGCTGGTGATCGACGGCGAAGCGGTGAACGACAACTTCGCCCGTGCTGCGCGCAACATCGTCGGCGTCAACGTGCTCCCGGCCATCGGCGCCAATGTCTACGACATCCTGAAGCATGATACGCTGGTGCTCACGCGCGCCGCGGTCGAAAAGCTGGAGGCGCGTTTCAATGGCTAATGTCGCAATCGACACGCGTCACTATGACGTGATCGTGGCTCCCCACATCACCGAAAAGTCGACGCTGCTCAGCGAGCACAACGCCGTGGTCTTCAAGGTTGCCGAAAAGGCGACCAAGCCGGAGATCAAGGCAGCGGTCGAAGCCCTGTTCAACGTCAAGGTCACCAAGGTGAACACCCTGACGCAGAAGGGCAAGACCAAGCGTTGGAAGGGCAAGCCCTACCGTCGTTCGGACGTCAAGAAGGCAGTTGTGACCCTGGCCGCCGGCCAGTCGATCGACGTGACCAGCGGGATCTGAGGCGCACCATGGCACTCAAGAGCTACAATCCGACCAGTCCCGCCCGGCGCGGACTGATCCTCGTCGACAAGTCGTCGCTCTGGAAGGGCAAGCCTGTAAAGGCGTTGACCGAAGGCAAGAGCAAGACCGGCGGCCGCAACAACAAGGGCCATGTGACCAGCCGCGGCATCGCGGGCGGTCACAAGCAGAAGTACCGCTACATCGACTTCAAGCGTCGCAAGTGGGACATGCCTGCCACGGTCGAGCGTCTGGAATACGACCCGAACCGCACCGCGTTCATCGCGCTGGTCAAGTACGAGGACGGCGAGCAGGCCTATATCCTCGCACCGCAGCGTCTGGCCATCGGTGACACGGTTGTCGCCGGCGAAAAGACCGACGTGAAGCCTGGCAACGCCATGCTCCTGTCGCAGATGCCGGTCGGCACGATCATCCACAACGTGGAGATGAAGCCGGGCAAGGGCGGGCAGATCGCCCGTTCGGCAGGCACCTATGTCCAGCTCGTCGGTCGTGACCGCGGCATGGTCATCGTGCGCCTGAACTCTGGCGAACAGCGTTACCTGCGCGGCGATTGCATGGGTACGGTCGGTGCTGTGTCGAACCCCGACAACGCCAACCAGAACCTTGCAAAGGCCGGTCGCAACCGCTGGCTCGGCAAGCGTCCGCTCACGCGCGGCGTGGCCAAGAACCCGGTCGATCACCCGCACGGTGGTGGTGAAGGCCGCACCTCCGGTGGCCGTCACCCGGTTACGCCGTGGGGCAAGCCGACCAAGGGCGCCCGCACCCGTCACAACAAGCAGACGGACAAGATGATCATCCGTTCGCGCCACGCGAAGAAGAAGAGGTAAGACCCCATGGCACGTTCCGTCTGGAAGGGCCCCTTCGTCGACCTGCATCTCCTGAAAAAGGCGGAAACCGCCCAGGATGCCGGGTCTCGCGCGGCCCCCATCAAGACCTGGTCGCGTCGTTCGACCATCATTCCGCAGTTCGTTGGCCTGACGTTCAACGTCTACAACGGGCACAAGTTCATTCCGGTTTCCGTCTCGGAAGAGATGGTTGGCCACAAGCTTGGTGAATTCGCGCCGACGCGCACGTTCCCCGGCCACGCCGCTGACAAGAAGGGCAAGCGCTGATGAGCAAGCCAGCAGCCCCGCGCCGCGTCGGTGACAAGGAAGCCCTGGCTGTCGGGACCACGATCCGTGGTTCTGCCCAGAAGCTCAACCTCGTCGCCGGTCTGATCCGCGGCAAGAAGGCCGAAGAGGCCATGAACATCCTGTCCTTCTCCAAGAAGGGCATGGCGGTTGATGCCCGCAAGGTTCTCGCCTCGGCGATCGCCAATGCGGAAAACAACCACAACCTTGATGTCGATGCGCTGGTCGTGGCCGAAGCATCGGTTGGCAAGTCGGTGACGATGAAGCGGTTCCACACCCGTGGCCGCGGCAAGTCGACGCGCATCCTCAAGCCGTTCTCGCGGCTGCGGATTGTCGTGCGCGAGCAGTCTGACGAAGCAGGGGAGGCCTGATCATGGGTCATAAATCCAACCCGATCGGTCTGCGCCTGCAGATCAACCGCACCTGGGACAGCCGCTGGTACGCCGAAGGGCGCAACTACGCGCAGATGCTCAAGGAAGATCTCGCGATCCGCAAGTTCATCGTCGAAAACCTGCCGCAGGCAGCGATTTCGAAGGTGGTGATCGAGCGTCCGGCCAAGCTGTGCCGGGTGTCGATCTATGCGGCCCGTCCCGGTGTCATCATCGGCAAGAAGGGTGCGGACATCGAAAAGCTGCGCTCGAAGCTGGCCACCATGACCAGCAGCGACGTGAAGCTGAACATCGTTGAAATCCGCAAGCCGGAAATCGATTCCAAGCTGGTTGCCCAGGGTGTTGCCGATCAGCTCATCCGCCGCGTGGCATTCCGCCGGGCGATGAAGCGCGCGGTGCAGTCGGCGCTGCGTCTTGGCGCCGAAGGCATCAAGATCACCAGCGGCGGCCGTCTTGGCGGCGCGGAAATCGCCCGCGTGGAATGGTATCGTGAAGGGCGCGTGCCGCTCCACACGCTGCGTGCCAACATCGATTACGCCGAAGCCGAAGCCCACACCGCCTATGGCGTGATCGGGATCAAGGTCTGGATCTTCAAGGGCGAGATCCTTGGCCATGATCCGATGGCGCAGGATCGCCTGATGATGGAAGCCCAGACCTCCGGCGTCCGTCCGGCGCGTTGAGCCTTGAGGGTAGAGAAGCACCATGCTGCAACCGAAGAAGACCAAGTTCCGCAAGACCTTCAAGGGCCGTATCCACGGCCTGGCCAAGGGCGGCACTGACCTGAACTTCGGCTCCTACGGCCTCAAGGCCCTGGAACCGGAACGTGTCACCGCGCGCCAGATCGAAGCGGCCCGCCGCGCGATCACGCGTCATATCCGCCGCCAGGGCCGTCTGTGGATCCGCGTGTTCCCAGACGTGCCGGTTTCGAAGAAGCCTGCCGAAGTCCGCCAGGGCAAGGGCAAGGGTTCGATCGAATACTGGGCAGCGCGGGTCAAGCCCGGCCGCATCCTGTTCGAACTGGATGGCGTGCCCGGTCCGCTGGCGGCCGAAGCGTTCAGCCGCGCCGCGATGAAGCTGCCGATCAAGACGAAGGTCGTCGCCCGTCTGGGTGATACTTCGCACCTTGGCGGCGAGTGACGGGAGTCGAAATGATGGCCAAGATCGAAGACCTTCGCGTCAAGACCGACGACCAGCTCGCTGCTGAGCTCGCCGAGCTGAAGCGCGAACAGTTCAACCTGCGTTTCCAGTCGGCGACGAACCAGCTTGAGCGCCCCGCGCGCATCAAGGAAGTTCGCCGCGACATCGCACGCATCAAGACGCTGCAGACTGAGCGTTCTCAGTCGGCCCAGGCGTAAGGAAGCTAGTATGCCCAAGCGTATTCTGATCGGCACGGTGGTGTCCGACAAGACCGACAAGACCGTGGTCGTGAAGGTCGAGCGCAAGGTGAAGCACCCGCTTTACGGGAAGATCATCCGCCGCTCGAAGAAGTATCACGCCCACGACGAGGCGAATGCCTTCAAGACCGGCGAGACCGTGCGCATTGAAGAAACCGCGCCGATCTCGAAGCTGAAGACGTGGAAGGTCATCGACCGCGTCCAGGCCGGCAAGGGCACCGCCATCGAAGCGGACGTCTGAGCTTTAAGCGACAATTTGGAACTGCCGGACTGGTTCCGGCAAGCCAGTGAGAAGGAACCGGATCAATGATCCAGATGCAATCCAATCTCGACGTTGCGGACAACAGCGGCGCCAAGCGCGTCCAGTGCATCAAGGTGCTGGGTGGCTCGAAGCGTCGGTTCGCAAGCGTCGGCGACATCATCGTGGTGTCGGTCAAGGAAGCGCAGCCGCGCGCCCGCGTCAAGAAGGGCGACGTTCACCGCGCCGTCATCGTGCGCACCCGCAAGGATGTGCGTCGCGCTGATGGCAGCGTGATCCGCTTCGACAGCAACGCTGCCGTGCTCGTCGGCAAGAACGAGGAGCCGATCGGTACCCGTATCTTCGGCCCCGTGGTCCGCGAACTGCGTGGCCGTGGCTTCATGAAGATCATCTCGCTTGCGCCGGAGGTGCTGTGATGGCTGGTGCCAAGATCAAGAAGGGTGACACCGTCGTCGTCCGTTCGGGCAAGGACAAGGGGCGTACCGGCACGGTGCTCCAGGTTCTGCCCAAGGATGAAAAGGTCGTCGTGGCCGGCGTGAACATCGCCGTGCGCCACCGCAAGCCCAGCCAGCAGAACCCGCAGGGTGGCATCGACCGCAGCGAAGCGCCGATGCACATTTCGAAGGTTTCGGTTGCCGACAAGGATGGCAAGCCCACCCGTGTCCGCTTCGAGGAACGCGACGGCAAGAAGGTCCGCGTGGCCGTCAAGTCGGGGGAGACGATCGATGGCTGATAAGTACATCCCGCGCATGAAGTCGAAGTACGACGCCGACATCGCCAAGGCGATGCAGGCCAAGTTCGGCTACAAGAACGCGCTCGAAATCCCGCGCATCGAAAAGATCACGCTCAACATGGGCGTGGGCGAAGCGAGCCAGGACAAGAAGAAGGTCCAGACCGCTGCGGCGGAAATGGAACTGATCGCCGGCCAGAAGCCGGTCATCACCAAGGCGAAGAAGTCGATCGCGCAGTTCAAGCTGCGTGAAGGCATGCCGATCGGCTGCAAGGTCACCCTGCGCCGCGAACGCATGTACGAGTTCCTCGATCGCCTGATCACCATCGCCATGCCGCGCATCCGCGACTTCCGGGGCCTGAACCCGAAGTCGTTCGACGGTCGCGGCAACTACGCGATGGGTCTGAAGGAGCAGATCATCTTCCCGGAGATCAGCTACGACCAGATCGAAAAGGTGCGGGGCATGGACATCATCGTCACCACCACCGCGAAGACCGATGATGAAGCGCGTGAGCTGCTTCGTCTCTTCGGTTTCCCGTTCCCGCTCGAAGCTGCTGAAGAGCAGCAGGCCGCCTGAGCCAGTTTTAGGAAAGAGCTTAAGTCCATGGCGAAACTGAGTTCGATCAATAAGAACGAGCGTCGCAAGAAGCTTGTTGTGAAGTATGCGGCGAAGTACGCCGCGCTCAAGGCCACTGCGGCCGACCAGTCGCTCGACGAAACCGAGCGCCTGATCGCCCGTCTCAAGATGGCCGAGCTTCCCCGCAACGCGAACCCCACGCGGGTGCGCAACCGTTGCAACACCACCGGCCGCCCGCGTGGCTACTACCGCAAGTTCGGCTTGTGCCGGATTGAGCTGCGCGATCTCGCCAACAAGGGGCTTATCCCCGGCGTGACCAAGTCGAGCTGGTAAGGATCATCCGATGGCTATGACCGACCCCCTGGGTGATATGCTCACCCGCATCCGCAACGGCCAGCAGGCAAAGAAGGACTCGGTCCTTTCGCCTGCTTCCAAGCTGCGTGCACACGTGCTCGAAGTCCTTCAGCGTGAAGGCTACATCCGCGGTTTCACGGAGGACGCCACTGGCGCCCACCCGCAGCTGCGCATCGAGCTGAAGTATTTCGAGGGCCAGCCTGCGATCAAGCATGTTGCCCGTGTCTCCAAGCCTGGCCGCCGCGTCTATTCGGGTTCCAAGGAACTTCCGGTGATCCGCAACGGCCTTGGCATCACCATCGTCTCGACGCCGCGCGGCGTGCTTTCGGATGCCGAAGCGCGCGCTGCCAACGTCGGTGGCGAAGTGCTTGCGGAGGTGTTCTGATGAGCCGCATCGGCAAGAAGCCGGTGGCGATCCCAAGTGGCGTCACCGCGAACATCGCGGACGGCGTGCTGACCGTGAAGGGGCCGAAGGGCACCCTGACGCTCACCCTGCGTGAGGAAATCAGCTACACCGTCGAAGGCGAGACCATCGAGGTCAAGCCCGCGAACGACACCAAGGCCGCGCGTGCCTTCTGGGGCATGCAGCGCACGCTGGTCGACAACCTCGTGACCGGTGTCACGCAGGGCTATACCAAGGTGCTGGAAATCTCCGGCGTCGGCTACCGCGCAATGTCGCAGGGCAAGACGCTGAAGCTGCAGCTTGGCTACAGCCACGATGTCGATTTCCCCGTGCCCGAAGGCATCGAGATCAAGACCCCGGATAACACCACGGTCGAGATTTCGGGTATCGACAAGCAGAAGGTCGGCCAGGTCGCCGCCGAGATCCGCCGCTGGCGCAAGCCCGAACCCTACAAGGGCAAGGGCATCAATTACCGTGGCGAGTTTATCTTCCGCAAGGAAGGGAAGAAGAAGTAATGGCAAAGCTGTCTCTCTTCGATCGCCGCCGTCGCCGCGTCCGCACGGCGCTCAAGGCACGCTCCGGTGGCCGTCCGCGCCTGTCGGTGCATCGCTCCGGCCGTCACATCTACGCCCAGATCATCGACGATGCGCAAGGCCGTACGGTCGTGGCCGCATCGACGCTCGTGAAGGGCGAGAAGTCGATCGGCGCGAATGTCGACGCCGCTGCCAAGGTCGGTGCTGAAATCGCCGAAAAGGCGAAGGCGGCCGGCATTACAACTGTCGTGTTCGATCGCGGCGGTTTCCTCTTCCATGGCCGCGTCAAGGCGCTGGCCGACGCTGCCCGCGCTGGCGGCCTGGAGTTCTGATTATGGCTGACGAAACCAACCTGGAAGGCGTCGCCCCGGTCGAAGCGACTGGCGCCGAGCCGCAGCAGCGTGAAGGTCGTGGCCGTGGTCGTGGCCGTGGCGGCAACGACCGTGGCGGCAACAACGATCGTGGTGGCAACCGTGGCCGTCGTGACGACCGTCGCGGTGGCCGTGGCGGTGACGAGGACGGCGGCGAAGAGCTGATCGAAAAGCTCGTGCACATCAACCGCGTGTCCAAGACCGTCAAGGGCGGCAAGCGTTTCGGCTTTGCAGCACTGGTCGTGGTCGGTGATGGCAAAGGCCGTGTCGGCTTCGGTCATGGCAAGGCTCGTGAAGTGCCGGAAGCCATCACCAAGGCGACCGCTTCGGCCAAGAAGGCCATGGTTCGCGTGCCGCTCAAGGAAGGCCGCACCCTGCACCATGACGGCAAGGGCCGTTTCGGCGCTGGCAAGGTCAACGTGCGTTCGGCTCCGGCCGGGACCGGGATCATTGCCGGTGGCCCGATGCGCGCCGTGTTCGAAAGCCTTGGCGTGGCCGACGTGGTGACCAAGTCGGTCGGCACGTCCAACCCCTACAACATGATCCGCGCCACCTTCGACGCGCTCGTCAACCAGACTTCGCCGAAGTCGGTTGCCCAGCGTCGTGGCAAGAAGGTTGCGGATCTGCTCGGCCGTGGTGGCGCTTCGCAGGTCGAAGCCGAAGCCGCTGCCGAAGCGATCGTGGAGTAAGGCGCATGGCAACCATCAAGATCAAGCAGATCGGTTCGCCGATCCGTCGCCCGGCAAGCCAGAAGAAGATTCTGGTCGGTCTGGGCCTGGGCAAGATGCACCGCGTCGTCGAGCTGGAAGATACAGCCGAAGTGCGTGGCGCCATTGCCAAGCTTCCCCACATGGTTGCGGTGGTCGACTGACCTTCGCGTCCCTGCGGGATTGACGGGACGCCCCGGCCTTGTGCCGGGGTTTTCCATTTCGGGCGATTCGGTTCGCAGGGGCGTTTGCCCGCTGGCCGTTTCGTCCTTTGCGATGCCGGGCTGCTGGCCGGCCGGAAATCCCGGCGGGTGCAGCGGTTCTTGGGGGTGACAAGCGCCGGCCTTTGGCCTAAGGGCGCCACTTCCATTCAGCGCGACAAAAGCGAAAGCGAGTGCACGACATGAAACTGAACGAAATCTCCGACAACAATGGCGCCCGCAAGGGGCGCATGCGCGTGGGCCGTGGCATCGGTTCGGGCAAGGGCAAGACCGCCGGTCGCGGCCAGAAGGGCGCCAAGGCGCGTTCGGGCGTCAGCGTCAACGGCTTCGAAGGCGGCCAGATGCCGCTGCACATGCGCATCCCGAAGCGTGGCTTCAACAATATCTTCGCCAAGGACTTCGCGGAAGTGAACCTGGGCATGATCCAGAAGATGATCGACGCTGGCAAGCTGGACTTGTCCGCGCCCGTCGATCACGCCGCGCTCAAGGCGGCCGGTCTTGCCCGTGGCGGCAAGGATGGCGTGCGCCTGCTGGGCAAGGGCGAGCTGACCGCGAAGGTGACCTTCAAGGTCGACGGCGTCAGCAAGGGTGCGCTCGAAGCCGTGCAGAAGGCTGGCGGTTCGGTAGAACTGCCTGCCGCTCAGCCGAGCGAGCACGAAAAGAAGACCGCCCGCCGCGAGGCCAACAAGCAGGCCAAGTGAGGCATTCCGGTCCCCGCCCGCTAACACGGGCGGGGATTTTGGCACTGCACGGGTTCGACTTTGCCGAACCTGCACTATATGGGCTAGCTCGACAGGATGGACCCCGGCCCTGTGGCCGGTTCCGCAGCAAGGCTTGAACCCCGACAATGGCATCACGCGCCGACAACATCGCCAGCAACCTGAGCCTGGCAAACTTCTCCAAGGCGACCGAGCTGAAGAGGCGCATCTGGTTTACGGTGGGCGCGCTCATCGTGTTCCGGTTCCTGAGCTTCGTGCCTCTGCCCGGCGTCAACCCGCTCATCATGGAAACGCTCTATGCGCAGACCCGTGGTGGCGTGCTGGACATCTTCAACGCCTTTTCCGGCGGGTCGCTTGAGCGCATGAGCCTCATCGCGCTTGGCGTGATGCCCTACATCACGGCGTCGATCGTGGTGCAGCTTGCCGCCTCGCTTCATCCCGCTCTGGCGGCCATGAAGAAGGAAGGCGAAAGCGGGCGCAAGAAGCTCAACCAGTACACCCGCTATGGCGCGGTGCTGCTGACCGCCATTCAGGGCTGGGTGCTGGCTTCCGGGCTTGAAGCCTACGGCGCGTCGAGCGGGCTGCAGGCGGTCGTCAACCCAGGCATGCTGTTCCGCGTCGGCGCGGTCATTTCGCTGATCGGCGGGACGATGTTCCTGCTGTGGCTGGGCGAGCAGATCACCTCGCGCGGGATCGGCAACGGCGTTTCGCTGATCATCATGGCCGGGATCGTGGCGCAGATGCCGCGCTTCATCGGCAACCTGTTCGAAGGCGGCCGCACCGGCTCCATCTCGCCGTTCCTGATCGTTGGCATCGTGATCATGCTGGTAGGCCTGGTCATCGCCATCTGCTTTTTCGAGCGCGCGAGCCGACGGCTGCTGATCCAGTATCCCAAGCGGGCGACGCAGCGCGGCATGATGGCGGCAGACCGCAGCCACCTGCCGCTCAAGATCAACACCGCGGGCGTTATTCCGCCGATCTTCGCCAGCTCGCTGCTGCTGCTGCCGCTGACGATCACGCAGTTCGCGGGCAATTCGATTTCGCCCGATACCGCGCTTGGTCAGGCGGTCGTGACGCTCAACCAGTATCTCGGCCACGGCAAGCCATTGTACATGGCGCTTTATGCCGCCGGCATCATCTTCTTCTCATTCTTCTACACCGCCGTGGTCTTCAATCCTGAGGAAACGGCCGAGAACCTGAAGAAGAACGGCGGGTTCATTCCCGGCATCCGTCCGGGCAGGAATACCGCCAATTATCTCGACTATGTGCTGACGCGCATCACGGTGATCGGCGCTGCCTATATCACCATTGTCTGCGTCGTGCCCGAATGGATCATGGCCGAAACCGGCATGGGCGCCGTGTTCTTTGGCGGTACCAGCCTGTTGATCGTGGTGAACGTCACTGTCGATACGATCACGCAGATCCAGTCGCACCTGCTGGCGCACCAGTATGGCGATCTCATCAAGAAGGCAAAACTGAAGGGGCGGCTGCGCTAAACGGTGCAGCAAGAGGGGAGCGATTTCGTGAACATCATCCTGTTGGGGCCTCCGGGCGCAGGCAAGGGCACACAGGCACAGCGTCTGGTCGAACGCCACGGCATGAAGCAGCTTTCCACCGGCGACATGCTGCGCGCCGCAGTCAAGGCGCAGACGCCGGTCGGGCTGAAGGCAAAGGCCGTGATGGAGGCTGGGCAGCTTGTCTCCGACGAAATCGTATCGGCGCTGATCGGTGACGAACTGGATGCAATGCCTGCTGGTCAGGGCGCGATCTTCGATGGCTACCCCCGCACCGCGCCGCAGGCGAAATCGCTCGAAGACATTCTGGCAAGCCGTGGCCGCAAGCTGGACCATGTGATCGAACTGGACGTCAACGAGGATGCGCTGGTCGAGCGGATCACCGGGCGTTACACCTGCGCAGCGTGCGGCAAGGGCTATCACGATACGTTCGAGAAGCCTGCGGTGGAGGGTACGTGCGACAAGTGCGGCAGCCACGAGTTCAAGCGTCGGCCCGACGACAACGAAGAAACCGTGCGCACACGCATGGCCGAATACCGCGCCAAGACGGCCCCGATCCTGCCGATCTACGATGCGCAAGGCATCGTGAACCGCGTGGACGGCATGGCCGATATGGACGAAGTCACTGCCGCTATTGAGGCAATCCTCGGCGCAGGCTAAGCCGGGAGCCTGCCTCGCCCGTCCGAGGGCGAGGAGGAGGCCTGCCATGATCCGTGCATTTCCCGTCATCGCCGCTACTGCCCTTGCTGGCGCGGCAAGCCCGGCGCTGGCCGATGTCACGCAGAAGAGTGACAGCGGCTTCGTCGTGCGGGTAACGGCGGAAGTCGCGGCGTCGCCCGCTGAAGCGTGGCGCACCTTTGCGACGCCTGCACAGTGGTGGAATGGCGCCCACACCTTTTCCGGCGACAGCCTGAACATGACGCTGGACCCTGCGGCCAACGGGTGTCTGTGCGAAAAGCTGCCAGTGCCCAAGGACGGCGCGCCGGGGCAGAAGCCCGGTTCGGTGATGCACATGCGCGTTGTCTATGCCGAACCCTATCGCGCGCTGCGTATGGTCGGCGGGCTGGGGCCGCTACAGAGCGAAGCGGTCAATGGCACGATGACCGTTACGTTCAGCCCCGCCGATGGGGCGGGTGGCAAGGGGACGCGCATTCTGTGGGAATACGTTGTTGGCGGCTACATGCGCTACAAGGTCGATACGATAGCAGGCGCGGTTGACAAGGTTCTGGCCGAACAGATTACCCGGCTGATGAAGGTGTTAGGGCCACTGGCTGTGGCAGGTCCATCCATTTCTTCCGGCGCCATGGGGAGCGAATCTTCTGGTGCTGGCGATACACCAGTGGTGACGCCCACAGAGCCAGGCTTCACCGCCGACCCGTCGCGCAACGAGGCCGAGGCAGGCCAGTCCGTCAAGGCGGCGCTGGATCAGCTTTTCCGCAAGCAGGACAAGCCTCTCCCTTCGGGACGGTGAAAGTGAAAATGGCCTGATTCTCGCCTTTTGCCGCGCGCAAAAACCGTTAGTCTCGCACCCGATAACAGCGCGACTCGGCACGGACCGGGGTCGTTGCAGATCGGGCCGCAACTGCCAGAATGCAAAGCCGGTGTTCGGCTTTGAGCAGGGGGAGACTATCGTGGCCGTTACCGATCATGTCGATTTGCCGACCTTCATGGAGGGCGTGAAGAAGCGCAATCCCTATCAGCCGGAGTTTGTCCAGGCTGTTCAAGAGGTTGCCGAAGATATCTTCGACTTCATGCAGGATAAGGAAGAGTATCATGCGCAGCAGATCCTGCGCCGGATTGCCGAACCTGACCGGGTGGTTTCCTTCCGCGTCTGCTGGGAAGACGATAACGGCAATATCCGGGTGCAGCGTGGCTGGCGCGTCCAGAACAACAACGCGATCGGGCCTTACAAGGGCGGGATCCGCTTCCATCCGTCGGTCACCGAATCCGTGCTCAAGTTCCTGGCCTTTGAACAGACCTTCAAGAACGCGCTGACCGGGCTGCCGATGGGCGGTGGCAAGGGCGGTTCGAACTTCAACCCCAAGGGCAAGAGCGTGCGCGAAATCATGCGCTTCTGCCAGTCGTTCATGACCGAACTCTATCGCCATATCGGCGCGGACATCGACGTTCCGGCCGGTGACATCGGCGTGGGTGGCCGCGAAATCGGCTTCATGTTCGGCCAGTACAAGCGCATCACCAACAACTTTACCGGGGTGCTGACCGGCAAGGGGCTGGAATGGGGTGGCTCGCTGATCCGCACCGAGGCGACCGGCTATGGCGCGGTCTATTTCCTTGCCAACATGCTGGCGACCAAGGGCGAAGACCTGACCGGCAAGACGGCGGTCATTTCCGGGTCGGGCAACGTGGCGACGCATGCCGCCGAAAAGATCGTGCAGCTTGGCGGCAAGGTGCTGACGTTCTCGGATTCGGGGGGGTACATCCACGACCCGGACGGTATCGACCAGGAAAAGATCGACTGGGTGAAGGCGCACAAGACGCACCGCCGCGGCCGGATCGAGGAATATGTCGAAGCCTATCCCAAGGCGACCTTCCACGCTGGCAAAACGCCCTGGGGCGTGCCGTGCGACGTTGCGCTGCCGTGCGCGACGCAGAACGAACTGCTTGGCGACGATGCACGCATGCTGATTGCGAACGGGTGCAAGGCGGTTTCGGAAGGCGCCAACATGCCGACCGACCTCGATGGCGTGCACGTGTTCAAGGCGGCGAAGATCCTCTACGCGCCGGGCAAGGCATCGAACGCTGGCGGCGTGGCGGTTTCCGGTCTGGAAATGAGCCAGAACTCGGAACGTCGCTCGTGGAAGGAAGAAGAACTGCAGCAGATGCTCAAGGACATCATGGCGGGCATCCACAAGTCGTGCCTGGCCTATGGCGACCAGGGCGGTGGTTACATCGACTATGTGAAGGGGGCGAATATCGCCGGCTTCAAGAAGGTTGCCGATGCCATGCTGGCTTACGGCGTGGTCTGACAGGAATAGCCTGATGGACCAGCGGGTTTTGCCTGCTGGCGCCTATGTTCCAGAACGACCGGCCCGGTCCCGTGGCGAATCGCTGCGAAGATCGGGCCGGTCGTTCCATTTCTGACGCATCTTTTCGCGCGGCACAGGGTTGTGCCCAGCAGAATTGGGTCGTTCACGGTGCAGCCCCTTGGCGTGAAAGCCCTTGGCGCATAAGGGTTTGGTGGTTCTTGCCGCCATTCTGGACAAAAATTGTCGTTCCCCCCTTGTTCCAGTAGAACATAGCAAGTACACAAGCCTTGTTGACGGTTCATGCGAGCCAACTCTAGCAAGGGAAAAGATGCCATGGCGGCTCAGCTCAAGCTCATCGAGGAAGGTAAGATCAAGGACATGGATCGTCAGAAGGCGCTCGACGCCGCTCTCGCGCAGATTGACCGTGCGTTTGGCAAAGGCTCGGCGATGAAGCTGGGTTCGAAGGAAGCGATGCAGGTGGAGGCGATCTCCACTGGTTCGCTGGGGCTGGATATCGCGCTTGGCGTTGGCGGTCTGCCGCGCGGCCGCGTGATCGAAGTCTATGGCCCCGAAAGTTCGGGCAAGACCACGCTGGCGCTGCACGTCATTGCCGAAGCACAAAAAGGTGGCGGTACGGCTGCGTTCATCGACGCCGAACATGCGCTTGATCCGGTCTATGCCCGCAAGCTCGGCGTCAACATCGACGAACTGATCGTTTCGCAACCCGACACTGGCGAACAGGCGCTGGAAATCGTTGACACGCTGGTACGCTCTAACGCGATTGACGTGCTGGTGGTGGATTCGGTCGCCGCGCTGGTGCCACGGGCGGAAATCGAAGGCGAAATGGGCGATAGCCACGTCGGGCTTCAGGCCCGCCTGATGAGCCAGTCGCTGCGCAAGCTGACCGGATCGATCAGCCGGTCGCGCTGCATGGTGATCTTCATCAACCAGCTCCGCATGAAGATCGGGGTGATGTACGGCAACCCTGAAACGACCACGGGCGGCAACGCGCTCAAGTTCTACGCTTCGGTCCGCCTCGACATCCGCCGCACCGGGCAGATCAAGGACCGTGACGAAATCGTCGGCAACGCCACGCGTGTAAAGGTGGTGAAGAACAAGGTTGCCCCGCCGTTCAAGCAGGTCGAGTTCGACATCATGTACGGGGAAGGCATTTCCAAGATCGGGGAAATCCTCGACCTTGGTGTAAAAGCCGGGCTTGTCGAAAAGTCGGGCGCCTGGTTCAGCTACGATTCCATTCGCATCGGGCAGGGGCGTGAAAACGCCAAGAACTTCCTGCGTGAAAATACCGAACTTTGCAGCCGTCTCGAAGCCGCAATTCGCGGCCGGACCGAGCAGGTTGCCGAAGGACTGATGGCGGGCCCGGACGCGGACGACGACACCTGATCCTTCACGGCTGTGGGCAAGGGCGTCTGTCGTCGGCCCGCTGTCACGCAAAAGGCCCGCGCGTTCCCCGGCAGGATCGCGCGGGCTTCTTGTTGGCTGGGCAAGGGCGCGGCATAGTCTGCGCAGATTCGGGAAAACCCACAATGACCAATGCGTATGACTGGCAAGGCGGCGTTGGCCGCAACTGGGCGGCGGAATGGCAGCGCACCGACACCAGCTTTGCCGAACTGACGCCCAGCTTGCTTGCCGCGATCGCACAGGTTCCCGGCGAACGGATTGTCGATATCGGATGCGGCGCAGGCGAACTGGCGCTGGCAGTGGCGCATGCACGGCCGCAGGCGCAGGTTCACGGCGTGGATATCTCGCCGGATCTCGTCGCCACGGCGCAGGAACGGGGCAGGGGTGTGGCCAACCTCGCGTTCTCGCTGGCCGATGCATCGGAGTGGACCAGCCCGGATGGAGCGCCCGATCTCTATGTTTCGCGCCATGGCGTGATGTTCTTTTCCGATCCGCCTGCGGCCTTTGCCCACCTCGCGGCGGGTGCCGCGCCCGGCGCGCGGATTGTGTTTTCCTGCTTTCGTGCCGCCAGCCTCAACGGGTGGGCCAGCAGCATTGCATCGCTGCTTCCACCCGCCGAACCGCCCTTGCAAGCTGCGTTTACTCCCGGTCCGTTCGCGTTTGCAGATCCGGATCATGTCCGACGCTGCATGGCCGGGTGGCACGATCACGATTTCACTCCCGTCGATTTCGCCTACATTGCGGGGACCGGAGAAGACCCGGTGGGGGAGGCGATGGCCCTGTTTCACCGAATCGGTCCGGCCGCTTTCGCACTGCGCACCCTGCCCGATGCGGAGCGCACCGCGTTCGAACGCCGCTTGCGCGATCTGGTCGAAGCGCATCATAGTGGCGGGCGGGTGGCTTTCCCGGCGGCGGCATGGCTGGTAAGCGCGGTTTCCGATTACCGTAATGGATGAAACGTGCTTGTAGCGCGCCAAACGCTGGCCTAATCGGCGTGACATGACTTCGACGAACGAAATCCGCCGGTCCTTCCTCGATTATTTCGGCGCTGCCGGGCATGATGTGGTGCAGTCCGCGCCGCTTGTCCCTTACAACGATCCCACCCTGATGTTCACGAATGCGGGGATGGTCCCGTTCAAGAACGTGTTCACCGGGCTGGAAACGCGCGATCCGCCGCGCGCGACCTCGTCGCAGAAGTGCGTGCGGGCTGGCGGCAAGCACAACGATCTCGACAATGTCGGTTATACCGCGCGGCACCACACGTTCTTCGAGATGCTGGGCAACTTCTCATTCGGGGATTACTTCAAGGAACAGGCGATCATCCACGCCTGGACCCTGCTGACCCGCGAATGGGGCCTGCCCAAGGACAAGCTGCTCGTCACCGTTTATCATACCGACGATGAAGCGGCGGCACTGTGGGGCAAGATTGCCGGGCTTGGCGAGGATCGCATCATCCGCATCGCCACCAAGGACAATTTCTGGGCAATGGGCGATGATGGCCCGTGTGGCCCGTGTTCGGAAATCTTCTTCGACCATGGGGACCACATCTGGGGCGGCCCTCCCGGATCGGCGGACGAAGACGGCGATCGCTTCATCGAAATCTGGAACCTCGTGTTCATGCAGTTCGAGCAGGCCGCCGGGGAAATCACCGGCAACCTGCCCAAGCCCAGCATCGACACCGGCATGGGGCTGGAGCGCATCGCCGCCGTGATGCAGGGCGTGCATGACAACTACGATACCGATACGTTCAAGGCGCTGATTGCCGCGTCGGAAAGCCTGACCGCAGTCAGGGCGCAGGGCGAGCATACCGCCAGCCACCGCGTGATCGCCGATCACCTGCGCTCCACCAGCTTCCTGCTGGCCGATGGCGTCCTGCCCGGCAACGAAGGGCGTGGGTACGTGCTGCGCCGGATCATGCGCCGCGCCATGCGCCACGCCCACTTGCTTGGGGCGAAAGATCCGTTGATGCACCGCCTGGTGCCGGCGCTGATCGCGGAAATGGGCGCAGCCTATCCCGAACTGGGCCGCGCCCAGCCGCTGATCGAGGAAACGCTGCTGCGCGAGGAAGTGCAGTTCCGCCGCACCTTGTCCAATGGCCTGAAGCTGCTGGACGAGACGACCGGCGCAATGGGCCAAGGCGACAAGCTGCCGGGTGAAACCGCGTTCAAACTCTACGACACCTATGGTTTTCCCTATGATCTGACCGAAGATGCCCTGCGCGCGCGCGGTATCACGGTGGACCGCGAAGGGTTCGACGCTGCCATGGCGCAGCAGAAGGCCGCTGCCCGCGCTGCGTGGAAAGGCAGCGGGCAGGCCGCTGATGGCGAAGTGTGGTTCGATATTGCCGAGCGCGTCGGCGCGACCGAGTTCACAGGCTATGCTGCCACGACGGGCGAGGCGCAGGTTGTGGCGCTGCTGCGCGATGGTGTTGAAGTGGACCGTGCCGGGCAAGGCGATACGGTGACGGTGATCGTCAACCAGACCCCGTTCTACGGCGAATCCGGCGGGCAGACGGGCGATGCCGGGACCATTACCGGCGCCGACGGTCTTGCGCTTACGGTAACCGACACGGCCAAGCCGCTGGGGCGGCTGCACGCCCACAACGCCACTGTCGATAGCGGAACGATCAAGGTTGGCGATGTGGTCAGGCTGACCATCGATGTTGAACGCCGCGATGCGATCCGCGCAAACCATTCGGCCACGCACCTGCTGCATGCAGCACTGCGCAACCGCCTTGGCGGGCATGTCACGCAGAAGGGATCGCTGGTGGCGGCGGATCGCCTGCGTTTCGACTTTTCACAGCCGACGGCGCTTTCGGCGGACGACATCGCGGCGATCGAGGCCGAAGTGAACGCCGAGATCCGCGCGAACGAGCCGGTGACGACTCGCCTGATGAGCCCCGATGATGCGATCGAGGCGGGTGCAATGGCGCTGTTCGGGGAAAAGTACGGTGACGAAGTGCGCGTCCTGAGCATGGGCCGCGCAACCGATACGCATTATTCGGTCGAACTGTGCGGTGGCACCCATGTGCGTGCGCTGGGCGACATCGGCCTGTTCCGCATCGTTTCGGAAAGCGCGGTCAGTTCAGGCGTCCGTCGGATCGAGGCGTTGACCGGCGAAGGTGCGCGGCAGTGGCTGATCGCGCGTGAAGAGGCACTGAAGGGCGCGGCAAGCCTGTTGCGCACCACGCCCGACGATGTCGAGGCGCGCGTTGCGGCGCTGATGGACGAGCGCAAGAAGCTGGAGCGCGAACTGGCCGAGGCAAAGAAGGCCCTGGCGCTGGGCGGCGGTTCGGCAAAGGCCGGGAACGCGGACGAAGACGTTGGCGGCGTGAAGTTTTCGGGTCAGGTGCTTGAAGGGCTGGACCCCAAGGAGCTGCGCGGGCTGCTCGATGCCGCAAAGCAGCGGCTTGGCTCCGGCGTCGCCGCAATCGTTGCCGTGAACGATGGCAAGGCCAGCATAGCTGCCGCGGTGACCGAGGATCTGGCCGGGAAGGTCAATGCGGTCGATCTTGTCCGTGCGGGTGTTGCGGCGCTGGGCGGCAAGGGCGGCGGTGGCCGGCCCGACATGGCGCAAGGTGGCGGGCCGGATGGCAGCAAGGCGGCTGAAGCTATTGCGGCGGTGAAGGCAGTGCTGGCGGGGTAAACCGCTTTGTGCGAGGGTGCGGGGCATGGAATCCGCTGCCGCCCCTGCTGCTGCCAACGTCGCCCGGATCGTCGCCGACATTGCCGACGAGATGGCGGACATTGCCGATCGCGGGGTCGTGGCTTCGTACATTCCGCCGCTGGCCAGCGTATTGCCTGAAAAGTTCGGTATCGCGGTGGTCATGGCCGATGGGGCGGTTCACGTCGCGGGGGACGCCGACGAGGCGTTCTCGATCCAGTCGATATCCAAGGTCTTCGCGCTGACGCTGGCGCTCGGAGCCGTGGGGGATCAGCTCTGGCGGCGGGTGGGGCGCGAGCCTTCGGGCAGTGCCTTCAATTCCATTGTCCAGCTTGAAACCGAACACGGCATCCCGCGCAACCCGTTCATCAATGCAGGCGCCATTGTGCTGTGCGATGTGCTGCTGGGCCGACTGGAGCCGCGCGAGGCGATCGGCCAGATGCTGCAGTTCGTGCGTACCATCGCGGGCGACGATCAGGCGGTGATCGCGATTGACGAAGCGGTGGCGCGGGCCGAACAGGACACTGGTTATCGCAACTTCGCGCTCACCAATTACATGCGCGCCTTCGGCAACATCCATGCCCCGGTCGAGATGGTGCTGGGCGTGTACTTCCATTTCTGCGCCCTTGCGATGAGCTGCCGCCAACTGGCGATGGCCGGACGTTACCTGATGGACGCTGGCCGCACCAACGGTCATTCGGTGATCACGGCCAGCCGCGCGCGGCGCATCAATGCGCTGATGATGTCGTGCGGCCACTACGACAACTCCGGCGATTTCGCGTTTCGGGTCGGTCTGCCGGGCAAGTCCGGGGTGGGCGGCGGCATCCTGTCGGTCGCGCCGGGGGTGGCGAGCATCGCCGTGTGGTCACCGGGCCTCAACCCCAGCGGCAATTCGCAGCTTGGCACGCTGGCGCTTGAACGTCTGGTCCAGCGCACCGGATGGAGCGTGTTCGAACCGCGCGATGGGCTGGCTTTTTCCGGCTAGCTTGCACGTTCCCGGATCGTGGCGGATTTGAGCCGCGGCTTTTCCGCCAGCCCCCCGTCCTGCATGATCTTGAGCCGCAATTCGTCGCGCTTTTCGTGGATCGAGGCGATGACCGGTCCCATCGGAAAGCCAAGGTCGACCAGTACCGCCTCCGACAGTTGCAGCGAGCTTTCCAGCGTTTCCGGCACCGCGTGGCTGGCGCCTGCCTTGTAAAGCTCGGCGGCATTGGCCGAATCGCGGGCACGCACGATAATCGGAAGGTCTGGCAACTGGCTGCGCAGCCGCTTGACCAGGCGCAGGCTCAGCACGGGTTCGTCCATGGTCAGGATCATGGCCCGTGCCTTGTCCAGCCCCAGCCGGGCAATCGCGGTTTCGCTGTCCACGTTGCCGAACAGCACCGGCAGCCCTTCGGCGCGCGCACTGCGGGCGATGCGCGGATTGGTGTCGATGGCCAGCCATGGCGCGCCGTGGGTGGTCAGCATTTCCGCGATAAGGCGGCCAACGCGGCCGAATCCCATCACGACAACGCGTTCATCGCGCGGCAGTTCGACAGCCAGCGACTGGCCAGAATCTTCGCGGCCCTTGCCGATGCGCAGCGCCCAGTTGTGGCCCAGCATTGCCAGCAGCGGCGTGATCGTCAGGCCGATGGCGGTAACGATTTGCCAGAACTGTGCGGTTTCGCGGTCGATCAGCCGGGCTTCGGCGGCTGCCGTCAGCACGATCAGCGTCGTTTCGGAAGGGCTGGCCATGAGAATACCCGCCTCGGTTGCCGTCGCCTGCTCCTTGCCCATGGCGCGCATGGCGAACATGGTGACGAGGGCCTTGAGCACGACCACGCCGACCACCGCCATCGCCAGCGGACCGATCATGCCCCACACCACGCGCAGATCGATACCCATGCCGATGGTGATCAGGAATACGCCGAGGGCAAGGCCCTTGAACGGCTTGGTAATTGCCTCGACCTCGCCGTGGTATTCGGTTTCCGCAATCAGCAGGCCCGCAAGCAGCGCCCCCATGATCGGCGAAAGGCCGACCATCGACGTGGCGAGGCTGGCGGTGATGACCACCAGCATCGTTGCGGCGAGGAACAGTTCGGGGCTTTTGGTCTGGGCGGCCTGGGCAAACAGGCGCGGCAGCAGCAGGCGGCCGAACAGCAGCAGTGCTGCAACGACAATCGCTCCATATATCAGCGTTTCACCAAGGCTTGGCCCTGCGGTTTGCACCGCATAAGGTGCGAAGGCGCCGAGCAGGAAGATGATCGGCACCAGCGCGATATCTTCGAACAGGAGCATGGCCAGTGCGGCACGGCCGACGGGGCCGGTGGTCCCGGCAATCGGCAGGACCAGCGCAGTGGATGAAAGCGCCAGCGCAAGGCCAAGGCCGAACGCACCGGCGGTCGGCATGCCGGTGAAAATCAGCACCATGGCCAGCAGCAGCGCGGATACGCCCAATTCCATTGCGCCAAGCCCGAACACGAGCCGGCGCATGTCCCACAGGCGATTGAACGACAGTTCCAGACCAATCTCGAACAGCAGCAGGATTATGCCGAACTCGGCAAACGGGGTTATCGCCGCCGGATTGGATATGGTGATGAAGTAAAGCCACGGAAACTGCGGCACCAGCGCGCCAAGGCCATAAGGGCCGACCGCCAGCCCGACGAGGATGAAGCCGATGATCGGGGTGATGCGAAACCGCGCGAAGGCCGGGATGACGATCCCTGCCGCGCCGAGAATCACCAGCGCGTCCGAAAGAGCAGCAGTGGGTTCAAGATTTCCGGCCATGGCCGCACGGTTAGGCAATGGCGGCGGCTCTGTCACGCCTGCGCATGAAAAAGGCCCCGGTTTTAGCGGGGCCTTTTGCATTTGCCATCATCGGCGCGGATGGTGTGAAGGCTTATGCGCCCTTGGCCATTTCCGTTTCGAGATTTTCGACGATCGCTTCGAAGAACTTCTCGGTCGTCAGCCATGCCTGGCTGGGGCCGATCAGGAGCGCCAGATCCTTGGTCATCTTGCCGCTTTCCACGGTTTCGATGCAGACCCGTTCCAGCGTTTCGGCGAACTTCACCACTTCGGGCGTTTCGTCGAACTTGCCGCGATAGATCAGGCCGCGGGTCCAGGCGAAGATCGAGGCAATGGGGTTGGTCGAGGTCTGCTTGCCCTGCTGATGCTGGCGGTAGTGGCGAGTCACGGTGCCGTGCGCGGCTTCGGCTTCGATGGTCTTGCCGTCGGGCGACATCAGCACCGAGGTCATCAGGCCGAGCGAGCCGAACCCTTGCGCGACGGTATCGGACTGCACGTCGCCGTCATAGTTCTTGCATGCCCAGACAAACTTGCCCGACCACTTGAGCGCCGAGGCAACCATGTCGTCGATCAGGCGGTGTTCGTAGACAATGCCGGCGGCCTTGAACTTTTCGGCAAAACCTTCGGCATCGAACACTTCCTGGAACAGATCCTTGAAGCGGCCATCATAGGCCTTGAGGATCGTGTTCTTGGTCGAAAGGTACACTGGCCAGCCGAGCGACAGGCCATAGTTGAACGATGCGCGCGCGAAATCGCGGATCGAATCGTCGAGGTTGTACATCGCCATGGCGACGCCGCCCGAAGGGTAGTGGAACACTTCGCGGTCGATCGTTTCGCCGTTGTCGCCTTCCCAGATCAGCCGCAGCTTGCCGGGGCCGGGGACGACGAAATCGGTGGCGCGGTACTGGTCGCCAAAGGCGTGACGGCCGACGACGATCGGATCGGTCCAGCCTGGAACGAGGCGCGGGACGTTCTGGATCACGATGGGTTCGCGGAACACCACGCCGCCCAGGATGTTGCGGATCGTGCCGTTGGGCGATTTCCACATCGACTTGAGGTTGAACTCTTCGACGCGGGCTTCGTCCGGAGTGATCGTCGCGCACTTCACGCCAACGCCGTACTGCTTGATCGCGTTGGCGCAATCGACCGTGATCTGGTCGTTCGTCTCGTCGCGCTTCTCGACCGAGAGGTCGTAGTACTTGAGGTCGATATCCAGATAGGGGAGGATCAGACGCTCGCGGATCCATTGCCAGATGATGCGCGTCATCTCATCGCCGTCGATCTCGACGACGGGGTTTTTCACCTTGATCTTCGCCATATCCATCCTGTCTTTCGATGCTGGGGAGAAAGTTGCGGCATCCCTTAGCAGAGGCACGCCGCCGCGCAAGGCAGGCGGGCGATTCGCGCAATTTTTGGCCGTCCGGGACTGGACACGATGCCCATTTTGGGCGCAATGTCTTAATTGAACGGTTAAATCAAGGTCAAGCCGATAGGGGAGCCTGTGTTGTGAGCGAGAGCGAAGTTCTTACCGAAGTCGATGGCAATGTCCTGACTGTCACGATCAACCGGCCTGCTGCCCGCAATGCGGTGAACGCGGCCGTGGCGCAGGGCATCGCGGCGGCGCTGGATCGGCTGGATGCCGAACCTGACTTGCGGTGCGCGATCCTGACCGGGGCAGGCGGCACGTTCTGTTCGGGAATGGACCTGAAGGCATTCCTGCGGGGCGAATCTCCGGCGGTTGCCGGGCGCGGCTTTGGTGGCATGGCAGAATGGACGCCGCAGAAGCCGGTCATCGCGGCGGTCGACGGCTTTGCGCTTGCCGGGGGCATGGAGCTGGCGCTGGCGTGCGACCTGATCGTGGCGACTGCCGGTGCCCAGTTCGGCATTCCCGAAGTGAAGCGCGGGCTTGCCGCTGCGGCGGGCGGTCTGATGCGCTTGCCCAGGCAGATTCCGCCGCGCATTGCCATGGAACTCGCGCTGACGGGCGATTTCATTACCGCGCAGCGGGCCTATGAACTGGGCTTCATCAACCAGATCACCGAAGGGCCTGCGCTTGAAGGGGCAAGGGTGCTGGCCGCGCGCATTGCCGGCAATGGACCGCTGGCGGTGATGGCGTCCAAACGCGTCATCCGCGAGTCGCACGAATGGACCGAAGCGGAAATGTGGGACCGGCAGCGCGCCTACATCGGCCCTGTCTTTACATCGAGCGACGCCCGCGAAGGGGCGGCGGCCTTTGCCGAAAAGCGCGCGCCGAACTGGCAGGGCAAATAGCCTTGCGCTGTGCAAAGGTGCGCTTTTTACGCAGCGGCCAGACAAGAAAAAACCCCGCGAAAGCGGGGTTTTTCATGCGATGGTGGGCGTAGCAAGGATTGAACTTGCGACCCCTACGATGTCAACATAGTGCTCTACCACTGAGCTATACGCCCGCACCATCAAGCGGCCCGGCACGGCACGAAGCGTTCGTTCGCTCCTGCCGGGAAGCGGCCCATTAGCCCCGGCCAATCCGCAAGGCAAGGGGGTATTTCGCACTGCCGGGCTGGCAATGCCGGTACCGATCAGGGCCGGTACCGATCAGGGCTGACGCGTTCCGGTGAACGCGGCATCTTCGAACACCCGTTCCACTTCCAGCACCAGATCCTTGAGGTGGAAAGGCTTGGACAGCACGCGGGCCTGCGGCGCTTCGCGGTTGGCCTTGAGCGTGACGGCGGCAAAGCCGGTAATGAACATCACCTTGGTGGCCGGGCTGATATCGGCGCACCGCTGGGCCAGTTCGATGCCGTCCATTTCCGGCATCACGATGTCGGAGAGCAGCAGGTCGAAATGTTCGCGTTCAAGCAGCGGCACGGCAGCGGTCCCGCGATCAACCGCGACCACACTGTATCCGGCATTTTCCAGCGCGCGCGAAAGGTAAGTGCGCATCGCCTCTTCATCTTCGGCGAGCAGAATGCGGATCATGGCCAACCTTCATCTGTTATCGGGTGTTTATTGCAGATCGACCGGTACATCGCACCGGCTGAACGCACCGTATAGTCCGCATCGGGTTAACATTCTGCCGCCGGATGCATCCGCTATTCCGATGAAACGCCGCGAACGCAGGCCGCACTGCCATTGTCCCCAACGCCGAATCGGCGCCGGAGGGTTTTGACTTCGCTGCGAATCAGTTGCACCTTTCGTCCATGCAGCATGAAGGAGAGCCTGCCGGTGATTCGGCGTCGACTGAAGCCCGGTCGGCGGTGCAGGGTGGTTCGGTTCCCGGCAACCCCGGCGTTCCGGCCTATTCCCTGAAGCTGAAACAGCCTTCGCCGATTCCGGTGGTCATTGCCGTGCCCCATGCCGGGCGCGCCTATCCGCGTTCGCTGCTTGACCGCATGCGCCATCCGGCCTTTGCCGCAATCCGGCTGGAAGACCGTTATGCCGACCTGCTGGGCGAAGCGGTGGCGCGCGAAACAGGCGCTGCCTTGCTTGTGGCCCATGCACCGCGCGCGATGGTCGACCTCAACCGGTCGAGCGACGACGTGGACTGGGACATGTTGAGCGGCCACCCTGCCGATGCTTCCGCCCTTGTGGCCGATGCCGCGGCTGCCGCGCTTCGCGGCACCGGCGCGGCGGCCGGTCGGCGTGCGCGCAGTGGCCTTGGGCTGGTGCCGCGTCGCCTGCCGGGCCTGGGAGAGTTGTGGAAGCGCCCGCTCGATCATGGCGAACTGAACGAGCGGATCGCCGCGATTCACCAGCCCTACCATCAGGCGCTTGCCGCATCGCTGGGTGAAGTGCGGGCGCGGTGGGGGGCGGCGCTGTTGATCGATCTCCATTCGATGCCTCCCTTGACGGCCCGTTCCGCTGGCGAGCCAGCCCCGGAGTTTGTCCTTGGTGACCGGTTTGGCGCATCTTGTGACGGCGGTATTCTGGCCTCGGCGTTCGGCTATTTCGGGCAGATCGGACGCCACGCGGCGCACAACCGCCCTTACGCTGGCGGTTATGTGCTGGAACGGCATGCGCGGCGGCACGAAGGGCTGCACTGTTTCCAGCTTGAAATCGACCGCAAATCCTATCTGGATCAGCGGCTGGCGGAACCGGGGCCGGGCTTTGATGCCATGGTCGATCTGCTGATCGGGCTGGTCCAGCGGCTGGCCGTTGACGTGGCTGAACTGGGACGCGCGGCCGACCGTGGCCGCTGGCGGACCGCAGCAGAATAACGCTTCGGGAACAACATATTGCTTGGTGTGCCCGCGTCATCTGCGCCGCATCTGCATAAAAAACCACCTGGAGCTATGCCCCAGGTGGCCAAGGTTCAGGGAGGAGGTGCACCGGAGTGCACCGATTACAGCGGGCCATGAGGGGAGCCGCGCTGCAACATGTATTAATTTAGGTCTACACCTGCCGCTGCGCAAGGGGAATTGGTGATTTTGCGCCACACTCAAGCGAAAAAAGCGACGAACCGAGGGATTCGTCGCCTTTTTCCTGAACTGTGACCGGAATGTACCGGTGTAAAATTGCTGGGGAGATGCCCGGATCAGGCGGCCGGAACCGGAATCGCCGGAATCGGACCCTTGCCCTGCTGTACTTGCGTGCCGAAGATCTGGCTGACCAGTTCGAGCGAGAACAGGTGCGCATAGAGCAGGGGGAGAAGCCCGCTCTGCGCCCAGCCGCGCAGCACGTCGCCACGCATTTCGCGCAGCTTTTCCTGATTCACCATCTGGAAGCCGCGGTAGATGAAGGGCTGTTCGGCCCCTTCCTGCTGGATCGCCACTTCGCCTTCCATCAGCAGGTCGTGCTTCTTCAGTTCGTCGATGAAGGCCTGCGTGCGCTGGCCTGCCTGTTCGAACTGTTCGCAGAAGCTGAGCGCGGCCTTGGTCGCTTCCGAAGGCTGGCCATCGTTGAACAGTTCCGGCCCTTCGACCGAATCGCCGATCAGACCCGCTGCCGGGTCGAAGCACAGCGAAAGCTCTTCGCTGTTGGTGTTGAGCCGGGCGAGGAGGAATGGATAGCGCCGGACATAAGCCGGGATGTAGATCGGCTGCGTGACCTTGCCTTCATCGTCGATGAAGACATTGACGCCTTCGTTCAGGCCCATGAGCGCCAGCGGCACCGGATTGTCGCCCGATGCGAAGATGATCGGATAATGCCTTGCCGCTTGGGGAAATTCTTCCACGGTCAGCGGAATGGCATGCTGGCCGATCAGCCACGGCGCCGTATCCGTGTTCTTCGCCTTCCAGGTCGCATGGTCGCGGCTGTTGAGCGGAACGAGATCGTTGTAGAACATCGGCAGGTTGGCTTGCGGCGCGCTGGCCATGTGGCTTCTCTCCGTAAAATCAGATCGTAACGCGCGGCTGGCCGCGGCATTTGCGGGAAGCGGGTTATTAGGGGCTGGATTTCGGCCGCGCAAGCGGCGTCAGACCAGCTTTCCGGGATTGAGCAGGCCCTGCGGGTCCAGCGCGCGTTTGATCGCCTTCATTGTGGTCAGCATGACCGGATCGCCCAGCCGCGCCAGCTCGTCGCGCTTGAGCCGCCCAATTCCGTGTTCGGCCGAGATCGACCCATGCCATCGGGCGACCATGTCGTGCACTTCGCGGCTGATTGCCTTGCCGTCGCTGTCCTGCCAGGTGGCGGGATCGACGCCCGGCGGGGCGATCACATGGAAATGGATGTTGCCATCGCCAAGATGCCCGAAGCCGACCGCACGCACGCCCGGCCAGCGCGCTTCCAGCGCGGGCACGGCGGCATCAATGAAGGCGGGCATGCTTTCGACCGGCACCGATATGTCGTGCTGGACGGCCGGTCCCAGCGCGCGTTCGGCAGGCGCAATGGTATCGCGCAGCAGCCACAGGCGCTCGGCCTGGTCTTCGCTGGCCGCGATCGTAGCGTCGCCGATCAGCCCGCGTTCCAGCGCGCGGCCCAGCAGATCCTCGGCCAGCGCGGTCAGGCCCTGTGCAGCGTCGGGGGCGTCGGCAACCAGTTCGATCAGCGCGTACCACGGGTGCGTCCCGGCCAGCGGGGCACGCGCATCGGGCAGGTAATCGAGCACGGCGCGCAGGCTGTGGTCGGGCAGCACTTCGAACCCTTCGACCGCCGTTCCGGCCACGTCTTCGGCCAGCAGCAGCAAGGCGCGCGCATCGTGGAGCGATGCCATACCCGCCCATAGCACCGCACGACCGGCAAGCGCCGGGACCAGCCGCAGCGTGGCGGCGGTGACGATGCCGAGCGTGCCTTCCGACCCGATCAGCACCTGTTTGAGGTCGAAACCGCGGTTGTCCTTGCGCAAGGGGGTAAGCGTATCGAGCACGCCGCCGTCTGCCAGCACGGCTTCGATCCCCAGCACCAGCGCGCGCATGGATCCGTGGCGCAGCACCTGCGTGCCCCCGGCGTTAGTGGAAATCAGCCCGCCGATGGTGGCCGATCCCTTGCCTCCCAGGGTCAGCGGAAAGCGCAAGCCCTGTGCCTCTGCGGCTTCGTGCAGGGTTTGCAGGATGACGCCCGCTTCACAAGTGACGGTGCGGGCCTGCCGGTCCAGCGCGCGGATGGCGTTCATCCGGCGCAGCGAAAGGACGAGTTCGGTGCCGCCATTGAACGGGGTTGCTCCCCCCGACATGCCGCTGTTCCCGCCCTGGGGGACAATGGCCACGCCGTGGCGCGCGCAAAGCCCGACCAGCGCCGCCACCTCCTGCGTGTTGGCGGGCGAGGCCATCGCTAGCGCCGTGCCTGTAAAGCGGCCGCGCCAGTCGGTCAGCCACGGGGCCATCGCCTCGCCATCGGTGGTCAGCCCCTTGGGGCCGAGCAGGCGGGCGGCTTCATCCAGAAAAGGGCTGGTCATAGCCCCGTGGCTATTGCCGGTGGGCCAATTGGGCAACGCATTTTTGGGGCAATTCATTTTTCGTGTCCGGCAGGTTAAGCCAGTGTTCAAGCCTGCGCTTTAGGGGTGGGCGGGCGAAACTGCGTGGCGGATCGGGGCTGCCGCATTCGCCAGGGGTCCACGAAAGAACACACTTTACCAGATGCCAAGTCTTGCCCACTTCCTTGCGCCACTGGCGATGCTGTTTCCGCAAGGGGCGGCAGCGCCCGTGCCGTGTGCGCAATGCGATGCGGCTTGGGCGGCGGCGAGCGTGCCTTCCGGCCCGCCGCTGGCATCCGAAGCGATTGAAAGCGGGGTATTTTCAGGGATAGAGTCGCTTGGCGACATGGACTGGAACCAGGTGCGGATCGAACAGCGGATGATCATCCGCATTGCGCCCCGCTTGCCGGGGCAACTGTTCGCGCCATTGCCATCGCCGCCGCGCGCGGTTTCGGCGCCCACGCGGTTTTACGAACGCAAGGCCGCCAAATGCCTGCCGATCGCCAGCATCGCAGGGGTTCAGGCCGAATCAGCCAGCCGTCTTGTGCTGACGACGCGATCGGGCCGGTTCATTGGCGCCAGTCTGGACAAGACCTGCAGCGCACGCGACTTCTATCAGGGCTTTTACGTGGAACGTAACGATGACGGCCAGCTCTGTGCCGGGCGCGACATCATCCATTCGCGCGCCGGGGCCAATTGCGCGATTACGCGCATGCGCGAACTTGTGCCTGATGACGATTGACACGCCGATTATCGGCGCGTGACGGGCTTCACGCTGCGGCGCGGATTTCTTGACTTTTGGCCACATATCGGCTTAGCGCGGCGAAGTGTCGGCATCCGCCTGCGATGATGTGTGTCCGACAGGTGCCGAAACGCGCACCCCCTCTTGTCTACCGGAATACTGCCTGCATGAAGTTTGCCGACCTCGGCCTCTCGGATGAATTGCTCAAGTCGGTGGCGGACGCCGGCTATGATGAACCCACTCCGATCCAGGCGCAGGCTATTCCTTCCGTCCTGATGATGCGCGATCTGATCGGCATTGCCCAGACCGGAACTGGCAAGACCGCCGGTTTCGTCCTGCCGATGATCGACATTCTGGCGCATGGCCGCCGTCGCGCGCTGATGCCGCGCTCGCTGATTCTGGAACCGACCCGCGAACTGGCGGCGCAGGTTGCCGAAAACTTCGAAAAGTACGGCAAGAATCACGATCTCAAGATGGCGCTGCTGATCGGCGGCGTGCAGATGGGCGATCAGGTCAAGGCGCTGCAGGATGGCGTCGATGTGCTCATCGCCACGCCCGGCCGCCTGATGGACCTGTTCGAACGCGGCAAGATCCTGCTGACCGGCTGCGAACTGCTGGTCATCGATGAAGCGGACCGCATGCTTGACATGGGGTTCATCCCCGACATCGAAACGATCTGTTCCAAGCTGCCCACCACTCGCCAGACGCTGCTGTTTTCGGCGACGATGCCCTCGCCGATCAAGAAGCTGGCCGATCGGTTCCTGTCGAACCCCAAGTCGATCGAAGTGGCGCGTCCTGCCAGCACCAACACCAACATCGTCCAGCACAAGGTGCGCTGTTCCAGCCGCGCCAAGCGCGACGTGCTGCGCCACCTGCTGCGCACTGACAATGTCACCACCGCGATTGTCTTTGCCAACCGCAAGACGACAGTGCGTGAACTGGCCAAATCCTTGCAGAGCCACGGCTTTGCCGCCGGGGAAATCCATGGCGACATGGACCAGAACGCCCGCAACGCCGAACTGCAGAAGTTCAAGGACGGGGATATCACCATCCTGTGTGCGTCCGATGTTGCCGCGCGCGGGCTTGACGTGAAGGGCGTGAGCCACGTCTTCAACTTCGACACGCCCTGGCACCCGGACGATTACGTGCACCGCATCGGCCGCACCGGCCGTGGCGGCGCGACCGGCCGCGCCTTTACGCTCGTGGCCGACGACGATGTCGAGGCGATCGAGAACGTCGAGAAGCTGCAAGGCACCAAGATCCCCGAATATGCGCTCGACATGGGCGACAAGGGCAGTGCGCCCGCACGCGAAGAACGCGAACCGCGGGCCGAACGTGCGCCGCGCAAGCGCCGTGGCGGCAAGGCCGACTATGCCGACAAGCCGGAACAGGCGGATCGGCCGGAACAGGCGGATCGGCCCGAACCGGCGGATGTGGTCGAAACTGCGGTTGCCGCAGAAGCGCCGCGCCGGGAAGCGCGCGCCGACCGCCCCGTTCGCGCCGAACGCCAGCCACGTACCCGCCAGAACGCCGAATCGCGCCCGGCGGAACCCAGCCGTCCCCTGCGCGCCGAACCGACCGCCTACCGCGAACCGGCCGATGCGCCGACGCGCCCCGGCGAATGGAACGGTCCGATTCCCGGTTTCCTGGGCGTGTCCGCGCTCTGATCGCTGGCGTGCCCGGAACCCCGCCGGGCGGGTTGTTCAGTCCGCCAGCTTGACGAAGCTGTCGATGACCCGCTTGCGCCCGGCGCTGTCGAAGTCGATCTCCAGCTTGTTGCCTTCCTGCGCGGCGATCACCCCGTAACCGAACTTTTCGTGGAACACGCGCGCGCCCACGGCCACATCGCTGCGCGGTTTGGCGGCAAAGCTGGCGGCGCTGCGCGTGGCTTCGGGCAGGCGGCGCGGCCGGGGATCGAACGGCTGCGCGGCGGCGCGTTGCCAGCCCGGCCCTCGGTTGGCTCCGCGCGAAGGCGTGGCCTGCGCGACGTGGGCGAACGGATCGTCCCGCTCGCTCCAGTTGGCGCGCCACAGCGATGCGCCGCCTGAAAGCGTGGTTTCTTCCTCCACATGCTCGGCAGGCAGTTCCGCGATGAAGCGCGACGGGATCGAACTGGTCCACTGCCCGTAGATCCGGCGGTTGGCGGCGTGCAGTATGGTGCAGCGGCGCCGCGCGCGCGTTATGGCCACATAGGCGAGGCGGCGCTCCTCTTCGAGCGAGGCGAGGCCACCTTCGTCGAGCGACCGCTGCGAGGGGAACACGCCTTCTTCCCATCCGGGCAGGAACACATGGTCGAACTCCAGCCCCTTGGCGGCGTGGATGGTCATGATCGTGACCTTGTCCTCGTTCGCGGCGGCTTCGTTGTCCATCACCAGCGAGACGTGTTCGAGGAAATCGCCCAGCGTTTCATATTCTTCCATCGCGCGGGCAAGTTCGGAAAGGTTTTCGAGCCGGCCTGCGGCCTCGGTTGATTTTTCCGCCTGCAACGCAGCGGTATAGCCGCTTTCGTCAAGGATCGTGCGCGCCAGTTCCGCTGGAACCAGCGTGCGTGCGGCATCGCGCCAGCGCGCGAAATCGCGCATCAGCGCGGCCAGCGTGCCGCGCGCGCGCGCGGGCAGTTCATCGGTATCGAGGATTTCCACCGCCGCCAGCGACAAAGGCACGCCGCGCGCCCGCGCGTGGCGATGGAGCTTTTCCAGCGTCTTGTCGCCCAGCCCGCGCTTGGGGGTGTTGTAGATCCGTTCAAAGGCCAGATCGTCCTGCGGACTGGCGGTAATGCGCAGATAGGCCAGTGCATCGCGGATTTCGGCGCGTTCGTAAAAGCGGAAGCCGCCGACGATACGATAGCCCAGCCCGATCTGGATGAACCGGTCCTCGAACTCGCGGGTCTGGAACTGCGCACGCACGAGGATGGCGACACGGTCGAGCGGCGCGCCCTCACGCTCCAGCCGTTCGATCTCGTCGCCGATGCGGCGTGCTTCTTCCGGGCCATCCCAGACGCCGATCGCGCGCAGCTTGTCGCCGCCGTCGATCTCGGTCCACAAGGTCTTGCCCAGCCGCTGCGCGTTTTCCGCGATAAGCCCCGACGCCGCGCCAAGGATATGCGGGGTGGAGCGGTAGTTCTGCTCCAGCTTTATGACCTTCGCGCCGGGAAAATCCTTTTCGAAGCGCAGGATGTTGGCCACTTCCGCGCCGCGCCAGGAATAGATCGACTGGTCGTCGTCGCCCACCACGCAGATGTTCTTGCGGACTTGCGCGATCAGCCGCAGCCACAGGTACTGGACCGCGTTGGTATCCTGATATTCGTCCACCATCACGTACTTGAATCGCTGCTGCCAGGCTTCGAGCACATCGCGTTCGCGGCGGAAGATGTTGAGCATGTGCAAGAGCAGATCGCCAAAATCGCAGGCGTTCAGATCGCGCAGGCGGTTCTGGTAAAGCGTATAGAACCGCTGGCCCTTGCCATTGGCATAAGCCTCATTCTCCAGCGCATCGAGATCGCCGGGGTTCAGCCCGCGATTCTTCCATTTGTCGATCAGCCCGGCGAGCTGCTTGGCAGGCCAGCGTTTGTCGTCCACCCCTTCGGCCACGATCAATTGCTTGAGCAGGCGCAACTGGTCGTCGGTGTCGATGATCGTGAAATTGCTTTGCAGGCCGACCAGTTCGGCATGGCGGCGCAGCATCCGTGCGGCGATGGCGTGAAACGTGCCAAGCCATGGCATGCCTTCCACCGCCGGGCCGATCAGTGCGCCGACCCGTTCACGCATTTCGCGCGCGGCCTTGTTGGTGAAGGTCACGCACAGGATTTCGCTGGGCCATGCCAGCCGCTGGCGCAATAGATAGGCCAGCCGCGCGGTCAGCGCCGCGGTCTTTCCGGTGCCCGCACCGGCGAGCATCAGCACTGGGCCTTCGGTGGTGACAACCGCTTCGCGCTGCGGCGGATTCAGGCCATCGAGCCAGGCTTGCTGAAGATCAGGTGATTCCGACACGCCGGAACGGTTAGGGAACATTTCCCCCGCTCACAAGGGGGCAGGGTGCGATTCCTAATCGTAGTTGTCGTAATAATCGGCGCTGTAGTCGGAATGTTCGTGATAGGCGGCGGCTTCGTTGTCGCGCTCGTTGTGGTACTTCAGCTCTTCTTCCTTGTAGGTCTTGGCGGCCTTGTCGGCCACTTTCGACACCGCCACCACCGTAGTCGTGCCGACGATGGCGCACGAGCCCAGCCACAGCAGCGCAAGCAGGCCCAGCCCCATGATCATGCTGCGAAATACGTCTGCCACCGGACTTGTCCCCTGTCTTTCCTCCACGGCTGACCACGGCCTAGGGAGGGAGGGTTAAGATCGGGTAGCGATGCGAGGCTCTATCCGGTCCGTATCGGGGTGTTTCCGACGGACGCGAATCCCCGTCGCTGCCATGGGGCAGGTCATCGCACCGGCTGCGTTTCAGCGTCGCTCCGGGGGCACTTCACCGCATTGCAGGGAACTCTGGCAGGCCTTTGAGGGTAGAGGCGTCCGATACGGATCGCCACAAAGGAGTTTGAAAATGCGTCTTTTCCTTACCATCGGGGCTTTGGCCCTGGCGTCGGTTTCGGCCCCTACCATCGTCGCGGCGCAGGATGCCGGGGCTCCCGCAAGCACGACCCCCGCACCGCCGTCCGGGGATGCGGACGTTGCCTATACCCCGACGCCCGACCAGCTTAACGAGATCGCCACATGGCCTGCCGAGCAGCGGGCGAAGTACGAAGCGTGGCCGGGTGGCTATCAGGACTATTTCTGGACGCTGGATGGCGACCAGCGCAAGGGCTGGTGGGCGCTCAACGATGAGCAGAAGCGCCAGGTCTTTGGCATGACGCCCGATCAGCGCGCTCAGGTCTGGCCGACCATTGTCGCGCAAGTCACCGGGCAGGCACCTGCCGCGACGCCACCCCCGGCGACGGGAGCCGACGCTGCTGCATCGGCCGCTGATGCGCCGCCTTCGGATGCGCAGGAACCAGCCGCGCAGACAGCGCCTGCCGCCAGCGCGCCTTCGCCGCAGCCCCCGAAAACCTATCCGCTGTGCAGCAAGACCGTGCAGGACAGTTGCCGTAACCGCGGCGGGGTATAAGCGCCCGGGCACGACAGGCCGGACTGCTATCGGCACAGCATACGGTCGCAGACCGGCCAAGCCGGAGAGCCGATAGTCAGGCGCAAACTGGCTTTGGCGCGCACCGGTTTTCGTGCTGGCCAAGCCCCTGTCCTATGCTGCCCAATGCTGTTAATCGGCGGCTATGGACGCATCGTGCTTGCTATCGAATATTCCGATCAAGGTCACAGAACCGATCGGTTCCCTTTGGTCTTCTGGTCAGCGTGATGGCTGTAACGCGGTCCCTTTCACGGCGCGGTGCGCGTGGTGAATCCGTTTCGCACCCACGCCCGCGTGCTTACGGCGAGCCTTGTCGGCACGGCGGTCGAGTTCTACGACTTCTATATCTACGCCACGGCTGCGGCGCTGGTGATCGGGCCGCTGTTCTTTCCATCGGAATCGCAGGCGGCGCAGACCCTTCTGGCGTTCATGACCTTTGGCCTTGCGTTTTTTGCGCGGCCGGTCGGGGCGATTGCCTTTGGCCATTTCGGGGACCGCATTGGCCGTAAATCGACGCTCGTCGCTTCGCTGATGCTGATGGGCGGGTCGACCCTGCTGATCGCCTTCCTGCCGACCTATGCCATGGCCGGGTGGATTGCGCCTGCGCTGTTGTGCCTGCTGCGCTTCGGGCAGGGGTTCGGGCTTGGCGGGGAATGGGGCGGGGCGGCGCTGCTGGCGGTGGAGAACGCGCCCAAGGGGTGGGAGGCCCGGTTCGGCAGCGCGCCGCAGCTTGGCGCGCCGGTGGGTTTCCTGTTTGCCAACGGATTGTTCCTGCTCCTGGGCCTTGGCCTGTCGGATGCGGATTTCGCGGCGTGGGGCTGGCGCATCCCGTTTCTGGCCAGCGCGTTGCTGGTGGGCGTGGGTCTGTGGGTGCGGCTCAAGATCGGGGAAACGCCAGCGTTTGCTGCTGCGCTGGAAAAGGCGCCGCCGCCGCCGGTGCCGCTGGGCGAACTGCTGCGCCATCACGGCGCTGGCGTGCTGGCCGGGATCGCCGGGGTGGTAGCGTGTTTTGCGATCTTCTACCTCGCCACCACGTTCGCCCTGTCGTTCGCCACGACATCGCTGGGCTATTCCAAGCAGGATTTCCTGGCAGTGCAACTGGGCGCGAACAGCTTTCTCGCGCTTGGCATCCTGTTCGCCGGATGGTGGGCGGACAAGGCATCGCCCCGCGTCGTGCTGGGAACCGGTGCGGCGCTTACGGCGCTTATCGGGCTGGGTTTTGGCAGCGGTCTGGCGTCGGGATCGGTTCCGGTGGTCTTTGCAACGCTGGCCGCATCGCTGTTCGTTATGGGGCTGGCATACGGTCCGCTCGGCGCATGGTTGCCCACGCTTTACCCGGTGGCGGTGCGCTACACCGGGATTTCGGTGGCCTTCAACATGGGCGGGATCATCGGCGGGGCGCTGGCGCCGTTCGCGGCGGCATGGCTGGCGGGGATGGGCGGCGCGGCCTATGCCGGACTGTTCCTGACGGCGGCGGGGGCGCTGACGCTTGCGGGCGTGCGGTTTGCACCGCGCCTGCCGGAGTAATGCCCGTCAGGCCTTGAGCCGCATCAGCGAAAGCAGCGCCTTGCCCACCTTGCGTTCGGCATCGAGCGTGCAGACGCGCACGTCGGGTATCTCCTTGGCGGCGGTTTCAAGGCAGATCCATGTCGCTTCACCGATCCAGCCCAGCCGGGCAAGCCGTTCGATGGCGACGGCTCCTGCGCCGGTGCCATAGGGCGGGTCGAGCATGACAAGATCGAGCGGCTGGCGCGCCGGGCCAAGCGTGAGCACCGAAGCGGCGCGCACGTCGCAGCGGTCGGCGCAGCGCAGCGCGGCGATGTTGGCGCGGATCGCGCGCACAGCCCCGGCGTCCTGTTCCACGAAGATGGCCGACGCGGCCCCGCGCGACAGGGCTTCAAGCCCCAGCGCGCCCGATCCGGCGAACATGTCGGCTACGGCCAGATCCTCGAAACTGCCAAGCCGGCTGGCGAGCATCGAGAACAGCGTTTCGCGGGTGCGGTCGGCGGTTGGGCGGGTAGTGTCGCCTTCGGGCGCGCGCAGCGGCCTGCCACGCCATTCCCCGGCAATGATCCTCATCTGGGCTTCAACTCCTTGCGGAACCGTTCGACCACCACCTGCGGCACTTCTTCCGCCGCGCCGCGCTGCAGATCGCCCAGCAGGAACGGCCCGTAGGCCAGCCGCAGCAGCCGCGAAACCTGCAGCCCCAGATGTTCGAGTACGCGGCGCACTTCGCGGTTCTTCCCCTCGGTCAGGGTCATCTCGATCCACTTGTTGCGCCCGGCGCTGCGTTCCATGTTGGCATTGATCGGGCCATAGCGGATGCCTTCGATCTCGATGCCTTCCATCAGTTCTTCAAGCCGTGCCTGGGTGATGTCGCCAAAGGTGCGCGCGCGATAGGTGCGCGGGATACCGGTGGCGGGAAGTTCCATCGCGCGTTTCAGTTCGCCGTCGTTGGTCAGCAGCAGCAGCCCTTCGGTGTTGAGATCGAGCCGCCCGACCGGCATGACGCGCGGCGTTCCGGCAGGAAGCGCATTGCGCAGCGCGTTGTAGATCGTCGGCCGTCCGGCAGGATCGCGTTCCGCGGTAAGCAGCCCGGCGGGCTTGTGGAACATGAACAGCCGCGGCGGGGCGACCGGAGCGACCGGTTTGCCATCGACCGACACGCCTTTCAGGCTGGTCAGCAATGTGGCCGGGGTGGTCACCACCTCATCGCCGATCCGCACTCGGCCTTCGTCGATCATCCGTTCGATTTCGCGGCGGCTGGCAATCCCGGCGCGGGCGAGCAGCTTGGCGATGCGATCGCCCTCGCGCACCGAACCGTCGTCGGCGGGTGCACGGGTCGCGGGCACGGCAGGCGTCGCGCTGCGCGGCATCGGCGGCTTGCGCCCGCCGTTGACCGGGGCGTTCTTCGCCATGCCGGATCGCGCCGGGCCGGACCTTGGGCCATCGGGCCTGCGTGGGCGATCGTTCCTGTTCTTCGGGGGAAAAGTCATGCGCGGCCCTTACGCGAGAACACGAGTTGCGTCACCCCTAGCGCCACGCGATTTGGCCGCTAGTCTGCCGCCGCAATCAAGGGAGCATTTGTGGCGATGAACGCACGCAGCACGGCCGGTCAGCGCAACATGTGGCAATCGGTCCGGCCCTATCTTGAAAGGGAATCGCTGGCGGCGTTCTTCCTGGGGGTATCGTCGGGTTTTCCCTACGCGATGATCGGCGCCACGCTCACCACGCGGCTGGCGCAGGACGGAATCGATAAGAAGACCGTCACCGCCTTCACGCTTGCCTTCCTCGTCTACAACCTCAAGGTTTTCTGGGCCTGGGTGGTCGATGGCGTGCATCTGCCGCTGCTCGGCCGGATGGGGCAGCGCGTTTCGTGGATGCTGCTGGCGGGCGTGCTGGTCATGGCGGCGGTGGCCAATCTCGCGCTGGTCGATCCATCGGCCGATCTGGGGGCGACAGTGCTGGCGGCGGTGCTAGTCGGCGTTGCCGGGGCGACGTTCGACATCGTGATCGACGCCTACCGCATCGAAACGCTCAAGCCCTACCAGCTCGGCACCGGGTCGGGCATGTCACAATACGGCTGGCGAATCGGATCGGCGGGGGCGGGCGCGTTGGCGCTGGTCATGTCCGCGCGCTATGGCTGGAGCGCGGCCTACCTTGCCTGCGCCGCCTTTGCCCTGCCTGCTATGGTCGTGGCGCTGGTACTGGGTGAACCGGCGCGTCACCGCGAACCCGTGGCGCGCAAGGGTGTGGGCGAAGTTATCGCGTCGATCACCGGGCCGTTCGGGGAGTTCTTCCGCCGCCACGGGGCATGGCTCGTGCTGCTGTTCATCCTCGTTCACAAGGTGGGAGACACGCTGGCCAACCTGACCTTCCGGCTGCTGTTCAACGATCTTGGCTTTTCGAACGACGAGATTGCGATCTGGGATGTGGGCGTGGGCTTCTGGGCCTATCTGATCGGCATTTTCATCGGTGGCGTGGCCTACGCGCGCATGGGTCTGAAGCGGTCGGTCATGCTGGCGCTGGTGCTGATGGCGGTATCGAATCTTTCGTTCGCGGCGCTGGCGGCGGCGGGCCATTCCAACCTGGGGATGGCAGGCGCGATCGGGTTTGAAAATGCCGCATCCGGCTTTGGCGGGGTGGTGGTCGTCGCCTATTTCTCGGCGCTGTGCGACTTGCGCTACACGGCGGCGCAGTATGCGCTGATTTCCGCCAGCGCCAGCGTCGTGGGCCGCTTTGCCACAGGCACCACGGCAGGCGGGCTGATCGATTCCCTTGGCTATGTGAACTTCTACCTGCTTACCACGGTGCTGGCTTTGCCCGGTGTCGCGCTGTTCTGGTGGATGAGTCGTAGCGGGCTGGTCGATGCGGCACTGGGAACGGCGGGCGAGGATGAGGCCTGACACCCATGGCCCCGGTCAGTCCGGGATTTCCCGGTTGAGCCGCAGGACTTCCCCCGCGAGGTAGAGCGATCCGGCGATCAGCACGTCCCCTTCCGGCGGGAGGCCGGTCAAGGCTTCGGGTACGGAGCCGCAACGGCGCACCGGCAACGCGGAAAATGGCGCGAAATCTTCCGGCTGGTGGGCATCGTGCCCCGGCGCGGGCACGATGGACAGCGACAGCGCATGGCGGCCCAGCGGCTTCAGCAGTGCCGAAGGGTCCTTGCTGGCCAGCATGCCAAGGATAATGTGCACGGGCGGCTGGTCCGCCAGATGGCGCGCGATTGCCGCCCCGGCATCGGGGTTGTGCCCACCGTCGAGCCAGACGTTGCGCTGCCCCGCAAGCGCCGTCAGCGGGCCACGCGCCAGCTTTTGCAGGCGCGCGGGCCAGCGAGCAGAGGCGATGCCATGCGTCATCGCTGCGGGAGCCACGCTGACTGCATTCTGGCGGCGGATCATGGCAACAGCCAGCGCCGCGTTTTCGGCCTGGTGCGCTCCGGCCAGCGCGGGCAGGGGCAGCGGCAGTTCGCCCTGGTCATCGCGGTACAGGATTTGGTCGTCGATCCGCGCGTCCCAGTCGCGCCCGCGCATGAACAGCGGCGCACCGATCTTCGCTGCGGTTGCCGCAACCGATTCCGCGGCGATTGGCGGATAGGCCATCGTCACCAGCGGCACGCCGGGTTTGGCGATGCTGGCCTTTTCAAAGGCGATGCGCGCCAGCGGTTCGTCCGGCACGCCCTCTTCCGGGGCCAGCAGGAAGGCCTCGTGGTCCATGCCCAGGGTGGCAATGCCGCACACCGCAGCGGTGGGCATGACGTTTGTGGCATCCAGCCTGCCGCCCAGCCCGGTTTCGATCACGCAGGCATCGGCCGGAATGCGGCTGAAGGCAAGGAAGGTGGCGAGCGTGGTCACTTCGAAAAAGCTGGGATCAAGCCCTTCTGCCGCATCAAGAACTTCTGACAGCAGGGCTGCCAGCAGATCGTCAGCGATCAGCGACCCGGCAATGCGGATGCGTTCGTTGTAGCGGACCAGATGCGGCTTGGTGGCGCAGTGGACCGCAAGCCCCTGCGCTTCGAGCATGGCGCGCAAGTAGGCACAGGTCGATCCCTTGCCGTTGGTGCCCGCGACGTGGAACACCGCCGGAAGGTTGTCTTGCGGGTTGCCGAGCCGGGCGCACAACGTGCGCACCGTGTCGAGGCCGAACCGCCCCGATGGCAGGGATAGCGCGCCCAGCCGGTCAAGCTGGGTCTGGACCGCCGGATTATCGGATATGGCGAAATCGCGCACGGACGTTCACCCCGGAGCCTGCCCGCGCTGCGGACAGGATGATGCCTCAGGCGGCTGCCTTGCCTACCGTCAGGTAATCAATCACCTGCGCCAGCGTGGCGCGCAGATCGCGCCGGTGCGTGACCATGTCGATCATGCCGTGGGCGTGAAGGTATTCGGCGCGCTGGAACCCTTCGGGCAGCTTTTCGCGGATCGTGTCCTGAATCACCCGTTGCCCGGCAAAGCCGATCAGCGCACCCGGTTCGGCAATCTGCACATCGCCCAGCATAGCATAGCTGGCCGTCACCCCGCCGGTGGTCGGATCGGTCAGTACCACGATATAGGGCAGGCCCGCCGCATGGAGGCGGGAAATCGCCACGGTCGAACGCGGCATCTGCATCAGGCTCAGGATGCCTTCCTGCATGCGCGCGCCCCCGGCGGCGGTCACTGCCACATAGGCGCACTTTTCCTGCACCGCGCGCTGCATCCCGGCGACCAGGGCATTGCCCACGGCCATGCCCATCGACCCGCCCATGAAGCCGAAGTCCTGAACGCCCACCACGCACTTGTTGCCTTCGATCCGGCCTACCGCATTGGTCAGCGCATCGGGGTGCGGGTTCGCGGCGCGCGCGGCCTTGAGCCTGTCGACATACTTCTTGGTGTCGCGGAACTTGAGCGGGTCTTCCTTGACGCGCGGCGCGGGCAACAGTTCGAAGCCGGGGTCCATCAGTTGCGCCAGACGGGCGTCGACGCCGATGCGGCCGTGGTGGTCGCAGTGCGAACAGACCGAAAGGTTGTCCTCGTATTCCTTGCTGAACAGCATTTCGCTGCACGAAGGGCACTTGATCCACAGATTGTCCGGCGTGTCCCGCTTGGGCGTGAACGGCAGGGCGTTACGGACCTTGGTGAGCCAGCTCATGCGATTTCCTTGCGGGCAGAGTGGACGGCGGCGGCAAGCGCGGCGGTGAGTTCCTTCACCGGCCCGGCCGCCTGCGCGCCGTGCTGTGCGACAAGATCGACCAGCGCCGATCCGACAACGACGCCATCGGCAACGCGGGCAATGGCGGCGGCCTGTTCGGGCGTGCGCACGCCGAAGCCGACGGCCACCGGGATCGTGGCCGATGCCTTGATCCGCGAAACCGCTTCGTCGATGCTCGCCTGCGCGGCCTGCTGCATCCCGGTGATGCCGGCCACCGACACGTAGTAGAGGAAGCCCGACGATCCTTCGAGCACGGCAGGCAGCCGCGCAGTGTCGGTAGTGGGCGTGGCGAGCCGGATCAGCGATACGCCTGCTTCGCGCAGCGCGGGGCCAAGCTCGGCATCCTCTTCGGGCGGAATATCGACGCAGATTACCCCATCGACGCCCGCCTTCACGCATTCGGCGGCAAACCAGTCGCTTCCGCGAATCGTCATCGGGTTGGCATAGCCCATCAGCACCAGCGGCACTTCGGGGTGGCGCGCGCGGAATGCGGTGGCGATGGCGAAGATCGCCGCCGTGGTCGTACCCGCGCCGAGCGAGCGCAAGTTGGCCAACTGGATCGCCGGACCATCGGCCATCGGATCGGTGAACGGCATCCCCAGCTCGATCACGTCCGCACCGCCTTCGACGAGCGCATCGAGGATCGCAGCCGTGGCGTCAGGTGTCGGGTCACCGCCGGTGACGAAGGTGACGAGGGCGGGGCGGCCCTTGGCGAAGGCAGCGGACAAACGGCTCACAGCGAAACCCCCAGATGCTCCGCGACCGAGAAGATGTCCTTGTCGCCCCGACCGCACAGGTTGGCGAGTATGATGGAATCCTTCGGCATTGTCGGCGCCACCTTCTTGACCGCGGCAATCGCGTGGGCGGGTTCCAGCGCGGGGATGATGCCTTCGGTGCGGCAAAGCAACTGGAAGGCGTCGAGCGCCTCGACGTCGGTCACCGAGGTATAATCGACCCGGCCGGTTTCCTTGAGCCATGAATGTTCAGGCCCGATGCCGGGATAATCCAGCCCCGCCGAAATCGAGTGGCCTTCAAGGATCTGGCCGTCATCGTCCTGCAGCAGATAGGTCTTGTTGCCGTGGAGGATGCCGGGGCGTCCACCGGCAAGGCTGGCGGCGTGGAGCTTGTCCAGCCCGTGGCCTGCGGCTTCGACGCCGAGCATCTTCACGCCGGCATCGTCGAGGAACGGGTGGAACAGGCCGATGGCGTTCGATCCGCCACCGATCGCGGCGACCAGCAGATCGGGCAGGCGGCCAATGCGGCTGAGCATCTGCGCGCGCGCTTCCTTGCCGATCACGCTCTGGAAATCGCGGACGAGTTCCGGGTACGGGTGCGGCCCGGCGGCGGTGCCGATGATGTAGAATGTGTCGTGCACGTTCGCCACCCAGTCGCGCAGCGCCTCGTTCATCGCATCCTTCAGCGTGCCCGCGCCCGCTGTCACCGGCACGACTTCGGCGCCCAGCAGCTTCATGCGGAACACGTTGGGGGCCTGCCGCTCGACATCGGTCGCGCCCATGAAGATCACGCAGGGCAGCCCGAACCGCGCGCAGACCGTGGCCGTCGCCACGCCATGCTGGCCCGCGCCGGTTTCCGCGATGATCCGCGTCTTGCCCATGCGCATGGCGAGCAGGATCTGCCCGATGCAGTTGTTGATCTTGTGTGCCCCGGTGTGATTCAGCTCGTCGCGCTTGAACCAGACCTGCGCGCCGCCCAGTTCTTCGGTCAGGCGCGGTGCAAAGTAGAGCGGGCTGGGGCGGCCGACGTAGTGCTCCAGCAGATCCTCGAACTCGGCATGGAACGCAGGATCGGCCTTGGCGGCGGTATATTCGCGTTCCAGTTCCAGGATCAGCGGCATCAGCGTTTCGGCGACATAGCGCCCACCGAACTGGCCAAAGTGGCCGTGTTCGTCCGGCTGGTTGCGGAAACTGTTGGGGCTAAGGCCAAGGGTTTGTGCGCTCATGCGTGGCGCTTGGCAGAGGGCGCGGCGAATGTCCAGATTCGCGCGCGCAAAGCCCCTTCGGGCAGATGCCAGGGCGCGTTCAGGGCACGTTGCGGGCCGTTCATGTTCGTGAAAGCTGCGATGCGTAAAGAGCGATGTGCAACGTCGTGAGGGTGGTTCCGTTAGGGGGCCACCCTCTTTTTGCAAGTATTCAGCAGTAAACCGGACACATGACAAAAGTTGTCATTTCTGTGGTTGTTGCGCAGATGCAACATTGATCGAAGCTTTTGATAAAAGTGTGATCTTCCGCATTGTCACGGAACTGTCGCAACCCTACCTGCACATCGCCCCCGACAAAGAAGGGGTCTGCATGACAGGAGTTACTATTATGCGTCTGGTTCTTCTTACTCTCGCCGCGTCGCTGGTTGCGGCTACTCCGGCTCTTGCCAACGAAGCCCGCGTCGAAGCGCGCGGCGGCGCCATCTGGAACAAGGGCAACACCGAAGCAGTCGCTGGCGTTGCCGCCGGTTACGACTTCGACCTCGGCAGCATGGCCTTCGCTGGCGCCGAAGTTTCGGCCGACAAGATCCTGACGTCGGGCACCAAGGTCAGCTTCGGCTTCAACGGCCGTCTGGGCGCGAAGGTCACCGAAGCGTCGAAGGTCTATGCCATCGGCGGCTACAACACCGAAAACTGCGATTTCTGCGACGGTGCGTGGAGCCTCGGCGCTGGCTACCAGCAGGCTTTCGGCAAGCTGTATGGCAAGCTCGAATACCGTCACTTCTTCGCTGACAACGCGGCGCTGACCGATCTCGACGCGGTTGTCGTTGGCGTTGGCGTCAAGTTCTGATGTAACGCCTCCGGGCTTTTCAGAGCGATGCGGGCGGTCTTCTCCGGGAGGCCGCCCGTTTTCGTTGTGCGCGCCAGCGGCGTGCCGGTTTCAGGCGTTGCGGGCGTTGAAGCAGAAGGTGCGGATGCGTTCATCGTCCTTGATGCCCGGTTCGCTTTCCACGCCGGACGATACATCGACGAGGCTTGCGCCCGTGCCGCGCACGGCGTCGGCTACGTTTGCCGGGGAAAGCCCGCCCGCCAGCCCCCAGGGCAGCGCGCCGCGATAGGTGCCCAGCAGACCCCAGTCGAACACCAGCCCCAGACCGCCGGGCAGGGCGGCATTGCGCGGCGTCTTGGCATCGAACAGGAGAAAGTCGGCCGCGCCTGCAAAGGCCTGGGCCTTGGCGATGTCGTCCGGCCCGGCGACCGAGATCACCTTCCACACCGGAATGCCGAAGCGCGCGCGCAGCGCGGCGGCGCGTTCGGGTGTTTCCTTGCCGTGAAGCTGGATCGCATCGAGCCGGGCGGCGGTGACCGCCTCGGCCAGGCGGGTATCATCGGCATCGACGAAAACGCCCACTTTCGTCAGGTGCCCGTGCGCCTGATTGGCCAGGGCAGGCGCATCGGCCAGCGCAAGGAAACGCGGCGAGGGCGGGAAGAAGTTGAAGCCGACGTGGCTCGCCCGTGCCTTGATCGTGGCTTCCAGCGCGGCGCGCGTGCGCACGCCGCAGATCTTGATATCGGGTGCAGGCATGATCGGCGCGTTAGGGCCAACGCGCCGATCATGTCAAACGCCGAGGTTCAGGGCGCCAGCTCGTAGGTGACGTTGACGGTTACCGTCAGTTCAAGCTCCCCTGCGGCTACCGGCGATGATTTTGGCGCCCCGGCCATGGCCGAGCGTTCGAACATCACTTGCGGCTGGGGCGGCGACCACCCGCCGTTTTCGCTGATGGTCAGCACGCGGACCACGCGCAAGCCAGCCGCTCCGGCATAAAGGTCTGCGCGCGCACGGGCCGTTTTCATGGCTTCGCGCCGCGCTTCGTCAAGCGCCGCATCGGGCTGGTCGATCTGGAAGGACGGTCCGTTCACCTGGTTGGCGCCTGCCGCAACCAGCGTATCGATCACCTTGCCATACTGGTCGAGCTTGCGCTGGCGTACGGAAACCTGATTGGTTGCCTGATACCCGACAATGGCGGGTTCACGCTCCTCGGTCGCAGTATCGGCGATGCGTGGCTGGCGATAGACCGGGTTGATCGACAGGTTGCTGGTCTGGATATCGCGCTCGGCAATCCCGGCCTTGCGCAGCGCGGCGATCACGGCGGTCATCCGGCTGGCATTTTCGGCCAGCGCCACGGCGGCGGTGGCGCCTTGCGTGGTGACTCCTGCATTGAATACTGCAAGATCGGGCGCGCGCACCGTTTTGCCTTCGGCGGCAATGCTGAGCAGGGCATGGCCGGGGCTGACGACCGGAACCGGCGATGCGGCCATGGGCGCGGTCTGGGCGTGCACCGCGATGGGCAGGGTTGCGGCCAGCGCCGCGGCGAACAGGAAACGGGACTTCAGCAAAGGCATTCTCCGGGTGATGGTCTTCGTGTCCCGGTTGTGGCCGGGCAGACGTTTCGCCGGAATGAACCGTTCAGCGCAGGCTTCGTTCCAGAACGGCCATCTGCAAGGGAATAGCCTCCCCATAGGGGAAGGGGCGCGTTTCGCCGGTGCGGACATAGCCGCGCCGTTCGTACCACGCGATCAGATCGGTCCGCGCGTCGATCACGGTCATTTCCATTACCGTGGCGCCGAAGTCCTGCGTGGCTGTGTCTTCGGCATCGGCAATCAGCGCGCGGCCCAGCCCTTCGGCCTGAAGGTCCGGGTCGACGCAGAGCATGCCAAGGTAGGCGCGGCCCTGCCCAAGGTCGGCAATCTGCACGGTGCCTGCCAGCCGCCCGGCGATTTCCGCGAGCAGAACGCGTCGTGCCGGGTCTGCGATTGCGGCTGCCAGTTCGGCGTCGCTGGTGCGTTCATCGTCGAGCAGGTCCGCTTCATGCGTCCAGCCGCCCCGCGCGCTTTCGCCGCGATAGGCGCGTTCGACAAGCTGGCGCAGCGCCGGAACATCGGTTGCGCGGGCCAGCCGGAAGCGGATCATCGGATCAAAGCGTGGCTTCGATGGCGCGGGCAGCGGCGACGGGATCTTCCGCACGGCTGATCGGGCGGCCGATGACAAGCACGCTGGCGCCCGCATCGCGCGCCGCGCGGGGGGTCATCGTGCGTTTCTGGTCGGCCAGCTTGCCGTCCGCAGGGCGCAGGCCCGGCACGACGAAGAAGCCGTTCTTCCATGTCTTGTGGATGGCCCCGACTTCATGGCCCGAACAGACAATGCCATCCAGCCCGGCTTCGCGCGCCAGATCGGCAAGGCGCAGCGCCTGATCGTGCGCCGATCCGGCCACGCCCATGCCGTTCAGGTCGCCATCGTCGAGGCTGGTCAGCACGGTGACCGCCACGACCCTGGTATGTTCGCCTGCCGCAGCCTTGGCGTCTTCCATCATCGCCCGCCCGCCCGATGCATGGACCGTGACAATCGCCGGTTCCAGCACATGGATCGCCTGCATCGCGCCCGCCACGGTGTTGGGAATATCGTGCAGCTTGAGATCGAGAAAGAGCGGCAGGCCGACCTTGGCCAGTTCGTGCACGCCATGGTGGCCATGGGCGCAGAAGAACTCCAGCCCCAGCTTCAGCCCGCCGACATGGCTGCGCACCTTTTGCGCCAGTGCGATGGCGGCATCGAGCCGGGGCAGGTCAAGGGCAAGGTAGATCGGGTTGCTCACGGTGTGGTGCCTGTCTGATAATCGCCATTGTGCGCCGGCGCGGTAGTTTGCGGGGATGCAGCGTCAAGGCTGGTCGAGCTGAGCGAGGGCGCGGTGCGGGCATTGAGCGAGGCTTCAAGGCTGGCGATGCGCCGTGCCAGCCGCCAGCGCGTGGCGCGATAGAGCAGCCACATCGGCAGCAGCCCCAGCAGGAAGGCGGCGATCACCAGCGCCGGAAGCCGGGTTTCGAGCAGCAATCCTTCCCAGATACGCACTTCGACCGGTTGCCAGTTGGCGGCGCTGAACGCGGCCAGCGTGGCAAAAATGAGTACCCAGATAATCGTGCGCAGCATTGCCATGCGTCTCGCTCCATCTCCCTCGCGTCCGGCCGATGCTAGGCGAGCCGCGCAGTCTTGGCCAGTCCCCGGCGTTCAGGCCGTGCCCGGCACGGCCCTGCCGGTCACGCTTCGCCGAATACGCGCTCGAAGATCGTGTCTATCGCCTTGAAGTGGTAATCGAGATTGAACTTTTCCTCGATCTGTTCGGCGCTCAGCGCGGCGGTCACTTCGGGGTCGGCCTTGAGCAGCTCCATCAGGTTGAGCTGACCGTCGGATTCCCACACCTTCATCGCGTTGCGCTGCACCAGCCGGTACGATGTGTCGCGTTCGAGCCCGGCCTGGGTCAGCGCCAGCAGCACGCGCTGCGAGTGGACCAGGCCGCCCATCTTGTCGAGGTTCTTGCGCATCCGTTCCGGGTAGACCACCAGCTTGTCGATCACCGAGGTCAGCCGCGCCAGCGCGAAGTCCAGCGTGATCGTGGCGTCGGGGCCGATGAAGCGTTCGACCGACGAATGCGAGATGTCGCGTTCGTGCCACAGCGCCACGTTTTCCAGCGCGGGCGTGACAGCCGAGCGGACGACGCGCGCCAGCCCGGTCAGGTTTTCGGTCAGCACCGGGTTGCGCTTGTGCGGCATGGCCGACGAACCCTTCTGCCCCGGCGAGAAGTATTCTTCCGCTTCGAGCACTTCGGTGCGCTGCAGGTGGCGCACTTCGGTGGCCAGACGTTCGATGCTGCTGGCGATCACGCCCAGCGTGGCAAAGAACATGGCGTGCCGATCGCGCGGGATCACCTGGGTGGAAACCGGCTCCACCGCCAGGCCCAGCTTTTCGGCGACGTATTCTTCCACCGCAGGGTCGATGTTGGCAAAGGTGCCGACCGCGCCCGAAATCGCGCAGGTGGCCACTTCCGCCCGCGCCGCGACAAGCCGTGCGCGGCAACGCGTGAACTCGGCATAGGCTTCGGCCATCTTCTTGCCGAACGTCGTCGGTTCGGCGTGGATGCCGTGGCTGCGGCCGATGGTCGGCGTGTACTTGTGTTCGAACGCGCGGCGCTTGATCGCGGCGAGCAGGGCGTCGATATCGGCAATCAGGATGTCCGATGCGCGAGCGAGCTGGACCGCCAGCGTGGTGTCCAGCACGTCGGAGCTGGTCATGCCCTGGTGCATGAAGCGCGCTTCGGGGCCGACTGCCTTGGCGACCCAGTCGAGGAACGCAATCACGTCATGCTTGGTCACGGCCTCGATCGCGTCGATGGCTTCGACGTCGATCACCGGGTTGGTTGCCCACCAGTCCCACAGTGCCTTGGCGCCGCTGGGCGGGACAACGCCGAGTTCGCCCATCTTCTGGGTGGCATGGGCCTCGATCTCGAACCAGATGCGATAGCGTGCTTCCGGTTCCCAGATCGCGGTCATCGCGGGGCGGGCGTAGCGGGGGACCATGGTCGACTCCGTATCGTGAACAGGGTTTGCGTATTGCCGCGCCGCTAGGGTCTGACCACCGCGAAGGCAAGGGGCGATGGCCTTCCATTCAGGAAAAGTACCGCCTTGCTGAATACGGGTGCGGGGTGCTGGCCGGTTATGGCGCGGGAAACCCGGCAACCACGGCGCGCGCGGCCCAGGGTGTCAGGTGCGTGTCGTCGGCATAGATCATCCGGCCATCGCGTTCCACGTGGCAGGTGTCACCTTCGCACAGTGCGCGCGCCGTATCGGCATAAGCGACGCCCGGCGTGCGCGCGGCAAATGCCGCAAGCGCGGCGTTGATGCTGCGCGCTTCGGCCCTGCTTGCGGCAAAGCGCACGGGGCAGGAAACGTTGAGGTAGCGGCGGCAGCGCGGCAAGCCACCGGCCAGTTGCGGCGCGGCGGCCGCGGCGGTGGGTACGTTTCCGATCAGCACGATGCGCGTGCCCGGCGGCAGTTGCGCGATCAGGCGGCGTATCGCGTCTGTCAGCCGCGCCGAACCCGCATCCGCCGTCGATCCCATCGGTGCGAAACTGCCGGTTGCAAACAGCGGGCGTTCCCATCGCTGTGCCCAGTAGAGCGTGCGGACGCGTTCCTTGCGCATCAGCGCGACGAGCTGGTCCACAAGGCCCATGCAGGCGTGCGTCTGGGCATCGGCATAGGGCTGGTTGCTCATGCCCGGCAACGAAAGGCAGGCGGATTCGCTCAGCAGCGCACCGGGACCAAAGCGTGCGGAGAGCGCGGCGTGGTATTGCCGGGCATGGCTGTCGCCATAAAGGACGAAGGCCGGGCGTGGGGGGATTGCGATGCTGCTGGCGGCAAGGCTGGCGGCGTTGGTCCGGTCCGGGCCGGGCAGCACGCGCCAATGCCCGGCAAGGCCGACCGCAAGCGCCAGCGCCATGCCGCCTGCACTGAACACCAAAATCGCCCGCCCGCTGCGCAGCCGTTGGCGCTGGCGGACCGGGCGTTCGATCAGGTGCAGCGATGCAAAGCCAAGGGTGACGGCAAGAAGCAGCGCCGCCGCCACGAGCGGCCAGGGCATCGGCCCGAACCAGACGTAATCGAGGAACGCCAGCAGCGGATTGTGCCACAGGTAGATGCCATAGGATGCACCACCGATGGCCACCGCCGGGCGCAGCGACAGCAGGCGTCCGGCCAGCGTGGCCGGTCCGCAGTGGCGCAGCACCAGCGCAGTGCCCAGCGTCGGCAACAGAAACATCGGGCCGGGGGCGGGGGTCTGCGGTCCGATCACGGCGAAGCCGCCGACGATCATCGCCAGACCGAGCAGGGACGCACCGCCATGCGACCGCCTTGCGACGGGAAGCGCCGCCAGGGCGCCCCCGACCAGCAATTCCCACATCCGTGTCGGCAACAGGAAGAAGGCCCATTCGCGGTGCTGCGGGGCAAACTGCGCGGCAAGCGCAAGGCTGGCCAGCGCCACCCCGGTCAGCAACGCAAAAAGCACACGGGGTTGAAGCCAGCCGCCCCTCGCCCGTGCAACGGCCAGAAGCGCCAGCGGGAACAGCAGGTAGAACTGTTCTTCCACTGCAAGGCTCCACAGGTGCAGCAGCGGCTGGAACCCTTCGGTACTGTCGAAATAGTCGACCTTGATCGCAAACAACAGGTTGGCGGCAAACAGCGCCACCGCCCCCAGCGCCTGCGCGTGGTTGCGGTAATCGCCGGGGATCATCACCAACGCGGCGGCGATCGTGCTGGCGGCAAGGACCGCGAACAGCGCGGGCAGAAGCCTGCGGGCGCGCCGTTCGTAGAAGCCGCGCAGGGTAAAGCGGCCGGCAGCGATATCGGCAAGGATCGTGGCGGTTATCAGGTAACCGCTGATGACAAAGAAGATGTCCACACCGGCATAGCCGCCGTCAAGCCCCGGAACATGCGCATGGAAGAGCAGCACCGGGATGACCGCAAGTGCGCGCAAGCCTTCGATGTCGCGGCGATAGTGCAAGGCGTGCTGTTCCCGACCCATGTGATCTGCTGCCCCCGCAGCCTGGCCCATCCATGGCGCACGCGCAGGTCCGGTGGCAAGCTGGTCGTCGCGTGGCGATTGCCTGCCGGAACGCCGGAGATTATGCGCAAGGGTGAAGCGCCGCGCGCTGCGGCTGGCGGAAAGAGAGACGAAGAAAATGGTTCACAAGGTTCTGGTCGTGGCCGCGCTTGGCTTTTCGCTGGTGCTGGCCGGATGCAACACGGTCAAGGGGCTGGGGCGCGATATCGAATCGGTCGGCAAAGCGGGCGAGAAGGCGATCTAGAACCGCCGAAATCGCGCTGTATGCATCCCGGACGGGCTACATCAGCCCTTGCGTCTTGAGCGAGACGTGGCCTTCGCGCCCTATTACGATGTGATCGTGCACGACCATGCCCATCACCCGCGCGGCTTCGCAGATCTTGCCGGTGATCTGGATATCCGCCCGGCTGGGCCTGGGCGATCCCGATGGATGGTTGTGGACAAGAATCATCGCGGCCGCGCCAAGGTCCAACCCCTTGCGGATGACCTCGCGCGTGTAGATCGCGCTTTCGTCAAGCGTACCTTCGCTGACGAGATGGTCGTGGATCAGCATGTTCTGGGTGTTCAGGTACAGCACGCGCACGCGCTCGATGGTCAGATGCGCCATGTCGATGTGCAGGTAATCGAGCAGCGCCTGCCAGTTTGACAGCACCGGCTGTTCGCGCACCGTGGTCCGCGCCAGCCTTCGTGCCGCCAGCGCCACGATGCGCAGCGCCGCCGCGCTGGTGTCCCCCATGTTGGGGTGAAGCGCGAGCGCCTGCGGATCGGCGTTGAGCACGCCCGCCAGGTTGCCGAAACGCTGGATCAGCGACCGCGCAATCGGTTTGGTGTCGATGCGCGGCCGGGCCACCATCAGCAGATATTCGATCACTTCGTGGTCTGCCAGCGCGTCTTCGCCACCGGTCATCAGGCGCTTGCGCAGCCGTGCGCGGTGCCCGGACGGATCGCCGCCATCCATCGCCGCCTTTTTGCCATCGGCGGCGGCTTGTTCAGGAAAGAGTCGGGTCTGGTCGGCCATGGCACGTTCTGCGGGCACCGCTTTCCTGTTCGGACGTTGCATGCTTTGCATTGCCCAAGCCGGGGGAGTGCGCAAGAAGGGGGCCAATGGCAGATCGTTTCGAAATGGCGGAACCTGACTCTCCCGCCGCTGCCAGACCGCGGCGCTGGCGGCGTGCAGGCGTGGCGACGGCGGGCGTGGTTGCGGTTCTGTCCGGCGGGCTGTGGCTGGCGCGCGAAAGCATTGCCGACCGGGTGATCGCCACGCAATTGCGCGATCTGGGCCTGCCTGCAACGTACCGGATCGAAAGCATCGGCCCCGGACAGCAGGTCTTGCGCAATGTCGTGATCGGTGATCCCGCGCGCCCGGACATGACGATCGAGCGTGTCGCGCTGACCATCGAATACCGTCTGGGTACACCGACGATTGGCGCAGTTACGCTCGATAAACCAAGGCTCTATGGCGAATACCTGCGCGGAAAGCTGAGCTTTGGTGCGCTCGACACGCTGCTGTTTGCACCGTCCGATCCGAACGCGCCGTTCACCTTGCCGCGTCTGAACCTTACCATCCGGGATGGCGGCGGGTTGCTGCTGACCGATTACGGCAAGATCGGCCTTGCGCTTGATGGCAGCGGAGGTTTGCAGGATGGGTTTGCGGGCACCATCGGGGCACGCGCGCCGCGTCTGGTGGGGAACGGCTGCACGGCCGACAACGCCAGCCTGTTCGGCAAGATCTCCATCGCGGCGCAACGCCCGGCGCTGTCCGGGCCATTGAAGCTGGCCGGGCTGGCTTGCGAAGACGGCACGCGCATCGGGGCATCTGCGCTGCAACTCGATGTGCAGGCGGACAAGGATCTGGGTGGCGTGACCGGTGATGCGGGTCTGCGCACCGCCGATCTGGCGCTGCCCGGCCTTGCGGCCGGATCGCTGGCGCTCGACGCGCGGCTGGGCTGGCGCGACGGTGCGCTGACCGGGCGGGTCGCGGCCAACGCCGGAGGCGTGCGCAGCCAGGGGGTCAACATCGGTCTGCTGGGGCTGGAGGGCGCGATCCGTGCGCGCGATGGCTTGCGCAAGGCCGAGTTTCGCGGCGCGATCGAGGGTGAGGGGCTGCGCCAGGGTGCGGCGACCGAACGCGCGCTGGCTGCGGCTTATGATGGTGCCCAAGGGTCGCTGTTCGCGCCGTTGCTGGCGCAATTGCGCACGGCGTTGCGCCGCGAAGAGCGCGGCAGCCGCCTGTCCGGCGAAGTCGCCTTGCACCGCAAGGGCGATGCCCTGGCGCTGGTCGTCCCACAGGCGCAGATGGTTGGCGGAAGCGGGCAGGTGTTGCTGTCGCTGTCGCGCTTTCAGCTTGCCAGCGGCGATGGCGATGGTCCGCCGCGGCTTGGCGGAAACTTCGCCACGGGCGGCGCTGGGCTGCCCCGCATCGTCGGGCGGATGGAGCAGGGCCGCACCGGCCGCGCGGTATTCCGGCTGACCATGGCCCCATGGCAGGCCGAAGGTGCGCGGCTGGCGATCCCGCAGATGATGATCGCGCAGGTAGGTGACGGATCGCTGGGCTTTTCCGGGCAGGCGGAACTTTCGGGCGCGTTCCCCGGTGGCGCGGTGCAGAACCTGCGCCTGCCGGTCACTGGTTCCTATGCTGCCAGCGGCGATCTGTCGCTGTGGCGGCGCTGCGTCACTGCGCGGTTCGACCGGCTGGCGATCGGCGCAACCCTGATCGACGGACAGGCGCTGGCGCTGTGCCCGCCGGGCGGCGGGGCGATTGTGCGCAGCGGCGCAGGCGGCCTCAAGGTTGCCGCAGGAACGCCCGGACTGGCATTGGCGGGACGGCTGGGCGAGACGCCGCTGACGCTGTCCACCGGCGCGGTAGGGCTGGCCTGGCCGGGCTTCCTCAACGCGCGTGACGTGACGGTGACGCTTGGCCCGGACGATACCGCAACCCGCCTGCGCCTGGCCGAGCTGGACGCCCGGCTGGACAAGGATCTGGCCGGGACGTTCAGCGGGGTCGAAGGCCGGATTGCCGCCGTGCCGCTGGACCTTTCCGATGCCGCCGGAAGCTGGCGCTTTGCCAAGGGCGCGCTGGTGCTGTCCGATGTCGGCTTCGATCTGACCGACCGGCTAAAGCCGTCACGCTTTGAAAAGCTGCGCGGCCATGATGCAACGCTCACGCTGGCCGACAACCGCATCGTGGCCAATGCCGCGCTGCGCGAGGCGACGACAGCGCGCGAGGTTGCCCGCACCGTGATCCGCCACGACCTGGCCACGGCGAGCGGCCATGCCGATCTGATCGTTGATGCGCTGACCTTCGACAAGGGTTTCCAACCCGCCGATCTGACCCGGCTTGCCCTCGGCGTCGTCGCCAATGCCGATGGCGTGATCCGTGGGCGCGGCGCGATCGACTGGACCGGGCGCGGCGTGACGAGCACCGGCCGCTTCGGCACCGAAAACTTCAACCTCGCCGCTGCCTTCGGTCCGGCGAGGGGGCTGACCGGGTCGCTGGAGTTTACCGACCTGCTCGGCATGGTCACCGCGCCGCACCAGAGGTTCAGGGTGGCCGCGATCAATCCCGGCATCGAGGTGACCGACGGGGTGATCGACGTCACCCTGCTGCCCGATCAGGTGCTGCGCCTGCATGATGCGCGCTGGCCTTTCCTGGGCGGCACGCTGGTGCTGGAACCCACCGACCTGCGGCTGGGGATTGCCGAAGCGCGGCGTTATACGCTGACGGTCGATGGCATCGACGCGGCCAAGTTCGTCGAAAAGATGGAACTGGGCAATCTTTCGGCCACCGGGACGTTCGACGGGCAGTTCCCGCTGGTGTTCGATGCTAAAGGCGGGCGTCTGGAGGAAGGCAAGCTGGTGGCGCGGGCGCCTGGCGGCAATGTCGCCTATGTCGGGGCGCTGACGTACAAGGACCTGACGCCGATGGCGAATTATGCCTTCCAGGTGCTCAAGTCGCTGGATTACGATGCGATGACCATCGCCATGCGCGGGGACCTAGAAGGCGAGATCGTCACCAACGTGAAGTTTTCGGGCGTGCGGCAAGGGGAAGGCACCAGGCGCAATTTCCTGACGCGGCAGGTCGCCAATCTGCCGATCCAGTTCAACGTGAACATCCGCGCGCCGTTCTACCAGCTCATCACCTCGTTCAAGGCGATGTACGATCCGGCGTTCATCAAGGATCCGCGCACGCTCGGCCTTGTCGATGCGCAGGGCCGTCCGGTGCAGCGCCTTGGCGCCACGACGCGCGCCACCATAAACCTGGGCAAACCAGCCATTCAGCCTGCCGCAAGCGGAGCCATGCCATGAAACGCACGCAATTGACCCGATCCGCCAACCCTGTAACGGTCCTGTCCATGACGGACGAACGATCGGGGACGGCGGAAACGCAATTGTGGCAACGCTGCCTGCTGGCGCTGCCGTTGGGCGTGGCGATGATGACCGGCGGGTGCATTTCGGTGAATGCGCCAGACAAGCCGATCGTGATCGAGCTTAACATCAATATCAAGCAGGAGGTCGTGTACCGGCTCGCCGCCGATGCGGGCAACACGATCGAGGATAACCCGGACATCTTCTGATCCGGCCGGGAAAGGTATTTGAGGATGGTGGACATGACCATGAATACGATGCGCAAGCGCGCTTTTGCCGCCGCCATTGCCGCCAGTGTCGCACTCGGATCGCTGGCGCCGGGCATCGCTGCCGCTCAGGCCCGCGATCCGGCCTATGCTGCCGCCCGCGCCGCAGGCGAAGTGGGTGAAAAGATGGATGGCTATCTGGGCTATGTCGTATCGCCCAGCGCCGCCTTGCGCGCGGTGGTCGAGGACATCAACATCAAGCGCAAGGCCGTCTATGCCGAAAAGGCCAAGGCCAACAGCGCCACGGTCGAGGAATATGCCCTGACTTCGGGCTGCCTGCTGATCAACCAGACGAAGCCCGGTGAAAAGTACCAGGCGCCCGACGGTTCGTGGCAGACGCGCGGCAACGGCCCGCCGCTGCGCGATTCGCGCTGCCCATGAATACGCGCGGCCGGTTTCCCGGTCCGCTTGCCAGATCGCATGCCAGGCCCTTCTCCGTTCGTGCGGGGAAGGGCTTTTGCTTTTGCGACGAATGCTTGCTGCAACGCACGCGGTGGTCCATCCGCAGCAGTTGACTCGAACAAACCCCCCGCCTAAGGGGGCGGCGCTCTCGGCGATGATCCGTCGCGTGTGCTGCACCTTCGGTCGGGCAACTGGCAGGGGATATGGCATGAACGATGATCCGTCCGGGGCGCCCATCGGTGAGGATGCGCGGATCGACGCGCTCGACAAGCGGCTTAAGGCCCTTCGCGAGCGGGAAGAGGAGCGCAACCGTCCGAAAGCAGGTGCGGAAACCGATGCGAATTACCGCATGGGCAACCGGGTGCTGGCGGAACTGATTGGCGGACTTGCAGGCGGCGCGTTCATCGGCTGGGTCATCGACCAGTTCGCCGGAACCAGCCCCTGGGGGCTTTTGGTGATGCTGTTCATGGGGGTCTTCGTGGCATTCCGGAACATCATCCGCATTTCGAGCCGGCGTCCCGATTGAGGGACGCTGTTGTTGTATTCGAGTGATACGGGGTAAGCGCGTGGCCGAAGGCAAGGTCGATCCGGTACACCAGTTCACGATCGAGAACCTGTTCGGGACCGATCAGTGGGCGATCGGTGGATTCAACATCGCGTTCACCAATTCGGCGCTGTGGATGGCGATCACCGCTGCGGTGCTGGTCGTGTTCGTCGCGGGCGGGGCCAAGAGCCAGCTCGTTCCGGGCCGCTGGCAGATGGCGGTCGAAGCGATGACCGGCTTTGTCGACGATCTGCTTCAGGCCAACATCGGCAAGGCCGGTCGCAAGTACCTGCCTTACGTGTTCTCGCTGTTCGGCTTCATCCTGTTCGCCAACATCCTCGGCCTGCTGCCGCTGGCGCTGTTCGGGCTGCACCCGTTCACCGCAACCAGCCACTTCACGGTCACCGGCGTGCTGGCGATCATGAGCTTTGCGATCGTGCTCGGCGTTGGCTTTGCCAAGCACGGCTTCCACTTCTTCTCCCTGTTCGTGCCGCACGGTACGCCCGTGGCGATGATCCCGATCATCTTTCCGATCGAGCTGATCTCGTTCATGGTTCGCCCCTTCAGCCTCGGCCTGCGACTGTTCGTGGCCATGATGGCTGGGCACGTTCTGCTCGAAGTGCTTTCGGGCTTCGTCATTTCCGGGACCAATGCCGGGGCCGGTACGTTCTTCCTCGCCGCAGTGCCCAGCTTCGTGCTGATGATCGGCATCTGCGCGCTGGAAATCCTTGTCGCGGGCATTCAGGCTTACGTCTTCGCCCTGTTGACCTGCGTCTATCTGAACGACGCGGAAAACCTTCACTGATACCCCGCAACCCATCGTTTCTTGAAACACTGTTCCTACACGGATTTTAAAAGGGAGTTTTTGACATGGACGCAGAAAGCGCAAAGCTGCTCGGTGCTGGTCTTGCCGCGGTTGGCGCCGGCCTTGCCTCGCTCGGCGTGGGCAATGTTTTCGCCAAGTTCCTCGAAGGCGCGCTGCGCAACCCCGGCGCTGCCGACAGCCAGCAGGGCCGTCTGTTCATCGGCTTTGCCGCCGCCGAACTTCTGGGCCTGCTCTCGTTCGTCGTCGCGATGATCCTGATCTTCGTCGCCTAAGCCGCAATGCGGTGGGCTTGCCCATTGCATGCGGCTCAAGCCCGTTCGGCGCTTGAGCAAAGCCGGGCTGTGATGCAAAGCATCTCAGCAGCCCGGCTGGGACTGACGAACGTCACCGATTGTTGAAATGCTGGCCGGGGTTCGCCCCGGCCGCCTGACGCCCGGACACCCGCGATGCCTCAGATTGAACAACTTGCCGCCACCTATGCCAGCCAGATCTTCTGGTTGCTGGTGTTCTTCGGCGTGGTCTTCTTCGTGATCGGCCGGGGCGCTGTGCCCAAGGTCCTGTCCACGATGGATGGCCGCGACAAGCAGATCGCCGACGATCTTGCCGCCGCAGAAGCGGCGCGGGCCGCCGCCGATGCGCAAGAAGAGGCATGGCGCGTACAGGCCAATGCACAGCGTGCGAAGGCGCAGGCCGTGATCGCTGCGGCCAAGGCCGAAGCTGCTGCGGCTACCGACGCCCGTCTCGCCACGGCCGGTGCTGCTATCGAGCAGACACTTGCCGCCGCCGAAGCCCGCATAGCCGCCGCGCGCACCGCCGCGCTGGGTGAAGTGGAAGCGGTTGCCGCGCAAGCCGCGCAGGATATCGCCAGCCGGGTTGCCGGTCTGACGATCCCCGCAAGCGAAGCGCAGGCCGCCGTCAAGGGAGTTTTCGCCCATGGCTAATGCCGAAGCGACCACTGCGGTTGTCGAACATGCGCCGGCTGGCGGCGAACACCACGTCGAACCTTCCGCGCTGGGCCTGGGGCCGGGCGCGTGGGTTGCGCTTTCGATGCTGATCTTCCTTGGCATCCTGGTGTTCAAGAAAGTCCCGGCGGCGATCACCGGCGGGCTGGACAAGCAGATTGCCTCGATCCGCAAGCAGCTTGACGAAGCCAAGGTGCTGCGCGCCGAAGCGGAAAAGCTGCGCGCCGAATACGCCGCCAAGATCGCCAACGCCGAAAAGGACGCGGCGGCGATGATCGACCATGCGCAGACCGAGGCTGCGGCCATCGTTGCCAAGGCCGAAGCAGACGCTACGGCGATGATCGCGCGGCGTGAAAAGATGGCAGCCGACAAGATCGGCGCTGCCGAACGTGCCGCAGTGGACGATCTGCGCGCCAAGGCTGCCGACGCCGCCACGGCCGCAGCGCGCGAGCTGATCGCAAAGAACCATTCCGCCGGTGCCGACAAGGCGCTGGTCGATGGTGCCATTGCCGGTCTGGTAAACTGATGATCTGACGGCGCCTCGCGGCGCTCTGTCGGGCAACAAAAAAGCCCTCCCGGTTCGGTCCGGGAGGGCTTTTTGCTGTGCCATGTTCGCGGTGTTCGTCAGGCCCGCGTCGAGCCGCGCACTACCAGCTTGACAGGCACGCGCCGCCCCGATCCTTCCGTGCCGTTGATCTTCGCCAGCAACTGGTCGACCAGCAGGGTACCCGCCATCTGGAAATCGGGTTCGACCGAGGTCAGCGGCGGCGTGGACCACCCACCGGCACGGATACCGTCGAACCCGACGATGCCCACGGCACCGGGGATGGCAATGCCGCGCCGTGTCAGTTCCTTGAGCGCACCCAATGCCATTTCGTCGCACACCGCAAAGATTGCGTCGAAGGGCGCGCCACTTTCACACAGCGCGGCGGCGGCGCGGCGGCCCTGTTCTTCGCGGGCGAGGCCGGACTCGACCTGCTGCAGACGGGGTTCAAGGCCGGCTGCGCGCATCGCCTCAGCATAGCCTTCGTAGCGTTCCTGGAACTGTCGCTGTGGCGAGGTTGCCGATCCTATGCACACGATCTGACGGTAGCCGCGCACCAGCAAATGGCGCGTGGCCAGCGTGGCGCCGGAAAGGTTGTCGCTGCGCACCCATGGCATCCCGTTGTCGGGGGAACCCCAGCATACCCAGTGCGTGCCCGGCGGCTGCTTGCCGAAATAGTCCCACGCCGGGGTGTTGGTGGAGGTGCCGATGACAATCATGCCGTCGGCCTTGCGGCGCTCCTGAAAGTGGCCCCAGAAGTTTTCCGCACTGTCCTGAAAGGCGACCAGCGTTTCATAACCGCGCGCCGATGCAGCGGCGCAGATCGAGCCGAGCAGCGAAAAGTAGAACGGGTTGATGTCCTTGCGGTCCTGCCCTTCGCGGCAGATCATCACCAGCGCCAGCGTGCCGGTGCGGCCCCGGCGCAAGCGGGCGGCGTTTTCATCCACCTGATAGTTCAGCCGGCGGGCGGCCTCCGTCACGCGCAGGCGCGTTGGTTCGCTGATCGAGGTATCGCCCGCCAGCGCGCGGCTGACGGTGGACTGGCTCACGCCCGCCGCTTCGGCAACGTCGAACGACGTCACGCGGATGATCTTCCTGTCGTTCGGCATTGGCGCTCCCCGGTCAACCGCGCTGTAGCAGGAACTGCGTCAGCGGAAAGAGTCCTTCGCCGCGCGCAGGGCGGCAAACGTCTCTTGCGGGGATGATCCGCCCCAGCGCGCAGCCATGTCCGGCGCATCGGCGCGCAGGAACGGGTTGGCCGCCAGTTCCCGCTCCAGCGTGGTCGGCACGGTCCATTGCCCGGCGGCGCGGCGCGCATCGACCGCTGCGGCATAGGCTTGCAGTGCGGCATTGGCCGGATCGGCATGAAGCGCGAAGCGCGCGTTGGACTGGGTATATTCGTGGGCGCTGTAGAGCGTGGTGGCGGGCGGCAGCGCCTTGAGGCGCGAAAGGCTGGCCCAGAACTGACCGGGCGTGCCTTCGAACATGCGGCCGCAGCCGAGCGGGAACAGCGCATCGCCCACGAAGGCTACAGCGGCCTGGGGCAGGTGGTAGGCGCAATGGCCCAGCGTATGCCCGCCCACGTCGATCACCTGCGCGGTAAACGCGCCCAGGGCCACGCTGTCGCCCTGCGCCACGGTGCGGTCAATGCCTTCGATCTTGGCGGCATCGGCTGCCGGGGCAGTGATGGTGCAGCCGGTGGCGGCCTTGATCGCGGCATTGCCGCCGGCATGATCGGGATGCCAGTGCGTGTTCCAGATCTGCGTGATGGTCCACCCCTGCGCCGCCGCTTCGCGCAGGCAGGCATCGGCATCGGGCGTGTCGATGCAGGCGGTTTCGCCGCTCGCCGGATCGTGGACAAGGAAGCCGTAGTTGTCGGACAGGCACGGGAACTGGTGGATCTGCAAGGTCATGCGGCGGTTCTAGCGAGGTGCGGCGGACAAAGCAAAAGCCCGCCCGGATCGCTCCGGACGGGCTTTGCCTTGCGTGTCCGGCGGAACGCTCCGCCGGGGCATCAGGCTTACTGCTTGGCCTTCAGCGCGGCGCCGAGGATGTCGCCCAGCGAAGCACCGGCATCCGACGAACCGTACTGTTCCACCGCTTCCTTCTCTTCATGGAGCTGACGCGCCTTGACCGAGAAGTTGGGCTTCTTGGAACGATCGAAGCCGGTGACCATGGCATCGAGCTTCTGGCCAACCTGGAAGCGGTCGGGACGCTGTTCGTCACGGTCGCGGCCAAGGTCCGAACGCTTGATGAAGCCGGTCGCGCCGTCTTCGCCAGCCTGCACTTCCAGCCCGCCATCGCGCACTTCAAGGACAGTGACGGTGACGACTTCGCCACGGCGCAGCGAACCGGCCGAGCTGGCCGAGGTGCCGCCAGCGGCAGGAGCGCCCTTTTCAAGCTGCTTCATGCCCAGGCTGATGCGTTCCTTGTCGACATCGACATCGAGAACGACGGCCGAAACCTGTTCACCCTTGCGGTGCAGCGCCAGCGCGTCTTCGCCCGAAATGCCCCATGCGATATCCGACATGTGGACCATGCCATCGACATCGCCATCCAGCCCGATGAACAGGCCGAACTCGGTGGCGTTCTTGACTTCGCCTTCCACGGTCGAACCGACCGGGTGCTTTTCGGCGAAGGCTTCCCACGGGTTCTGCTGCGCCTGCTTGAGGCCCAGGCTGATGCGGCGCTTGTCGCTGTCGACTTCGAGCACCAGCACGTCGACTTCCTGCGAGGTCGAAACGATCTTGCCGGGGTGGACGTTCTTCTTGGTCCACGACATTTCCGAAACGTGGACCAGGCCTTCGATGCCCGCTTCCAGTTCGACGAAGGCGCCGTATTCGGTGATGTTGGTGACAACGCCCGAAAGCTTTGCACCCACCGGGTACTTGGCGACAACGCCATCCCAGGGATCGCTTTCAAGCTGCTTCATGCCCAGGCTGATGCGCTGCGTGTCCTGGTTGATGCGGATGATCTGCACCTTGACGGTATCGCCGATGGCGATGACTTCCGACGGGTGGTTGACGCGCTTGTAGCTCATGTCGGTGACATGGAGCAGGCCGTCGATGCCGCCGAGGTCCACGAACGCACCGTAATCGGTGATGTTCTTGACCACGCCGTCGATGATCTGGCCTTCCTTGAGGTTCTGGATCAGACCCGAACGCTGTTCGGCGCGGGTTTCTTCCAGCACCGCACGGCGCGAAACGACGATGTTGCCGCGGCGGCGGTCCATCTTCAGGATCTGGAACGGCTGCGGCATGTCCATCAGCGGGGTCACGTCGCGGACCGGGCGGATATCGACCTGCGAGCCGGGGAGGAAGGCCACGGCGCCGTCGAGATCGACGGTGAAGCCGCCCTTGACGCGGCCGAAGATCACGCCTTCGACGCGCTTGCCTTCACCGAATTCGTTTTCGAGCTTGTCCCATGCGGCTTCGCGGCGGGCGCGGTCGCGGGAAAGCATTGCTTCGCCGTCGGCGTTTTCGACGCGGTCGACGTAGACTTCGACTTCGTCGCCGACCGAAAGGCCGTGCGGCTGGCCGGGGGCGGCGAATTCGCGCAGGGCCACGCGGCCTTCGCTCTTCAGGCCCACGTCGATGACGGCCTTGTCGTTTTCGATGGCGGTGATGGTGCCCTTGACGACGCGGCCTTCAAAGCCACCGTTGGCGGCTCCGCCAAGCGATTCGTCAAGCAGCGCGGCGAAATCGTCGCGCGTCGGGTTGGTAGCCATTATCAGAGCTTCCTGTATCTATGTTCCCGGCCAGGCGGTTGTTTCCGCCGGTCTTTCCTCCACGAACCGCCCCATGCGGGCCGTGGGCCAAAAAGGGCCGAACCGCCCCCGCCGCCGCATGCGGACGAAGGCATCCTTGCCGGCAAAAGCCCGCGCAGACCGGCGGCGCTTAGGCGGATGGGCCGGGAAATGCAAGGAAAATGGGGGTGAAGCGACAGGTTCCTCTGGCGCTTATACTGCTATTTCTTTTGGTGAAGTCTGAGGACGCTTGTCAATTCATCGAGTGACATTTTGCGGCCAATAAGAGTCTGTCGGATGGGTTCAAAGACGCGGATCATTTGTCGATATGTATCAAGCGTCGGGAAGTGCGAGTTTAAATCCCAGTCTCTGCTTCGATACCGGCTAAAGCGCTCCATATCGTGAATAAGAAACCGAGCGATTCCTAAATGCCGCAGCCTCACCAGTCTGCGACTGACGCTATTTGCGATATTTTTGCGGCTTACCCTTTACCAATCACCGTCACCCTGAACTTGTTTCAGGGTCCATTTCTCCCCACGCGCGGACGCTGGTTAGGGAGGGATGGATGCTGAAACAAGTTCAGCATGACGGGGCTTTAGGGGTGGGTTGCCGAACGGGCTTTGTGTCAGCCTGTTTGGTTGTGCTGGCCTGCGGTTCAGGTGCATTTCCCGTGACACTACGCCAACGGCTCAAACCCTAGCCCCACTGCCAAATCCCGCCATTCGGGGTTTACCTCGTTGATCAGATTGATCTTCCACTGGCGTCGCCAGTTCTTGAGCTGCTTTTCGCGGCTTATCGCCCGCTCCATGTCGCCGAACAGTTCGAAGTGGACGAGGCGTTTTACGCCGTGATCTGCGGTGAAACCGGGAAGCGCGCCTTCACGATGTTGCCAGAGCCGTTTCATCAGGTCTGACGTCACGCCGATGTAGAGGGTGCCGTAGTGGCCGCTTGCGAGAATGTAGACGCAGGGTTGTTTTTCGTCCGGCATGCCCCCTGCGTGCCGAGGGATGGACCCTGAGACAAGCTCATGGTGACGGTTGGCTTTGAGGGGGGAAGGTTGGGTTTGAAGCGTGACGGGTTGGTTTGAGGGCGAGGGGGTGTGGGCGACTGCGGTGGGGTATTGCAGCGCGTGCAGCCTTTCAGCCGCGCAACCACTTACCCCCGCGCTGCCACCTGCTTCTCCACCAGCGCAATCGCCGTTGCCACGGCCATTTCCTTCGTCAGGTTCGATGTATCCAGCAGCGCCGCGCCGTTTGCCTGCCGCAGCGGGGCTTCGGCACGGTTGCGGTCGCGTTCGTCGCGTTCGGCAAGGTCGGCTTCGATGGTCGCGCGCGCCACGTCCTTGCCCAGCCCGCGCATCTCCACCCAGCGGCGCATCGCGCGCGCGCTGACGCTGGCGGTGACGAACAGCTTGGCGTCGGCATGGGGGGCGATCACCGTGGCGATGTCGCGCCCGTCGAGCACTGCGCCGCCGGGCTGGTTCGCAAAGGCCTGCTGCCGCGCCAGCAGCGCCGCGCGCACCGCCGGGTGCACCGAAACGCGGCTTGCGTATCCGCCCGTTTCCTCGCTGCGCAGTTCGGGATCGTCCAGCAGGCTTTCGGGGAAAGTACAGGCGGCAAGCGCGGCGGCGGGATCGTCAGGGTTGGCGCCGTTCAGGATCACCTGCCGTCCGACTGCGCGGTAAAGCAGCCCGGTGTCGAGATGCGGCAGCCCGAAATGCGCGGCCAGCGCCCTGGCAATCGTGCCCTTGCCCGATGCGGTCGGTCCGTCGACGGCGATGATCATGGCGTGGTCCTGCGCGCACGCCACGCCTTCACCAGCCCCCAGATGGCGATGGCCGCCCAGAAGAACTCCAGCACCAGCGAAGCCGGGTTCATGTTCACCAGCAGCGAAACCGTCAGCAGCGCCGCCCCGGCAAGGTTGACGCCGTGCTGGACGAAGGGGTTCGGGCAGGCGCGCTGCGTGGCATAGCCATAGGCAAAGATGATGCAGCCCATGCCGATGAAGCCCACGATATTGGCCAGCGTTCCGTTCATTGCGCCGCCGTGCCGCTGGCCTGGTCGAGCAGGCTTTCGAACAGGGGAAAGCTGGTGGCGATGGGCCGGGTATCGTCCACGGCCACGCCGCCATGGCTGGCGATCCCGGCAATCGCCATGCTCATGGCGATGCGGTGGTCAAGGTGCGTGGCAACGCTTGCATCCGGCGCGGTGCCGGGCAGGGGGGCGCCGCCGGTGCCCTCGATGATCAGGCCGTCTTCCGTTTCGGTAACCGTTGCACCGGCCAGTTCCAGCGCGGCGCGCATTGCGCTGATCCGGTCGGATTCCTTGACGCGCAGCTCTTCAAGGCCGGTGGTCACCGTGCGCCCGCTGGCCAGCGCGGCGGCGACGAACAGCACCGGAAACTCGTCAACCATGCTCGGCACAACGGCGGGATCGACGGTGATACCGGTCAGCGGCGAATGGCGCACGCGCAAGTCGGCCACCGGCTCTCCCCCGACATCGCGCCGGGCCACTTCCTCGATACTGCCGCCCATCTGGCGCAGCACGTCGAACAGCGCGGCGCGGGTCGGGTTGAGGCCGACGTTCTCGATCAGCAGGTCCGATCCTTCGACCAGCAGGGCGGCGACCACGAAGAACGCGGCCGACGAGGGATCGCCGGGCACGACGATATCCTGCGGCTGCAATTCGGCTTCACCGCGCAGACGGATGACCCGTGCGCCATCGGCGGCGATCTCGACGTCCAGTTCCGCGCCGAAACCGCGCAGCATGCGCTCCGAATGGTCGCGCGTGGGCACGGGTTCGATGACCGTGGTAACGCCTGGCGTGTTCAGACCGGCCAGCAGCACCGCGCTTTTTACCTGGGCAGAGGCCACGGGCAGGCGGTATTCGATCGGCACGGCCGGTGAAATCCCGCGCAGCGTCAGCGGCAGGCGGCCACCGGGGCTGGCGGTGAAGGCCGCGCCCATCATCGAAAGCGGGTCGATCACCCGGCCCATCGGGCGTTTCGACAGGCTGCCGTCGCCAATGAACGTCGCGGTGATCGGGTGGCTGGCGACAAGACCCATGAGCAGGCGGGTTGAAGTGCCGGAATTGCCCATGTCCAGCGCCTGTTGCGGTTGCAGCAGGCCGCCGGTGCCAACCCCGTGGACGTGCCAGGTGCCGCTATCGTCGCGCGTGATGGTTGCGCCCATCGCCCGCATCGCGGCGGCGGTGGACAGCACGTCTTCGCCTTCGAGCAGGCCGGTAACGCGGGTTTCGCCCACGGCCAGAGCGCCCAGCATGATCGAACGGTGGCTGATGGATTTGTCACCGGGGACGCGGATCGTGCCGGTCAGCGGGCCGCAGGGGCTGAAACGGCGCGGCCGGGGCTGTGCATTACCATGGGCAGGATCGGGGGAAGACAAGGTCTGGACCATCTTTCGCGCAAAGAAACCGGGGTTGGGGCGCGCGGCTTTTGACAGCGACACGCGCCTATGGCAAGGCGCGCGCTCTCTTGATTCCGCAAGCGATGCGGAGCGGTCAAGCGTGCAGTTTTTCCGCCGGGTGCGCACGATGCGTGCCGGGCCAGACTTGAGGACGTTTCATGGTCAAGCCGGAATGGGGCGCAAAGCACACCTGCCCGAAGTGCGGCACCCGCTTTTACGACATGGGCAAGGATGATCCGGTGGCTTGCGTTGAATGCAAGTATGCCTGGCACCCGGACCCGGTGCTCAAGTCGAAGCAGCCGATTCCCTATGAGGAAATCCAGAAGGAAAAGGCCGATGTCGCTCCCGACGTCGATCTGGCGGACGAGGATCTGGACATCGACGACGATGGCGATTCCCCGGACAACGACGTGGATCTTGGCGGCGACGACGATCTGGGCGTGCCCGGCCACGAAGGCAACGACGACGAAGTGTGATTCGCGCAGCGTGCTGGCGCGGGCGTGCAAGGGCGCGCCCCGCCGCGCGCAGTGCAGGCCGCGCCCCGTGGCAAAAAAGCGCGGGGCATTGAAAAATGGTCTTGCCAGCCGGGATCGCTTCTCTTAGAGGCGCGGCTCCCGGCGACACAGACCGCCGGGCCGGTTCGTTCCCACGGCAAACCGGATGGAAATTGGGGCCTTAGCTCAGGTAATTGGGGCCTTAGCTCAGCTGGGAGAGCGCCTGCATGGCATGCAGGAGGTCAGCGGTTCGATCCCGCTAGGCTCCACCATTTCCCCGAACAAGCCGCCTCCGGGCGGCTTTTTTCGTGTCCGAAGACGCGCTGTGCCATTGGATGGCCTGCGGGACGCGGTCTGTCGCGCGACGATTGACGAAGATCACAGGCTTGCTAGCGTTCGATGCGCTACGCGGCGCAGGACAGTTTCAGGACCAGGACCGATCAGGATGCGTGTTTCGCCCAATCTGCCTATGCGTATCGCCGCCACGCTTGCTGCCAGCGCCCTGCTTTGCACGCAGGCTTCGGCGCAGTTCGGCGGATTCAGCATCCCCTCGCTGCCGCGCGCCGCCACGGCGCCCAAGGCCGATGCCGATGGATGCCCCAAGGGCAAGAGCAAGAGCGCGGGCTCGTCGATCCTTGGCGGCTTCATCGGGCAAAGCGTCAGCCGGGCGGCGGGGTCTGCCGGGCTTTCGCGCTTTTTCCCATCGGCGGAAGTGGCCGATACGCTGACCAATGCGATCGCCTGCCGTCTGGACCCGGAAGAGCAGAAGCAGGCCGCCGCCGCGACGATCGAGGCGACGCGGGGTGAAAAGGTCGGCAGCACGTCTTCGTGGACGTCTGCCACGCGCGAGGATGTGTCGGGCACGTCCACCATCACCGCGCGCAGCACCGAAGTGGCCGCCAATGGCGCTGCCGGAAGGCAATGCATTACCGTGACCGATGTCATCATCGTCAACGGTGAAGAGACGACCGCGAACAAGCGCATGTGCCGGGCGCCGGGTTCGGCGCGCTATGCGCTGGCGGCGTGATGCGGCCTTTGCTGCTGGCGTGTGTGCTGGTGCTGTGCACCGCGGCGGGCAAGCCGCCACCGGTTGATCCGCGCAACCCGACTTGCCCCGAAAAGCCGGATTGGGGGCAGGCCAGGGCCATGGCGCTCACGGCCGTGGACAAAGGGGCCAAGCGGATACTCATCGCCGACGGGATCATCGATTCGCGCCTGCCCGAACGGCTCAAGGCGGCGCTCGACGCGGATGAGCGGATCGAGGAAATCTGGCTGAAATCGCGCGGTGGGGATGCGGCGGCGGGCAACCGCGCGGGCAAGGTGATCCGTTCCTACCCCGGCATGGTCACGCGGATTCCTGCCGGGTGGACTTGCTTTTCGGCGTGCAACTTCGTGTTCATGGGGGGCGACCGCCGCTTTGTGGAGCCGGGCGGCATGTTCATGGTCCACATGTTCACCCACACCGGCGACCGCGACGTGATCGAGATTTCGGTGGACGAAGGCACCGAGGAGACGACACGGCTGATCGGCGAGATCGAGCAGGCGAGTGCGCTGCTGGCGAGCGAGGACAACGATTTCCTCATCCGCATGGGCATCAGCCGCAAGCTGCTGACCGAGATCATGTACCAGCAGCAGGCGGTGGCGACGAAGGAAAACCCTTCGACGCGCTACTGCCTCAGCCAGGCCGAAGTGCGCAAATACAACGTCGTGCCGCTGGAAAAGGCAGAGTGACCTGAAGTGTACCTGAAACGCCCCTGAACGTACCTGAAGCGCCACGACCGGGGTGTGGCGCGCGGTTCTGTCGGGCTTTGCCGGGTTATTTCTTCAGGCCGATTTCGCGCAGCCGTTCCTGCAGGTAATCGTCCGCGGTGATCGGGTCGGGATAGCGGTCCGGGTTGGTATCGCTGATGCACTGGGCCAGCGTGCGGAAGCGGAAATCGCTGCGCAGGTGCAGGAAGAACGGCATCGAATAGCGGCTGAACCCGGCGCGTTCGCCTTCGGGGTTGCGCACGCGGTGAGTGGTTGATGGCAGGACGTGGTTGGTCAGGCGTTGCAGCATGTCGCCGATGTTGACGACGATCGCGCCATCGGGCGGAGACACGCTGATCCAGGTGCCGTCCTTTGCCAGCAGTTCCAGTCCCGCTTCTTCGGCACCGAGCAGCAGGGTGATCAGGTTGATGTCCTCGTGCGCGCCGGCGCGGATCGCGCCGGGCGGGGCATCGGCGGGGAGCGGGGGATAGTGCAGCAGCCGCATCACCGAATTGCCATCGGCAATGGCCGGATCGAACCAGGTGTCCTCCAGCCCCAGCCAGTGCGCGATTCGCGCCAGGATGTTCGCGCCGACCGCATCGAAGCGGGCGTAGAGCGCCTCGAACGTTTCGCGGAAGCCTGCCGGGCGTTCGGGCCAGATGTTGGGCGGCATTGACGCGGCGAGCGTGTGCCCGGCGGGCAGATCGCGCCCGACGTGCCAGAACTCCTTGAGATCGTGCTGGCGCGCACCCTTGGCGATTTCCGTGCCGAACGGGGTATAGCCGCGCGCCCCGGCCTGCCCCTTGAGGATATACCGGCGCTTTTCCGCTTCGGGCAGGGCAAAGAACTGCGCCGTCAGATCCCACGCCCGCGCGATCAGCGCCGGGTCGATGCCGTGATCGCGGACCATGGCGAAACCGAAGGTGCGGAAACTTTCGCCCAGGTCGCGCGAAAGCGTTGCCGGATCGCTGGCGAGCGAGATCACCGGCAGGGATTGCAGAGGCATGGTGTTCCAGTTCGGAAAATTGTCGCTATGGAAACCGCCTGTAACGCTATTCGCGCGGGGATTCATGAGCAAAATCGACATCGCTGACACCGCTGGCCGCAATCTGTGGCTGATGAAGTCCGAACCGGACGTCTATGGCTGGGACGATCTGGTGGCCGAAGGCGAAGGCACCTGGGACGGCGTGCGCAACCATCTGGCCGCGCGCAACCTGCGCACCATGCAGGCGGGCGATCTGGCGTTCTTCTACCATTCCAACATCGGTATCCAGATTGTCGGAGTCATCGTCATCAGCGAAGGCGGGCTGACCGACCCGACCGATCCGCAGGGCAAGTGGGCGGCGGTCAAGGTCAAGCCGGTCGAAAAGCTGCCGCGCACGGTGACGCTCAAGGAAATCAAGGCGACGCCGGAACTGGCGGGCATGGACCTGATCCGCCTTTCGCGCCTTTCGGTCGGCGCGGTGCGGCCGGAGGAATGGGCGCTGATCCTCGCCATGGCGGGCGCTGCTTGAGCCGAAGCGAGCCTGCCCAAGGGAACGCAGCGGCGGCTGGTGCGTATCTACCTTGTCCCGGCGGTGCAAATTACCGCCTGAAAATCAAGGAGATATATCATGGGTGAACTCACCGATCGCGCCAAGGGCCTGACCAACGAAGCCATTGGCAACACCAAGCAGGCCGTGGGCAAGGCAACCGACAACGCCAAGCTTCAGGCCGAAGGGCTTGCCCAGGAAACCAAGGGCGAAGCCCAGCAGGTTGCGGGCAAGGTCAAGGGCGCGCTGGGCGACAAGGTCTGACGCCACTGCCTTCGCCTGCCTCGCAGGCGCACGGAAAGGCCGCCCCGCAACGGGCGGCCTTTGCTGTTTCGGACCCGTCATGCTGCACCTTCTGTCCCATGCTGGAACGCAGCATGAATCGGGCGGACCAGCGGGATACCGAAAGGTGAAAAAAGCGTTAAACAGGCATGATGAACCGTTCGCATGCCTTTGCCGCCCGCAGCCCCATCCCCGGTACAGCCAGTGCCGGGCACCCGTTCCGCGCATCGCTGCCCGCACGCGTCCTGCGCGCGCTGCCGCGGTACGAACCGGAAGTGCTGGCGGCGATGCGGCGTGCCGAACAGGCTCTGGCCGCCGCCGAAGTGCGGTCCGCGCCGGTCGATCTGCGGCGCCTGACGATGCAGGACGTGCGCGATTTCCTGATCGCTTATTGCGCCTGCTTTCTTGCGGTAATGGTGTTCATCGCCTGACGGGCGCAGCCGCCTGCGCGTTCAGCCGCGGCTTGCGCCCGCCGACCGCTCGGCCTTGAACAGCAGCCAGCCCAGCCAGGCTGAAACCGTGCACATCGCCGCCCCCAGCAGCAACTGGTCGACAATCGCCACGCCCAGCGCCGTCAGCGCGCCAGCCACCAGCGCGCCGATCACCATCGCGCCGGAATTGATGATGTTGTTTGCCGCGATGGTGCGCGCGGTTTCCGACTTGTCCACGACCGTGGTCAGGAAGGCATAGAGCGGCACCACGAACATGCCGCCCGCCACCGCGATGCCCAGCAGGCACAGCAGCAGCAGCGGCGCCAGCGGGTGCGCCACGAAGGTCGGCACATCCATCAGCGCGCCGTTGGCCACCGGCACCCAGTTGCTGCACACCTGATGGAACGCGGCAATGAACAGGCCCATGACGATGACCGAAGCGGGCGCCCAGCGCGCCGAAACGGTCCCCTTGAGCAGCGCGTTGATAGACATCGATCCGATGGCGATGCCGACGGAGAAGATCACCAGAAACAGGCTGGCCACTTCCTTGCTGGCGAACAGCACGTTCTTGGCCAGCGGCGGGAACTGGATGAACAGCACCGTGCCCACGGTCCAGAAGAAGCTGATGGCAATGATTGCAAAGAACACCAGCCGGTGCTGCATCGTGTTGCCGATCACCGTCAATGAGGATCGCAGCACGTTGTAGTCGATCGGCTGGGCAGCGACCACCGGCGGCGCGGCGGGAACGTGGCGACCCGAAAGATAGCCGAGCAGCGCGGTGACCACCACGCCGCCTGCCGCCACTTCCACCGGAATCCAGCCTGCCAGGATCGTTCCGGCCAGAATGGCGATGTAAGTTCCCGCCTCGACCAGTCCGGTGCCCGCCAGCACTTCGCCTTCGCGCAGATGCTGCGGCAGGATCGCGTACTTGATCGGGCCGAAGAACGTGGAGTGGACCCCCATGGCCAGCAGGGCCAGCAGCATCAGCGGTATGGCCACCACTTCGATGCGGTAATCCAGCCAGGCGAGCACCAGCCCGGTTCCGCCGACCAGCATGATGGCGATTTCGCACGCCTTGACGATGCGGATGATCCGCGCCTTGTCACGCATGTCGGCGAGTTGCCCGGCCAGCGCGGAAAGCAGGAAGAACGGCAGGATGAACAGCCCCGACGCAACCGCCGAAAAGCGCGCTTCCTGCGCTTCGGAACTGTACACGTTGTACACCACGTACAGGACCATGGCGTTCTTGTAGAGGTTGTCGTTGAACGCGCCGAGAAGCTGGGTGATGAACAACGGCAGGAAGCGGCGCGTGCGCACCAGATGCGTCGATGTCGTCATGCAGCCCCGTCGGCGCGTGTTGCAACGCCTGCACCAGTTCCGGTTTCCATCATGGCGCGCACCCTTAAAGCCCTGACCGGCGCGGGCAAGCCTCTTTCGCCCCCGGTCAAATTGCCGCTGGCCGCGCTGCACGTGCAGGTAGCGATTCCGTTTCGCGCATTTGCCGGGTATGGCGGGGGCCATGCTCACGCTTCCCAACCTGCTCACCCTGTCGCGCATCGTCACGGTTCCGGTGCTTGCCGCGCTGCTCTGGTGGCCTTCATGGCGGACGGGCTATGGCATGGCGTTCGGCGTCTATTGCCTGATGGGCATTACCGATTATTTCGACGGCTACCTGGCCCGCGCACAAGGCACGGTCAGCAAGCTGGGCATTTTCCTCGATCCCATCGCCGACAAGATCATGGTGGCGGCGGTGATTCTCGTGCTGACGGCGCAGGGCGTGCTGACCGGGCCATATGTGGGCGACATGCACGTTATCGCCGGGCTGGTGATCCTGGTGCGCGAAATCGCGGTATCGGGCCTGCGCGAGTTTCTGGGCGGCATTCAGGTGTCGGTGCCGGTAAGCCGGCTGGCCAAGTGGAAAACGACCTTCCAGATGGTATCGCTCGGCGCGCTGATCCTGGGTGGCGCGCTGCCGCAGTGGACCGTCACGCTGGGCAGCCTGACCGTCAACCTGCCGCACACCGTGGGCCTGACCACGCTGTGGGGCGCTGCGGCGCTCACGCTGATTACCGGATGGGATTACTTGCGCGTGGGCCTGCGCCACATGGACTGAACGCTGCGCGGGCAGCGTGAGCCGGGGCCGGGTCAGCCCAGCCGCAGTTCCTGGGCCAGCAGGCCGAACTCTTCGGCGCGGGGGCTGTTCTTGCGCCACACCAGCGCGATATCGCGCCAGGCGTGATCGGCCTTGAGCGGGCGCACCACGATCCGGGTGTCGTGCAGGATGCCTGCGTCAATTGCCATCTGCGGCAGCATCGTCAGCCCAAGGCCGTTGTCCACCATCTGTACCAGCGTGTGCAGCGATGTGCCGATCATCGTGGCGCTGGCGCGCATTTCCGGGCGGTTGCACGCCGCCAGCGCATGCTCTTTCAGGCAGTGCCCGTCTTCCAGCAGGAGCAGCCGCGTTTCGTCGATCAGGTTCGGGGTGATCGTGGCGGGGGGATCGCGCGGGTCGTCCTTGGGGAAGGCGACCAGCAGTTCGTCCTTGAACAGCACTTCGGCCTCGACCTCGCCAGTGGCGAAGGGCAGCGCCAGCAATACGCAATCGGCGCGGCCGTGGTGCAGCGATTCGATGGCCGCGGCGCTTGGTTCTTCGCGCAGGAACAGCTTGAGCTGCGGGCGTTCCTTGCGCAGCCGCGGCAGGATGCGCGGCAGCAGGAAGGGGGCGATGGTCGGGATCACGCTCATCCGCAGTTCGCCCGCCAGTGGCGCGCCGTGGCTTTGCACCAGTTCGGAAAGCTCTTCGGCTTCGCGCAGCAGGCGGTGCGCCTTGGCGACGACCTGGTTGCCCAGCGGGGTAAAGCGGACAACGCGGCGGGTGCGTTCGACCAGCGTCACGCCGAGCAGCGATTCAAGTTCGCGCAGGCCCGCCGACAGCGTGGATTGCGATACGAAACAGGAATCGGCGGCGCGCCCGAAGTGCCCGTGTTCGTGCAGCGCAACCAGATATTGCAACTGCTTGAGCGTGGGCAGGTACGTGCTCATGGCTTCGGTCTATTCTTCGGCCACGGTCGCGGGTTGCGGCTCGACCGGAGACGGCGTTTCACCGCCGATGTCGTCGATGTGCGCCATCTTCAGCTTTCCGCCTGCCACCGCGAAGGCCAGCTTGCCCTCGACCAGTTCCAGCGCATCGCGCCCGAACTGTTCGAAGCGCCAGCCTTCGAGGATGGCCAGGTTCTTGCGCTGCCCGGCGGCAAGCAGTTCGAGATCGTCGGTGCGGGCCAGCAGGCGCGCGGCAATGTCGATTTCGCGGCTGCGGATCTTGAGCAGCAGCTTGAGCAGGTCGGCGACCAGCGCGCCTTCCTTGCCCAGCGGGGCGCCGCGCGGTGCCTTGGGCGGCATTTCCGCTTCGCTCAGCGGTTTGGCGTCGGCCAGTGTCTGCATCAGGCGGCGACCGATGTCGTTGTCGCGCCATCCGCTGGAAAGGCCGCGGACCTTGGCCAGATCGGGCTGTTCGCGCGGCGGGTGGCTGGCGATATCGGCCAGCGTTTCATCGCGCATGATGCGGCCGCGCGGGATGTTCTTGTCCATCGCCTCCCGTTCCCGCCAGGCGGCGAGCGCCTTGAGCCTGCCGAGCACGGCGGGGTTGCGGCTGGGCGCGCGGATCTTCTGCCACACCGTTTCCATGTCGGTGCGGTAGTTTTCCGGGTCGGCCAGCTTTTCCATCTCGATGTCCAGCCATTCGCCGCGCCCGGTCTTGATCAGGCGCTTGAGCAGCTTGGGGAAGATCTTCGACAGGTGGGTGACATCGCCGATGGCGTATTCGATCTGGCGTTCGGTCAGCGGGCGGCGCGACCAGTCGGTAAAACGCGCGCCCTTGTCGATCGTCAGCCCCAGCCAGCTTTCGACGAGGTTGGAATAGCCGATCTGTTCGGACTGGCTGACCGCCATCATTGCGATCTGCGTGTCGAAGATCGGGTGCGGGGTCTTGCCCGTCAGGTTGTAGATGATTTCCACGTCCTGCCCGCCGGCGTGGAAGACCTTGAGCACGTCTTCGTTGTCCACCAGCAGTTCCAGCAGCGGCGCAAGATCGAGGCCGGGCGCCAGCGGGTCGATCGCGGCGGCTTCCTTGTCATCGGCGATCTGCACCAGGCACAGTTCCGGCCAATAGGTGTTTTCGCGCATGAACTCGGTATCGACGGTGATGAAGTCTGCCGTGGCAAGCCGGTCGCACAAGTCGGCAAGGGCTTCGGTCGTCGTGATCAGCGGGTGTATCTTCATCGTTCTTTTCTGTATGGCGCCCCAGCCGGGACGCACGCGTTTTTGCCCCCTGCCGGGGGCGGCGGCTTGACAAAGGCGCGACCGTCGCCTCTTGGCCGCAGCAACGTCCCTGCCTGAATGCAGACCGATTGGAAAGAGTTTCGATGCACCTTTATCGTTCCCATACCTGCGGCGCGCTGGCGCTTGGCGATGTCGGGCAGAGCGTCCGCCTTTCGGGCTGGGTGCACCGCAAGCGCGATCATGGCGGCGTGCTGTTCGTCGATCTGCGCGACCACTATGGCATGACCCAGATCGTCGCCGATGCCGACAGCGCGGCGCTGCCGATCCTGGAATCGCTGCGCGTCGAATCCGTCGTGACGATTGATGGCGAGGTGAAGGCGCGCGGGGCAGGGACGGTGAACCCCAATCTCCCGACCGGCGAGATCGAAGTCTTCGCGCGCGGCGCGACCGTGCTTTCCGCGGCCGAGGAACTGCCGATGCCGGTGGCCGGTGAGCAGGAATATCCCGAAGACATCCGTCTGCGCTATCGCTTCCTCGACCTGCGCCGCGAAACGCTGCACGCCAATATCGTGACGCGCACGAAGGTCATTTCCGACATGCGTCGCCGCATGGAAGGGGCCGGGTTCACCGAATATTCCACCCCGATCCTCACCGCCTCCAGCCCCGAAGGCGCGCGCGATTTCCTCGTGCCCAGCCGCATCCATGCGGGCAAGTTCTATGCGCTGCCGCAGGCGCCGCAGCAGTACAAGCAGTTGCTGATGGTGGCCGGCTTCGACCGCTACTTCCAGATCGCGCCGTGCTTCCGCGACGAAGACCCCCGCGCCGACCGTCTGCCGGGCGAGTTCTACCAGCTCGATCTGGAAATGAGCTTCGTCACCCAGGAAGAAGTGTGGGAGACGATGGAGCCGGTGATCGGCGGGGTGTTCGAAGCGTTTGCAGATGGTCGGAAAGTAACGCCCACCGGCAGCTTCCCGCGCATCCCCTATGCCGAAGCGATGCTTAAGTATGGTTCGGACAAGCCCGACCTGCGCAACCCGATCATCATTTCCGACGTTTCGGAAGAGTTCACCCAGTCGGGCTTCGGCCTGTTCGAAAAGATCGTTGGCGGCGGCGGCGTGGTGCGCCTGATCCCTGCGCCGGGCACGGCGGACAAGAGCCGCAAGTTCTTCGACGACATGAACGACTGGGCGCGCAGCGAAGGCCATGCCGGGCTGGGCTATGTCACCCGCAAGGGCGGCGAGTTCGGCGGACCCATTGCCAAGAACCATGGGGCCGACCGGATGGCTGCGCTGTTCGACCGGCTGGGGCTTGGGCCGGACGATGGCTGCTTCTTCGCCGCTGGCAAGGCCGAACAGGCGGCGAAGCTGGCTGGCCTTGCCCGCACCCGCATCGCCGACCAGCTTGGCCTGATCGACAAGGACCGCTTCGAACTGTGCTGGATCGTCGATTTCCCGTTCTACGAATGGGACGAGGAAAACAAGAAGGTCGAGTTCAGCCATAACCCGTTCTCGATGCCGCAAGGCGGGATCGAGGCGCTGAACACGCAAGACCCCCTGACGATCAACGCCTACCAGTACGATCTGGTCTGCAACGGCTTTGAAATCGCCAGCGGTTCGATCCGCAACCAGTCGCCCGAAACGATGGTCCGGGCGTTCGAGATCGTCGGGCTTTCCAGGGCCGATGTCGAAGAACGCTTTGGCGGCCTTTACCGCGCCTTCCAGTACGGCGCACCGCCGCACGGCGGCATGGCCGCAGGCGTGGACCGCATCGTGATGCTGATCTGCGGCGCACAGAACCTGCGCGAAATCACGCTGTTCCCGATGAACCAGCGTGCCGAGGATCTGCTGATGGGCGCGCCTTCGCCGGCGGCGCTCAAGCAATTGCGCGAACTGAATATTCGCGTGATCGAGCCGAACAAAAGCTGATCTTGCACGGGTTGCGTTGTGGGTGACCCGCAGCGCGCCTCTTGCCAGCGCCCGATCCGTTGATTAGGGCGAAACCCGAAACCAGAACCAACCGCTTTCCTTCGAAGGGGCATTTCATGAGCGATACCGCCGACCGCGTTAAGAAGATCGTTGTCGAGCACCTCGGCGTCGAGGCAGACAAGGTGACCGAAGAAGCCAGCTTCATCGACGATCTGGGCGCTGACTCGCTTGACATCGTCGAACTGGTGATGGCCTTCGAAGAAGAGTTCGGCGTCGAGATCCCCGACGATGCAGCCGAGAAGATCTCGACTGTTTCGGACGCGATCAAGTACATCGACGAAAACAAGGGCTGATCGCTCTTCCACCCCTTTGCCCAGAGCTTGCTGACGGGCTGCCGCGGCGAAAGCGCCGGGTGGGGGAGGATTTCGGCAGGCTCAGCCCTTCATGGGGCTGGGCCTGTTTGCATATTTCCCGGAGATTTCAATGCGTCGTGTCGTCATAACCGGCCTTGGCCTCGTCACTCCGCTGGGCGCGGATGTGGAAACTGTCTGGAAGAACCTGCTGGCCGGAAAATCCGGTGCGGGGCCGATCACGCGGTTTGACGCCAGCGACCAGAAATGCCGCATCGCGTGCGAAGTGAAACCGGCCGACCATGAGTACGGCTTCGACCCGAACAAGCGTGTCGATCACAAGGTCCAGCGCCAGGTCGATCCGTTCATCATCTATGGCATCGACGCCGCCGGTCAGGCGATCGAGGACGCGGGCCTTGAGGATATGGACGAATCGATGCGCCTGCGCGCCGGGTGCTCGATCGGTTCGGGCATCGGTGGCTTGCCGGGAATCGAAAGCGAATCGATTGTCCTGCATGAAAAGGGACCGGGCCGCGTTTCGCCGCATTTCGTCCACGGACGCCTGATCAACCTGATCTCCGGGCAGGTGTCGATCAAGTATGGCCTGATGGGGCCGAATCATGCGGTGGTCACCGCCTGCTCCACCGGTGCGCACTCGATTGGCGATGCCGCGCGCATGATCCGCGACGACGATGCCGACATCATGCTTGCGGGCGGGGCCGAAGGCACGATCAACCCGCTCGGCGTCGCCGGATTTGCCCAGGCCCGCGCGCTCAACTGCAGCTACAACGACCGGCCCGAACAGGCCAGCCGCCCTTACGACAAGGACCGTGACGGCTTCGTGATGGGCGAAGGGGCGGGCGTTGTCGTGCTGGAGGAATACGAACACGCCAAGGCGCGCGGCGCGAAGATCTATGCCGAAGTCGTCGGCTATGGCCTGTCGGGCGATGCCTACCACGTCACCGCGCCACACCCCGAAGGCAAGGGGGCCGAACTGGCCATGCGCATGGCGCTGAAGAAGGCCGGTCTTGCTGCGGGCGATATCGACTATGTCAACGCGCACGGCACTTCGACCATGGCCGACACCATCGAATTGGCCGCGGTCAAGCGCGTGCTGGGCGATGACCTGTCGGGCGCTTCGATGAGCAGCACCAAGTCGGCCATCGGCCACTTGCTGGGCGGTGCAGGCGCGGTCGAAGCGATCTTCTGCATCCTCGCGCTGCGTGACCAGATCGTCCCGCCGACCCTCAACCTGGAAAACCCGGACGAGGGGACCGAAGGCGTCGATCTGGTTCCGCTCAAGGCCAGGAAGCGCAAGGTGCGCGCCGCGCTGAACAATTCGTTCGGTTTTGGCGGCACCAACGCCAGCCTTGTGGTCAAGCTGGTCGAAGACTGAGGCGCAGGCCGCAATGATCGCGCGCCGCTTGCGGCCTGGCCTGCTGACCGCCGCGTTTCTCGCGCTGGCAGCGGCGCTATGGCTGGTGTCCGGCTGGTTCGCCGCCGGGCCGCTGGACCGCCAGATCGAGTTTGCGGTGGGCGAGGGCAAGGGCCTTGGCGCGCTGGCCGATGATCTGGAAGCGCAAGGGGCGATCAAGTCCGCCACGGTGTTCAAGCTGCGCGCGCGGCTGCTGGGCGGCGGCACCCATATCAAGGCCGGGGCGTTCCTTCTGCCGCGCCGGGCGAGCGAATCCGCCATCCTTGAAATCCTCAAGGGCGACAAGGTGGTGCGGCGGCTGGTGACGATCCCCGAAGGCATGCCATCGATCATGGTGGCCGAGCGGTTGCGCGCGCTGGACGGCCTGACCGGGGAAATCGCGGTTCCCGCCGAAGGGTCGATCCTGCCCGAAAGCTATGATTGGCAGAAGGGCGAAGCCCGCGCAGCCGTGGTCAAGCGGATGCAGGCGGCGATGGACCGGACGCTGGCCGAACTGTGGGCCAAGCGGTCGTCGCGGACCGTCGCCAAGACCCCGCAGGAAGCGGTGGTGCTGGCCTCCATCGTCGAAAAGGAAACCGGCAAGCCGGAAGAACGGCGGATGGTGGCGGGGCTGTATTCCAACCGGTTGCGCAAGGGCATGCTGTTACAGGCCGATCCGACGATCATCTACCCGATCACCGCCGGAAAGCCGCTGGGTCGCCGTATCCGCCAGTCCGAAATCCAGGCGGTGAACGGGTACAATACCTATACCATGGTCGGTCTGCCCAAAGGGCCGATCACCAATCCGGGGCGCGATTCCATTGCTGCCGTACTTGATCCTGCCGAAACGGGAGCACTTTTCATGGTCGCGGACGGTTCTGGCGGGCATGTATTTGCTGACACATTGCAGGAGCATAACGCCAATGTTGCCAAGTGGTTTGCGCTGCGCAAATCGCGTGGCGAGATGTAACATGACGTAAAAACAGTCCACATTGGCGGTTAGTTGCTTTTCATTTACGCAAAGTACCGTAAGTACTGTCCCGGAGGCGCGAAACGGGGTGCAAGCCCTGTTCGGGTTCCGGGAACACTGCGGCTTTGCCGGGTGGTCGCATCTGCTGACCGTCACGACTGTGCCGAGTGTTCCCTCCTCCTCCGTCCCGCACTTCGTGCTTGATTTGCCCTGCCAGCGGGCCACAACCGTGCCGTGTCCCGGCCTCTCGTCCGCCTTGTGCCGCTGATCGTCACGGCCACCCTGCCAGCGCCGGTTCAGGCGTGGGCGGATGGCCTGCGCGCGGCGCATTATCCGGCGCAGCGTAACCGCGTGCCGGCGCATGTCACGCTGTTCCAGACGCTGCCCGGCAGCGCGCTTGCCGAAGTGCGTGCGCTGCTCGCCTCGCTTGCGCAATCGGCCATGCCCCCCGATGCCAGGCTGGCTGGCGTGATGGACCTCGATACCGGAACGGCGGTGCGGATTGAAAGCCCGGCGATGCTCGCCCTGCGCCGCGACATTGCGGATCACCTCCATGGCCTGCTGACGTTGCAGGACAGCCATGCGCCGCGTCTGCACGTCACGATCCAGAACAAGGTTTCCGTTGCCGAAGCGCGGGCCTTGCAGCGGCAAATGGCCGCATCGTTCGCGCCGCTTGCCTTCGCCTTTGCCGGGCTTGCGCTGCATCACTATCGGGATGGCTTCTGGGAGGATGCGGGGCAATGGGCGTTTCGCGGCGGTGGACGGCGCTGGGCGCAGCGGCGCTGATTGCCGGGGCGGGAATCGCGCGGGTTGCCGGGCGCGAGAATCGCGCGGGTTGATTGAACCGTCCGGACGGGGCATCGGCTGTGGCAATCCCTTCCGCAAAGGATGCAAGGCATGACGCTTCCCGATTGGTATACGGCAGGACAAGGCCATGTCTGGCTGCCCTATACCCAGATGCAGACGATGCGCCCGCCGCTGCCGGTCGCTTCGGCCAGCGGGGTGCGGCTGACGCTGTCGGACGGGCGCGAACTCGTCGATGGCATTTCGAGCTGGTGGGCCACGGTTCATGGCTATCGCCACCCGCATATCGAGGCCGCCGTACGCCGCCAGCTTGAAACGCTGCCGCACGTGATGCTTGGCGGGCTGGCGCATGAACAGGCCTATGTCCTGGCGCGGCGGCTGGCTGCGCTGCTGCCGGGCGATCTCGACCATGTCTTTTTCAGCGATTCCGGGTCCGTCGCGGTTGAAGTGGCGATGAAAATGGCGGCGCAGTTCTGGCTCAACCGTGGCCAGCGGCGGATGAAGTTCCTGTGCTTTCGCGGCGGCTACCATGGCGATACCTTCGCCACGATGAGCGTGTGCGATCCCGATGAAGGGATGCACAGCCTGTTCCAGGGGGCGCTGCTCGATCAGGTGGTGGTCGACCTGCCGCGCACGCCCGAAGACGAAGCGGCGCTTGGGGCCTTGATCGAACGGCACGCTGCCGATCTTGCCGGGATCGTTGTCGAGCCGCTGGTGCAAGGGGCGGGGGGCATGGTTTTCCACGATCCCTTCACGCTGCAGGCGCTGCGGCGGCTGGCCGATGCCCACGACCTGCTGCTGATCTTCGATGAAATCTTCGTCGGGCTGGGGCGGCTGGGCGATGCGATGTTCGCGTGCGAGATCGCCGGAGTGCAGCCGGATATCGTCACCCTGTCCAAGGCGCTGACCGGCGGCACGCTGCCGCTGGCGGCAACGATCGCCAGCCGCCGCATCCACGAAGGATTCCTCTCCGACGATCCGCTGCACGCGCTGATGCACGGTCCAACCTACATGGGCAACGCGCTGGGCTGCGCTGCGGCCAATGCATCGCTCGACCTGTTCGAAAGCGAGCCGCGGCTGCAACAGGCCCAGGCGATCGGCCAGCAGCTCGAAACGCTGCTCGCCCCGGCCCGCGCGGTGCCGGGCGTGCGCGATGTGCGGGTGCGCGGGGCCATCGGCGTGATCCAGCTTGATCGTACTGCCCCGGCCGACCGGCTCTCGGCAGCCTGCATCGCGCAAGGGGTGTGGCTGCGCCCGTTCCGCGACATTCTCTACACCACCCCGCCGCTGGTGACCGGGGCCGAAGACATCGCCCGCATCGCCCATGCGATGGTCGGCGCGGTGCAGGATCTGGCGCACGATCGCCCGGCCTGAGGGGCTTGCGCGCAATTCGCCAAAAATGGCTTGCCTGCCCCCCCGCCCATGGCTAAACGCCGCCCCTGCCCACACGGCACGCCGCTTTAGCTCAGTCGGTAGAGCACATCATTCGTAATGATGGGGTCAGGTGTTCGAATCACCTAAGCGGCACCACCTCTCCAAAGCCCAAAAACTAGGAAAAACAGAAGCCTAAGGGTTATGCACCTTTGGCTGGGATGGCGCGATTCAGCACGTTTATGGCCTTAACCCGGTCTATGCCCACTGAACGGGCGAAAGTGTCTCTGCTTTTGGTGTTGAAAATCATACGGTTGAATGGTGCTTCAGCCGGATGGAGAGCCATGAAACAGGCCAATGCGCCTTCCCCTATGCCAGCCGCTCAAGTGGGTCCAGCGTGGGTCAGGAATGGGCGGATGATCGCTGGTGAGATAACGATCGCGGGCATTGTTGAACTTGGCGTGGGGAATGCCGCGAACCGGGTTCACCTTTACCCCCGGCGTTTGCCATTTCAGCGCCAGTTCGAAGGAACGGTTGAACGTCACGCGGATCTTCTCGACAGTCGCGGGAGCCAAACCGCCGTCACGCAGTTCAGCAAGCCACTTGGCCACATCGGGCGTCTTGATCTCGTCCAGGCGCTTGCTGCCCCAACGCGGGGTGATGTGAATGCGTAGCATGGACTCGGTATTGCCGGGACGCTTTTGATAGGTCTTGGCGAAAGTCAGATGGTCATCCGCCAGCGTGGCGTAGGTGGGGATGGCCTTCTTTTCGGCCTTGGCGGCGGCGGGATCACCACCCATCACCACCTCGGCGCGATACTTCGTGGCCAGCTTCTGCGCTTGGGCGAAGGTGATATCGGCATAGTTGCCAATCTTGCGCTGGCACTGGCGACCATACTGATCCTGATAACGCAGGACGTAGGTCTTGGAGCCTGACGGGCGCACTTCCAGCACGAAGCCAGTGGTGCTGGTATCGTAGTAGTCCTCGCGCTTCTTATGCGGCGGGCACGTGGCGGTCATCCAAGCACCTTCAGCGGTTTATGCCTATTTTCTAAAGTGCAGAACTGAGGATGCCATTCAGATCGGGCAGCTTCTTTTGCGGGAGCAGTGCCCAAAATATCACCGAATTGAAGGTGCTCCCTTTTCGCTTCTTGGCTTGATGACAGGCATTCATCTTCGTGCCGGATGGCCGGACCGGGACTTGGCGATAGAACGGTTTGCTATGGCACTTCGGAGTATGCTCGGGGACTATGTGAATGAGCATCATCGCTGGGAATATAACAGCATAAAGCATGGGCTGCGAACGTCGCATGGTCGCTTCGCACTAGCCGCTGGCATTCAGGAGGCCCCGAATATCCCTGCCCCACCGGAAGCCATGCAAGTGATCGGGGCATCACGTGACGCCAGCTTTTTCAGTGTTGTCCGGCCATTGGCCAATGCCACAAATCAGCAATCAAAGATAAACTTCAAAACCGAACGCGTGAGCCTTTCATGGTCTCTCGAAAAAGTTCTGATGGAATTACAGATTTTGTCGTTCCTGATTCACAACACCGCCTCCGCAATTCAAGTCGCGCCTGGTGTAGAGAGCGGAACTGTGACCTTTAACAAAGGTGCCGAAGATGAACAGTTCTGGGAATTATATTCTCAGATTGATGCATGCGGCGTTCGCAACGCATCCTTCGGCTACGTGATCGATGCCCGCGAGATAGATTTGGCAACAGAAAAGTCGGTCATTAGCAGTTACAAGCGGCGCGCGCCAAACGCTTGACGCCCCCATGCTCGAACGCACGTCTGTCGTCGAGCTACGCAGGTACGGCAATGCCGTAATTTTGATTGCGCTTTATCCGGCAATGCCGTATAGGACCGTCCATGCACACCATCATTGAAACCGCCGGTTATCTGTCGGCTGCATCAGACGCGGGCATGACGGATGAGGAGCGGAACACAGTGGTGGATGTGCTGGCTGCCAACCCAACGGCTGGTGACATCATGCCGGGATGCGGCGGGGCGCGTAAACTGCGTGTCGCCAAACCGGGTAAAGGCAAGTCGGGTGGCTATCGCGTGATTACCTACTTTGGCGGGGAGGACGTGCCGGTGTTCCTGCTAACCGTGTTCGGCAAGAACGAGCGCGCCAACCTCACTAAGGCGGAACGCAATGGTCTAGCCGTGCTAACAAAGCGGCTGGCAGACAGTTTGTAAATGAAAGGCTGGACGGCAAGGGCATTGAGGCCCGGCCTAGCAAGGGCAAGGAGGCCCAGCGAACCATGACCAAGAGTGTTTTCGACAAGATCGCAGCCGGGTTGGAAGATGCAATCGCCTACGCACAAGGCGATGCCAGCCGTGGCCGGATTGCGTCTCCGGTGGACGTGAAGGCAGTCCGTTTGCAGTCGAACAAGACGCAGGCCCAGTTTGCCGATGCATACCGTATCCCTGTCGCCACCTTGCGCGATTGGGAACAGGGACGCCGTCAACCGGACGCTCCGGCACGGGCGTTGCTGACAGTGATTGCCGCTGATCCGCAGGCTGTGGAGCGGATGTTGTCCAGCCGCTAAGCAGGGTGGCTATCGCTCAAACCGGGCATAGACCGGGCGCAATTCCGGCGCAGCATCCTACCAAAGCACTTTCAGTAGGAAGTCGCCCAGCCCGGAAGTTACGAAAGTTTGGGCATAGTGTGGGTGAAGACAAAATCTGACCCTCAAGCCTGTCATACCCTATTGTTTTAATAATAAAAAACGAAAATCGGCAGACCGCTTCGTAATGATGGGGTCAGGTGTTCGAATCACCTAAGCGGCACCATTTCTCCCAGGAATGGCTGAAGTCTGGAGAAATCGCGGAAATCTGGGGTTCCTTAACGCTTGGCGAGATATAGGGGCGGTGCAAACGTCGCCCTCGCAAGCGAGGCAAGTCACAGTGGCCTACATGGCCTGAAATATCCTCATCGGCCGCGCCTTTCGTATCGCCGTGTCTACCCTCTTCCTGACTTTATAGTCGGGAGTCTGTGGCGTATGCTGGCGGCGGCGGCGAAATAGGGCAGGCAGTGCGGACGGGCGCCCGCTGCGGCGGTCAGGCGCCCAGACGGCTGAAGAAGAACTCCGAATAGCTCTTGGCCCAGCGTTCGGTTTTGGCGTGGTCGTATGCGCGGTCTGCGGCAATCAGCCGGGCATGGCCGAGCAGGCCCTCCATCCAGAACTGCGCTACCCGGCCAAAGTCGCCAAGGTCCAGACCGTCCTGCGCCGCGGCGGAGCGCAGCTCTGCCTCGATCTTGGCGAGGGCATCGGCAAACATCGCCCGGCGGTAATTGATCGTGTGGTCGCCAAACTCCTGATCGCACCAGTCGACCAGCCGCTCCATCATGATGCCTTCGCTCGACACCAAGGTTTCGATGACGACAATGGCACGCTTGCAGAAGGCTTCGATGATCGGCATCCCGCGTCCGACGGCAAGGATCGTTACCTGACGCTGCGTGGCCTTGTGCGCGAGCAAGGCTTCAAGGAACTCGCGCTTGCCGGGAAAGCGGGCATAGATCGTCGCCTTGCCGATCCGCGCGTGGCGGGCAACGCGATCGAATGTGAAGGCATCGAAGCCGTGATCGTGCAGGACTTCCCACCCCGCTTCAAGGATGCGTTCGGGGATACGCTGCGCTTCTTCGAGCGAGGGTCTGCCGCGCCGGCCGGCGGGCGCGGCGCCATCGGCACCATCCTTTGCGGGCGCGCCTTGCGCGGTGGTTTCAGTGCAGGGCGGGGCGTTCGCGGCCGTCGGTGCGGTGCTCCGGGGCTGGTCCGGCGTTGCTTGCGGCGTCATGCTTGCGGTTCCGTTCGGCAACCCGCACGGCAAGCGTGCGCCGCATCGGGCACGACAGTTCCAGACCCTGGGAGTAGGCCTGCCAGAAACGGCGGCCAGCGGCGGTTATCCAGTTCATCCTTCCCAACTTTTCGCTTTGAAAATGCGTTATGGGAATAGACTGCCGCAGCCGCAGCTAAAGTCAAGCCGCTATAAAATAGACGAAAAAGGTTCATTTTCCGGTCCCGTCCGGGTCAGGGACCGCCAGTTTCGCCGGGTCGGTCCAGCCAAGCCCCAGCGCCTTCTGCACGGCAATGTAGGCGCTGGTCAGTTCGGCGCGGCTCATGGCGCTGGCCATTTCCAGTTGCAGGGCCTGGCGTTCGGCGGTCAGCCGATCGCCCTTGCCGATGGTTCCGGCGGCCAGCCGCTGCTCTTGCAGCGCCACCGTGCGCCGCCCGCGTTCCTGCGCGTCAAGCGCCTTGCCAAAGGCGATGCGCTGGCCACCAAATCGGGCGAGCGCGCCTTCGGCATCCTGCAATGCGGCGAGCACCACGCTGCGATAGTTCGCGTCCGCTTCGGCCATGGCGCCGCGCGCGGCATCTTCCTTTCGTGCGGCGCGCCCACCATCGAACAGGGTCCATTTGATCTGCGGCAGAACCAGGGCCACAAGGTTGCCGGGGTCGAACACGTCCCCGATGTTCGATCCGCCAAGACCCAGCAGGCCAAGGAAAGAGATGCGCGGAAAGCGGCTGGCCACCTCGACGCCTACATCGGCGCTGGCGGCGGCCAGGCGCCGTTCGGCCATGCGGATATCGGGGCGGCTGCGCAGCAGCAGCGCGGGATCGCCCACGGCAACCTGTGCAGGCGGGAGCGGCACCGCCGCCGGCGCGGCCAGCACGGTATCAAGCGCCCCCGGTTCCTTTCCGGCCAGAAGTGCGATCTGATCGGTCAGCACGGCAATTTCGGCACGGCTGCGGGCGATTTCGGCTTCGCTGGCAAAGGTCTGGGCCTGCGCGGCGTTGACCGGCTGTGCGCCGGTCGTACCCGCTGCAAGGCGTTGCCGGGCCAGCGCGGCAAGATCGCGGTCAATCTGTGCCTGCTGTTCCTGCAACCCCAGCAGCGCCTGACGCGCCCGCAACCCGACATAGGCGCGCGCAAGTTCGGCCGAAAGGGTTACCTGTGCGTCCAGCGCATCGGCCTGCGCCGCTTCGGCACGGGCGCTGGCGGCTTCGATCCTGCGCCGCGTACCGCCGAACAGGTCGAGCTCCCACGAAGCGTCAAAGCCGAGGTTGTAGGCGTTGATCTCGTCGCGCCCGCCACCGCCATTGCCGGCGATGTTGCCCGGCAGGTTGATGTAGGGCGCTGCGCCTGAAGCGTTGATCGTGGGCAGTACGGCGGTGCGGTTTGCCGCCAGCGCGGCGCGGGCCTGCGCCACGCGGGCGTTGGCCGCAGCCAGCGTCGGCGATCCGGCCAGCGCCTCGTCCAGAAGGCGGGTCAGCACCGGATCGTCCAGTGTTTCCCACCAGCGCGCAGCCGGGAGAGCAGGCGTTGCCGCTTCATCGCCGCGCAGGAAGGTGCCGCGCACCTCGGCCTGCGGCGATGCCTGTGGCGCGCCTGCGTATTCGGGACCGACAGTGGCGCAGCCCGCCAGCAGCAGCGCAATGGCAGCGGCGGCAAGGGGGCGGAACGGGGGAGAGGCAGTCATCAGTGGGCAGCCTTTGGTTGATAGCCCTGCGGTAGCGGGCGCAAAAGAAGAACCAGCGGCGCGATCACCAGAATGACGATGGTCAACGCCAGGAAATCGTCGTTGAAGGCCATGACCAGCGCATCGCGCTGTACCATGCCGTCGATCATGCGCAGGGCCGCAGTCATACCCTCAGGGCCGCCGCCAAAGGTCATCGCCTGCTGGTTTAACCAGCCCTGCACCGCCCCGTCGTTGGCGCCCAGTGTGCTGTGCAGCCGCCAGCGGTGGAACTCCCAGCGTTCGTCCTGCACCGTCGCCAGCAAGGCAAGGCCGACCGATCCGCCAAGGTTGCGCCCGGCATTGAACAGTCCGGCACCATCGCTGGCATCTTCGAGCGGAACCGAACTGATCGCCGCCTGGTTGAGGAACATCATGCAGAAGACGGTGCCAAGGCCGCGCACAAGCTGGGTCACTACGAAATCGTCGCCGCGCGATTGCGCCGTCAGCGCCACGTCGAGGTAGCACGATATGGCCAGCAGGAGCATGCCGGTTCCGACGATCACGCGCAGATCGACGCGGGTGAGCAGGATCGGAAAGAACGGCATCATCAGCAGCGCCGGTACCCCCGAAAGGAAAACGATGCCGCCGGCCTGCAGCGCGTTGTAATCGGCGATGCTGGCAAGGAATTGCGGAATCACATAGGCGGTGCCGAACATGACCCCGCCCAGGCTGAGCGACAGCCCGAACACCGCGGCAAAAGAGCGGTTGCGCAACAGGGCCAGCTTGATGACCGGGCGCCGCGCGTAGATCTGTCCGGCGGCCACCATGCCAAAGCCGACGATCGCCATGATCGTAAGCTGCCAGATCATCGCGGATTCGTACCACTGTTCGCGGTGGCCTTCTTCGAGCACCACCGTCAGTCCGCCCAGGCCGATGATGAGGCCGATCACGCCCAGCCAGTCGGCGTTGACGAGTTCCTGCAACCGCATCCTGCCCTTGGGCAGGCCAAGCAGGAGCAGCACGATCAGGATTGCGGAAAGCGGCACGTTGACGAAAAAGGCGTAGTGCCAACTGAAGTTCTCGGTCAGCCAGCCGCCGACCAGCGGGCCCATCACCGGTCCCATGATTGCCGTTGCGCCGAACATCGCCGTGCCGATCGGCTGCTGCCGCGCGGGCAGGCGGGTGGCGATGATGGTCAGCGCGGTCGGGATCATCGCCCCGCCGGTAAAGCCCTGGCCGATGCGCCCCAGGATCATCATGGTCAGCGAGGTGGACACCCCGCACATGACTGAAAAGCCGGTGAACAGGGTCGCCGCGATCAACAGGAACAGGCGCAACCCAAAGACGCGCTCCAGCCATGCCGTCAGCGGGATGACGATGATTTCCGCGACGAGATAGGAGGTTGCGATCCACGTCCCTTCGGTTGCGGATGCGCCGATTTCGCCCTGGATCGTTGGCAGCGAGGCGTTGACGATGGAAATGTCGAGCGTGGCCATGAGCGAGCCGATCGCACCGGCGGCCACGCCAAGCCACGCGGTGACATCGGCCGTTTCCGGCGGGACCATCGGCCTTGCCGGTGGCCCGGCTTCGTCGCCGAAGGATGCGACGGCGGCGCTCACTTGGCGTCCTGTTCCTTGCGGATGGCCTCGATCGCGCTTTTCGCGGAACGGGTATCGACTTGCGCGGTCAAGGAAAGACCGGGGACCAGCACCTTGCGCGATTCAGGTCCGGCGTTGATGCGGATGCGCACTGGCACGCGCTGGACGATCTTGGTGAAGTTGCCGGTCGCGTTCTGCGGCGGAATCAGCGAAAAGTTGGCGCCCGTACCCGGCGTGATGCTTTCGACCGTGCCGTGGAAATCGACATCGGGCAGGGCATCGACATGGATCGTCACCGGCTGGCCGGGGCGCATCAGGCCGATCTGCGTTTCCTTGAAATTGGCCTCGACATAAATCGCCTGCGTCGGCACCAGCGTCATCAGCCGCTGGCCGGGCTGGACAAACTGGCCGACGCGAACGGTGGAATTGCCCACCTTGCCGCCAACCGGCGCAACGATGCGGGTGGTGGCAAGATCGCTGTCCGCCGCGGCGCGCTGGGCCTGCGCCGCCTTGACCTGCGCGGCGGATTGCCCGGCCTGCGCCCGCACGCTGGCCACGCGGTCGTTGGCAGCGTCAAGCGCGGCCTTGCGCGCGGCAACGGTTGCCGCTGCCTTGTCGCGGTTGGCCACGAGCTGGTCGAACGCTGCGCGCGGTTCCGCCCCCGTGGCGATCAGCGGTTTCATCCGCGCAACTTCCCCGTCGAGATAGGCAAGATCGCGCTGCGCAAGCTGCAAATCGGCGCGCGCCTGCCCGGCTGCCGATTGGGCTTCGGCGATGGCGGCAACGGTCGCCGCTTCGGTTGCGCGGGCAACTTCGACCTGCGCTGCGCTTTGCGCCAGGCGGATGGAATAATCGCCGGGATCGATGGTGACGAGCGGCGCGCCTTTGGCCACCTCCTGGTTTTCCGCCACGGCCACGGCACGGACATAGCCGGAAAGCTTGGAACTGATCGCAACGCCATCGGCTTTCACATAGGCGTCATTGGTTTCCTGCATGAAACGCCCGACCGTTTGGTACTGGTAGAGCGCCCACGCGCCGTAGATCGCACCGGCCACGAGCACGCCAAGCGCGATTCGCCCAGCGGTCTGCTTGCGGCCGTTGGGGCCTTGAGAGGCGGTATCTGCTGCGTTCGAACCATCGGTAGGGGCGGCCATGCTAAGTCCATTCGCAAAAAATTGAACGAAATCGTTTCATTGTTAGTTGCAAGTGATCCACTGCGCTCAGGATTTCAAGTGCGAAATTGGCAACGCACATGCAAAAAGTGCATTTTTTACGGAAATTGACGCTTTCTTTCAGGGATATAGCGCCACTGCGGCCGACCTGCCCAAAGGAGCAGGGCATGTGCTTTCTGCGAGAATGTGGCCTGTCGGGCGCGCATTGATCGAATTAGTAAATCAAACAGGGCGGAATTGCTCATTGGAAAAAGTGGATTGCATCGCCTACTTCGCAACTCGCAGCCAGACGCCGAGCTGGCCACGAATTACCAATGCACCAACCGGAAGGATTTGATTTCATGTCGATCGTTGGAACCAAGCTGCTGCCGTTCAACGCCACTGCGTACCATCAGGGCAAGTTCGTCGATGTCAGCGATGCCGATGTCGTGGGCAAGTGGGGCGTGTTCTTCTTCTACCCGGCCGACTTCACCTTCGTGTGCCCGACCGAGCTGGAAGATCTGGCCAACATCTATGGCGAACTGCAGGCGATGGGCGTTGAAGTCTATTCGGTGTCGACCGACACCCACTTCAGCCACAAGGCCTGGCATGACAGCTCGCCCGCCGTCGGCAAGATCAACTACTACATGCTGGGCGACCAGAACCACACGATCTCGAACAACTTCGGCATCCTGCGCGAAGGCGTGGGCCTTGCCGATCGCGGCACCTTCGTGACCGATCCCGATGGCACGATCCAGCTTGTCGAAATCACCCCCGAAGGCGTGGGTCGCAACGCTGCCGAACTGCTGCGCAAGATCAAGGCTGCCAAGTACTGGCGCGAAAACCCCGGCCAGGTCTGCCCGGCCAAGTGGGAAGAAGGCGGCGAAACGCTGGCCCCTTCGTTCGACCTCGTCGGCAAGATCTGATTTCCCTGCGGCGGACCTGCCGCGTGGGGCAGGTTCGCCATTTCCTGGCCGGCAGGGCCGTGCCGCTATCGGGCGGCCCGCCGGCTCCACGCCCCCGATCTCGTAAAAGACCGATGATCCCCGTGCGCCGACCCTGCGGTGACGCGCGGGTTCCGTTTGCCCGAAAGGTTTGTCCATGCCCGTTCTCGACGCCGCCACCACTGCCCAGCTCAAGGGCTACCTCGTCAACCTGCGCCGCCCGGTCGAACTGGTCGCCACGCTGGACGACACCGCCAAGTCCGCCGAACTGCGCAGTCTGGTCGAGGAAATTGCCGCGCAATCCGATCGCGTTACCGCCCGTTTCGACGGGACCGACGAACGCGCGCCGAGCTTTGCCATCCGCGCCGACGAAGGCCGCGCGCAGGCGGTGTTCGCCGGATTGCCGATGGGGCACGAGTTCACCTCGCTGGTGCTGGCGCTGCTGCATGTCGGCGGCCATCCGCCCAAGGAAGAAGCAGACCTTCTCGATCAGGTGCGCGCGCTGCCGGGGCCGCTGCACTTCGAAACGTTCTTTTCGCTGACCTGCCAGAACTGCCCGGACGTGGTGCAGGCGCTGAACATCATGGCTGCGCTCAACCCCGCGATCACCCACGTTGCCATCGACGGTGCGCTGTTCAAGGACGAAGTCGAACGCCGCCAGATCATGGCTGTGCCGACGGTGTTCCTCAACGGCCAGCCGTTCGGGTCGGGCCGCATGGACCTGGCGCAGATCGTGGCCAAGCTGGATACCGGCGCGGTCGCGCGCGCGGCGGAAAAGATCGCCGCAAAGGCGCCGTTCGATGTGCTGGTCGTCGGTGGCGGTCCGGCGGGCGCGGCTGCGGCGATCTATGCCGCGCGCAAGGGCATCCGCACCGGCGTTGTGGCCGAACGCTTCGGCGGGCAGGTGCTCGACACCATGGGGATCGAAAACTTCATCTCGGTCCAGCACACAGAAGGGCCGAAGCTGGCCGCGCAACTGGAAAACCATGTCCGCGAATACGAAGTGGACGTGATGAACCTCCAGACGGCAACCGCGCTGGTGCCTGCGGGCGCTGACGGGTTGCACGAAGTGAAGCTGGAAAACGGCGCCAGCCTGAAGGCCCGGACGCTGATCCTGTCCACCGGCGCGCGGTGGCGGCAGATGGGCGTTCCGGGCGAGGACGAATACCGCAACCGCGGCGTTGCCTATTGCCCGCACTGCGACGGCCCGCTTTACAAGGGCAAGCGCACGGCGGTGATCGGCGGCGGCAATTCCGGCGTGGAAGCAGCCATCGACCTTGCCGGGATCGTCGCGCACGTCACGCTGATCGAGTTCGACGACCAGTTGCGGGCCGATGCCGTGTTGCAGGACAAGCTGCGCAGCCTGCCCAACGTCACGATCATCACTTCCGCTCTCACCACCGAAGTGGTTGGTGACGGGGCGAAAGTGACCGGGCTGGTGTACAAGGACCGCAAGAGCGACGCCGTGCACACCGTCGAACTGGAAGGCATTTTCGTGCAGATCGGGCTGGTGCCCAACACCGAATGGCTCAAAGGCACGATCGGGCTTTCCCCGCGCGGCGAAATCGAAGTGGATGCCCGTTGCGCAACCAGCATTCCCGGCGTTTTCGCAGCGGGTGACGTGACGACCGTGCCCTACAAGCAGATCATTATCGCCATGGGCGAGGGATCCAAGGCAAGCCTTTCTGCGTTCGACCATCTGATCCGGCAGGGCTGACCTCTGCCACACCGGTTCCCCAAGGGCTGGCCAGAAGGCCCTTCGGGTCGCAGGGCGGCGGCGTGGCTTGCAAAGGCCGCGTCGCCGCTTCGCGTTGCGGGGCAAAAGACCGGGGAAATCGGTGCGCGCGGCCCTTGCCCGCAGCGCGCGCTTTCGCCAGAGCAGGCAGCGTGAGCGCAACAATTGTCATCGGCGCCGACCGGTCCGGCGCCCCTATCAGGATCGACGTCGAGGAACTGCTTGCCACCCGCCTGCTGGTGCAGGGCAACAGCGGGTCGGGCAAGTCGCACCTGCTGCGCCGGTTGCTGGAAGAAAGCGCCGGAATCGTCCAGCAGGTGGTGATTGACCCGGAAGGCGATTTCGTCACGCTGGCCGAACCGTTCGGCCATGTGGTGGTCGATGGCGCGGCCTATGACGGCGCGGAAATCGCCCGGCTGGCCGCGCGCATCCGCAAGCACCGCGCCTCGGTCGTCCTTGCGCTCGACGGGCTGGACCTCGAAGCGCAGATGCGGTGCACCGCAGTGTTTCTCAACACTCTGTTCGATGCGCCGCGCGATGAATGGTATCCCGCGCTGGTGGTGGTGGACGAAGCGCAGATGTTTGCGCCCGCTGCGGCTGGCGACGTTTCCGATGAAGTGCGCCGCTTGAGCCTTGCGGCGATGACCAACCTGATGTGCCGCGGGCGCAAGCGCGGTCTGGCCGGGGTGATCGCCACGCAGCGGCTGGCCAAGCTGGCCAAGAACGTGGCGGCCGAAGCGTCGAACTTCCTGATGGGGCGCACCTTCCTTGATATCGACATGGCGCGCGCGGCGGACCTGCTGGGCATGGAGCGCCGTCAGGCCGAAGCGATCCGCGATCTGGAACGCGGGCATTTCCTGGGGCTTGGCCCGGCCATTGCCCGTAGGCCGGTCGCCGTGCGGATTGCGGACGTGCAGACCCGCGCGCGCACGGTTATCCAGGGGCTGATGCCGCTGCCCGATGCGGCCGGTGCGGCGATGGAATCGCTGCTGCTCGACGAACCGCTGGCGCTAGACCCGCTGCCGGTTCCGCCCGAACCCGGCCCGCCTGCGGTGGAGAGCGCGGAACTGCTGGGCCAGATCGAAGGCTATGTCCCGGCAGCGGAAAACGTGCCGCCGCCGGTCGCGCCGAGCCTGTTCGCGGCGGAGGAAACCGCCGCCAGCATCGCTGCGGTCCTTGCCGAAATGGCGGCGGAGCCGGAATGCACGTTCCAGCCCGCCGCACAGCTTTATCAGGACTTTACCGTGCGCTGCCGGATGTTGCGCATTCTGCCGGGGATGGATCTCAACGCGTTCCGCCGCCGCTTTGCCATGGCCGTGGCCGGTATTGCCGATGACGCCGACCCACGCTGGCAGGACGTGCTGCGCGTGGGCGCCGATGTGCCCGACGATCTGCTCGCCCCTTTTCTGGTGCTGGCCCGCGCGGCGGTGGACGGTTCGGCCTGCCCGGATGACGATGCGCTCGCCGTGGTCTATGGCACGCGTTCGTCGGGGCGGATCCGCCGCCTGCTGGACCATCTGGAAAAGAGCAACCTGATCGTGGTGCGCACCGATTACGGCGGGCGCCGGTCGGTGGGCATTCCCGCGCTGGGCATGACAACAGCCCCGGTCGAGGCTTGACCATGCCCAGCGCCACCCATTCAGCCGCACGAAAGCCATTATCGTCCATAGTCTGCGCATGAACCAGGGAATTGCCATGATCCACCGTCGTCCGCTTCTCGCGCTTGCTGTGCTTGCTTTCGCCGGGGCAGGGATTGCCAGTGCGCAACCTGCGGGCGATCCGGTACGCGGCAAGACGGTCTATGCGCGCTGCGCGGCCTGCCATGATCTGAACACCGGGGCATCGCGGCTTGGCCCGTCACTCAAGGGTATCGTCGGGCGTACTTCCGGCACAATGCCCGGTTTTGCCTATTCGGCGGCGATGAAGGACAAGGCGCTGGTGTGGGATGCTGCGACACTCGATGCCTATCTTGCCGCGCCGCAGAAGTTCATTCCCGGCAACCGGATGGCGTTTCCGCCGATGGCCAATGCGCAGGACCGGGCCGATCTGATCGCCTATCTCGACCAGGCGGCCCGCTGATCTGCTCCGGTTGAACCGATGGAATCACGGCTGAACAGGTAATTCTACCTGTCGCGTTGACTTTTGCGCGGGGCGGTCCAAATCTCCGCCCATGCTGTCGCAGAAAACGCGTTACACGATCCGGGCCTTGCAGCACCTTGCCGATACCTGGGGGCAGGGCGCGGTGCGGCTTGATGCGATTGCGACGGCGCAGAACATCCCGCGCAAGTTCCTGACGGTGATTCTCTCGGAAATGGCGCGCGAAGGCGTGGTCATCTCGCACCGCGGGCGCGATGGCGGCTATGAACTGGCGCTGCCCCCGGTGGACATCCGCTATGGCGATATCATCCGCCTGACGCGCGGCAGTATCGCGCTGGTGCCCTGCGCCAGCCGCAATGCCTATGAACATTGCACCAATTGCCTGCCCGAAGCCGAATGCCGCCTGCGCGGGCTGATGCTGCAATTGCGCGATGAAAGCGCGGCCATCCTCGACCGGCTGACGCTGGCCGATCCGATCATGGTCGAACCACCCTTCGCCGAAGCCTGACCGCCGCGCGCGCTTGCCGGGGGACGGGAACGTAACTTCACTTGGCGTTCAGCAAGTGGCTGGTTATAGGGGCGGCATGACGCTTCCTGATACGCGCCGTTCGCTGCGCTTCGCCCTTGTCGCTGCCGCTGCTGTCGCCATTGGCGTGACCGGCGGCTGCGCGGGCAGCAAGGGCAAGAAGGACGTCGCCTATGTCGCGCGCGACGTCGATACGCTCTATGTCGCCGCCAAGGACCGGCTGGATCGCGGCGATACCCGCCAGGCTGCGGCGCTGTTCGATGAAGTGGAGCGCCAGCACCCCTATTCCCCGTGGGCCCGCCGCGCCCAGTTGATGAGCGCGTTCAGCTATTACGCGTCGTCCGATTATGCCAAGGCGGTGCAATCGGCACAGCGGTTCCTGTCGATCCACCCCGGCAACAAGGACGCGCCCTACGCCTATTACCTGATCGCGCTGTGCTATTACGAACAGATCAGCGACGTGACGCGCGACCAGAAGATCACCCAGCAGGCGCTGACAGCGATGAACGAACTGGTCCGCCGCTACCCCAACACCGATTACGCCGCCGACGCGCGGTTGAAGATCGACCTTATCAACGATCACCTTGCCGGCAAGGAAATGGAAATCGGGCGCATGTACCAGCGCAGCGGCAAATGGCTTGCCGGTACGCTCCGCTTCCGCACCGTGGTCGAAAAGTACGAACAGACCAGCCACACGCCGGAGGCGCTGTACCGGCTGGTCGAAAGCTACCTCTCGCTGGGCCTTCCCGTCGAAGCGCAAAAGGCCGCCGCCGTGCTGGGCAACAACTATCCCGGCAACACGTGGTATCAGCGTTCGTACGAACTGATGAACAAGTACGCCCCCGGCACCACGGCGAGCTGACGTTCAACTGCTGACATTTAGCTGAGGGGCTTTCGCCTCTCCGACCGATCAGAATCCGTAAACCAGTGTCAGGCGACTGGTGGCATCGGTTCCGTTGCGGCCCGGTTCGGGCGCGGTTTCGTGTTGGAGCAGGTAGGACAGCCGGGCCTTGAGCCTGCCGATCAGCCGCGAATCGATCGCGGCCAGCGTGTAGAACGTGCTGCCGCGGGAATCGGTATAGACGCTCGCTTCCTGGCTGTAGTCGAGCGATTGCGTGAGCTTCAGCTTGAGGTCGAAGGATGCAAGCCCTGCGATGATGGATTCGCTTGTGCCGTCGGTTCCCACGGTGCGCCGCCACGCCGGGCCTGCCTTGACGTTGAACTTCGCCCCCTTGCGCGCCAGCACCGTGTAGCCAAGCCCGCCGGACAGGCTGGTGCGCGAAACGAAACCCTGGAAGCGGTCCTTTTCGTACTGGCCAAGCCCGAACAGATAGGCGCGCCTGCTGAACTTGTAGTTCGGCTCCGCGCTCAGGCGGTACTGGTTGCGGGTGACGATATTGGCGGTTTCCTGATAGTCGATGCGCCCGGCGGCGCGGATCCGCCAGTCTTCGCCTTCGGCCAGCAGCTTGATGCTGCCGGCAAAGCCGAGGCCGGGGGCGTTGCCGCTGCTGGTGAAGGCACCAGCTTCACCTTCGCCCGACCATTTTACTGCGTTGCCGGTCACCTCGTCGGTTTCCTCGGTGGACGCGGTCGCCTTCGCGGCGGCTTGTGGCGCTTTGGCCTTTTGCTGGGCAAGCGCCGCAGGAGCGGATCGGCTGCGCCACAGCGCCACGCGTTGGTCGATGGCCTCCGCCGCTTGCGGGTGCGCCTGCCGCGCAAAGCGCACGACCGTTTCGACCGCCGCCGCATCGCCCGACGCAAGGGCGGCGTCGATTACTTCCGCAACGCCGGCGGGCAGGGCCGTTTCGGGTGCGGTGGCGGCTTCGGTGGCGGCAGGCGCGGATTGCATGGAAACGGCCGCCAAAGCGGCAAGGCTGGCGTTAAAGATCGGTCTGACCCCGGCTCAAGATGATGATTTGCGCCGGTTTAACGCTCGATTCGCTACCTGGCCACCCCTTTGCCGTGCATGCGCCGCGTTGCAGGTTCAGGCGGCAACGGCTTCCCGTGCCGGTTTTACCGCATCGCTGACCGCATCGAGGAACTGGTCGGTGGCCCGGTCCCAGTTGAAGCTGGCTCCGTGCACGGCCGCGCCCATGCGATCGCAGGTCAGCGCCCTGACGATGGCAACGGACAGATCGTTGTCCAGCGCACCGATGCGCATCGGCAGGTCATTGGCCGGGCCGCGCCCTTGCGCTCCGATAATGTCGAGCGGGCCAGGAACCGGGAACGCCGCCACCGGCACGCCGCAGGCCAACGCTTCGATCATCACCAGTCCGAAGGTATCCGTACGGCTGGGAAAGACGAAGACATCGGCTGCACGATAGGCATCAGCCAGCGCCTCGCCGTGCAGCGCACCGAGAAAGCGGACGTGCGGATAACGTGCCTTGAGCCGCGCCAGATCGGGACCGTCACCCACCACGACCTTGGTTCCCGGTACATCGGCATCGAGAAAGGCAGTGAGGTTCTTTTCGACCGCGACCCTGCCGACGCTGAGCATCACCGGGGCGGTGACGGGCGCGGGCATGGTGCCGACCGTGGCGGGATCGGGGCGGAACAGGTCGCGGTCGATGCCGCGCGTCCACAGCCGGGTGCGGGTAATCCCCTGTTGCGCCAGTTCAGCGGCGAGCGTGGGAGTGGATACGAGCACCGCGCGCGCATCGGCGTGGAACCGGCGCATGACCGGCCAGAAGCGGTCTGCGCTCAGCCCCGTGCGCACGGCGGCATATTCGGGAAAGCGCGTGTGGAACGCGCTGGTGAAGGGTACGCCGTTGGCCTTGCACCAGCCGCGTGCGCTCCACCCGATGGGGCCTTCGGTGGCGATGTGGACCAGATCCGGCGCGAAATCGGCCAGCGTGCGGCGTGTGCCGAAGCGTGGCGCCATGGCCAGACGGATTTCGCTGTAGCCGGGCAGCGGGATCGTGCGGAACTGGCCGGGCGTGATGAGTTCCACTTCATGCCCGCGCGCGCCTAGCCGTTCGACTGTTGCCGCCAGCGTGCGGACAACGCCGTTGACTTGCGGGTGCCAGGCATCGGTGCAGATGGCGATTCTCATGCGGGTTCCTCCTCGCGGGCGGGGGTGTTGGCGGGGCGCGCGGTGCGGCCATTTGCTGCTGCGGCGCGGGTTTCCTCTGCCCAGTCGATGATCGCCATGGTGCCGTCGCGCTCTTCGACAAGCGCAGTGCAGCTTTCGACCCAGTCGCCATCGTTATAGTACGTGATGTCTCCGATCTGGCGGATTTCGGCGCAGTGGATGTGGCCGCACACTACCCCATCGACCCCCAGATCGCGCGCGGCGTGGGCCACGGCTTCTTCGAAATCGCAAACGAACTGGACCGCGTTCTTGACCCGCTTCTTGAGGTAGGCCGAAAGCGACCAGTAGGGCATCTTCAGCCGCCGCCGCACGGCATTGAACACCACGTTGGCGCGCAGCAGCAGCGAATAGGCCTTGTCCCCCAGGAAGGCGAGCCAGCGGGCATAGAGCACCACGCCATCGAACCCGTCGCCATGGGTCACCAGCAGGCGGCGCCCGTCGGCCGTGCGGTGGATGACATCGAGCGCCAGTTCCACGCCGCCGAAGCTCATCCCGGCATAGGGGCGCAGCATCTCGTCGTGGTTGCCCGCAATCAGGATGACGCGGGTGCCGCGATGCGCCATCTTGAGCACGCGGCGGACCACTTCGTTGTGTTCATCGGGCCAGTACCAGCCCTTCTTCAGCCGCCAGCCGTCAACGATATCGCCCACGAGGTAGAGCGTTTCGCATTCGATCGAGGCAAGGAAATCGAGCAGCATCGGCGCGTTGCAGCCGCGCGTGCCAAGGTGCACGTCGGAAATCCACACCGTGCGCAGCTTGCGCTTGGGCCGGAAGCCGCGCGGTTCGGGCATGTCGAGCCAGGCCGGGATGGTGGCGAACAGGTCGGCCGAGGGCCGGTGCGGTGCAGGTGAGCTTTTTCGTGCGCGTGCAGCCATGGGAGCAATCCTTTCCCTGCGGTTTCCTCCCAATCGCGGATTCGCGTTGCGTGCGTGTGGCACTGTGTCATCGCCATGCAACACGCGGCCCATGAAACAAGTGGGGAACGCAGGTGACGAGCGACGCGCAAGGCGCTAGAGACTCGGCCACGATGCTGACCAGCCTGTCGATCCGCAACGTCGTGCTTATCGAGGCACTGGACCTGTCGTTTGCGGGGGGACTTGGCGTGCTGACCGGGGAAACCGGGGCGGGCAAGTCGATCCTGCTGGATGCGCTGGGTCTGGTGCTGGGCGACCGCGCCGACAGCGGTCTTGTCCGCCATGGCGCCGATCAGGCCAGCGTCACCGCCACCTTCGAGTTCGACCGCCTGCCCGATCCCGTGCGCGCCGCGCTGTCGGACGCGGAAGTGGATATCGAACCGGGCGAACCGCTGCTCATCAAGCGGCGGCTGAAGGCCGATGGCGGGTCGAAGGCGTTCATCAACGATCAGCCGGTGGGCGTGGCGCTGCTGCGGGACATCGCCCGCAGCCTTGTGGAACTGCACGGCCAGCATGACGATCGCGGGCTGGTCAACGCGCGTGGCCACCGCGCGCTGCTCGATCGCTATGCCGGGGCCGACGTGGCAGGCGTCGAAACGGCGTGGATACGCTGGCGCAAGGCCGAAGAGGCTTTGGCGCAGGCGCGCGCCACGGTCGACAAGGCTGCCGCCGAACAGGATCTGTTGCTGGCTCACCTTGCCGAACTCACCGCGCTTGCCCCGGTGATCGGTGAAGAACCGGAACTGGCCGGCCAGCGCGCCGACATGCAGAAGGGCGAACGGCTTTCGGGCGACCTCGTCGAATTGCAGCGGCTGTGGGAGGGTTCGGATTCGGCGCTGGCGACGTTGCGCAGCGCCGCGCGCAGGCTGGATCGCATCGCTGCCGAGCACCCCTTGCTGGCCGAGGCGCTGGAATCGCTCGACCGCGCGGTGATCGAGGCCGGTGAGGCCGAGGACAAGCTGGCCCGCGCAGCCGAGGCGCTGGCCCACGACCCGGCGCTGCTCGACCGGATCGAAACCCGCCTGTTCGATTTGCGCGCGGTTGCCCGCAAGCACGGCTGCACTGTCGATGATCTGCCGCACGCGATGCACACGATGCGCGCCGCGCTGGATGCGATCGAGGGCGGCGAGGCGCAGATCGGTGCCTTGCAGCGCGCGGCGCAGGATGCCGCGCTCGATTACCAGGCGCGCGCCGAAAGCCTTTCTGTCACCCGCGCGGAAGCCGCGCGGCGGCTGGATACGGCGGTGGCGGCGGAACTTGCCCCGCTCAAGCTTGACGCCGCACGGTTCCATACGGCCGTCTTGCGGCTGCCCGAAGACCGCTGGGGCGCGGGCGGGATCGACGCCGTGGAGTTCCTGATCGCCACCAACCCCGGCGCGGATTTCGCGCCGCTCGGCAAGATCGCGTCGGGCGGTGAACTGTCGCGCTTCATCCTCGCGCTAAAAGTGGCGCTGGCCGAAGAGGGCGGGGCCGCCACGATCATCTTCGACGAAATCGACCGGGGCGTGGGCGGCGCGGTGGCCAGCGCGATTGGCGAGCGCCTGGCGCGGCTGGCGGCCAGCGGGCAATTGCTGGCCGTAACCCACAGCCCGCAGGTCGCGGCGCGCGGGGACCGGCACTACCTTATCGCCAAGTCTTCCGAAGGCACTGTCACCCGGACTTCCGTTACCCTGCTTGATGCCGCCGCGCGCAAGGAAGAAATCGCGCGGATGCTGTCGGGCGCGGAAGTCACTGCCGAAGCGCGGGCGCAGGCCGATCGCCTGCTGGAACAGGCATGACCGCCACCCGCCGCACGTTCATCGGCAGCGCCGCCGTAGCCGTCCTCTTTGCAAGCAAGGGCCACACCATGGAAGCAATCGACCCGACGCGCACTTATGCGATTATTGGCCAGATGATGGCGGCACCGGGCAAGCGCGAGGAACTGATCGGCTACCTGCTGGAAGGCAGCGATGCGATGCCGGGGAACCTTGCCTACCAGATATGGCGCGACAAGGGCGATGAGAACGCGATCTGGATCACTGAAGTCTGGACCGATGAAGCGTCGCACAAGGCCAGCCTGAATCTGCCGCAGGTGCAGGAGGCGATCCGCAAGGCCCGCCCGATCATCGCCGGTTTCGGTGCGCGGGCGGAAGTCGAACCGGCCGGAGGGCGGCATTGAGCGCGCAGCCTTCAATCCCCTCCGATGAAGCTGACGCCGCCAATGAGCTGATGCGCCTGGCGCGGCAGATCGCCAGGCACAACCGGCTGTACCACGCCGACGATGCACCGGAGATTTCCGATGCGGAATACGATGCGCTGGTGCGCCGCAACGCCGAACTGGAGGCGGCGTTTCCGCATCTGATCCGATCCGACAGCCCCAGCGCCGCAGTCGGCCACGAGGTGGCGGCATCGCCGCTGTCGAAAGTAACGCACGAGGTTCGGATGATGAGCCTCGACAACGCCTTTTCGGACGAGGAGGTGGTCGATTTCGTCGCGCGCGTGCGCCGCTTTCTGGCGCTGCCTGACGACGCCGAAGTGGCAATGACCGCCGAGGACAAGATCGACGGCCTGTCGTGTTCATTGCGTTATGAAAACGGAAAGCTGGTGCGCGCCGCCACGCGCGGCGACGGGCAGGTGGGCGAGGACGTGACCGCCAATGTCGCGCATATCGCCGATATTCCGCAGGAATTGCGCGGCGAAGGGCTCTTCGACATTCCCGCCGTGTTCGAGATCCGTGGCGAGGTCTATATGGCCAGGGCCGATTTCGTCGCCCTCAACGCCGCGCAGGAAGCGCGCGGCGAAAAGATTTTCGCCAACCCGCGCAACGCCGCTGCCGGATCGCTGCGCCAGAAGGATGCCAGCGTTACCGCCAGCCGCCCCTTGCGCTTTCTGGCGCATGGCTGGGGCGCGGCAAGCGCGGTTCCAGCCACTACCCAGATGGAGATGATGCACACCATCGCACGGTGGGGCGTGCCGGTGTCGCCCTTGCTGGTCCGCTGCACGTCCGCGGACGCGATGATCGCGCATTATCGCAGCATCGGCCAGCAACGCCCTGAATTGCCGTATGACATCGACGGTGTTGTGTACAAGGTGGATCGGCTGGACTGGCAGGAGCGGTTGGGTTTCGTGGCCAAGGCCCCCCGCTGGGCAATGGCGCACAAGTTCCCCGCCGAACGCGCCGAGACAGTGCTTGAGGCCATCGACATCCAGGTGGGTCGTACCGGAAAGCTGACCCCGGTGGGGCGGCTAAGGCCCGTACTGGTGGGTGGCGTAACGGTTACCAACGTGACCTTGCACAACCGCGACGAGATCGGGCGGCTGGGTGTCCGCGTCGGGGATCGCGTGGTCCTGCAGCGCGCGGGCGATGTGATTCCGCAAGTGGTTGAAAACCTGACCCGCGACGAACCGCGCGCGCCATATCTGTTCCCGGATCACTGCCCGGAATGCGGAAGCGAGGCGGTAGCCGAGGCGGACGAAGTCGACGTGCGCTGCACGGGCGGGCTGATCTGCCCGGCGCAGCGGGTTGAGCGGCTCAAGCACTTTGTCAGCCGTGCCGCGCTGGATATCGAGGGGCTGGGCGAAAAGACGATTGTCGCGTTCTTCCAGCTTGGCTGGCTGGAAAGCCCCGCCGACATCTTTCGCCTGAAGCAGCGCCGCGCCGAAATCGTCGGGCGTGAAGGGTGGAAGGACAAGTCTGTGGACAACCTGTTGACGGCCATCGAGGCGAAGCGTCGTCCTGATGCGGCGCGGTTGCTGTTCGGCCTTGGCATCCGTCATGTTGGCGCGGTGACAGCGCGCGATCTTATGCGCCGCTTCGTGACTCTGCATGCCTTGCGCGATGTGGTGGCGCGGGCCGCCGAAAGCGAGGATGCCCGCGCCGAATTGCTGTCGATCGACGGGGTTGGCCCGGTTGTGGTCGATGCGCTGGGCGATTTCTTCCACGAACCGCATAACCGCGCGGTGTGGGACGACCTGCTGGGCGAAGTGTCCCCGCCCGACTACATCGTGGAAACAAGAGCCAGCGCGGTGGCGGGCAAGACCGTGGTGTTCACCGGCAAGCTGGAAACGATGAGCCGCGATGAAGCCAAGGCCCAGGCCGAAGCACTGGGCGCGCGCGCGGCGGGCACGGTTTCGGCCAGAACCGACCTGGTGGTTGCCGGGCCGGGCGCGGGCTCGAAGCTGAAACAGGCCGCGGCGCTTGGGATTGACGTGATCGACGAGGCCGCATGGGCCGAGATCGTCAGACAGGCGGGCTGACAGTCATGGCGTTTCACACCTGGTGGCTGTTCGTGGTCACGGTATTCTTCATTTCCGGCTCTCCGGGGCCGAACATGCTGCATGTGATGAGCCGCAGCGTCGAACTTGGGCTGGTGCGGTCCATTCCCGCCATGGCCGGATGCCTGACCGCCGTGGTCAGCCTGCTGGTGGCATCGGCACTGGGCCTGACTGCCTTGCTGGCTGCGCTGCCGGGTGCGTTCACGGCGTTGAAGGTCGTTGGCGCGGGCTATCTGTTGTGGCTGGGGTACAAGGCGTGGACCGCGCCAGCCGCGCCGGTCGATCTGCCCCACGGCCATGTTCCGATGACTGTTTCGCCGTGGCGGGTGTTCCGCACTGCCTTCACGGTCGGTATCTCCAACCCCAAGGCATTGCTGTTTGCGGCGGCTTTCCTGCCCCAGTTCATCGACGCGGCACGTCCGCAAGCGCCGCAGTTCGGCATCATGGTGCTGACGTTCGGGGTGATCGAGACATCGTGGTTCTTTATCTATGCGCTGGGCGGGCGGTCGATTGCTGCGGCGTTGACCCGGCCCGCGCTCAAGACATGGTTCAACCGCGTAACCGGCGGAGTTTTCGTGGCGTTCGGTCTGGCCATGCTGGGGTCGCGCACCTGAAACGCGGAATGGCCACCGCACGGATCGGGAGATGGAAACGATGCTGGAAGATCTGGCCGTGACGGGCGGCGAAGCGGGGGCCTTGCTCAAGCAGCGGGGGCAGAGCGTTGCCGTGGTCGATGGTGCGACCGGCGGCCTGATTTCGGCAGGGTTGCTGGCCATGCCGGGCGCATCGGTGTTCTATCTGGGCGGCGGAATCATCTACACGCTCAAAGGGCGGCGAATCCTGCTCGATCACCCGCCCGCGTCGCTGCGCGGCATGGTATCGGCCACAGAAGGCTATGCGCTGGCGCAGGCGGAATTGATCCGCGCGCGTTTCGGCGCGGATTGGGGCGTAGCGGAAACCGGCGCGGCCGGCGGCGGTACCGCACACCCGCTGGGCGTCGCGCCCGGCACCAGCGCGGTTGCCGTGGCGGGGCCGGGCGGCATTGCTGCAGCCCGGCTGGTCCAGACCGGAAGCAACGACCGGCTCGCCAACATGCAGGCCTTTGCCGTCGCTGCGCTCACCCTGCTGCGCGATACGCTGGCCGCGCAGAGTTGAGCGAATCCGTTTTCCTGCAGGGGAGCAGCGGCGCCTCCGTTCTGAACTGCGCAGCGTTTTTCAGATCAGGCGCGTAAATCCTGAACGGACATCAGCGCACGCTGCGGCGGCGTAGCCACAGGATGGACCAGTCGCCCCGGACCATCCGCGCGGCGAGCCGAAAACCGGCGCGGCGATAGGCGGCGCGCACCGTCGCTTCCTGCGTCTCCAGCAGTCCGGCCAGGAGTATGCTGCCCCCCGGCACGACCGCGCGGGCAAAGCCGGGCGCAAGGTCGACCAGCGGCCCGGCCAGGATGTTGGCGATCAGCAGGTCATACGGCCCGGCGGCTTTGAGCAGGGGGTGATCCATCCCGGCGGCGATGACCATGGCCATGCGGCCAGCGCCATCGCCCAGCGCCACGCCGTTGTTCGCGGCATTTTCAGCCACGACCGGCCCGCAGACCGCGTCGATATCGCTGCCGATGGCCCGTGCGCGCGGCCACAGGTGAAGCGCGGCGAAGGCAAGCAGGCCGGTGCCGGTACCGATGTCGGCCAGATTGCGCACCTGCAAGCCGGTCCCGCGCATGCAGGTCAGCATGGCAAGACAGCCGGCGGTCGTGGCGTGCTGGCCGGTGCCGAATGCCTGGCTGGCGGGAATCAGGAAATCGCGCACGCCCGCCTGCCGCAGCGGCGGATAGTCCGGGGTGTGGACGTGGAACGCCCCTTCGCGGATCGGTTCGACGCCCTGCTGGCTCAGCGTGACCCAGTCGGTATCGGGCAGCTTTTCGACCACCAGCGCGGGGGCGCCATCGGCAAAGAGCGCGGCAACGGCCTTGCGGTCGGCGGCGGTTGGCTTGCGGTCGAGCCAGGCTTCGAGCTGCCAGTCGTCGGGCTTGTCCTCGGCGATTTCGCTGCCCGCGATAACGATGGCGTGGTCCCAGTCCCACGCATCCTCGTGCGCCACAAGCGCGCCCTGGATGACCGGACGCGGGGCGAAGGCAGTGATCTTCCAGCTCATGGCTGCAGCGCCGTGTCGAGCCGCGCCCGCGCACTGGCGACCAGCGCCTTGCATGCGCCGGGGTCTTGCAGTGGCTGGTCGCCACGCATCCGCTCGAACATCGCGCTAGCGCCGGGGTGCGGGGTGAGCAGAATGCCGCAGTCAAGCGCCGCAACCCGTGCGAAGGTCTTGCGGAACTTGGCGACGCGCGCCGGGTGGCGGCGGAAGCTGTACGTGCCCAACGGCAACGCGGTTATGCTGTCTATATAGGTGAACGTGCGGCAATCGGCGCCGTCACAGTTTTTCCAGCGCCAGCTTGTCGATCCCTCGGTGTGGCCGGGGGTTGCGATTGCAGTCAGGCGGATCGGCCCGACGCGGACCTGTCCGCCCGGCTGGATCACGCGGTCGACACGCGCCGGGGTGAATCCGTGGATCTTCTGCGCCTGCGGATCGGCGGGGCTGACCTTGCCGGTGCGCAAGACGGCAGCGGCGGCGGGCAGGGCCATGACCTTAGCTCCCGTGGCCTTTGCAAGCGAAGCCAGCCCGCCGACATGGTCGAAGTGTTCGTGGCTGGTGACGATGGCTTTGACATCGCGCGGATCGAATCCCAGCGTACGGATATTGGCCAGCACGGCGGGCACGCTTTCTTCCATCCCGGCGTCGATCAGCAGGTGGCCTTCCGGCCCGGTTACCAGCACGACTGTGACGGTGCAGGTGCCGACGTACCAGACATTGCCGAAAATGCGCGCGGGCGGGGCGGGATCGGTGAAGCTGTCCTTGCCAGCACATTGCGTGGCGATCGCATGCGCGGCCTTTATGTCTTCCGGCCGCCTGCCTTCGGTTGCAGGGGGTGCAAGTGCGCTGGCGGCAAGGAGGGCGAGCGGTGCGGCGGCGAGGAAGGGCAGGGCGGTCATGGCGCTTCCGTCTAGGCACGGCGGTGCCGCAGCGCAACGTTCTGTCCTTATTTACATGTCCGGCGCGCTTGCACGGTCGTTCATTTCGACTAATAGGAACTGCGTCCCGTTCGCGGCAGGACCGCGATCACTGTAGTCTTCAAGGGGGTTTGTTCATGGCGCAGGCGCGCAAAGCACGGCCGATTTCGCCGCATCTCCAGATCTGGCGCTGGGGTCCGGCAATGCTGGTTTCGATCCTGCACCGCATCACCGGCAACGGGCTGGCCTTTGGCGGGCTGGGTCTGCTGCTGTGGTGGATCGGTGCGCTGGCCAGCGGGGCCGAAGCCTATCAGACCTTCCTCGACTGGGTCTGGCTGGGTACGGCTGGCGGGCTTCAGGCGGTCACTGCGGTCCTTGGCAAGATCGTGCTCGTCGGGCTGACCTGGGCATTCTTCCAGCATGCCGCCACCGGCATCCGTCACCTCGTGCTGGATATCGGCGCGGGTTACGAGCTCGAAGCCAACGCGCGCTGGTCGATCATCACGATGGTCGCCTCGGTCGGCCTCACTGTCCTGTTCTGGGCCTTCATCCTGCTGCGCTGATGCGCCGGGGTGATTGGCATTAACAAGCGAGAATACCATGGGTAACGGCACTTCCATCGGTCGCGTGCGCGGATTGGGTTCCAGCCATCAGGGCACGCATCACTGGCTTACCGCCCGGCTTACCGCCGTCGGCAACCTTGTCCTTGTCAGCTTCCTGCTGGTCAGCCTTGCGCTGCTGCCGGAATACAGCTTTGCCACGATGCGCGGCTGGGTGGCGCGCCCGGTGCCGTCGATCGCGCTGATCCTGATGATGATCAACACTTTCACCCATGCCCGCATGGGCGTCCAGGTCATGCTGGAAGACTACGTCCATGAAGACGGCGGCAAGATCGCCGCGTGGCTGCTGGTCAACATCGTGCCTTTCGTGGCTGCCGCTTTCGGCATCCTTTCGGTTCTTCGCATTTCGCTTGGGAGCGCCTGATCCATGGCTTCCACTTCTTCACAGCCTGCCTACAAGATCATCGACCACACTTACGACACTGTCGTGGTGGGGGCTGGCGGTTCGGGCCTGCGCGCGACGATGGGTTCGGCCCAGGCCGGCCTGCGCACCGCCTGCATCACCAAGGTCTTCCCGACCCGTTCGCACACCGTTGCGGCGCAGGGCGGGATCGCGGCCTCGCTGGGCAACAACAGCCCGGATCACTGGACCTGGCACATGTACGACACCGTAAAGGGGTCGGACTGGCTGGGTGACCAGGACGCCATCGAATACATGGTCCGTGAAGCGCCTGCTGCGGTCTACGAACTGGAACACGCCGGTGTGCCGTTCAGCCGCAACCCGGAAGGCACGATCTATCAGCGCCCGTTCGGCGGCCACATGCAGAATATGGGCGAAGGCCCGCCGGTGCAGCGCACCTGCGCCGCGGCCGACCGTACCGGCCACGCCATGCTTCATGCGCTCTATCAGCAGAGCCTGAAGTACGACGCGGACTTCTTCATCGAATACTTTGCCATCGACCTTATCATGGAAAACGGCGAATGCCGTGGCGTGATCGCGCTGTGCATGGACGATGGTTCGATCCACCGCTTCCGCAGCCATGCTGTCGTTCTGGCAACCGGCGGTTATGGCCGTTCGTACTTCACTGCAACGTCGGCCCACACCTGCACCGGTGACGGGGGCGGCATGGTGCTGCGCGCCGGGCTGCCGCTCCAGGACATGGAGTTCGTGCAGTTCCACCCGACCGGCATCTATGGTGCGGGCGTGCTCATCACCGAAGGCGCGCGCGGGGAAGGCGGCTACCTTACCAACTCCGAAGGCGAGCGGTTCATGGAACGCTATGCCCCTTCGGCCAAGGATCTGGCATCGCGTGACGTGGTTTCGCGTTCGATGGCGCTGGAAATCCGCGAAGGGCGCGGTGTTGGCCCGCACAAGGACCACATCTACCTGCACCTCGATCACATTGACCAGAAGGTGCTGGCGGAGCGTCTGCCGGGGATCACCGAAAGCGGCAAGATCTTTGCCGGTGTCGATCTGACCCGCCAGCCGCTGCCTGTGGTGCCGACCGTCCACTACAACATGGGCGGCATCCCCTGCAATTATCATGGCGAAGTCGTGACCATCGGCGCAGACGGCAACCCCGAAACGATCGTTCCGGGCCTGTTTGCAGTGGGTGAAGCGGCGTGCGTTTCGGTCCACGGGGCAAATCGCCTGGGTTCGAACTCGCTGATCGACCTTGTCGTGTTCGGCCGCGCCACCGGCCTGCGCCTCAAGGAACTGATCAAGCCGGGCACGTCGCACAATGCGCTGCCCAAGGACAGCGCCGATCTGGCGCTTACCCGGCTTGACCACTTCCGCCATGCCAAGGGCGGTTCGCCCACGGCTGAAGTGCGCACCGAAATGCAGCGCACGATGTCCGCCCACGCCGCCGTGTTCCGCACCGACGAACTGATGGCCGAAGGCAAGGTCAAGCTGGCGGCGACGTACGAACGCATGCAGGACATCAACGTGTCCGACCGTTCGCTGATCTGGAACTCGGACCTGGTGGAAACGCTGGAACTGGACAACCTGATCAGCCAGGCTGCGGTGACGATGCATTCGGCGCACAACCGCAAGGAAAGCCGTGGCGCTCATGCTCACGAGGATTTCCCCGATCGCAACGACGCCGAATGGATGAAGCACACCGCGGCGTGGTTCAACGGTTGGGGCGGTAAGGGCGGCGAGGTCCGTCTCGATTACCGTCCGGTCCACGAATACACGCTGACCGACGATGTCGAGTACATCAAGCCGAAGAAGCGCGTTTACTGATCAACCCAAATGCGAAAAGCCCCCGTTGCGCCGGTCTTTTTGGCCGGACGCAACGGGGGCTTTTCCTTGTGCGCAATACGCTGATCAACGCGAGGTAGGCTGAACCACCGGACGGCTTTCGAACTGGACATCGCCCGCCTTGGCCTTCTTCTTTTTCCTGTCCTTCTTGTCCTGCTTTTTGCCCTTGGCCCCGTCTTCATCCTTGCTGGCGGCTTGCGCTGCATCGCGTGCCGCCCACAAGGTTTGCGCATCCTGCGCACTGGCGGCACGGGCCGGATACTTGCAGCCGCGTTGCTGGCCGACACCCTTGAGGAAGGCGCGCCGGACGGACCCGGCATAGATCGCTTCGTTCCATTTGCGCTGCTGGTTGTTGGCGCCGCTGATTTCGCGGATCACCCCGCCGAAGGGAATGAGCGATCCGACCAGCGATTTCGCCAGATTGCCCATGCTGATGGTCGAATTGCCGTCGTCGCGGGCAACGTCGATGTCATCGCCCAGCACGGCGTCAAGCTTTGCAATTTCGGCTGAAACGGCCGAGCAACGCCTGAGTCCTCCCAGATCGTAGGGTTTTTCGCGCGCGGCGACGAGGATGTCGGGAACTTCGTCCTTCTTGAGATTGAACGTGGTCAGCGGCGTTGCCACCACGTCCCCGGCGGTCACACCTTCCTGCGCAACCGCGGTTTGCGCCGCTGCAGGGGTGGCCAGCAAGGCGGCGGCAACAAGTGCGCCGCTGAGCGCCAGCATGGTCGGAATCGGCAATCGGGATCTGTGCATGGTGAAGCTGTCCCCTTTCCTTCCTGAAACGCTGCGCACCGCCATCCGTTCCGGGATGGGCGGCGATGACAACGGGTTCAGGACAGGTCGGCAAAGGTATCGCATTGATCTTCATCGCCGGTTTCAAGGCCCTTGCGCAGCCATTCCATGCGCTGTGCCGATGTTCCGTGCGTGAAGGCTGCCTCGACCGGACGACGTCCGGCGGCTTTCATCAGTGCGTCGTCGCCGATCTGGTGCGCGGCGCGCATGCCTTCCTCGATGTCGCCTGCCTCGATCCGGTCGCGGTTGCGCCCGGCCCACACCCCGGCATAGCAGTCTGCCTGAAGTTCCAGACGGACCGAAAGGGGGTTGGCCTGGCTGGGGCTGCGTTGCTGCAGCTTGCGGACCTGGTCCGATGTGCCCAGCACGTTCTGGATGTGGTGGCCGTATTCGTGCGCCATCACATAGACCCGCGCGAAATCGCCGCCCGCGCCCATCCGGCGTTCCATTTCGGTGAAGAAATCGGTGTCGATGTAGATGCCGCTGTCGGAGGGGCAATAGAACGGCCCCATCGCGCTTTGCGCGGCACCGCAGCCGGACTGGCCGTTCTGCGCATAGAACACCAGCTTGGGCGGGGTGAAGGCGATGTTCGCCTGGCGGAATAGCGGCGCCCACGTCTTGTTGAGCGAGGACAGCGCGTTGCACGCTTCGCGGCTGTAGGCGTTGGCCGTGCAGGTTTCCTCCAGCGTCTGCCCGCCTTGCGCTGGCGGCTGGGCCGGACCTTGCGTCTGCACCTGTTGCAGGGTGCCGAGCATCTGGGCCGGGTCCACCCCGAATACGACGGCGGCGATCAGCGCGATCACGATGGTTCCGCAGCCCAGTTTCCCGCCTGGCCCGCCAAGAGGCAGGCGTCCGCCGCGCTGGTCTTCGACATTGATGGAACTGTCGAAATCGTCGAGCCGCATTGCTTTGTCCCCTTGCGCTGTTTTGCGACTGGACAAGCGGTGCTGCGACCGCGATGCCCAATCCCGTTCAATGATCTGGAGTATGCGAATGTTCCTGAAAGGCAAGTGCGCGCTGATCACCGGTTCCACCTCCGGCATCGGCCTGGCCTATGCCCGTGCGCTGGCGGCCGAAGGCGCCGATATCGTGCTCAACGGCTTTGGCGATCCCGACGAGATTGCCCGGTTGTGTGAGGAGTTGGCTGCTGCCAGCGGTGGCCGGGCGATCTACGCTCCGGCCGATCTGACGAAGCGCGAAGGAACAGAGGCCATGATGGTCAAGGCGCTCGATACGTTCGGCGCGGTCGATATTCTCATTGCCAATGCCGGGATGCAGCACGTCGCGCCGGTGGAGGAGTTTCCGGTCGAGAAGTGGGACGCGGTCATCGCGCTCAACCTGACATCGGCGTTCGATGCCTGTCGGCTGGCGATCCCGGCGATGAAGGCCAAGGGGTGGGGGCGCATCATCTTCACCGCCTCTGCCCATTCGCTGACCGCATCGCCCTACAAGGCGGCCTATGTTTCGGCAAAGCATGCCGTGGCCGGGCTGGCGAAGACGCTGGCGCTGGAACTCGCCACCCACGGCATCACCGCCAATTGCGTCAGCCCCGGTTATGTCTGGACCCCTCTGGTCGAAAACCAGATTCCCGATACGATGAAGGCGCGCGGCATGACGCGCGAACAGGTCATCAATGACGTGATGCTTGTGCGCCAGCCGACCAAGCAGTTCGTCCAGCCCGAAGATCTGGCCGAACTGGCGCTGTTCCTGTGCCGCGATGCAGCGCGCAATATCACCGGTGCGAACTACAACATGGACGGCGGCTGGATAGCGGAATGACCCCGCGCCGGATGGCCTGGCAAAGCTGGGTTCATCCGGCCTGCCCTAATTGGGAACTTGCGCCGGACAGTCGCTTTTGAGAGCAAGGGGCATGGCACGGCGTGCGAGGGCAGGGATGAAACGTAGCGGGGGCTGGCGAACGGTGATGGCAGGGGCACTGGCCCTTGGCGCGCTGACGCTCGTCGCTGCGCGGCCGGTCCAGAAAAAACCTACGGCGCTTGAACTTGCGCTCAAATCACATGTTGAAACGCTGGCCAGCGATGACTTTGCCGGACGGGAGCCGGGTACCGAGGGCGAGACGAAAACGCTGCGCTATCTGGCGCGCCAGTGGTTCGACATCGGCCTTGAAGGCGGCACGAACATTCCTGGCAGCGGGTGGTTCGCGCCGGTTGAACTGGTAGAGCGGGAACCGGTTCTGTCGCGCGCCAGCTTCACCCGTGCGCGCAAGCGGGTCGTCATGCCCGAAGGCGCAGTCTTTGCGGTTACATCGGGTCTGCGCAGTCTGGTGCAGGATGCGCCGTTGCTGTTCGTTGGCCATGCCGCCGGCAAGCCGGTAGGCCGGGCGGAGCTTTCCGGCCGGGTGGCGGTGATGCTCGACAGCCTGCCCGACGGGGCGGAACCCGACGTGCAAAGCGATCGGGCCGGGCGCCTGCTCGATGGCGGGGCGCTGGCGGTGCTCACCGTGCTCGATGGCGAACGGGGGCTTGACGATGTGATCGCGCGGCGGCGGCGTGCCGGATACGCGGTGGCCGGGGACCGGCTGGGCGACGAGATCGAGGCGTTCATTGCGCCGCCGAACATGAACCTCGTGCTGGCCGGAACCGCGCATCCTTCGCTTGCCCGCTTGCAGGCCGATGCGCGCGCACCCGGCTTCATGCCCTATCCGCTGGCGGTAACCGCCACGTTCGAGGCGACAAGCCGCGAAACGCGCATCCGCACGCACAACCTGATCGGGCGCATACCGGGGCGCAATCCGGCGGCGGGGGCCGTGTTGTTGCTGGCGCACTGGGACCACTTTGGCCAATGCGCCGAAGCGCCTGCCGAAGACGTGATCTGCAACGGCGCGATCGACAATGCCAGCGGACTGGCGGTGGTTACGGAGGCGGCACGGCTGCTGGCAAAGGGACGCCCGCCCGAACGCGATATCTATGTCCTTGCCACGACGGGCGAGGAACTGGGCCTGCTGGGCGCGACGGCCTTTGCCGAAAATCCGCCGCTGCCGCTCGACCGTATCGTGGCGGCGTTCAACGTCGACAGCACCGGGCTGGTTGGTGCAGGCGGGGCTGTGGGTATCGTCGGCAAGGGCATGACGCCGCTTGACCCGCTGATCGGCGATGTCCTGCGCCGAACGCGGCGGCGGCTGGCGGCGGGGGACAGCGCCAACGCCTATATCCGCAGGCAGGATAGCTGGGTTCTGATGCAGCACGATGTGCCGGCGGTGATGGTCAGCAACAGCTATGGCGATGCCGAACGGCTCGAACGCTTTTTCGAGGATGTGTACCACCGCCCCGGCGACGAGGCGCGCGACGGGGCGATAGATTACGCTGGCATGGCCGACGATGTGCTGTTGCAGGTGGAACTGGTGCGCGCCTTTGCCGATCCGCGGCGCTATCCCGGCAACCTGCGCAGCCGTGGCCAAACCCCCTAGCGGAACGGCCACCGCTTGTTTACATGGGCCGCCACGAATCTCCCCGGACACAGGAAGTGGCAGCCCCCATGGATATCCCTCTCGGCCTTACATTCGACGACGTGCTGCTGCGTCCTGCCGAATCGGATATCGTGCCATCGCAGGCCGATACACGTACCCGCCTGACCAAGGGCATCGGGCTGAACATCCCGATCATCTCATCGGCCATGGACACGGTGACCGAAGCGGACATGGCCATCGTCATGGCGCAGCTTGGCGGGATCGGCGTGCTTCACCGCAACCTGACGATCGAGGAGCAGTGCGCGGCGGTGCGCGCGGTGAAGCGGTTCGAAAGCGGCATGGTCGTCAACCCCATCACCATTGCGCCGGATGCCACGCTGGGTGAGGCGAACGCGATCATGCGCGCCAACCGTATCAGCGGGATTCCGGTGGTAGAGGCATCGGGCAAGCTCGTCGGCATCCTGACCAACCGCGACGTGCGCTTTGCCGACAACCCGGACCAGCCGGTGCGCGAGCTGATGACGCACGACAACCTCGCCACCGTTAAGCTCGGCACCAGCGGCGATGACGCGCGCCGCCTGCTGCACCAGCGCCGCATCGAAAAGCTGCTGGTTGTGGACGATGCATTCCATTGCATCGGCCTCATCACGGTCAAGGACATCGAAAAGGCGGTGACCTTCCCCAACGCGACCAAGGATGCCGCCGGGCGCCTGCGCGTTGCCGCGGCCACGACGGTGGGAGACAAGGGCCTTGCCCGGACCGAGGCGCTGATTGCCGCGGAATGCGATGTCATCATCATCGACACCGCGCACGGTCACAACCGCGACGTCGCCCGCGCTGTCGAAGCGGCCAAGAAGCTTTCCAACGCGGTGCAGGTGATCGCCGGGAACGTCGCTACCGCCGAAGCCACCCGGTCGCTGATCGGTGCGGGTGCCGATGGCGTGAAGATCGGCATCGGGCCGGGCTCGATCTGCACCACGCGCATTGTCGCAGGGGTTGGCGTGCCGCAGCTTACGGCGGTAATGGAGTGTGCCGAAGAAGCGGAAAAGTCCGGCGTTCCGGTCATCGCCGATGGCGGGCTGCGCACGTCGGGCGATGCGGCAAAGGCGCTTGCCGCCGGGGCCAGCACGGTCATGGTCGGTTCGATGCTGGCCGGAACGGAAGAAGCGCCGGGCGAAACCTTCCTCTACCAGGGCCGGGCCTACAAGTCCTATCGCGGCATGGGGTCGGTCGGGGCGATGGCGCGCGGCAGTGCCGATCGCTATTTCCAGCAGGACATCAAGGACCAGATGAAGCTGGTGCCGGAAGGCATCGAAGGCCAGGTGCCGTTCAAGGGGCCGGCCAAGGACGTGGTGCACCAGCTCGTCGGCGGGATCAAGGCGGCCATGGGTTACACCGGCAGCCAGACCATCGAGGATCTGCGCAAGCGCGCGCAGTTCGTGCGCATCACCAATGCGGGCCTGCGCGAAAGCCACGTCCACGATGTGACGATCACCCGCGAAGCGCCGAACTACAAGGTGGGTTGAGCGCGGGCAGGTGACACCTTCCGCACGCGTTCAGGCCGCGATTGACATACTGGATGCCGTAATCGCAGCGGCGCGGGGGCAGGGCGCTTCGGCAGACCGGATTGCGGCCGACTGGTTCCGCGCCCGGCGTTTTGTCGGCTCGAAGGATCGCCGGGCTATCCGTGATCTGGCGTGGCAAGCGATCCGCGCCTGTGGCGAGGTGCCGGTATCGGGGCGCGCGGCCATGCTGCGTCTTGCCAGGGACGATCCGCAGATCGCGTCGTTGTTCGATGGATCGCACTATGGCCCCGCGCCGGTCAGCCCGGATGAGCCCGTGGCGCACGGCGGCGTGGCATCGCCGTGGCTGGTGGAGCAACTTGCGGCGTCGGGCCTTGATGCTGCGGACATGGCTTCGTTGCTGGCGCGCGCGCCGCTTGATCTGCGCGCCAACCGGCTCAGGATTGCGCGTGAGGCGCTCATGGCCGCCCTGCCGGTTGCGGCGACGCCAACGGTTGCCCCCGATGGCCTGCGCCTTCCGGCAGGGACTCCGGTCGAAAGCTGGCCGCAGTTTGCCGATGGCCTGTTCGAAGTGCAGGATACCGGCAGCCAGATCGCCTGCATGGCATTGAACGTGCAGTCAGGTGAGCGGGTTGTGGACCTGTGCGCCGGGGCGGGGGGCAAGACGCTGGCGCTGGGCGCGGCCATGGCCAACCGGGGCAGCCTGCTCGCCTGCGATATCGACCGGGCGAGGCTTTCCCGCCTGCCCGACCGTGCGCACCGCGCCGGTGTGCTGGTGGAAAGCCGCCTGCTCGATCCGGGGAAGGAGGCATCGGCGCTGGCCGACTGGGCGGGCAGGGCCGATGCGGTGATGATCGACGCACCCTGTTCAGGCACGGGCACATGGCGGCGCAATCCCGAAGCACGCTGGCGCACGGATGCTGCCGCTATCCACCGCTATGCCACCATGCAGGCGCGGGTGCTGGATATCGGTGCCGTGCTGGTGCGTCCCGGCGGGCGGTTGACCTACGTGGTCTGTTCGCTGCTCGATGCCGAAGGGGCGAACCGCATTGACGCCTTTCTTGCTGCCAATCCGGGTTGGGCGGTTCAGATGCCTGCGCTTCCGGCGGGGCGGGCGCATGGTCATGGCTGGCGGCTTGTGCCCGGTCGGGACGGTACGGACGGGTTTTTCTTCGCAACGCTGGTGCAACATGGTAATTGACCGTTCATGCGCGACGGTTCATTCATTGCCGGGGCCGATGGCATGGGCTTTCCACGGTCTGCTGCCGTGCCTCGCTCCGTCCCGTCCGGCTGTCGTCTCCGCATGAAGGAGTGGTTGATGCGTTTTGCCCCGGTTGCCCTTGCGCTTTCACTTGTCGTCGGTGTTACAGGCAGCATGGGGTCGGCCCGCAGTACGGCTCCCACCGATCCGCAGGTAGAGGCATTGCTCAAGCAGGGCCGCGCCGAACTCGCGAGGGGTGATGTCAGCGCCGCGACCGACAGTTTCGAAGCCGCGCTGGTGGTCGATCCGGGCGATGTCAGCACCTTGCTGGCGCTGGCCGATGCCGCCCGCCGCGATGGCTTGCAGGGCAAGGCCATCCATTATTACCGTGATGCACTGTCGCGCGATCCCAACAATGTCGTCGCCATTTCCGGTGAAGGCGAGGCGATGGTCGAAAAAGGCGCTGTTGAAAAGGCCCGGCGCAATCTTTCCCGGCTCGAAGGGCTGTGCGGCAAGACCTGTGCTGAAACCGCCGAACTGGCCGCTGCCATCGCGCGCGGTCCCGCGCAACGGGTGGTTTCCGCCGAAGCGGTAAAGCCCGAACCCAAGATCGAAAGCAACTGACCCGGCGCGATTGCGCCACGTCTCAGATCAGATCGCGGAACTCTTCGACCACCTGCCGGTAGACGCGCCGCTTGAACGGCACGATCAGGTCGGGCAGCTTTTCCGGTTCGACCCACTGCCAGGTGCGAAACTCGGCGTGTTCGTGGGCTTCAAGGTCGATGTCGGCATTGTCACCGTTGAAGCGCATCAGCAGCCATTTCTGCCGCTGGCCACGGAAACGCCCACCCCACAGGCGGCCCAGCAGCTCTTCGGGCAGGTCATAGAGCAGTTCCTCGCGGGTTTCCGCGATGACGGTCACATGGTGGGCTGCGACGCCTGTTTCCTCGGCCAGTTCCCGCAAGGCGGCAGTGTGCAGATCCTCGCCATCGTCGATCCCGCCCTGCGGCATCTGCCATGCGTTTCCGGTACGGTCGTCAATCCGCTGGCCCACAAAGACATGACCGGTCGCATTGACCAGCATGATCCCGACGCAGGGGCGATAGGGCAGGGCGGCGAAGTCGTTCGTCATTTCAACCTTTCCAGCAACATGCGCATGGCCGCGAAGATCGACTGCATGTCGGCTTGCGCACTGGGGATCGCCTTGCGCAGGTTCATGAAACCGTGGATCGTGCCCGGCATTTCCAGAAACACCAGATCAACCCCGGCACGAACCAGTTCGGCGCCATAGACCCGCCCGCTGTCGCGAATCGGATCGAGGCTGGCGGTCACTAGCACGGTCGGCGGCGTTGGCGCATGGTCGGCGTGGATCGGAAAGGCGCGCCTGTGCCCGGTGACCGCCTGATAGGCCTTGGCGAACCATTCCATCACTGCCCTGGTCAGCATGAAGCCTTCGGCAAAATCGTGAAGCGAGCGGTGATCGGGTCGCTCGTCGCTGAGTGGATAGATCGGCACCTGCATGATGACCGGGACCGCTGGCGGGCTTTCGGCCAGCGCCTGGGTGACGACGATCGTCAGGTTGCCGCCCGCCGAATCGCCCATCGGGACCAGCCCGGTGAATGTACGCCCAAGCACTGCCGGGCTTTGCGCGATCCAGCGCGCCGCCGCTTCGCAATCGTCGGGCGCGGCGGGAAAGGGGTGTTCGGGGGCGAGGCGATAATCGACGGCGATGACAGGCAGGTCGAGTTCCGCGGCAATTTCGGTGCAGACGCTGTGGTGGCTTTCCAGATCGCCGATCACGAAGCCGCCGCCGTGGAAGAACACGATCACCGGGCCGGGATCGCGCGATTCCCGCGCATCGTACAGACGCAGTCCTATCGGCCCCGCCGGGCCGGGGCAGGCCAGATCGCGGATAACCGCCAGTTCGCGCGGTGGCGCTTCGGCAAGGTGGTTCATCGCGCCAAAGCTCTTGCGCGCGGCTTCAAGCGTCATGTCCTGCATCGGCGTTGCGCCGCTGTTGTTGAGAAAGCCCAGGAACGCCGCGACATCGGGGCGGACGAAACGGGGGGGCTGTTCGCGCATCGGCAAGCATCAACCTTTCGGCAAAATCGTGATCGGGGCAAAAATCGTAATCGGGACAGGGGCAGGCGTCCCTTGCAACTTGACTAGTCGCGCCGGACGGACTCAACATCAATCGCGGATTTGTTGGCGGGAGAGATTTTCTTCTTTGCGAACGGACCGGGAGAGGCATAGGCGCACGGCATGGACAGGCGCCATGATGCATGGAGATCGGATCGCCATGTGCGCAGCACGAGGATTTTATGGCTACAGTTGTTGATGGACCCGATGCCCTGACCGGGGGCAAGGACACCGCAAACCCGGAAGCGGTTGTCGTCCGCTTTGCCGGCGACTCCGGCGATGGCATGCAGTTGACTGGCGGCCAGTTCACTCTTTCGACCGCGCTGGCTGGCAACGATCTGGCGACCTTCCCTGATTTTCCGGCGGAAATCCGCGCACCGCAGGGCACGCTGTTCGGTGTTTCCGCGTTCCAGATCAACTTCGGGTCCACCGATATCGACACGGCAGGCGACCAGCCCGATGTGCTGGTGGCGATGAACCCGGCCGCGCTGAAGACCAATGTCGGCGCGCTCAAGGCTGGCGGCCTGATCATCGCCGACAGCGGCGAGTTCAACAAGCGCAACCTTGAAAAGGCCAAGTACGATGTCAATCCGCTGGAGGACGGCAGCCTTGAAAAGTGGCAGCTTCTCTCGTTCGACATTTCGGCGCTGACGCTTGAAGCGGTCAAGCCCTTCGGCCTTGGCAACAAGGAAGCCCTGCGCTGCAAGAACATGTGGACGCTGGGCCTTGCGCTGTGGATGTTCGACCGCGATCGCCAGCCGCTGATCGACTGGCTGAACGCCAAGTTCGCCAAGAATCCGGTGCTGGCGCAGGCCAACATCGCCGCGCTGAACGCCGGGCACGCCTATGGCGAAACGGCGGAGCTTTCCGGCCCGCTCAAGCAGTACCACATCGCGCCGGTCGAGAGCGAACCGGGGCTTTACCGCACGGTGACCGGTGCCGAAGCGATCAGTCTCGGTCTGGTGGCGGGGGCGCAGCTCGCGGGCCTGCCGATGTTCTTCGGCGGTTATCCGATCACGCCGGCATCGGCGATCCTGCACAATCTGGCGCGGCTCAAGGAGTTCGGCGTCACCACCTTCCAGGCCGAAGATGAAATCGCTGCCATCGCATCGGCCATTGGCGCAAGCTACGCCGGGCAACTGGGTGTCACCTCGTCGTCGGGTCCGGGTATTGCACTCAAGGGTGAGGCGATGGGCCTTGCGATCATGACCGAATTGCCGCTGGTAATCGTCAATTCGCAGCGCGGCGGGCCGTCTACGGGCCTGCCGACCAAGACCGAACAGTCCGACCTCTATCAGGCGATCTATGGCCGCAACGGCGATGCGCCGATGCCGGTCATCGCCGCGCGCAGCCCGTCGGACTGCTTCGAGTGCGCTATCGAGGCGTGCCGTATCGCGGTCGAATACATGACCCCGGTCATGCTCCTGACGGATGGCTACATCGCCAACGCGGCCGAGCCGTGGAAGGTGCCGGACCCCGCCAGCTACACGCCGTTCCCCGCAGCGTTCCTGACGGAGAAGAACGGTCCGAACGGTGAACTGCTGCCGTTTGCGCGCGACGAAAAGGGTGCGCGTCCTTGGATCAAGCCTGGCACGCCCGGCCTGATGCACCGCATCGGCGGGATCGAAAAGAACCCCGGCACCGGCAACATCGATTACAGCCCGGCGAGCCACCAGACGATGACCGACGCCCGCCGCGACAAGGTCGATGGCGTGGCCCGCAGCGTGCCCTTGCAGGACGTTGCGCTGGGCGAAACGTCGGGCAAGCTGGCCGTGGTCGGCTGGGGCAGCACCTTCGGTCCGATCCACCAGGCCGTGCGCCGCGCCCGCCGCAAAGGGCTGGACGTTCACCAGATCCATGTTCGCCATGTCTGGCCGCTTCCGGTCAATCTTGGCGAACTGCTGGCCGGATACGACAAGGTGCTGGTGCCCGAAATGAACACCGGCCAGTTCAAGACCGTGCTGCGCGACCAGTATCTGGTCGATGCCCAGCCGCTCAACAAGACCAGTGGCCAGCCCTTCACCATCGCGGAAATCGAAGCCGCGATCGAAACTGCGCTTGCCTGAGGGGATAGAAGATGAACGACATGACCCCCATCGCCAAGGTCCAGACCACCCTGAAGGACTGGGAAACCGATCAGGAAGTGCGCTGGTGCCCCGGCTGCGGCGATTACGCCATTCTCAAGGCCGTGCAGCGCACGCTGCCGGAAATCGGCGCGGACCCGGCCAATACCGTGTTCGTATCGGGCATCGGCTGCTCCAGCCGCTTTCCCTATTACGTGGAAAGCTATGGCTTCCACACCATCCACGGGCGCGCCCCGGCGTTTGCCACGGGTATCAAGCTGGCCAACCCCGCGCTCGACGTGTGGCTGGTGACGGGCGACGGCGATGGCATGTCCATTGGCGGCAACCACACCATGCACATCCTGCGCCGCAACGTGAACGTCCAGATCCTGCTGTTCAACAACGAGATCTACGGCCTGACCAAGGGGCAATATTCGCCGACCAGCCGCGAAGGCACGCCCAGCCCGACATCGCCGTTGGGTTCGGTTGACCGTCCGGCCAGCCCTTGCGCTTTCGCGCTGGGTTCGGGCGCACGGTTCATCGCCCGCGCCTATGACGTGTCGAAGGATCTGGGCACGGTGCTCAAGGCAGCGCACGCGCACAAGGGCGCATCGTTCGTGGAAATCTTCCAGAACTGCATCGTCTACAACAAGGATCGGTTCGACGATTTTACCGCCAAGGGCGTGGCCGACCAGAATCAGCTCTGGCTCAAGGACGGCGAGCCGATGCTGTTCGGTTCGGAAAAGTCGGGCGGCGTGCGTGGCATCGCGCTCGATATCGAAACGCTCAGCCTCAAGGTTGTCGACGTGGTCGATGGCGATTGGCAGGGCGCGGGCGTGATTGTTCACAACGTGCGCAACCGCGCCATTGCCCACATGCTGGTCGAAATGCCGTTCGGCGCCTTCCCGATGGCGCTTGGCGTGATTTACGATGATCCGCGCCCGGCTTTCGAAGACGTGGTGCTGGGGCAGGATGCCAAGGCCCGCGCGGGCAAGGAAGCCAACCTCGCCAAGCTGCTTGGCAAGGGCCAGACGTGGACGGTCAGCGGTACGGCAGCCGACCCGGTGTGATGCGGCACCCTGAGACCAGACCGGTGCGGAGGGTTGGCTGGACAACCTGACGCACAGTCTGGTCGGTTGGGCGCTGGCTGAAACCGGGTTGAAATGCCGCACCCGCAAGGGGCTTGCCGCTTGCGTGCTGGCGGCGAACATGCCCGATATCGATGTGTTCTTCGGCGGGGTGCCCTGGGCGCCGCTGGCTATGCACCGTGGCTTTACCCACGGCATCGTTGGCGGTGTGCTGGTCATGCCGCTGCTTTTGGCCGGGCTGCTGTGGCTGGTTGACCGCTGGCAGGTGTGGCGCGGGACGATCGGGGAGGCAGCCGCGCCGCTGCATGCCGGGTGGCTGATCGGGCTGTGTTATCTTGGCGCTGTCACGCACCCGCTGCTCGATCTCCAGAACGTTTACGCGATCCAGTTGCTTTCGCCGTGGAGCGACCACTGGTTTCATGCAGACGGTCTGTTCATCGTCTCCCCGTGGTTGCTGGTCCTGCTTGGCGCGGGAATCTGGCGGGCGCGCAAATCGCAGGCCTACGGACGCCGTGCGGGCCATCCCGCTGTGCTGGCGCTGGCTGGCGCGGCGCTTTTCATCGCCATCAACATCGGCATTTCCGCGCTGGCATGGCGCGCGCCGGAGACAGACATGCCCCATGCCCGCCCGGACCGGGTATTTGCAGCGCCCGGCCCGGTGCGCTTCTGGCAGCGCGAGGTGATCTGGCGGCAGAACGGCGCGATTGCGCGCGGGCAGTACGATCCGCTCCACAGCGTGTTGGCGTTGCGCACCTACGGCCAGCCCTTTGCCGACGGAATGGACAGCCCGGCAGTGGTGCTGGCAGTGCGGAAAAGCGCCGTGGTGCGTGATTTTCTGGACTGGGCGCAATTGCCTTTCGCCCGCGTGACGGTCAGCGGATGCACGGCGCGGGTGACTATCGGTGACGCGCGTTTTGCCGATGGTATGGTCGCGCGCGGCTTTTCAGCAAGTGCGGTGGTGCCCCATCCCGGTTCAGGCTGCGGGGTGGAACAACCGCAAGGAACCCGCCCTTTGGTGCAAGTTCCGGTTGGCGCAGGCCGCAGCTAGATTAACCATTGCGTTTTTGAAAGTTCGCCACACCCGATGTCCTCGCCTTCAATCGTCTGGTTTCGTCGGGATCTGCGGCTTGTCGATCAGGCCGCGCTCGTCGCGGCGGCGGAGCAGGGGGCGGTGATTCCGGTCTATGTGCTGGATGACGATGCGCCGCGGCATCGCCGGATGGGCGCTGCTTCGCGCTGGTGGTTGCACCACAGCCTTGCCAGCCTTGACGCGGCCTTGCGCAAGCGCGGATCGCGGCTGATCCTGCGGCGGGGCAAGTGCCATGAGGAACTCGCCGCGATTCGCCGCGAAACCGGGGCGCGGACAGTCCACGCGATCCACCACTACGAGCCTTGGTGGCGCAACACCGAAAGGGCGGTGGGCAAGGCTTTCGACCTGCGGCTGCATCATGGCAACTGCCTTGCCCCGCCGGGCACGGTGCTGACCGGCAGCGGCCAGCCCTATCGAATCTACACCCCGTTCTGGCGCTCGCTGCTGGAACGCATGCCACCGCCACCGCCACTTGCCGCACCGGCACGCCTGGATGCCCCCGCTGTCTGGCCGACGAGTGAGCTGCTGGACGATTGGGGGCTGTTGCCGACCAGCCCCGATTGGGCCGGGGGCTTTCGCGCCGAATGGACGCCCGGCGAAGCGGGTGCGGCTGCGCGGCTCGATGCCTTTGCCGGGAAGGCCGGCTGCTATGCCGAACAGCGCAACCTGCCGTCCGTGGACGGCACGTCGAAGCTTTCGCCGCACCTCCATTTTGGCGAAGTGTCCCCGGCAACCGTGTGGCACCGTGTGGCCGACGCGGGCGGGTCGGTCGATGTCTTCCTAGGGGAACTGGGCTGGCGCGACTATGCCCAGAACGTGATCGTGACGTTCCCCGATTATGGCACGCGCAACGCACGCGAAGCCTATGACCGGCTGGAGTGGCGCGACGATCCGCAAGGGCTGGCCGCATGGCAAAAGGGCCGGACCGGCTATCCCATTGTCGACGCCGGGATGCGCGAACTGTGGCACACCGGATGGATGCACAATCGCGTGCGGATGATCGCCGCCAGCTTTCTGGTCAAGCACCTGCTGATCGACTGGCGTGTGGGCGAACAGTGGTTCTGGGATACGCTGGTCGATGCCGATTATGCATCGAACGCGGTCAACTGGCAGTGGACGGCGGGCACGGGGGTCGATTCGAACATGTTCGTGCGGATCATGGCCCCGTTGACGCAATCGCCCAAGTTCGATGCAGCGGCCTATATCCGCCGCTGGGTGCCTGAACTTGCCACCCTGCCGGACGCCGAAATCCACGATCCGGCGCGGCGGCCCGGCGGCTATCCCGAACGCATCGTAGCCCATGCCGATGCGCGAGCGAGGGCACTGGCGGCACACGAACGCATGAAGATGCATGCGTGATCTTGCACCGCACCTTTCAGGAACGCATAGCAAGCCGATGAACGCCAGAACCCGCCCGCGCGGCGAACATCTCCTTTCCGGCGGGCGCAACATGTCCGCAGCCAGCCGGTGGCTTTCCCGGCTTGCCGCAGGTTCGGTCGCGCGCGTGGTTGATCGAATCGACGCCGGGCTGGCCCATGGGTCGATCCTGGGCACCCTGCCCGACGGGTCGCTGAAGCTGGTCGGCGGGCGGGGCGAAGGACCGGACGCCCGCATCAACCTGAAAAGCTGGAACGCACTGATCCGCCTCGCCACCGCAGGCTCGATCGGCTGGTACGAAGCGTGGGCGGCGGGCGAATGGGACAGCCCCGACCCGGTGCCGATCTTCGACCTGTTCATGCGCAATGCGGCGACACTGGGCGATGTTGCGCGGGCGAAGGGGCCCTGGCGTCTGGCGGGCAAGCTGCTGAATCTTGCGCGGCGCAATTCAAAAGCACAGGCCCGGCGCAACATCGCCGCGCATTACGACCTGGGGAACGATTTCTACCGGCTGTGGCTGGATGAAACGATGAGCTATTCCAGCGCGATGTGGGACGGGATCGCTCCCGACGCTCCGCTGGCGCAGGCGCAGGCCAACAAGGTGGATCGCCTTGCCGCCCGGCTCAACCTCAAGCCCGGCGATACCGTGCTGGAAATTGGCTGTGGCTGGGGGTTTCTGGCCCGGCGGGTGGCCGAGACAACCGGGGCGAGGGTAACTGGCATCAGCCTTTCGGACGAACAGCTCGACTGGGCACGACGGGAACTGGAAGGTACGGGACTGACCGGGATCGAATACCGCCATCAGGACTACCGCGACGTGACCGGCCAGTACGATGCCATCGCCAGCGTCGAGATGGTCGAGGCCGTGGGGCGCGAATACTGGCCTTCGTACTTCGATTGCCTGGCGCTCTGCCTCAAGCCCGGCGGACGCGCGGCGCTGCAATACATCACCATCCGCGACGATCTGTTCGATGCCTATGCCGCCAGCGCGGATTTCATCCAGGCCTATGTCTTTCCCGGCGGCCTGCTCATCAGCGAACGCGAGTTTGCCCGGCTGGCAGCCGAACGCGGGCTGACGTGGCAGGACCGGCACGATTTCGGGCAGGATTATGCGCGTACACTGCGGCTGTGGCGCGAAGCAGTGGAACGTGCCGTGGCGGAAGACAGGCTGCCTGCCGGGTTCGACCGCCGCTTCGTGGATCTGTGGCGATATTATCTGATGTATTGCGAAGGCGGGTTCAGCGGCGGCGGCATCAATGTCAGCCAGGTAACGCTGGTCAAGGCGCCGTAAGGCCAGCGTTATACCGAACGCATCATGCCGGGCAGGCGGTGCCGTTGCAGGATATGGTCGTGCATCACCGGGCTGAGCAGGGTGGTGAAGGCGCAGCCGACACGGCCGCTGTCCCACCACACCACTTCGGCCTGCAGCGCCGCCATGCCGGGCAGCGTCAGCCAGCAGCGGTTGCCGGGGCGCATCCGGCGCAGGGCGTTGGCGCAAAAGCCGCCCAGCGCGAGGTCGTGGACAACGGTCGAAAAGGCGCTCGATCCCGATGGCCGCAGGCTGGCGGGGATGGACACGCGCTGGCGCGGGGCGCAGCGGTCTTCCATCGCGGCCTGCCCGTAGATGCCGGTGTTCCAGTCTTCGATTTCGCCGGTCCTGTTCATGCCCGCACGTTCCTGCCAACCGCACCGGCGCGCGGCAGCGGGCCGCGCGCATGATTGCGTGGACAGAATCGGCTGGCGAACGTTAACGCCGGGTTTTCAGGCGTGGTTAACGCGTTCGCGGTGGGGGCTTGTGAACGGTTCTGTCAGCAGCGCCACGATCCGGTCTGCTACTACTTCGGGCGGTTTGACGCTTTCAGGCGCTTCTCCCGGATAGGCCTTGGCACGCATCTTGGTGCGGGTTGCGCCCGGATCGACCACTGCGACGCGGATTGCCGCGGTGTTGCGCACTTCCTGCCCATAGCATTCCAGCAGAACATCGAAGGCGGCCTTCGACGAGCCATAGGCGCCCCAGTAGGCACGCGGCGTTGTGCCGACGCTGCTGGTCACGCCGATCACGCGGGCGTCCTTGCTCTTGCGCAGCATCCCGTCGAACCCGGCGATAAGGGCCTGCGTCGCCAAAACGTTGAGCGTGAGCGCGGCGTTGAACTCGCGCGCGTCGATCTGCCAGACCGGGGTCAGCGTGGGAAACGCCGCCGCGTTGATAACCAGCATGTCGAGCGCATTCCAGCGCCCGGCAATCGCCGTGGCAAGGCGCGCGATGCCATCGGCTTCGGCAAGATCGACCGGGGCGATGGTGGCGCTGCCGCCGGCTGCGAAGATCGCTTCTTCGACCTGTTCGAGATCACGGGTATTGCGCGCGACGAGGATCACGTGCGCCCCGGCAGCGGCCAGCGCCTTTGCAGTGGCCGCGCCGATGCCGCGGCTGGCACCGGTCACAAGGGCGACTTGCCCGCTGAAGGGGCCTCCGGCTGGCACGGCGTCGGTCATTCAGGCGACCTTGTCGACCGGGAAGGACAACTGGCCGGGGCTTTCGCGTTCGGCAAGATCGGTCAGCCGGGTCGGGTATTCGCCGGTAAAGCAGGCATCGCAATATTGCGGGCAGGTGCCGTTGCGCTGCGATTCGCCCACCGCGCGGTAGAGCCCGTCGATCGACACGAAGGCTAGGCTGTCGGCCTGGATGAACTGGGCCATGCCCTGCACATCCATGCGCGCGGCAAGCAGTTTGGAGCGTTCAGGCGTGTCGACGCCGTAGAAGCAGGAATGCTGCGTTGGCGGGCTGGCGATGCGCATGTGCACTTCGGCGGCTCCGGCATCGCGCATCATCTGCACGATCTTGAGGCTGGTCGTGCCGCGCACGATCGAATCGTCGATCAGCACGATGCGCTTGCCCGCCACCAGCGCGCGGTTGGCGTTGTGCTTGCGCTTCACGTCGGCATTGCGCGCACCATCGGAGGGTTGAATGAAGGTGCGGCCGACATAGTGCGAACGGATGATGCCCAGTTCGAACGGGATTCCCGATTCCTGCGCATAGCCAAGGGCTGCGGGCACGCCGCTGTCGGGCACGGGGATGACCAGATCGGCATCGGCGGGGCTTTCGATGGCGAGTTGCGCCCCGATTGCCTTGCGCACCTGATAGACCGAATTGCCGCCCATGACCGAATCCGGGCGACTGAAATAGACGTGCTCGAAAATGCACGGGCGCGCGTCGGGCTTGCCGAACGGGCGGTGGCTGCTGATGTTCCCTTCCAGATCGACCTGGATCAGTTCGCCGGGTTCCACTTCGCGGACGAACTCGGCACCGACGACATCGAGCGCAACGGTTTCGCTTGCAAAGATCACCGCGTCTTCGGTCCGGCCCATGACCAGCGGGCGGATGCCCTGGGGATCGCGGCAGGCGATCATGCCCTGCGGGGTCATGCAGATCAGCGAATAGGCCCCTTCGACCAGCCGGAGCGCATCGACGAAGCGATCGAGCAGGGTCGGATAGCGGCTGGTGGCGACAAGGTGGATGATGACTTCGGTGTCGGAGGTGGACTGGAAGATCGCGCCCTTGCGCACCAGATCGCGCTTGAGAAACATCGCGTTGGAGATGTTGCCGTTGTGCGCGATGGCAAAGCCGCCCGATGCCAGATCGGCAAACAGCGGCTGCACGTTGCGCAGCCCGGCGCCGCCCGTGGTCGAATACCGCACGTGCCCTGCGGCCATTGTGCCGGGCAGTTCGGCCAGGGCCGATCCGCTGGAAAAGTTTGCCGCGACGTGGCCGATACCCTTGCGCGAATAGAACTCGTGCCCGTCAAAGCTGGTGATGCCGACCGCTTCCTGCCCGCGGTGCTGCAAGGCGTGCAGCCCCAGCGCCACGACGGTTGCGGCATCGCGCACGCCCAGCGCGCCGAAAATGCCGCACTCTTCGCGCAGCTTGTCGTCGTCCGGCCCGTCCTGGGCGGCAATGTCCCACGGCGTGGCGTCGAAATGATCGTCGAGTGAAGTCATGGGGCTTATGGACTCTCGTGGGTGCCAGCGCGCCGGTCAAAGCTGGGGCTCAAATGGCGACGTTTGGCGGCAATGGCAAGTGCAAGGTGGCAGCCTTGTGGCATAGTGCAGGGCACTTGTCGCAAAACGGTCACGCACCCGGCCTTCAGCGGGGCTGTTGTGCGTAAAATCCAGCCGACGATGCTACCGGAAATTAACCCTCCTTGTTCAGGGTTGCGCGCATGCGTCTCAATCGTCTCCTGATTGGCCCTGTCGGCGTGGCCGTGGGCTTTGCCTTGCTGGCGGCGGTGACGATCCACTTTGCCCGGTTCACCAACGGCGTGGCGATGATCTGGGTGGCGGGCGCGCTCCTCGCTGCGCGGTTGAGCGATCTGCCTGAACACCGCTGGACCCCATGGCTGGTGGCCAGCGCGATGGCCTCGACGCTGGTTACCGGGCTGTTTGGCCTCGGCTGGGCTGCCGCCGTGCCGCTGGCGCTGGTCAATGTTGCGGAAGCCGCCGCTGTTGCGCTGGTGTGGCGGCGGATCACCCGCGCGTTCTGGCCGCACGAAACGCTGGAATGGCTTGCCGGGTTCTATGTCGGCATCGGACTGACAATTCCGCTGCTTAGCGGTATCATGGCGACGCTGATCGCGGTCATGCTTGCCGGTCTGGCGCCGCTTGACAGCTTCATCCACTGGATCATTGGCCATGCCTTCGGGATGATCGTGTGCCTGCCGATCTTCCACTTTCTTTACTGGCGCCTTGCCCGTGGGCACAGCCTGCTGCCACGGGTGGAGCGATGGCCGCTTGCGCTGGTTCTCCAGGGCGGACTGGCCGTGACGGTTGTTTCGGTTTTCCTGCTGGACCTGCGCCCGCTGCTGGTGTTTCCGCTGGTTTATATGGCGGTGGCTGCCGCGCTGGTCGAACAGACGATGATCGTGCTGATGCCGGTGATTCTCATTGTCATCGGCGGGACGGCGACGGCGCTGGGCATCGGCCCGATTGCGCTGATGGATGTAAGCTATGGCGATCGTATCCAGTTCTTCCAGGCCTATGTCGGCGTTTCCGTACTGGCGATGCTGCCGATCACGATCGAGCGGACGCGGCGGATGCAGGAATTGAAGGCTCTGCGCGCCCGTCTCGCGCAACTCGAGCAGCAACGGGCGCCGACCGACTGAGCGGCCAAGCCCATTGCCGTTTGCCGCGCACCGCCCTACATCGTCCCGCGCCGGGACTGTCGGCCAATTCCAAAGGTCTGCTGCTTGATCCTCTCTCCTTTCGAATGGACCATTGCCAAGCGGTACATGCTGCCGGGGCGTGGCGAAGCCTTTATCGCGCTGGTCGCGGGCATCAGCCTGTTTGCGGTCACCCTCGGCGTGGCGGCGCTGGTCATCGTGATGAGCGTGATGAACGGTTTTCGCGCCGAACTGCTCGACAAGATCGTGGGGCTGAATGGCCATGCGATCATCCAGGCCTATGGCGGGCGGCTGGATAACTGGCAGGATGTCCTCAAGCGGGTGCAGGAAACGCCGGGCGTGACCCGTGCATCGCCGCTGATCGAACAACCCCTGCTGGCAAGCTTCAACGGCCGGGTCGAAGCCGTGCTTGTGCGCGGCAACACCGCGCCGGACATCAAGCGGCTGGAAGACAAGCGCGTGGATGGCGTGATGGCCGCGCTGCGCCCCGGTTCGGGCAATGTTGCGCTGGGATCGCGGCTAGCGCAGGATCTGGGCGCGCGGGTGGGCGATGTCATCACGATCATCAATCCGCAGGGGCGCTCGACCCCGTTCGGCACGGTGCCGCGCGAAATCGCCTATACCGTTTCGGCCATTTTCGAGATCGGCGTCTACGATTACGATCAGGCCTACGTCGTGATGCCGATCAGCGATGCGCAGACGCTGCTGCTGACCGGCGATACCATCGGCATGATCGAGGTGACGACCGACAACCCCGATACGGTGATGCAGCGGCTTGGCCCGCTCAAGCAGGAACTGGCCGGGCAGGCGGTGGTCACCGACTGGCAGACGATGAACGCCAGCCTGTTCGAGGCGCTGGCGGTGGAACGCGTGGCGATGTTCATCGTGCTGTCGATCATCGTGCTGGTCGCGGTATTCAACATCCTGTCGTCGCTGATCATGCTGGTTCGCGCAAAGACCCGCGATATCGCCATTCTGCGCACGATGGGCGCGACGCGGCGCTCGCTGCTCAAGGTGTTCGTCACCATCGGGTTCGTGATCGGCGCGCTGGGCACGCTTTCCGGTCTTGCGCTGGGGTTCGTGTTCCTGTTCTTCCGCCAGCCCATCGTCAACGCGATCCAGTTCGTGACGGGTCAGAACCTGTGGGATCCCTCGATCCGCTTCCTGACCGAACTGCCCAGCCGGTCCGACCCGGTGGAGATCGTGACGATCTGCGTCATGGCGCTGCTGTTCAGCTTCCTGGCCACGCTCTACCCCGCGTTGAAGGCGGCAAGTACCGATCCTGTGCAGGTGCTGCGTTATGAGTGATCTGCGCGAAAACCCCCCCGTTGTCCGCCTGCGCGGCCTGTGCCGCTCGTTCAGCCAGGGTGGCGTGACCATCGACGTGCTGCGCGGCGTCGATCTTGACATTCGGCCGGGAGAGATCGTTGCCCTGCTTGGCCCGTCGGGATCGGGCAAATCGACGATGCTGCAAGCGATCGGGCTGCTTGAAGGCGGCTTTTCGGGGCTGATCGAGATTGCCGGGACCGATGCTTCGCGCCTTTCGGGCGACGATCGCACGGCGCTGCGACGCGATCACCTGGGCTTCGTCTATCAGTTCCACCATCTGCTGCCTGATTTCAATGCGGCGGAAAACGTCGTTCTGCCGCAACTGGTGGCCGGAAAGCCCCGTGCCGAGGCCGAGACCCGTGCCGCTGAACTGCTGACCGCGCTGGGGCTTGAAAAGCGGCTCGATCACCGGCCAAGCCAGCTTTCCGGCGGGGAGCAGCAGCGTGTGGCGGTCGCGCGGGCGCTGGCCAACCGCCCGGAGCTGGTGCTGGCCGACGAGCCGACCGGGAACCTTGACGAGGCGACGGCGGACCGGGTGCTGGAAGAGTTCCTCAAGCTCGTGCGGGGCGAGGGCAGTTCGGCGCTTATCGCCACGCACAATGAACGGCTGGCGCAGCGCATGGACCGCGTGGTGCGGCTGCACGAAGGCGTGCTGGAATAACGCCGGAAGGCCGGAAACAAGAGCGGTTTCGCGCGTTTGGTCAGGACGAAGGAGTGCCTGCCATGAACACCACGATCCGTGCCGAATCCGCTGACGCCACTGCATTCTGGAACGACCACGCCACCGTCCTGCGGCGCGAGGCAGCGGGCGGCGTGTTCCACGGCTTTGCAACGCTGCACGCGGGCAGCTTTGCCGAGATGGTCCGTCTTGTCACGCGCCTGCCGGAAAGCCAGCGCGCCGAGCTTGTCGTCGAGAAGGCCGGCGACCGCCAGTACAGCGTGCAGGAAGTGCTGGCGCTGGCGCGTCGGGCGGATTTTCCGGGCTGAAGCGACTGTCCTTCGGGGGGACGTTGCCAGTGCAGCGTTTCCCCGTTGATCTGCGTCCCGCGCCGTGCCACCCCTGCGCGCCATAACCTTGGCCCGACAGGGGAAAGACGCCATGGACGCGATTGACTGGAATGCCGATGCCACGCTGCATGTGCGCGACGACGATGGTTCCGAAATGCAGTACAATTTCACCAAGCTTGGCCACGGCCCCTTGCGCGATCTCGTATCGCGCGTTGCAGCGATGAGCGCGGACGAACGCGCGCGGCTGGTGATCGACGTGGCGGGCGGCAAGTCGCTCAACGTGCAGGAAATCATCGCACTGGCAAAGCAGGAAGGCATCGCATGACCGAGCCGCGCACGATTGCCGATTTCAAGGCGAAGAAGCCGAACGGCGAAACAATCGACCTTTCCACCAGGCTGGGCAAGGTGTTGCTGGTGGTGAACACTGCATCGAAGTGCGGCTTTACCCCGCAGTACGACGGGCTTGAGAAGCTGTGGAAGGACTATGGCGACAAGGGTTTCGAAGTGCTGGCCTTCCCCTGCAACCAGTTCGGCAATCAGGAGCCGGGCACGGCGGACGAGATCGAAAGCTTCTGCAAGATCAATTTCGGCCTGAGCTTCCCGCTGATGGCCAAGATCGACGTGAACGGCAGCAATGCCGATCCGCTGTTCGAATGGCTCAAGGAACAGGCCCCCGGCGTGCTTGGCACGCGTGCGGTGAAATGGAACTTCACCAAGTTCCTGATCGACCGCGAAGGAAAGGTCGTGCGCCGCTATGCGCCGACCGACAAGCCGGAAGCCATTGCGAAGGATATTGCCGCGCTGCTGTGATGCGGCGGGTATAGTCAGGGGAAAAGCAGGCATCGCCCCCTCGCAAGGCTGGCACAGTTTGCCTACCTTGCCGGGCATGCCCCATGCTGCTTTCGTCCCGCTTCGCGTCTTTTCGTCCTACACCATGCTCGATGGCGCGGTGGACCCGAAAGCCATCGCCAAGACGGCGGCAGAGCGCGGCTTTCCCGCCGTGGCCATTACCGACCGCAACGGCCTTTACGGGTCGGTCGCCTTCGCCAAGGCGTGCAAGGACATGGGCGTGCAGCCGGTCATCGGCACGATGCTGGCCGTGGCCCGCCCCGAACGCGGCGGCGCCGCCACCGGACTTGGCCCGGCCCAGCCGATGATCGACTGGCTGGCGCTCTACGCGCAGGATGAAGCGGGCTACGACAACCTGTGCCACCTTGCCAGCCGCGCGCATCTGGACCGGCCGCTGGAGTTTGCGCCGCATGTCGTGCTGGCCGATCTTGTCGGCCATACCGATGGTTTGATCTGCCTGACCGCTGCCGGGGAAGGCGCGCTGGCGCGGTTGCTGGCGGGTGGCCAGGCGAGCGCGGCGATGGCCTATGCCGACCAGCTCCAGACGCTGTTCCCCCAGCGCCTCTATATCGAGCTGGCCCGGCGCAACGATCCGGTCGAAGATGCCGCGGAGACGGCACTGATCGACATTGCCTATGCCCGTGACTTGCCGCTGGTGGCTACCAACCCGGCCTGCTTTGCCGAACGCGGCTTTTACGAAGCCCACGACGCCATGCTGTGCATCGCCAGTTCCACGCACGTCGACAGCGCCGACCGCCCGCGGTCGAGCCGCGAATGGTGGATAAAGCCCGCTGCGGTGATGGAGGAGTTGTTCAGCGACCTGCCGGAGGCACTGGCCAATACGCTGGTCGTGGCGCAACGCTGCGCAGTCATGCCGCCCCGGCGCAAGCCGATCCTTCCCAGCCTTGCCGGCGATCAGGAAGGCGAAGCGCGGATGTGCGCCGAAGACAGCCGCAAGGGCCTCGTCGCGCGGTTGCAGCCCTATTATCCCGCCGCCACGCATGCCGAACTGGACGCTGTGCTGTGCCTCGGTCCCGACGCGCAGCCGGACGCAGGCCAATACCCGCTGCTGGCCGAAGCCGGGGTATGGGACGAAGTGCTCGAATACCGCCAGCGGCTGGAGTTCGAGATAGCGATCATCAACCGCATGGGGTTTGGCGGGTACTTCCTGATCGTGGCCGATTTCATCAAGTGGGCCAAGGAGCAGGGCATTCCGGTAGGGCCGGGGCGCGGTTCGGGCGCCGGGTCGCTGGTGGCGTGGGCGCTGACCATCACCGATCTTGACCCGATCCGGCTGGGGCTGCTGTTCGAACGTTTCCTCAACCCCGAACGCGTGTCGATGCCCGACTTCGACATCGACTTCTGCGAAACCCGCCGGGGCGAAGTGATCCGCTATGTCCAGCGCAAGTACGGGCTGGACCACGTTGCCCAGATCATCACCTTCGGCAAGCTGAAGGCGCGCGCTGTGCTGCGCGATACCGGGCGCATCCTGCAGATGAGCTATGGGCAGGTGGATCGGCTGTGCAAGATGGTGCCCAACCATCCCACCGATCCCTGGCCGCTGCCGCGCGCGCTTAACGGCGTGCTGGAACTCAAGCGCGAATACGACCGCGATCCTGAGGTCAAGCGGCTGATCGACCTGGCGATGCAGTTGGAAGGCTTGCCGCGAAACAGTTCGACCCATGCTGCGGGCGTGGTGATCGGTGACCGCCCGCTGGCGCAACTGGTGCCGCTGTACCGCGATCCGCGCTCGGACATGCCGGTGACGCAGTTCGACATGAAGCATGTCGAGGATGCCGGGCTGGTCAAGTTCGACTTTCTCGGCCTGAAAACCCTCTCGGTTCTGCGCAAGGCAGTGGATCTGCTGGGCAAGCGGTCGATCGAAATCGACCTTTCGGCGCTGCCGTGGGACGATGAACAGACCTACAAGCTGCTGCAATCGGGCGACACTGTCGGGGTATTCCAGCTTGAATCCGAAGGCATGCGGCGCACGCTGGCGGCGGTAAAGCCGACCAATTTTGGCGATATCATTGCGCTTGTCTCGCTCTATAGACCCGGCCCGATGGACAACATCCCGCTGTTCGGGCGCCGCAAGAATGGGCTGGAAACGATTGAATATCCCCATGAAAAGTTAAGCGGCATCCTGTCCGAAACCTATGGCATCTTCGTTTACCAGGAACAGGTGATGCAGGCCGCGCAGATCCTTGCGGGCTATTCGCTCGGCGATGCCGATCTGTTGCGCCGCGCCATGGGCAAGAAGGTGCAGGCCGAAATGGACGCCCAGCGCCAGCGGTTCGTCGACGGGTGCAAGACCGTTTCGGGGATCGAGGCGGCCAAGGCCAACGAACTGTTCGACTTGATCGACAAGTTCGCAGGCTATGGCTTCAACAAGTCGCACGCTGCTGCCTATGCGCTGCTGGCCTACCAGACCGCATGGCTGAAAACGCACTATCCGCATGAGTTCTATGCCGCCTCGATGTGTTTCGACATGCACCAGTCGGAAAAGCTGGCAATCTTCGTCGATGACATGCGCCGCAACGGCGTGATGCTGGCCGGGCCGGACATCAACCATTCGGTGGCGGAGTTCACGGTCGAGCGGACCGAGGACGGCTATGCCGTGCGTTACGCGCTGGCAGGGCTGCGCAACGTGGGCGAAAAGGCGATGGAACAGATCGTCGAGGAGCGTGATGCCAACGGGCCGTTCGCCTCGCTCGACGATCTGTTCCGGCGGATTCCGGCCGGCGCAATGAACCGCCGGCAGCTTGAAGCCCTGGCGGCGGGCGGCGCGCTCGATGCGCTGGAGCCGAACCGCGCGCGGATCATCGCCAATGCCGAACTGCTCATGGCCGTGGCCGATGAAGCGGTGCGCGCGCGCACATCGGGGCAGGGCGGGCTGTTCGGCGGCGACGATCACGCCGTGCCTGCCACCCGTCTGGCCGAGGCCAAGGCGTGGTCGCGGTCCGAACAGATGGCAGCAGAGCGCGAGAACTTCGGCTTCTATTTCGCGGCCCATCCGGTGGAGGAATACCGCGCGGTGGCATCGGCCAACGGTGCGCGCACCTATGGCAGCCTCATCGCGGGCGGCGGCGAACCGGCCGGGCGCACCGGCGCGGTCATGGCGGCGCTGGTCGAAGGCGTGCAGAAGCGCAAGACGAAGAAGGGCAAGGACTTCGTCATGGCCGATTTTTCCGACAGTTCCGGCCTGTTTTCGGCATCCTGTTTTGAAGAGGCGCTGGTCGAACCGTTCCAGCAGTGGGCGCGCGAGGGAACCTGCGTGCTGCTGAACGTCGAGCTGGACCGTCCCAACCCGGACGAGGCACCCCGCGTCACGGTGCGTTCGGCCCGGCCGCTTGCCTCGGTGACCAGCGCATCGCAGATGCTGCTCAAGCTTGAGGTCACCCGGCCCGAAGCGATTGCCGAGCTTGCGCTGCTATTGCCGCGCGGCGACGGCGCGCGCGGTGAAGTGCTGGCGCGTCTGCGCACGGGTACCCCGCACGAGCCGCTGATGCGGCTTGGCAATGATTTTAAACTGGACAGCGATTTAATCGAACGTTTAATTCCTGTAGAAGGGTTGGACAACCTGACGCTGACTGCAAGGCCGGAAAGGCATCTGCGGCTGGTAGAGTAGAACAAGCCTGGGAGAGAGGCGTGATGCAATCACTCGGTGCGATGCAGGACTGGAAGCTGCGCGTAACCCACCTGCTGGACCATGCGGCGCGCGAACACGGCGGCCGCGAGATTGTCAGCCTGTGGGCCGATGGCAGCGAGATGCGTACCGACTGGGCCGGGATCCACCACGATTCGCTGCGCATGGTCCAGGCGCTGCGCGCCATGCGGCTCGATCACGGCGATCGTGTTGCCACGCTGGCGATGAACCACCACCGCCATCTGGTTTCATGGTACGGCACGGTCGGTGCCGGGGGCATCCTGCACACCATCAACCCGCGCCTGTTCGACGATCAACTGGAATATATCGTCAACCATGCCGAAGACCGGGTCTTGCTGTTCGACCGGGTGTTTACGCCGATCATCGAGCGGATGAAGCCGCGCTGGCCGTCGATCGAACACTACATCTGTTTCGATAGCGCCGATCCCGCCATGGCCTTCGAGGACTGGATCGCGCCGTTTGACGGACAGGCGCAATGGGTTGATGGCGACGAACGCGATCCGTGCATGCTGTGCTATGCCAGTGGCACCACCGGCAATCCCAAGGGCGTGTTGTACGAGCACCGCTCGACCGTGCTCCACGCGCTTACCGCGCTGACGCCGACGGTGTTCGGCATGGACACCCGTTCGGTGATGATGCCGATCGTGCCGATGTTCCACGCGGCGAGCTGGGGCCTGCCGTGGGCGGGTGCGGCGGCGGGGGCCAAGTTCGTCTATTCCGCGCTGAACGATGGCGGCGTGCTGTGCGATCTGATGACGCGCGAGAAGGTCACCTGCTCGGCCGGGGTGCCGACCGTGTGGCTGGGTCTGTTGCAGCATATCGACGCCACCGGTGGGGCGCTGCCGCCCAGCCTCGATACAGTCGTGTGCGGCGGTTCGGCCATGCCGCGCGCGATGATCGAACGCCTGATGAAGGCGGGCGTCCGCGTTGCCCATGCCTGGGGGATGACCGAAACATCGCCGGTCGGCACGACGGGAACCGAAACCTGGGACTGGGACCGGCTCAGTTTTGACGAACAGGTGGCGATCAAGGCCATGCAGGGCCGCCCGCCGTTCGGGGTGGAGATTCGCTGCGTCGATCTCGACGATCCTGCGCGCGTGCTCGCGCGGGACGGCAAGACATCGGGCGCGTTGCAGGTGCGCGGGCCGTGGGTGGTCAAGCGTTACTTCAAGGCGGAAACCGACGCTGTCGGGCCGGACCAGTGGTTCGACACCGGCGATGTGGCGATGATCCACCCGGACGGTACCTTGCAATTGACCGACCGGACCAAGGACGTGATCAAGTCCGGCGGCGAATGGATCAGCTCGGTCGATCTGGAAAACGCCGCTGTAGGGCATCCGGCCGTGGCTGAAGCGGGCGCGATCGGCGTCTATCATCCCAAATGGGATGAACGGCCGCTGCTGGTGGTCGTCAGGAAGCCCGGCATGGACGTTTCGGAAAGCGAACTGCGCGCTTATCTGCAAGGCCAGGTGGCCAAGTGGTGGGTGCCCGATGCGGTGGTTTTCGTCGACCAGATCCCGCACACCGGCACCGGAAAGATCAGCAAGAAGGACTTGCGCGACCAGTTCCGCAACTATGCGTGGGAGGGGGTGTCCTGAACGGCCCGCAAACGCATCCGAACGGCCCCTGGATCGACCCTGACGCGGAAAACTTCGCCCGTTTCAAGGCATTGCCGCGCGATACGCCGCTGCACATGCTCAACCTTATCCGGTTCAAGCCGCTGGCCGACTATCCGCCCGGCCATCCCTGCCATGCGCTGGGGCTGACGGGCGCCCAAGCCTATGCCCGCTACCGTGAGGCCGTGCGCGGGTTGATCGCCGGGGTCGGCGCGGCGATGGTATGGGAGGCCCCGCTGGAATGCGTGGTTACCGGCCCTGCCGAGGAATGGGACGAAGCCTTTGTCATGGGCTATCCCGATGCCGGGGCCTTTTTCGCGCTGATCAAGGATGCAGCATACGTGCGCGATGCCTTGCCGCATCGCACTGCTGCGGTGGCGGACAGCCGGTTGATCCGGTTCCGGGGATGATGGCCGCGCGGCGATCTATGCGTCGCAGCGGTTTCAGCTCCAGCGTTCGCGCAGTGCCAGCAGCGCCAGCGCGGCCTTGGCCGCTTCTCCGCCCTTGTCCTTCTGGGCCGGGTCGGCGCGGACGATGGCCTGCGCTTCGTTCTCCACCGTCAGGATGCCGTTGCCGATAGCCAGCCCGTCCATGGTCAGCGCCATGATGCCGCGCGCGCTTTCGCCTGCAACGATTTCGAAGTGGTAGGTTTCGCCACGGATGACCACGCCGATGGCGACATAGCCTTCGTAATCGCCCGACTGTTCGGCCAGCGCGATTGCGGCGGGGATTTCCAGTGCGCCGGGCACGGTCACCACATCGCACTTGTGCCCGGCTGCCTTGATTGCGGCCTTCGCCCCGGCGATGAGCATGTCGTTGAGGTGGTCGTAGAAGCGGGCTTCGATAATCAGGAACCTGGCCATGGCCTTCAATCCTCCGAGATCGGCAGTTCGCCGACGATGTTCAGCCCATAGCCTTCGATGGCCACGACATTGCGGTGCGCGTTGGTCAGCAGGATCATGTCATGCACGCCAAGATCAGCCAGGATCTGTGCGCCGATGCCATAGCTGCGCAAGTCCATGCTGTTTTCCCCGGCACCAGTGATTTCGCGGGCAAGCTGCGCCGGGTCGGTCGGCATCAGCAGCACAATGACACCGGCCCCGACCTTGCCAATCTCGCTCATCGCGCGTTGCAGGATGCGCTTGCGCGGACCGGGCTGGCCGAGCACGTCGGACAGGATGGAAATGCCGTGCATGCGCACCAGCGTCGGCTCGCCAGGCTTCGCCGCGCCCATCTGCAGCACCAGGTGCACCGTATCGTCCACCTTGTTGCGGTACGTCCGCACAGTCCAGTCGCCGCCGTAATCCGAATGGAACGGGGCCTGGCTGGTGCATTCCACGAGATGGTCGTGGCGGCGGCGGTATTCGATGAGATCGCGGATCGTGCCCATCTTGAGGCCGTGCTTGCGCGCGAAGGGCACAAGGTCGTCCATCCGCGCCATCGTGCCATCGTCCTTCATGATCTCGCAGATCACGCCCGAAGGGTTCAGCCCGGCCAGACGGCTGATGTCCACCGCCGCTTCGGTGTGCCCGGCGCGGACCAGCACACCGCCATCGCGTGCGATCAGCGGAAAGACATGGCCCGGCGTCACGATATCGTCGCGCGTCTTGGATGAATCGATGGCGACAGCGACGGTCCGCGCGCGGTCGGCGGCGGAAATGCCGGTGGTCACGCCTTCACGCGCCTCGATCGAAACGGTGAAAGCGGTTTCGTGGCGGGTGCCGTTGTTGCGGCTCATCAGTTCAAGGCCAAGCTGGTCGCAGCGCGTGCGCGTCAGCGTCAGGCAGATCAGGCCGCGCCCGTGGGTGGCCATGAAGTTGATCGCATCGGGCGTGGCCATCTGCGCGGGGATCACCAGATCGCCTTCGTTTTCCCGGTCTTCGTCATCGACAAGGATGAACATGCGGCCATTGCGCGCTTCGTCGATGATCTCTTCGATCGGCACCAGTGCAGGGCTATCGTCGTTGTCGGTCAGCACCCGCTCCAGCTTGGCCAGAGTATCTGCCGTGGGGTTCCAGTTGGGCTGGGTCAGATCGCGCAGCGTGTTGGCGTGAAGGCCCGCGGCGCGCGCAAGGCCCGACCGGGACATGCCGCCTTCGACGACGAGGTGGCGAATCTTTTCGATGAGTTCTGATGACATACACAGTGTAATTTCACATCACAATGTGCAATGCAAGCACATTATCACATTGAAGTGATGCAGACTGGCGGGGTGTCACACTGCAATGGCGAGGTGCGCTTCTGTCCACCGCAAGGATCAGTCGGTCTTGAGCATCTGTTCCAGCTTCGCCCGCCCTTGCGCGAACCGGGCGCGAAGGTCTGTCACTTGCGCGCCTTCATAGCCTTTGGCAAGCCGCGCGTCGGCCACGTCCATCCAGCGCAGCAGATCCGCCGCAGCGGCGCGCGCGGCAAGCGGATCGCGGCTGCCGCGCTGGCCCAGCCAAACCGGCGCGGTGTGGGCGAACAGGTAGCTGTCCTGCGCGGGCCAGGCCGAAGCGCCGCCGCGCACTCGCGCGGCAACCCAGCCGCCCGCCGGAACATCGATTTCGCCGGTGAACTTGCCGCTTTGCTGCAACGCCCCGCCGCTCCACACCACCTTGCCGTTGACCAGCACTTCGACCTGTTCGGCCGGGGAGGATGACCATGCCTCGATGGCAAAGGGCTGGCGCGTGCCACCCGCCACCGTACCGCCCGGCCCGGCGCCGCCCAGCGTGAAGTCGATCATCGGCCCGTTGGTGACGAAGCTGCGCCCGGCGCGCACCGCGTCCAGGAAACTGGCCATGCCCAGTGGGCCTTCGGGGCGCGCATAGACCCGCGTCGCACCGATCGCCATCGTGCGGTGGAAGTTGTGCATCGTGTCGCTGCCGCCCGAAGGCATGATCGGCAGGCCCAGGTTGAGCAGCCGGTACCACAGGTCGGACGTGCCCAGCTCATCGCTCCACAGGCAGGCGATCTCCAGCGTGTCGACATCGCCTGCGAGGGCATCGGGGACGAGTTCCAGCGGTATGCCGGTGGGCGGCCCGTCGGCGGGGAAGGGCTGTGCTGTCGCTACCGGGTGCACATAGATGTTCAGCCCGCCGTGCGTCCGCGCGAACCGCAGGGGTGAGGCATTGGTCAGGTCCAGCCGGTCATAGGTCGGATAGCCCGGCCCGAAGAACCAGGGCGTATGCAGCGCATCCGCGCCGACCACGCCGACATGGCCAAGGAAGTGCGAGCGCACTTCCTGGCTGAAGCGGATCAGTGGCGGCTCCGACCGCTGCCAGCCCCAGAACCGGGTATCCATCAGAGTGGTTTGCAGATTGGCCAGTTGCGGCGTGGCAACGTCCACCGCTTCGGCCTGCATCGCGGTGACCATGTCCTCCGGCTCAAGCTGGAATGGCCCGCCGTAGTTGAGGTGGCTGTGCAGATCGGCGCTGAACCATCCGCGTGCGTGGGCATCGAAGGCGGGCGCGGGCAGATCGAGGTCGATCACCGCAGCTTCACCGGCGCGGACCTTGCGCGTTACCGTCTGCGCCCCGTCAAAGCCGTGGCTGGCGATGATTGTCACCGCGCCCGCAGGCACTTCAAGCACGCTGGTGCCGGGTGAGTGAAAGAAGATCCGGCCATGCTGGCCATCGAAGTTGCTGATGCCGGTATCAGGGGCGGCAGGGTGCCCGCTGCCATCGGTCACTGCCAGTCGCGCGGGCAGCGGCGCGCCGGCCCGCGCGGTGCGGATGGTGATGCGCGCGGTCGGCACCCCCATGTCCCATGCCAGCGGCGTCATTTCCTGCGCCGCGCCGCCGGTGCTGGCCACGCGATACAGGGCGAAGCGTTCGTCGCGCTGCGGGGCGACATACCAGATCGCGCCATCGCGCCCCCATGCCGGGGTCAGCGGATAGGGCGTTTCGGGCGCGAGGCGTACCGTGTCGCCGCCTTGCGATGACGAGACGAGCAAGGTGGTGCGATCGCCGTCCAGCGGCGTCAGCGCAAAGTTGCGGCCATCGGGGCTGGATGAAAGGCGCAACTGCGGCGAAAGCCCTTCGCGGCGCAGGGTCACCGCGCTTTCATCGGCAGCACCAGCCGCACCGTTCAGCATCAGCGTTGCGACCGTGTCCATCGCGCCCGATACCTTGGCGACATAGACCAGCCCGCCGGCGATAGGTTGCGGATCAAGCTCCTGCCCCCTGGCGCTGGTCAGGCGGGTTCGTGCGCCCGATGCCAGATCAAGCTGCCAAAGATCGAGATCGCCCGCCTCGGCCGAACTGTAGAACAGGGCCGTGCCATCGGTGGAAAAGGCCGGGTCAAGGTCGATTGCCGGGGTATCGACCAGCCGCCGTTCGCGCCCGCTGGCCGGATCGAGCGCCCAGATCGCGGTATCGCGGTTGCTGTCCCGGACAAAGGCGATGGAGCGCCCGTCGGGCGACCATGCCGGTCGGGAATCAACATCGCTGCCGCTGGTGATCCGCCGCGCCTGCCGGGATTCGATGTCCATGATCCACAGCCAGCCGCGCGCCGCAAAGACCACGCTCTTGCCATCGGGCGAGGAGGCAGGGTCCGTCGGCGATGTGGCGAAGGTCGGGAGGTTGTAGCCTTCCAGATAGATGTGGTGCGAGGCGCCGGTGATTTTGGGATAGCGGTTGGTCCATTCGCCCGCCGCTGGCCGGGCGAGAAGCGCGGCCATGGCAATCGCGCCCGTTCCCAGCAAGGTCCACCGCCGCATCATACCCTCCACACTGCACTGCGCGCGCACAGTCGGCCAGGAACGCGCACTTGTCCAGCCGCCCCAGGGGCGGTGCGTTTTCCTGCGCTCACGCCTTGCACCGCTGGTTGCTGCGTGCGATCCGGGAGGGGGCGTCAGGCCTTCGATGACAAACGTACCGGCGCGTGATCACGGCGCCAGCGGGGGTGGGGAACATATGACCAGCGCAGGTTCACTCGACAGCTATCGCTTGCTTGGCCGGTCCGGCCTGCGGGTATCGCCGTTGTGCCTTGGCACCATGACCTTTGGCGAGACATGGGGCGCCGAAGAAGCCGAATCGCAGCGCATCTTCGATGCCTATGTCGATAATGGCGGCAATTTCATCGACACGGCCGGGTACTATGCCAAGGGCCGCTCGGAAGAATTGACAGGAAAGTTCGCGGCGGGCAAGCGCGACCGGCTGGTGCTGTCGACCAAGTATTCGCTCGCCGTCGAACAGGGCGATCCCAACGCCGCGGGCAATGGCCGCAAGAACATGGTCCGTTCGGTAGAGGATAGCCTGCGCCGGTTGCGGACCGATTGCATCGACCTGCTGTTCCTGCACGTCTGGGACAATACGACCCCCGGCGATGAAATCCTGCGCGGGTTCGATGATCTCGTGCGGCAGGGCAAGATTCTCTACATCGGCATATCCGATACCCCGGCGTGGCAGGTGGCGCGGTTGCAGACGATGGCCGAACTGCGCGGCTGGACCCGGTTTGCCGCGTTGCAGACCGAATACAGCCTGCTCGAACGTACCTCGGAACGCGATCTCATCCCCATGGCGCAGGCGCTGGGGTTGGGAGTCATGCCATGGTCGCCGCTCAAGAACGGGCTGCTTTCGGGCAAGTATGCAACCGGCGCCAGCAATCCCGACGATCCCGATGGCGGGCGGCGCGCGATGATGGAGGCCATCGGCTATGTAAACCCGCGCACGGTCGGCATTGCCGATGTGGTCCGGGATGTGGCCGCGGCAACGGGCGCAACATCGGCGCAAGTCGCGCTGGCGTGGACGCTGATCAACCCGGCGGTCACCGCACCACTGATCGGCGCGCGAACGCTGCGCCAGCTCGAAGACAACATCGGCGCGCTCGACGTGACGCTTGCCGACGAACACCGCGCCGCTCTGGCCGAAGCCAGCCGCATCGACGGCGGTTTCCCCCACGATTTCCTGCAAATGGACTTCATCAAGGCCGGGTTGACCGCCTATACCAGCGTGCGCGGGCGGTGAAGCCGGCGCACAGGGCATACCGCAGGAGCGCAGCACTTCCATGACGACCCTTTCGGCCTTTGACGCTGCGGCGATCCTGATCGTGCTGGCGGCGGCGCTGGGATATTTCAACGTCCGCTATTTCAAGCTGCCAGCATCGGTGGGCATGACCGCGATGGGGGCGGTGGCTTCGCTGCTGGTGCTGGGCATCGACGCGGCGCTGCCGCACGCCGGACTTTCAGTGCGGGTCACGCACTTTCTCGAAGATCTCGATTTCCACGCCACCTTGATGGACGGCATGCTTTCCTTCCTGCTGTTTGCGGGCGCGTTGCATGTGGACTGGTCGGAAATGCGACGGGGGCGCTGGCCGATCCTGCTGTTGAGCACGGTGGGCGTGTGCCTTTCCACGGCCATCGTCGGCGCAGGGTTCCTGCTGCTTACCGCGGCGCTGGCGATCCCGGTGCCGCCGCTGTGGTGCTTCGTTTTCGGCGCGCTGATCAGCCCGACCGATCCGGTCGCGGTGATGGGCGTGCTCAAGCGTGCCGCCGTTCCGCCGACGCTGCAGGCCACCGTGGCGGGCGAAAGCCTGTTCAACGATGGCGTGGGCGTGGTGGTCTTTGCGATCCTGCTTTCGGCTGCGGCGGGCACCGAACCGTTTTCGCTGGGCCATGCCGGGGCCGATTTCCTGCAGGAGGCCGGTGGCGGCGTGCTGCTGGGGCTGGCCATCGGCTGGTTGAGCTTCCGGGCGATGAAGAACATCGACGAATACAACGTCGAGGTTATCATCTCGCTCGCCGTGGTGATGGGCGGATACAGCCTGGCGCGGCTGATCCACGTCAGCGGCCCGGTGGCCATGGCCGTGGCCGGTCTGGTGATCGGCAACGCTGCCGTCGCCCATGCGATGAGCGATACGACGCGCGATTACCTGACCAAGTTCTGGGCCGTGGTCGATGAAATCCTCAACGCGGTGCTGTTCCTGCTGATCGGGCTGGAAGTGATCGCGCTGGCCCCGCATCCGATGCTGTTCGTACTGGGCGTGCTGTCGATCCCGCTGGCCATTGCCGCGCGCATCGTGGCGGTCGGCGCGCCGCTGGCGGTGATGCGGCCGTTTCTCTCGCTTGGCCCGCTGGCGCTGCCTACGCTGGTCTGGGGCGGCTTGCGCGGCGGCATTTCGATCGCGCTGGCGCTGTCGCTTCCCGAAACGCCGATCCGCGCGGCGATCCTTGCTGCGACCTATGCCATCGTGCTGTTTGCGGTTATCGTGCAGGGGGCGACGATTGGCAAGCTGATCGTCCGGCTCAGCGCCGCGGAACGCGAACGCGGCGGCTGATCGCCTTTACCAGCGCAAGGCCCTGGGGATGAGCAGGCGGCCCGCGCCTGCGCCGATGGCAACCGGCAAGGCATGCCACACGCCAAGGTGGTAAAGGCTGTCCACCGGGCAGGACAGGCCGTAGATAGCCGTGCCCAGGGCGGTTGCCGCCACGCCAAGGTGAAGACCGGCGGTTTCCGGGCAGACCGGCGCACCACGCCGCAACCAGGCCAGCAGCGCCCCGCCCAGCAGCACTGACGCCAGCAGCGATGCTGCAAGGCAATGCCATGAGCGCGGCGGGTTGAGCAGGTGTTCGGCATCGGCATAGTTGAGGGCCATCAGCGCGAGCGTTGCCGCAGGAAATACCGCCGCCATGGCCATTGCCCATCGCGGCCCGTCGTGGCGTGCGCCAACGCGCGGCGATGCCTGGGCAATCGTGCTCAGGCTCGCCGCAAGACCCAGCAGCATCAGCAGCCCGTTGGCCAGCAGGAAGACGGCGGACATCGACCCGGACCGCACGATATCGGCCAGGCCGTTGATCGCCAGCACCAGCGCCAGCGTGATCGCTGCTGCGACCGCAAGATGCACGACGCCATCGCGGCGGTGCAGCGGGCGGACCGGCGCAAGGTCTGCCACCAGCGCGTCGATCAGGGTGTTGCTGTCCTTGGCCATGTCAGTCCGCTTTCTCGATCAGCGCAGCAAGCTTCTTCAGGCCGCGATGAATGTTCACTTTTATCAGAGGTTCGCTTTGCCCGCAGCGGGCTGCGGCTTCAGCGATGGAATGGCCTTCGATCTTCACCAGTTCGATCGCTTCGGCCTGCGCGGGTGGCAGGCTGGTGAACAGCCGGTCCAGGCTGATCCGGGCCATTACCGCATCGGCGTCGCTTTCGTGCGGGGCGTCGTGGTCGCCAAGGTCGACTTCCGCGCGCCGATAGGTGCGGCGCAGGTGATCGACCCAGCGATAGCGCGCAATCGCCGCAAGCCACGGCAGGAACGGCAGCGAAGGGTCATAGCTTGCCCGCCGCGCGTGAAGCGATACCAGTATCTCCTGCACCAGATCGTCAACCTGGCAAGGCGGCACCTTGCGCGCCAGATAGCGTTGCAGCCAGCGCCGCGTCTCGACAAGCAGCACCCCATAGGCCTGACGGTCGCCGGATTGCGCAGTGGCCATCAGGCGGGCGAGGGTCTGCTCGTCGGCGGTCATGCGGGCATCGTGCCTTTGGCGACAGAGCGGGCAATCAGCGCATCGGCCGAGAGCATTCCGCCGCCGCGCACGATCAGCACAAGGCACAGCGCGGCCCACAGCGCGTGGACGGTCCACCATGCTTCGGGATAGACGAAGATCTGGATCACCATTGTCATCCCCAGCAGGGCAAGCGCCGAAAGCCGCGTGGCCAGCCCCACCACCAGCAGGATCGGGAACAGGTGTTCGGCTGCCGTCGCCAGCGGTGCGGCAAGATCGGCGGGAAGCGGCACGCCCTTGTACTCTTCGGCAAAGAGGTAGCGGGTCGCGTCGCTGATCTCCAGCCAGCTTCCCGCAACCACCTTGCTGCGCCCGGAGCGCCAGAAGATTCCAGCCAGTGCCAGCCGCGCCAGCAGCAGCGCCGCACCTTCCGGCACGGTGCTGCATACCAGGGCAACGCTTCGGTTGTATGCCTTTGCCAGTAGGCACATGGCGTACCTCCCTCTAGTGGCGTTCGTGTGTGGCGTCGCGGGGCTTAGCGGTTGATCGGGGTCAGCGAGCCGGTTCCCTTGGGAGTCTTGGTGCGCAGGCAGGTGCCCTTTGCCACCAGTTTCCAGGCATTGCCCTGATAATCGCGGACCGAGGTTCCGGCGCAGCTCGTTCCCGCCCCGGCGGCGCAATCGTTCTGTCCGGCCTTGGCGATGCCAAAACACTTTTCCATTTCCGGCTTGGCGGCGTGAGCAGGCGCTGCGGCGATTCCGGCGGCGATTCCGGCAGCCATGGCGATTGCAGCAAGCGAAGGGGCGGTTGTGCGCTTCATGGTAGGTCTGGTCCTTGGTTCTGTTCGTCGGGTTGAGACGGACTGGTGGTATGGATTGTGCGGCACACGGTGCGTCCGTGTCCTGACCTCTTGTTCGCCCGGACTGCTGCAAAGGTTACAGCAGCATTCTTTTCCTGCCGCTGTAACCTTGCCCCGCCGTGATGCGAACAAGGCAATGCCATCTGGCAAGACCGACTATGCGAAAGGACACCATTTCCATGACCGTCACCTGCAAGACCGCCAGCATCGCCGCCACGGCTGCCGCGCTCGTTCTTTCCGCGGCCAGCGCCTTTGCCGCTACCGCACCGGCCGGCAGCAGCGGCAGCGCAATCGCCAAGGACGATGCCGTGCACTGTTATGGCGTGAACAGTTGCAAGGGCACTGCCGATTGCAAGACGACGATGCACGAGTGCAAGGGCATGAACGAATGCAAGGGCCACGGTTTCAAGGCCATGGCCGCTGGCCAGTGCCTGTCGCGCGGGGGTACGATCGGCGATATCGGCTGATCTCCTGACCCCATACCCCCCGCCGGACCGGCCCCCAAGACCCCTCGCAGCGGGGCCGGTCCACCCTTCACCTTTTGCCACGGATGCAGCAGCATGAACGCCAATGCCCCGTTTTCCGGTTTCGGCCTTGGCCTGCGCCGTCCGCATTACAGCGATTTCACGCGCGGCGCAGCGGCGGTGGATTTCGTCGAGATCATCTCTGAAAACTATATGGTAGACGGCGGCAATCCGCTGGCGGTGCTCGATGCGGTGCGCGCGCACTATCCGGTGGCGATGCACGGCGTATCGCTTTCGGTCGGGTCTGCGCACGGCGTGGACCGGGAATATCTGGCACGGCTCAGGCAACTGGCCAACCGGATCGAACCGCTGTGGGTGTCCGATCACTTGTGCTGGACGCGGACAAGCGCGCACAACAGCCACGATTTGCTGCCGCTGCCCTACACCGAAGAGGCGCTGGACGTGGTCTGCGCGAACCTTTCCGCCGCGCAGGATGCACTGGGCCGCGCCGTGCTGCTTGAAAATCCGTCGAGCTATCTGCTCTTCCCGCAAAGCACGATGACCGAGTGGGAGTTCATGGCCGAAGTGTGCCGCCGCACCGGCTGCTTCCTGCTGCTTGATGTCAACAACATCTATGTCAGCGCCTGCAACCATGGCTTTTCCGCGAATGCCTACCTCGACGGGCTGCCGCTCGACCGGGTGCGGCAGATCCATCTCGCCGGGCACACGCCGGGCGAAATCGTGATCGACACCCATGACCGCGCGGTGTGCGAGGGCGTGTGGCAGATCTATGCCACCGCGATGCAGCGGGTCGGGCCAGTCGCCACGATGATCGAACGCGACGATGCGATTCCGCCGCTGCACGAACTGCTGGACGAACTGGCACAGGCCCGCGCGATCGCCACCGAAGCGCAAAGGCAGGCGGCATGACGCTTGCGGCGCTCCAGCATGCTTTCATGGACCATCTGCTGGCCGAAGACCGCGCACTTCCGCCCGGCTGGGATGCGGGCATGGCCGCCGGGCTGGATGTCTACCGCAACGCCTACCGCGCAACGCTGGTCCAGGCCCTGCGCGAAACGTTCCCGCGCACCGCGTTGTGGGTGGGCGACGATGCCTTTGCCCAGGCCGCAGCGCATCATGTCATCAGCCATCCGCCGCGAAGCTGGACGCTCGATCATGCCGGCATCGGTTTCGTCGATACGCTGGCTGCGCTGTTTGCCAACGATCCCGATGTGGCGGACCTTGGCTGGCTTGAATGGGCGATGCATCTGGCGTTTACCGGGCCCGATTGCATGGCGCTCGATGCTGCCGGATTTGCCGGGGCGACGGCGGCTTTTGGCGGCGACGACTGGGCAGCCATGCGCGTCTCGTTCGTGCCTACGCTTGCCCTGCGGCCGGTCACGTCGGATTGCGGCGCGCTGTGGCGCGCGCTTGGCGAAGGGACTGTCCCGGCCAGCGCGCCGCTGCCCGACCGGACGCGTACTTGCGTGGTCTGGCGCGAGGGGCTGACCCCGACGTTCGGCATGGCGGACGATCAGGAAGGGCGCTGCATGGCGCTGATGCGCGATGGTGGCCATTTTGGCGATCTGTGCGCCTTGCTGGCGGGTGCCATGGCGGACGATGCCGCGGCCAGTGCCGCCGGGGCGATGCTGGGACGATGGCTGGCGGCGGGCTGGATCGCGCACGTGGCGACGTGATGTGGCCCGCAGCGCCCCACGCCTTGCGCGCGCGCTGCCGAGGATGGCTGGAACAGTCGTGATCCGGTCAGGGTCGCGCTCGCCTACACGCCCGACAGCCTATGGCGAAACCGCAGCACATTCCTGCAAGGACGCAGCGCGATCGAAGCGTTTCTTGCCCGCAAGTGGCAGACCGAACACGGATACCGCCTGATCAAGGAACTGTGGGCGCACGACGCCGACCGCATCGCCGTGCGCTTTGCCTATGAATGGCACGACGATGGCGGGCAGTGGTATCGCAGCTATGGCAACGAAAACTGGCAGTTCGCCCCGGACGGGCTGATGGAGCGGCGCAACGCCAGCATCAACGACCTGCCGATCGCGGCAGCGAACCGCCTGTTTCACTGGTCTGCGGGGCCGCGCCCGGACGACCATGCGGGGTTGTCCGTGCTTGGGCTTTGACGCTGTCTTTATGCGATAAAATATGCAGATCGTCTTTCAGAACTGGATCATTGGCACTATAATCCCGCGCCATGGATGTACTTGACGATATTCTCAACACGCTCGACCTCAAGGGCGCGCTTTATTTCCGCACCGCATTTTCGCCGCCCTGGGCTGTGGAGGTGCCCGATCTGGAGCAGGCCGCGCGGTTCCACCTGCTGGTGCAGGGGCGGCTGCACGTCCGCTTCCCGTCGGGTGCTGCGGTGGACCTCTTGCCCGGTGATCTCGTGCTGATCCCGCGCGGCCTGCGCCATGTCCTTTCCGATCAGCCGGGGCGCACGGCGGCGGCGCTCGAAACCGTCATTGCCGACGCAGGCTATGCCGGTGAAGGGGTCTTTGCCGTGGGCGCAGGCGATCCCAAGGCATCGACGCAGATGATCTGCGGCCATTTCACCTTCCGCGATGGCGCCGATCACCCCCTTTTGCGCGCCTTGCCGGAGTTCCTCGTCATCAGTGCCGCAGACCGCGCGCGCGAAATGTGGATGGACGAAGTGCTGCGCCTTCTCACCCGCCGCATGTTTTCCGAAAACGCCGGATCGGCGGCCACGATCACGCGCCTTTCGGAAGTGTTCTTCATCGAGATGCTGCGCCTTGGTGTCGGCCAGAGCGAGCCGATGCAGGCGATCCTTTCCGCACTGACCGACCGCCAGATCGGCAAGGCACTGCAACTGATGCACCACCGCGCCGATGAGGCTTGGACGGTGGAGAGCCTGGCCGCCGAAGCCGGGATGTCGCGCAGCAGCTTTGCCGACCGCTTCAGCGACCTGATGGGCATGGGGCCGATGCGCTATCTGTCCGAATGGCGGCTGCAAAAGGCCCTGTCGATGATCAGCGATACGCGCTGTTCGGTGCAGCAGGCTGCGGCCGAGACGGGATACCGTTCCGCTGCCGCATTCACCCGCGCGTTCAGCGCACGATTCGGTTTCGCGCCGCGCGATCTGAAACGAAAATCTGCATGAATAATGCAGATCGTACAGCATTGATTGCCCATACTCGGAATAAAGCTGCCTGATATTGTAGATCGTCCAAAACCGGGCACATAGCCCCTGTCACCAATCAACGACAGGAGCTTTCATGCAACGCATACCCGCAATCGATCAGAACGCCGCTGGGCCGCAGACCGCCCAACTGCTTGCGACGGTACGCCAGAAGATGGGCGGCGTGCCCAACCTGCTGGCCACGCTGGCGCAGTCCCACGCCGCGCTGGGGGCTTATCTCGGCATCAGCGGCGCCTTGGGCGATGGCCTGCTCGATCCCGGTCTGCGCGAACAGATCGCGCTTGCCGTGGCGGGCGTGAATCGCTGCGACTACTGCGCTTCGGCCCATACCGTGCTTGCCGGGCTGGCTGGCGTGGCGAAAGAGGAAGCCGCGCTCAACCTGCGTGGCGATGCCAGCGACGCCAGGGCGCGGGCCGCACTGAACTTCGCCACCGCCGTGGTTGCCGATCGGGGCCATGTCGTCGATGCCCAGATCGCGGACGTTCGTGCAGCGGGCTTTTCCGACGGCGAGATCGCCGAAATCGTCGCCCATGTAGCGATGAACATCTTCACCAATTATTTCAATCACATCGCTGGAACGGACATCGACTTCCCGATCGTCAGCACCGACCAGTTGGCCGACGCCTGACTGCACCGGAAAAGAGACAAGGAAACAGGACAATGCACAAATCGTTCTTCGTCGCGCTGGTGCTTGCCAGCCAGACCCTGGCCATGACCCCCGCTTTCGCGGTGGAAGAGAACAACGTCTCCAACGGGCTGACCGCGGCGGGTGCGCCGCTGGGGCTGCACGGCGTTGATCCGGTGGCGTTCATCCGCCTCGGCAACAGGATCGAAGGCACCGCAAAGTATTCCGCCGTGCACGATGGCGTCGCCTACTACTTCGCCAGCGAGGAAAACCTTGCAGCCTTCAAGGCCAGCCCGGCCGCGTTCACGCCGCAAAACGGCGGCTACTGCACCTTCGGCGTTTCCGTTGGCAAGAAGTTCGACGGTGATCCGCGCTATGCCGCGGTGCGCGATGGCAAGCTCTACGTGTTCCTGAACGAGGATATCCTCAAGGCCTTCCAGAAGGATCAGGCCGGAACCATCGCCAAGGCTGCCAGCAACTGGCGCACCATCCGTTCGGTCGCCGCTGCCGAACTCTGATCCCCTGTATGCAGAGCGCGCCGGTCGCGCTCTGCTTTTCCCTCCGAAAGCGCAACCATGAATGCAATCGACCACAGCAGCGTCGGCGTGCCCGACATTGCCGCCGCCCGCCTGTTTTACGACCCTCTCCTCGCCACGCTTGGCATCACGTGCCTTGCCGCGAACGAAACCCTTGCCGCCTACGGGCGGGGCAGGGTGGAGTTCATCCTGATCCTTCCCGCAGACTGCAAGGCGCAGACCGCTGGCAACGGTGTGCACATTGCCTTTGCTGCACCGGATCGCGCCGGTGTGGAGGCGTTTTTCGCAACCGCGCTGGCGATGGGCGGCAGCGGCGAAGGTGCGCCCGGCGTGCGCCCGGCCTATCCGATGCCGGAAGTCTACGCCGCGTTCGCCCGCGATCCTTACGGCAACAAGCTTGAGGCGCTGCACAACGGCTTCGCCGCTTGATCTTCGGCAATTCCGGCCCATCTCCAGCCGGATGAAGGGAGGTTCGTCATGCCCCGCCAACCCCACAATACCCAAGGCATGGCGGACCTCCTGGCCGAAATACGCACCTGTGCCCGCTGCACCGGGCTGCCGCTTGGCCCTGCGCCGCTGGTGCAGGCAGAACGCGGCGCACGCATCCTGATAGCCGGGCAGGCGCCCGGTGTGCGGGCGCACCGCAGCGGCATCCCGTTCGACGATCCTTCGGGCGACCGGCTGCGTGAATGGATGGGTATCGACCGCAACACGTTCTATGATGCTTCGCGCATCGCAATCGTGCCGATGGCGTTCTGTTACCCCGGAACCGGCGCTTCCGGCGATTTTCCACCGCCGCCACTGTGCGCCCAGAGCTGGCGTGCGGCGGTCCTTGCGGGCCTTGGTCCGATCGACCTCACGCTGGTGATCGGACGCCATGCGATGGACTGGCACATGCCGGGAAGGGCAGGGTCGGTTACGGGAACGGTTGCCGCCTGGCGCGACCGTTGGCCAGCCATGATTCCGCTGCCGCACCCCAGTCCGCGCAACAACCGCTGGCTAAAGGCCAATCCGTGGTTCGCGCACGACGTCGTTCCCGCTTTGCAGGAGCGCGTGCGCGGCCTGATCGGCGGTTGATCGCGCGCTTGCCCCCGGAAGGGGCTGGGCGCTGCCATCAGCCGCCGTAACCGATGCGCGCGTCGGTGCGAACCTGGCTTCAACCGCGCCGGTCCGCAACGCGCCTGCCAGAGGAAAGCCCCACCCATGCCCGCCCAAGGCCACCCCCACCGGATTGCCTTTGTCCGCCTGCACGATGTGCCGCCAGAGGCCATCATGGCGCACATGACCGACCCGCGCGTGGCTGCACATATGCCGCTGTTTGATTTCACCTGGACGCCGCAGCGGCAGGCCGCCTTTCTTGCCGCCAAGCAAGCATGCTGGCAGCGCGACGGGCTTGGCCACTGGGCGATCCTGCGTGATGGCGTTTATGCCGGGTGGGGCGGGTTCGAACGCGATGGCGATGCGTGGGACTTCGGGCTGGTGCTGAAACCGGACTGTTTCGGGCTGGGCCTGTCGGTTTTGCGCAAGGCCCTTGCCATCGCCGGAGCCGACGCGCGGATCGCCGCCGTGACGTTCCTCCTGCCACACTCGCGCAAGCGGATGCGCGCGCTGGAACGGCTGGGCGCCCGCTTCATCGGGCAGGTGCGGCACGGCGGCGCCGATTTTTGCAAGTTTCGGCTGGAAACTCCCGGCGAAGGGGGCGATTGCGGTGACAGTGCATGTAAATGAAACGCTCCAGCCCTTCGTCAGGCTCATTGCACGGTCCGTTTTGCCGACGCGCCCGGCTTCCGGTGCCGGTCGCATCGGTCGTTGGATCGGAACGAGCAAACCCTAAAAATACGCCAGGTTATCCGTTGATCCGCGCCCGCAGGCTCAAGGGGCTGCGTACGAGATTGGAATAGGCGTAGACCGGCGGCGCAAGGATCTCGATGGCGAGATCGCGGGCCAGCACTTCTTCCCACAGGATGCGAAGCTGCATTTCGGCGAGGCGTGCGCCCAGACAGCGGTGTGGCCCCATGCCGAACGCGATGTGTTGCCGGGCATTGGGCCGGTCGACCTGAAGCCGGTCGGCATCGGCGAAGACGCTTTCATCCCGATTGCCGGAAATATACCACATCACGACCTTGTCGCCTGCCGCGATCGTCTCGCCGCCCACCACGACGTCGCGTGTCGCCGTGCGCCTCTGGTAGATCACCGGGGTCTGGTAGCGGATGATCTCGGCCGCGGCATTTCCCGCAAGGCTGGGGTTTGCCTGCAACTTCCGCCATTCCTCCGGAAACTGGCTGAAACCCCATGCGCCACCCGACATCGAGTTGCGGGTTGTGTCGTTCCCCCCGACAAGAAACAAGCCGAACAACGCGCAAATCTCTTCGAAGGAGGCCGAGCGCACGCTTTCGTCGTGTGCCAGAAGCGAAATGATATCGTAGCTTTGCGGTTCCTTCTGGCGCTGCTGCCACAGCTCCAGCATGGTGAGATAGAACTCCTGCAGGCCGGCCTGACGTTCCTCTTCGGTGCGGATGGGGCTTTCCGGATCGTCAAGATCGGCGGTCAGCAGGTTGGACCAGTCCACCAGTTTGTGCCGCTGTTCGACCGGATAGGCAAACAATGTCGCCAACATCATTGACGTAAGCTCGATCGAGACCTGTTCGACCCAGTCGAACTCTTCGTTCCGGGGCAGGGCATCCAGCACCCTGCCGGCGCGCTCGCGGATCAGCCCTTCCATTTGCGCCAGGCTTTTGGGCGCGACCACGGCGGTTACATTCCTGCGCTTCTCGGTATGAGCCGGCGGGTCCATCTGCATGAACGAGGCTGCGACGCGGTCTTCAATTGTGACCCCGCCGTGGAGATAGGACGAAGAGAAGGACTGCGGATCGGTGTCGACGCGGACAATGTCGGCATAGCGGCTGATCGACCAGTAAGGGCCGCTGCGACTCTGCGGACAGTAATATACCGGATGCTCGGCGCGCAGTGTATCAAACAGCGGGCGCCAGCTATCGTCCCGATAGAGTTGCGGATGGCTTGCATCCAGCACGTTTGGGGTTTCATTGAGCTGTTGCAAGATACCCTCCTCATATTTTCTGTATATTATTTGTAATTGCCGCTTGATTTATTGGCCTTCCGGCACATCGACGATCAGCCCGTCGTGATGCGCCGTCAAGTCGATCTGGCATGCCAGGCGCGAGGTCGGTCGCGCATCGACAGGAGCGCCGAAGATCATGGCTTCTTCTGTCGAGCCGGGTTCTACATTGCCGATTCGCGCCGCCCACACCGGATCGATGTACACATGGCAGGTGCCGCAGGCGCATTGGCCGCCGCAATCGCCGGGTATGCCGTTGATATCATTGGCTTGGGCCACCCGCAGAAGATTGTCGCCCACGCTGGCCGTCACGACCCGCTCGCGGCTGTCGGCGTATCGAAAGATTATATGCATTTCTCTCCCACTTGTAATTTGTGGCTTCCAGTATGTATGATAACCACAGACAAAGACACCGCAACTGGCTTGCAAAAAAATGCCGCTGACAAACCGGGACACGACGAGGGGAGCCGATGGATCACGATATTGAAAAGAACCGCGATGTCGCGCTGCGGCTGGTGAAGGCGGTCGGATCGGGCGACATGGCAACCGTAAAGCAACTCGTGCACCCCGACCTCGACTGGTGGCTGAACGGCATTGGCCATCTCGATCACGATGCGTTTCTTGCCTCGTTGCACATGTTGCACAGTGCAAAGTCCGGCGGTTTCACCGTCATCACTGCCACGGCCGAAGCCGATCGTGTCGCGGTCGAGATGGTGGGCCACTTCGAATACGAAGACGGGCGCGTCTACGATAACAATTACTGCGAATTGATGACGCTGAAGGACGGACTGGTTCACAAGGTCCATGCCTTCTTCGACACCGGGGCAGCCGAAAAGGCGTTTGCGGTTACAGCCGGTTAAGCATCGCCCGCATTACCCCGGTCATGGATTGCGGCAGGAAACACAGGCAGAGTGAGGAGGCCCGGTGAGCACGGCACTATCATCCGAAGTCCCCGTTTTCGCGGAGCTGGACCCGCTCGATCCCGGCCAGGCCGCCGATCCCCACGTCTTGCTGGCGAAGGCGCGGCGGGATCATCCCGTGTTCTTCATGTCCCGCTATGGCTGGTACGTCGTCACGCGGCTCGACGATATCACGCGGATCGCCAACGATCCTGAAACCTTCTCCAACCGGATGTTCGTGACCGTTCCCGATGTTCCCGAACGGTTTCGGGATCGCCTGCCAAACGGGTTTCCGATGAAGGTTCAGCTCGCGGCGGCCGATCCGCCAGCCCACGGGCGGTTGAAGCGTTACATGCAGGCGGCTCTTTCACCCCGGATTATCGCCGCGCACGCCGACCGCATTCGGCAAATCGCGCACGATCTGGTCGATGCGATGCTGCTGAGCCCGGAACGCCAGGCAAACCTCGCCACGGCCTATGCCGATCGCATTCCGATGATGGCAATTGCCGCGTTGCTCGATGCGCCGATAGACGATTACGATCGCTACCGGCTGTGGGTCGATGCCTCGCTCGAACTCATCACGACCAACCCTTCGCCAGAGCGGCTGGAGATTCTCGCGGAAACGCTTCTCGATTTCGACAGCTTCATCCGAAAGCTCATCCATGACCGGCGCGATCATCCGGGCGAGGATGCGATCTCGAAAATGCTGGCGGCAGGCGGCCCCGATGACGCGCTCAGCGAAGAAGAGGTTCTCGGCCTTGTCAGTTCGATGTTGCTGGGCGGCACCGACACGACCGGCACGGCCATCGGCAATATGGTGTGGAGCTTGCTCACGCACCGCAGCCAGTGGGAGGCGGTGCGCGCCGACCGCGGGCTGCTCGCCATGGCGTTCGAGGAAAGCGTGCGTTTCAGGGATCCGGGGCGCGGGCCGATCCGGCTTGTCACCCGCGATACGCAGATCGGCGGCATATCGATTCCCAAGGGGGCGCTGGTCCAGCTTTGCACGATGGCTGCCGACCATGACGAGACGGTGTTCGACCGGGCGGACGCGTTCGACATCTTCCGCAAGGATCTGAAGATATCGCCGGCCTGGGGCCGCGGCATTCACATGTGCGTTGGCCGTATCCTCGCGCACCTTGAGGGAGAGATCGCCCTCGACACCTTGCTCGATCGCATCCCCGATCTGCAGTTGGTCGGCGATGGCGGACGCGTATATTCCCCGCAACTCATGATGCCCACGTTGCGCAGCCTGCATGTCCGCTGGTGAAGCGCCCCTGACCCCAGCCGCTCAGCGCATCTTCGCAGAAGAGCGTGAGGGTGCCGTCCGTCGTCAAGGTGGTCATGGGAGTGCGCCGCTCCCGAACAAGCACAATCAGGGGGAACTAGGTGCTGACGATGCGGCGCTGTGGAGCGCTCTGGTTGACCACGCTGTCACTTATCAGTTCCCGATCAACATGCCGGAAGCGATGCGGGTTCAGCCTGATGCGGAAGCGGAAGACTTGCTTGACGGTTTCCAGCTTGATTGCATCGCGAAGCTGAACGCGACGGACGATGAATCTGAAAGGCAGGTCTGGTCCCGTGCCCACGTTAAGGTCATGAAGGTCGCAGCGCTGCTCGCTGTCGCAGATCATTATCTCAAGCCGGTCGTCACCGTTGAGCACGTTCGCTGGGCCATGGATCTTGTGCAGCGTGACGTGGAGACGTTCCAGACGCGGAAGCGGAGCGGCGACATTGGCATCGACGACGACGCAAGAGAGCGAAAGCTGGTCAGCTTCATTCGTGATTATCTGACGAAGCCAGTACCCGCTTCCTACGGGGTGAATGCCAAGATGCACAATGATGGGATCGTTCCGAGGAAGTACCTGCAAGTGCGTTCTGCGAGCCTCCCGGCATTCCGTGACCACAAGCTGGGCGCGGGCAGGGCGCTAGACGCCACCATCAGCAGCATGGTCGCAAACGGCAAGTTGATTGAAGCGAAGCACGACAAGGTCGTGGACCAGTACGGGTTCTTCGGCAAGTCGTACCGCGTCCTCGAACTATGACCACACCGTGCCGCTTAAACTAAGCGCCGCGCCTTACAGCGGCATCGCGCGGCAAAGCTGGGCTACAGGGGGCAATGTAAGGAAATTAAGAGTATAATATGCCCCCTGTTCCAAGCAGTGTTGTCCTTGCTTGCTGTGGAAGGGGGCGGGCGGCTTTAAGCCTTAAAGCGTTATCCTTCGGTCGCATCCGTCTGCTCGTTGCCATCTGGCAATCTGGCTTGGCAGAGTTGCCAGCGCATCCAGTTTTTCTCCCCGCACTTGCTACAATTGAAGCTCGCGACCTCGTTCTTCTCCATATCTATCACCTTTCGTAGGTGAAATCGGTTCTGGTGGGCGCAGTGGATGCACTCCACAAAGACTTCTTCTGGAGCGAACCAAAAGTCATCGCCCTCTTTCTCTACCTTCCAGCTCGCTGGGCATTCCGGGTTGATGCAATAGACAGATTGACCCACCGTAAGCAGGTCCGCGCGTCGCTTGTTCAGCGTGCCGCAGTCGCAGTCAAACTTAACCTCTTTGCCTATTCCAGAAAACGTCATCGTTGTTGTCGCCAGTCGCTGCAATTCCTCAATCACCTGCTCGACTTTTTCCCGTATTGCGACTTTGTCACCGTAGGCAGGAATGTGGTCATTCTTGTGCTCAGGCAGACGGACGTGCAGAGCGAGATTGGAAAGGGCTTGCCACATGCTGGCTATCTTCCGAGCGTTGAACCCTACTTCCGTGCCAATTTCGACGAAGTCGTCATCGTCTGGCTGCACCCCCTCGACGTGGGGTGTCCTCGACATCTTGAGGGTGCGCGTGTTCGTAACGTGAGGATCGACCTGCTCCATCAGAGTCTTAACGACACCGCCCGGTTGCCAACGCTTTAGCTGCGCGTGCGAAATGTAGTCGTGCCGTTGGCGGAGTCGATCGTAACAGACTTTCTCCAGCGCCATCCGGGCTTCCAGCGCTGCATATGTGACGCTCTGGTCGGTGTCCTCGTCCAGTTGCGACTGGATTCTTTCGATTATTGGTTTGAGGTCGATCATGGCCTCAAGGTGGCGACAGTGTGCTGATTTGTCACTGGTACGCTTGCAGCAAACAAGACGTTTGACCGTCGATGCTCGCACGACATGAACTAAACGATTGTTAGTCATGCAAAAACAGCTTGCGGACCTACGCAGAAGAATCGCAGCACTAGCCCATAACAAGCCCATCAAGCACTTGGAGTCTGATATGGTCGAAGCGGTCAACACGAAGGTCACTCCTTCGCTCCACCCCCAGAACATCACTCGCATCGACGGCTACTCGGAAGAGACAGCGGCGGTGCTGAAGCCAACCGAGGACCCGTTCGGCAAGCACGTCCAGTTCCCCGGCTTCGACGGCAACAACGAATCGGAGCACATGGGCGTGGCACGGTTCCTGATCGAGAAGATGGGCTGTTTCGAACGGTTCGGAGGCAAGCGGAGCTTGAACTCGCACTCGCACAGCGTCGAAGGCTGTCGGCGAATGTTGGCTGTGTTCGAGCCGATCAGGGCCAAGCTCGTCGGGCGTCACCTAAGCGTCGACGAGATCGTCGAAATCCTGAACGCTCGGCGCTATCCCGGCTGATCCGGGCTATCCCGCTGCGATTGCTCGCCGCCGCCGCTGCGGTGCCGTCAACGCAGCGGGACGCGGCGGCTCACGGCTTCGCCGTAGGCCCGGCTCCGAACCCGAAGGCGGCAGGCCCCGAAAGGGAGTAGTTCGCTGAAGCAGGCAAGACGTTCGTGGGGGGCGGAGCTTCTTCGACAAGATACCTAAGCGGGTCGGAGACTGCGCCTTGGAGGGCGCTGATTCCCTGAAACAGATGGCAGATGAAGCCCCAAACTCCCCTCGGCCCATGCCCGCGCATTCCATTTGCACAAAACAGACCGTCTTCAATTATCAGGATGCCCGCTATTGCAGGGCATTCGGCGAGTTTGGCCTGAAGTGTTTCGAGCTTCTTCCAGCCGGTATAGCCGACGACGTAGGTCGGCACTGACAACGAAGGCCCTTGCCCCATAGACATAGAAAGCGCGAAGTTTCGGCGCAGAGGCGCAACGGCGTTGGCCGTTCGCTTCGCCTCTTCCCATTGGCCTGCAAGGTCAGATTTCACCTCCACGACCGCCGCCACCGCTTCGGCCAGGTAAAGCCGAGTGGGCTGGCCCGATCCGATCGGCAGATTAGGGGCAAACGGATATTCAATAACGACGTCCAATTGGCCGCTGCGATGCCCGGCCGCATCAGTCGCGTCGCCTGATCCAAAACGATAGATTGGCGGCAGAGCGTGCGCGAGAAACTGGTTTATGAATTGCTGACGCTCTTGTCCTTTGGAGCTAGCCGACATTGGAGCCCCGGCGGCGTGAACTCCCATCAGCACCTTTTGAATGCCCGCGAGTCGGTCGAGAACGTGTTGATTGGCCATTGCGACAGCATAACAACTGCGGCGCGGGAGTCATCCCAACCCCGATTGCAGTGCCCGGAACACACGGCCGCAAATATTTTCCAGCCAGCGCGCACGTCGGCAAAGCGGTATTCCGGGCGCGGAATACATGCGGAACGCATAGCCGAAACTGTATTCCGGCCCTTTGCGGGACTTTGCTCTAACCCGTTGATTTTCTGGTATATTTTGGTGGACGCACTTGGGCTCGAACCAAGGACCCGCTGATTAAGAGCCATGATCAGAGGGTCCTAGCGCGTCCGCATGTGTCCAAAAATGGCGGAAATCTGCGATTCATAGTCCGCATTGTTCTTGAAATGTTCGCCAGTATCCACTACAAAAAGCTACCTAAGGTAGCAGGCACATATGGCGAACAAAGTAGGTTTGACGGACGCGAAGATCGCTGGGCTCAAGGCACCGGCGGCTGGTCAGATTGAGCTGGCCGATGGTATCGTTCCCGGCCTGAGGCTCCGCATGGGTGCCAGTGGTATCAAGACGTACATTCTGCGCAAGCGGGTTCAGGGCAAGTGGTTGAATGTGACCATCGGACGCCATGGTCCGAGTTTTACCCTCGCTCATGCCCGTAAGAAGGCGCGCGATCTGCTTGTCGATGTCGAGCAGGGCAAGAGCATTGCCAGAAAACCGGGTGCTAAGAGGAAGGGGGCAAAGGGCGTCGGTACGGTCGCCGAGCTCTACGAGACGTATTTGTCCCAGCAGATCGAGGGCAAAAAGCGCAGCGCGAGGGAGTTCGATCGGGTCTTCCGAAAGTACATCGAGCCCGAGCTGGGAGACCGCCTCGCGGACTCCATTACCCGAGGTGACGTGAGCCGCTTTGTTGAGAAGATCGCATTCGAGCGGGGTAGGGAAACGCTGACGATGGCGCGGATCGTCTATCGCCATCTTTCGACCTTTTACACGTGGGCACTCACCAGACTCGAGCATATGCCCGCGAATCCCTGCCGGGACGCGTGGCGTCCGAAACGCAATGAACCTCGTGATCGCGTACTCAGCGACCGAGAACTCGCGGCGCTATGG
>FWWL01000179.1_pt1 | contig 186789 bp, 177 predicted proteins | sample 2228331 | NCBI WGS metagenome assembly FWWL01 (sample SAMEA103939775, study PRJEB20133) | metagenome | reverse complement strand
CCTCCGGTTCAATGACGTGAGTGTGGTAACCCACATCATGGCCGGAGGTCTTCACCTACGTAACCCGTTCACAACCTCCCGAGGAACTACATCTAGGGCGCGAGCCCGCGCGATTCCCACGCGCCGAAGGTCCCCTCGCTCGACACCCATTCGACGCGCCCGTTGCACGACCGTCCGAGCGACACCGCCCCCGCCGTCGACGGCGACGAGAACACGATGTCGCGCGTAGTCACGCCGACACCGTCGGTCACGCTGACCGCGCCGTCGGCGACGAGCTTCTGATGCTGCGCGCGGTACGAGGCGTAGGCCTTCATCGTCGTCGCCGCGGTGCCGGTCGCCGACCACTCCGCCACGATGCGTGAGCCGGCCAGCACCGTGAACTCACCATCAATCTGTTGGGCGGATGCGTCGACGCGCGAACGCGCATTCATCAGCCGGAAGATCGGCGAGTCCGTCGCGGCGATCTGTTCGAGAGACGTGGCACGCGAGCGGAACGCGTTGATCCCGAGCACCGGCAGCACGATGTGCAGCTGATCGAGGAAGTAGTCCATGTCGGAGGCGTCTGCCTCGGGGAGCGGTGGTGCCCCTGGAGCCGTTCCGTTCTCGACCGAAGAGCGCGCGGCCTGGGTTGCGAGCGCGATCAGACGAGACTCCAGGTAGCGCCCGTGCGACTTCGTGAGGTTCGTGTCCTTCGACGTGATGACGACGACGCGTTCCCAGAAATCCTTCTCGCGGTGGTGCTGACGCAACCGATCCCCCACCGCGTCGGCTTCACCGATGTAGCAGCGCACGTCACCGATCGCCGACTCGTCGTCGCCGAGGAGGAGGTACACGCCGGTGCGGGCGGCTTCGGGCCGTCGGAGCAACTCCGCGAGCTGTGACCGCGGCGCCGTCAGCACATGGCCCGTCCAGTTCGTGATTTCCGCGGTCGAGAGACCTCCCGGAGTCCCATCGACGAGGAAGAGCTTGATCTGCTTGCCGCTCACAGTTCTCCTCGGAAGGCGCGGTGCTGGAGGGAGGCGAAGAGAGCGTGGGCGGCCCTCGCGCGAGTGTGGGCTGACTTCCGGAAGCTCTCTGCTTCGTCTGCGATCTCACCGAACGCGAGCTGCTCGGAGATTGGGGGCACCGGGATCGACAGCGACGCGAACTTGCTCTTTGCCAGGATGGGCATTGTGGTGGATGCGGCACTAGCAATGATTTTCGGCTTCAGCCGCAGCAGCGCGTGAAGACCGTACGCGGGCGCGACGCGATCACCCCATTCAATTGCGTTGATTTGTTGATTGAAAGCGCTCTCCGTTTGCGCGATCGCCATCTTTCCCACGGTGGCGCCAATGCAACAGACTAGGAGCGAGCCTGCGGCGACCTTCGGCACGGTGCGCGCGCCGGACTCACTCAAAGATCGTTGGGCAGGACGACTTGACTCCAGATCGCCCGGCGTCATGAACGGAGTCACGCCTCCGTACATCCCGTCCCGGGCTCCGGGAGGCGTTTTGCCAGTGACGATGCGCCCAAGCTGACCCAGCATGAAGTCGGGCCGCTCCGGCGACTTCGACGGGAACCGCCGATGAAACTCAGCGGAGAGAAGGTCCGGCAGCGCGACGACCGCGCGCTCGACTGCATTTGTCGATCGGTCGGCCTCGTCGAGGATCGCGGCGATGCGGCGTTGCTCGGTGAGGGGTGGGAGTGGTACTCGATACTCACGCAGGAATTTGAAATGACGCGAGTATCCAGCACTTGGGACCTCTAGAGATGAAAGCCACCAGAACGCAAACCGGGCATCCACGCCTTCGCGCGGTGCCAGAACCTTGACGCCGTCCGCACCCACCACAAAGTCTCTGTCAACGTACTTTACGCGGCGCGTATGATCGCCGAATAGAACAACGGGCGTCCCGACTACGGTGACATCAGCTGGATCGTCCCAGTACCCGGCAAGGACCCCCTCGCCTTGATCTATCACCGGGAACGGGCCAGCTGCGGCGAACTCACGTTGTTTGACCCTCGGGCTCTCGCGAGTCACGTCGGCAAATGCTTCGAAGAATGCAACGGTCTCCCACGTCACGCGAGCATCTCCCGCAGGCGCGCGAGGCCGGCCTGGATCTCGACCTCCAGCGCGTCGAGCTCGTCGAGGATCTCGGTCGGTGAGCGGTGCTCGACCTCCTCGATCTCGAGTTCCTTGTAGCGGTTGAGGGACAGGTCGTACGCGTTGTCGACGATCTCTTGCTTGGGCACGAGGAATGACTGGGCCGTGCGCGGGCGGGTGTGCTCGGGGGATCTCGATACGCCGCCTTCGGCGGCTACTCGATCAGCGAAGGGGTGCGCGTCGGCGGCTACTCGATCAGCGAAGGGGTGCGCGTCGGCGGCTACTCGATCAGCGAGGGGGTGAGCGTCGGCGGATCCGCCGGCGGTGAGGGAGCGCCAGCGGGCGACGATGTCGGGGTAGTCCGTCGCCTCGATCGGGGTGCGCTTGTCGTCGAGCGTGAAGCCGTCAGCGCGCACCTCGTAGAACCACACCTTGTCGGTGCCGCCCGACGACGTCTTCGTGAACAGCAGAATCGCGGTCGACACCCCGGTGTAGGGCTTGAAAGTCCCCGACGGCAGCTTGATGACGGCATCCAGCTTCTGATCTTCAACGAGCATCTTCCGCACCGCCTTGTGCGCGTTCGACGATCCGAACAGCACACCCTCCGGCACGATGACGGCCGCGCGGCCACCGTTCTTCAGGAGCTTGATCATCAGCACGAGGAAGAGCAGCTCGGTCTTGCGCGTCTTGACGGCTTTTCTCAGATCAACGGCGACTGTCTCGTCGTCGAGCGACCCCGCGAACGGCGGGTTCGCCAGCACGAGCGAGTAGACCCCCTCCGACGGATGCCCCTCCGACAGCGAATCGGCGCGCTCGATCGTCGGGTTCTCGACGCCGTGCAGCAACATGTTCATGCTCGCGATGCGAGCCATCGCGGCGTCGGAGTCGTAGCCCGTGAACATCTGGTTGTTGAAATGTGCGCGGAAGGTGGCATCCGTCCACGCGTCTTCGTGATGATCGCGCAGGTACTCTTCGGCCGCAACGAGGAAGCCGGCCGTGCCGACCGCCGGGTCGATGATCCGGTCGTCGATGCGCGGCTCGGTGAGGTCGACCATCAGCTGAATCACGTGCCGCGCCGTGCGGAACTGCCCGTTCGTGCCACTCGTCGCGAGCTTCTTCAGCATGTACTCGTAGATGTCGCCCTTGGTGTCGCGATCATCCATCGGGATGTCGGCGAGCAGGTCGACGACCTTCGTCAGCAGCGCCGGCGTCGGGATCGTGAACCGGGCATCCTTCATATTGCGCGCGTAGCTCGACCCTTCCGCGCCCAGGCGGCGCAGGAACGGGAAGACGTACTCGGCGACGACATCGAACATCTCGCTCGGCGAGTAGTTCGTGAACACGCTCCAGCGCAGATCGTTGTACGGTCGCGGCGTCCGCGCCGTGTCGTCGAGCCCCTCCGGGAACACCGGATTCTCGATCGGCTGTCCGGTGCGCGCCGCCTTCTTCTCGGCGAGCGTGTGCAACTCGTCGAGCCGCCGAATGAACAGCAGATACGTGATCTGCTCGATCACCTCAACGGGATTCGCGATACCGCCCGACCAGAACGCATCCCAGACCTTGTCGACCTGAGGGCGCAGTTCACCTGTGACCAACGGGATACTCCTTTGTTGCGAAACGCGTCAGAAGCCGAGGCGGCCGAGCTGCTTGGGGTCGCGTTGCCATTCCTTCGCGACCCGCACGTGGAGCTTGAGGAACACCTTCGTCTCCACGAGCGGCTCGATCTGGGCGCGCGCCCGCGATCCGACATCCGCCAGCCGCGAACCGCGATGGCCGATGATGATCGCCTTCTGACTGTCACGCTCGACGACGATGTTCGCGAAGATGTCGGTCATCGAGCCGGTCTCGCGGCGCGACATGTCCTCGATCGTCACGGCGATCGAGTGCGGGAGCTCGTCGCGCACACCCTCGAGCGCGGCTTCACGGATGATCTCCGCGATGCGGTCTTCGATCGATTCGTCGGTGACGACACCCTCTTCATAGAGGCGCGGGCCGTAGGGCATCAGCGCGAGCAGTTCGTCGGTGAGCACCTCGAGCTGCTCGCCGGCCAGCGCCGACAGCGGAATGACCGACACCCAATCCTCGCGGAGACTGTCGACCTCCATCAGCCGCTCGGTGACCTGGTCGCGCGAGGCGATGTCGGTCTTGGTCACGAGCGCGATCTTCTTGGCACGCGGGTAGCCGTCGAGCGACTCGGCGATGCGGCGGTCACCCGGGCCGACCTTCTCGGTCGCGGGCACCAGGAAGCAGATCACGTCGACATCTCCCAGCACCTGGTCGACGAGATGGTTGAGCCGCTCGCCGAGGAGGGTCCGCGGCTTGTGGATGCCGGGGGTGTCGACGATGATCAGCTGCCCGGCGGACCGGTTCACCATGCCGCGGATCGCGCGTCTGGTCGTTTGCGGCTTGTCGCTCGTGATGGCGACCTTCTCCCCCACGAGAGCGTTGGTCAGCGTGGACTTGCCGACGTTGGGGCGGCCGACGAACGTCACGAACCCCGATCGAGTTTCGGTCATCGGTGGGTGTTCCTTTGGGTCTTGACTTCCCCCGTGGAGGTATCCACGATCGGGTTCTCTCCCGTGCGAGACGCACGGCCGCCGAACGCGGCGTCTGCGGCGGCCAGATGGGGCCCGCGTTCCACGAAAACGGTGGCAAGGCCCCGGCCGCGCCCCCGCGACGTTCCGCCGGTGATGATGAGCCCACCGTACTCGGCCGTCGCGCCGGGCAGCGGCACGCGCCCCAGCAGCTTGCCCAAGAGCCCGCCGATCGAGTCGACGTCCTCGTCCTCGAGGTCGATGCCGAACAGCTCACCGACTTCGTCGAGACCGAGGCGCGCGCTGACGCGGTAGCGGCCGACTTCCAGTGCGACGATCTCGGTCGAACGCGGGTCGTACTCGTCGGCGATCTCGCCGACCAGCTCCTCGATGAGGTCCTCGAGGGTCACGAGGCCGGCGACTCCGCCGTACTCGTCGACCACGAGACAGACGTGGACGGCATCCTTCTTCATCTGCTGCAGCAGGGTCTCCGCCTTCATCGACTCCGGAACGAAGACGGCGGGGCGGGCGATCGAGCTCACCGGCGCGTCGCGCCAGGCACTCTCATCCCGGTACGCGAACTGCACGAGGTCCTTCAGGTACACGACGCCGGTGATGTCGTCGGCGGCGTCATCGGCGATCGGGATGCGGGAGACACCCTTGTCGAGGAACAGCTGCATCGCCTGCTGCGTCGTGTCGGAGGCATCCATCGTCACCATGTCGGTGCGCGGCACCATGACGGCGCGCACGAACGTGTCGGTGAAATCGAAGACGGAGTGGATGAGCTCGCGGTCGTCTTCCTCGATGAGGTCCTGCGACGCGGCCTCGTCGACCATGCTCAGCAGCTGCTCCTCCGAGGCGAACGACGTGCCGCGCTGGACGCCCGGAGTGAAGCGGTTACCGACGAGGACGAGGAGATGCGCGACCGGACCGAGCACGACACGCGCACCACGGATGAGAGGCGCGCACGCGCGCAACAGGCCCTTCGCGTGCTGCCGTCCGACGGCGCGCGGGCTCGCGCCCACGAGCACGAACGACACGATCGTCATGAGGATCGCCGCCGCCAGGACCGCCCACCAGATGCTGTCGAAGAGCACGGAGAAGGCCGCGGTGACGAGCACCGCGGCGGTCGTCTCAGCCAGGATCCTGATGAAGACGACCGCGTTGGCGTGCGGTTCGGGATCGGCAGCAATCCGCGCGAGCGCGGCTTCGTTGCGTCCGGTCACCGAGAGTTCGGCGATGTCGGCTCGCGACGTGACGCTGAGTGCGGCATCGATCGCGGCCATCAGGCCGCCGAGGGCCACCAGGAGGACGGCGGCGATCAGCAAGAGAGTTTCGGTCATGCGCGTCGTCGACGCTCCGATGCCTGGAACGCCGTGATCAGCTCGCGCTGCAGACCGAACATCTCTCGCTCTTCCTCCGGCTCGGCGTGGTCGAAACCGAGGAGGTGGAGGAGCCCGTGCGTCGTGAGCAGGATGAGCTCGTCGAGCGTCGAGTGCCCCGCGGTCTGGGCCTGGCCCTCCGCGACCTGCGGGCAGAGCACGATGTCGCCGAGAAGCCCGGGCGGCGTCGGCTGCTCTTCCGTTCCCGGTCGCAACTCGTCCATCGGGAAGCTCAGCACATCGGTCGGTCCGGGCTCGTCCATCCACTGCACGTGCAGGGCTTCCATCGCGCCCTCATCGACCAGGAGGATCGCGACGTCGGCGTCGGGTGAGACGTGCAGCTCGCTGAAGTTGTGCTCCATCAGGCGCAGCAGAACGGTCTCGTCGGTCGTGATGCCGGACTCGTTGGTGATCTCGATGGTCATGATCGTCCTCGCTGGGGAAGGTGGTCACGGGGTCCGCTGGGCCGGGCAGGTCCGCGCCGCTCGGCGCGGTTCGCGAATTCGGATGCCTCGTCGCGCTCGCGCCGTGACGCCAGGCGCTGCTCGTCGTAGACGGTGTAGGCGTCGACGATCCGGCCGACGAGGTTGTGCCGCACGACATCGTCGCTCGTCAGCATGGCGAAGTGGATGTCGTCGATGTCTTTCAGCACCCGGGTCACGAGGCGCAGGCCCGAGGCGCCCTGCGGCAGATCAACCTGGGTGATGTCGCCGGTGACGACCATCCGCGTGCCGAAACCGAGACGCGTCAGGAACATCTTCATCTGCTCGGGCGTCGTGTTCTGGGCCTCATCGAGGACGACGAACGAGTTGTTGAGCGTACGGCCACGCATGTACGCCAGGGGCGCGACCTCGATCGTGCCGGACGCCATGAGCTTGGGCACCAACTCGGGATCCATCATTTCGTTGAGCGCGTCGTACAGGGGCCGCAGGTACGGATCGATCTTGTCCGTCAGCGTCCCGGGCAGGAAGCCGAGCCGCTCGCCGGCTTCGACCGCGGGCCGCGTCAAGATGATGCGGTCGACCTCTTTGCGCTGCAGCGCCTGGACCGCCTTCGCCATCGCGAGATAGGTCTTTCCGGTACCCGCCGGACCGATGCCGAACACGATCGTGTGGTCTTCGATCGCGTCGACATAGTTCTTCTGTCCGACCGTCTTCGGGCGGATGGTGCGGCCGCGCGAGGTGAGGATCACTTCGCCGAGCACCTCGGACGGGCGTGGTCCGGCATCGTCGCGAAGGATTTTGCTCGATGTCCGGACGTCCGCCGGTTCCAGGCCCGCGCCGGAACGGGTCATCGCGATGAGCTCGTCCACCAGCACGCGCGCCGAGGCCACGGCATCCGCGTCGCCGGTGAGGGTGACCTCGTTGCCCCGGACGTGCACGGCAACGGCCGGGTGCTCTTTCTCGACGACCCGGAGCAGGCGATCCTGCGGGCCCAGCAACTGCACCATCGCGATGCCGTCGACGAGGATGCGGTCGACGGTCGGTTCGTCGGCGTCAGCCACCGAGGCTCCCTTCGGCAAGTCCCCTGGCGAGGACGTGCGCGTGAACGTGGAATACGGTCTGCCCGGCGCCGGCGCCAGTGTTGAAGATCAGGCGGAAGTCGCCGTCCGCGTGCTCGGCCGCGAGCGCGTTCGCCAGGCCCACCATCTCGGTGAGCAGCGCCGGGTCGCCAGCGGCGAGCTCGACCACGTTGCGGTAGTCGGCCGTCTTCGGGATCACGAGCAGATGCAACGGCGCCTGCGGCGCGATGTCGCGGATGGCGAAGACGTTCTCCGTCTCGGCGACGATCTCGGACGGGATCTCGCCCGCCAGGATGCGTGTGAAGATCGACGGCTCGCTCATGTCCCCAGTCTATCCGGGGGCGCTCACCAGCGGCCGAGGTGCGCGCTCACGAGCGCGAGTGCGGCGGGACCGGCCGTCGAGGTGCGCAAGACGGTGTCGCCGAGGCGTACGAGCGTGGCACCGGCGGACTCGAGGCTTGCGAGTTCTTCCGGTGCGATGCCGCCTTCGGGGCCCACGATCAGCACGATGTCCGACTCGGCCGGCAGTTCGATCTGCGAGAGACGGACGGATGCCGTCGGCTCCAGCACGAGCAGGGTGCCCGCCCGCGCAGCGAGTTGCGCCGTCGAGACGGGTGCCACCACTTCGGGCACCCACGCCCGATGGGCTTGCTTCGCGGCTTCCCGCACGATGCTCTGCCAGCGCGCGACGCCCTTCGCTGCCTTCTCCGCGTTCCAGCGCGAGACGCTCCGCGTCGCTTGCCACGGGACGATCTCGTCGACTCCGAGTTCGGTCGCCGCCTGCACGGCAAGCTCATCGCGGTCACCCTTGGCGAGTGCCTGCACCAGCACGAGGCGCGGCGCGGGAGCCGGCCGGACCGCGGCATCCGTCACCCGGACCACGACCTCTTTCGGCGCCACCGCCGTCACCGTACCGCTGAGCCAGGCGCCCGCGCCGTCGCCGACCGTCACGTCCTCGCCTTCCCGGAGCCGGCGGACGACGGCGGCGTGATGGGCTTCGGGCCCGCGCAAGACGACGTCCTCGCCGACCGCCGCCGTGATCTCGTCGACCAGGAAGTGCAGTGCCATCTCAGCCCCGGAAGCGGTCGCGGAGCTTCGCGAACATTCCCTGGTGGAACTGCGACAGTTGCGGCCCGGGCGCCTTGGTCTTCTTCGCGAAGTCCTCGATCAGGGCGCGTTCCTTGGCGTCGAGGCGCGTGGGGGTCACGACCTGCACGGCCACACGGAGATCGCCGCGCGTGCCGCCGCGCAGCGGAGTGATGCCGCGACCCTTGATCGTCAGGACGTCGCCGGACTGGATGCCGGGCCGCACCTCCAGGTCGACGTCACCGTCGAGAGAGGTGATGGTCGTTGCGGTGCCGAGGATCGCATCCGGCATCGAGACCTCGAGCGTCGCCAGGAGGTCATCGGCATCACGGCTGAAGACGTCGTCGGGGGTGACGGTGATCTCCAGGTACAGATCGCCATTGGGGCCACCGGCCGGTCCGACTTCACCGGATCCCGGCAGCTGCAGGCGAAGCCCCGTCTCGACACCGGCGGGGATGTCGAGCGAGACGGTGCGGCGTGCACGCACGCGCCCCTGGCCCTGACACGTGGCGCACGGATACGGGATCGTCGTGCCGTAGCCCTGGCAGGCGTTGCACGGCTGCGACGTGACGACATTGCCGAGGAGACTGCGGACAGTGCGCTGAATCTGGCCGGACCCGTGGCAGATGTCGCACGTCGCCTCACGCGTTCCGGGCTGGCAGCACGAGCCCTCGCATGTCTCGCACAGCACCGCGGTGTCGACCTCGATGTCTCGGTGGATGCCGAAGACGACGTCCTTGAGGTCGAGGGTGACCCGCACGAGCGCGTCCTGGCCGCGTTCGCGCCGCGAGCGGGGCCGGCCCGCGCGCTGACCGCCTCCTCCGCCGAAGAAGGTCTCGAAGATGTCGCCGAATCCGCCGAAGCCCGCTCCGCCGAAGCCTCCGCCGTCGCCGCCGAGGTCGTAGCGCTGGCGCTGTTCGGGGTCGCTGAGCACGTCATACGCATGGGTCACGAGTTTGAACCGCTCGGACGCGTCCTCCCCCGGATTCACATCGGGGTGAAGCTCCCGCGCGAGTCGGCGGTACGCCTTCTTGATCTCATCCGGGGTCGCCTCGCGCGAAACACCGAGTACTTCGTAGTGGTCTGCCACAATCGCCTTCCTGCCCCGTTGCGGGGGTGTGGTTTTGCGAACCGTGCGCTCAGCGGGACGTATCGTCCTCGTCGAGCAGCCGGCTCAGATAGTGCGCGACGGCACGAACCGTCGCGAGGTTGGTGGGGTAATCCATGCGGGTGGGGCCGAGCAGACCCACGCGGGCCCGAGATCCGGTCGCGTCGTAGTCGCTCGTGAGGACGGATGCCTCACCCAACCCGAACGGGTCGTTCTCACGGCCGATACTGGCGGCCAGTCCGTGCTCATCGGCGACCATCTCGCCCATGAGGCGCAACAGCGTCACCTGTTCTTCGATCGCTTCCAGGAGCGGGTAGATGCTGCCCCGGAAGTCGCCTTCGCGTCGCGCGAGTGTCGCACTCCCCGCCATGACGAGTCGGTCTTGACGGAACTCATCGAGCTCTTCCGCGACGATCCGGGCGACCGTGCGCACGGCCTCGTCGACTCTCGACGGCGGACGCGTCTCGTCAGCGAGAAGATCGGCGATCGCCTGCGCGGCGTCGCGCACGGATGAGCCGGTGACGAGGCGGGCCATCGCCGCTTTGATCTGATCGATATCGCCGTCGAGGACGTCATCGCGAAGGAAAGTGACGCGCTGCGAGACCCGACCGGTGTCGGTCACGACGATGATCACGACCCGTGTGCCGCCGAGGTGCACGACCTCGACGTGCGACACGCTCGCGCGGGCGAAAGACGGATACTGGACGATCGCGACCTGACCGGTCAGCTGCGTGAGCGCGCGGACGGTGCGCACCAACAGATCGTCGAGGTCCACCGGGTCATTCAAGAACGATGAGATCGCCGAGCGCTGGGCAGTCGTCAGCGGGCGGAGGTCCGCAAGGTGATCGACGAAGACGCGATATCCCTTGTCGGTCGGGACGCGGCCCGAAGAGGTGTGCGGTGCGGCGATCAGCTCTTCGTCTTCCAGCAGCGCCATGTCGTTGCGGATCGTGGCCGCCGACACGCCGAACTGGTGACGCTCGACGATCGCCTTGCTGCCGACCGGTTCGTGCGTGTCGACATAGTCCTGCACGATCGCGCGCAGGACCTGCAGTCCGCGTTCCGAGACCATGATCCTCCTCGCCATCCCGCCGGGTTCTGGCACTCCCGATCCTCGAGTGCCAATCCTATCCCGCCACTCTGGGAGGCGCGGCAAAACCCACGCGGGTCTCAGACGGTCAGCGCACGCACGACCGCATCGGCCAGCAGGCGTCCCCGACGGGTGAGGATGATCCGGCCGCGGAGGGCTTCAGCCCCCTCGATCAGCCCGTCGGCGATGAGCCCGGCGACGGCGCGCCGACCCTCCCCCGTCACCTCCGATACCGGAAGTCCCTCGACGATCCGCGACCGGAGCAACACACTCTCCAACCGCCGCGCGGCGTCATCCGGTCGTTCGCGTCCGGCTCCGGGCGATTCGCCGGCTGCGAGACGCTGGGCGTACGCAGCAGGATGCCGAACGTTCCACCAGCGCAGGCCACCGACGTGGCTATGGGCTCCGGGACCGTACCCCCACCAGTCCTCGCCCTGCCAGTAAGCGAGATTGTGCCGCGATCGTTGGGCCGGACTGGTCGCCCAATTGGAGATCTCGTACCACTGGAAGCCCGCCGTCGCCAGCAGCTCGTCGGCCAGTTCGTACATATCGGCCTGGAGATCATCCGACGGTGCGGCCACCTCGCCGCGGCGGATCTGCCGTTCGAGCTTCGTGCCCTCCTCGATGATGAGCGCGTAAGCCGATATGTGGTCGGGGCGCAGTCTGATCGCCGTCTCCAGCGACCCACGCCAGTCGGCCAGCGTCTCCCCCGGGGCGCCGTAGATGAGATCGAGGCTCACCGCGAGCCCGGCCGCACGCGCCGCGGCGACAGCCGTCGTCACACGCTCGGGGTCGTGGGTCCGGTCGAGCGCGGCCAGCACGTGCGGCACAGCCGATTGCATCCCGATCGAGAGCCTCGTGACGCCGGCAGCGGCGAGCTCGTGCGCGACCGCATCCGTCACCGTGTCGGGATTGGCTTCGACCGTGACTTCCGCTCCGGGCTCGAGTGCGAACGTCTCACGGACGCCCGCGAGCATGCGCGCGAGGTCACCCGGCGGCAGGAGCGTCGGGGTCCCGCCCCCGAAGAAGACCGTCCGCGCGGGACGGAGCGCGCCCGCGTCGGAGAGGACCCGTCGTGACAGCGCGATCTCGCGCAGCACCTCATCGGCATAGGTGTCCTGACGGGCTCCGCGCAACTCGGTTGCGGTGTAGGTGTTGAAGTCGCAGTACCCGCACCGCACCCGGCAGAAGGGGACGTGCAGGTAGACGCCGAATGCGCGGTCGGGATCGGCCGTGATGTCGTCCGGGAGTGCGCCGTCCCGAGGAACCGGGTCGCCGAGGGGAGCCGCGGCGCCCATCAGGCGGGTGTCGTGTACAGCGGTGAAATCGCGCGGAGGTACCCCTGGAAGAGTTCGCGGCGGCGACGCTTCAGTAACGGCGGGACCAGACGGTAGAGCGCCGAGACGGGGCGATCGAACGCGCGCACCGTGAACCAGACCTCGTCGTTGTCGTACCACTCGACGACGAAGGACTCTTCACCGCTCACGGCTGAATCGCCCACCGTCCCGAGCGCGAATCCGATCCGTCGCGGTTCTTCCGTGACGAAGATCACGCGAAGCTCGGCATCGGCGCTGAGTCCCCCGACCCGTCCGTGGACGCGGATCGTGGTGCCCGCACTCACGTAGGGGGTTCCGTCCGCGTCGAAGCGCTGATCGGCTTCGAGCCGGCTCGGGACGACAGGGGCGCCGTCCGCGTCGAAGCTCACGCCCGAGTACATCGGCCCGGCAGCGGGGCGGACATCGCTGACCGCGAGCCCCGCGCCCCGCAGAGCGGTCCACGACAGGAGCGCCTCGCCGGACGTCGTGAAGCGCTCTTCGCCACTGCCGATCCGCCACGACGCTTCCGCCGGCACACTGTGCTCGGGCGGGTAGCCCATCAGGTCGTGCGCCTGCGTCGCCCCGACCGCGGCGTAGTCGACCGTGCCGTCCTGGAAGTTTCCACGACGCATCCGCTCCACCCTTCGCCGTTCTTGTTACTTCTTGTCTTTGCCGTCCACGTCACCGGACAACGCCGCGATGAACGCTTCCTGCGGCACCTCGACGCGTCCGACCATCTTCATGCGCTTCTTGCCCTCTTTTTGCTTCTCGAGAAGCTTGCGCTTGCGGCTGATGTCACCGCCGTAGCACTTGGCGAGGACGTCCTTGCGGATGGCACTGATGTTCTCGCGGGCGATGATACGCGCCCCGATCGCTGCCTGGATGGGCACCTCGAACTGCTGGCGCGGAATGAGTTTGCGCAGGCGCTCGGTCATCATCGTTCCGTACGCGTACGCCTTCTCGCGGTGCACGATCGAACTGAACGCGTCGACCTTTTCGCCCTGCAACAGGATGTCGACCTTCACGAGGTCCGCGATCTGCGTGCCGGCCGGTTCGTAGTCGAGGCTCGCGTAGCCCTGGGTCTTGGACTTCAAATGGTCGAAGAAGTCGAAGACGATCTCGCCCAGCGGCATGTTGTAGCGCAACTCGACGCGGTCCTCGCTGAGATACTCCATGCCGAGGAGCGTCCCGCGACGGAACTGGCAGAGCTCCATGACCGTGCCGACATAGTCCTTCGGCAACAGGATGCCGACCTTCACGACGGGCTCTGCGACCTCGGCGACACGCCCATCGGGGTATTCGCTGGGGTTCGTCACCGTGACGAGATCGCCGGTATCGGTGGTGACCTCGTAGGTGACCGAGGGCGCCGTCGTGATGAGGTCGAGACCGAACTCTCGCGACAGCCGCTCGGTGATGATCTCGAGATGCAGGAGCCCGAGGAATCCGCACCGGAACCCGAAGCCGAGCGCGACGGATGTCTCGGGTTCGTACTGGAGGGACGCGTCGGACAGCTTGAGCTTGTCGAGCGCCTCGCGCAGGTCACCGTAGTCGCTCCCGTCGATGGGATAGATCCCCGAGAACACCATGGGCTTCGGGTCGGTGTATCCGGGGAGCGCCTCGGTCGCGGGCTTGCGATGGTGGGTGATCGTGTCGCCGACCTTGGACTGGCGCACATCCTTCACGCCGGTGATCAGGTAGCCCACCTCGCCCACACCGAGACCCTGGGTGGGCACGGGCTCCGGGCTCGATACCCCGATCTCCAAAAGCTCGTGCGTGGCCCGCGTCGACATCATCTGGATGCGCTCGCGAGGCTCGAGTTTGCCGTCGATCATTCGGACATAGGTCACGACGCCGCGGTACGAGTCGTAGACGGAGTCGAAGATCATCGCGCGTGCCGGCGCGTCGGCATCGCCCCGCGGTGCGGGAATCTGCTCGACGATGCGGTCGAGCAGCTCTTCGACGCCCTGACCCGTCTTCCCACTGACGCGCAGCACGTCCTCGGGCTTGCCGCCGATGAGGTTGGCGAGTTCGGCCGCGAACTTCTCCGGGTCAGCCGCGGGAAGATCGATCTTGTTCAGGACCGGGATGATGTGGAGATCGTTCTCCAGAGCGAGGTACAGGTTCGCGAGGGTCTGCGCCTCGATCCCCTGCGCCGCATCGACGAGCAGCACGGCACCTTCGCACGCGGCGAGAGAACGCGACACCTCGTACGTGAAGTCCACGTGGCCGGGCGTGTCGATCATGTTCAGCGCGTACGCGTTGTCGGAGAGTGCCCACGGCATCCGCACCGCCTGCGACTTGATCGTGATGCCACGCTCGCGCTCGATGTCCATCCGGTCGAGGTACTGCGCCCGCATATCGCGGTCGGAGACGACGCCGGTCATCTGCAGCATCCGATCGGCCAGAGTCGACTTGCCATGGTCGATGTGGGCGATGATGCAGAAGTTGCGGATGAGCTCGGGCGGGGTGGCGGCAGGCTCGAGGGGCTTCAGGGCGCGCGGGGACATGTTCCGGCAAGTCTACCGGGAGCGTGTGCCGTGCTCCGGGCACTCTTCACCCCGGGTGGGCCGCACACTAGCCGACATCGGGAGAGACACGCCAGCGAACCGGTTGATGAGAAAGAGTTAACGGTTTTGCCCCTTGTCATCGTCGACGGATGCCAAGAATGCTCAAGGCAGTGGCCGGAAGCTGCGCGAAACCCCCTGTCGCGCCCGGACCCCTCGGAGACACACGTGACGCACAACGCCCTGTCCCATCCGCACAACTCCCGCCGGTTGACCGCGACCCTGACCGCGACCGCGATGGTCGCGGGAGGTCTCGTGCTGGCGCCGCTCCCCGCGGCAGCCGTCGTCACCCCGACGGCGGCTCTCGTCATTTCGGAGGTGTACGGCGGCGGCGGCAACAACGGCGCGGCGTTCAACCGTGATTTCATCGAGCTCGCGAACGTGAGTGGCGACGCCGTAGACCTCAGCGGATACAGCGTCCAGTACGCCTCGGCGACGGGAGCCAACTGGCAGGTGACAGCGCTCAGCGGGTCGCTCCCCGCGGGGGCCCAGCTGCTGATCGGTGAGGCCCCTGGTGCGAATGCGGCCCTCCCGGCCTTCACCGCGGACATCGACGGCTCGATCGCCCTCAGCGGGTCACAGGGCAAGGTCGCGCTCGTCGCGAGCGCGACGGCTCTCACCGGCGCCACGGGGCTCACGTCCCTCCCCGAGGTCGTCGACTTCGTCGGTTGGGGCGCTGCGGGTGACTTCGCCGGCAGCGCGCCGGCACCGGCCACCACGAACGCCACGAGCGTCTCGCGGTCGGCGACGTTCGCGAACACGGCCGACAACGCTGCGGACTTCACGGCGGGCGCGCCCACTCCGGTGGGTCTCGGCACGGGCGTCGAACCCACCCCGACCCCCACGCCCACTCCCACTCCGACCGAAACCGCGCCGGCGGAACCGACGTCGGCGACGATCGCCGAAATCCAGGGCACCGGTGAGGCCTCGCCACTGGCCGGGTCCACCGTCACCACGACCGGCGTCGTGACCGCTCACTACCCCACCGGCGGTTTCGCCGGCTACGTCATCCAGACGCCCGGCTCCGGCGGGGACCTCGACCTCGCGACGCACACGGCATCCGACGCGATCTTCGTGTACTCCCCCGCCGCTACCGGCGAGGTCGCGCTCGGCGACACCGTTCGGGTGACCGGCGCGGTCTCCGAGTTCAACGGACTGACCCAAATCACGGTGGCGGCAGGCGGCGCCGTGAAGATCGATGCGGCCACCCCGCCTGTACCCGCGGCGCTTCCCTGGCCCACCGCTCCCGCACAACGCGAAGCGCTGGAGTCGATGCTGATCGCTCCGCAGGGCGATTTCACGGTCACGAACACGTACTCGACGAACCAATACGGCGAAGTGGGGCTCGCCACGGGCACGACGCCCCTTCGCCAGCCGACGGATGTCGCCCGTCCGGGTACTCCGGAAGCGGCGGCGGTCTCGGCCGACAATGCGGCCCGCGCCGTCACGCTCGACGACGGCACCAGCACGAACTATCTGTCACCGGCGAATGCCGCGCTGACCCCGGCCTATGTCTCGCTCGCGGAGCCGATCGTCGTGGGCGGTGGCGTGAGCTTCACCGAGCCGCTGATCGTCGACTATCGCAACAACGCGTGGAAGCTGAACCCGCCGCAGCCGCTCGCCGGCGACGGCTCCGGCGTCGACGGTGTGGCCTTCACGAATCCCCGGACCGCTGCCCCCGAGTCCGTCGGTGGCGATGTGCGCGTGGCATCGTTCAACGTCCTGAACTACTTCACGACTCTCGGGACCGACAACCCTGGGTGCACGGCGTACACCGACCGCTTCGGCGACGGTGTCACCGTCCGCGACGGATGCGACCAGCGTGGTGCGTGGGATGCCGCCGATCTCGAGCGCCAGCAGGACAAGCTCGTCGCGGCGATCACGACGCTGGACGCGGACGTCGTCGGCCTCATGGAGATCGAGAACTCTGCCGCGCTCGGTGAGCAGGCAGATGAGGCGACGGCGACGCTCGTGGACGCGCTCAACGCCGCGGACGGCGCAGAGACCTGGGCCTTCGTGCCCTCCTCGAGTGACCTCCCGCCCGTCACGGAACAGGACGTCATCACGAACGCGATCATCTATCGCACGGCATCCGTCGACACCGTCGGTGCGGCGCGGGCCCTCGGCGACCAGAGCGCGGACGGGGAAGCCTTCGGGAACGCCCGCGAGCCGATCGGTCAGGTCTTCACGCCGGATGCCGGCGGTGCGCCGTTCCTGTTCGTCGTGAACCACTTCAAGTCGAAGGGCTCGGCGGGTCCGTGGCCGGGCGATGCCGACACCGGCGATGGTCAGGGATCGTCGACCGAATCGCGCGTTCGTCAGGCCACCGCCCTGCGCGACTGGGTCACGACGATCCAGGGGGATGTCACGGCCGTCGCCCTCGTCGGTGACTTCAACTCGTACGGGCAGGAAGACCCGCTGCAGGTGCTGTACGAGGCGGGCTACACCAACGCCGAGGAGGCTCTCGAGGTCGACTCGTCGTCGTACAGCTTCTCGGGACTGTCCGGCTCGCTCGACCACGTGCTGCTCAACGACGCAGCGCTCGGCCGCGCCACCGGCGCCGACATCTGGAACATCAACTCGGGCGAGTCGGTGGCGCTGGAGTACAGCCGATTCCGTTCGCACGGCACCGAGTTCTACCAGAGCGACGCCTACCGTTCGAGCGATCACGATCCGGTGATCGTCGGGCTCGACGCCGACGCCGCGCCGATCGAACTGACGCTCCTCGACATCAACGACTTCCACGGTCGCATCGACTCGAACACCGTGGCCTTCGCGGGCACGGTCGAGGAATTGCGCGCCGCGGCCGACGGTCCCACCCTGTTCCTGTCCGCGGGAGACAACATCGGCGCGTCGCTGTTCCCCTCGTCGGTCGCGAAAGACCAGCCGACGATCGATGTGCTCAACGCCCTCGGGCTCCAGGCATCCGCCGTCGGAAACCACGAGTTCGACCGCGGCTTCGCCGATCTCGCGGGTCGCGTGAGCGAGGCCGCGGACTTCCCGCAGCTCGGTGCGAACGTCTACCTGGCGGGGACCGAGACGCCGGCACTCGACGAATACGCACTGCTGGATGCCGGTGGCCTGACGGTCGGCGTGATCGGCGCCGTGACGGAGGAGACTCCGTCGCTCGTGTCACCCGCGGGAATCGTGGACCTCGCCTTCGGCGATCCGGTCGCAGCGGTCAACCGCGTCGCCGCAGAGCTCAGCGACGGCGACCCTGCCAACGGTGAGGCGGAGGTGCTCATCGCGCTCTACCACGAGGGCGCCGGAGCGGGCACGCCGGATGGCGCGACCCTCGAGGAGGAACTCGCCGCCGGCGGCGCCTTCGCGGCGCTCGTGAACGACACCTCGAGCACGGTCGACGCGATCTTCACCGGCCACACGCACAAGGAGTACGCCTGGTCGGCTCCGATCCCCGGCACCGACCGGACCCGCCCGGTCGTGCAGACCGGTTCGTACGGCGCCAACGTCGGCAAGATCACGCTCACGATCGACCCGGCCACCGGCGACGTGTCGGCGCACACCGAGACGAACGTCGCGCGGACGACGACCCCCGCCGCGGATCTCGTGGCGACCTACCCCCGGGTCGCGGCGGTGAAGTCGATCGTCGATGCTGCCCTGGCGGCCGCCGCGGAGATCGGCAACACCGCGGTCGGCGAGGTCTCGGGTGACATCACGACGGCCTACGCCGGCGGCTCGTTCCAAAACGGCGTGTGGTCGGGCGGAACCCGCGATGACCGGGCGAGCGAATCGACGCTCGGAAACGCCGTGGCGAACATGCTGCGCGACTCGCTCAGCGCCCTGCCGAGCGGAGCCGACATCGGCGTGACCAATCCGGGCGGCCTGCGGGCCGACCTCTGGGACACCCAGGCCGAGTTCGGGTCGACCGCGATCCCGGGACTTGCCGACGGGACGGTCTCGTTCTCGCAGGCGAACGCCGTGCTGCCGTTCAACAACACCCTGGCTCTGGTGACTCTCACAGGCACTCAGTTCACGACCATGCTGGAGCAGCAATGGCAGCGCAACGCCGATGGCACGGTGCCCTCGCGGCCCTACCTGCAGCTGGGTGTCTCGGACAACGTGACCTACACGTACGACGCCACGCGCCCCGAGGGATCGCGGATCACCTCGGTGAGGATCGACGGCACGCCGCTCGACCCTGACGGCACGTATCGCATCGGCACGTTCTCGTTCCTGGCGACGGGTGGCGACAACTTCCGCGCCTTCACGCAAGGCACGGACTACGTCGACACCGGACTCCTCGACTACGAAGCGTGGGTCGACTACATCGCCGACGGATCGCCGCTGGCGCCGGACTACGCGAAGCACGCCGTCCAGGTCTCCGGCGTCCCCGAGACTGTCGCGGCCGGCACGGCTTTCACCTTCTCGGTCGCGGGGCTCAACCTCACGAGCCGCGGGGCACCGGAGAACACGACGCTGCAGGTCTCCCTCGGCGAGACGGCGCTCGGCGACGTCGCTGTGGCGGCAGGAGCGGCCACCGTCACCGTGACGCTTCCCGCCGGCACTCCGGCCGGGGCTGCCGAGCTCACTCTCACCGCGCCGGCATCGGGGACCGTCGTCCAGGTGCCGGTGACGGTGGAGGCGGCCGCCGAGCCGGCGGCGAAAACGTCCACTCGTCTGATCGCCGTCTTGCCCGTGCACATCAACCGGATCGCGCCGTCGACGCTCATCGCATATGTGCAGCAGGACGGCGGCCGAGCGGAAGGCACGGTGGAGTTCCGCGAGGGCGACACCATCGTCGCGACGGTGCCGGTGAGGCGCGGGCTCGCGACACACACTCTCGGACGCCTGAGCCGCGGCACGCATACCTACACAGCGGTGTTCGTGCCGACTGATCAGGACGTCGCCACCGGGTCGACGAGTAATGCGGCGAAGGTGCGGGTGCTGTTCTGACGCAGGGCGAGGTCCGCGAGGGAGTGCCGATGGCGCCCTCGCGGACCTCGCCTGTTTAGGCTGAAGTCATGTCTGTCCACGTCGTGATGGTCCACGGCATCCGCACCTCTGCCACGATGTGGCGCGCGCAGGTCGATCATCTGCGGGCACGCGGGATCCCCTCGACCGCCGTCGACCTCCCCGGGCACGGGGCGCGCATGGACGAGGAGTTCACCCTCGACGGCGCATTCGCCACGATCGACCGTGCGGTGCGGACGGCAGCGGAATCCTCGGACGTCCTCTTGGTCGGCCACTCGATGGGCGGACTGCTGTGCATCGAGTACGCCGGCGCCGAGAGCCCGCCGCCGATCGCGGGCTTCATCGCTGCATCGTGCACCGCGATCCCCCGCGGCGTCGCGCTACGGACCTATCGCACGCTGGCGCGTGGGGTCGACCGCTTGCCACGGCGCGGCGCGTGGCTCTCCGAGCAGATGCTCGATCGCACGCTCCCGCCCGAGACCCGCCGCGACTTCGGCGCCGGCGGCTACGCGTACGACGCGCAAGATGTAGCGCTGCGGAGCCTGTCGGTACTCGATCTCCTGGCGGCGCTCCGCCGCATCGACATCCCCCTCTGGTTCGTCAACGGACAGTACGACCAGCTGCGGGTCAACGAGCGCCTCTTCACCCGCATCGCTCCGGATGCGGAGCTCATCGTCGTCCCGAGGACCACCCACCTCGTCACGGCGATGCGCCCCCAGGTGTTCAACGCGGTCCTCGACCTCGCGATCGCGACGCTCGAGGCACTCCCGGCGGGCCGCGTCAGCCGAGCGTGACCGTCGCAGTGCCCCGACGGATCGCGAGGGTCATCAGACCGCCGACGATCGACAGCACACCGCCCACCGCGAACATGAGCGAAAAGCCGCCGACGAGGGCCACGAGCCCCGCCCCGATGAGCGGTCCGAGCAGCTGGCCAAGGCTGGCCGACACGTTGACGAAGCCGAGGTCACGCGCATGGTCGGCGGCGTACGGCAGGAGATCGGTGCCGAGCGCGAGCCCGACCGCCATGTACGCGCCGTACCCGGTACCGAGCAGCGCGGCGCCGACCATCGTGATCTCGAACGACGGGATCACCGCGATCAACAGCGCCGCGACGCCCTGGACGATCGCCGACACCACGACGATCCCCACGCGGTGTCCCGTCCGGTCGCTGACGGCGCCCGCGATGATCGACGAGCCGACGACGAACACCGTGTAGACGAGGATCAGCAGCAACAGGTCGTCTTCGGCTCCCGCCGCGTCGCGATCGAGCCCGTACATGAGGAAGAAGAGCAGCAGGCCGGTCCCGAGCGCGTTGCCGATGTTGACGACGAGTCGTCCGGCGAGCAGCCAGGCGAAGTCCCGATCGCGCAGCGCCGCGAGCCGCTCGCCGAGGCGTCGAGGCGTGCGGGCTCCCGCCGATTGCACCGGTGCGGGCGGGTCCGGAAGCAGGAGCGCGGCGGTCACGCCGACCACGGCGAGGAACCCCGCAAGCACGAGATACCCGGCCACCGTGCCGAGTTCGAGCAGCACGATGACGCCGACGCCGACGATGATGCCGAGTGCTTGCGACGACGAGACAGCGGCCGAGGCTGTGCCGCGCTGCGTCGTGAGCTGGTCGGCGATGAGCGCCGTGAACGCCGCCGAGGCGACCGCCGTGCCGACCGACACGCCCACCCACGCGAGCCCGACGCCCCACGGCCCCTCGGCGAACGAAATGGCGACGAGGGATGCCGTGGCCGCCGCGACGCCGGTGAGGGAGTGAACAGCCCGAACCATCTCGCGCCGACGCGACCCGTGTCGCGACTCATGCGCGAGCCTCGCGAAACGGTGGACGCAGGTGAGTGAGGTCTACGGGGAGAATAGCTGGCACGTCAGCCCTTCGTCGAGCGTGATCGCCGGTCGGGAGCCGGTGAGGATGATCATGCCGCATGGCAGCGGCCGCTGACCTGATAGACTCGGTGATTGGCTTGCGTGGGAGTCCCACACCTCACACGACAGTCGCGAGGCGCCCCTCTACCGTCTTGCGACACTCTTCCAACCGTAACTCCGAACGAAAGACGTCGACGTGGCGAATATCAAGTCGCAGATCAAGCGCAACAAGACCAACGAGAAGGCGCGCGAGCGCAACAAGTCCGTGAAGAGCGAACTGCGCACCGAGGTGCGTCGCACGCGCGAGGCCATCGCCGGTGGCGACAAGGCCGCTGCCGAGAAGGCACTGGCGCGCGCGACCAAGAAGCTCGACAAGGCCGTGAGCAAGGGTGTCATTCACGAGAACCAGGCCGCGAACCGCAAGTCTTCCATCGCGAAGCAGGTTGCCGCGCTCTGAGCGTAGCTTTTCTGGCAAGGCCCGTCCCGTTGGGGCGGGCCTTCGTCGTTGGCGCGGCTCCCATCGCGGCTCCCATCGCGGCTCCCCCGCAGGTTGCGGGGTCGGTTGGTGCCGCATCCGCCCCTGGATGCGGCACCAACCGACCCGTGAACGCAGGCGTCGCGCCCAGGAACGACGAAAGCCCCGCCGAAGCGGGGCTTTCGCGTGGAGGCGAGCTCAGTTGCTCGAACCACCGAAGTTCTTGAAGCGCTGGTTGAACTTCTCGACGCGACCGGCCGAGTCCATGATGCGCTGCTTGCCTGTGTAGAACGGGTGCGATGCCGAGGAGATCTCGACGTCGATGACGGGGTACGTGACACCGTCGAGCTCGATCGTCTTGTCGCTGGACACCGTCGAACGGGTCAGGAAGGTCTCGCCCGAACCCAGGTCGCGGAACACGACAGCGTTGTAGGTGGGGTGGATGTCAGTCTTCATTGGGTTCCTCACGAAGTGCCCTGGATTTTGCCAGCGGCGGTGGAAGTCTGCGGTGCGCATGCGGACGCGCGCACACCAAGGAACGATTCTATCAGCCCGCAGACCCGATCAGGAACGGGCCTGGATCACGAACCTGCCTGTGCGCGCGCGGCGTACCGGCCGGCATCCTCGTTCAGGACGATGTCCGTGCCGAACGTCGCCGACAGATTCTCCGCCGTCAGCGCGTCGGCCAGCGGGCCTTGGGCGACGATCTCACCGTCGCGCAGGAGCAACACGTGCGTAAAGCCGACCGGGATCTCTTCGACGTGATGGGTGACCATGATCATGGCCGGCGTCGTGGGCTCCTGTGCGTAGCCGCCGAGCAGGCCCAGCAGCTCTTCGCGGGCGCCGAGGTCGAGGCTCGCCGTGGGCTCGTCGAGCAGCAGCATCTCGGGGTCGGTCATGACGGCCCGAGCGATCTGCACACGCTTCTGCTCGCCGTCCGACAGCGTGCCGAACGTCCGCTCGGCGAGGTGTTCGAGCTTCCACTCGGCCAGAACGCGGCGGGCGCGCTTCTCGTCGATGCCCTCGTACTCTTCATTCCATCGACCGAGAACCGAGAACGCGGCGGTGAGCACGACGTCCAACACCGTCTCGTCAGCGGGGATGCGGCGTGCCATCGCCGAAGAGGCGAAACCGATGCGCGGACGAAGCTCGAAGACGTCGGTGCGGCCCAGCGTCTCGTCCAGGATCGTCACCGAACCTGCGGTGGGATGCAGGAGCGTTGCAGCGAGCTGCAGAATCGTCGTCTTCCCCGCACCGTTCGGGCCGAGGATCACCCACCGCTGATCGTCGGTGACAGTCCAGTCCACATGATCGACGATGTTGCGGGAGTTGCGGCGGACGACGACATCGGCGAATTCGAGGACCTGCGGCATGCGACCAGCCTAACGGGCGCCCGCTTCAGTTCCCGGTCACCTCGCGGTAAAGCGCCTCGGTGGCGTCGGCGATCGCCTGCCAGCTGAACTCTTCGGCCGCACGGACGCGTCCGGCCTCGCCATACGCGCGTGCACGCTCGGGATCGGACACGACCTCGGTGAGGACGGCCGCGAGATCCGCGACGAACTTTTCCGGATCGAGGGGCGTGCCGGTGCCGTCCTGCGCCTGTTCGATCGGGACGAGTCGACCGGTGACGCCGTCGACGACGACTTCGGGAATGCCACCCGTGGCAGTGCCGACGACCGCAGCGGCGCATGCCATCGCCTCGAGGTTCACGATGCCGAGTGGTTCGTACACCGAAGGACAGACGAATGTCGTGGCGGTGGTCAGAAGCGCACACAACTGATCGCGCTGGAGGAATTCGTCGATCCAGACGACGCCGTCGCGGCGCGTCTGGAGCTCGCGCACGAGGTCTTCGACCTCCGCCATGATCTGCGGAGTGTCCGGCGCTCCGGCGCAGAGCACGACCTGCACCTCGGGCGGCAGCAGGGCGGCAGCCCGTAAGAAATAGGGCAAGCCCTTCTGTCGCGTGATGCGCCCGACGAAGACGACCGAGGGCCTCGTCGGGTCGATCCCGTAGCGCTCGAGCAGCGCGGCATCCTCCTGCGGACGCCACGACTCGACATCGATGCCGTTGTAGATCACCCGCACCTTGTCGGGATCCAGATCCGGGTAGCTGCGGAGGATGTCCCGCCGCATCCCCTCGCTCACGGCAACGACCGCGGCCGCACTCTCGTAGGCGGTCTTCTCGATGTAGCTCGAGACGGCATAGCCACCGCCGAGCTGTTCGGCCTTCCACGGGCGCAACGGCTCGAGCGAATGCGCCGTGATGATGTGCGGGATGCCATGCAGCAGCGACGCGAGGTGACCTGCGAAGTTGGCGTACCAGGTGTGCGAGTGCACGACGTCGGCGCCCGCGACGTCGCCCACGATCTCGAGGTCGACGCCGAGGGTCTGGACCGCGCCGTTGGCGGTAGCCAGCTCCGCGGGCACCTCGTACGAGGTCGTGTCGACCGCGTCGCGCTCCGCTCCGAACGCGCGCACCTGCACCTCGATGCTCCGCCGGAGGGCGGTGACCAACTCGGTGACGTGTACTCCCGCACCGCCGTAGATCTCCGGCGGATATTCCTTCGTGACGATGTCAACGCGCATGTCGTGAACGCTAGTACAGACGCCGATCTCGGGCATAGTGTGGAGCCATGCCAGCAGCGCCGAAGGTATTCGGAATCATCCTCGCCGGCGGCGAGGGTAAACGACTCATGCCCCTCACCGTCGATCGGGCCAAACCAGCGGTTCCGTTCGCCGGTCAATACCGGCTGATCGATTTCGCGATCTCGAACCTCATCAATTCGGGTCTTCGCCAGATCGTGGTCTTGACGCAGTACAAGTCGCACAGCCTCGACCGCCACGTCTCGCAGACCTGGCGGATGTCAGCTCTGCTGAACTCCTACGTCACCTCGGTCCCGGCCCAGCAGCGTCTCGGCAAACGATGGTTCTCGGGTTCGGCCGACGCGATCCTGCAGTCGCTCAACCTGATCCACGATGAGAAGCCGGACATCGTCATGGTGATCGGCGCCGATCACGTCTACCGCATGGACTTCGAGCAGATGCTGGAGGCCCACATCGCCTCGGGCGCGAAGGCGACGGTTGCCGGCATCCGTCAGCCGATCGAACTGGCGAACCAGTTCGGCGTGATCGACCTCGACCCCGCCGACAACGTCACGATCCGCGACTTCCTCGAGAAGCCGCAGAACCCGACGGGTCTCTCCGATGCTCCGCATGAGGTGCTCGCGTCGATGGGGAACTACATTTTCGACACCGACGCCCTGATCGCCGCCGTCGAGGCGGACGGAGAACTCCCCGGCTCCGACCACGACATGGGCGGCGACATCATCCCGTACTTCGTCTCACGGGGGGAAGCGGCCGTCTACGACTTCAAGCGCAACGATGTGCCGGGATCCACGGGTCGCGACAGGGACTACTGGCGGGACGTGGGGACGCTCGATTCGTTCTTCGACGCCCACATGGATCTGATTTCGACGTTGCCGGTCTTCAACCTGTACAACATGGACTGGCCGATCCATTCGCAAGCGGTGAACTCGCCGCCGGCGAAGTTCGTCCGCGACGGCGTGGGCCGCATGGGCAATGCGATCGATTCGATCGTCTCGCTCGGGTCGGTGCTGTCCGGTACCCATCTGGAACGCAGCGTCGTCGGCCCGTGGACTCTGGCCGGCGGTGGATCGACGATCACCGACTCCGTCCTCTTCGATCACGTGAGCGTCGGGCCGGGCGCCCGTGTGCACCGGGCGATCCTCGACAAGAACGTCGTGCTCGATCCGGGAGCGACGGTCGGCGTCGATCGCGAACGCGACCTCGCGCGTGGCTTCACCGTGACCGATTCGGGAATCACGGTCGTCGGCAAGAACGTCCACGTCACGGGCTGATCCACCGGCCGGTACGGTGGACGGGTGCCTGATGCCCGGTTCCTTGTCGTATTCGACGCCGACTCCACCCTCATCCGCAACGAGGTCATCGAGCTGATCGCCGATGAAGCAGGTCGCGGCGCAGAAGTGGCAGCGGCCACCGAGGCGGCGATGCGCGGCGACGTGGACTTCGCGACGAGTCTGCGCTCGCGTGTCGAGGCACTGCGCGGCGTGCCGGTGTCGGCGTTCGCTCGTGTGCTCTCGCGCATCGAGCCGACCCCCGGAGTGCGCGAACTGATCGCCGAGATCCACCGTCGAGGCGGGATCGCGGGCGTGGTCTCGGGCGGTTTCCACGAGATCCTCGACAGGGTGGCTCCGGATCTCGGTGTCGACGTCTGGCGGGCCAACCGTCTCACCGTCGCTGGCGATGCCCTCGCCGGCACGGTCGACGGTGACATCGTGGATGCTGCGGCGAAAGCGGCTGCGCTGCGGGAATGGGCCGCATCCCACGGCGTGCCCCTCGCCCACACGATCGCGATCGGCGACGGAGCGAATGATCTCGCGATGATGGATGCCGCCGGTCTCGGCCTCGCGTTCAACGCGAAGCCCGCCGTGCGCGCTCGGGCCGACCTCGTCATCGGTCCGGTCGACTTGCGCGACGTCATCCCGCTCCTCCCCTGACGGCGCGGGACGGCGGCGCGTAGTCTCGCCGCATGGACGTCATCCTGATCCCCGGTCTCTGGCTCGATGCCGCTTCGTGGGGAGAGGTGATGCCCGCGCTTCGGGACGTGGGGCTGAACCCGCGACCGCTGACCATGCCCGGTCTCGGTACGCCCGCCTCGGAGAGCTCCGGCATCGGCATCGCCGACTGGGTGACCGCTGCCGTGACCGCGATCGACACGGCCGAAGGGCCCGTCGTGGTCGTGGGGCACAGCGGCGGCGGGAATGTCGCGTGGGGTGCGGCCGATGCGCGCCCCGATCGCGTCGCGCGCGTCATCCTGGTCGATACCGCGGTCCCCGCCGACGGCGGAATCATCTCCGAGTTCGAGAAGGTCGACGGCGTGATCCCCTTCCCGGGGTGGGACTTCTTCGACGACGAGGAGGTCGCCGATCTCGATGCGGCGACCCGAGCGACGACCGCCCCGCGCACTCGGAGTGTGCCGGCGCGAGTGCCGACCGACCCCATCGCGCTACGCGATGAGCGACGCTACCGGGTCCCGGTCACGGTTCTCTCGGGACAGCTCGAGGACGACGCCTTTCGCGGCTCCCTCGCGCAATGGGAACGCTCCGCGACCGAGTTCACCGCGATCGAGAGCACCGAGATCGTGAAGCTCGACTCCGGACACTGGCCGCAGTTCTCGCAACCCGCGCGCCTGGCCGCCGCGATCGTGGCCGCCATCCGACGTCCCTGAATCAGTGCCCCATCCCGAGCCCACCGTCGACCGGGATGACGGCTCCCGAAATGTAGGCGGCATCATCGGATGCCAGCCATGTCACGACTCCGGCGACTTCGTCGGCGGTCGCGAATCGTCCGGCCGGAATGTTGCGCTTGTACTCCGCCTGGGTGTCTTCCGGAAGCTCTGCGGTCATGTCGGTCTCGATGAAGCCGGGCGCCACGACGTTGGCGGTGATGTTGCGCCCACCGAGCTCGCGGGTCAGGGAGCGTGCGAAGCCGACGAGGGCGGACTTCGACGCCGAGTAGTTGATCTGCCCCGCCGAGCCGTAGAGGCCCACGACGCTCGAGATCAAGATGACGCGCCCCCATTTGGCTCGCAGCATCCCTTTCGACGCCCGCTTGACCACGCGGAATGTGCCGCCGAGGTTCGTCGCGACGACCGAATCGAAGTCGTCCTCGGTCATGCGCAGTAGCAGGGTGTCCTTCGTGATCCCCGCGTTCGCGACGACGATCTCCACCGGTCCGAGAGTCTTCTCCACTTCGGTGAAGGCCGCATCCAGTGAGGCTGCGTCGGTCACATCGGCACGCACCGTCAGGGTGCCTTCCGGGCCCTCTCCGGAGCGCGCGGTGACGGCGGTGCGATAGCCGGCGGCGACGAAGCGCTCGGCGATTGCGCGGCCGATGCCGCGGTTTCCGCCGGTGACGAGGACGACTCGATCGGTGGACATGATGCTCCCGGGTAGGCGTGAGTGGATCCGCACCAGCCTAGTCCGCAGGCGTGGGGGACACCCGGATAGGCTGGGGACGCCCCTCGAGAAGGAGAATCCCGTGAGCGATCCCACGCCCCCGCAGCCGCCCATCGCCGGACCGCCGACTCCGCCCGTCGCCCCTCCCTACGCGACCGCACCCACATACCAGCCGCCGGCCTACCCCGTGCAGCCTCCCGCCTTCCCAGGCCAGCAGCCCGTCCAGCAGTACCCAGGGGCGGCGCCGACGTACGGAGCCGCACCGTACGGCTACGGCGGCTACGCTCCCGCGCAGAAGACCAACGTGCTTTCGATCATCTCGATGATCGCGTCGATTCTCGGCTTCATCTGGGTGCTCCCCTTCATCGGGTCACTCGCCGGGGCGATCATGGGTCACATCTCGCTGAATCAGCTGAAGACCTCCGGCGAGAAGGGCCGCGGCATGGCCCTGGCCGGTGTCATCGTCGGCTGGATCGGGTTCGGGATCATCGTGCTCATCGCGGTTTTCTTCTTCCTCGCGATCGGCCTCGGCGCCTCCAGCGGGAGCTACGCCTGATCGCACAGTCAGGACGATCCGCGTGCCCCGGGGCAGGCGTACCCTGGGAAGACCGTGAAGACTCCCGTGACCCCGCAATCGGCGACCTCGCTCCCGCGCGCACCGCGCGACGAAGCGCAGACGCGCATGCGGAAGTACTTCATCATGATGAGCATCCGCGTCATCTGCTTCGTGCTGATGGTCGTCATCACGCCGTACGGCTGGTACACCTGGGTCCTCGCCGTAGGCGCGATCTTCCTGCCGTACTTCGCTGTCGTGATCGCCAACGTCGCCGCGTCGAGTACCGACAGTCGTGCTGTCGCCCCCGAACGCGCCCTTCCGGTGACGCCGACCGATCTGCTCTCTCCCGCCGACTCCACGGGCGTCATCCGGCTGCAGGAGACGAAGGCCGTTGCTCCCGAGCACCCGGCCGAGTCACCCGAGGAGACGTCGTGAGCGATCGGGTCTGCTCGCGGGCCGGGTGTCGCGCGGGAGCCGAGTGGCAGGTGGTGTGGCGCAACCCCCGCATCCATGCCGCCGACCGGAGAAAGATCTGGGCCGCGTGCGCGGAGCACGTCGACTATCTGCGGGACTACCTCGCCGCGCGCGACTTCCCCGTCGAGGTCCTCGCCTTCGACGTCGAGACTCCCGCGTGAACGGCCGCACAGCGCTGCGGTGGAGCGGCTATGTGGGCTTCGCGATCGCTTTCGCGGTCGCCTGCGCGTTCTTGTCCAACTGGCAATTCGACCGAAACGCGTGGCGAGATGCCCAGCTCGACCTGATCGCGGCCAACTACGACGCCGAACCGGTCCCGCTCGCGGACGTGGTGCCGGTCGGCGGGACCTTCGATGCCGGCGACGAGTGGCATCCGATCATCCTCGAGGGTGAGTATCTCGCCGAGCAGACGCTCCTGGTGCGCAACCGCGCCCACGGCGGGACGAGTGCCTTCGAAGTGCTGGTGCCGTTCCAGACGGACGACGGCCGCGTGATGATCGTCGACCGGGGATGGTTGCCGCCCGCGGAAGACTCCCCCGACCCCGCCGCGGTACCCGCTCCCCCGAGCGGCAAGACCACCGTCATCGTGCGCCTGCGCCCAGGAGAACAACTCCCCTCGTCCGGCCGATCGGCGCCGGAGGGCCAGGTCCCCACGATCCATCTGCCGCTGATCGGCGAGACGATCGGCGCCGAGGAGTTCATCGACGAGGCCTACGGGCTCATGGTGAGCGAAGACCCCGCTGTCACCCCGGTTCCGCAGGCGCTTTCGTCCCCCTCGGAAGACCCTGGTCCGTACCTGTCCTACGCGATCCAGTGGATCCTGTTCGCCGTCATGGGCTTCGCATTCATCTGGTACATGATCCGCACCGAGATCCGTTATCGCCGAGAGGATGCCGAAGAAGCAGCCGGCGGCGAATCTGCGGCATCCGCACGGCGCCGACGTGCCGACGCTCGGCGCGACCGCGACATGCAAGACGAGGATGCCCTCGTCGACGAACTCACGCCGGGCTGATCGGGCTCACACGCGTCATGCCAGGGTGATGAGGTCCGCGTAATCGCGACCCCAGATGTCCTCGACGCCGTCCGGGAGGATGAGAACCCGCTCGGGGTTGAGCGCCTCGACGGCTCCCTCATCGTGCGAGACGAGGACAACGGCACCCTCGTAGTGGGCCAGTGCTCCGAGAATCTCCTCGCGGCTGGCCGGGTCCAGGTTGTTGGTGGGCTCATCGAGCAGCAGCATGTTCGCCGACGAGACGACGAGCGTCGCGAGCGACAATCGGGTCTTCTCACCGCCGGACAGGACGCCCGCGGGCTTCAGCACATCGTCACCCGTGAACAGGAACGAACCGAGCACCTTGCGGGCCTCGGTTGCGGTGATATCCGGCGCCGCCGACATCATGTTCTCGAGCACCGAGCGGTTCACATCGAGGTTTTCGTGCTCTTGGGCGTAATAGCCGATCTTCAGGCCATGACCCGGTTGGAGTTCGCCGGTATCGGGCTGATCGACGCCCGCGAGGATTCGCAACAGAGTGGTCTTTCCCGCTCCGTTGAAACCGAGGATGACGACTTTCGAGCCGCGGTCGATCGCGAGATCGACGTCGGTGAAGATCTCGAGCGACCCGTAGGACTTCGACAGCCCGGTCGCCATGAGCGGCGTCTTGCCGCAGGGAGCCGGCTTCGGGAAGCGCAGCTTCGCGACGCGCTCCTCCTGACGGACCTCGTCGAGGCCGGAGAGCATTTTCTCCGCCCGAGCCACCATCTGGTGCGCCGCGGCGGCCTTGGATGCCTTCGCACCGAAGCGAGCTGCCTGCATCTGCAGCTGGGTCGCCTTCTTCTCGACGCCCGCGCGTTCCTTCTTGCGGCGTTCTTCGTCGGCGACCCGCTGACGCAGGTAATTCTTCCAGTTCATGTTGTAGGTGTCGATGACCTGGCGATTCGCGTCGAGGTAGAACACGCGGTTGACCGTCTCACCGACGAGCTCGACGTCGTGGCTGATCACGATCAGCCCACCCTTGTAGTTCTTGAGGAACTCGCGCAACCACACGACACTGTCCGCGTCGAGGTGGTTGGTCGGCTCGTCGAGGATCATCGAGTCGGCGTCGGAGAACAGAATGCGGGCCAGCTCGATGCGACGTCGCTGACCACCGGACAGAGTCGACAGCGGCTGGTCGAGGAGGCGGTCGGGCAATGAAAGATTGTGCGAGATCGTCGCAGCCTCGGCCTCGGCAGTGTAGCCACCGAGGGATTCGAAACGCTCCGTGAGGTGCGCATAGCGCTTCATCGCCTTCGCGGCGACCTTCTCATCGTCGTCGCCCATCGCCATGGCGGCGTCGTTCATCTCGATCGCGAGGGTTCCGAGTCCGCGCGCATCGAGGATGCGGGTGCGCGCCAGCATGGCGGGATCACCCGAACGCGGGTCTTGCGGAAGATAGCCGAGCTCACCCGACCGTTCGACTTTGCCGTCCGCCGGCGGAAGATCTCCGGCGAGCACCTTCGTCAGGGTGGTCTTGCCGGCGCCGTTGCGCCCGACGAGGCCGATCTTGTCGCCCGCCGACACGCGGAACGACACGTCCGACATGAGGACGCGGGCGCCCACGCGGATCTCGAGGTCGTGTACGGCGAGCACGTCGGACGTCCATTCTGCTGTCGTGCGGGATGCGGCCGAATGGCCAGCCACCCAGTCTACCCGTCGGTTCGTGAAGACACGGCGTGCGGCGGCGTCCGGCATTGTCAGGCCGGCACAGCGCTGCCCGCGATCTTCGGTAGACGGCGTCCAACAACTCGCGACACCCAGCCCATAGGCTGATCCACGACGCCCCGGCCGACCGGCCGCCCTGCCCAAGGAGATGCATGTCCCTCTCTACCGCCGTCCGCCGCCCTGTCCTGGCAGACCTCATCGCCCGCCCGACCGATCGGGCCCGAGCCTTCGCCCTCGACGCCGCGCTCGTCGTGGCCGGCGCGATCTTCGTTGCCGCACTCGCCCAGGTCGAGGTGCCCCTGTGGCCCGTGCCCATCACCGGCCAGACCCTGGCGGTCGTCGTCGTCGGCGCCGCCCTCGGCGCGCGACGCGGAGCCACGGCGCTCATCACCTATCTCCTCGCGGGGCTTGCCGGCCTTCCGGTCTTCGCCGGGTTCACCGGCACGATCGCTGCCGTGGCGAAGCCGAGCTTCGGATTCATCGTCGGCTTCGTTTTCGCCGCCTTCGTCGCCGGGTGGTTCGCCGAGCGCGCCTGGGACCGCAAGCCGCTTCTGGCCTTCGTCGGCTTCGTCGCGGCCAGCGCGATCCCGTTCCTCTTCGGCATCCCCTACATGGCGTTCATCCTGAACGTCGTCGGCGGCGGCTCCTTCGGCATCGGGGAGATCCTCGCATTCGGCCTCTGGCCGTTCGTCGTCGGTGGCTTCGTCAAGGCGGCCATCGCCGCGGTGTTGATTCCGGCCGCCTGGGCCGGAGTGCGCGCCGTCGACCGCAGCAAAGACGCGTAGCCCGCGCAGCGAAAAGAGCCCTGCCCCTCGCAGACACGAGGGGCAGGGCTCTTTTTTCACGTCCGGCAACCTTCAGTCGCACTGCAATGAATTGGCCTCCACGCTCGTCGGCGAACTAAAGTTAGCCTGGCCTTACTTCAGCATCCCCACCCCACTCCACGGAGGAACCTCGTGTCCCGAATTCGCACCGCCGCTGCGCTGGCCGCCGGCGCCGCGCTCCTGCTCTCCGGATGCGCCTCATCCGCCTCAACGGACGGATAGTCGACACCCGGCGCTGCGGGCGACGCCGCTTTCCCGCTCACGATCACTCACGCCCTCGGCGAGACCACGATCGACAGCAAGCCCGAACGCATCGCCACGATCGCGTGGGGCAACCAGGACGTGGCCCTCGCCCTCGGAGTCGTCCCGGTCGGCATCGACTCGCAGGTCTGGGCCTGGTCGGGTGCTGCGGATCAGGGTGTCTACGAGTGGACGAGCGCGAAGCTCGACGAGCTCGGCGCAGACGTGCCCGTGCTGTTCGATGTCACGGACGGCCTCGACTTCGAGGCCATCTCCGACACCACCCCCGATGTCATCCTCGCGGCACAGTCCGGACTCACGGCCGAAGACTACGCAACGCTGAGCGACATCGCTCCGGTCGTGGCCTACCCCGAGATCCCCTGGTTCACACCGTGGCGCGATCAGATCACGATCAACGCGCAGGCGCTCGGCCTGACCGAAGAAGGCGATGCGCTCGTTTCCGATCTCGAGACGCAGATCGCCGACGCCACGACGGATGCCGGCCTTGAGGGCAAGACCGCGGCTTTCTTCTACGCCAACCCCACCGACCTGTCGACCGTGTCGCTCTACACCGGCGGCGACTCGCGGACGGCGTTCCTGAAGGACCTCGGCTTCGACCTCCCGCAGGTCGCGATCGATGCCGCCGACGCGGGGTCGTTCTACCTCGACTTCAGCGCCGAGAACGCCGATCAGTTGGCCGACGTCGACGTCATCGTCACGTATGGCGACGACACGCTGCTCGCCGCGATGCAGGCCGACCCGCTCTGGAGCACGCTGCCCGCCGTCAAGAACGGCGCCGTCGTCGCCGTCGGCGAAGGCGACGCGTTCAGCGCAGCCGTGACGCCCACCGCTCTGTCGATCCCGTGGGTGCTCTCGGACTACGTCACCGTGCTCAAGGAAGCAGCAGCGAAGGTCCAGTGACTTCCGCTCTCGCCACGCGACGCCGTGCATCCGCCTCCCCGGCGGGTGCACGGCGTCACGGCGTGATTCTCGCGTTCGCGATCATCGGCGTCCTCGTTTCGGTCGTCATCTCGCTGTCGTTCGGATCGCGTCCGGTCAGTGGTGCGCAGGTCATCGAAGGCATCTCGTCCTGGCTGCGCGGCGAGACACCCACCGATATCGGCGCAATCGCCGTGCGGAGCCGCATCCCGCGGACGGCGCTGGCGCTCCTCGCCGGCGCCGCGCTCGCGCTGTCAGGCGCACTCATGCAAGCGATCACCCGCAATCCACTGGCCGATCCCGGCATCCTCGGGGTGAACACCGGGGCTGCGTTGGCCGTCGTCATCGGTATCGCCTTCCTCGGTGTCTCCAGCGCGCTCGGCTTCCTCGGGCTCGCGCTGATCGGTGCGTTCGTCACCGCGTTCTTCGTCTACTTCGTGGGCTCCGTGGGTCCCGGTGGCACCACGCCGATCAAACTCGCGCTCGCGGGGGCCGCCACGACCGCCGCGCTCGCCTCACTCGTGTCAGCGATCTTGATCCCCCGTCAAGCGGTGATGGATGAGTTCCGCTACTGGCAGGTGGGCAACGTCGCCCGCGCAGACTGGGAGACGATGGGCGTCATCGTCCCGGTGCTGATCGTCGGCATCCTCATCGCATTCCTGTCGGCCTCGTCGTTGAACGCTCTCGCGCTCGGTGACGACGTTGCAGTGGGACTCGGCGTCCACGTCGGACGCATGCGCATCATCGCCGCGATCGCCGGCGTCGCCCTCTGCGCCGCGGTCACCGCACTCGCCGGTCCGATCGGATTCGTGGGCCTCATGATCCCGCACGCCGTGCGTCTGGTCTCCGGGTCCGATCAACGCTGGCTCCTGCCGCTGTCCGCCCTCGGCGGTGCGATCCTGCTCACCCTCGCCGACACGCTCGGGCGCGTGATCGGCTCTCCGGGCGAGGTCGAAGCCGGCATCATCACGGCGTTCCTCGGCGCACCCGTGCTGATCATCATCGCCCGTCGCACCCGGATGAAGGCCCTGTGATGTCGGTGCTCACGGTGGCCACGGCTCCCCCACGCTCTGCCGAACTCGACCGCGTTCGGGCGGGGAGACGTCACCGGTCGCGTCGCCGGCGGATCGCACTCGTGGCGATGGGCGCGCTCGTCATCGTGTTGTTCTGCGCGATGCTGATGCTCGGCAACACGATCTATCCGGCCTCGGACGTCATCGCCGTCTTGCTCGGCCAGCAGGTTCCCGGTGCATCCTTCACGGTCGGGGCATTGAGGCTCCCCCGCGCGCTCACCGGCATCCTCGCCGGAATCGCCTTCGGCGTCGCCGGCACGACATTCCAGACGATGTTGCGGAATCCGCTCGCCAGCCCGGATGTCATCGGCATCACCTCGGGCGCGAGTGCGGCCGCGATCCTGTCCCTCGTCATCCTGCACTGGAGCAGTGGCGCCACGATGGCTCTGGCGCTGGCGGCGGGCATCGCGACCGCTCTCCTCATCTACGGCGCCGCGCGCGGTGGGGAATCCACCGGCGGTCGCCTCATCCTCATCGGCATCGGAGTGGGGGCGATGCTCGATGCGGTCGTCGCTTACCTGCTCGTCCGCGCCGCCGTCTGGGACCTGTCGGCCGCGGCACGGTGGATGACGGGAAGTCTCAACGGCGCACGGATGGATGAGCTCCTCCCCCTCGTGATCGCCGTGGTGGTCCTCGTTCCCCTCGTGCTGCTGCTCGGGCGGGATCTGGGCGCGTTGGAACTGGGCGACGCCTCGGCGACAGCGCTCGGGGTCTCGGTCGACCGCACGCGGGTCGTCCTGATCGTCTCCGCCGTCGCCCTGGCCTGCATCGCCACGGCGACGACCGGCCCGATCGCGTTCGTCGCTTTCCTCGCCGGACCGATCGCCGCGCGGATCGTCGGCCCCGGGTCCTCCACCGTGCTCCCCGCTGCGCTCACCGGCGCGTGCCTGGTGCTGGCCGCTGACCTGCTCGGTCAGTTCGCGTTCGACACCAAATTCCCGGTCGGCGTGATCACTGGCATCCTCGGCGCGCCGTACCTCCTCTACCTGCTCATCCGAACCAGCCGCCGCGGAGGATCGTCATGACCGCCCTGCATTCACTCCGCACAGAGAACCTCGTCTCGGGATACGGACGCACCACGATCGTCGATGGCATCGACCTGGACATCCCGTCCGGAAGCATCAGCGTCATCGTCGGAGCCAACGCGTGCGGCAAGTCGACGCTGTTGAAGACGATCGCTCGTCTCCTTCCCGCGCAGAGCGGTGCCGTTCTGATCGACGGGAAGGGCATCGGCCAGATCCCGACGAAGGAGCTTGCCCGCACTCTCGGCCTGCTCCCCCAACAGCCCGTCGCTCCGGAGGGCATCGTCGTCGCCGACCTCGTCGGCCGCGGCCGACACCCGCACCAGAAGCTGTTCCGCGCCTGGACGGCGGAAGACGACCGGGCCGTCACCGATGCTCTCAGCGTCACGGGTGTCCTCGACCTCGCCGACCGAGCGGTCGACGAACTCTCCGGCGGCCAACGTCAGCGGGTGTGGATCGCGATGGCACTCGCCCAGGAGACCGACATTCTGCTGCTCGACGAGCCGACGACGTTCCTCGACGTCTCCCATCAGATCGAGGTGCTGGATCTCCTCGCGGATCTCAATGCGTCGCGGGGAACCACGATCGTGATGGTGCTGCACGACATCAATCTCGCCGCACGCTACGCCGATCACCTGTTCGCGCTGAAGGGCGGACGGCTGGTGGCGAGTGGGCCCCCGGCAGACGTCGTCACGAGCGAGCTGGTCCGCCAGGTGTTCGACCTCGACTCCCTCGTCATCGCCGACCCGGTCTCGGGGACGCCCCTCGTGCTTCCTCGAGGTCGACACCGCGTCCTCCCGCCCGCGACCACCCCCGAGCCCCTCGAAAAGACAGGAGAGCCCGATGAGCGATGAACGACCGACCAGTCGCTTCTTCCGCGCCCGCGTGAACGCGATCACCGACGTCACCCCGAGCTTCCGCCGTTTCACGTTCGGCGGCGCCGACCTCGCCGACTACGGTGACCCTGGTCTCGATCAGCGCATCAAGATCGTCTTCCCGACCTCCTCGACCTCGATCGACGACATGCCCACGGGTGAGGACTGGTGGACGCTCTGGCGGGAGATGGATGAGGACCGCCGCCCCCCGTTTCGCACCTACACGACCCGCTACGTTCGCGAGGATGCCGGCGAAGTCGACGTCGACATGGTCTCGCACGAGGTCGTGGGCCCTGCTTCCGCATGGATCGCCGACGCCCGGGTCGGCGACGAAGTGCTCATCTTCGCGCCCACGACGGCGCACTCGGGGGTGTCGTACGGCATCGACTTCGTACCGCCGGCCCAGGTCGATGACATCCTCCTCGCCGGGGACGAGACGGCGGCACCCGCGATCGCGGTCATCCTCGAGCAACTCCCCCGCGAAGCCCGCGGAGTCGTGGTTCTCGAAGTCCCCGAGCCCGCCGACGCCGACTACCTCCCCCGCCATCCCGGCTTCGAGTACCGGGTGTCGTCGCGGCACCCCTCGGCGCGCCACGCGCACCTCGTCCGCGCCGTCGAGGATGCCGCGGCGATCCTCGTTCCCGCCGGCCGAGGCGCGGACGTCGAGGAGATCGACATCGATCACGACATCCTTTGGGAGGTTCCCCGGACGGCCAAGGGCGGCGCCGCACTGAAGCGCGCCCCCCTCTACGCGTGGCTCGCGGGCGAAGCGGGCGCGATCAAGACCCTGCGTCGACATCTCGTGTCGTCGCTCGGTGTCGACCGGCGTGCGGTCGCATTCATGGGCTACTGGCGGTTGGGGAAGGCCGAGGTTTAGGCGCCGGTCACGCCCGGGCGAGGGCGCCGATCCGCGCCACGGCTTCGCGCAGGACATCGGGCGAGCAGCCGAAATTGAGCCGCGCGTAGCCGGCGCCGCCCGCCCCGAACTCGGGGCCGTGGTGGAGCGCGACACGGGCGCCGGTGAGGATCGCGCGGGCAGGGTCATCGCCCCAGCCGTACGCGGACAGATCGATCCAGGCGAGGAAGCCGGCATCCGGGATCGCGAAACGCGCGAGCGGCAGGTGTTCGGCGACGAGGTCGGCCAGCAGCATCCGGTTCTCGTCGAGACGCGCCAGCAACGAATCCAGCCACGCATCGGATGCTTCGTCGAAGGCGGCGACCGCCGCGATCGCGCCGAACAGTCCCGTGCGCCATTCCACTTCACGCGGGAGCCCACGGACGACGGCGGTGGTCGCGTCGGCGCCGGTGACGATCAGCGCGCACTTCAGACCCGCAAGATTGAACGCCTTCGACGCGCTCGTCACCGCATAGCCGATCTCGGCGGCGGTCGCCGACGCCATGAGGAACGGCGTGAACCCACTGCCGGGCTGTGCCAGCGGCGCGTGGATCTCGTCGCTGATGACGACCGCGCCGTACCGGGCCGCGATTTCGGCGAGGGCAGCCAGGCTCTCCTTCGCGTGCGCGGTTCCCGTCGGGTTGTGCGGGTTGCACAACAACACGGCGCGCGCGCCATCCGCCAGCGCCGTCTCGATCCCCTCGAGGTCGAGCAACCAGCCGTCGTCCGAGGCGAGCAGTGGCACGTCCTGCGGCACGCCGCCGGCCTCTTCGATGCAGAAGAAGAACGGCGGATAGACGGGCGGAGTGATGACAACCCGGTCACCGGGCGTCACCGTGGCACGGAGGAGCTCGACGACGCCCATCATGACATCGCCGGTCCAACTCACGCGCTGCGGTTCGATCTCCCAGCCGAAACGACGGCGTGCGAATCCGACATACGCCGAGCGGACTCCCGGATCCGGCGGCGTGTAGCCGGTGTCGCCGATCTCGACCGCTTCGGCGAGGACCGCGCGGATCGGTTCAGCGAGCGGGAAATCGGTCTCCGCGACGAACAGCGGCAGAACGTCCTCCGGGAAGGTCCGCCACTTCGTGCTCGACCGACGTCGCAGGGTCTCCAATGGCAGGGCGTCCAGGGGGGCGATACTCACCCGTCGAGCCTATCGCCGAGGTTTCGATACGCGACGCTCCGCGCCGCTACTCAACCTGAGTCGCAGACGCATCTCAAATAGCGAAGCCGAGAGCGCGCATCATGTCGCGGCCGTCGTCGGTGATGCGCTCGGCACCCCACGGCGGCATCCACACCCAGTTGATGCGGAAACGGTCCACGACGTTGTCGAGGGCCTGCGCGGTCTGCTCTTCGAGAACGTCGGTCAGCGGGCACCCGGCCGACGTCAGCGTCATGTGGATGACGAGCGCGTCGTTCTCCTGATCCCAGCTGAGGTCGTAGATCAGGCCGAGATCGACGACATTGATGCCGAGCTCGGGGTCCATGACCTCTTTGAGCGCTTCGGTGACGTCGTCGTACTTCTCCGGGCTGAGCGTGTCCGTCATGACGTCGATCCTAGGCCTCGATCGGTGCAGCGGGGTCGAGGTAGCGGTCGTAGCCCTCGTTTTCCAGACGGTCGGCGAGCTCGGGCCCGCCTTCTTCGACGATCCGGCCGGCCACCATGACGTGGACGAACTGGGGAGTGATGTAGCGCAGGATCCGCGTGTAGTGCGTGATGAGGAGCACACCCAGATCGGTGGCGTCCTTCGCGCGGTTCACGCCCTCGGAGACGATCTTCAGGGCGTCGACATCGAGGCCGGAGTCGGTCTCGTCGAGGACGGCGATCGCGGGCTTGAGGAGCTCGAGCTGCAGGATCTCGTGCCGCTTCTTCTCGCCACCGGAGAAGCCCTCGTTGACGTTGCGCGCCGCGAACTTCGGGTCCATCCGGAGGTTCTTCATGGCCTGCTTGACGTCCTTCGTCCACGCGCGGATGGCCGGAGCCTCGCCCTCGACGGCGGTCTTGGCCGTGCGGAGGAAGTTCGTGACGGTGACGCCGGGGATCTCGACCGGGTACTGCATCGCGAGGAACAGGCCGGCGCGCGCGCGCTCGTCGACGGTCATCGCGAGGACGTCCTCGCCGTCGAACGTGATCGTGCCGCTGGTGACGGTGTACTTGGGGTGACCGGCGATCGTGTAGGCGAGGGTCGACTTCCCCGACCCGTTGGGCCCCATGATCGCGTGGGTCTCACCCGTGCGGACCGTCAGGGTCACGCCGTTGAGAATGGGGGTCTCACCGGCATCCGTCGTGACCGTCACATACAGGTCGCGGATCTCGAGAACAGCCATGGTTTTCCTTTTCAGTTCACTTCTTTGGTCACGTGCGGATCGATGAGGATGTCATCCCCGTCGATCGTGACGTTGTAGACAGGGACCGGCTCGTAGGCCGGGAGGTTCAGCGGGCGGCCGGTACGCAACGAGAACGCGGAGCCGTGCGCCCAGCACTCCAGGGTGTCGCCCTCGACGAAACCCTCGGCCAACGAGATGTCGCCGTGCGTGCAGGTGTCACCGATCGCGTGCACTTCGCCCTCGGCGTCGAGCACGACCGCCATGGGGATGCCGTCGATCACGACGCGCACCGCGGCATCCTGTTCCAGCTCGCTGAGCTTCAGCACCTTCTGCGCGCTCATGCGAGCTCTCCTGCGGCGAGCTCCGCCTCGACGGCAGCGGACAGCTCGGCCTGAAGATCGGGGAGATCGATGCGCTGGACGATTTCACTCAAGAATCCGAGCACCACCAGTCGCCGTGCCTCGTCTTCGGAGATCCCGCGGGCCTGCAGGTAGAACAACTGCTCGTCGTCGAAACGACCGGTCGCGCTCGCGTGGCCGGCGCCGATGATGTCGCCGGTTTCGATCTCGAGGTTCGGGATCGAGTCGGCGCGTGCACCGTCGGTCAGCACGAGGTTGCGGTTCGCCTCATACGAGTCTGTGCCCGCGGCGTCGCGACCGATCAGCACATCGCCGATCCAGACGCTCCGCGCACTCGCGCCCTGCAACGCGCCCTTGTAGAGCACGTCGCCGGTCGTGTGCGGACCCTTGTGGTGCAGGTAGACCTGGCTCTCCAGGTGCTGTCCGGCATCCGCGAACGACAGCCCGTACAGGTAGCCGCGTGAACCCGCGCCGGCGAGTTCGACCGAGGGGTTCACCCGGACGAGCGCGCCGCCGAGGCTGACCACGAAGTGCGTCAGGGTGGCGTCGCGATCGACGCGCGCCTGATGTGCGGCGAGGTGCACGGCGTCGGCGTCCCAGCGCTGGACGGAGATCACGGTCAGGTTCGAGCCGTCGCGCGCGATGATCTCGACGTTCTGGGCGTGGCGGGCGTCACCGTCGTGTCGAAGGACGACCGTCGCACGCGAGTTCGCCTGCGCCTCGATCACGACGTGCGCGTGCGCCACGCCGCCGGTGCCGGTCAGGTGGACGATGACCGGTTCGGTCAGCTCCACGCCGGCCGGAATCCGGATGAGAGGAGCTTCCTCCTCCTGAGTCCACGCGATCGCGCTCGAGAGGTCTTCCGGGCGGAAGTGCTCGCCGCGCGGCGCTTCGCCGACCTTGAGCCGGAGCTGTTCCACCTCGGCCGGTGCGCTCACGTCGACGGCCATGACGCCGTGCGGCGCAGGCTCATCGACGAAGAGCTCTTGCACGAGGGGCAACGGCGTGTGCTTCCAGTTGACCTCACGGCCCGTCGGCACCCCGAAATCGGCCGGGTCGAAGGAGCGCGGCCGCTCCGAGCGGGTCTGCACCGGCACGAATGCCGCGGCAGGGTCGATGTGGCCCTCCACGTGGGTGGGGGCCTCGGTTGTTGTCGTCATCAGCCGACGGATCCTTCCATGCCCATCTCGATGAGCTTGTTCAGCTCGAGGGCGTACTCCATAGGCAGTTCCCGAGCGATGGGTTCGATGAAGCCGCGGACGATCATGGCCATGGCCTCGTCTTCGGGCATCCCGCGGCTCATGAGGTAGAACAGCTGTTCTTCGCTGACTTTCGAGACCGTGGCCTCGTGGCCGAGCTGCACGTCATCGACACGGATATCGATCGCCGGGTACGTGTCCGAGCGCGACTTCGTGTCGACGAGCAGCGCATCGCATCGCACGGTGTTGGCCGAGTGGTGCGCATTGGCTTCCACGCGGACCTCGCCGCGATAACCGGCTCGCCCACCACCGCGGGCGATCGACTTCGACACGATCGAGGACTGCGTGTACGGCGCCATGTGGATCATCTTGGCGCCGGCGTCCTGGTGCTGACCGGGGCCGGCGAACGCGACCGAGAGAGTCTCACCCTTCGCGTGCTCGCCCACCAGGAAGATCGACGGGTACTTCATCGTGACCTTCGATCCGATGTTGCCGTCGATCCACTCCATCGTCGCGCCCTCATGGGCGACGGCGCGCTTGGTCACGAGGTTGTAGACGTTGTTCGACCAGTTCTGGATGGTCGTGTAGCGCACGCGTGCGTTCTTCTTCACGATGATCTCGACGACCGCCGAGTGCAACGAGTCGCTCTTGTAGATCGGCGCCGTGCAGCCTTCGATGTAGTGGACGTACGAGCCCTCGTCGGCGATGATCAGGGTCCGCTCGAACTGGCCCATGTTCTCCGTGTTGATACGGAAGTACGCCTGGAGGGGGATCTCGACGTGGACGCCCGGAGGGACGTAGACGAAGGACCCACCCGACCAGACAGCCGTGTTCAACGCCGCGAACTTGTTATCGCCGGCGGGAATCACGCTACCGAAGTACTCTTCGAAGAATTCCGGGTGCTCACGGAGCGCCGTGTCGGTGTCCATGAAGATGACACCCTGCGCCTCGAGTTCCTCGTTGATCTGGTGATAGACCACTTCGGACTCGTACTGCGCAGCAACACCCGACACCAGACGAGCGCGCTCTGCCTCGGGGATGCCGAGGCGTTCGTACGTCTCGCGGATCTCCTCGGGGAGGTCCTCCCACGTCTGCGCCTGCTTCTCGGTCGACCGCACGAAGTACTTGATGTTGTCGAAGTCGATTTCGCTGAGGTCCGCGCCCCACGTGGGCATGGGCTTGCGGCCGAAGAGCTGGTAGCCCTTCAGGCGCGTCTTCAGCATCCATTCGGGTTCGTCTTTCAGCGCGGAGATTCCGCGGACGACGTCCTCGTTGATCCCGCGTTGCGCGACGGCGCCCGCGGCATCCGCATCGTGCCACCCGAACTCGTACGTTCCGAGTCCTTCGAGCTCCGGCCGGTCGATCAGCACATCCGACATGGCTTGCCTCCTTCTAGACCCAACGGTGTCATCCGTTCCGACATTCCTTGCCTCTCGGGAGTGAGCGAGGGGTGGGATGCCGCTTTCAGGGCTGTCTGCGTCTTATCAGTGCACACGGGTCGCGCGCTTAGACTGTGAGTGGGCGCGACGCGTTGAGAGTCGCCGTGCCCACCCCTCAAGTCTACAGGCAACGCCCTCCCCCGGACGTGGCCGGCGCCCATTCACAGGCGCGCACCCAGGAGGCGACAGTCATGTCCCACGTCCCCACCGTTGAATCGCCACCGGCAGCCCGCGCGACCGTCATCGGCCGTCTGTACGAGCGACTCCCGCAGCGTATCGGCCGTGGCACCCGGGTCATCGCGTGGCTCGTCCTGATCAGCAACATCGTCATCGTGGGCACGGGCGGACTCGTGCGCTTGACCGGATCGGGCATGGGGTGTGAGACGTGGCCGTACTGCACGTCGGAGTCGCTCGTGCCGACCGCCGAGCTCGGCATCCACGGACTCATCGAGTTCGGCAACCGCACGCTCACCGGCGTCCTGGTGATCGTCGCGCTGCTCGCTTTCCTCTCGGTGCTGCGACTGCGCACGGAGCGTCCGGAGCTCATGAAGCTGACGCTGGCGATCGGCTTCGGCATCATCCTCCAGGCCATCATCGGCGGCATCACGGTCTGGCTGCATCTTCACCCGAGCATCGTCGGGTTCCACTACCTGGTCTCCGCGGTGCTCGTCGCCCTCGCGGCCGTCTACGTGTTCCGCGTGTACGCCGAACCCGGCCCCCGACGCGTCGCGGTCCCGCGTCGATACGCGCTCCTGGTCCACCTGACGAGTGCCGCCACCCTGGTGACGGTGCTCGTCGGCATCCTGCTGACCGGATCCGGTCCGCACGCGGGCGACGATCAGGCTGCCCGAAACGGTCTCGACCCGATCTTCTGGCAGCACGTGCACAGCTGGCCGGCCTACGTGCTCTTCGCCCTGACTCTGCTGCTGTTCGCCGGTTCCTTCCGGATGCCGGGGATCCTCCGACTCCCCCGATGGACAGGTCTCCTCCTCGCGGTCGAGGTCATCCAGATCGCCGTGGGTCTGTGGCAGGCGCGCACCGGTCTCCCGATCGCGCTCGTGAACATCCACATGGTGCTCGCTGTCGTCCTGGTCGCCGCCATGACCGCCGTCGTCCTGCACATCTCGGCGCCACGCGCCGTCATCGCGGTCGGTGAACCGTCCACAGCCCTTTCATAGGGTTCGCTGGGCACCTACACGGAACCGTCCTCCAGGGTGGATGAGTCGTGCGCTCGCACGATGTGAACCCCGAGGAGTCTCCCCTATGACCATCACCCGCCCCCGCCTGACGCGTAGCGTCCCGTTCTGGATTCTTCTGGGCGGTTCCGTCGTGTCGATCGGCGCCGGCGCCTTTGTGCTCGTCGAGAAGCTGGGCACCATGGCGACAACCCTCGCCGACGGCACCGCGACGGGCGTCGAGGTCTACGCCGGACAGATCTGGGCCGTGCTGGGCGCGATCCTGGTCGGCGCCGGTCTGATCGGCCTGGCCCTTGCCGCCACGCTCGCCACACTGCGCTCCTTCGCGCCGGTCGCACCGGTCGAGGTCATCGACGCTCCCGCATGGGTGGAAGCCGACGAGTCGGTCGCCACGCGCACCGAGGACGTCACGCACACCGAGGACGTCACGCACACCGACGAGGCCGACGCCCCGATCGCACGCTGACCCTCGCGCGACCGAAGACCTGCACCCCGGACCAGTTCCGGGTGCAGGTCTTCTGCGTTGCGGGGACAGCATCCGCACCCGCGCGCGACACCGGAATCGGACGGATGCCGCAGATTCGGATACCCGCGGTGACATCACCCGAATCCGGTGACTGCCGCGGAGCGCGGCCAGCGGTCAGAACGGCAGAAGCGGGTCGACGGCGATCGCGACGAACAGCAGCGTGAGGTACGTGATGGATGCGTGGAAGACACGCATCGGCTTGATCTGCTCGCCGCGCACCGCACGGTTGTAGAGCACGTGCGACTCGTAGAGGAACCAGCCGCCGAAGACGAGCGCCGAGATGGTGTAGACCACGCCCATGCCGGCCACCGGAATCAGCAAGAGCGAGCACGCAATCGTCGCCCATGCGTAGAGGATGACCTGCAGCCCCACCTGGATGCCGTCGCGCGTCGCGCCGAGCATCGGAACGTCGGCCTCGGCGTAGTCACCCTTGTACTTCATCGACAACGGCCAATAGTGCGGCGGGGTCCAGAGGAAAACGAGCACGAACAGGATCAACGAGGCCCAGGACAACGATCCGGTGACAGCCGACCATCCGATCACCACCGGGAAGCAGCCCGCGATTCCTCCCCAGACGATGTTCTGTTCGGTACGTCGCTTGAGGATGATCGAGTAGATGACGACGTAGAAGAAGATCGCCGCAACGCTGAGCGTCGCCGCCATCCAGTTCGTCGTCACCCACAGCCACACGGTGGAGACCACGGCCAGCGTCCAGGCGAACACGAGCGCACCCCGGGGCGAAACCTCGCCGGTGACCAGCGGGCGATTCTCGGTGCGTCGCATCTGCGCGTCGATGTCGCGATCGATGTACATGTTGAACGTCGCTGCCGAACCGGCGCTCATCGCACCGCCGATGACGGTGGCCAGGACCAGCCAGAGGTTCGGCATGCCGCCCTGGGCGAGGATCATGACCGGAACCGTCGTCACCAGCAGAAGCTCGAGAACGCGAGGCTTCGTCAGCGTCACATAGGCGCGGACCTTTCGGCCCACGGTGCGGGCCGAGGAGTCCTGGGGGACCTCGCGCGTCGTCGTCACGTTCATCGCCTCCGCCGCAGTCCTGTGATCTCCCCCAGTCTACGACATGTGCTTCTGCGGCCGGCCCTCACATCGACACCCCGTCGTGCGTGAGGGAGCGGACCCACGCGCGACACAGTCCAGACACACCGCTCTGCGGCACGTGCGCAAGACTGCGTCACATCGAAGCGCGCATGACCTCTGGCGCACACCACTTCGCTAAGCTGAAACCACAGGCGTCCCCCAGCGCCGGATGCGCGTGATCGCTGCGCTCCGGAGCTGCGTGTCGGATGCACTCCCCCTCTTGTGAAAGGGCACCACGTGTCGGAACTGCGCTGGGATGACATCGATCGACGTGCGGTGGACACCGCCCGAGTACTCGCAGCGGATGCGGTGGAAAGGGTCGGGAACGGCCACCCCGGCACGGCGATGAGCCTGGCCCCCGCCGCCTATCTCCTGTACCAGCGGGTGCTGCGGCACGACCCGACCGACACTGATTGGCTCGGCCGCGATCGCTTCATCCTGTCGGTCGGCCACTCGTCGCTCACGCAGTACGTGCAGCTGTACCTGGGCGGGTTCGGACTCGAACTCGATGACCTCAAGGCGCTGCGCACGTGGGGATCGCTGACCCCCGGCCACCCCGAGTACGGCCACACGAAGGGCGTCGAGATCACGACCGGCCCGCTGGGACAGGGTCTGGCTTCGGCCGTCGGTTTCGCCTACGCGGCACGCTATGAGCGTGGACTCTTCGATCCGGAGGCTGCGCCCGGTACGAGCCCGTTCGATCACTTCGTCTACGCGATCGCCGGCGATGGGGACCTGCAGGAGGGCGTGACGAGCGAAGCGTCGAGCCTGGCCGGACACCAGGAGCTCGGCAACCTCATCGCGATCTACGACTCCAACCAGATCTCCATCGAGGACGACACCAACGTCGCCTTCACCGAGAATGTCGCGCAGCGCTACGAGGCGTACGGCTGGCACGTGCAGACGGTCGACTGGAAGAAGACCGGTGAGTACGTCGAGGATGTCGCCGCGCTCTTCGCGGCGATCGAAGCGGCGAAGGGTGAGACGTCGAAGCCGTCGCTGATCATCCTGAAGACGATCATCGGCTGGCCGTCCCCCGGCAAGCAGAACACCGGAAAGATCCACGGCTCCGCCCTCGGTTCCGACGAACTGGCCGCGACCAAGAAGGTGCTCGGGTTCGACCCCGAGCAGTCTTTCGTCGTCGCCGACGACGTCATCGCACACACGCGCAGCCTCGCGGAACGCGCTGCCGAGACGCGTGCCGCGTGGCAGGCGGACTTCGATGCCTGGGCGGCCGCGAACCCCGAGCGCAAGGCTCTCCTGGATCGCCTCGAATCCGGCGCGCTGCCGGAAGACCTCTCCGCGCCGACGTTCGAGGCGGGCAAGGCCGTGTCGACCCGGGCCGCGTCCGGAACGGTGATCAACGCACTCGCCGAACAGCTCCCTGAGCTCTGGGGCGGCTCGGCCGACCTCGCCGAGTCGAACCTGACGACGATCAAGAGCGCGAAGAGCTTCATCCCGGCCGAGTGGTCGACCCATGAATGGTCGGGCGATCCGTACGGACGTGTGCTGCACTTCGGCATCCGCGAACACGCGATGGGCGCGATCGTCAACGGGATCAAGCTCCACGGCCCCACCCGCCCGTTCGGTGGGACATTCCTGATCTTCTCCGACTACATGCGCCCTGCCGTGCGTCTGGCCGCGCTGATGGACATCCCCTCGGTGTTCGTCTGGACGCACGACTCCGTCGCCCTCGGCGAGGACGGGCCCACGCACCAGCCGATCGAGCAGATCGCCACGCTCCGCCTGATCCCGAACTTCACGGTCGTCCGTCCGGCAGACGCCAACGAGACGAGCGCCGCATGGGTCGAGATCCTGCGTCGCCAGGGCGGGCCCACGGGCATCGCGCTGACACGTCAGAACATTCCCGTGTTCCCGCGTGGCGAAGGCGGCTTCGCCACGACCGAGGGTGTCGCGCGCGGCGCCTACGTGCTGGTGGATGCCGAGGGTGGCACCCCCGACGTGATCCTCATCGCCACCGGTTCCGAGGTCCAGCTCGCCGTCACGGCGCGTGAGACCCTCGCCGCCGAGGGAATCCGCGCTCGCGTCGTCTCCGCTCCGTCTCTGGAATGGTTCGACGAGCAGGATGCCGCGTACCGCGAATCCGTACTTCCCGCCGCGGTGAAGGCCCGGGTGTCGGTCGAGGCCGGCTCGACGCCGCTGTGGCGCACGATCGTCGGAGACACCGGTCGCTCGATCGGAATCGATCACTTCGGCGCATCGGCCGATTACCAGACCCTGTTCGAGAAGTTCGGCGTCACCGCCGAAGCGGTCGCCGAGGCGGCCCGCGCAACTGTCAAGGAGAACGCATGAGCACGCCCACTCAGGACCTGTCCGCCGCCGGTGTCAGCATCTGGCTCGACGATCTCTCGCGCCAGCGCATCACGACCGGAAACCTCCAGGAACTGATCGACTCCCACGACGTCGTCGGCGTGACGACCAACCCGTCGATCTTCCAGGCGGCGATCAGCGCCGGTATCGGCTACGAAGAGGCCATCGCCGCGCAGGCGAGCGCGGGAGCGTCCACGGACGACACGATCTTCGCCCTGACGACAACGGATGTGCGCGATGCCTGCGACATCTTCCGCCCGATCTACGACGCGACCGCCGGCGTCGACGGACGCGTGTCGATCGAGGTCTCGCCCGACCTCGCGCACGACACCGCGGCCACGATCGCGGAGGCCAAGAAGCTCTTCGCGACGGTCGACCGTGCCAATGTCCTCATCAAGATCCCCGCCACCAAGGCGGGCCTCCCGGCGATCACCGAGGTCATCGCCGCGGGTATCTCGGTCAACGTGACGCTCATCTTCAGCCTCGAACGCTACGCCGAGGTCATCGACGCGTATCTCGCCGGTCTCGAGCGTGCCCACAGCGGCGACTTCGATCTCTCGAGCATCCACTCGGTGGCGTCCTTCTTCGTCTCGCGCGTCGACACCGAGGTCGACAAGCGGCTGACCGCGATCGGTACCGACGAGGCCCTGGCGCTGAAGTCAAAGGCGGGTCTGGCGAACGCCCGACTGGCGTACGAGCTCTTCGAGCAGAAGTTCGGCGAGAAGCGCGCGCAGGACCTCGTCGCGCTCGGCGCGAACGTGCAGCGGCCGCTCTGGGCCTCGACCGGTGTCAAGGATCCGGCGCTCCCCGACACGCTGTATGTGACCGAGCTCGTCGCCCCCGGCACCGTCAACACGATGCCCGAGAAGACCCTCGCCGCGACGAGAGATCACGGCGTGATCACGGGTGACACGATCACCGGCAACTACGCCGACGCGCACGCCGTGTTCGATGACCTCGCCGCGATCGGCGTGGACCTCGTCGACGTCACTCAGCTGCTCGAGGACGAGGGCGTCGAGAAGTTCATCGCCTCGTGGCACGACCTTCAGGGCACCGTCACGGCGGCGCTCACGGGTGCTCCCGAGAGCCAGCGATGAGCTTCGAGATCCACGTCTCGGGACACGTCAAGGACGTCGTCGCCGCGACCCTCCCGGGCCTCGTCACCGATCTCGTCGCGAGCGGGATCACAGCGGAAGACCCTGATCTCTGGGGTCCGGATGCGGCGGCCGAAGCGGGCCGGCGACTCGGCTGGGTGCAGGCCGTCTCGGTATCGCGCCCGCTCGTCGCCGAGATCGAGGCGCTCCGCGCCGACCTCGTCGCGCGGGGAATCACGCGCGTGGTCCTCGCCGGCATGGGCGGATCGTCCCTCGCGCCCGAAGTCATCGCCGCAACGGCGGGCGTTCCGCTCGTCATCCTCGACTCGACCGCTCCGGGCCAGGTCCTGGCAGCGCTCGACGGCGACGCCGAGGCCGGTGATCTGACCCAGACCGTCCTGGTCGTGTCCTCGAAGTCGGGCTCCACCGTCGAGACCGACTCCGCGCGGCGGGCATTCGAAGCCGCATGGACCGATCTCGGCATCGACCCTGCGGAACGGATCGTCGTCGTCACGGATCCCGGATCTCCGCTCGAGGCGTCTGCCCGCACCGCCGGCTATCGCGTCTTCACCGCGGATCCGACGGTCGGCGGCCGCTACTCCGCGCTCACGGCGTTCGGTCTGGTTCCGACCGGCCTCGCGGGTGTCGACATCTCCGAGCTCCTCGATGAGGCCGAAGCGACGCTTCTCGAGGTCGCCATCGATGACCCTCGCAACCCGGCGCTGGTCCTCGCGGCCGCGATCGCCGGGGGCACGCCGCGGCGCGACAAGCTGGGCCTCGTCAGCGACGGTACGCACATCGTGGGCCTGCCCGATTGGATCGAGCAGCTCGTCGCCGAATCGACGGGGAAGAACGGAACCGGCATCCTCCCGGTCGTTCTGCTGCCCGTCTCCCCGGAGGTCGAGCAGACTCCCGCGGATATGCAGATCGTCCGCCTCGTCGACGATGCCGTCCATTTCCACATCCTCGAGCAGCACCCCGATGAGGTTCTCATCAGCGGCTCGCTCGGCGCGCAGCTGGTCGTCTGGGAGTACGCCACGGCCATCGCGGGTCGCATCCTCGACATCAACCCCTTCGACCAGCCCGACGTCGAATCGGCGAAGGACGCCACACGTGGTCTGCTCGATGCCCGACCCGAACCCACGGCGCCCGCCTTCACGGTCAACGGTGTCGAGGTCCGCGTCTCCGATCCCGCCCTTGCAGCCTCGGGCACACTGCCCGGAGTGCTCGATTCCCTCTGGCAGCACGTCGGCTCCGATGGCTACGTTGCGATCCAGGCTTATGTCGATCGTCTCGCGCTGCCGCAGCTGTCGGGCTTGCGCGAACTCGTCGCTGCCGACAGCGGCCGCCCGACGACGTTCGGATGGGGTCCGCGGTTCCTGCACTCGACCGGCCAGTACCACAAGGGTGGTCCCGCCACGGGCGTCTTCCTGCAGATCCTCGAGGCCGGCGATGTCGACCTCGAGATCCCCGCGCGCCCGTTCACGTTCGGCCAGCTGATCGCGGCGCAGGCCGCGGGCGACGCCGCTGTGTTGATCGCGCAGGGTCGCCCCGTCGTCACGCTCACCCTCACCGATCCTCAGGCCGAGGTCCTTTCGCTGTTCGAAGCAGCCCAGTAGGAGAATCACCCACCGATGTCCGAGGAATCCACGGGGCCCCGCCCCGATTCGCCCTTTCCGATCGCCCGCGACAACAACCCGCTCCGCGACGATGACGATCGCCGCCTCAACCGCATCGCCGGTCCGAGTGCGCTCGTCATCTTCGGCGTGACGGGCGACCTGTCGCGCAAGAAGCTCATGCCGGCGGTGTACGACCTGGCCAACCGTGGTCTGCTGCCCCCCGGCTTCGCGCTGGTCGGCTTCGCGCGACGCGACTGGGAGGATCAGGACTTCGCCAACGTCGTCCATGATGCTGTTCGCCAGTACGCACGGACCCCGTTCCGTGAGGAGACCTGGAAGCAGCTGCTTCAGGGCATCCGGTTCGTGTCCGGCGAGTTCGGCGACGACGACTCGTTCCGCCGACTGCGCGAAACGGTCGAGAAGCTCGACGCCGAACGCGGCACGATGGGCAACCACGCGTTCTATCTGTCGATCCCCCCGCGTGACTTCCCGATCGTTGCGAAGCAGCTGAAGGACTCCGGTCTCGTCGACGACAAGTCCGGAAACCCCGACGCCTGGCGACGCGTTGTGATCGAGAAGCCGTTCGGGAGCGATCTGCAGACCGCGCGCGAACTCAACGCCGCTCTGGAGGTCGCCTTCCCGGCCGACTCGATCTTCCGCATCGATCACTACCTCGGCAAAGAGACCGTGCAGAACATCCTTGCGCTGCGCTTCGCGAACGAGCTGTTCGAGCCGATCTGGAACGCGAACTACGTCGACCACGTGCAGATCACGATGGCCGAGGACATCGGCGTCGGCGGTCGCGCCGGATACTACGACGGGATCGGTGCGGCGCGCGACGTCATCCAGAACCACCTGCTTCAGCTGCTCGCGCTCACCGCGATGGAAGAGCCCATCTCGATGGAGGCGGCTGATCTGCGTTCCGAGAAAGAGAAAGTGCTCGCCGCAGTCCGTCTGCCGGCCGACCTCGCGACGGCGACCGCGCGCGGGCAGTACGCCGGTGGGTGGCAGGGCGGCGAAGAGGTCACGGGGTTCCTGGCCGAAGACGGCATGAAGACGGATTCGACGACCGAGACCTACGCGGCCGTCAAGCTCGAAATCGCGACACGTCGGTGGGCCGGAGTGCCGTTCTATCTGCGCACCGGCAAGCGGCTCGGACGCCGTGTGACCGAGATCGCCGTCGTGTTCAAGCGGCCACCGCAGCACCTGTTCCAGCGCAATCAGACGCTCGAACTCGGCCAGAACGCGCTGGTGATCCGGGTCCAGCCGGACGAGGGAGTCACGATCCGTTTCGGCTCGAAGGTACCCGGCGCCGCGAACGAAGTGCGCGACGTGACGATGGACTTCGGTTACGGCCACGCCTTCACCGAGTCGAGCCCCGAGGCATATGAGCGGCTCATCCTGGATGTGCTGCTCGGTGACCCGCCGCTGTTCCCGCGGCACGAAGAGGTCGAGCTGTCCTGGAAGATCCTCGACCCCGTCGAGGAGTACTGGGCGAAGCAAGATGACCCGCTCGAGCAATACTCCCCCGGTTCGTGGGGCCCCCCGTCCGCCGATGAACTCTTGGCCCGTGACGGCCGCGTCTGGAGGCGCCCGTGATCGTCGACCTGCCGGACACCACAGTGTCCAAAATCGCCCGCTCGCTCGTGAACGTCCGGGAAGAAGGCGGCGCCGTCGCTCTCGGTCGCGTACTGACGCTCGTGATCGTGACGACCCACGGGCTGCAAGAGGAAGCGATCGAGGCCGCCAACGATGCATCTCGTGAGCACCCGATGCGTGTCATCGTGCTGATCACCGATCCCGATGGCCCTGCGAAACTCGACGCGCAGATTCGTGTCGGCGGCGACGCCGGCGCGAGCGAGGTCATCGTCCTCCGCGCGACCGGCGACGCCGCGAGCAATCAAGAGGGCCTCATCACCGGACTCCTGCTCCCGGATGCTCCGGTCGTCGCCTGGTGGCCGGAGTACCCGCCGGCTCAGCCCGCGCAGTCCCCGATCGGACGGATGGCGCAGCGTCGTATTACGGACGCCTCGACCAAGCCGTTCGCCGCGGACCGGCTCTCGACCCTGGGCCCGTCCTACGCGCCGGGTGACACCGACCTCGCCTGGACGCGCCTCACCCACTGGCGTGAACAGCTGGCCGCTGTGCTCGATCAGCCGCCGTACGAGCCCATCACCGCGATCGAGGTCGTCGGCGCCGGAAGTTCGCCGTCGACGGGGCTTCTGGCTGCCTGGCTGCGCCTGAAGCTCGGCGTGCCGGTCACCTGGCGCTACTCTCCCCCCGACGAGTGGTCACACGGCATCCGACTCGTGCGGCTCGTCCGCGCAGGCGGCGACATCGTGCTCGAACGCAGCAATGACATCGACGCGACCCTGACCCAGCCGGGGCAGCCGTCGCACGACATCGTCCTGCCCCGGCGCACGCTGCGCGAATGCCTCGCCGAGGAGCTGCGCCGTCTGGATCCCGACGTCTTGTATGGTCGAGTGATCACGGAGGGCTGGGAGTTGCTCGGTCCCGCGACGACGTAGGAGTCACACATGGCCGAGTTTTGGACGGACAAACGTGTCGTGATCGACTCCGATCCGGCCACGGTCGCTTCCAACGTCGCGTGCCGCCTGATCCAACGGATCGCCAAGAGCACGAGCGCGGGAAAGACCGTGCATGTGGGCCTCACCGGCGGGATGATCGGCACGCAGGTGCTCGAAGTCGCCGGCGCCAACCCTGCGCGCGCTTCGATCGACTGGTCGCGCGTCCACTTCTGGTGGGGCGACGAGCGGTTCGTCGACCGTGAGGACGATCTGCGCAATGAGCGCGGAGCGCGCGCCGCGTTCCTCAGCCAGATCGACGTCCCGGCCGAGAACATCCACGCGATGCACGCCGCCGATGACGGCGTCGATGCGGATACCGCGGCAGAGGAGTACGCCGCTGAACTCGCGCGATTCGGTCAGGACGACCAGCCGTGGCCGTCCTTCGACGTCTGTTTCCTGGGTGTCGGACCTGACGCCCACATTGCGTCGCTGTTCCCCGACCGTCCCGAGATCCAGGTCAAGGACCGAGCCGTCGTGCCGGTCTACGATTCCCCGACACCGCCGTCGACGCGGATCACGCTCACGAGGCCCGTGCTGAACTCGTCGAAGCGCGTGTGGATGGTGCTCGTCGGCACAGACAAGGCCTCGGCGCTCGGCCTGGCATTGGCCGGTGCGAGCTACGAAACCGTCCCCGCGGCGGGAGCGAAGGGCCGCAAGCGCACGATCCTGTTCGTCGACCAGGCTGCGGCGACGAACGTGCCGATCGAGCTCATCGACGGCGAGTACTGAGAGCACGCGCGCGCGGGCGATCCCGCCGTGGACGTGCCGAGTCGCTCAGTCCTGGCCGCGCCGTTCGCGCAACTGCTGCAGAGCGTCCTCGAGGAGCGTCTCCGCCTCGTCCTCGGTGCGGCGTTCCTTCACGTACGCGAGGTGAGTCTTGTACGGCTCTGCCTTGGCGAGAGCCGGCGGGTTGGCCTTGTCGCGCCCGGCCGGAAGACCCGAGTGAGGCGAGTCGATCGTCTCGGGGATCTCTTCCTCGGCGATCCCGGCGGCGAAATGCCGCACGGTCTCGTTGCCCAAGGCATCCCAGTACGAGACCGAGATACGGTCCGCGTGGTGTCCATGGTCCTGCTCGCCCATCGGGCCGGCACCGACACGGGTGCCACGGATTGCGTTTCCGCCGGATGCCATCAGATCCCCTGGAACTTCGTAATAAGGCCGAGGGCGACGATCGCCACGAACCAGACAAGAGCGAGCACCACCGTGAACCGGTTGAGGTTGCGCTCGGCGAGACCCGAAGACCCCATCGCCGAGCTCATCCCGCCGCCGAACATGTCGGACAGGCCGCCACCGCGACCCTTGTGCAGCAGGATCAGCAGAGTCAGCAGGAGGCTGGTGATACCCAGCAGCACCTGCAGAACGAACTCGAGGATGTCCACGATCGATGAAGCCTTTCGCTGCGCCCGCGACAGGGCGCACAATTTTCAAGTATACCGTCGACAGGCCCGGAGACTCTCACGGGTCCCCGGGCCTGTCGACGTACGGTCAGACGCCGACGTGCTTCTGGTATCGGATGATGGCGGCGAACTCGTCGACCACCAGGCTCGCGCCACCGACGAGAGCTCCGTCGACATCGGGTTCGCGCATGAAGCTCGCAATGTTGCCCGACTTCACCGAACCGCCGTAGAGCACACGCGTGCGTGCCGCCGCGTCGTCACCGAGCACGTCCGCGATCACGGCGCGCAAGGCGACGCACACTTCCTGCGCCTGCTCGGGAGAGGCGACCTGACCCGTGCCGATCGCCCAGACCGGCTCGTACGCTACGACGATGTCGGCATCCGCGGAGACGCCTTCCAGGGCGGCCCGCAATTGGGCGACCGAGACGGCGGTGGGACCGGACTGCTCGCGCTGCTCCAACGTCTCCCCCACGCAGATCACCGGAACGAGTCCGTGGCGAAGCGCGGCCTGCACTTTGGCGGCGACGACATCGTCCGTCTCGGCGTGGTAGTCGCGGCGCTCGGAGTGTCCGATGATCACGTATCCGCAATCGAGCTTCTTCAAGAAGGCACCCGAAATCTCGCCCGTGTAGGCGCCGGAGTCCTTCGTCGAGAGGTCCTGACCACCCAGCGAGAACGGAATCTTGTCCGCATCCAGCAGGGTCTGCACGGTGCGGATGTCGGTGAACGGCGGGAAGACCGCGACCTCGACGGAGCCGTTCTCGTGCCCGGCCTCCTTCAGCGTCCAATGCAACTTCTGCACGAACGCGACCGCCTGCAGGTGGTCGAGGTTCATCTTCCAGTTGCCCGCGATGAGCGGGGTTCTCACTGCCATCCGAGAATCTCCAAACCGGGCAGTTTCTTGCCCTCCAAGAACTCCAGGCTGGCGCCGCCACCCGTGGAGATGTGACCGAACTGGTCATCGGTGAAACCGAGCTGACGCACGGCGGCAGCCGAGTCGCCGCCGCCGACGACCGACAGGCCGTCGACCTCGGTCAAGGCCGCCGCAACGGTCTTCGTACCGGCCGCGAAAGCCGCCATCTCGAAGACACCCATCGGGCCGTTCCAGAACACCGTCTTCGAGGTGCGGATCGCCTCGGCGAACAGCTCCGCCGACGCCGGGCCGATGTCCAGGCCCATCCCGTCCGCTCCGAATGGTGTGTCCTCGAGGGCATCCGCGGGGGCGATGACGTGATCAGCGTCGGCGGCGAAGCCGGACGCCATCACCGCATCCACGGGGAGGATGAGCTCCACGCCCCGCTCGTGCGCGGTCGTGATGTATCCGCGGACGGTGTCGAGCAGATCGGTCTCGAGCAGGCTCTTTCCGACCGGGTGGCCCTGGGCCGCGAGGAAGGTGAAGAGCATGCCGCCACCGACGAGGATCTTGTCGGCGCGCGGCAGCAGGTGCTCGATGACGCCGAGCTTGTCACTCACCTTCGATCCGCCGAGGACGACGGCGTACGGGCGCTCGGGGTTCTCGGTCAGGCGGTCGAGCACGTCGACCTCCTTCTCGATCAGGAACCCGGCGGCCGACGGCAGGAGCTCAGCGAGCTCGTAGACCGAGGCCTGCTTGCGGTGGACGACACCGAAGCCGTCCGAGACGAACGCGTCACCGAGGGCAGCGAGCTGCTCCGCGAACGCGCGACGCTCAGCGTCGTCCTTCGCGGTCTCCCCCGGGTTGAAGCGGAGGTTCTCGATCACGGCGATCTCGCCGTCGGCGAGGGCGCCGGCAGCGTCCTGGGCGGACTGCCCCACGGTGTCGCGTGCGAACGCGACCGGTGCGCCGAGAAGCTCGGACAGCCGCTGAGCGACCGGCTCGAGACTGTACTTCGCGTCCGGTGCACCGTCCGGGCGACCCAGGTGCGAGCACGCGATGACGCGGGCGCCCTGGTTGAGGAGATGGTTGAGCGTGGGAAGTGCTGCCCGGATACGGCCATCGTCCGTGATGACGCCCTCTTTCAGAGGGACATTGAAGTCAACACGGACGATGACGCGCTTACCGGCCAGCGAACCCAGCGAATCGAGGGTACGCAGAGCCATGGCGGTTCTCAGAGCTTGTCGGCGACGAGCTCGGCGAGGTCCACGAGACGGTTCGAGTAGCCCCACTCGTTGTCATACCACGCGGAAACCTTGACCAGGTTGCCCGAGACGTTCGTCTGGCCCGCGTCGAAGATCGACGAGTGATCGTCGTGGACGATGTCGGTCGAGACGATGGCATCCGTGTTGTACTTCAGGTAACCGACGAGGGCGCCCTCGGTAGCAGCCTTCTCGTAGGCGGCGTTGATGGTCTCCACGGTCAGGCCGTCGGTCGGCGTGATGATCGTGAGGTCGACGATCGAGCCCGTGGGGATCGGAACACGGTACGAGGAGCCGCTCAGCTTGCCCTGGAGTTCAGGCAGCACGAGGCCGATGGCCTTGGCCGCACCGGTCGAGGCGGGCACGATGTTCAGAGCAGCGGCGCGAGCGCGGTGCAGGTCACTGTGCGGGCCGTCCTGCAGGTTCTGGTCAGCAGTGTATGCGTGAGCGGTCATCATGAAGCCGCGCTCGATGCCGAACGCGTCGTTGAAGACCTGAGCGAGGGGCGCGAGGCAGTTGGTCGTGCACGACGCGTTCGAGATGACGTGCATCGTCTCGTTGTCGTAGTCGCCGTCGTTGACGCCCATCACGAACGTGCCGTCGACGTCGGTGCCGGGAGCGGAGATGATGACCTTCTTCGCGCCACCGGCGATGTGCTTCTTCGCGTCGACAGCCTTGGTGAAGCGGCCCGTCGACTCGATGACGATGTCCACACCCAGGTCGCCCCAGGGAAGGTTTGCGGGGTCGCGCTCTTCGAAGACCTTGATGGCCTTGCCGTCGACCGTGATCGAGTCTGCGTCGAACGAGACGTCTGCGGCGAGGCGGCCACCGACGGAATCGTACTTGAGAAGGTGAGCGAGCGTCTTGTTGTCGGTGAGGTCGTTCACCGCGACGATCTCGATGTCAGCGCCCTGCTCCATAGCCGCCCGAAGGAAGTTGCGGCCGATACGGCCGAAGCCGTTGATTCCGATCTTGACAGTCACTGTTTCTCCCGTTATGTGTTGCGCCGATGCACCCCTTCGGCACACCCGGAACGCTACTGCTGGATAGAAAGGATGCCGGGCTTTCCGCCCCGTTGCCGGGAGGGAGACCCGGCATCCTCACCTGGTCATGACCCTACTACGCGAGCAGGCCCGACGTCTTGTCGCGTGCCGTGGAAAAGCGCTGGGCGACGTTCTCCCAGTTCGCGATGTTCCACACGGCCTTGACGTAGTCAGCCTTCACGTTCAGGTAGTCGAGATAGAAGGCGTGCTCCCACATGTCGAGCTGGAAGATCGGCACAGTGCCCTGCGCGGTGTTGGACTGCTGGTCGAACAGCTGCTGGATGATCAGCTGCTCGCCGAGGATGTCCCAGCTGAGCACAGCCCAGCCCGAACCCTGGATGCCGGTGGCCGCGGCCGTGAAGTGCGCCTGGAACTTCTCGAAGCCACCGAAGGTGTCATCGATCGCCGCCTGCAACTCACCCTCGGGCTGACCGCCGCCATTCGGCGACAGGTTGGTCCAGAAGATCGAGTGGTTGACGTGACCACCCAGGTTGAACGCCAGGTCCTTCTCGAGCTTGTTGACGTTCGCGAGGTTGCCCGTTTCGCGGGCCTCGGCGAGCTGCTCGAGCGCAGTGTTGGCACCCGTGACATACGCCTGGTGATGCTTGTCGTGGTGCAGCTGCATGATCTTGCCGCTGATGTGCGGCTCGAGCGCCGCGAAGTCGTACGGGAGATCGGGGAGGGTGTACTTCGCCATACTGTCTTCTTCCTGTCGGCGCCGCACGTCCGCGCGGCGAGTGGACGTCTTCATCCTATTGACAGGGACAACGCGGGATGCAGGGGGTTGCTTCCCGTTCGGGGACGTGAGACGAACGCCCGCGTCGGAAAGTCAGTCTTCCATGCCCTCCGGCACGGCCGAATCCGTTCCCGGGATGCCGTCCTGCACAGCCTTCTTGTCGGCCATTGCCAGCAGTCGACGGATGCGACCAGCCACGGCATCCTTCGTCATCGGTGGATCAGCGTGGTGACCGAGTTCATCCAGGCTTGCGTCGCGGTGCGCCAGGCGCAGCTCGCCGGCGTGACGCAAGTGGTCGGGCACGTCGTCGGCGAGGATCTCCAGCGCCCGCTCGACCCGTGCGCACGCAGCGACGGCGGCCTGCGCGGAACGGCGCAGATTCGCGTCGTCGAAGTTCACGAGGCGGTTGACGCCCGCGCGGACCTCTCGGCGTTGACGCAGTTCTTCCCAGGCGCTCGCGGTGCGCGTGGCGCCCATTTCGGCCAGCGCGACGCGAATCGCCTCGCCGTCGCGCACGACGACGCGGGGTACCCCCCGCACTTCGCGGGCCTTCGCAGCGATGCCGATCCGGTGGGCGGCGCCCACGAGAGCCATCGCGGCTTCGCCCGAGGGGCATCCGATCTCCAGCGCCGCCGAGCGGCCCGGTTCGGTCAGCGAACCGGCCGCGAGGAACGCTCCGCGCCAGACGGCCGCAAGGTCGGGACGGGCACCGGTCGTGAGTTTGTTCGGGAGACCGCGGACGGGTCGACGACGCGCGTCGAGGAGACCGGTCTGGCGAGCGAGCGTCTCTCCCCCGTCGATGACGCGGACCGCGAAGTGGCCGCCCGCGCGCCCACCGGACGCCTGCACGCGGTGCAACTCGGGGCGGACGCCGTAGATCTCCATCAGGTCGCGGGCGACGCGTCGGGCCAGGGCCTCGGACTCGACCTCCGCTTCCACTGCGACGCGTCCCGCGATCGAGTGGAGTCCGCCGGAGAAACGCAGAAGAGCTGTCAACTCAGCGACCCGCGCAGTGGGACGAGGGTCACGAACGCTGGCCAGCTCGGTCTTCACATCAGCGGTCAGCGACACAGCGATCCTTCGGTAAAGCAGCGGAGGGAAGTGTCCAGCCTACTCGCGACCGAGGTCGCGGTGTTTCACTCGGACAGCCACTCCGGGCACATCGGCAAGGCGATCCGCGAGTTCCAGAGCGGTCACAACCGAGCGGTGTTTGCCCCCTGTGCAGCCGACCGCGACGACCGAATGCCGCTTGTTCTCACGCTGATAGCCCTCCAGCACCGGCCGCAGGGCGAGCGCGTACGCGTCGATGAACTCGACCGCGCCGGTCTGGGACAGCACGTAGTCGCGCACCGGCTTCTCTTCACCGGTGTGGGCCTTCAGTTCCGGGATCCAGAACGGGTTCGGCAGGAAGCGCATGTCGGCGACGAGGTCGACGTCGGTCGGGAGCCCGTACTTGAACCCGAAGCTCATGACGGTCACCGTGTGTCGCGCGGCGCCGTCCTCGCTGAAGAGGTCGACGATCCGCGTGGCCAATTGGTGGATGTTCAGGTTCGTCGTGTCGACGATGACGTCCGCACTCTCGCGGATGATCGCCACCCGCTCACGCTCACGTCGGATGCCGTCGAGGATCGTGCCCTCCCCCTGTAGGGGATGCGGCCGCCGCACCGACTCGAACCGCCGGACGAGAACCTCATCGGAGGCATCGAGGAACAGCACGCGCAACTGGCGACCGCCACGGAGCGATTGCGCAACGGCCGGAAGCTCACGGAACAAATCGCGTCCGCGCACGTCGACGACCGCGGCGACCTTCGGCAACGCTTCGCCGGCGAATTCGGTGAGCTCCAGCAGAGGGCGGAGCATCTGCGGCGGGAGGTTGTCGACGACGTACCAGTCGAGGTCTTCGAGCGCGTTGGCTGCGGTCGTCCGACCGGCGCCGGACATGCCGGTGACGATGAGCACCTCGCCCGGTGGCTTCGCGTCCGGTGTGGCCACTGTGACTCTCCCCAGGTTCGTCGCGTGGATCGCCCTGCCAGCTTATCGATTCGCGAGGTGGCGGTGCACCGAGTCGGCGAGCGTCGGCCCGATGCCGGGAAGTTCGGCGATCTGCTCAGGCGTCGCCTGTGTCAGCTTCGCGACGGATCCGAAGTGCCGCAGCAACGCTTTGATGCGGATCTGGCCGAGTCCGGGGACGTCACTCAAGACCGTCGTGATGTCGCGCTTCCGCCGCGACCGCTGATGCGTGATGGCGAACCGGTGAGCTTCATCGCGCAGTCGCTGCAGCAGATACAGCGCCTCGGATGTGCGCGGCAGGATCACGGGGTAGTCCTCCCCCGGGAGCCACACCTCCTCGAGTCGCTTGGCGATGCCGCAGAGCGCGATCTGCGGCCCGCCGGCGTCCCGTAACGCTCGAGCAGCTGCTTCGACCTGGGGCTTGCCGCCGTCGACCACCAGGAGCTGAGGACGATAGGCGAACCGTGGCTTCTTGCGCACCGTGACCACCGGTTCGTCGCCTTCCGCCTGCGGGTCGGGCTCGGCCGTCGAAGGGTCATCGGCGTCGATGTGCGCGAGGCGGCGGGTGAGGACCTGATAGATCGAGTCGGTGTCGTCGGTGGTCTCGGCAACCCCGAACGAGCGGTACTGGTCCTTGCGGGGTAGCCCGTCTTCGAAGACCACCATCGACGCCACGACATTCGTGCCCCCGAGGTGAGAGACGTCGTAGCACTCGATGCGCAGCGGTGCCTCGTCGAGACCGAGCGCTTCTTGCAGATCCGTCAGGGCGCGCGTGCGGGACGTGTAGTCGCTGGTGCGACGCATCTTGTGCAGCAGGAGCGCCTGCGCGGCGTTGCGCGTCGCGGTCTTCAGCAACTCTGCCTTCTGTCCGCGCTGGGCGACCTGTACCGACACCCGGCGGCCGCGGCGTTCCGTGAGCCACTGCTCGATCTCGGTGGAATCATCCGGCAGCACCGGCACGAGGACGTGGCGCGGAATGTCGGCGGCCGTCGCGTCGCCGTATGTACGCTGCAGCACCTGATCGACGAGGTCGGCGCCGGCGATGTCGAGCTCTTTGTCGATCGTGGTCGCGCGCACTCCACGCACACGTCCGCCGCGCACGATGAAGTGCTGGACCGCGGCCGAGAGCTCGTCCTCCGCGATGCCGAAAAGATCGGCATCCGTGTCGTCCGGGAGGACCAGTGCACTGCGCTGCAGAACGGCATCGATCGATTGCAGGCGGTCGCGATAGACCGCAGCGGACTCGTAGTCCATCGCTGCCGAGGCTTCGCTCATCCGTTTCGTCAGTTCTTTCGCGAAGCGCTGGTCGCCGCCGGACATGAAGGCGACGAAGTTGTCGACGATCGCCCGGTGCTCATCGATCGTCACGGTCATCGAGCACGGGCCGCCGCAGCGACCGATCTGACCGGGAAAGCAGGGCCGGCCGCTGGCCATCGCCTTTTTGTACGACGAGTCCGAGCAGGTGCGAATCGGGAACACCTTGATCATCAGGTCGATCGTGTCGTGCACGGCCCAGATCTTCGGATACGGGCCGAAGTACTTCGCTCCCCGGATGCGGCGGTTCCGGGTCACGATGACGCGCGGCGCCTCATCAGCCAGCGTGATCGCCATGTAGGGATAGGACTTGTCGTCTTTGTAGCGCACGTTGAAAGGCGGCGAGAACTCCTGGATCCACGTGTATTCCAGCTGAAGTGAATCAACGTCGGAGTCGACGACGGTCCACTCGACCGAGGACGCCGTGAGCACCATCCGCCTGGTCCGCTCGTGGAGCGTGTGCAGCGGTGCGAAATAGTTCGAGAGTCGTGCGCGAAGGTTCTTCGCCTTCCCCACGTAGAGCACACGGCCCTGCGCGTCGCGGAAGCGATACACGCCGGGCTCCGTGGGGATCTCCCCCGGCTTCGGCTTGTACGGCAGTGCGTCGGCCATCTCAGCCGGCCTTGCGCGCCTTCGGCGCCGCCGCGAGCGTCTTCTCGGAAGCGTGGATCCGCCCCGACGCCAAGACCTCGGCGAGGAAGTTGCCGGTGTGGCTGGCCTCCACGCGCGCGACCTGCTCGGGTGTCCCCACCGCGATGATCTGACCGCCACCGGCGCCGCCCTCGGGACCGAGGTCGATGATCCAGTCGGACGATTTGATCACGTCGAGGTTGTGCTCGATGACGATGACGCTGTTGCCCTTGTCGACCAGACTGTTGAGCACCTCCAGGAGACGGGCGACATCCTCGAAGTGCAGACCCGTGGTCGGCTCGTCGAGGACATAGATGCTGCGGCCGTTCGAGCGCCGCTGCAACTCGGTCGCGAGCTTGACGCGCTGAGCCTCTCCGCCGGACAAGGTCGTCGCCGACTGACCCAGGCGAACGTATCCGAGACCTACGTCGACGAGCGTCTTGAGGTACCGGTGGATCGCCTGGATCGGTTCGAAGAACTCCGCCGCTTCCGCGATGGGCATCTCGAGCACTTCGGCGATGTTCTTGCCTTTGTAGTGCACGCTCAGCGTGTCGCGGTTGTACCTCTTGCCATGACACACCTCGCAGTCGACGTAGACATCGGGCAGGAAGTTCATCTCGATCTTGATCGTGCCGTCGCCCGAGCACGCCTCACAGCGCCCGCCCTTGACGTTGAAGCTGAACCGTCCGGGCTGGTAGCCGCGCACCTTCGCCTCGGGGGTTTCGCTGAAGAGCGTGCGGATGCGGTCGAACACGCCCGTGTATGTGGCGGGGTTCGATCGCGGGGTGCGACCGATCGGCGCCTGGTCGACGTGCACCACTTTGTCGAGGTTCTCAAGCCCCGTCACCCGGGTGTGCTTGCCCGCGACGCGGCGTGCGCCGTTGAGTCGGGTCGCCAGCACTTCGTACAGGATGCCGTTGACCAAGGATGACTTGCCGGAGCCGCTGACTCCGGTGACTGCCGTCAGCACACCGAGCGGGAAGTCGGCGGTGACGTTCTTGAGGTTGTTCTCGCGCGCGCCGACGACGGACAGCATCCGACTCTTGTCGATCTTTCGACGCTTCTTCGGCGTCTCGATCATGCGACGCCCGCTGAGGTACTCACCGGTGAGCGACGAGCGATCTTCGAGAAGCGACGCCAGCGGTCCGGAGTGGACGACGTGACCACCGTCGACTCCGGCGCGCGGTCCGATGTCGACCACCCAATCGGCCGCGTGAATCGTCTCTTCATCGTGTTCGACGACGATGAGGGTGTTGCCGAGTTCTTTGAGTCGGACGAGCGTCTCGATCAGTCGGCGGTTGTCGCGCTGGTGCAGACCGATGGACGGTTCGTCGAGGACGTAGAGCACACCCGTCAGCCCCGAGCCGATCTGGGTCGCAAGCCGGATGCGTTGTGCCTCGCCGCCGGACAAGGACCCAGCTGCGCGGGACAAGCTGAGGTAGTTGAGTCCCACCTGGATGAGGAACTCGAGCCGCGCCCGGATTTCGCGCAGCACGGCGGCGGCGATCTTCGCTTCGCGGTCGGTGAGTTCCAGCTCGGCGAAGTACTCCTGGGCCTCGCCGAGACTCAAGCGTGAGGCATCGGCGATCGAGTGACCGTGGACGAGGACCGCGAGAACTTCGGGCTTGAGGCGATCGCCCTTGCACGCCGCGCAGGGTACTTCGCGCAGGTACTCCGACCACCGCTGGCGTTGACTGTCGGACTCGGCCTGCGTGTATTGCCGTTCGATGTAAGGAACGACGCCTTCGAATCCCGACGAATACCGCATCTCGCGGCCGTACCGGTTCTTCCACTTCACGGTGACCTTGTAGTTCTCACCGCGCAGGATTGCCTCCTGTACCTCCATCGCCAGGTCGCGCCACGGAGTGTCGAGGGAGAAGTCGAGGTCGTCGGCGAGACCGATCAGCAGCCGCTCGTAATACTGGAACAACCCCTTGCCCTGGGTCGTCCACGGGATGATGACACCCTCGTTGATCGAGAGTTCTTCGTCGCCGAGCATGAGCTCGACATCGACCGACATGCGTGTGCCGAGTCCCGAACAGGTCGGGCAGGCCCCGAACGGCGCGTTGAAGGAGAAGGTGCGGGGTTCGATCTCGGTCAGCTGCAGGGCGTGCCCGTTGGGGCACGCGAGCTTCTCGCTGAAGCTCTGCCAGGCATCGTCACCCTCTTCGTCGACGAAGTTCACCTGCATGATGCCGGAGGCAAGCCCGAGCGCGGTCTCGACGGAGTCGGTGACGCGACTCAGAATGTCAGGCGCGGCGACCAAGCGGTCGACCACGACGGCGATGTCGTGTTTGTAGCTCTTCTTCAGCGTCGGCGGCTCGGCGAGCTGGATCAGGTCGCCGTCGACCACGGCACGCGCGTACCCCTTCGCCGAGAGTTCCTTGAAGAGGTCGACGAACTCGCCCTTCTTCTGGGTCACGACCGGGGCGACGATCTGGTAGCGGGTGCGCTCGGGGAGCTCCATGAGCTGGTCGGCGATCTGCTGAACAGTCTGCCGCTGGATCTGCGCCCCACACTCCGGACAGTGCGGCACACCGATGCGCGCCCACAGCAGTCGCATGTAGTCGTGGATCTCGGTGATCGTGCCGACTGTGGAGCGCGGATTGCGGTTCGTGGACTTCTGATCGATACTCACCGCCGGCGAGAGGCCTTCGATGAAGTCGACGTCAGGCCGATCGACCTGACCGAGGAACTGGCGCGCGTAGGCGCTCAGCGACTCGACGTAGCGGCGCTGACCCTCCGCGAAGATCGTGTCGAACGCGAGGCTCGACTTTCCCGATCCGGAGAGGCCTGTGAAGACCACCAGAGAGTCTCGAGGGATGTCCAAATCCACGTTCTTGAGGTTGTGGACGCGGGCTCCGCGGACACTGAGTTTCGACGCTGCGACGGGGACGATAGGCACCGCACAAGTCTAGGCGGGGCCTCCGACACCGGGCCCCGCGTGCGCTCTGAGCGAAGCGGGTAGGGATGCCGGGACCTCGTCAGGGCGAACGTCGTCCCGCAAACGGCGTCAGCCCGTCACGAAGGGCAGCCACCTGTTCGGGCGTCATGCCGGTGGCCGCCATCACCTGACCCGGGACATCGAGCGCGCGCTCTCGAAGCGCCGCGCCAGCCGGTGTCAGACCGAGGGCGAGCACGCGGGCATCCGCCGCACTGCGACCGCGAGACACCAGCCCCTGCGTTTGCAAGCGCCCGATGAGGGGGGACAGGGTCGCGGGCTCCATCGCCAACTCCTCGGCAAGTTCCCCCAGCGCGCGGGGCGAGCTTTCCCAGAGCGCGAGCATGACGAGGTACTGCGGATGCGTGAGACCGAGCGGCTCGAGGATCGGGCGGTAGATCGCGACGACGTTCCGCGCGGCGGTCACGACCGCAAAGCAGAGCTGATTGTCGAGCTTCAGCAGGTCGTCACGCGGGTCGTCGGCGTTCATGACCCCATCCTACAGATTAGTTAGTACACTAAGGATATGACCGAGCCCGATCCTGTCCGCCGCCCGCTCCGCGAACGCGTGCGTGCGGCCGGGGGGTGGTACGCCTATCTGAACAGCAACCTCATCCGCGTCGCGGGGCCGGCATCGGTCGGACCCTACGACACCGACCCGGAGCCGGTGCGCACCGAACGCGCGTGCCCCCTCTGCGGGCACGCGATGTCGGAACACACGTTCGACCGCTCGGGACCGAAGCCGCTCATGCACTGCCCGTGACTCGCGCGTTCACGCGTGACCTGCACGCTCCATCGCGCGAAGCTCTTTCTTGAGGTCCTGCACCTCATCGCGGAGGCGCCCGGCGAGTTCGAATTTGAGCTCCGCCGCGGCCGCGAGCATTTGCCCGGACAGATCCTGGATCGTCGCCTCGAGCTGGTTGGCACCCTCCGCCGCGATGCCCTCGCGGCGGAGCTGAGGGGTCGGGGACTTGCCCTTGCCGCTCTTGTTCTTCTTCGACAGCAATTCCTGGGTGTCGGACGCCTCCCGTGCGAGCGCCTCCGTGATGTCGGCGATCTTCTTGCGCAACGGCTGCGGATCGATCCCGTGCTCGACGTTGTACGCGACCTGCTTCTCGCGGCGCCGATCGGTCTCGTCGATGGCCTTGCGCATCGAATCGGTCATGTTGTCGGCGTACATGTGCACTTCGCCGGACACGTTGCGGGCCGCGCGACCGATCGTCTGGATGAGCGAGGTCCCACTGCGCAAGAAACCCTCTTTGTCCGCATCGAGGATCGCGACGAGTGACACTTCGGGCAGGTCGAGCCCTTCGCGCAGCAGGTTGATGCCGACCAGCACGTCATAGACGCCCTGCCTGAGCTCCGTGAGCAGTTCGACGCGGCGGAGCGTATCGACATCGGAGTGCAGATAGCGCACCCGCACACCGTGCTCACCGAGGAAGTCCGTCAGCTCTTCGGCCATCTTCTTCGTCAGCGTGGTGACGAGCACGCGTTCATCGCGCTCGACCCGGATGCGGATCTCTTCCAGGAGATCGTCGATCTGACCCTTGGAGGGCTTGACGATGATCTCGGGGTCCACCAGCCCGGTCGGGCGGATGATCTGCTCGACCACTCCGTCCGCGATACCCATTTCGTAGCGCCCCGGGGTCGCCGACAGATAGACCGTCTGACCGACCCGGTTCTTGAACTCGTCGAAGCGCAGAGGCCGGTTGTCCAGCGCACTCGGCAGCCGGAATCCGTGGTCGACCAGCGTGCGCTTGCGCGACGCATCCCCCTCGTACATCGCCCCGATCTGCGGCACCGTCACGTGTGACTCGTCGATCACCATGAGGAAGTCATCCGGGAAGAAATCGAGGAGCGTGTGCGGCGGCTCACCGGGCGCGCGCACGTCGAGGTGACGCGAATAGTTCTCGATCCCCGAGCAGAATCCGAGTTGCTGCAGCATCTCGAGGTCGAAGGTCGTCCGCATCCGGAGGCGCTGGGCTTCGAGGAGCTTGCCCTGACCCTCGAGCTCCTTCAGACGATCGGCCAGCTCGGTCTCGATGGTTCCGATCGCCCGATGCACCGTGTCCGTGCCGGCGACGTAGTGGGATGCCGGGAAGATCGGGATGCTGTCGAGCTTCTGTACGACATCACCGGTGAGGGGATGCAGCATGTACAGCGCCTCGATCTCGTCACCGAACAGTTCGATGCGGATCGCATACTCCTCGTAGACCGGGATGATCTCGATCGTGTCGCCGCGCACGCGGAAGTTGCCGCGCGAGAAGTCGACGTCGTTGCGGTTGTACTGCATCGCGATGAACTTGCGGATGAGCGCGTCGCGGTCGTACCGCTCCCCCACCTGCAGAGCGACCATCGCTCGCATGTACTCCTCCGGAGCGCCGAGACCGTAAATGCACGACACCGTGCTGACGACGACGACATCGCGGCGGCTGAGGAGCGAGTTCGTCGTCGAGTGACGGAGACGTTCGACCTCCGCGTTGACAGAGGAGTCCTTCTCGATGAAGGTGTCCGTCTGCGGCACATAGGCCTCAGGCTGGTAATAGTCGTAGTAGCTGACGAAGTACTCGACCGCGTTGTTCGGCATGAGCTCTCGGAACTCGTTCGCGAGCTGCGCGGCGAGTGTCTTGTTGTGCGCCAGCACGAGCGTCGGGCGCTGCACCTGCTCGATCAGCCACGCGGTCGTGGCCGACTTCCCGGTACCGGTCGCGCCGAGCAGCACGACATCCGTTTCGCCGGCGTTGATGCGCCCGGCGAGATCGGCGATGGCTTTCGGCTGATCACCGCTGGGCTGATACTCGCTGATCACCTCGAAGGGCCGGACGGAGCGCGTGGTCTGCATCACTCCAGCGTAGGCGGGGCCTCCGACACTGCGGCGATCGTTCGCCGTCGGCGTCAGACGTCCTCGCCTTCGCCCGACTCGAAGTCGCCGACGGCGAAGTCGTCCCATTCGACATCCGGATCGGATTTCCGGGTTCCGCTTCTCGCCGTGGACGCGCCTTCATCGGCGCAGTCCCTCCCAGAACCGATCGACCTGCGCCTCGGTGTCCGCGAGCGTGCCGGTCGTGTCGATCACGACATCGGCGACGGCCAGTCGCCGATCGTCGGAGACTTGCGCGGCGATCCGTGCGGAGGCCTCGGACTCGCTCAGTCCGCGAATCTCGACCAGTCGGCGCATCCGCGTGTCGACGGGGGCGTGCGCGACGACGATCTGATCCCAAGGGTCTTCGACACGTGCCTCCACGAGGAGCGGCACGTCGTAGACGACAACAGCGCTCGGGTCGTCCGCGAAGGCCTCCGCGAATCGCCGTGCCGACTCCGCACGGACCGCAGGATGCACGATCGCATTGAGCGCGGCCAGTCGCGATTCATCTCCGAAGACCAACGTTCCGAGCGCGGGGCGGTCGAGCGAACCGTCCGCGCGAATCACCGCCGCGCCGAACTCCGCGGCGATGCTCGCGAGCACGGGCGAGCCCGCGCTCTGCACATCGCGCACGATCTGGTCGGCATCCACGATGACGGCGCCGCGCTCGGCAAGCCGCCGCGCGATGGTGGACTTTCCCGAGGCGATGCCACCGGTGAGTGCGATCAGGGCCATGAGAACACGATGCCATGCCCCTCAGCGGTGCGCGGGACGCGAGCCTCCGACGCCGCCGATCAACACCGATGCTTCTACGCTCCGCGCCGCGTCGACCGCAGCAATCCGCGCCGCCGCCAACAGCCGCTCCGCGTCGTATCCGAGCGTCTCGGTGAGAGCCACGCCGACGCCGACCTGCGGCAGAAGCCCTCGATCGAGCCCGCTCAACTCGTCGACACACCCCCGATAGATCGCGGCCGCCTGGCGCCGCGCGTCGGCAGCCGTCATCGCCAGACCGCAGACAGACAACGCGCCGTCGACGTCTTCACCGACGCTGGACGCGGCCGGAGCGAACCGGCGCACCGCCGACCGCCAGCGCTCGGCGATCCGGTCGACTATGACGTGCCCGAAGGCCGCTTCCATCTCATCGAGACCGGTGATCTGGATCACGATCACCGCCACGAGTGCCTGACGCCATCCCGCCCGCTCGCAGATATCGTCGACCGCGCGATGGTAGGGGCGGGCCAGCAGGATGCCGTCGGCCGCCACCCCGCTGTCACTGAGCCACTCGTATCGCTGCACCTCGGTCTTCGTCGATCGGAGGACCGTCGTCACGATGACGGCGACCATCGTCAAGATGACGGTCATCATGTTCGCCGAGATCGTCCCGAACCATGAGTCGAAGAAGGCATCCGTCGGTCCGAGCGTGAGGAAGAGCGTCACGCGCACCAGATAGTAGAGCGCTGCCGCCGCGAGCACTGCGCCCAGCGCCCAGGCCGAACGCACCCGGTTCATCGGACGTCGCGCGCACTCGTACGCGCCGACCCCGAAGAGAAGGACGATGCACACGCTCATCTGCGCCCAGCCGCCCCAACTCCCCTGCACCGGTACCGTCACCAGCGCGGACACGAAGGTCACGGCCGCCAATGCGGCGAGGATCGCTGGCGGCACCAGGGTGCGGGCGCGTTCGTTGAAGCGGCGACACCCGAGCCACATGAATCCGGGGACGCAGACGAAGAGCGCATTGCCGATCGCGATCGTGAAAGCACCGCCGATCCCGGCCGTCCAGGCCATGTACGAAAACGTCGTCGCCATGCCGCTGAGATAGGCAACGGCCCACAGCCGTCCTGCTCCGCGATCGCGACGGATCAGGGTTTCGGCGATGAAGACCGACCCGGCCACGGTGGCCACCACGGCCGTCATCACGCTGACGGAGAGCAGATCGAGGTTCACGGCAGCTCTCCGCTCTCGACGACGATCGCGCGCGCGAAGGCCTGAGCGTCGCGGGGCACGGAAACGGTGAACACCGACCCGACACCGGGTTCCGATTCCAGGTCGACGTGCCCGCCGTGCGCCCCCACGATCTCACGACTGATCGCCAGACCGAGACCGTTTCCGGGCACGCTCGATTCCGCGCGGAAGAAGCGCTCGAACACGCGCTCGCGCTCCTCTCCGCGCACGCCGATACCCGTGTCGGCCACGCGGATGACGGCCGCATCCCCGGCGCTGCCGGTCGACAGCGTGACGAGGCCTCCGTCCCGATTGAACTTGATCGCGTTGCCCACGATGTTGTCGACGACTTGCCGCATCCGTGCGGCGTCGACGTACGCCCCGACCTGTTCGACCGCCGACGCGTCGATCGCGATCGCTCGTTCGTCGGCAATGACCGAAAGGTCCGACACGGAGGCACGCACGAGGTCGGCGAGATCGATCTGTTGCGGTGAGATCGCGACCCCGGCCGAGAGCCGCGAGTCGGTCGACGCCGACAAGATGTCGGCGACGATGGCCAGCAGCCGCTCACTGTTGCGATGCGCTGTGTCGACCTGGCGTCGCACATTCGGGGTGAGGTCGTCACTGTCGAGCGCGAGATCGAGATATCCGAGGATCGACGTGAGAGGCGTGCGGAGTTCGTGCGACACCGACGCGACGAGTGTGTCGCGAGCACGCATCGCCGACCGCTCCGCCGTCACATCGCGCGCGACGAGCACACTGCCGGCGGACCGGCCCAGGTGATCCAGCAGGGCCCGTGCGGTGAAGCTGAGCGCGATCCGCTTCGACTCGGACAGCGGGAACCAGACGATGACGTCGCTGAACTCCTCGCCCCGGAGCGCCCGCGCCAACGGCCGTTCGTCGGGGAGCACGGGAGTCGTGCCGTCTTCACCGTACGAGACGATGTCTTCGTCGACCCTGCCGAAGCCGGGGATTCGCTGCCGGAACCCGCCGAGCGCGTCGTTGACGAACGTAACGGTGCCGGATGCATCGATGCGGATGACCCCGAAGTCGACGGTGTCGAGCACCTCGGTGACCAGCTGCTCTTGCCGATTCGCCTGCGCCAGCGCCGCGGAAAGGCGCTCGGTCTGTCGATCCAGCAGTGTGCGCTGTGCGGAGGATCGGCGGGTTGCGGAATAGCTGGCCCATCCGATCGCGACCATCAGCATGGGCAGCAGCACATAGGCGTAGGTGCGCTCGGTCGCGCCGGAAATGATGACCACCACCCAGTAGATCGTGGTGACGAGCACGGAGGCGAGAAGGAAGGCCCACCGGCCGAGCGACGAAAGCCACAGCATCGGGAACGCCCACAGCAGGCCGAGACCTGCCGACGGGTCGGATGCCCGGAGGATCGTGATCGCCCCGATATCCACCAGCGGGATGACCGCGACCCAGACCGGCGAGATCCGCGTCCACGGCACGGCAAGACTCGCCGCGGCGCCGGCGACGATGATCAGCACGCCCAGACCGAAGAGCTCCGGATCGCGCAGAGACTGGGTCGCGAACCCGACGATGAACAACGTGCCGACGATGGCAGAGAGAAGCAGTTGATTATTGGCTGCGACGCGATCGCGCAGGTCCATCGCCGCACCCGAGGAGGGGCGACGGTCACCTCGGTGTGCGCGCATACGTCGACGTTAGCGTGAACAACGGCGAAGGGCCGCCACCCTCGGATCTCTCCGAAGGCGGCGGCCCTCACACGGGTTTAGGTTCAGCGACCCGACAGCTTCTCGCGGAGTGCCGCGAGTGCCTCGTCATCGGCGAGCGTTCCGCCGCCGGTGCTGTCCGACGTGAACGACGGCGAAGCCGAGGTGGTCTCGGTCGGGGCGTTTGCCTCGGCCTCGATCGCCTTGGCGACGGCAGCCTTGTGCGACTCCCAGCGACCCTGGGCCGCAGCGTAGTCCTGCTCCCACTTCTCGCGCTGAGCGTCGAAGCCCTCGAGCCAGGCACCCGACTCGGGGTCGAAGCCCTCGGGGTACTTGTACTCGCCGAGCTCGTCGTACTCGGTCGCCATGCCGTACAGCGCCGGGTCGAACTCGGTGCCGTTGGGGTCGACCGACTCGTTGGCCTGCTTGAGCGACAGCGAGATGCGGCGACGCTCGAGGTCGATGTCGATGATCTTGACGAAGACCTCTTCGCCGACCGACACGACCTGCTCAGCGAGCTCGACGTGCTTGCCGGACAGCTCGGAGATGTGCACGAGGCCCTCGATGCCGTCTGCGACGCGCACGAACGCACCGAACGGAACGAGCTTGGTGACCTTACCCGGAGCAACCTGGCCGATGGCGTGGGTGCGGGCGAAGACCTGCCACGGGTCCTCCTGCGTCGCCTTCAACGACAGCGAGACGCGCTCACGGTCGAGGTCGACCTCGAGGATCTCGACGGTGACCTCCTGGCCCACCTCGACGACCTCGGAGGCGTGCTCGATGTGCTTCCAGCTGAGCTCGGAGACGTGCACGAGGCCGTCCACGCCGCCCAGGTCGACGAACGCACCGAAGTTGACGATCGACGAGACGACACCCTTGCGGACCTGACCCTTGTGCAGGTTGTTCAGGAACGTGGTGCGGGACTCCGACTGCGTCTGCTCGAGCAGGGCGCGGCGCGAGAGCACGACGTTGTTGCGGTTCTTGTCGAGCTCGAGGATCTTCGCCTCGATCTCCTGGCCGAGGTACGGCGTGAGGTCGCGAACGCGACGCAGCTCGATGAGCGATGCCGGCAGGAAGCCACGGAGGCCGATGTCGACGATGAGTCCACCCTTGACGACCTCGATCACGGAACCGGTGACAACACCGTCGTTCTCCTTGATCTTCTCCACGTCGCCCCACGCACGCTCGTACTGCGCACGCTTCTTCGACAGGATGAGGCGGCCTTCCTTGTCCTCCTTCTGGAGAACAAGTGCTTCGACCTCGTCGCCGACCTTGACGACCTCGTTGGGGTCGACGTCGTGCTTGATGGAAAGCTCGCGCGAGGGGATGACACCCTCGGTCTTGAAGCCGACGTCGAGGAGCACCTCGTCGCGGTCGACCTTCACGACGGTTCCTTCGATGAGGTCGCCGTCGTTGAAGGACTTGATCGTCAGTTCGACCGCGGCCAGGAAGTCTTCAGCAGATCCGATGTCATTGATGGCGACCTGCTTGGTGGCCGGGGCGGTCGTTGCGGTAGTCATGTAGTGGGTTGTCCTTGTTGGGTTGGGTATCGGGCTTCGCGCTGTCTGCGGCATCCATCCGTCCGAAGACGTCCGGATGTCTCAAGCCGAAACGGTGGGTAGGGAGTGCGTGTCACGAACGCATGGCAATAGCGCCACACAAATGACACTCAAGGCTATCAGAACGGCCCGTCCCCTGCAGTTCCCTACTCGATCTCGCCGTCGACGTAGAACCAGCGACCGCTGACCTGCCGGAAACGGCTCACCTCGTGCAACTCGCCGGTGGCTCCGGAGGCCGGATCGCGCCAGTGCGCCCGGAACTCCACCGTGCCGCGCGTGCCCTCCTGGTGCGTACGGATGACGTCGAGCCGGCGCCATTCCGACGCGTCGTCGAGCGCAAGTGATTGGGGCCGGGTAGTCGGATGCCAGGAACTCTGCAGGTGCGCGAGATCCCCGAGCGCGAATGCCGTGAACCGCGACCGCATCAACGCTTCGGGTGAGGGGGCCGAAGCACCCTCCAGCACGGGTCCGCAGCACGCGGAGAAGGTGTGGCCGCTCCCGCACGGACACGGGACGGCCGGTGGCGGGCGACGCCCTCGGCGCGCTGCGGCGGAACCGAACGACATGCCGTCTCCTTGTGGATAATCCGGTGCCCGGAACGGGGCCACTGGCTAGCGTAGGCACATGGCGGATCGGATGCGGCAGATCGCGAGTGCGGCGTTCGCCGCTGTCGTCGCCGTGCTGCTCGCGACCGGGTGCGCGCCCGAGCCGGCTCCGACGCCCTCCCCCACCGGTTTCGCCTCCGAGGAGGAAGCCTTCGCCGCCGCCGAGGCCACGTATCGCGCCTACGTCGATGCGGTGAATGCGCGGCGGGAAGACCCGGATTCGCTGCCTGACCCCACTGACATGCTCACTGCCGACGCATACAACGATCACGTCGACACTCAGCAGGCACTCGATGAACGCGGCTGGCGAGTCGACGGCGCAACGTTGATCGCATCAGTGGAGCACCTATCGGTGACACCTGACACCGCGGAAATCTCCGTATGCATCGACGCAAGTCAAACAAGAGTTATGGACTCCGGCGGAACTGATGTCACTCCACCCGACCGTGATGAGCGACTACAGGTCGACGTCACGGTAGTTCCAGTGTCGGGGACGCTACTCATAAGCCGTTCTATCGCAACTGATTCAGAATGCTGACGTTTCTCCTATTGGCAGCGGTCACGGCTATCGCTGGTTGCAATGCTGACGCCCAAGCAGCAGGGCTCTGCACGATTTCGAACTCCGGATCAACGGTCGATATCGGCGCCATACAGCCCGGGAGCGGCTCGACCGGGGGCGGGCGAAACGACGGTTCCGATCCCGACGCCGGCCCGCGCTCGCCCGGCGGTCCCGCCGCTCCGGCTCCGCCCGGACCGGACTGCGTGGTCGATCCGCGGGACCCGCGGTGCTATTCGATCGTCGTGCTGCGCCCGACCCTGGCCGACGTCGCATCCTTCGCGCCGGCGGCATCGATCCTCGCCGATGAGCCGGACGGCGTGGGCATCGTCGGGATGCCGATGAACTTCGTCGTCGCGGCGACGTCGCACACGGCGACGGGCACCTTGTTCGATCTGCCGGTGACCGTGCGGTTCGTGCCCGCATCCTTCGTGTTCGTCCACGGCGACGGCACCTCGCGCACATCGGCGACCGGCGGCCGCAGTTGGGCCGCGCTCGGCCAGGCGCAGTTCAGCGCGACCGCGACCAGTCATGCCTACGGCGCGCGCGGCACGTACGGCGCGTCCGCGATCGTCCAGTACTCCGCGACCGTCGACTTCGGCAGTGGGGACGTGGCGGTGCCAGGCCTGCTCGAGGTGCGTACTCCCTCCGCGGCGATCGAGATCGTCGAGGTGCGCACCGCGCTCGTCGATTTGACGTGCCTCGAGAACCCCGATGGCCCCGGCTGCTGAAGAGTCGGTGGCGCGTGGCAGGATGTGCACGTGGCCGACCGACTGATGCTGCTCGACACTGCGAGTCTCTACTTCCGCGCGTTCTACGGCGTGCCCGACACGGTGCGCTCCCCCGACGGTCGGCCCGTGAACGCGGCACGTGGCCTCCTCGACATGATCGCCAAGCTCGTCACGACGTACGAGCCGACGCACCTCATCGCCTGCTGGGACGACGACTGGCGACCGCAATGGCGGGTTGACCTCATCCCCAGCTACAAAACGCATCGCGTCGCCGCCGAAGTGGAGGTCGGTCCCGACGTCGAAGTGGTGCCGGATCCGCTCGAAGTCCAGATTCCGGTGATCCGCGAAGAGCTCGGAGTCCTCGGCATCCCGATCGTCGGAATCGCCGCGCACGAAGCCGACGACGTCATCGGCAGCCTCGCGACGCAGGCGACGATGGCGGTCGATGTCGTCACCGGCGATCGCGATCTGTTTCAGCTCGTCGACGACGCGCACGGCGTGCGCGTCATCTATACCGGGCGCGGCATGAGCAACCTCGAGGTCCTGGACGAAGCCGCCGTCGTCACGAAGTACCGCGTGCTCCCCGGTCAGTACGCCGACTTCGCGGTTCTTCGCGGCGACGCGTCCGACGGACTCCCGGGGGTCGCCGGCATCGGCGAGAAGACCGCAGCGACGCTTCTCGCCGCGCACGGCGACCTGGCCGGCATCCGCGCCGCCGCCGACCGCGGCGAGGGCATGACGGCCGGCATACGCGCCAAACTCGACGCCGCGCGCGATTACCTCGCCGTCGCCCCGCAGGTCGTGGAGGTCGTGCGCGATCTCGACCTGGGAGACATCGCCGCGCGGATCACCGCACCCGAGGCATCAGCGGTGTCGGCGCTGTCCGAGCGCTGGAACCTGGGCACGTCTGCGACGCGCGCCGTCACGGCGTTGGCTGCGCGCGCCTGATCAGCGCGGCCGCGCGGCCCATTCCCGCAGCCGATCCAGCGACCACGTCGTCACCACACGTTCGGGAGGGATGCCGGCCGCTTCCGCGCGTGCCGCGCCCTCGGCGAGGAGGGCGAGCTGTCCTGGCGCATGCGCGTCGGAGGCGATCGAGAAGAGGCAGCCCGCGTCGAGCGCCACGGCGATCAGCTCGTCGGGTGGGTCTTCGCGTTCCGGACGGGAGTTGATCTCGACCGCGACACCGCGCTCTGCGCACGCCGCGAAGACCGCGGCCGCGTCGAACTCCGACTCGGGGCGCAGCCCGCGTGATCCGGCGATCAAGCGCCCGGTGACGTGTCCCAGGACATCAGTGTGTGGGTCACGCACCGCAGCGATGAGGCGACGGGTCATGGCCCGCTTCTCCATGCGGAGCTTCGAATGCGCCGATGCCACGACGATGTCGAGTGCGCCGAGGAGCTCCGGATCCTGGTCGAGGTCGCCATCGTCGAGGATGTCGACCTCGATGCCGCTGAGCAGCGTGAACCCCCGACTGCTGAACCCTGCGACGACGCCCATCTGCTCGCGCAGGCGCTCTGCCGACAGTCCGTGCGCGACGCGCAACCGCGGGGAATGATCGGTGAGCGCGAGATACTCATGACCGAGCGCGCGCGCCGCATCGACCATGAGGTCGATCGATGTCAGCCCGTCCGACCAGTCCGAGTGCGCGTGCAGGTCACCGCGGAGCAGTGACCGCAGCGCCGACGTGGGCGGTCCGTGTAGCGCACGTAACTCGGCGAGGTAGTCGGGAATGGCTCCCTCGCGCGCCTGGACGATGACGCGCACCGTGGACTCGCCGAGCCCGGGGCGCCGACGCAGGCTCGCGACGTCATCGAGTTGCGCTGCGGACAGCCCGGCGATCGCCGCCGATGCCGCGCGGAACGCCTTCGACTTATAGCGCGAGGCGCGCTCGCGCTCGAGGAGCGAAGCGATCTCGTCCAGCGCGTCTGCGGGTTCCATGGCGGGTACGCGAAACGGGCCCGCACCGAAGCGCGAGCCCGTTCCGTCTGATCAGGAGGGGGTGACCGTCGACCGTCGGACGACGACCGGCACCGACGCCAGCCGGTTGAGTGCCAACCCGAACAAGATCGACAGGATGCCGACTCCCATCGCGAAGGCGGCGACACCGAACGAGACGACCGACGTGAACAGCGATGCGCGGAGGAATGACGCGTTCATCATCGTGGCGCGCACCGGATCGTCCTGTGCGAGCTCGGCATACGTCTTGCCACCCGACGCACCGAGCGCGTGGTGCTGGATGATGTCGGCTTGGACGTACGCGGTCAAGGGACCGGCGACCGTCTGGCCTTGGAACGCCATCGCGTCATCGGGGATCGTGATGTTCTCGGCTCGCAGCTGCGACGAGACGATCACCCAGACCACGATCCCGACGACGATCAGTGCGATGCCACCGAGAATGCCGAGGATACCGGCAAGCTTGACGATGCCGACCTTCTTCTGGGGCGGCTCGACGGTGTCTGCCGTCACAACCTGTTCTGACATGGCGGTTCCTCTCTCAGGGGCCGTGATGTGTGTACTCACCGTAGCGCCGACGAGGCCACGCTCACCAGACTTATCGCCGGAGAAAGGCCACGAGGGGGCCGCTCACGCCGAGGCGGTCGCGGTCGCCTCGACCCACGCCGCCAGCTTTGCGGCGGAAGCGCCGGAGTCGATCGCCTCGGCGGCACGGGCGACAGCGTCGCTCAGCCGCTCCACGATCGGGCGCTGCACCTGCGTCGCGTCACGGAACAGGTCGTACGCGACGATGCCGGCGGCGGTGTTGAGAAGCACGATGTCGCGCACCGGACCCGTCTCCCCCGCCAACACGCGGTGCACGACGGCGGCATTGTGCTCCGCGTCGCCGCCGAGCAGGTCGTCGATCTGCGCAAGCGGGATCCCCAGGTCGCGCGGGTCGAGATCGTGCTCATGGATGTCACCACGACTGATTTCCCACACGCGGCTGTGGCCGGTCGTGGTGAGCTCATCGAGGCCGTCGTCGCCCCGGAACACGAGCGCCGTGGCACCGCGTGTTTGGAAGACGCCCGTAATCAAGGGGACACGGTCCAGATTCGCGACACCGACGGCATTCGCTTCGGCGCGGGCCGGGTTGCACAGGGGCCCGAGGAAGTTGAAGACCGTCGGCACGCCGAGTTCGGAGCGGGTGGGGCCGGCGTGCCGAAAGCCGGGGTGGAAAGCCGAGGCGAATGCGAACGTGATGCCGACCTCGGCGAGCACCGCCGCGACGCGCTCGGGCGACAGTGTCAGATCGATACCGAGCGCCCGGAGGACATCAGAGGACCCCGACGCCGAACTCGCCGCCTTGTTGCCGTGCTTGACGACCGGAATACCGGCGGAGGCGGCGACGATCGCCGACATCGTCGAGATGTTCACCGTGCCGAACCGGTCGCCGCCCGTACCGACGATGTCGAGCACCTCGGCGGGAACGGGCAGGGGAACCGCTGCTTCCAGGATCGCGTCGCGGAATCCGACGATCTCATCGACCGTCTCACCCTTCGCCCGCAGGGCGACGAGGAATCCCGCCAGTTGCGATGGGGTCGCCTGGCCTGCCATCACGTGGCGCATGGCCCACGTCGATTCAGAGACGGTCAGGTCACGCCGATCCAGAACTGCTGTGAGAATCTCGGGCCACGAGTAGAGCTCCGCCATGGTGACCGATCCTATCGGCACTCTGACGGCGAACTCACGGCCGGTTCAAAGAGCTTCCTCATCCCTCCGAAAGTCGGATGCCGGGACGATTCGTTCCAAAACCACCTTCAGTGATGCGAAAACCTTGCCCCACATCAGCCATAATGGACAGGTGACGAGCACTTCAGCGACATACCCCCAAGCCTTGCGCTCCGTGAAGCGACCGGACCCGGTCGCGGTCGGAACGATCGTGTGGCTCGGCAGTGAAGTCATGTTCTTCGCCGGCCTCTTCGCGATCTACTTCACACTGCGCAACGCCTCGCCCGAGCTCTGGGCAGAGCGCACCGGCGAACTCAACGTGCCGTTCGCGGCCACGAACACGGTGATCCTGATCCTGTCCTCGTTCACTGCCCAGGCTGGCGTGTTCGCCGCCGAGCGCTTCCAGCCGTACCGGAAGGGTTCACTGTGGCAGTTCCGCCAGTGGGGCATGGTCGAGTGGTTCTTCCTGTCCTTCGTGATGGGTGCGATCTTCGTCTCCGGCCAGGTGTGGGAGTACGCCACCCTGGTCGCCGAGGGCGTGTCGATCAGCTCTGATTCGTATGCGTCGGCGTTCTACATCACGACCGGATTCCACGCCCTGCACGTCACCGGTGGACTCATCGCGTTCCTCCTCGTCATCGGCCGTGCCTATGCGGTCAAGAACTTCGGTCGTAAGGAAATGACGTCCTCGATCGTCGTCTCCTACTACTGGCACTTCGTCGATGTCGTCTGGATCGTCCTGTTCGTCGTCATCTACTTCATCAAGTGAGAGCGGAGCTGAACACTTCCATGGCATCGAAGACCCCTCGCCGTCAGTCCGGCCGCCGCAGCAAGTGGGCCGCGGCCGCCCTGATCGGCATCGGCCTGCTCGTCACGGGTGGCATCTACGCCGGCGCCTCCGCCGCGATGGCGGCGACCGAACCCACGACCGTCGCGTCGTCACTCACCGCCGACGACGGCAAGAAGCTTTTCCAGGCGAACTGCGCCACGTGTCACGGCCTCAACATGGAGGGCACGGCCGACGGCCCGTCCCTCTACGGCGTCGGCGAGCTCGCCGTCGAATTCCAGGTGTCGACCGGCCGCATGCCGTTGCAGGCACAGGGACCGCAGGCCCCGCAGAAGCCGACGCAGTTCACCGAGGAGCAGACCCTCGCGATGGCGGCGTGGGTGCAGTCCGTGGCTCCCGGCCCCACCTTCCCCGACGAGCAGATCCTCGACGGCGAGGGTGACGTCGCCAACGGCGCCGAGCTCTTCCGCATCAACTGTGCGATGTGTCACAACGTGGCCGCCGCCGGCGGCGCGCTCACGGAGGGCAAGTACGCACCTGCCCTGACGTCGACGAGCGCTCTGCACATGTACGCCGCGATGGCGACCGGCCCGCAGAACATGCCGGTGTTCAATGACATGACACTCACGACCGAGGAGAAGCGCGACATCATCTCGTCGCTCATCTTCCTTCAGGAGAACGAGTCGGCCGGCGGGTTCTCGCTCGGTTCACTCGGCCCCGTGTCTGAGGGTCTGTTCATCTGGATCTTCGGCATCGGTTCCCTCATCGGCCTCACCGTGTGGATCACGGCGAAGTCCAACTGATCACGAACTTCACTGACGAGAAATAACGCGAGGAGCACCATGGCACACGAGGAAGACGCGCTCGAGCACGAGAGGGCTTCGTGGAAGCCCTCCGCCGGGCTCGCTGTCGCGGTTCCCGACCCCGTGCAGAACCCGGGGCTCCCCCCGCACCGGGCGCGCGTGACCGACCAGGACCCTGCCGCTATGAAGCGCGCTGTCCGCACGGTCTACACGTTGTTCTACCTCTCGCTGGCGGGCAGCATCTGGGCGGTCGCCGCCTACATGCTCTTCCCCATCGAGAGCGGCCGGATCATCGACATCCGCCACAACAACCTCTTCATCGGTCTCGGCATCGGCCTCGCCTTGCTGGCCCTCGGTATCGGTGCGATCCACTGGTCCAAGGCCGTCATGAGCGACAAGGAGTTCATCGAACCCCGCCACGCGACCCGCGGCCGCGACACGACGCGTGACGGTGCCGTCGAAGCGCTGCGCGCAGCCAACGACGAATCCGGTTTCGGACGCCGCACCGCGATCCGCGGATCGCTGATCGCCGCGCTGGCCGCGTCGATCCTGCCGGGCATCACTCTGTTCCGCGGCCTCGCCCCGGAGAACAGCCCCAGCAACCCGATCGCTGGCGACCCCGTCGCTCTCCTCAGCCACACGATGTGGAAGGAAGGGATGCGCCTTGCGCACGACCCGAGTGGTGAGCCGATTCGTGCCGCCGACCTGACCCTCGGCTCCGCTGTGCACGTCATCCCCGCACCTCTCGCCGAGCTCAGCCACCACGACGGCTATCTCGAAGAGAAGGCGAAAGCGATCGTTCTTCTCATGCGTCTGCTCCCCGAGCAGTTGCCCGCCGACCAGAACAAGCTCGAGTGGTCCTACGACGGCATCGTCGCGTACTCGAAGGTCTGCACCCACGTCGGCTGCCCGGTCGCCCTGTACGAGCAGCAGACCCACCACCTCCTCTGCCCGTGTCACCAGTCGCAGTTCGACGTGTCGCGTTCGGCCGCGGTGATCTTCGGCCCGGCGGCGCGTGCGTTGCCTCAGCTGCCGATCACGGTCGATGACGAGGGCTACCTCGTCGCACAGAGCGATTTCCAAGAACCCGTCGGCCCGAGCTTCTGGGAGCGCCATTGAGCACCGCTACTGTCACTGAGACAGACACCGAGAAGAACCCGAACGAAAAGCCGCTCGGCGGCCGGTTCGTTGCGGGTGCGGCGAACTACATCGACGAGCGCACGAGCATCTCGGGCCTGGTCAAGGAACTCGGCCGGAAGATCTTCCCCGACCACTGGTCGTTCATGCTCGGCGAGATCGCGCTGTGGAGCTTCGTGGCAGTGCTGCTGTCCGGCACCTTCCTGACGTTCTTCTTCCAGGCATCCATGGTCGAGACGCATTACTACGGCGCCTTCCTGCCGTTGCGTGGCGTGGAGATGTCGGCGGCGCTCGATTCGTCGCTGCGCATCTCGTTCGACATCCGCGGCGGATTGCTCGTCCGTCAGATCCACCACTGGGCCGCGCTGGTCTTCGTCGCCGGTATCGGCGTGCACATGCTGCGCGTTTTCTTCACCGGCGCGTTCCGCAAGCCCCGTGAACTGAACTGGGTGATCGGCTTCATCCTCTTCATCCTCGCGATGGCCGAGGGTTTCACCGGTTACTCGCTCCCCGACGACCTGCTCTCCGGTAACGGCCTGCGCATCATCGACGGCATGGTCAAGGGCATCCCGCTGGTGGGCACCTGGATCTCGTTCCTGTTGTTCGGTGGAGAGTTCCCCGGCACCGAGATCGTGGGACGTCTCTACACGCTGCATATCCTGTTGCTGCCGGCGATTCTGGTGGCGCTCCTCGCCGTGCACCTCATGCTCATGATCGTCAACAAGCACACGCAGTTCGCCGGCCCCGGCCGCACGAACAGCAATGTCGTGGGCTATCCGATGATGCCCGTCTACATGTCGAAGATGGGTGGCTTCTTCTTCATCACCTTCGGCGTGATCGTGCTGATCGCCTCGATGTTCACGATCAACCCGATCTGGAACTACGGTCCGTACGACCCCTCCCCGGTGTCGGCAGGAACGCAGCCTGACTGGTACATCGGCTTCGCGGACGGCGCTCTGCGACTCGTGCCGCCGCACCTCGAGTCGGTGTTCTGGGGTCACACCTGGTCGTGGAACATCCTGCTGCCGCTCGGCATCATCGGGATCTTCATCGTCCTCGTCCTGATCTACCCGTTCATCGAAGCGTGGGTCACCGGCGACAAGCGTGAACACCACATCGCCCAGCGCCCGCGGAACGCCGCGACGCGTACCGCGATCGGTGCTGCGGGTGTCACCTTCTACGCCGTCCTCTGGGCTGCCGCCTCCTCCGACATCATCGCGACCCACTTCTGGCTCACGATGGAGGGTGTCATCCACACCCTCCAGGCCCTGCTGATCGTCGGCCCGGTTCTCGCGTACTTCGTGACGAAGCGGATCTGCCTCGCGCTGCAGAAGAAGGATCGTGAGATCGCTCTGCACGGTTACGAATCCGGTCGCATCGTGCGTCTGCCCGGTGGCGAGTACATCGAGGTCCATCAGCCGGTCGATGACTACGAGCTCGTCAAGCTCGTTGACTTCGAGACCCACGAGCCGCTCGTCGTGCGCCCGAACGATCAGGGACGTATCCCCTGGCACGAGAACATGCGCGCCTCGATCTCGCGGTGGTTCTTCGAAGACCGCCTCGCGCCGGTCACGCAGGCCGACATCGACGAAGCCCGTGCACATCAGCACCACGCCCTCGAGCAGGCGGATCACGCCGAGCTCGAAGAAGGAGACGGATCGGATCACAAGGGTCACTGACCTTCGAGATCTGGCCGGAAAGCGGCGAGGCGTGACCGTCCCGGTCACCCTCGCCGCTTTCTGCATCCCGTAGCTTCGGAGTCATGACCGACTCCCTGACCTACTTTTCGACGAAGCTCGCCCACGAGACCGATCCGTCCGACGTCTATGCCACCCAGAAGGCGGGCGAACACGTGGTCGTGATCGACGTGCGCAGCACGGATGCCTGGAACCAGGGACACGTGGTCGGTGCGATCCACATGCCCTATCGCGACATCGCCCATCGCGCACCCCTGGAACTCGACGCGACAGTGCCCGTCGTCGTCTATTGCTGGAGTCCGGGGTGCAACGCGGGCGCCAAGGGCGCCGTCGAGTTCGCGAAGCTCGGCTTCACCGTGCGGGAGATGATCGGCGGCTACGAATACTGGCTCCGCGAGGGCCTGCCCTGCACCGGCGTGGACGGAGACCTTCCACGGGTGTTCGATCCGCGGGTCATGTTCGTGCGACCCGGGGTCTGAGCGCTCAGCCCGCGAGATCTCCGAAGCGCTCCATGAATCGGATCGCGGCCGCGCCGCCGAAGTCGGGGAGCTCATCCTCGTCGCGCTCCCCCGGCACGATGTCCCCCACAACGGCGGTCACGTTGTCGCGGGAGCCGGCGTCGAGTGCCGCTGCGACCAACAGGTCTGCAGCCTCCTGCGCGGCCCCCACGGAGCGCAGGACCGCCGCGATGATGTCGTCCGGCAGATAGTCGCTGATACCGTCACTGCAGAGCAGCCACCGGTCACCGCGCATCGCCATCCGGTCGGTGACGCGCACGACGTCACCGTCGTCACCGCGGAGCGATGCCGTGATGATGTTGCGCCGCGGGTGGCGCATCGCGTCTTCTTCGCGCACGACCCCCTGGTCGACCAGCCCTTGAACGAACGAATCATCGCGCGTCTGACGGATCAGATGGCCATCCCGAAGAAGATACGCGCGCGAATCTCCGGTGTGCGCCAACAGCAGGGCGCCGTCGCGGGCGAACCAGATACCGGTGAAGGTCGTCGCCATCCCGGTCAGCGCCGGGTCGCGGCGGACATGTGCACCCAGGTCCCAGTTGGCTCCGCGAATACGGCGTTTCAGCCCCTCCACGTCATCGACCCGCGCTCCGCCCGAGACCAACCGGTGCAGGAGCGCCGCCGAGGCGAGATCGCCCGCAGGTCCCCCGCCGACCCCGTCGGCGACACCGGCTCCCCAGGGCGCGACGAATGCCGCATCCTGGTTGATGTCGCGATAGCCGCCGACATCACTGGCCAGGCCCGTGTCGAGGTGCAGTGTCATTGTCAGCAGAGCCGACGGACGGGCGAAGCGTCAGCTCCGCCCTCTCCGCTCAGCGCGCGAAGTACCCGCGGTAATACTCGTAGACCCAACCGACGATCGCGATGATGAACACCGCCAACCCGATCGGCAGGAGGAACGTCCCCACGGCGAGTCCGAGGATGGCCAGCGCTGCCGAGAACGCCAGAACGAGCGGCCACCACGACCACGGGCTGAATTCGCCCATCTCGGGATCGGCGTCGTCGATGTCGGCCGTCAGGGTGTCTTCCGGCAGCTCGCCGCCCTGCGCGTGGTGCACGCGGTTGACGTAGAACGCGATCAGCGCCGCCATGAACACGGTGAACAGCAGCACGACCGTGCCGACCCACTCGATCGCGTTGTACCACGCGCGGTCGGAGTGCTCGACGATGTTCCAGCCGGTGTACAGCGCGAAGCAGAAGAAGAAGAACGCGGCCAGGATCCACCAGAGGTTGGTGTTGGTCTTCACTTACTTGACCTCTCCATCAGCCAGATCTACGACGGGGGCGTCGGGTGCGTCCTTTGCCGGGCCCACGCCGACCGGCGTGGCCGCTTCGGGGTGGTTCAGGTCGAAGGCGGGACGCTCACTGCGAATGCGCGGGATCGACGTGAAGTTGTGACGCGGCGGCGGGCAGCTCGTCGCCCACTCGAGCGATCCGCCGTAGCCCCACGGGTCGTTGACCGTGACGAGGGGCGCGGTGCGCGCCGTGATCCAGACGTTCAGGAAGAACGGGAGCATCGAGGCACCGAGGATCATCGCGCCGATCGTGGACACCTGGTTCTGCCACGTCCACCCGTCTGCGGCGGAATAGTCGGCGTAGCGACGCACCATACCGTCCACGCCCAGCCAGTGCTGGATCAGGAAGGTCATGTGGAAGCCGATGAACAGCAGCCAGAAGTGCACCATTCCGAGTCGCTCGTTCAGCATGCGGCCGGTCCACTTGGGCCACCAGAAGTAGAAGCCGGCGAACATCGCGAACACGACCGTGCCGAAGACGACGTAGTGGAAGTGCGCGACGACGAAGTACGAATCGGACAACGCGAAGTCGAGCGGCGGCGAGGCCAAGATGACACCCGTGAGACCACCGAAGACGAAGGAGACCAGGAAGCCGAGCGAGAACACCATGGGTGTCTCGAACGTGACGGACCCTCGCCACATCGTGCCGATCCAGTTGAAGATCTTCACACCGGTCGGGACCGCGATGAGCATGGTCATCAGGGCGAAGAACGGCAGGAGCACAGCTCCCGTGACATACATGTGGTGCGCCCAGACCGACACAGACAGCGCGGCGATCGCGATGGTCGCGTACACCAATGTCTTGTATCCGAAGATCGGCTTGCGGCTGAAGACCGGCAGGATCTCGGAGACGATGCCGAAGAACGGCAACGCGATGATGTACACCTCGGGGTGACCGAAGAACCAGAACAGGTGCTGCCAGAGCAGAACTCCGCCGTTGGCGGGATCGAAGATGTGCGCACCGAGAACGCGGTCTGCGGCGGCGGAGAGAATCGCGGCGGCCAGCACGGGGAACGCCATCAGGATGAGGATGCTGGTGACCAGCGTGTTCCAGGAGAAGATCGGCAGTCGCCACATCGTCATACCGGGCGCGCGCATCGTGATGATCGTCGTGATGAAGTTGACGGCACCGAGGATCGTTCCGAAACCACTCATACCGAGACCGAGCATCCACAGGTTGCCACCGGCACCGGGCGAGAAGCTCGCATTGGCGAGCGGTTGATACGCGAACCAGCCGAACGACGCCGCGCCCTGCGGCGTCAGGAAGCCGGCGACCGCGATCAACGAACCGAAGATGAACAGCCACAGGGCGAAGGCGTTCAGACGCGGGAACGCGACGTCGGGCGCGCCGATCTGCAACGGCAGAATCGCATTGGCGAAGCCGGCGAACAGCGGGGTCGCGAACATGAGCAACATGATCGTGCCGTGCATCGTGAACAGCTGGTTGTACTGATCCTTCGTGGGGAGGATCTGCATGCCCGGCTCGAACAGCTCGGCACGGATGATGAGCGCCATCACGCCACCGAGGAGGAAGAACAGCACCGAGGCGATCAGGTACATGTACCCGATGGTCTTGTGGTCAGTGGAGGTGATCCACTTGACGATGATGTTGCCCTTCTGCTCCACGCGAGACGAGCTCAGGAGAGCTGCCTGACGCGGCGGGAGGGTGGACGTGCGGCGGGGAGCCTCGCCCTGGAGGGGAACCGTCGTCGCCATCAGTTGTCTCCCTCGGAGTGTGCACCGGTACCGGGCAGGTTCTGCAGTCGGTCGTACGCGTCGTTGATGCCACCGGTCTGGCCGGCATCGCGCAGGCTGTCGAGGTAGGCGTCGTACTCGGCCTGTTCGACGACCTTGACCTTGAAGAGCATCATCGAGTGGTACTGGCCACACAGTTCGGCGCACTTGCCGTCGTACTCCCCGACACGGGTCGGCGTGAAGGACCAGTAGTTGTCCTTGCCGATGTACATGTCCTTCTTGTACAGGAAGTCGATGATCCAGAAGGAGTGGATCACGTCACGCGACGTGAGCTTGATCTTCACTTCCTTGTCGACCGGGAGGTAGAGCGTGGGCAGTTCGCTGATGATGTTGCCCTGCGCATCGGTCTGCGCCTGAACACCCATCGACCAGACCGCGGCCTCGTCTTCTTCACAGTCAGCCTCGTTGTACTGGAAATCCCAGGCCCACTGCTTGCCGATCGCGGTGATGCACGCGTCCGGGTCTTCGTACTGTGTCTCGAGAATCGCCTGATCACGAGCGGTGAACGCGAAGAAACCGATGACGAGGATGAGCGGCACGATCGTGTAGAAAATCTCGATCGGCATGTTGTAGCGCATCTGCACCGGCAGGCCGCTCTGGCCCTTGCGGCGACGGTAGGCCACAGCCGCGAAGCCCATCAGCGCCCACGTGATCACCCCGACGATGAGGAGGACGATCCACGAGTTCACCCACAGCCCAGACACCATCTCGGTGTGGTTGGTTGCGGGCTTCGCGTCAGCATCCTCGAAACCGGGAAGGTAGCCGTTCAGCTCGGTCGGAGTGCAGGCAGCCAGAGCGACTGCGGTGGCAATCCCCATCGGGACGACAGCCCAGCGGAGGCGACGTTTGACGCGCACGGTTCACCTTTCGGGGTCATGAAGGTCGACACCAGCCAGTCTAGGGCAACCTCCCACGCGATTCAGGCCAGGCGCTCAGGATGTCCGGACTATCGGAGGGGGTTTCGTGGGGTCAGTGGAAGCTGTCGCCGCAGGCGCAGCTCCCGGCTGCGTTCGGGTTGTCGATCGTGAACCCCTGTTCCGAGATCGTGTCCTTGAAATCGATCTTGGCGCCGTCGAGGTAGGGCACCGACATGTCGTCGACGATGACCTCGACGCCGTCGAAGTCGACCGCCTGGTCGCCGTCGAGGAACCGCTCGTCGAAGTACAGCTGATAGATGAGACCCGAGCATCCGCCGGGCTGGACGGCGACGCGCAGACGCAGATCGTCTCGGCCTTCCTGGTCGAGGAGGCTCTTGACTTTGGCTGCAGCGGCATCGGTGAGGCCGACGCCGTGAGCGGTCGCGGCGGGGGTCGTGGCGAGATCGGTCATGAGTACTCCCGGTTGTCGGGCCGTCCGATGCTCGCTCGAGCGCGACGGCGGGATGCCTCTCATTCTACGCGGTCGCCCGCAAGGGGGACCGGAAAAGCCGGTTCAGATCATGGTGGCGTCCAAGCTCTCCAGCAACAGAGCTTCGGAGAGGAGCGCGTGGCGGAATGTGTCCAGGTGCAACGACTCGTTCGGGCTGTGCGCTCGTGCGTGCGGGTCTTCGACACCCGTGACCAGGATCTGCGCCGCCGGGAATTCCCGGACGAGATCGGAGATGAACGGGATCGAGCCGCCGACCCCGATGTCCACGGGCTCCACACCGTAGCCGCCGGCCAGGGCGGCGCGCGCCTGCGCGACGGCCCATCCGCTCGTGTCGACGAGGAACGAGTCGCCGCAGTCGACATCGCGGAAGGTCAGCTCGGCGCCGAACGGGGCATGCGCGCGCAGGTGTGCTTCCAGTGCCGCGTACGCCTCGCGCGCGGGCTGCCCGGGAGCGACCCGCGAGCTGATGACGACCGAGACTTCGGGGCTCAGGGTGTTCGACGCGTTCTTCACGCTCGGTGCATCGATTCCGGTCACGGTCACCGTGGGCTTGTTCCAGATGCGGCTCAGGATGCTGCCCCGCCCGATGGGGTCGACGCCGGTCGGCAGACCCGCTTCGCTCCGCAACGTGTCCTCCGTGTACGCCGGCGTCTCGGCATCACGCTCGGCGAGGCCCGCGACGGCGACAGCCCCGTCGTCGTCCCACAGCGTCGCGAGCAGGCGGATCGTCGCCATCATCGCGTCCGGCACCGCTCCCCCGAACATCCCGGAGTGCGAGGCGTGCTCGAGCGTCTTGACCGTCAGGGTGAACCGTGCGTTGCCGCGCAGCGAGACCGTGAGCGCGGGAGTGGCGGCATCCCAGTTGCCCGAATCGGCGACCACGATCACGTCGGCGCGCAGCGCTTCGGCGTTGTCGCTCAGAAACTGCGCGAACGAGGCGGAACCGGCCTCTTCTTCACCCTCGATGAAGAGATTCACCCCCAGGTCGAAGTCAGGGCCGAGCGCCTCCGTGAGGGCACGAAGCGCGCCCACGTGGGCCATGACGCCCGCCTTGTCATCGGCCGCGCCGCGTCCGTACAGGCGTCCGTCGCGCACAGTGGGCTCGAACGGCGCCGACTCCCAGAGCGCCTCATCGCCGACGGGCTGCACGTCGTGGTGTGCGTAGAGCAGGATCGTGGGGCGCCCGTTGCGTGCGGCGCGCGACGCGAGGACCGCCGGCATTCCCTCGACGCCCGTCTCGGGGATGATCGCGGTCTTGATCTGCACCGTGTCGAAGATCTGGAGGTCGTCGAGAAGCCCTTTCACGGCCGCCGCACTGCGCTCGACCTCGGCACGATCGAATCCGGGGAAAGCGACCGACGGGATGCGCACCAGTGTGCCGAGATCGGCAAGGGCGGCGGGAACAGCGGACAGCGCCGCCTCGCGGACGGCAGCGGGGCGGGACAGGTCGGAGCTCATGCGGGTAATCTTAAGGGGCACGATTCCCGCCGAACCGAGGTACCTCCCGTGGCCCACACGCCTGCAGCACCCGAGACCGCCCCCGACGCACCGATCGGCGCCGGCAAGAATCGCCCGACGCCGTCGCGCGCCGAGCAGGAGGCCGCGCGCAAGCGCCCCCTGGTCGCCGACACGAAAGAGGCGAAGGCACGCGCGAAGATGGAGATCGCGTCGGCGCGCGAGAAGGCCCGCATCGGCATGGCCAACGGCGACGAGAAGTATCTGCCGCTCCGCGACAAGGGACCGCAGCGCCGCTTCGTCCGCGACTTCGTGGATGCCGGGTGGCACCTCGGTGAGGCGCTCATGCCCCTCATGCTCGTCGTGATCCTGATGACCTTCCTGCCGCAGGCCTGGGTCTACTACGGCTTCGTGGGTCTGTGGATGTTCATCCTCTTCGTCGTCGCCGACATGATCTTCACCAGCATCCGCGTCAAGCGGGCCGTGAAGGCGAAATTCGGTGAGACAAAGATGGAAAAGGGCATCGGCTGGTACGCCGCGATGCGCACCGTGCAGATGCGCTTCATGCGACTGCCCAAGGCGCAGGTCAAGCGCGGCCAGTACCCCGTCTGAGGCGACGTCGGTCGCCGGCAGTCTTCGTCATCCGTCCGAAATGGCGGCATCCGGGGAGCGAACGTACGATGTGCGACGGACGAAGGATGCCGTGGCGAGCTCATCGCCGCCGACCCGCTGCGTGGGCGCCATGTGCGACGGATGAGGTAAGCGGTGACGCTCAGGCTCGCGCGAGAGCGCGGCTGATCTGCCTGGCCCACAGCGGGCCGAGGTAGATGAAGCCCGAGTATCCCTGGACGAGGGTCGCGCCGAGCGCGAGCCGCTCGCGGACGTCGGCGGCGGTTTCCACTCCTCCGGCCGAGATCACGCAGAACTCCGGTTGCGGGGCTGTGGCACGCACCAGCCGCAAGACCTCGAGCGCACGTCGCTTGAGCGGTGCGCCGGAGAGCCCGCCCGCGCCGGCCGCCTCGATCTTCGCGGAATCGGTGCGCAAGCCGTCGCGGGCGATCGTCGTGTTCGTCGCGACGAGCCCGGCAAGTCCGAGCTCCACCGCCAGCCGGGTGACAGCCTCGACCTCCTCGTCTGGGAGATCCGGGGCGATCTTGACAAGCAGCGGCGTCGCCTCGGCGGCATCCTTCACGGCCCGCAGCAAGGGGCGAAGCGTCTCAACGGCCTGGAGCCCGCGGAGCCCCGGAGTGTTGGGAGAAGAGACGTTGACGACGAGGTAGTCCGCGACGGGAGCGACGAGCCGCGTGCTCGCGACGTAGTCGGCGGTCGCCGCATCGACGTCGACGACGCGACTCTTGCCGATGTTGGCGCCCAACACGAGGCGCTTCTCACGACGCCGCGCCCGGGCAAGTCGCGCGGCAGCTGCCTTCGCGCCCGCGTTGTTGAATCCCATCCGGTTCACGAGCGCACGGTCCGGCACCAGCCGGAACAGGCGCGGCTTCGGGTTGCCGTCCTGCGGGATCGCGGTCACCGTGCCCACCTCCACGTGACCGAAACCCAGCGCGTACAGGCCGGGCGTCGCAACGGCGTTCTTGTCGAACCCGGCCGCGATGCCGAACGGCGAATCGAACACCAGGCCGAGCGCCTCGGTCCGCAGTGACGGATCGGGCCGCGTCAGGGCACGGACGAGCGGGCGGAGGGGCCAGATCCCCAGCACGCGGATGACCGGCATCACGAGGTGGTGGGCGACCTCCGGATCCATCCGGGTGAACACGTGGCGGAAGACGAAGTCATACATCGGTGTCAGCCTATTTCTTGGGTGGCCACGGATCGTCGCGACTCGGGCCGGGACAATTCACTCGGACGCCGCGGCGTGGTCGGCCCGCAGTTGCGCGATCGAACTCTCGAAGTCCTCGAGCGAGTCGAAGGCCTGGTAGACGCTGGCGAATCGGAGATAGGCGACTTCGTCGAGGGTGCGCAGCGGCTCGAGGATCGCGAGGCCGAGATCATTCGTATCGATCTGCGACGACCCGGTCTGACGTACCGCCTCCTCGACGGCCTGGGCCAGGACCGCAAGATCCGCCTCGGTCACGGGACGTCCTTGGCACGCCTTGCGCACGCCGGAAATGACCTTCTCGCGGCTGAACGGCTCGATCACACCGGACCGCTTGATGACGTTCAGGCTGGCCGTCTCCATCGTCGAGAACCGCCCACCACACTCGGGGCATTGCCGACGACGGCGGATGCTGAGTCCATCATCGCTCGTGCGGGAGTCGATCACGCGGGAGTCGGCATGGCGGCAGAAAGGACAGTGCACAGCTCACCCCTCGAATCGGGCGAGAACGGCCTCGCCGTGGGCGGGGAGGACTTCCGCCGTCGCGAGAGAGACGATCGCATCGCGGACATCCTGCAGACCTTCGCGGTCGTACGCGATCACCTGCTGGGGTCGGAGGAAGGTCGACGCCGACAGCCCCGCCGCGTAGCGGGCTTGTCCACCGGTCGGCAGAACGTGATTGCTGCCGGCGAGGTAGTCGCCGAGACTCACGGGTGAGTGCGGCCCCACGAAGACGGCTCCGGCGTTGACGAAATCATCGACGCGCGGGTCGGCCAGGTGCAGTTCGAGGTGCTCGGGGGCGTAGGCGTTGCTGAACGCCGTCGCGACGGCGATGTCGTCGACCAGGACGATCGCCGACTGTACGCCTGCGAGGGCTTCTCCCACACGGGTCGCGTGGAGGGTGCGAGCGGCGCGGTCGGCGACGCGGTCGGCAACGGATGCCGCGAGTTCCGCCGAGTCGGTGACCAGCACCGCTGCGGCCTGCTCATCGTGCTCGGCCTGGCTCACGAGGTCCGCCGCGACCCAGTCCGGGTCGGCGGAGTCGTCGGCGACGATCAGGATTTCGGTCGCACCCGCCTCCGAGTCGGTGCCGACCATGCCCGCCACGACGCGCTTGGCAAGGGCGACGAAGTTGTTGCCGGGACCGGAAATGACATCGACGCGGTGCAGGCCCAGCGACGCAACACCGTGTGCGTACGCTCCGATCGCACCGGCACCACCCATCGCGTACACCTCGGTCACATCGAGCAGGCGCGCAGCGGCAAGGATCACCGGGTGCACCCGTCCACCGAACTCCCGCTGCGGAGGCGACGCCAGCGCCACCTCGGTGACGCCGGCGACCTGGGCCGGGACGACGTTCATCACGACGCTCGACGGATAAACGGCCTTGCCGCCGGGAACGTAGACGCCGACGCGGCGGACGGGTCGCCAGCGCTGCTCGACGCGCGCGCCGGAGCCGAGTTCCGTGACCACAGCCGGCGGAACCTGGGCTGCGGACGCGATACGAACCCGGCGGATGGCTTCTTCCAGAGCCGTCCGCACATCCGGATCGAGCTCGGCGAGGGCCTCATCGAGGTGTGCCTGCGGCACGCGGAGGTCGTGCCCGTGGACACCGTCGAAGCGCGACGCTTGGTCGCGCAGCGCCGCTTCTCCTCCGACGGCGACATCGCTCACGATGCGCGCCGCGGTCACCAACGCCTCATCGCGCGCGGCGGACGCACGCGGGACAGCGGCCAGCAGCTCATCGGTACTCAGAGCGCGACCGCGCAGATCAATCGTGCGCAGCATCGGATCAGGCTATCGCGAGGTCAGCCGCGCGTGACGCCGGAGACGTCCCGCAACGAGCCGATGCGACCGTCCTCGTGGCGGACGACGAAGCTGTCTCCGCGGTCCTCGATCACGAGCGCCCACGCTGTCGGGTCGATTGTGAACAGCGCCACCCCGTTCTCGTCCACGACATCGCGCTCGACCGGGACCAGCGCCCAGAACGCCTGCGTGGCGGGAGCGACGACGGGCGTTTGCTCATCCTGCGTCGAAAGATCGAACGCCTGCGTCTCGTCCGCGACGTAGGGAGTCGGTGTCACATCGGTGACACCGTGCTCGGTCGTCGGCGTGGCCACCGGCGCAGCAGCTGCCGGCGCGGTCTGCGGGGTCGGACGCGCGGACGCCGGACGGGCGATCACGGGTCGTGCAGGGCTCGCGAAACGGTGCGCCGGGATCTCGGAGCGGTGACGGAAGTCATCGCCGATCGTCGGGAACAGCGGCGCGAAGACCGTGAGGAAAACACCGGCGAGCATCAGGACGAACTCGACCCACACGACCCACGTGGCGTAGAAGACACGGGAACCGGCGAGTGTGACGAAGGAGTTCCAGAGCATCCCCAGCCACACCACGGTCGACACCGAGAACGCGACGGACGCGAACTGGTCGATCCCGAGAGAGCCGACGCGGCGGATACCCTGCGGTGACAGACGACGGAGCCCCACGAGGAAGACCGCAACGGTGGGCACACCGATCGTCAGGACCCAGTCGATGCCGTTCCACGTCGAGACGCCATTGCCGATCTGCCCGTAGATCGGGAAGAACGAAAAGATGAAGGCCAGCAGCCATACGCCACCGAGCGCCACCTCGCGGATCGAGAACGGGCCCACCCCGTACTGCGGCGGTGCCGCCTCGTCGACGGTCTCGGGACCGTCGGTGACGGCCGCGAATGCCTCGCCGAACGACTCGAACGAGACATCGGGGTCCTGGTCGGGGCCCCCTTCGTCGACGGATGCCGGCGCGCCGAGCTCCGCGGTGGACGCATCGCGCGTCGGGCTCTCGGCTGCGAAGACGTCGGCCTGAGCCTCTTCGGGGGTGGTCTTCTCGTCACTCACGGTGATTGGTCCTTCCGGGACGGTTCGGGTGAGATCCTACCCGGCCGGGTGATGAGTCACCCGAGACATTGCGGTCCGAGAAGCCCTTTCAGCTCTCCGTAGAGGTCGACCGTGACGCGCACGCGCGTGGGCACCTCGAACACTTTCGCGACCCCTGCCTTGTGCAGCTTGACCGTGATCTCAGTCTCGCCCGGATGTCTCGTGAAGACCTCCGCGAGTTGACCGATCGTGGTCTCGGTCGCCCGGTGCTCGGGCATGAGCAGGACGAGAGGGCCCGCGGCATCCACCGTCCCGAGATCGGGGGTGAACGCCATCTGTCCGTGCAGATTCAGCCCGTCGTCGCGGCGTGACACTCGGCCGCGCACGACCAGAATCGCGTCAGCGACCAGCATCGACTGGAATTCGGTGTACGTCTTCCCCATGAACATGACGGTGACCTCGCCGTCGAAGTCCTCGACCGTGATCATGCCGTACGGATTGCCGCTCTGCTTGGCGACACGGTGCTGCACGCTGGTGACGAGTCCCGCGATCGTCACCTGGTCGCCGTCGTCGACCTCGTCCGAAGCCAGCAGGTCATGGATCGAGGTCGACGCGTGCTTGGCCAGCGGGATCTCCAGCCCGGCCAGCGGGTGGTCCGACACGTACAGACCGAGCATCTCGCGCTCGAACGCGAGTTTGTCCTTCTTGGTCCACTCAGGACGCTCGGGGACCTTGGCCGGCATGATCTCTTCGGCTTCGTCGTACAAGCTGTCGAAGTCGAAGCCGATCGCGCCGGTGGCCGCCTTCCGCTTGGTTTCGACGGCAGCTTCGGTCGCGTCCTCGTGGATTTCCATGAGGGCGCGCCGGGTCGATCCGAGTGAATCGAAGGCACCGGCCTTGATGAGCGATTCGATCGTGCGCTTGTTGGCGACGTGCGCCGGCACCTTCGTGAGGAAATCGTGGAAACTCACGAAGCTGTCGTCCGCGCGCACCGCGACGATCCCGTCGACGACGTTCGCACCGACGTTGCGGACGGCGCCGAGACCGAAGCGGATGTCTTCGCCGACGGCGGCGAAGTAGCGGATCGACTCCCCCACGTCCGGCGGCAGCACGCGGATGCCCATCCGGCGGCACTCGTTGAGGTAGACCGCGAGCTTGTCCTTCGCATCGCCGACGCTCGTGAGCAGAGCGGCCATGTACTCGGCCGGATAGTGAGCCTTGAGGTACGCCGTCCAGTACGAGACGAGTCCGTACGCGGCGGAGTGCGCCTTGTTGAAGGCGTAGTCCGAGAAGGGGAGCAGGATTTCCCAGAGTTTCTGCACCGCTCCATCCGAGTACCCGTTGGCGTGCATTCCCGCTTCGAAGCCGGCGAACTGCTTGTCGAGCTCTTCCTTCTTCTTCTTACCCATCGCGCGACGCAGGATGTCGGCTTGACCGAGACTGAAGCCGGCAACCTTCTGCGCGATCGCCATGACCTGCTCTTGGTAGATGATCAGGCCGTAGCTGGTGCTGAGGATCTCGGCGAGCGACTCTTCGAACTCTGCGTGGATCGGTGTGATCTCCTGCAGCCCGTTCTTGCGGAGCGCGTAGTTCGTGTGCGAGTTCGCGCCCATCGGGCCCGGTCGATACAGAGCGATCACGGCCGAGATGTCTTCGAAGTTGTCGGGCTTGAGCAGCCGCAGGAGCGACCGCATCGGCCCGCCGTCGAGCTGGAACACGCCGAGCGTGTCGCCGCGAGCCAGGAGGTCGTAGGCGGCTTGATCGTCGAGGGCGAGGTCTTCGAGCACGACCGTCTCCCCCCGGTTGGCGGCGATGTTGTCGAGCGCATCGTCGATGATCGTGAGGTTGCGCAGCCCCAGGAAGTCCATCTTGATGAGTCCGAGCGACTCGCACGACGGGTAGTCGAACTGCGTGACGATCTGGCCGTCCTGCTCACGCTTCATGATCGGGATGATGTCGATCAGCGGCTCCGACGACATGATCACACCGGCAGCGTGGACACCCCACTGACGCTTCAGGTTCTCCAGGCCCACGGCCGTGTCGAAGACCGTCTTGGCCTCGGGGTCCGATTCGATCAGGGCACGGAACTCGCTCGCCTCCTTGAAACGAGCGTGGGCCGGGTCGAACATGCCCTCCAGCGGCATGTCCTTGCCCATCACTGCGGGCGGCATCGCCTTGGTGAGCTTCTCCCCCATGCTGAAAGGGAACCCGAGCACACGCCCGGCATCCTTCAACGCCTGCTTGGCCTTGATGGTGCCGTACGTGACGATCTGGGCGACGCGCTCGTCGCCGTACTTCTCTGTCACGTATTGGATGACCTCGCCGCGGCGACGATCGTCGAAGTCGACGTCGAAGTCGGGCATGGAGACGCGGTCGGGGTTGAGGAAGCGCTCGAAGATCAAGCCGTGCTGAAGCGGATCGAGATCGGTGATGCGCATCGCGTAGGCGGCCATGGAACCGGCACCGGATCCACGCCCGGGACCCACGCGGATGCCGTGGTCCTTGGCCCAGTTGATGAAGTCGGCGACGACGAGGAAGTACCCCGGGAAGCCCATCTGCAGGATGACGCCCGTCTCGTACTCGGCCTGTGCGCGCACGTTCGCGGGGATGCCGTCCGGATACCGGAATTCGAGGCCGTTCTCGACCTCCTTGACGAACCAGCTCTCCTCGGTCTCACCGGCGGGCACCGGAAAGCGGGGCATGTAGTTCGCCGACTCGTTGAACTCGACGTTGCACCGCTCGGCGATCAGCAGAGTGTTGTCGCACGCCTCGGGATTGTCGCGGAACACTTGCCGCATCTCCGTAGCGCTCTTGACGTAGTACCCGTCGCCGTCGAACTTGAAGCGGTTGGGATCATCGAGCGTCGAGCCGGACTGGACGCACAAAAGCGCGGCGTGGGATGTGGCGTCGTGCTGGTGCGTGTAGTGCAGATCGTTCGTGCCGACGAGCGGGATCGAGAGGTCCTTGGCGATCTTCAGCAGGTCGCCCGTGACACGCCGTTCGATCTCGAGACCGTGGTCCATGATCTCGGCGAAGTAGTTGTCCTTGCCGAAGATGTCCTGGAACTCCGCGGCCGCGGCGCGCGCCGCGTCGTACTGACCGAGCCGCAGTCGGGTTTGGATCTCGCCCGACGGGCATCCGGTCGTGGCGATCAGGCCCGCACTGTAGGTCTGGAGGAGCTCGCGGTCCATGCGGGGCTTGAAGTAATAGCCCTCGAGCGACGCCTTCGAGCTCAGCCGGAAGAGATTGTGCATCCCTTCCGTCGTCTCGCTGAGCAGAGTCATGTGCGTGTACGCGCCCGAACCGGACACGTCGTCTCGGTTCTGCTCGGGAGTCCCCCACCGCACCCGCGACTTGTCCGAGCGATGGGTTCCCGGGGTCACATACGCCTCGATGCCGATGATCGGCTTGATGCCGGCGGCGTGGGCTTTCCGGTAGAACTCGAAGGCCGCGAACGTGTTGCCGTGGTCCGTGACGGCGATCGCCGGCATGTCCAACCGCGCCGCCTCCTGGACCATCGCGCCGATGCGGGCGGCCCCGTCAAGCATCGAGTATTCGCTGTGCACGTGCAGGTGAACGAAGGAGTCGGATGCCACCCGACGAGTCTACGTCGGAGGGTCCGACAGAGCTCCGACATCTAGGCTGATCGCATGGCCACTCCTGAGTTCATCCTGTCGTTGCGCGAGAAGATCGGGCATGAGCCGCTCAGTCTCGTCGGGGTCACCGCCGTGGTCTTCCGGGACGAGAAGATCCTCCTGGGAAAGCGCGCCGACAACGGCGCGTGGCAGTGCGTCTCGGGCATCGTGGATCCGGGTGAAGAGCCCGCGGATGCGGCCGTCCGTGAGTGCTGGGAAGAGGCGGGCGTCGTCGTGAAGGCCACGCGTCTCGCGATCGTTCAACAGATCCCCCGCATCACCTACGCCAACGGCGATCAGGCCGACTACCTCGATCTGGTCTTCCGCTGCGACTGGGTGTCGGGCACGCCCCACCCCGCCGACGGCGAGCTCACCGAGGTGGGCTGGTACGGATTGGGAGAACTCGTGGATGTCGAGCCGTTCCACGTCCGCAAGATCGCCCTCGCGCTCGCGGAGGACGACCCAGCCGTGTTCTCGGGCGGCCGCTGAGGGTCAGCCCTGGCGTCGGCGCACGAGCTCTTCGCGCACTTCGCGGCGGAGAACCTTCCCGACGAGCGACCGCGGGAGCGTGTCGAAGGAAACGATCGCACGCGGCACCTTGTACGCCGCCAGGTGAGAGCGGACGAGGTCACGGATCGCCTCGGCATCGAAATCCGCACCCTCGCGCATGACGACCGCCGCCGTCACCACTTCGCCTCCGTCGGCGCGCGGGATGCCCACGACCGCCGCATCGACGAGATCCGGGTTGAGGAGGAGCGCATTCTCGACCTCGCTCGGGCTGATGTTGAAACCGCCCGTGATGATGAGTTCCTTGATGCGATCGACGACCGTGACGAAACCGTCGGCGTCCGCTGTGACGATGTCACCCGTGCGCAGCCACCCTCCGGCGAGGAGCGTACGCGCCGTCTCATCGGGTTGTTTCCAGTAACCCTGGAACACCTGCGGGCCCCGCACCAGCAGTTCGCCCGGTTCTCCGGAGGCGCGGTCGACGGTCGGATCCTCGGGGTCGACCACCCGGATGTCGGTACTCGGGAACGGTAGGCCGACGGTGCCCGTCCGGCGGAGGGGGCCCATCGGATTGCCGATGCTGATGGGTGAAGACTCGGTCATGCCATAGCCCTCGACGAGGATCCCCCCGGTGGCCTTCTCCCACCGCTGCACGGTCGCCGCCGGGAGCGCCATGGCGCCGGAGATGGCATTGCGCAGCGATGACAGGTCGATGCCGGCGCGCGACGTCGCGCGTGCGAGCGCGTCGTAGATCGGGGGCACGGCGGGAAGGAACGTGGGTGGCGTGCGACGGATCGCATCCATCGTCATGCCGACCTCGAACGTGGGGAACAGCACAATCCGCGCGCCGATCGAGATCGCGGTGGTCAGGCACAGGGTCAGTCCGTACGCGTGGAAGAGCGGGAGGACGGCGTAGAACACTTCGCCGCCGGGCACGAGCCCGGGCACCCATGCGACGGACTGTGCGGCGTTGGATCGCAGATTGCCGTGAGTGAGGATGGCGGCCTTCGGACGCCCGGTGGTGCCGCTCGTGAACTGCAGCACGGCGGTGTCGTCGAGTGCGGGGCGCGGCACCTTCCGCGACACCCGTCGCGCGCCGGCGACATCCGACCAGGCGATGACACCCTTCGCGGTGGGGCGCTGGGTCAGCGCCGCGCGCGATTCGCGTGCCTTCTTCACCGGAAGTCGCAGCATGGCGCGCATGCGCCAGGGCATGGCGTCCGGGAGTGTCACGGCGACGATGTGCGCCGGACGGATGTCGGAGGGGAACTCCGCGATCGTGTCGGCAACGGCATCCCACACGATCGCGACGGTCGCGTAGTGGACTTCGAACAAGTGCCGCAATTCGGGCGCCGTGTAACGCGGATTGTGTTCCACGACGATCGCGCCGAGCCGCTGCGCCGCGTAGAACGCGACGACGTGCTGCGGGCAGTTCGGCAGAATGAGGGCGACACGGTCACCGGCGCGCACGCCACGACGGCGGAGACCTTCGGCCGCGCGCGCCACCTGTTCGCCCAGCTCGGCATATGTCGTGACGGCTCCGAAGAACTCCAGCGCGACGCGCTGCGGATATCGTGCGACGGCCTCGTCGAGCATGTCGACGAGCGTCTGGGTGACCGGCTCGATCTCGGCCGGCACCCCTTCCGCGTAGGACGACAACCAGGGGCGGGATGCGAGCGGGTTCACACGCTCAGCCTAGGCACCCCGGTGTACCGGCGCGGGAATGTGCGCGACGAGGTGCTCAGTCGCCGCGAAGGACCTCGAGCGCATGCGCGAGATCATCCGGGTACGCCGAGGAGAATGTGACCCGCTCGTTCGTGGCCGGATGCGCGAAAGACAACTCGCGGGCATGCAACCACTGGCGGTTCAGGCCCAGGTGGGCGGAGAGGGTCGGATCGCTGCCGTAGAGCGGGTCGCCGACACACGGATGCCGATGGGCTGCCATGTGCACGCGGATCTGATGCGTGCGCCCGGTTTCAAGATGCACCTCGACGAGCGCCGCGCGCGGGAAGGCCTCGAGCGTCTCGTAGTGCGTGATCGAGTCCTTACCGGAGGGCGTGACCGCGAACTTCCACGAGTGGGAGGGATGCCGTCCGATCGGTGCATCGATCGTGCCCGCGAGCGGGTCGGGGTGGCCCTGTACGACCGCGTGATAGATCTTTTCGACCTCACGCTCTTTGAACGCGCGTTTGAGCGCCGTGTAGGCGCGCTCGGTCTTCGCGACGACCATCAGGCCACTCGTGCCGACATCGAGTCGGTGCACGACCCCCTGCCGCTCGGCGGCACCGGTGGTCGCGATCCGGAACCCGGCGGCCGCCAGGGCGCCGAGAACCGTCGGCCCTTCCCAGCCGACGGACGGGTGCGCGGCGACACCGGAAGGCTTGTCGACGACGACGATGTCGTCGTCGTCGTGCACGATGCCCAGGTCCGCGACGGCGATCGGGATGATCTCCGGTGCGCGCTTGTCTTCCCATTCCACGTCGAGCCAACTGCCGCCGCGCAATCGGTCGGACTTGCCGACGAGTCGGCCGTCCATCCGCACGCCGCCGCCTTCAATGACGTCGGCGGCGAAGGTGCGGGAGAACCCGAGCATCTTCGCCAGCGCCGCGTCGACTCGCGAACCGTCCAAGCCGTCGGGTACCGGCAGCGTTCGAGATTCCACGTCAGTCATCCGTCCGCAACGGCGACGCATCGGTGGTCGCCACCGGCGTCTCGGATTCCGTGTCGGCCTCCTCCGCGCGCGACGCGCGTGTATCGCGCGTGCCGTCCAGTTGCAGGCCGATCAAGACGAGGAGCGCGACGACGATCATCATCGTGACGATGAACATGTCCGCGACGTTGTAGATGGCCGGCATCATCCACGGTGTGTAGATGAAGTCGATGACGTGGCCGACCGCAAAGCCCGGCTCACGCACGAGTCGGTCGGTGAGGTTGCCGAGAATGCCGCCGAGAAGGAGTCCGAGGACCACCGCCCATCGGCGCGAGCGCATACGCGCGGCAGCCAGGAACACGATCAGCCCGGCGGCGAACGCCAGGATGATCGTGAAGATCCAGGTGACCTCCTCGCCGAGCGAGAAGGCGGCGCCCGGGTTGCGGGTCAGGTAGAGCTGCAGGAAGTCACCGAGGACCGGGACCGTCTCCTGGTAAGGCAGGTTCTCGAGCGCGAGGTACTTCGTGAACTGGTCGGCGGCCAGCACCAGGACGGCGAGAATCGCCGTGAGGGTGCCGGCCGCCGCCGCACGCAAAGGTGTTCTGTCGATCAAAGCCTTCAGCGGCCGGCAGTCGAGGTGGCGCCGGTGACGTCGAGGTCGCGGAGCTTCTCCTCGATGAAACCGCGCAGCTGGTTGCGGTAGTCGCTCTCGAACTGGCGCAGTTCGCTGATTCGGGTCTCGAGCGTGGCGCGCTCGGCATCGAGGCGGGCGCGCTCGTCGCGACCCTTGGCCTCGGCCTCGGCGACGATCGCCTGGGCGTGGGCCTCAGCCTCGGAGATCAGCTTGTCGCGCTGGGCAATGCCCTCGGCGACATGCTCATCGTGCAGGCGCTGTGCGAGTTCGATGATGCCGGCGGACGCGGCGGCACCGCCACCGGCGACCGGAGCGGGCTGTGCAGCGGCGACCGGAGCGGGAACCTCTTCGACGATCTCGGGCTCCGCCTCGGGCTCGGCCTCGACGACCTCTTCCACGACGACCTCGTCTGCGGGAGCGGCTGCTGCCGGGGTCTCGCCCGACTCGTAAGCGGCAAGCTTCGTCTTCAGCTCTTCGTTCTCGGCGATCGTCTTACGCCACTCGACGACGATCTCGTCGAGGAAGTCGTCGACCTCATCCGGGTCGAAGCCCTCCTTGAAGCGGACGTGCTGGAACTGCTTCGTGACGACGTCTTCGGGGGTCAAAGCCATGGTGTTTCCTCTTTCGGGGCTCACGACGCGGGCCGAGTCGGGGCGGCGTCTCCTACAGCGTGCCGTACAGACTCAGCGCCGTACGGTCTTCAGCATAGCCCGCCACATCACCTGGATGCGAGAAGGGCGTCAGAGGCGCGCGATGACGCGGACGATCGTCAGCAAGACGAAACACGCCATCATCGTGACCGGAAATCCCAGGTCAAGGGCGATTGGGCCGATCCGCAACGGAGGGAGGAGCCGGCGGAAGAATCGCAACGGAGGATCGGTGACCGTGAAGACTGCTTCGGCGAGCACGAGCCCGATTCCCTGCGGCCGCCACTCGCGGTTGAACATCGGGATGTACTCGAGGATCAGCCGCGCAAGCAGCACCAGGATGTACAGCAGGAGAAGGACGTCGGCGACCGTAGCCACCCACCGTACGATCTCCACTACGCGGTGAAGGCGGCGGTCTCGGGGTCGGCCTGCGCGAGCGTGCCATCACCGGAGACGGCGACGTTTTCGGGCGACAGCAGGAACACCTTGCTGGTCACACGCTCGATGCGGCCGTACAACCCGAGCGAGAGTCCGCTGGCGAAGTCGATCAGGCGGCGGGCGTCCGCATCGCTCATCTGGGAAAGGTTGATGATCACCGGGATGCCGTCACGGAAGTTTTCGGCGATGATCTGCGCGTCGCGATACTGCTTGGGGTGCACCGTGAGGATCTCGCTGACCGTGCCGGAGGTCGGCTGACGCACAACGGTCGGGCGGTGCAGCGGCGTCACCGGTGCGGCCTTCTCCACCGTGCGCTCGCGGCGCGCGGGCGCCTCGGCAGCAGTCTCTTCGTAGGCCTCTTCCTCGTCGGCGAGGCCCAGGTACACCATGGTCTTCTTGAGCGGGTTCGACATCGGCATCCTCCGTTTGCTCGTCTGTTCTGAGGCTAATCGCGCACGGGCCGTGGACCCGTGATTGCCGAGCCGATCCGCAGGTGTGTCGCGCCCGCGGCGATCGCTTCGGCAAAATCTCCCGACATTCCGGCCGACATCCACGTCGCATCCGGGACGACACGACGGATGGACGCACCGGCCTCGGCGAGCCGGGCAAAGGCATCTGCCGGCTCGACGCCCAACGGCGCGACGGCCATGACGCCGCGGACGCGGAGGGAGGCGCACGAGAAGGCGACGTGCTCCGCCAATGCGGACACATCCGCCGGGACAGCTCCCCCACGGCCCGGGTCGTCGGTGAGGTTCACTTGCAAGAACACATCGAGCGGTGGGGCGTCCGGATCGGCCGCGTGCAGTGCGTCGGCGAGTCGGTCGCGGTCGACCGAGTGCACGCAGTCGGATGCTGCGCGGATCGCGCGGGCTTTCTTGGTCTGGATCTGCCCGACGAAATGCCACTGCACGCCGTCGAGGTTCGGGAGCTCATCGCGCTTTGCGGTGAGCTCCTGCTGCCGGCTTTCGCCGACGTCGCGGACTCCGAGTTCGTGCAGTCGCGTGATCAGCTCGGCGGGGTGGAACTTCGTCACGACGATGCGGGTGAGCTCCAACGGGTCGCGGCCCACCGATCTCGCGGCATCGAAGATGCGCGCATCGAGATCGGCGAGCCGCGCATGCAGATCCACCGTTGTCACTGAGCCTTGTCGATCGGTTACTTCAGGAAGTCGGGGATGTCCAGATCGTCATCGCCGAAGACCGAGTCGTACGGTTCGGTCGATGCGGTCACCGAGACCGGCTGGCGCTCTTCGGCCACCACGACCTCGCGCGCGGCTTCATCGGCAGACACCTGCGGCAGAACGGGCGGAACGACCGTGCGCTGGGCCGTGATCGGCTCGATGCGCGTCTGCGGTTCACCGCCGTCGAATCCCGCGGCGATGACGGTGACCCGCACCTCGTCGCCCAGCGTGTCGTCGATGACGGTACCGAAGATGATGTTGGCTTCGGGGTGCGCCGCTTCCTTGACGAGCTGCGCAGCATCGTTGATCTCGAAGATGCCGAGGTTCGACCCGCCCTGGATCGACAGCAGCACGCCATGCGCGCCCTCGATCGATGCTTCGAGCAACGGGGACTCGACCGCGAGTTCGGCAGCCTTGATCGCACGGTCAGCACCGCGCGCCGAGCCGATGCCCATGAGCGCAGATCCGGCGCCCTGCATGACAGACTTCACGTCCGCGAAGTCGAGGTTGATGAGACCCGGCGTCGTGATCAAGTCGGTGATGCCCTGGACACCGGCGAGGAGCACCTGGTCTGCGGTCGCGAATGCCTCGATCATCGAGATGCCGCGGTCGCTGATCTCCAGCAACCGGTCGTTCGGCACGACGATGAGGGTGTCGACTTCTTCCTTGAGCTTCGCGACGCCGGCTTCGGCCTGGCTCTGACGGCGTCGACCCTCGAAGGAGAAGGGCTTGGTGACGACACCGATCGTGAGCGCGCCGATCGACTTGGCGATCCGGGCGACGACGGGGGCACCACCGGTGCCGGTTCCGCCACCCTCACCGGCGGTGACGAAGACCATGTCGGCGCCCGCAAGCGCTTCTTCGATCTCCTCCGCGTGGTCTTCTGCGGCGCGGCGACCCACCTCTGGGTCGGCGCCGGCACCGAGGCCGCGCGTGAGCTCACGTCCGACATCGAGCTTGACGTCCGCGTCGCTCATCAGGAGCGCCTGGGCGTCGGTGTTCACCGCGATGAACTCCACACCCCGCAACCCCAGGTCGATCATCCGATTGACGGCGTTCACGCCACCGCCACCTACACCCACGACCTTGATCACCGCGAGGTAGTTCTGGTTCTGGCTCATGCCGGCTCCTTCGTGTCCCGAACCACTGTCTGTAAACCTTGAACCTCTAGTTGAGGTTTAAAGAATTGCCGAGTATGCAATTCCTTGACTTGAAGGTATGCGGGGCGACGCACACGCGGCCCGAGGCGGTGGGCGTGTCGCGCAGAAAGATCCGGGAGTTCGCTCAGCGGACGACGACGGCGTCCGGCGCGGACACGTCATAGCTGTAGACGCCCTCTGGCGGACGTGCCGCCATGATCGTCTCGAGCGCAATCGCTTTGTACTCGGAGTCGTCGGCATTGCCCCAGACGACCGAGGTTCCCGATCCGCCGAGAGAAAGCGTCACGTCGTTGGCCGTCGTTGCCGTCATGCCGGTCACCTGCGCCCGGATGCTGTCCGGCAAGGCGCGGAACACCGTGCCGACCGCCTCGAACGCGGGTGACCCCACTCCCCCGGTGACCTCGATCACGGGGTGTCCGGCGGGCGGCTCGGCCGTCGTCGACAGTGCGACACCGGCGGCATCGACGAGCGTGTATCCGGCGGCGGATTGCACCGACCCGATCGGTGTGCGCTCGACGATCCGGACGACGAGGTCATGCGGCGGACGCGCCTCGAGCGTGTAGGTCTCCACGAGAGGGAACTGCACGAGTGCGGCCTTGACCTCCGACGAGTCCACGAGCGACAGCGGCACTCCGATCTGACCGGAGAGTGCCGCTTCGACCGCCCCGGGATCCAGGCTGGATGTGCCGACGACCTGCACGCGCTCGACGGCGAACAATGGGCTGTAGGCGGCGCCGAGCGTGCCGAGGACGAGAAGCATGAGTGCGGATGCGATGCCGATCCACAGCATCCGCCGCCGCCGTTGACGGGCCGTGAAGCGGCGGACCTCGGCACGCAGCGCACGGCGGCGCGCCCGCGCGGCGGCCCACACATCACGGACACCGACCTCGGGGTCGACGCCCGGTGCGGGCTCTACCGCAGGCGCGAGCGGCACCGGGCGGACAGCGTCCTCCGGCACGTCATGCCACAACGACTCCATCGGCGCGGTGCCATCGGGATCGATCGCGCGCGTCTCGGGCGCCGTGATCGGCGGACCGATGGGCGTGAACGCGATCTCCTGCTCGGGGTTCGCCGCCGGCCTCGAGCCGGGCGTCGACGCCGGCAGCGGCTTAGGCCGTTGCATCGGCTAGTCCTGCGCTCCGGAGAGGGCCTGCAGCACCTGCGGGATGATCAAATGCACGTTGCCACAGCCGAGCGTGATGATGTAGTCGCCGTCACGGGCGACCGAGGCCGCATAGTCGGCCGCCTGTTGCCAGTCGGCGACGTAGTGCACGTGCGACGGATCGGCGAAGGCGTCGCTGACGAGCTCGCCCGTGACCCCCGGAACGGGGTCTTCGCGCGCCCCGTAGACGTCGAGCATGACCGTGTGGTCGGCGTGGGTTTCGAGCACTTCGGCGAACTCGCGGTACATCTCCTGCGTGCGCGAATATGTATGCGGCTGCTGGATCGCAATGATCCGGCCCGCGCCCACGACGCTCCGCGCCGCCGCAAGTGCGGCCGCGACCTCGGTCGGGTGGTGCGCATAGTCGTCGAAGACGCTGACGCCGCGCTCGACGCCGTGGAGTTCGAACCGGCGCACCGTTCCACCGAAACCCTCGACCGCGCGCAGGGCCGGCTCGAGCGCGAACCCGAGTGTCAGGAGAACCGCGACGGCGCCACCGGCGTTGATCGCATTGTGGGCGCCGGGAACGGCCAGTGCGCCGTCGACCGTGACCCCGGCGTGCGTGAGCGTGAAGCGCACGGGACCGGAGGTGACGATATCTCCGACCCGGACGTCGGCGGCGGCATCCGTGCCGAACGTGATGACGTTCGGGTGTGTCAACGCCGCGGCCACGCGCTGCGCGCCGGGGTCGTCGAAGGAGATCACGACCGCCTCACGGGCCTCGTTCCCGAAGCGCACGAATCCGTCGTAGAACGCGTCGCGAGATTCCCAATGATCGAGGTGGTCGGGGTCGACGTTCGTGACGAGGGCGATGGACGTGTCGTACAGCAGGAAGGTGCCGTCGGACTCATCCGCCTCGATGACGAAGAGATCATCTGCACCGGTGCCACTGGAGATGCCGAGGTCGGAAATGACGCCGCCGCTGACGAACGTGGGGTCGGCGTCGAGTGCGCGCAACGCCGTGACGAGCATGCCGGTCGAGGTCGTCTTGCCGTGGGCGCCGGCCACCGACACGAGGCGGCGGCCGCCGATGAGCCAGTGCAACGCCTGCGAGCGGTGGATGACGTGCAGGCCACGCTCCTTCGCGAGGAGGAACTCCGGGTTCTGCGGCCAGATCGCGCCGGTGTGGATCACCGTGTCGACGTCGTCCGGAAGGTTCGCGGCATCGTGGCCGACGTGCACGGTCGCACCGCGGGTGGCGAGGGCGCGGAGGGCCGCACTGTCGGCACGGTCAGATCCCGAGACGCGGATGCCGCGGTCCAGGAACATCCCGGCGAGTCCCGACATGCCGGATCCTCCGATGCCGATGAAGTGCGCGGCCGTGATGTCCGCAGGGATCGGGAGGGTGAGGTCGGGTCGAATCATGGCTCGACAAGTCTAGATCGCCGCACCTCGGGCCCGGCCGAGGGCGCGCCCGAGGTGGACAGCACGATCCGGACGGGGTACGAACGACGTATGGATGTCCGCTCCCTCATCGCCCTGGATCCGGCATCCGCTGCCCCGCCGTTCGAACAGGTGCGCAGTCAGGTGATGGATGCCGTGTCCTCCGGAGCCCTCGTCGCCGGCTCTCGGATGCCGACCGTGCGGCGCCTCGCCGATGACCTGGGGCTCGCGCCGGGCACCGTGGCGCGCGCGTACCGCGAACTGGAGGCATCCGGCTTCATCGAGACCCGCGGGCGGAATGGCAGCTTCGTCTCGCCGCAGGGCGACGCCGCCGTGCAGCAAGCCCAGCGCGCTGCGACAGCCTTCGCCGAGCAGATCCGCAGCCTGAATCTGGATGTCGATCAGGCGCTCGCGCTGGTCTCCGCCGCACTGCGCGCCTGACCAGCCTCACGGCGCAGGTTTCAGCGGGCGAGCGTGGCGTCGATCATCGCGACGACGTTCTCGGTGCCCGCGCGCGTGCCGACCGTCGCGGCGGCAGTGCGCATCGCGGCCAGCGCGGCGGCATCCTGCAGGAGCGGGACGATCTCCGACGCCACACGGGCCGGGACGAATTCCGCATCGGGGATGATTCTCGCCGCCCCCGCGCGCACGGCCGAGGCCGCATTCAGCGCCTGCTCGCCGTTGCCCACGGCATAGGGCACGTAGACGGCGGGGATGCCGAGCGCGCTGACCTCGGCGACGGTCGCCGACCCCGATCGCGAGACGATCAGATCCGCCAGCGCGAAGGCGAGGTCCATGCGGTCCAGGTACGGCACGACGCGATAATCCGGATGCCCGGGGTCGGTCGCCTCGTTGCGCTCCCCCGTTGCGTGCACGAGCTGCCACCCGGCGTCCACGATGTCCCGCCAGGATTCGGCAAGCGTGTCGTTGAGCCGACGCGCACCGAGCGATCCGCCGAAAACGAGGAGCACGGGGCGTGCGGGATCGAGCCCGAACGCTGCGGCGGCCTCGGTGCGCCGGGCAGCGCGATCAAGTTCGACGATCTCGCGCCGTAACGGCATGCCGACGACGCGTCCACCGCGGATCGGTGTGCCCTCGAAGACGACGCCGACGCCGGCTGCCGCGCGGGCACCGAGGACGTTGGCGAGCCCGGGCTTCGCATTGGCTTCGTGGACGACGTACGGCACGCCTTCTCGGCGTGCAGCGAGGTAGGCGGGCGCCGACGCGTATCCACCGAAGCCGACCACCACATCGACGCCGTGGGCGCGGATATGCGTGCGCACCTGTGCGATCGCGCGGAAGAAGCTCCCCGGGAAGCGGAACGCGGCCCCGTTCGGCCGCCGCGGGAACGGCACCTTGTCGACGAAGAGCAGCTCATACCCGCGTTCGGGAACGAGTCTGGTCTCGAGCCCTTCCCGCGTACCGAGCACGAGAACGGATGCCTGGGCGTCCCGTGCCCGGAGCGCATCGGCGACGGCGAGAAGCGGATTGACGTGACCGGCTGTTCCGCCCCCGGCCAACAGGTAAGTCGTCACCGGATCGAGACTACCGCGCGCGGACGGGACGCCCGGGTCGCTGAACGGGAACGGCGATCTCGGTGCGCGCCGGCAGACTCCGCGCGAAAGACAGGAGGACACCGCAGGCGAGAAGCACCGACAGCAGGGCCGTGCCACCCTGCGACATGAACGGCAGCGGGACGCCGAGCACGGGGAAGATGCGCAGGACGACGCCGATGTTGACGACGGCCTGACCGACGACCCAGACCGTGATCCCCCCGGCGACGATGCGCACGAACGGGTCGTGGGTCTTGCGGATCACATGGAAGGAGCCGACCGCGAACAGGGTGAACAGGGCGAGGACGACCAGGCATCCGATCAGCCCGAGCTCTTCACCGAGGATCGCGAAGATGTAGTCGTTGGATTGCGCGGGCAACCAGCCGTACTTCTCGCGCGAGTTGCCGAGGCCCAAGCCGAAGATGCCACCGTTGGCGAGTCCCCAGACGCCGTGCACGGCCTGATAGCAGTCGCCGACGGCGGCGTAGTAGCAGTCCAGCGTGTCGACGTTGAAGTTGCTCAGGATGCGGGCCATGCGGTTCGGGCTCGTGACCGCGAACACGGCGACGACCGCCACCACCAGCAGCAGCGGCAGCACGAAGATGCGCAGCTTCACGCCGGAGAAGAAGAGGCATCCCAGAAGGATGGCCATCAGGATCATGGCGGTTCCCAGGTCGTGCCCGCCGAGGACGGTGCCGATCACCAGGCCGCCCACCGGGACGACCGGGATGAAGACGTGGCGCCACAGGCCGAGCAGCGTCTGCTTGCGGTAGAGGACATACCCGAGCCACAGCGCGAGGGAGAGCTTGAGGAACTCCGACGGTTGCATCTGCATACCGGCGATGTTGATCCAGTTGCGGTTTCCGGCGTCGTTGACGCCGAGGCCGGGGACGAAGACCAGCAGCTGGAAGGCCGTGGTGACGATCAACGCCGGCCACGCGATCTTCTTCCAGAACGACACCGGGAAGCGGCTCGCCACGAACATCAGGGGGATGCCGATGATCGCGAAGACGCCCTGCTTGAGCACGACCTCGAACGGGCTTTCGCCGTCGGCCACGGATCGCGCCATCGTCGCGGACAGGACCATCACGAGGCCGAAGCCGGTGAGCAGGAGCGCCGTCGACGCGATCAGGAGGAACTCGCTCGGCACCGGCGTGAACACCCGGCCGAGTGAGACGCGCGCCGCGTATCCCTGCGGCTCGGGAGTCAGGTCAGGAGTCGGATTGGCCGGACGGGTCCGGTGCGATGTCGTGGTGGCCACCGATCCCCCTCCCGATCCGCTGGCGGACGGCGTCGGCGAAACGCCGCCCCCGGTCCGAATAGGACTCGAACTGATCGAAGGATGCCGCAGCCGGAGCGAGGAGGACCACGTCTCCGTCACGCGCGACACCCGCCGCCAGGTCGACGACCTCTGTCATGACGTCTTCAGTCTGGGCGTGGTCGACCTCGAACACGGGAACCGCGGGCGCGTGTCGTGCGAACGCCTCCGCGATCTCCCTCCGCGAGGTCCCGATGACGATCGCGGCCTTCACGCGCGACCCGCGGCCGGCGACCAGCCCTGCGATGTCGACACCCTTCAGGAGCCCCCCGACAACCCACACGGCGCCGGGATAGGCGGCCAGCGATGAGTCCGCCGCGTGCGGATTGGTGGCCTTCGAATCGTCGACCCAGGTGACGCCGGCGGCGACCGCGATGACCTCGATCCGGTGCGGGTCGAGCCGGAAGTCACGGAGCGCGTTGCGGATGGCTTCCGGAGTGACGCCGAGCGCACGTGACAGTGCCGCCGCCGCCAGCGTGTTGGCGACGATGTGCGGGGCGGAGAGCCCTCGCTCGGCGAGCTCGGCGATCGTGGTCAGCTCGAGCGCACTCGTGTGGCGTTCCTCCAGGAACGCACGGTCCACGAGGATGCCGTCGACCAAGCCGAGGTCACTCGGTCCAGGCACACCGAGATCGAAGCCGATGGCACGGCATCCATCGAGGACCTCCGCATCCTCGACCATCTCCCGAGTGGCGATGTCGGACTTGTTGTAGACGCAGGCCACACGGGTGAGCTGATACACGAACGCTTTGGCATCGCGATACGCGCGGGCGGAGCCGTGCCACTCGAGGTGGTCGTCGGCGAGGTTGAGGCACACGCTCGCGGCGGGTGAGAGCGGGTCCGGTCCGCTCTGCAGCGAGAGGTACCAGAGCTGGTGGCTGGAGAGTTCGACGACCAGGACATCGAATCCGGCGGGGTCACGGACGGCATCGAGCACCGGCACGCCGATGTTTCCGCACGGCGCCGCACGAAGCCCCCCGGCGGCGAGCATGGTCGCCGCCAGCCGGGTCGTGGTGGTCTTGCCGTTGGTGCCTGTGATGAGGACCCAATCGGCCGGGCTGCCATCGGGTCGCGTGATCTTGTCGCGCACGCGCCACGCGAGCTCGACATCGCCCCACAGGGCGATTCCCGCGTCGCGGACCCAGGAGATCACCGGGTGGTGCGGCGGGAATCCGGGCGACGCGACCACGACCTCGGGGGCGAACTCCGACAACGACTCGGGGACGCTGCCCAGCGGCCCGGTCCACAAGCGTGCGCCGATGACCGGCAGCAGACGCCCATATTCCTTGTCCGCCCGCTCGGTGAAGACGTAGACGTCCGCGCCCAGCTCGGCGAGGGTGTCGGCGACCGCGAAACCGGTGACGGACAAACCCAGCACGGCGACGCGGAGACCCGTCCAATCGGCGTGCCAGCTCGTCAGCGAATCCAGACGCGTGGTCATAGTGCGGCGAGCCAGGCGACGTAGAACAGACCCACCCCGGCCACCGCGAGCATGCCCGCGATGATCCACATGCGCACGACGATCGTGATCTCCGGCCAGCCGCGCATCTCGAGATGGTGGTGGAACGGACTCATCAGGAACAGACGCTTGCCGCCCGTCGCCTTGAAGTAGTAGCGCTGCAGGATCACCGAACCCGGGCCGATGATGAAGACACCCGCGATGACGACCGCGAGGATCTCGGTGCGCGAGAGCACCGACATCGCCACGATGACGCCGCCGATCGCCATCGAGCCGACGTCGCCCATGAAGATCTTCGCCTTCGGAGCGTTCCACCACATGAACCCGACGAGGGCTCCGACGAAGGATGCCGCGATGATCGTGAGGTCCATCGGGTCACGCGTCGGGTAGCACGCCGAGACGTAGGTGTCGACGAGGTCGCTGCTGTGGCAACGCTGCTGGAACTGCCAGAACGTCACGAGGCTGTAGGCCGAGATCGTGAAGATGCCGGCACCGGTGGCCAGGCCATCCAGTCCGTCGGTCAGGTTGGTCGCATTCGACCAGGCGACCGAGAGGAACGACACCCAGACGAGATAGAGGATCCAGCCGACGATCGCGCCGAGCGCCATGAAGGAGAGCATCGGGATGTCGCGGAAGAACGAGATGTAGGGCGACCCGGGAGTCTGGTTGTACGTATTGGGGAAGTTCAGCGCAACGATGCCGAACGGCACCGCGACCGCGATCTGTCCGATCACTTTTCGCCATCCCGAGAGACCGAGACTGCGCTGCTGACGAACCTTCATGTAGTCGTCGATGAAGCCGACGACGCCGAGCCCCACCATCATCCAGATGACCAAGAGGCCCGAGATCGTCGGCGGAGCGCCGCCTGTGAGCGTGCCCACGAGGTAGCCGATGACCGCGCCGAGGATGAAGATGACACCACCCATCGTGGGCGTGCCGCGCTTGGCGTGGTGGTTCGGGTTGCTCGCATCGTCGGGGGTGCGGATCACCTGACCCCAGCCGAGCTTCTCGAACAGGCGGATGAAGAGCGGCGTCAGGAACAGCGTGAACGCGAGCGAGATCGTGGCGGCGGCAAGGAGAGATCTCACGAGAACGATTCTCCCAGACGATCACCGAGATGCCGGAGTCCGGCGGAGTTCGAGGACTTCACGAGCACGCGGTCGCCGTCGCGCAGCTCACCCAGCAGGTAGTCATAGGCTTCGTCGGCCGTCGCGAAGAACACCGCTTCGCCGTCCCAGGACCCCTCGCCGATCGCGGAGATGAAGAGGCGACGCGCGTCCGGGCCGACCACAACGATCCGCTCGATCCGCAGGCGCACCGCGAGAAGCCCCACGCGATCGTGCTCTTCGCCGGCGTACTCTCCGAGTTCACTCATCGCGCCGAGGACGGCGACTTTGCGCTGGCCGGGTTCCACGATCTGTGCGAGCGTGCGCAGGGCCGCGGCCATCGAGTCGGGACTCGCGTTGTAGGCATCGTTGATGATGCGGACGCGATCCGAGCCGAGGGGCTGCATCCGCCACCGTTCGGCGATCTCGACCGTCTCCAGCCGCGCGATCGCATCCGCGAGGGGAACCCCGATCTCCCGTGCCGCGGTCAGCGCCGCAAGGGCGTTCATGACGTGATGCTCACCGAGCACTCGCAGGCGCAGCGGCATCCGCTTCTCCCCCACGACGATCGTGCAGGTCGTACCGGATGCCGTGACCTCGACGTCCTCCGCACGCATCTCGGCAGCGGAGCCCCGCCCGAACCACCGCACGGAGACGCCCCGCGACTCCGCGACGGCCGCCATGGTGACCACGCGGGCGTCGTCGGCGTTGAGGACAGCAATTCCGCCGGGGCGGATCGCCTCGACCAACTCGGTCTTCGCTTTGAGGGTCGCCTCCACGCCGCCGAAACCGCCGGCGTGGGCGAGGCCGACCATCAGCACGACGCCGATGTCGGGCGTGACGAGTCCGGCCAATCGCGCGATCTGGCCGGGGCCCGCCGCACCGAACTCGCACACGAGGTAGCGCGTCTCCGGGCTGACGCGGAGCATCGTCAGGGGCGCGCCGACCTCGTTGTTGAACGACGCGCGGGGCGCGACTGTCTCGCCCTCGTCCTGCAGGATGCGCTCGAGGAGGTTCTTCGTCGTGGTCTTGCCGTTGGACCCCGTGATGCCGACCACGGTGAGGTTGCCTCCGGCGCGCACGCGCGCGACGACCTCGCGGGCGAGGTCTGCGAGAGCGGCGATGACATCGGGTACGACGATCTGGGTGATGGCGGCATCCACCCGATGCTCGACGATCGCCACCGACGCCCCTGCTTCGGCCACCGCGGGAACGAAGAGGTGACCGTCCGTGGTCTCCCCGGGTTTCGCGACGAAGATGTCACCGGGCGCGATCATCCGCGAGTCGGTGTCGACGGCGCCTTCCACGACGGTCGTGGGCGCATCGGCGCCGAACGGCTCCAGGGTTCCTGAAACAGCTGTGGCCACCTCGGCCAGGGTCATGCGGATCATGGTGTCTGGTTCCTCACGCCGGCGGGCGCGTCACGGTGTCACGGGGAGCAAAGGCGTCGTCGAGTCGGACGGCATGACCCGGTAGTGCGTGAGCACCTGTGTCATGGCCTTCTTGAACGACGTGCGGTTGGCCGACGACATGCGAACCGTCTGGGGCTCGTCGAAGACCGTGATGACAACGTACTTCGGATCGTCGGCGGGCGCGTAGCCGACAAGCGACGTGAAGTAGACGCCGTCCTTGTATCCGTCCGCGCCGTTGCTGACCTGCGCGGTACCCGTCTTGCCCGCCATCCGGTAGCCCGGGATCGCGATGTCCTCGGCGAGCGTGCCCTGAACGAAGACGTTCTCCAGCATCTGTCCGACCTGCGCCGCGGTCTCCGGCTTGATGACCTGTACCGGGTCGGGCAGCTCCGGTGCCGTCACGGTGCCGTCATCGCTCGTGCACGACTCGACGAACGACAGCGGCTGGCGCACACCGCCGTTCGCGATCGTCTGGTAGACGCTCGCGACCTGCGGAACCGTCACGGTGAAGGCCTGACCGAACGTGGTCGTGTAGTAGGTCTGGTTGTCCCAGTCGGCGACCTCGTGGTAGCTGCCGGACGGCTCGGCCGACCAGTCGAGCGCCGTCCCCTGACCGACGCCGAACTTCTTCAGGTAGTCGAGACGGGTCTGAGGATCGATCATCGCGCCGAACTGCGACAGCGAGACGTTCGACGAGCGCACGAGTGCGCCGTTGAGCGTCAGTGTCATCGGGTCGTGCTTCTCGTCGTCGTTGATCACGGCGCCGTTGGGGAACTCCATGCGATCCGGGTCGTAGACCGACGTGAACGGCGTCAGGACGCCGACATCGATGCCGGTCGCCGCCGTGACGGGCTTGAACGTCGACCCCGGCTCATACGAGTAGCGCAGGAGCTTCGGCGAGCGACTCTCGGCGTCGGATGCTCCCGGATCGTTCGGGTCCACCGTCTCGGACTCGGCCGCGGCGCGGATCTTCCCGGTCGCCGTCTCGACGACCATGATTCCGCCCCAATTGGCCTGCAGGCGATCGGTTTCTTCCGCGATCAGCTGCTGCATGTACCACTGCAGGTCCGAGTCGATCGTCAGGCGGAGGGTGCCGCCGTCGGTCGCGGGGGTTTCCACCTCGGTGCCCGGGATGATGACCCCGTCGGCACCGCGCTGGTAGGTGAGCTTTCCGTCTGCGCCGGCCAGGCACGAGTCCTGCAGGCTCTCGAGACCTTCCAGGGGGGTGCCGTCCGACCCCACGAAGCCGATCAGGTTCCCGGCCACGGCGCCATCCGGGTACGTGCGCGACGGATCCGTCGGGAAGGCGAGGAACGGAACCCTCAGATCGGCGAGTGCCCGGTATTCCTCCGTCGACACCCGTTGCTTGATCAGCGCGTACTGGGACTCGGGGTTGATGGCCAGAGCATCCGCCACGATCTGGATGACGTCGTCGGCGGACTGGCCCGTGATGGCCGCGATCTGCGCCGCGAGCGACTCCCACGGGACGATCACCGGGTCATCGTTCTCGTCCTTGATCAGCACGCCGTCGGCATCGCGCTGCGGAGCGCCCTTGATCGCCAGAGCGGGATCGATCTGCACGTCGTAGCGCACCGTACTGTCAGCCAGCACCGTGCCCGTCGTGTCGACGATGTCACCGCGGGCACCGTGGAGAGTGACCGTCGTCCCGGTCGCGTAGTCCTGCGAATCCTTGACGTGGTCGCTCGCGTTGACCACCTGGATGTCGACCAGACGCACGACGAACGCCGAGAGGACGACGAGGACGACAGCGAGGGCGACGACGGTGCGGCGGCGCGGGCTGCGGGTGGCTCGAGTCGTCATATCTCTCAGTGTGTGGCGGGGGTCGGCAGACCCTCGGCGATCGCAGGGGGTGTCGAAGAATCCGCGGTCAGGATGGCTGCATCAACGGTGGCGCCGCTGCTGAGGCTGGATGCGGGATCGGTGACGAGCGGTACCCCACCCACGAGAGCGTTGGGGACCGCCGCCTTCGTCAGTGCGTCGATCGACGTCGCCCCGGTCGCGCCGGCGCTGTCACCGATGATCGCGTGGTCGCTCAGGCGGAGGTAGCTGGGGGGCTGACCGACGACCATGCCGAGAGCGGAGGCGTTGGCGGCCAGATACTGCGGCGAGCTGAGGCCGGCAACCTGGTCTTCGAGCATCTGCTTCTGCCAGCCGAGAGCGCGGTTCTCCTGGGTCAGCGTCGCGATGTCGTACGACGTCTGGGTCGTGAGGACCGACAGGCCCATCTGGGTCGCGCCGATCAGCAGCGCCCCCGCGACGGCGACCAGCCCGTAGAGCAAACGGGGGCGACGCGCGGGTTGCGGGGCGGCAACAGCCCGCAGTCGAGGCGTGCGCGCACGCTCGGGTGCGGGGAGGGCGACAGCCAGCAGATCAGCGCTCACGAGGCCTCCCTCACTCGTTCGGCGGCGCGCAAACGCACCGGGGTGGCGCGCGGGTTGCGCGCGCGCTCCTCATCGGATGCCAGTTCGGCGCCCTTGGTGATGAGGCGGAAGCGGGGGGCGTGCTCCGGCAACTCGACCGGCAGCCGCGGCGGCGCGGTCGAGGCGGCGGCATCCGCGAAGACGCGCTTCACGAGCCGGTCTTCGAGGGACTGGTAGGACATGACGACGATGCGGCCACCGACGTTCAGCACGCTGAGCGCCGCGGGCATCGCGTTCTCGAGAACGGCGAGTTCGGCGTTGACCTCGATGCGGAGGGCCTGGAAGACACGCTTGGCCGGGTGTCCACGTCCTTCACGCTGCACGGCGACGGGGGTCGCGGCGATGAGGATCTCCACGAGCTGGCCGGAGCGCTCGATGGGCGCCGTGGCTCGTGCCGCGATGATCGCTCGCGCGTAGCGGCCGGCGAGTTTCTCTTCTCCGTAACGTTCGAAGATGCGACGCAGGTCACCCTCGCCGTACGTGGCGACGATGTCGGCCGCCGTCGTGCCCGCGGTCTGGTCCATGCGCATGTCCAGCGGCGCATCCTGCGCGTAGGCGAAGCCACGACCGGCTTCATCGAGCTGCAGCGACGAGACCCCGAGATCGAACAGGATGCCGTCGACCTGCGGCGCGCCGGCCGAAGCGACCGCCTCGGCGATGCCGTCGTAGACCGTGTGGACCAACGTGACGCGATCTCCGAAACGAGCGAGCCGCTCCCCCGCAATGCGCAGGGCGTCGGTGTCACGGTCGAGCCCGATCAGGCGAATGTTCGGAAAGCGTTCCAGAAGCGCCTCGGAGTGCCCACCCATGCCCTCGGTGGCATCGACCAGGACGGCGCCGTCGCGGTGCAGAGCCGGGCCGAGCAACTCGACGCAGCGGTCGAGGAGAACGGGAGTGTGGATGTCGTGGAGGTCCATGATGTGAGGGCCGTGATTCGGAGTCGTGATCCCCATCCGCCGCGACCTGGCACCGGGGAAGTGTGTCAGGGCGTGCGGCTGGGAGTCACGGCCACGAATCAGAACAAGCCCGGGATCACCTCCTGCTCCATGTCCGAATAGCTGTCTTCGTTGTCGGCGGCGTAGTCGTTCCAGGCCTGCGCGTCCCAGATCTCGGCGTGCGCACCGACACCGGTCACGATGAGGTCGCGCCCGAGGCTGGCGTAGGTCCGCAGGTGCGGCGGCAGGGTGATGCGGCTCTGGCTGTCGGGCTTCTCGTCGCTCGCGCCGGAGAGGAACATGCGCTGGAAGTCGCGCGCCTGCTTGTTGGTGAGCGGCGCTTCGCGGATCTTCTCGTAGACGCGCTCGAACTCCTTCGTGCTGAACACGTAGAGGCACCGCTCCTGGCCGCGCGTGACAACGACACCGTCACCGAGATCCGTGCGGAATTTGGCGGGAAGAATGACGCGGCCCTTGTCGTCGAGCTTGGGGGTGTAGGTGCCCAGCAGCATCGCGCCCTCCCCCTTCGTCGACCCGGCCGTCGTCTATGGGCACCACTTTACTCCACTTCCCTCCACATCACTATCCTTTTGTCCGCCTTTTCGGCTCGATACGCCCACGCACACAAAAAAAGCACCGACCCGGAGGTCGGTGCTTTCTGCGTGCGCGGCCCGCTCGGGGCGCGCGGTCTACTCGGTGCCGTTGCGACGGTCCCAGCGGTCGTTGATGCGGTCCATGAAGGACGAGGATGCGGGGGCTGCGGGAGTGGACTTCCGCTCGCCCGTGGTGGCACGAGTCGCTGTGCCGCCGTTGCGATTGGGGGTCACTGCGAGGACGACCCCGACAACCATCACGACGAACGCGAGAACCCCGACGACGACGAGGTCGGTGGAGACGCCGGCGATGAGACCACCGAGGCCGAGGAGCACCAGGATCGAGCCGTAGACGATGTTGCGATAGCTCAACGTCTGACCTTCTCGGGGCGCAGTGACCACGTCGGCGTCCTTGCTCATGAGATGACGTTCCATCTCATCGAGCAGACGCTGTTCCTGCTCTGACAGTGGCATGCATCCCCCTCGGGCTCCCGTGCACTGATTCTACGCATGCACTCGAGAACTAGGCTAGGCCCGTGAGCGCTCCTGCGGACCCGATCGAGGCTGTTTCCCAGCGACTGGAAAGATTCACCGCCCAGCAGCGGGCGTCCGCGGACGCGTGGGGCGAAGAAGCGGCCGGTTTCGTGCAGTCCGGCACCGCGGCCGTCACCGGCGGAAAGCGTTTCCGTGCGCGATTCTGCCTCACGGGGTGGCGTGCCGTGGCCGAGTACCGCGGCGGGCGCCCGCTCCCCATCGCGGACGACGCCATCGCCGCGGCTGCCGCTCTGGAGATCTTCCACGCGGCGGCGCTCGTGCACGACGACATCATCGACAACTCGGACACGCGACGCGGACACCCCGCCGCACATCGCGCCTTCGAGGCCGGCCACCGGGACGCGGGCTGGGCCGGGGATGCCGGTGGCTTCGGCCGCTCGGCAGCGATCTTGCTGGGCGATCTGCTCGTCGCCTGGAGCGACGATCTCCTGGAGGAGGGAATCCGATCGAGCGCTTACGCGGCGGACGCGCGGGAGATCTACGCCATGATGCGTCGCGAAGTCACCGTGGGCCAGTTCCTCGACCTCGCCGAAGAAGCCGCCTACCTGACGGCTCCGGACAGCGCTCAGGCCGAGCGAGCACTGCGTGTGGCCTCACTGAAGTCCGCGCGCTATTCGATCCAGCATCCGCTTCTGCTCGGCGGTGCCCTCGCCGGCGCCAGCGCGGCGCAATCCGATGCGCTCAGCGGTTTCGGTCATCCGCTCGGCCTCGCGTTCCAGCTGCGCGATGACGTGCTGGGGGTGTTCGGTGACAGCGCCGTGACCGGCAAGCCCTCCGGCGATGACCTGCGCGAAGGGAAACGGACGCTCCTGATCGCCTACGCCCGCGAGGCACTCGCGCCCGGAGCGCGTCGCGTCGTGGACGAGCTGATCGGCGACCCGACGCTGGACGAATCCCAGATTTCGGCGCTCCAGCAGACGATCATCGATTCCGGAGCGCTCGCACGCGTCGAGGAACACATCACGCGCTACGCCGACGACGGCGACCGCGCGCTGCGTGGAGCTCCGCTCGGCACATCGGCCGTCGGCGTCCTCCGTGACCTCGCGCACGAGGCGACGGTCCGCATCGCCTGACGTCAGGCGAGTGTCTGGGCGACGCGCCGCACCTCGGCTTTGCGCCCCTCGCGCAGGGCCGCGATCGGCGCTCGACCGATGGCCTCTTCGTGGCTGAGCAGCCAGTCGATCGCTTCGTCGTCGGTGAATCCCGCATCCTGCAGGACGATCACGGTGCCACGGAGCGACGGCAGCGGGTGATCGTCGATCACGAAGACCTCGGGAACCGCGAAGACACCGGTCCGCCGCGAACCGATCAGGAACTTGTCGTCGAGCAGACGCCGGACGCGCCCCAGCGACTCATCGAGGCGCTCCACGAGGTCGGGCATCGTCAGCCACTCGGTCGGTGTCATTTCAGGGGTCTGGCCAGTCACCCCTCCACTATTCCACCGCCGCGACCCTTCGGGATGCCGCGTCGCGCTCGCACCGGAAATCACTCCAGTCACACAAGCCCCTTCTTTATCACCCGTTGACAGGAGTTGACATCCGTGACACGGTGGCCAGGTCAAAAGAAGGGAAGATCTTGCGACGACTTCACACCCTGGCGTCTCGATCATTCACGGTGCCCACGGCCGTCCTCGGGACGATCGCGCTGTCACTGACGGCGACTCCCGCAGGCGCGGTCGACGGCGAACGCACACACAGCCGGCCGCTGGCTCCGCTCCCTCTCGGGGCAGCCGCACCGCTCGTGGCGCCCGCAGCCACCCTCACCCCTTCGCACACCGTCGCGCCGGGCGACACCGTCAGCGCGATCGCCGCACGCTACGGGCTCACCACCGCCGATGTCCTCGCGTGGAACGGTCTCGGATGGAGTTCCATCATCCGGCCCGGGCAGGTCCTGACGCTCACGGGCGCCGTCGCGGCACCCGTTGCAGCCGCCCCCGCTGCGGCGCCGACCGTGGCGGCCGTTCACACGGTCGTCGGCGGCGAGACCTTGTGGGCCATCGCGCAGGCGCAGGGCGTCGGTCTCACAGATCTTCTGGCGACCAACGGCCTCACCCGCGGATCGATCATCTATCCCGGACAGGAGCTCGCCATCCCCGGCGCTGCCGCGCCGGCATCCCCCACGATGATCCCGACAGCCGTCGTCGTGGCCGCTCCGGTCGCGCCGATCGTGACGCTCGATGCCGAGCAGATCGCGAACGCGCAGATCATCATCGAGGTCGGTCGAGGTCTCGGCGTCTCCGACCGTGGCATCGCGATCGCTCTCGCGACCGCAATGGTCGAGTCCTGGATCCGCAATCTCGACTGGGGCGACCGGGACTCGTTGGGGCTCTTCCAGCAGCGGCCGAGCCAAGGCTGGGGCGCGGAGGGCGAGGTGCGTGATGCGCGCCGCGCCGCCGCGGCGTTCTTCGGTGGCCCGCACGACCCCAACGGATCGCTCACGCAGGGACTCCTCGACGTGCCCGGTTGGCAGGAGATGGAGTTCGGCGCGGTCGCCCAGACCGTCCAGCGCTCGGCATACCCGGAACGGTATGCACCGTGGGAGACCCAGGCGACGGCATGGGTCGCCGCGTACGGGTAGAGACGATCCAGGGTGAGGCGTTCCCGGCCTCACAGGGTCTGATCCGTAGAATCTCGTAAGTGAGCACGAGCCAGCAGACGGACCCGCTGATCGGCCGTCTGGTCGACGGTCGATACCGCGTCCGCGCTCGCATTGCCCGCGGTGGCATGGCGACGGTCTACGTCGCGACCGATTTGCGCCTCGAACGCCGAGTCGCCCTCAAAGTCATGCACGGACATCTGTCCGACGACACCGTGTTCCAGGGTCGGTTCATCCAAGAGGCGCGCGCCGCCGCCCGACTGGCCGATCCGCACGTCGTCAACGTCTTCGACCAGGGCCAGGACGGCGAACTCGCCTATCTCGTCATGGAGTACCTCCCGGGCATCACGATGCGCGAGCTGCTGCGCGAGCAGCGCCGACTCACGATCCCCCAGACCATCACGATCATGGATGCTGTGCTCTCCGGCCTCGCAGCCGCCCACCGCGCCGGGATCGTGCACCGCGACGTCAAGCCCGAAAACGTCCTGCTCGCCGAAGACGGTCGCATCAAGATCGGCGACTTCGGGCTCGCCCGCGCGACGACGGCGAACACGGCGACCGGGCAGATGCTGCTCGGAACGATCGCCTACCTCGCGCCCGAGCTCGTCACCCGCGGCACGGCCGACGCGCGAAGCGACATCTACGCACTCGGCATCATGCTCTACGAAATGCTCGTCGGCGAGCAGCCCTACAAGGGTGAGCAACCGATGCAGATCGCGTACCAGCACGCGACCGATTCGGTTCCTCGCCCCAGCGCGAAGAACCCGGGCGTGCCCGAGCAGTTCGACGAACTCGTCATGTGGGCGACCGAACGCGAACCCGACGACCGGCCGACCGACGCCCGCGTCATGCTCGAGCGTCTCCGCGAGATCGAAAAGGATCTCGGTGTCTTCCCGCACGTCGTGCGTACCGTTGCGCCGGGCGTGACCCGTGACGAAGACACGTACGACTCCGGTGAGATGACGAAGGTCATGCCGGGCACCTTCACCGCGCCCACCGTGACGGATGCCTCCGACAACGCCACGCGCCTCCGCACGCGGACGCGCCGGAACTCCGTCAAGGGCGGCTGGTTGATCACTCTCGTGCTGCTCCTCGCCGGGCTCGCCGCCGGCGCCGGCTGGTGGTTCGGCTCGGGGCCGGGCTCGCTCGTCGCCGTCACCGATGTCTCGGGCAAATCGATCGAAGAGGCGACGGCTCTGCTGGCGGAGCAGTCACTCGTCGCTGTCGCAGGCCAGGATCACAGCCGCGATGTACCCACGGGGCAGGCAATCGGTACGGATCCCCCCGCGGGCGCTCGCGTCGACAAGGACAGTGAGATCACCGTCGTGATCTCGCTGGGACCGGCATCCCACGATCTTCCGGAAATGTCGGGGGTGAGCGTGGATGCGGCCACCGCGACGCTCGCGGAGTTCTTCATCACACCCTCCGGCGACCCGACGACGTACTTCACGGATGCCGCGGACGGCACCGTCATCGGCGCGCGGATCACTCCGCCCGGCGGCGGCGAGGCGGTGGACTGCACGACCGGCTGCACGGCACTCGAGGGATCGACGGTCGCTTTCGACGTGTCGCTCGGCCCGATCCCCGACGTCGTCGGAGAGACGGTCGACACCGCCACGTCGACCCTGAAGGGCGTCGAGCTCGAGTCAAGTGTCGTCGAGGAGTTCAGCTCCGACGTCGACAAGGGCATCGTGATCGGGATCGGCGAGAACGAGGGCAATTTCCGCCCCGGCGACACGGTGACCCTCATCGTCTCGAAGGGTCCGCAGCTCTTCGAGGTGCCGAGCGTCGTGGGCATGACACGGGACAAGGCGCAATCGACACTTGAGAAAGCCGGGTTCGCGGTCAGCGGGATCGTCTTCCCGTGGAACATCGCCGTGAACGATTTGACCGAGGTGGTCGCGCAGAAGCCGGCATCCGGAGCATATCCGGCCGGAACCACCGTCGAGATCTCGATCGACGTCCGCCAATAACCCCGCTCCGCCTCCGCACCGCCGAGCGCGCTGGTTCGCACCGAGCGCGCTGGTTGCGCACGGTGCCACACCGGCGCACTCGGGACCAACCAGCGCACTCGGCGGAGGCCGGCGAGGCCCCGGGGTCAGCGCTTCTCGAGCTCCTCGGCAACGAGGAAAGCCAGCTCGAGCGACTGCTTGTGGTTCAGGCGCGGGTCGCACAGGCTCTCGTAGCGCGTCGCGAGGGTCGCCTCGTCGATCTGCTCCGACCCACCCAGGCACTCCGTCACGTCATCGCCCGTGAGCTCGACGTGGATGCCGCCCGCGAACGTCCCGACGGCGCGGTGCGCCTCGAAGAAGCCGCGGACCTCGTCCACCACGTCGTCGAAGCGACGGGTCTTGTAGCCGGTGGGCGTCGTGATCCCGTTGCCGTGCATGGGATCGGTGACCCACAGCGGCGTCGCGCCGGAGTCGCGCACGGCCTCGAGCAGCGGCGGCAGGGCGTCACGGATCTTGCCGGCGCCCATGCGGGTGATGAACGTGAGTCGGCCGGGTTCGCGCTCGGGATCGAGCTTGTCGATCAGTTCCAGAGCGGTTTCGGGAGTCGTCGAAGGTCCGAGCTTGACCCCGATGGGGTTGCGGATCTTCGAGAAGTAGTCGATGTGGGCACCATCGAGGTCGCGTGTGCGCTCCCCGATCCACAGGAAGTGTCCGGACGTGTTGTACGGCGTGCCGGTGCGCGAATCGATGCGGGTCATCGGCCGTTCGTAGTCCATCAGCAGACCCTCGTGGCCCGTGTAGAACTCGACCGCGCGAAGCTCGTCGAAGTTCGCTCCGGCGGCCTCCATGAACTTGATGGCGCGGTCGATCTCGGCCGCGAGTCGCTCGTACGCCTGGTTGGCGGGGTTCTGCGCGAAGCCCTTGTTCCAGGAGTGGACTTCACGGAGGTCCGCGAATCCACCCTGCGTGAACGCGCGGATCAGATTAATCGTCGACGCCGCCGTGTGGTACCCCTTCAGCAGTCGCTGCGGGTCCGGCTGACGCGACGCCTCGGTGAAGTCGTACCCGTTGACGATGTCGCCGCGGTACGCGGGAAGAGTCACGTCTCCACGCGTCTCGGTGTCGCTCGACCGCGGCTTGGCGAACTGTCCGGCCATGCGGCCCATCTTCACGACCGGCATCGAGGCGCCGTAGGTGAGGACCACCGCCATCTGCAGCACCGTCTTGACCCGGTTGCGGATCTGCTCGGCGGTCGCACCGGCGAATGTCTCCGCGCAGTCGCCGCCCTGCAGCAGGAACGCCTGGCCGGACGCGGCGCGCGCGAGGCGCTCACGCAGATTGTCGACCTCACCGGCGAAGACCAGCGGGGGCAGCGACGCGATCTCGTCGGACACCGCCGTCACGGCGTCGAGGTCGGTCCAATTCGGCTGCTGCTTGATCGGGAGCGAGCGCCAGTGATCGAGGTCGTCGTGCAGGGTGGGCATCCGGCCAGTCTAGTGGCGGCATCCTGCCGGCGGATGCCGGATGACACCCCTGCGCGCCTCACTCGGGCGGGCGACGGTCCTTCACCGTCGACGCGTACACATCGTCGTATCTCTGCTCGCCGAGGCGCTGGAGCGCGACCATGATCTCGTCGGTGACGGAACGCAGGATGTAGCGATCGCTTTCCATACCGTGGAAGCGGGAGAAGTCGAGGGGCGCCCCGATCACCATGCCGACCCGGCCGATGCGCGGAATCGACCGGCCGATCGGCATGATCACCCCCGTGTCGACCATCACGACCGGGACGACCGGGACACGAGCCTCGAGCGCCATCCGTGCCAGGCCCGTGCGACCTCGGTACAGCTGGCCATCGGGGCTGCGCGTGCCCTCGGGATAGACACCCAGAAGATCACCGCGCCCGAGGACTTGGAGTCCGGTGTTGAGCGAATCCTCCGAGGCTTTGCCGCCCGTCCGGTCGATCGCGATCTGGCCGCTCGCCTTCATGAAGACGCGTGTGGCCCAACCCTTGATGCCCTTGCCGGTGAAATAGTCGCTCTTCGCGAGGAAGGACATACGGCGATCGATCATGAGGGGGAGGAAGACCGAGTCACTCACCGACAGGTGGTTGCTGGCGAGGATCGCCGCTCCGGATGCCGGGATGTTCGTGCGTCCGACGATCCAGGGCCGGAAGATCGCCTTGACGATCGGCCCGATCACGACGTACTTCATGATCCAGTAGAACACCGTCAGGTCCGTAGTCTCGCGAGATCGGCGACGCCGACGAGGCCCGCATCGTTGCCGAGCGTCGCCGTGACGAATCGGGCGGTCGGGCGCTCCCCGAAGCCGGGAAGGGAAGTCTCATAGGCGATGCGGGTGGGCTCCAGCAGGTCCTCGCCGAGCTCCGCCACTCCCCCGCCGATGACGAACAGCTCGGGGTCGAGGACGGCCTGGAAGGCGCCGCACGCTTCACCGAGTGCCGTCGCGACCCGGCGCACGGCTTCGAGCGCGCCGGCATCCTGCTCGGAGAGCAACAACTTCAGATCCGCGCCGGGGACGATGCCCGCCGCTGTGCGGTGGGCGGCGAGGCGCGACCCGATTCCGCCGCCGTCGGCGATGTCGGCGATCTCCCGTTGCAGTGCGCGTCCGGACGCGTACTGCTCGAGGCACCCGTTCTGGCCGCAGCCGCACGGGCGACCGCCGCGGACGAAGCGCAGGTGCCCGAGCTCTGCGGCGCTGCCGTTGGCGCCGATGAGGAGCGATCCGTCACCGACAGCCGCACCGCCGACGCCCGTGCCGAGGGTGATCATGACCATGTCGGTCGATCCCCGGCCGGCGCCGAACCGATACTCGCCCCAGCCCGCGGCGTTGGCATCGTTCTCAAGCGTGACGGGTCGCCCGATCTGCGCCTCGAACTGCGCCCGCAACGGCGCGTTCTGCCAATCGATGTTCGGCGCGTGCAACATGACGGAGCGCGTGCGATCGATGAACCCCGCAGCGGCGACTCCGACGGCGTGTACCTCGTGGCGTGACGCGAGGTCGCCGACCATCGCGGCCACAGCATCCGCGAGCGCTCCCGTGTCGACGGGAGTCGGGACACGAAGCTGCTCGATGATGGTGCCATCGAGGGCGACGACGCCCCCGGCGATCTTGGTGCCACCGATATCGATGCCGACGTTGAGCACACTGCTCCTCTCCGCCGACACCGGCGGTGCGGCATCGGAGAGTCTAGTGTGGACTCCACAGTCCTTCGGGGTACGCGAACCGGTGTTACCCGAATGGGGCGCGGCATCCGTGGGACTGAGTTTCATCAGCAGTTAGACTCAATCCCAGTCGTCATCACCCGACGCCACCCGGTACACAAAGGAGTTGCCGCCCATGAGCGCCGTCCAATTCGAAGTCCCCGCGATCGTCCCCGCCGATCCGCAGGCGAACGTCGCTGATCTTCTCGTCGAACGCGTCAAGGCGACCCCGTCGCTCGCGCTGTTTGCCGTCCCCGAGGGCGACGGCTGGCGGGACATCACCGCCGCCGAGTTCGAACGCGAAGTCATCGCGCTCGCAAAGGGGTTCGCCGCCGCCGGCATCGAGCCCGGCGAAAAGGTGGGCTTCATCGCCCGGACCACCTATCACTGGACGCTGGTCGACTTCGCCCTGTTCTACGCGGGCGCCGTCATGGTTCCGGTCTACGAGACGAGCTCGGCCGCACAGGTCAGCTGGATCCTCTCCGACTCGGGCGCCACCTGGGTCATCGGCGAGTCGGAGGAGCACGCCGCGCGGATCGCCGAAATCCGCAGCGATGTCCCCCTCATCCGCCAGGCCTGGACGATGGCCGCGGGAGACCTCGACACGCTGACCGCCGCCGGCACCGACATCACCGATGACGAGATCGTGCGCCGTCGCTCGATCGCCGTCGGCGCCGACATCGCGACGCTCATCTACACGTCCGGGTCGACCGGACGCCCCAAGGGCTGCGTCCTCACGCACAGCAACTTCGTGGAGCTCTGCCGCAACTCCGCGGTCGCGCTGAACGAAGTGCTCACGGTACCGAACTCCTCCACCCTGCTGTTCATCACGACGGCGCACATCTTCGCCCGCTTCATCTCGATCCTCGACATCCACGCGGGTGTGAAGACCGGCCACCAGCCCGACACGAAACAGCTGCTGCCCGCGCTCGGTTCCTTCAAGCCGACGTTCCTGCTGGCCGTTCCGCGCGTGTTCGAGAAGGTCTACAACTCGGCCGAGCAGAAGGCCGAAGCCGGCGGCAAGGGCAAGATCTTCCGCGCCGCCGCCCACACCGCGATCGAGCACTCTCGCCTGCTGCAGGAGGGCAAGAAGATCTCCCTCGGCACGAAGATCAAGTTCGCCGTGTTCGACCGGCTGGTCTACAGCAAGCTGCGCGATGCCATGGGCGGCCGCGTGCAGTACGCCGTCTCGGGTTCGGCTCCCCTGGGTCCGCGCCTCGGACACTTCTTCCACAGCCTGGGCGTCACGATCCTCGAAGGTTACGGCCTGACCGAGACGACGGCGCCGGCGACGGTCAACCTCGCGACGAAGTCGAAGATCGGATCGGTGGGCCCCGTGCTCCCCGGTGTCGGCGTGCGCCTCGCCGAGGACGGCGAAGTCGAGGTTCGCGGGGTCAACGTCTTCAAGGAGTACTGGCGCAACCCCGAGGCCACGGCGGAAGCGTTCGACGGCGACTGGTTCCGCACCGGCGACATCGGCGCCTTCGACGAAGAGGGATTCCTCACGATCACGGGCCGCAAGAAGGAGATCATCGTCACGGCCGGCGGCAAAAACGTCGCGCCGGCCGCGCTGGAAGATCCCATCCGCGCGAACCCGATCGTCGGGCAGGTCGTCGTCGTCGGCGACCAGAAGCCCTTCATCTCGGCGCTCGTGACTCTCGACCCCGAGATGCTCCCGGCATGGCTCGCCAACAATGGCCTGGACCGCGACATGTCGCTGACGGATGCCGCAGCCAACCCGAAGGTGCGCGAAGAGATCCAGCGCGCGATCGACATCGCGAACAAGAAGGTCTCGCGCGCGGAGTCGATCCGCAAGTTTGCCATCCTCGACACCGAGTGGACGGAAGCGTCCGGCCACCTCACCCCGAAGATGAGCATCAAGCGCAGCGTGATCATGACGGACTTCGCGGATGCCGTCGAAGACCTGTACAGCGTGCCGGTCTCGACGACGAACATCCCGCTCGGCGGCTGAGCACGCGTCACAACGACAACGACCGGTGGAGCTTCGGCTCCCCGGTCGTTGTGCGTGCGCGAGGTTTCGACTCAGAACCAGCTGGACTCGCGGATCTCGCGCATCGCCTGGCGCCGCGTGTCGGCGGGCAGACGGTCGAGGTAGAGCTTGCCGTCGAGGTGATCGGTCTCGTGCTGAAGCGCCTGGGCCAACAAGCCTTCGCCTTCCAGCACGACCTCGTTGCCCTCGAGATCGGTGCCGATGACCTTCGCCCACGGGTAACGGATCGCGTCGTGCCAGAGCCCGGGGACGGACAGGCATCCTTCACCGACCGGCTGCGGCTCTCCTGACACGTCGACGAGCACAGGGTTCAGCACATAGCCGATGTCGCCGTCGATGTTGTAGCTGAAGGCGCGCAGGCCGACGCCGATCTGGGGCGCCGCGACCCCGGCGCGTCCCGCGGGCTCCACCGAGTCGAGAAGGTCGCGCACGAGGGCACGGATGCCGTCGTCGACGACGTCGATGGGCGCACTCGGCGCGCGGAGTACGGGGTCGCCGAACAGGCGGATCGGACGAACAGGCATCAGGCAGCAGCCGGGACGCGCAGGCCCTCGACGACGGTCGCGGCCAGTTCGCGAGCGGCCTGGCGCGTCTCGGGCTGGAGATCGCGGAACGACACGGCACTCCCCGACGCGATGTGCGGGTCGTAGGGCATGCGGACGACGGCGCGCACGCGGCTCCGGAAATGGGCTTCGAGCTCACTCGCTCGCACGAGCGCGGCGCCAGGCCGGGCCGTGTTGAGCACCACGACCGCGCGTCGCGCCTGCTCGGCGAAGCCGTTGGTTTCCAGCCACGTGAGGGTTTCGGCGGCGAGCCGCGCCTCGTCGATGCTCAAACCGGCAACGATCACCAATTCGTCGGCGCGGTCGAGGGTCGCCTCCATGACGGAGTGCACGATGCCCGTGCCGGTATCGGTGAGCACGATCGAGTAGAAGTGCGCGGCGATCTCCGCGACCTGCTGGTAGTCCGCATCGCTGAATGCTTCCGACACGTGCGGATCGGTCTCCGAAGCGAGGACGTCAAGTCGGGTCTCGTCCCGCGAGACGATGCGGGAGATGTCGTTGAATCCGTGCACGTCGGCGCGGGCACGCACGAGATCACGGACCGTCTGGCCGCTCGCCCGTCCGACGCGATCGGCCAGCGTGCCGCGGTCGGGATTGGCATCGACGGCGATGACACGATCGTCGCGCGCATCGGCGAGGGCCATCCCGAGCAGAGTCGTCACGGTCGTCTTGCCGACCCCACCCTTGCGTGAGAGCACGGGGACGAACCGCGCCCCACCCGTCAGCGGCGCAGCGATTCGTCGGTCGAGTTGCTTGCGGTCCCGAGCACGCTTACTGTCGCCGAGGTTGATCCGGCGGCCGGACAGCGTGTAGACGATGTGCTGCCACGTGCCCTCGGGCTCCGAACGCACGATGTGTGCCGGGTCGAGCAGGCGATCGGAGGTCAACAGGTCGGAGCTCTCACGGTCTGCTTCGAAATCACCGAGACGCCGTGACTGCAGAGCGATATCGGACGTCCGCGGACGGACCCGCTCGTGGTGATCGAGGTCATGTGCGGCAGCGATCTCGACGGACGTCTCCGTCACCGGCACGCGGGTCGCATCACCGACGCGCGCGACGCTGCCGGCATCCGAGGCGGTAGACGGCGCGAGTGCAGGCTCGGTGGGTTTCGTCGGCGCCTCAGCGGCGACGAGCGCGACGTCATCGAGCACGACGTCGTCATCGTCGAAATCATCGTCGTCGCCCAGTGGCGGGACCACGATCTCGACGTGCGCCGTCGAGCCGTCGACGATCCCCACGCCCGACACATCGACGCTCTCGGTCGTGTTCAGAACGCCATGGTCGGGGTCTTTCGACGAATTCTCGTCATGGTCATGACTCACGGTGCACTCTCCCAGAATGTTCTCGGATGCGAGGCATCCAACATCACAGGCTACTCGGCGGGCCGGACGACGACCAAAAGGTCCCCGGCTTCGACGGCTGCTGTCCCGGTGATGGCGAGGCGCTCGACGGTCCCGTCGACGGGTGCGGTGATGGCCGCCTCCATCTTCATGGCCTCGATCGAGGCGATCGGCTGGCCCGCCTTCACCACGTCACCGACGTCCGCCTTGATCGTGACGACTCCGGCGAACGGTGCGGCCACCTGGCCCGCCCTGCTGGTGTCGGCCTTTTCGACCGTCACTTTGTCGACGGTGATCGAACGATCACGCACCCAGACCGGGCGGAGTTGCCCGTTGAGGGTCGTCATGACGGTGCGCATGCCCGCGGCATCCGGCTCACCGATCGCTTCGAGACCGACGTACAGCTGGACGCCGGGGTCGATTTCCGCGACGTGCTCTTCGCCCGGCTTGAGCCCGTAGAAGTAGTCGGGCGTGCCGAGCGCCGACAGATCGCCGTAGGCCGCACGGGTGGCTTCGAACTCCTTCGCCGGCCCGGGGAACAGCAGTCGGTTGAGGGTGCGGCGGCGCGTTGCGGCGTCACCGACGAGCCCGTCCTCCTCGTCCGCGGTCAGCGCCGGGATCTCGATCTTGATCTCGCGTCCGGCGAGGACCTTGGTCCGGAAGGGCTCCGGCCATCCTCCGGGGAGGTCGCCCAGTTCACCGGCCATGAATCCCACGACCGAATCGGGGATGTCGTAGTTCTGCGGGTTCTGCTCGAAATCGGCCGGGTCGGCCTTCGCCGCGACCAGGGCGAGAGCGAGGTCGCCGACGACCTTCGACGACGGCGTGACCTTGGGGATGCGTCCGAGGATGCGGTCGGCCGCCGCGTACATGTCCTCGATGCGCTCGAAGTCATCGGCCATACCCAGGGCGATCGCCTGCTGACGCAGGTTGGACAGCTGCCCACCGGGGATCTCATGGTGGTAGACGCGCCCCGTGGGGCCCGGGAGGCCCGACTCGAACGGGCGGTACAGGTGGCGCACGCCCTCCCAGTACGGCTCGAGGCCGCTGACGCTCTCCAGCGACAGGCCCGTGTCGCGATCCGTGTGCGCGAGCGCTGCCACCAGCGCCGACAGGGACGGCTGACTCGTCGTGCCGGCCAACGGCGCGGCGGCCGCATCCACGGCGTCGGCGCCGGCGGCGCTCGCGGCCAGCAGTGTCGCCAACTGACCACCCGCCGTGTCGTGCGTGTGGACCTGAACCGGCAGATCGAAACGCTCGCGCAGCGCGCGGACGAGAGTCGCCGCGGCTGCCGGGCGCAGCAGACCTGCCATGTCCTTGATCGCGAGGATGTGCGCGCCCGAGCTGGCGATGCGCTCCGCGAGCTTCAGGTAGTAGTCGAGCGTGTACAGGTTCTCGGCCGGATTCAGCAGATCACCCGTGTAGCAGAGCGCCACTTCGGCGACGGAGGTTCCCGTCTCGAGCACAGCGGAGATCGCGGGGAGCATCTGGTCGACGTCGTTGAGCGCATCGAAGATGCGGAAGATGTCGACCCCGGATGCGGCCGCTTCCTTCACGAAGGCATCCGTGACTTCCGTGGGCCGCGGTGTGTAGCCGACCGTGTTGCGCCCACGGAGCAACATCTGGATGGGGATGTTGGGCATGGCGTCGCGGAGGGCCTCGAGTCGCTCCCAGGGGTCTTCTGCGAGGAAGCGCAGAGCGACGTCGTAGGTCGCGCCGCCCCACGCTTCGACCGAGAGCAGTTGCGGCGTCATGCGAGCGAGGTGCGGCCCGACGCGCACGAGATCACGCGTGCGCACGCGGGTCGCGAGCAGCGACTGGTGCGCGTCCCGGAATGTCGTCTCCGTGACGGCGAGAGCCGTCTGCGCGCGCAGTGCCTGAGCGAATCCGGCGGGACCGAGCTCACGCAGTCGCTGACGGTTTCCGCTGGGCGGCGGTGCCAGGAGGTCGAGTTCGGGAAGCTTGCTTCCGGGCGAGACCGAGATCGGCTTCTCGCCGTAGGGCTGATTCACGGTCACATCGGCCAGCCAGTTGAGCAGCTTCGTCGCGCGGTCGCGCGAGGGGTTGCTCGTGAGCAGCTCAGGACGCTCGTCGATGAACGACGTCGACAGGTCGCCGGCGACGAAGGCCGGGTCGTTCAGTACGGCCCGCAGGAACGGCACGTTGGTCGAGACTCCGCGGATGCGGTACTCCGCCAACGCACGCTTGGCGCGCGCGACCGCCGCCGGGAAGTCGCGGCCGCGGCAGGTGAGCTTGGCGAGCATAGAGTCGAAGTGCGGGCTGATCTGCGACCCGGCTGCCGTCGTGCCGCCGTCCAGGCGGATGCCGGCGCCACCGGGCGACCGGTACGTCGTGATGCGGCCGGTGTCGGGGCGGAATCCCTGGGACGGGTCCTCCGTCGTGATGCGGGTCTGCAGCGCCGCACCGCGCAGGTGGATGTTCTCCTGCTGCAGTCCGAGCTCGGCGAGCGTCGCCCCGGCCGCGATCAGCATCTGCGACTGGACGAGGTCGACGTCGGTGACCTCTTCCGTCACGGTGTGCTCGACCTGGATGCGCGGGTTCATCTCGATGAAGACGGCTTCACCGGTGCGGGGACCGGCGGTCTCGAGGAGGAACTCGACGGTGCCCGCGTTGACATAGCCGATCGAGCGGGCGAACGCGACCGCATGAGCGTGCAGGGCGTCGCGGATCGTGGGATCGAGGTTCGGCGCGGGCGCGATCTCGATGACCTTCTGATGGCGGCGCTGCACCGAGCAGTCGCGCTCGAACAGGTGCACCGTATCCCCGGCGGCATCGGCCAGGATCTGGACTTCGATGTGTCGTGGGCGCATGACGGCTTGTTCGAGGAACACGCGCGCATCACCGAACGCGGCGCCGGCCTCGCGCATCGCCTCGGCGATCGCGGGGGGCAACTCGCCCGGCGTCTCGACGCGGCGCATGCCGCGGCCGCCACCGCCGGCGACGGCCTTGACGAAGATCGGGAAGCCGATGTCAGCGGCTTGCGCGACGAGCACGTCGACGTCGTCCGCGGCGGGCGTGGAACGCAGCACGGGCACGCCCGCGGCGATCGCGTGCTCTTTCGCCGTGACCTTGTTGCCGGCCATCTCGAGGGCGAGCGAGGGCGGGCCGATGAAGGTGATGCCGTTCTCGGCCGCCCGAGCGGCGAGTTCCGGATTCTCGGAAAGGAATCCGTAGCCCGGGTAGATCGCATCGGCGCCGGAGGCGAGCGCCACGCGGATGATCTCCTCGACATCGAGGTAGGCGCGGACGGGGTGGCCCTTCTCGCCGATCTCGTACGACTCGTCGGCTTTCTGCCGGTGCAGCGAGCCGCGATCCTCCCACGGGAAGACGGCGACCGTTCGGGCGCCGAGTTCAACGGCCGCTCGGAAAGCGCGAATGGCGATTTCGCCGCGGTTCGCGACCAGGATTTTGCGGAACATGCTCACCTCATTGGGATGCCGGGGCTCCAGTGCATCGGGCCACCGTCGGCGGGCTGAGTACCCTCACAGCCTAGGGGACGGTAACGTAGAGCCTCGTGCACGTACTTTCCGTCAGCTCCCTCAAGGGTGGCGTCGGCAAGACCACCGTGACCCTCGGCCTCGCCTCGGCGGCGTTCGCCCGTGGGGTGCGAACTCTTGTCGTCGACCTCGACCCGCAGTCTGACGTGTCCACGGGGATGGACATCCAAGTCGCCGGACGCCTGAATGTCGCCGATGTCCTGGCGAATCCGAAGGAAAAGGTGGTCCGTCAGGCCATCACGTCCAGCGGCTGGGCGAAGGTGCACCCGGGCACGATCGATGTCATGATCGGCAGCCCGTCGGCCATCAACTTCGATGGACCGCATCCGAGCGTCCGCGATGTGTGGAAGCTCGAAGAGGCCCTCGCCACGATCGAAGCCGATTACGACCTGGTCCTCATCGATTGCGCCCCGTCGCTGAACGCATTGACGCGCACGGCGTGGGCAGCATCCGACCGGGTCATCGTCGTGACCGAACCGGGTCTGTTCTCCGTCGCCGCCGCTGACCGCGCGTTGCGCGCGATCGAGGAGATCCGCCGAGGTCTTTCGCCGCGTCTGCAACCCCTCGGCATCGTCGTCAACCGGGTCCGCCCGCAGTCGATCGAGCACCAATTCCGCATCAAGGAACTGCGCGACATGTTCGGCCCCCTGGTCCTGTCGCCTCAGCTGCCCGAGCGCACATCGCTCCAGCAGGCGCAGGGTGCCGCGAAGCCACTGCACATCTGGCCGGGCGACTCGGCACAGGAGCTCGCGGGCGATTTCGATGCCCTGCTCGACCGTGTCATGCGCACCGGCCGCATCGCCGCCGGCGAACAGCGCGCCTGACCCCTCGTCCCACTTCGGGCGCCCCTCGTCCCACTTGTGGTCGGTTTCAGGCGCCGAAAACAACCACCTTTGGGACATGCCTCTGAAGAGGCCTCTTGTCGAGCGAGTCAACCACTTTTGGGACATGCCTCTGAAGAGGCCCCTTGTCCCACTTGTGGTCGGTTTCAGGCGCCAAAATCAACCACTCTCGGGACATGCCCCGAGAGACACCCGGCCCCGGCGGCCTCAGGCGGAGCGTGCGGAGCGACGCGCGGAGAGCTCGTCGACGGGATCCGGAGCCTGCGGGTCGAAGTCGAGCAGCGTCGATTCGACCTCGTGCAGGACCTTGCCGACCGCGATGCCGAAGACGCCCTGACCGCGGCTGACGAGGTCGATGACCTCATCGTTGGACGTGCAGAGATAGACCGACGCGCCATCGCTCATGAGCGTCGTGCCGGCGAGATCGCGGATGCCGGCGGCGCGAAGCTGCTCGACGGCCGTGCGGATCTGCTGCAACGAGATACCGGTGTCGAGCAGGCGCTTGACGAGCTTGAGTACGAGGATGTCGCGGAACCCGTAGAGCCGCTGGGAACCCGAGCCGCTGGCTCCGCGGACGGTGGGCTCGACCAACTCGGTGCGGGCCCAGTAATCCAGCTGGCGATACGTGATCCCCGCGGCGCGCGCGGCGACCGCACCGCGGTAGCCGACTTCGTCGTCCATCTGCGGCAGACCGTCGGTGAAAAGAAGGTCCGTGGCGAAGGGTGTTTCGCCGAACGCGTCATGCGCGGTCATCGTGGCCTCCTGCGTGCGATCGGGATGCTTCCACGCTAGAGGAGCGGGAGCCCACCGGCAACGACATCCGTGTGGAAGTCGGGGGCGTGTCGCGACCGCGCATCACGGAGTCAGTCGATCCAGCGCGGTCTGGACGAACCCCGCACGCACATCGTCGAGTCGGCGGAGCAGCTCGGGTGCGATTTCGTTCGCGCGCGCGCGGGACCCGGCATCCGCTCGGCGCAGCAGGGGCGCGAGCGCACTCTCGACGAGCGCGACGTCGCGTTCCGCTGCCTGTCGGATGGTCCGAAGATGACGCGGCTGGATGCCGTGCGCCTCGAGCGCCACGAGCGCACGCAGCAAAGCCAACGCTCGTTCGTCGTACGTGTCGGCCGCGATCAGCAGACCGGCCGAGACGGCATCGCCGAGCAGACCGGCCTTGGCGCCGGATGCGGCGAGAAGTTCATCGCGGCGATATCGGCGCGGTGTCTCCAGAATCGACGGCGGGACGGCGACATCGCCCGCGCCGTCATGCGCGTCGAGGTACTCCCGGATGCGAGCGAGCTTGAAGTCGTGATCACGCTGGAGCGTCAGCGCCGTGCGCAACCGTTCGAGATCCGCCGGCGAGAACTTGCGATAGCCCGACTCGGTGCGCACGGGCGTGACAATGCCCTGCACTTCCAGGAAGCGCAACTTGCTGGCGGTGAGGTGCGGGAACTCGGGCGCGAGGCGCGCGAGCACCTGGCCGATGCTGAGGTGCCCCGTCGCCGCTGAGCGACTGCGGGGAGAGGACGCCGGCGTCACGCCCCGGTCGCCTGACCGCGGTCAAGCGGAGCGACGAAGAAGTTCAGCCGGAACTTGCCGATGCGCACCTCGGCACCGTCGGTGAGGAGGGCGCGATCCGCACGCTCCCCGTTGACGTAGGTCCCGTTGAGCGACCGCTGATCGACGAGCTCGAAGATGTTGCCCGTGCGGGTGATCTCAGCGTGTCGGCGCGAGACGGTCACATCATCGAAGAAGATGTCTGCTTCCGGATGACGGCCGACCGTCGTGACGTCACCGTCGAGGAGATACCGGGCGCCGGCTGTCGGACCGGAGCGAACCAGCAGCAGCGCGGAGCGCGAGGGAAGCGCGTTGATCGCCTCGACCTCGACGTCGGTCAGCTCCATACCGAACGGCACGAACGACAGGTCGGAATCGTGTCCGAAGGTCTGGGTCGTGTCCGTGAACCCGGTGTCGCCCCCGCGGTGGATACCCGCGGGCACGGCAGAACCGTCGCCTTCCGGGGTTCCCGGCTGGCCGATTCGATCGTTCTCGTCCACGTTGTCCTCCTGCTCCCACCCTAACGGATCGGCTTCCCCCCGGGAGGCCCGATCCGAGACGCATCTGTGGCCAGTGTTGCGCCCTGTTTCGCATTCTGAGCAGCCTGGCCGCCGCCTTCGTATTCTGAGTTCACCACCCACCTCGTCAGGAGAAACCCGTGTCCACGTCGCATACCCGCCTCACGCCCCCCTCGGTGCGTCAGGATGCGGTCTGCATGTGCGCGCTCGGTCACACCTGCACGTCGTTCGCGCCGGGTCACGCCGTCCACCTGATCCAGTCGCGGCTCGTCTCGGCGACGCCGAGTGAGTGGGTCGACGCGATCGTCACGTCGACCGCGGCGGACGGCACGATCGTCGTCCATACCGTCACGGACGGCACGCAGCTCACGGTGTGGAACGGCGCCGGAGCCGCGGACACGGTCTCCCCCGGTTTGCCGGTCGCCTTCCACGGTCGCTACCACGTGCTGAATGTCGGCGGCCGCCTGTTCAACGCTCTGGCGCTGTAACGGACCGCGCGCGATGGCTCACGCCATCGACATCGCATCCTTCATCGCCATGCAGGCATCCATGCACGCCTGGCAGGAGTCCGCACACATCTTGCAGACGACACTGTCGTCGGCATGCATCATGCACATGTCCATGCACGTCTGACACATCGCGATGCAGGCGTCCAGCATCGCCATCATGGATGCCGGTGTCATCCCCTGCATGCGCATCATCGATCGCATCATGGTGTTGCACATATCGGCGCAGTTCATGCAGGCCGGAGCGCAGTCCATCATCTGCGCCGAACACACCGTGCACGCCTGCTCGCATGCGGCGCAGGCGTCCATGCACGCCTGCATGATGGCCATGTCCATCGCGGGCATGCCCTCCATCGACATCATGTCTTCGGACATGGCGTTCATCATCATCGCGTCCATCACGCACCCCTTTCGCTCGAGGCGGTCGCACCCGGCTCTGCCTGTCGAGGGGCCACCTGGCGCCATGCTAGGCCTCCGTTCCGACACTCGAAAGCCCTGGGTAGGCTCGATCGTGTGATGTCACAAGGAATTCACAAAGCCCATCCCCGCCGTCGCTCCGGCATCCGTTCGCTTCTCGCCGTGATCGTGGCGATCGCACTCGTGGGCGTCGCCTCGCCCGCTTTCGCCCACGACGAACTCGTCGGCGCCGCCCCGGCGACCGGAGCGCAGGTCGATGCGCTGCCGCCGGAAATCGTCCTCACATTCAGCGGCGTGCTGCTCGATGAGCCGGCAGCCACGGAAGTGGTCGTCACGGATGCCGGTGGCGCCTCGCTCACCGGCGGCGATCCCGTGCTCGACGGCACGAAGCTCACGCAGCCGCTCACGGGGACGGCGTCCGGCGTCGTCTCCGTCATCTGGCGCGTCGTCTCCAGCGACGGGCACCCGGTCTCCGGCGAGTACAGCTTCACGGTTGGCGACCCCGCGGTGGCTCCCCTCGGCACGGAGACTCCGCTCCCCGGTCCGCCCATGAGCGACACCGGGATGGGCGCCGTCTGGATCGTCCTCCTCGTCGCTGCGGTGGCCCTCGGCGGAGCGCTCGTGGCGGTGCTGATCGCGCGGGCCCGCGGCCGGCGTGAGGGCTAGGCTGGAGACATGCCTCACTACAACGTCGTCATCCTCGGCGCCGGCCCTGGCGGCTATGTCGCGGCCGTCCGCGCCGCACAGCTCGGCCAGGCGGTCGCCATCATCGAAGAGAAGTATTGGGGCGGTGTCTGCCTCAACGTCGGCTGCATCCCGTCCAAGGCACTTCTTCGCAACGCCGACCTCGCGCACGTCTTCCACGACCAGGCCGAGCTCTTCGGCATTTCGGGCGATGTGTCGTTCGACTTCGGCGTCGCGTGGGACCGCAGCCGCAAGGTGTCCGAGACACACGTCAAGGGCATCCACTTCTTGATGAAGAAGAACAAGGTCACGGAGTACGAGGGTCGCGGCACCTTCACCGGTCCGAACGCGATCACGGTTGCACGCTCGGACGGCCAGACCGAAGAGGTCACCTTCGACAACGCCATCATCGCCACGGGCTCGCGCGTGCGTTTGTTGCCGGGCGTGCAGCTCAGCGACAACGTCGTCACGTACGAAGAGCAGATCATGACGCGGGAGCTTCCGGGCTCGATCGTCATCGTCGGCGCCGGCGCGATCGGCATGGAGTTCGCTTTCGTCCTCCACAACTACGGCGTCAAGGTCACGATCATCGAGTTCCTCGACCGGGCGCTCCCGAACGAGGATGCCGACGTCTCGAAGGAAATCGCCCGTCAGTACAAGAAGTACGGGATCGACATCCTCACCTCGACCAAGGTCGAGACCGTCACCGATCACGGCGATCACGTCACGGTGACCTACACGCCCAACGCCGGCGGCGACACGCAGTCGATCGACGCCGACAAGGTACTCATGTCCATCGGCTTCGCGCCGAACGTCGAGAACTTCGGCCTGGACGCGACCGGAGTCGCGCTCACGGACCGCGGCGCGATCGGCATCGACGACTACATGCGCACCACCGTGCCGCACATCTACGCGATCGGTGACGTCACGGCCAAGCTGCAGCTGGCCCACGTGGCCGAGGCTCAGGCCGTCGTCGCGGCCGAGACCATCGCCGGCGCCGAAACGCAGACGCTGGGCGACTACCGCATGATGCCGCGCGCCACGTTCTGCTCGCCGCAGGTCGCGTCGTTCGGCCTGACCGAGCAGCAGGCCCGGGACGCCGGCTACGACGTCAAGGTCTCGAAGTTCCCGTTCTCGGCCAACGGCAAGGCCAACGGCCTGGGAGAGCCGATCGGCTTCGTCAAGCTCATCGCCGACGGCGAGCACCTCGAGCTCCTCGGTGGACACCTGATCGGCCCCGATGTCTCGGAGCTGCTGCCCGAGCTCACGCTCGCGCAGAAGTGGGACCTCACGGCCCTCGAAGCGGCGCGGAACGTGCACACGCACCCGACGCTGTCGGAGGCTCTGCAGGAAGGCTTCCACGGCCTCGCCGGTCACATGATCAACATGTGAGATCAGCTCTCATCTGACGCCGCCCAGGGAAACCAGGGCGGCGTCAGTGCGTTACACGCCGAGTGTGCGGGCGAGTTTCGAGTCGGATGCCGCCACGCGTCCGCCGGCGCGCAGCACCGCAGCGGTGGCTGAGGCGAGGAGCGCGGCGCGAGCTGCCGCGTCGGTCGGCGCGGCGGGGCCCAGTTCGAATTCCCACTCCCGCCAGTTTGACGTGATGCCACGGCGCTCGTCGGTGGCCTGCACGTGATCGTCGACGAACTCGGCGATGAGTCCGCCATCGGCGTCGGTCAGGGCATACGCAGCGCGGGCGTTGCGGATGCGGGCGAGCGCCGTCAGCGGTCCGGGCGCGATCGCGGCGACTGCGGTGGCCACGGCATCCGGCACGACGATGCCGTCGGTGTCGTCGAGCGGCCAGTGCGTCTCGACGCGACCCCCGTCCACGCCACGAGGGCCCTTGATGTGCCACCCCTCGTCGGGACCACCGGAACGGCGGCGAACGGCGTAGCCGGCCCGGCCGAGAGTCACGTCATCGAGGTCGAGGTACCGCGCGTCGAGGTCGCGGTGCTCGGGACCGTCCACCCGGGCCACACCCGGGAGACCGGTCCAGTCCGGCAGCGCCGTCGCATCATCGACATCGAAGGTCAGCTCGATCTCGAGCGAGACGGCGCCGCCGGAATCGGTCACTCGTCGCGACCGTCGACATCCGGGTTGATGTCGTCCTGCGCCTCGACGAAGTGGAACTCCGCCGCGGTCGGCCCGTCAGCGTCGCCCGTGTTTTCGAGCGCTCCCCCGCGTTCGTAGACGATCTGGGTCTCGCTGTACGGCATGATCAGCCGATCGAGAGTGTCGTCTTCCAGGGGAAGAACCTGCCCGTCGAGCGGGCCTCCGTGCAGTCGTGCAATGGCCATGGTGGACCTCCTCGTTTCAGCCTATCCCCGGGTGGCGACACCGACTCCCGCACGCCGTACGCTCAGTGGGTCGGGAATCCCAGGCTGATCTGGCTCTCGCGCGGGTCCGGCCACCGGGTCGTGACGACTTTGCGCCGCGTGTAGAACGAGAAGGCCTCGGGTCCGTACATGTGCGTGTCGCCGAAGAGCGAGTCCTTCCAACCGCCGAACGAGAACGCCCCGATCGGCACCGGGATCGGCACGTTGATGCCGACCATGCCGACCTCGATGTCGTACTCGAACTGGCGGGCCGTTTTGCCGTCGCGGGTGAAGACCGCGGTGCCGTTCGCGTAGCGGTTGCTGTTGATGAGGACGACAGCCTCGTCGAATGTCGCGACGCGCACGACCGAGAGCACCGGGCCGAAGATCTCCTCGTCGTAGACGCGCATGCCGGGTGTGACACCGTCGACCAGGGACGGACCGATGAAGAACCCGTCGCCGTCGAACTCGCGCTCGCGACCGTCGACGACGACGCGTGCGCCCTCCGACGCCGCACCGGCGACGAATCCCGTCACGCGGTCCAGCGCATCCCGCGTGATGAGCGGTCCCATCTCGCTCGTGGGGTCGAATCCGTCGCCGACCACGAGGGTCCCGATGCGCTCCGTGACCTTCTCGACGAGCGAGTCAGCCACATCGCCGACGGCGACGACGACCGAGACGGCCATGCAGCGCTCCCCCGCCGAGCCGTAGGCGGCCGACACGGCGGCGTCGGCCGCGGCATCCAGATCGGCGTCGGGCATGACGATCATGTGATTCTTCGCGCCGCCGAGAGCCTGCACGCGCTTGCCGTTCTCGGCCGCTCGCGCATAGATGTAACGTGCGATCGGCGTCGACCCGACGAACGAGACGGCGCGGATGATCGGGTCATCCAGAATCGCATCGACGGCCTCTTTGTCGCCGTGGACGATGTTGAGGATGCCGGCCGGCAACCCCGCTTCGGCGAAGGCCTCGGCAAGCCAGACCGCCGCCGACGGGTCACGCTCGGAGGGCTTGAGGATCACGGCATTGCCCGCGGCGATCGCCGTCGTGACCATCCACAGCGGCACCATCACCGGGAAGTTGAACGGCGTGATGCACGCCACGACGCCGATCGGCTGACGCACCTGGTGCACGTCGACGCCGCCGGCGACCTGCTCCGAGTAGTCGCCCTTGAGATGGTGCATGAGGCTCGTGCAGAATTCGACGTTCTCGAGCCCACGGGCGACCTCACCGAGCGCATCATCGACCGTCTTGCCGTGCTCAGCCGTGATGATGCGGGCAAGCTCGTCGGAGCGCGACGAGATGATTTCGCGCAGACGGAACATCACCTGCTGGCGCTTGCCGAGCCCGGTGTCCCGCCAGCCGCGCTGTGCCGCCTGTGCCGCGCGGGCGCTCTCGTGTACGAACTCGGCGGATGCGAGCACAACCTCGCCGGTCTGCTGCCCCGTCGCGGGGTTGAACACCGGGCCGCGGCGCCCGGCATCGTCGGCGATGCGCCGGCCGGCAACGACGTGCGGCACCGTGGCGAAAGTGCGGGTGGGGGTATCGATGGTCATGGGATGCTTCCTGTCAGACGTGGGCGGGGGTGGCGTCGAGCGCGGGGTCGTAGCCGCGCAGTGCGCCGTCGGGGGTGGCGAGCCGGGCGACGAGCGTGCAGTCCTTGCCGCCGAGGCCTTCGTCGGCCAACTGTGCGAGTTGTGCGTGCGCGAGCGTTGCGGCCGGCAGATGCACACCGACCTGCTCGCCGGCGGCAAGGGCCAGGCCGCAGTCCTTCAGCGCGAGGTCGACCGAGAAGGTCGGCGCGAAGTTGTTGTTGGCGGCGGCTTTCTCGAGCACGTCCGGCACGGGATACCACGTGCGCATCGCCCACGACGATCCCGACGAGACCGAAGCCACCCGCCAGAAAGTCTCGGCATCCAATCCCAGTTCTTCCGCGAGCTGCGAGCCTTCGGACATCGCCATCACGTTGATGAACAGCATCATGTTGTTGACGAGTTTCGCGGCGATACCGGCGCCGGCGTCGCCGCAGGAGATGACGTTGCCCGCCATCGACGCGACGATCTCGGTGACCCGAGCGACATCGGCGGGCTCTCCTCCGAGCATGAACGTGAGGGTGCCGGCTTCGGCTCCCGCCGTGCCGCCGGAGATCGGCGCGTCGACGAAAGTGAGTCCGCGCGCGGATGCTTCGGTGTGACACCAACGTGACGTTTCGACATCGACCGTGGAGGTGTCGAGCAGGATCATGTCGGGTGTCGCGTGGGCGAAAATGCCGTCGGCGCCGCCGTAGACCTCGCGGACATGGGCGGGCTTGGGGAGCGACGTGATGCACACCGTGGCGCCCTGGAGCGCATCGGCGACGGATGCCGCGAGGGCGACTCCTCCCGCCGCCGCGGCCGCGGCGGCCGCGGGGTTCAGGTCGACGCCGCGGACGGTGTGACCGGCCTCGACGAGGTGAGCCGTCATCGGCGCACCCATCCGGCCGAGCCCGATCCACGCGATCTGGAGGTGGGATGAAGACATGACGACTCCCTGCATCATCGAAGGTGTGCCGCGGGACGACCTCGTCCACGCGATGAAGCCAGGCTAGGCGCCGGAGGCCTGCATCTCAATGCACACGCGGACGACACTCTTGCACGAGCGCTGTGCGCTGGCGCACACTGATGAGGTGAACGCGACCGCGCCAGAACCACCTCTCGACGCCCTGATGACCTTCCTCGCGGTCGCGCGATTGGGGCGTTACACCGCCGCCGGCGAGGTGCTGGGCATCAACCACTCCACGGTGTCGCGCCGCATTGCCGCGCTCGAGGCGGCGATGGGCGGACGGCTCCTCGTGCGGGGCACGGGCGGATGGGAGGTCACCGATCTCGGTCGCCGGGCCGTCGGCACAGCGGAACGCATCGAGAGCTCGATGCGGGAACTCCTCGACGGTGAGGACGGCGATCCCGTGCACGGGATGGTGCGCATCGCGGCACCGGATGCCTTCACATCGGTGTTCCTCGCGCCCGCGATGGCGGCGCTCCGGGAGGAGCATCCCGCTCTCGCCGTCGAGCTTCTCTCCGCGACGCAGCGCGTACGCCAGAACCGTTCGGGCGTCGATCTGGAGATCGTCGTCGGTCGTCCGCAGGTTCTGCGTGCCTATGCGACACCGATCTGCGCCTACGCACTGCGGCTCTACGCGACCGCCGACTATCTCGCGGTGCACGGAGAGCCGGCATCCGTCGCCGATCTGGCGAACCACCCGCTCGTCTATTACGTCGAGAGTTCGCTGCAAGTCGACGAACTCGACCGCGCGCTGCAGGAGCTCCCCGATTCTCCACCCTCCGTGCGATCGACGAGCGTCTTCGCGCACGTCGAGGCGACCGCGGCGGGTGCGGGCATCGGGATCCTGCCCGACTTCCTGGGCGACCGCGACGCGCGCCTGGTGCGCGTGCTCGACGGGCGGTACGAGCATCCCCTCGCGTACTGGGCGGTCGCGCGTGACGAGGGCACCCGCAATCCCGCGGTGGCCGAGACGCTCCGGGCGATCACCGAGCACATCCGCGTGGCGCAGGGAAGGCCGGCCAGCGCCTAGACTCGGGTGCCGATGAAGCCCTTCCTGCTCCTGGCCACCCGCGCCGAAGATCGCCCCGCCGACGACGAGTACGCGCTGTTTCAGCGATTCACCGGTCTCGCGGCCCGCGATCTCGTTCGCGTACGGATGGAAGCCGGTCCGCTCGGCGCCATCGATCTCGACGACTACTCCGGGATCTTCGTCGGGGGCGGACCGTTCAACGCCTCGGACCCGCCCGAGATGAAATCCGCAGTGCAGCGTCGGGTCGAAGCCGAGTTCGCATCACTGCTGGATGACGTCGTCGCGCGCGACTTCCCGTTCTTCGGCGCGTGTTACGGCGTCGGTACCCTCGGCACGCACCAGGGCGCGGTGATCGACGGCACGTTTCGCGAGCCGATCAGTGTCATCGATGTGGCGCTGACACCCGAGGGCGCCGCCGATCCGGTTCTCGCCGGGATGCCGGAGACCTTCGCCGCGTTCGTCGGTCATAAAGAAGCGATCTCCGTCCTGCCACCGTCGGCGACGCTCTTGGTGCGTGGCGACGGATGCCCGGTCCAGATGTTCCGGGTCGGTCAGAACGTCTACGCGACCCAGTTCCACCCGGAGTGCGATGTCGAGGGGATATCGACCCGCATCCGCGTGTATGCCGGGCACGGCTACTTCGGCGAGGGCGAACTGGATGCCACGCTCGAGGCCGTCCGGCGGCTCCCGGTCGTGCACACCGGCTCGATCCTCCGCCGGTTCACCGAGCGCTACGCCCGCTGACCCGCTGGCGCGATTCAGTGGGCGCAGATGGATGCTTCCCGTCGGGGAAGCGACGATCTGCGCCCACGGAAGCTCAGCGCAGGGGCTGGGCGTGCCAGATGCGGTCGATGTAGTCGCGCATCGACCGGTCGGACGAGAAGAATCCGCTGCGGGCGACGTTGAGGATCGCCGCGTGGGTCCACGCATCCTGATCGGCGTACGCGGCGTCGACCTTCTCCTGCGCCGCGATGTAGGTCGAGTAGTCGGCCAGGACCATGAAGCGGTCGTCGTAGAGCAGGTTCGACACGATCGGCTCGAAGACGCTCTTGTCGCCGCCGGAGAAGGCACCCGAGGCGATCAGATCGATCGCGCGGCGCAGGCTCTCATCGCCCTGGTAGAAGTCGGCCGGCTTGTAACCGCGCGCCCACAGCGCCTCGACTTCGGGCTCGCTCATCCCGAAGAGGAAGAAGTTGTCGTCGCCGACGAGCTGGCGGATCTCGACGTTCGCGCCGTCGTCCGTCCCGATCGTGAGCGCACCGTTGAGGGCGAACTTCATGTTGCCCGTGCCGGATGCTTCCTTGCCCGCGAGCGAGATCTGCTCGGACAGGTCCGCCGCCGGAATCAGCCGTTCCGCGAGCGTCACGTTGTAGTTCGGCGGGAACAGCACCTTCAACCGTCCCTCGACGCGCGGGTCGTCGTTGACGACCGAGCCGACGGCGTTGATGAGGTGGATGATGCGTTTCGCCATCGCGTAGCCCGGCGCCGCCTTCGCGCCGAAGATGAACGTGCGCGGCTGGATGTCGGATGCCGCCACCCGCCCCGAGATGATGCTCTCGTACTGCGTGACGATGTGGAGCACCTTCAGCATCTGGCGCTTGTACTCGTGCAACCGCTTGACCATGACGTCGAGCATGTGGCCGTCGCTGACGGTGAACCCGTCGCGGACCAGCAGCACGTCGTTCAGGTGCCGCTTGTTGGCCGCCTTCACCGAGGCGAATGCCTCGCGGAAGAGCGGGTCCTCAGCGGAGGCTTCCAGTTCGCGCAGTCGCTCGAGGTCGGTGAGCCAGCCGGTGCCGATCGCCTCGGTGATGAGGTCGGACAGACCCGGGTTCGCGAGCCGGATGAAACGGCGCGGGGTGATGCCGTTCGTGACGTTGGTGAACTTGCCCGGGTAGAACTCGTTGAAGTCGGGCAGGACCTTGTCCCGCAGGAGCTGCGAGTGCAGCTCCGCGACGCCGTTGACCTTCGCGCCGGCGACCGTGGCGAGGAAGGCCATGCGCACCGACCGCTCGGGGAACTCGCTGATGATCGACATGTTGCGGAGGCGCATTTCGTCATCGCCGAAGCGCTCGCGCACGGCATCCAAGAACTCGTCGTTGATGCGGTAGATGATCTCGAGGTGCCGCGGCAGGAGTCGGCCGAGCAGGTCGACCGACCAGACTTCGAGCGCTTCCGGCAACAGCGTGTGGCACGTGTAGGCGAAGCACTGCTGCGTGATCGCCCACGCCTCATCCCAGTCGAGCTTCTTCTCGTCGAGGAGCACGCGCATGAACTCGGGCACACCGATGACGGGATGCGTGTCGTTCAGCTGGAAGATGACGCGGTCGGGCAGGTTGGCGAGGTCGAAGTCCGGCGCCAGCTGGTGGTCGAAGAAGTCTTTGATGGATGCCGCGACGAAGAAGTACTGCTGCTGAAGTCGCAACTCCTTGCCCTGCGGGGTGGAGTCCTCGGGATAGAGCACCTTCGAGATGTTCTCCGCGAAGGTCTGCGACCGGACGGCCTCGGCATAGTCGCCCGCGTTGAAGACGCGCAGGTCGAACCGGTTGGTGGCTTCTGCACTCCAGAGGCGGAGCGTGTTGACGCGGCCGTTCTGGTAGCCGGGGACCATGTAGTTGTACGGGATCGCCAGCACGTTCCACGCCGGAATCCAGCGGCTGCGTTCCGTGCCCTCGTCGTCGTAGTGCTCGGTGTAGCCGCCGAACGAGACGGGCTGGGCGGCCTCGGGGTGCGGGAACTCCCAGGGTGAACCCATCGTGAGCCACGAGTCGGGCTGCTCGATCTGCTGGCCGTCCTGGAACGTCTGCCGGAAGATTCCGTACTCGTAGCGGATGCCGTAGCCGATGTTGGGGACACCCATCGTGGCGAGCGAGTCGATGAAGCAGGCGGCGAGGCGCCCGAGTCCGCCGTTGCCGAGGCCGGGCTCGACTTCCGCCGCGCGGAGGTCCTCGATGTCGATGCCGCACTCCGCCATCGCGGTCGTGGCGATCGAGGTCAGGCCGCTCGCGAGCAGGTTGTTGTCGAGCTGGCGGCCGAGGAGGTACTCCGCCGAGAGGTAGCAGACGCCCTTGACCTGCGCGACGCGCTGGCGGCGGAGGTCTTCCAGCCATCGCGCCATGAGGTAGTCGCGCACCGTCATCGCGAACGCGAAGTACCGGTCGTTCGCGCTGGCGGCCGACAGCGGTACGCCACGCTCGTAATTGAGGTTGCGCAGGAACTGACGCACGAAGCCGTCGACCGTGCTGGCGGGTCCCGCGACCGGCGCGAGCGCCAACGGGTGGGTCGCCTGAAGCGGGTGAGAGGCTGCCGCAGCAGTGGAACTGGGACCGGTTACAGGTTCATGTTCTGACACGGTCCCACGCTAATGCCCCGCCGGACTCGGTGCACACCAGAACGCCGGTTGTAACACAGGGATTACCCGCGCGTCATGTCCTCGTTCGCTCCCGATCCTCGGCTGCGCGCGCCGCGGAGAGCTCGGCCGTCGTGACACGGACGGCATCCTCCGCCCGGCGCACGCGGCGCTGCGCGAACGTCGTCGCGCCGAACCGCGCGCGCACACGGTCGTCGCGCTCTTCGACGAGCGTCATGATGTACGCCGTGGCGATGAGGATCACCTGCGCCGACAGATTGAACCAGATGAGCAGGGCGATCAACGCACCGAACGATGCGAGCAGGGGGTTGGATGCTGCCCCACCGAGAAAGAGGCCCGACAGCTGTTGCAGCACGGTCAGTCCGACGGCGCCGAGGAGCGCACCCGTCCACAGCGCACGGGCCGGGGCCCGGACACCCGAGAGCGTGCGGAACAGCACCGCGATGGCGACGGCATCCAACGCGAACGTCACGACGATCGCGAAGATCCGACTCCCCCACGTGACGAGGGGGTCATCGCTCGCGACGCCGAGCCACGAGGCGACCGTGCTGAGCCCCGCCGTGCCGAGCACCGTGACGACCGCCGAGGCGGCCAGGGCTCCGCCTGCGCCGATCGCGAGAGCGAGGTTGCGCAGCAGCACCCAGATGAAGAGGACGTCATCGGTCAGCTGGTCGCAGATCGCGCGCATCGCGGTGCGGAGCGACCCGATCGCGCCGATCGCCGCACCGATCAGACCGACGAGCGCCAGGATGCCGGCGACGGAAAGCCCCGCGGGCGCCGTGATCTCATCGAGGTCGATGAGGCCGCCCTCGCCCACGAGCCCGGGGATGGCGCTGTCGACCGCGTCGACCAACGCGCTCCACGCAGCCGGGTTTCCGCTGAGCCACAGTGCCGCCGCCGAGAAGCCCAGCAGCACGCCGGCGAACACGCTGAACAGCGTGCGGTAGGTGACGCTGTCGGCGAGGACCGGACCGCGCCGCTCACTGTACCGGAGGTACGCGCGAACCGGAACCAGGGTCAGTGCCCAGGCGATGAGACGCGCGATGTTCATGCCGCCCAGAATATGCGCGACCACCGACATCGAGTGGGGCCTTGACAGGTCACTCCTTCAGCGAACCGCAACATGAATCCCTATCCACGCTCCGGCGAGCAAGTACGGGCCGAAGGGAATTCGGGTGCGACCTGAACCACGTCGCAACGCGAGCAGAATCGTCGCCGCGAGTCCTCCCAGAACGAAAGCGGAGACAACCCCGAGCGCGAATGCACCCCATCCCATCCACCCCAGCGCCATTCCGAGCGCACCCGCGAGCTTGACGTCCCCACCGCCCATTCCTCGCGCTGAAAGCGCCCGAAGCGCGCACAGAAACGCAAAGTAGAGCGCACCACATGCTCCCGCCCGCAGCGCCGATTGCCAGGGCTCGCCCATGACGCACACAGCAACGAAGGCCGCACCGAAAACGCCGTAGGCCGGCAGAACGATCCGGTTGGGAAGGCGGTGCGTCGACATGTCGATCACCGTGAGCGCCACTGAGATGATCGCCAGATAGAGGTATGCCGCGACCAGCAGCAGCGCCGGCGAGGTGGACGACGCACCTAACGACGTCCCGATGATGACTACTGTCATCACGAACGCTCCTGCAATGACTGCCGCCACCACGCCTGTTCGCACTTCGGCGGGTACCGAATAGACACGGTGTCCGCTACGCGACATTGTCAGCGACGGCGCTGCGGTCCCACCCGCAGATAGTCGCGGTCCGAAGCCTGCGAGGGCGTGACCAGCACTGCGTCGGCGATACTCCACAGCCCCGCCGCACCCGATCAACAGGCCGATCGCCGCTATCAGAAACCAAACCACCCACATATGAGGAGAGTATTGACACTCCTGCCTACACGCCTGTGTCTATCCACAGCCCGCCCCTGACCGTCGTCGCCCGATGAGAATGCCCTGCTCATGTGAAAATTGAGCGAGCCGGCGACACCCTAGGCATCCAGAACGTCGATCCGCACGACGATCGAATCACCCGCGGCAATGGCCTCAGCGTCCCGGACGGTCTTTTTGAGTGGGAGAACGTAGACACCCCTCGCCGCGTCGGGGAAGAGTGACGTGCGCCATTCGGAGCCGCCGACCGCGACAGCAACACGGACCGAGCCGAACCCGCGCATCGGACGCGGGATCTGCCGGATCATCGCACTGATATCGTGCGGAACCTCCGCAAGATAGATGTCTTCACGGCGCGCAGACCAGCGGAAGACCTCGCCCTCGAACTCCAGATGCATGCGCACAGCGTAGCGGCGCGCGGATTCATCACTCTTGATCGTGTCTCTGCGGGCGACATCACACCTGTGCGCCAGGTCAGGCACGGAGTACTCGAATGGATGGGAGCCACCGGCCGAAGATGCTGCGGCTCGCGCTTGAGCGCCAAGGCCCGATCACGGGTGGATGATCACGGGCGTGCCGGGCGGGAGTTGGGCCAGGCGGTCGGTGGCGGCCGCATCCAGGTAGATGCATCCGAACGAGACGTCGCCCGACCGCACCTTGTAGTAGTGGAACGCGGTCACGGCGGCCTCTCCCCCGTCGAACCCGGCCATCGCCGGCGACTGCACGCCGAGGTACGTCAGCGCGTGCCCCTGCGTGTAGGCGAACTCGGGAACCACCGTCGTCCACATCACGAACGTGCGCCCGACCGGGGTCGGCGTCGACGGCTTGCCCCATGCGAAGTCGTCGGCGACGCGCTCCGCTCCGGCACCGCTGATGATGTCGATCGTGTGCGCGGCAAGGTGCACTTCGACGTACTCCGCGACGGGGCGTAGCTCGATATCCGCCACCCGGAGCCAACCGACGGTCTGCGCCGCGTTCCCATTCGGCGGCACGCCCTGCCGGCCCGCGAGCATGACCTTGACCCAGTGCGTATCGTGCACGATCACCGGGACGGTCGTGCCACCGTAGGCAGCCTCTCGAGGCAAGTACCCGATGGGCTCCCCCGTCGGGTCGGCGAAGATCGGCGCCGCTCCGAGCGGTTGGGCAAGCTCGTCGGTGAGCGCACCGAACGGGTCATCGTCGACGGGCATTGCCGGAGTGACCGACCACACGTCGATCTGAGTCAGGGTCGCGACGTCGTAGACGGTCGTGTTCTCGGGAGCGCCGATGACGGCTCCGGATGCGGGATCGTCGGCGGGGGCCGTCGCCGAGGCGGCCGGGGCGACAGGGGCCTCTGCGGCCTCCGCGTTCGGCGGCGGGGCGAGCGCTACCGCGGCGACCAGCGCCACACCGCCGAGGGCGGCGAGCGCGGTGACGATCCAGGGCGCTTTGCTCACTCTTCTATCGTTGCGCGTTTTCCGGTGGGCCGGGTGCGGTGGAGTGGTGGCGAGGCGCCGATGTGCTCACCGTGGTCTCGGTACACCGCGCCTGCGGCGCGGCACTCGACCACCGGGGTACGGGAGCCGCAGTCGAGACGCGCCGAGGGTTCACCAATGCGGGTGGATGTCGGTGCGCAGCAGGCGGTCGTAGACGTCGGTCACTGCGGTGTTGAAGCCGGACAGGTCGACGTCGATCTCGCCGGCGGCGGCGTTCGACTCGGCCTGTGCGATGTTCCGGGCACCGGGGATCACGCTCGTGACGCCCGTGCGCGATGCGATCCAGGCGAGGGTCGCCGCCGGCAGCGTCACACCTTCGGGGACCGCTGCGGCGAGCTCCTGCACCGCACGCAGGCCCGTCTCGAAGTCCACGCCGGAGAACGTCTCGCCGCGGTCGAACGCTTCGCCGTGCCGGTTGTACGCGCGGTGGTCGTTCGCCGCGAACGTCGTCGCGGCCGAGTATTTGCCGCTCAGAAGGCCCGAGGCCAGCGGAACGCGCGCGAAGATTGCGACACCGGCATCCCACGCTTTCGGCAACACCTCGTCGAGAGGCTTCAGCCGGAACGGGTTGAAGATGATCTGCACATTCGTCACATTCGGCCGCGCAATCGCCGACAGCGCTTGCGCGCACGTCTCGACCGACACTCCGTACGACGCGATCGCGCCGTCGGCAACCAGCTCGTCGAGTGCGTCGTACGTGGCGTCAGCATCGATCACGGCCGACGGCGGGCAGTGAAGCTGCACGAGATCGAGCGTGTCCACGCCGAGGTTGCGGCGCGAGCGCTCGGTCCAGGCGCGGAAGTTCTCCGGCGTATAGTTCTCGGGCTCCTGCGCGGCGCGGCGTCCCATCTTGGTGGCCACGGTGATCCCGTTGCCCGGGCGGGACGCCAGGAAGCGACCGATCAGCTGCTCACTGCGTCCGTCGCCGTAGACGTCAGCGGTGTCAAAGAGCGTCACGCCCGCGTCGGCGGATGCCGCCAGCACGGCGAGCGCGTCATCCTCGCTCACGTCACCCCAATCGGCGCCGAGCTGCCACGTGCCGAGGCCGATGGCGGAGACCGAGCGGGAGGTACGGCCGAGCGGGTTGTGGTTCATAGTGCCAGCGTACGGTTGCGGGGGTCTCGGTACACCCGCGCCTGCGGCGCGCCACTCGACCACCGGAGAGAGGGCGCGGTGCTCGACCAGTGCGGGCGACGCATCCCCTCACGCATTCAGCCCCGCGTACCAGGCCACGCCGCCCGAGCCGCGGCACGATGAAGCGAGGGCCGGGGATGCTCCCCCGGCCCTCGCTGGTCCTACCCGTGCGTCAGGCGCGCGCCTTCGCCCGGCCCTTGCCCTGCACCTTGATCGTGCCGGTTACAGCCTCGCTCTCGACCTCCGCGCCGCGGCGGGCGGCACGGACCTCAGCGAACGAGGTGCCGTAGTACGCGGCCTCCATGAGGGTCTTCATGTCCGCGATCATCGGCATCCGCGGGTTGGCGGGTGCGCACTGGTCGCCGTAGGCGGCCATCGCCAGGTCGTGCAGGCCCGCGATGAACGCGGTCTCGTCGACGCCCTGCGCCTGGAACGACCGCTCGATCCCGACGCGGTCGCGCAGGTCCTCCACGGCGCGGGCGTAGCTTTCGACACCCTCCTCCGGGGTGGATGCCGGCAGACCCAGGTGCTTCGCGATCTCCTGGAAACGCTCGGGCGCGATGTAGCGCTCGTACTTCGGCCAGCTCGTGAGCTTGGTCGGCACGGTGCCGTTGTACCGGATCACGTGCGGCAGGTAGGTCGCATTCGTGCGGCCGTGCGCCAGCTTGTACGTCGCACCCGTGACGTGGGCCATCGCATGCACGATCCCCAGGAACGCGTTTCCGAACGCCATGCCCGAGATGGATGCCGCGTTGTGCATCTTCTCGCGGGCCTTGATGTCGGCGGCATCCGTCGACCCGGGAACAGCCTTCGCGCTGCGCTCGATGTTCTCGAAGATGAGCTTGATCGCGTGCAGGCACAGGCCATCGGTGTAGTCGTTGGCGTACACCGACACGAACGCCTCGGTGGCGTGCGTGAGGGCGTCGAAGCCGGCGTCGGCCACGAGGAACCCGGGCAGCACCCGCGTGAGCTCGGGGTCGATGATCGCGACCGAAGGTGTCAGCGCGTAATCGGCGAGCGGGTACTTCATTCCGGTCTCGTCATCGGTGATCACGGCGAACGGCGTCATCTCCGACCCGGTGCCCGACGTCGTCGGGATGCAGACGAGCTTGGCGAGCTTGCCCATCTCGGGGAAGGTGAAGGCGCGCTTGCGCACATCGAAGAACTTCTCGCGCATGTCGGAGAACTCGATCTCGGGGTTCTCATACAGCAGCCACATGACCTTGGCGGCATCCATCGGCGACCCACCACCGAGAGCGATGATCGTGTCCGGGTTGAACTGGCGCATCTGCTCGGCACCGGCCTTGACCTCCGACACCTTCGGCTCGGGGCGCACCTGGTTGATCATCTGCACCTGCACGCGGTTCTCGCGGCGGTTCAGGACATCGATGATCTTGTCGACATAGCCGAGCTGAGTCATGGTCTGGTCGGTGACGATCGTCACACGCTCGAGCCCGCGCATGTCGGCGAGGTACTTGATCGAGTTCGGCTCGAAGTAGGTCTTGGCCGGGATCTTGAACCACTGCAGGTTGTTGTTGCGCCGTCCGACGCGCTTCACGTTCAAAAGGTTCACCGCCGAGACGTTGTTCGAGACCGAGTTGTGACCGTACGAGCCGCAGCCGAGCGTGAGGCTGGGCATGAAGGCGTTGTAGATGTCGCCGATGCCCCCGAGCGCCGACGGGCTGTTCTCGATGATGCGGACGGCCTTGACGACCGCCGCGAAATCGGCGATGACCTGCTGGTCGTTCGAGTGGATCGCACCCGAGTGACCGAGACCGTCGAAGTCGACCATCTGACGCGCGAGATCGATGCCCTCCGCGGGTGTTGCCGCACGGAGCACGGCGAGCACCGGAGCGAGCTTTTCGCGGGTGAGCGGCTCGTGCGGACCGACACCCGAGACATCCGCGAGGATGATCGAGGTGTCCTCGGGAACCGAGAATCCGGCATGCTCGGCGATCCACTGCGGCGACTGGCCGACGACCGTGGGGTTGAGCTTCGCGCCGGCGCAGTTCTCACTGCCGGCGGTGACACCGAAGATGAACTCCTCCAGCATCCGTTTCTCGTCTGCCGTGGCGCGGTAGGCGTGCAGACGGTCGAACTCGGCGAGCGCTTCGTCGGCGATCGGCGCGTCGAGGATGACGGCCTGCTCCGATGCACACACCATGCCCATGTCAAACGACTTCGACAGCACGATGTCGTTGACGGCGCGGCCGACGTTGGCGGTCCGCTCGATGAAAGCGGGGACGTTGCCCGCGCCCACGCCGAGGGCCGGCTTGCCGCACGAGTACGCAGCGCGCACCATCGCGTTGCCACCGGTCGCGAGGATGAGTGCGACACCGGGGTGGTTCATGAGCTCACCCGAGGCCTCCATGGAGGGCTCGGTGATCCACTGGATGCAGTTCTCCGGTGCGCCGGCAGCGACGGCCGCATCGCGGACGATCTTCGCCGCGGCGGCGGAACAGTTCTGTGCCGACGGGTGGAACCCGAAGACGATGGGGTTGCGGGTCTTCAGCGCGATGAGCGACTTGAAGATCGCGGTCGAGGTGGGGTTCGTCACCGGGGTGAGCGCGCAGATGACGCCCACGGGATCGGCGATCTCGGTGATGCCGGTCAGCGCGTCGTGCGAGATGACGCCGACCGTCTTCTGCTTGATGATCGAGTTGGTCACGTGCTCGCACGCGAACATGTTCTTGACGGCCTTGTCTTCGAACAGGCCTCGGCCGGTCTCTTCGACGGCCATGACGGCGAGGTCGCCGTGGTGATGGAGGGCGGCCACCGATGCTTTGCGCACGATGTGGTCGACCTGCTCCTGCGTGAAGGTTGCATACTCTGCGAGCGCGACCTGCGCGTTATCGACCAGAGCATCGATCGAGATGGACATGACGGGTTCTCCTCACCCGGCACGGATGGCAACATCCGCACCATTGCTGACCGGGTCGAGATCGTGTCTCTCGGCCTTCTTTCCCCAGTATGCACCTTGTGGTCTGACCACACAAGTCCCGCGGAGATCCAATGCTTCCGCCTCTCTGAAGGAGTGCGCCGCGCCCCACGTGCGACATGATGTGACCATGACGAAGGATGTCGGCGCACACACCGCCCCGCCGCGACTCCTCTCCCCCTTCGTCCGGTTCCTGGCACGCACGCTCGCGGTCGTCGGGTGCCTCGTCGCCGCGTTCGAATTCCGACTCGTCGGCGACGCGATCGAGCGCAGCAACCTGGCCGCGTTCTACGCGCAGCCGGCGGGCGCGACCGACGGCGCCTCGGGCAGCATGATCCGCAGTGAAGAGCTCATCGGCGTCCCCTTCGATGCCCGCGCGTGGCGCATCATGTATCGCACGACCGACACGACCGGGGCCACCGTCGTGTCGACCGGCATCGTCGTCGCGCCGCTCGAGCCCCCCACGAGGCCGCGGACCGTGCTCGCGTGGGGGCATCCGACGACCGGCACCGCCGCGGACTGCGCCCCCTCGCGCTCGTTCGACCCGTTCAGCGGCATCGAGGGGCTCCGGTTCATGCTCGATCGGGGATACGTCGTCGCCGCCACCGACTATGTCGGCATGGGCACCGACGGCCCGGACTCGTACCTCGTCGGTGAGACCGCCGGCAACGCGATGTTGGATGCCGTCCGCGCCGCGGAATCGCTGACGGCGAGCGGCGCCGGAACCGACGTCGTGATGTGGGGCCACTCGCAGGGCGGGCAGGCGGCCTTGTTCGCCGCGCAGCTCGCGCCGACCTATGCACCCGAGCTGACCGTGAAAGCCGTGGCGGCCGCAGCACCCGCTGCCGATCTCACCGCGCTGATGGGTGACCATCTCACGGATGTGTCAGGGGTGACGATCGGCTCGTACGCGTTCACCGCGTTCTCGCAGGTCTACGCCGATCGCGGCGCGACGCTCGATGCGATCCTGACCCCCGAGGCGCAGGCGATCCTCCCGGAGATGAACCGCCTGTGCCTGCTCACCAACATCGAGGAACTGCACCGCATCGCGGACCCCGTCGTCGGCAACTTCGTCACGGTCGATCCGACGACGGTCGAGCCCTGGGAGACCCTTCTCACCGAGAACTCCGCGGGCGGCGCCACGTTCGACGCCCCCCTCTTCATCGCGCAAGGCCTCGACGACGAACTCGTCCTGCCCGCCGCGACGAAGACGTTCGCCGCGCACGAGGCTGCGCAGGGCATAAACGTCACGCTGCACGAGATCGGCGGCGCCACACATGGCACGATCGCCTACCTGACGCTGACCTCGCTCATGGCCTGGCTCGACAAGGTCGGCGCCTGACGATTCAGCGCGCGAGGCACCGCGAGCGAGATCGCCGCACGAAGCGCGACCCGATGATCACCGCGGTGCGGGGCGATGCGGATGAGCCCCGTCATGATGCGACCGCGACTCTCCTCCACACGCCCAGCGTACGTCCCGGTCATGTTCGTGTGTTCCGCCCGCTCTCCCGCTAGCGTCAGGTCAGGGGAAGGAGAACGCCATGGCGGAGTTCGACACGGTCATCATCGGCGCGGGCGTTTCGGGGGTTACGGCCGCGAAGCTCCTCCACCGCGCGGGCCAGCGCGTCGTCGTCCTCGAAGCGCGCGACCGGATCGGCGGACGCACGTGGACCGATCGGACGGACGGCGATCCCACCGACCGCGGCGCCTCATGGATCCACGGCATCGATGACAGCCCGGTGGCAGAGGCAGCGACCGCGCTCGGCATGCGGATGGTGGAGTTCACCGTCGGCGGCTACCAGCCCGACAGTCGCCCGATCGCGCACTACTCCCCCGCCGGCATCAGGCTGACCGATGACGAAGCCGCCGCCTACGTCGCCGACATCCACGCGGTGAACGCGCAACTCGTCGAGGTGATCGCGGCATCCGCTCCCGGGGATTCGTATCGCGACGTCACCGAGGTCGTGCTCGCCCGTCAGGGCTGGAGCGCCGAGCGCGCGCAGCGGGTGCGCGAGTACGTCGAGCATCGCGCCGAAGAGCAGTACGGCGTGTGGATCGAAGAGATGGGCGCGCACGGGCTCGACGACGACACCGTCAACGGTGACGAGGTCGTCTTCCCTGACGGTTACGACCAGCTGGCGGCGCATATCGCCGAGGGGCTCGACATCCGCCTGCACCAGGTCGTCGACACGGTCACCTGGTCTGCCGACGGTGTCGTCGTCCGCACCGCGCACGGCGAGGAGTTTCGGGCGGCGAGCGCCATCGTCACGGTGCCGATCGGGGTACTCACCTCGGGTGCGTTCACGATCGACCCCCCACTCCCCGAGACGCACGCCGATCCGCTGAGCCGCCTGAAGATGAACGCGTTCGAGAAGATCTTCCTGACGTTCCCGGAGAAGTTCTGGGACGAGGACGTCTACGCGATCCGCCAACAGGGGCCGGAGGGCCGCTGGTGGCACTCCTGGTACGACCTGTCGACCCTCCACGGCACGCCCACCCTGCTCACCTTCGCCGCCGGCCCGGCTGCCGTGCAGACGCGAGGGTGGGATGCCGGGGACATCGTCGACGACGTGATGACCCAGCTGCGTCGCCTCTACGGCGAGGGCGTACCGGATCCGACCGGCGTGAAGATGACCGCCTGGCAGGATGACCCGTTCTCCCACGGCGCGTACGCCTACATGGCGATCGGCTCCCTCCCCGAAGAGCACGACCAGCTCGCTGTGCCGATCGGCGGGGTGCTGCACCTCGCCGGCGAAGCCACCTGGAGCGATGACCCGGCGACGGTCCCGGGCGCGATGCTCTCCGGACACCGCGCCGCGCAGAACGTGCTGGGGCAGGACCTTCCGATCGAAGACATCTGGGCCTGACGGCTGGAGACCGAAGGAGCACGGTCCGAAGAGCCCGGACCTGGCTCCTGCCTAGCGAACCACCACGCGGCGCCGCACCCGTGCGTTGAGGCGCTCGGACATGACGAGGCCGAGCGCCACGAGCACGGCGAGGAAAAGCGGCAAGATCCACATGCCCGTCCACGCCGAGATCGCGCCGAACAGGGGCGGGGCGAACGTCGAGCCGGTGTACGCCGCGGCCATCTGGATGCCGATGATGGCCTGAGAATTGCGACGCCCGAAGTTCACGGGGGTGGAGTGGATGATCGCGGGATAGATCGGCGCGCATCCGAGCCCGAGGATGACCAGTCCTGCGAGCGCGACCACGGTGGTCTCGAGCGGGAGCGCCAGCAACACGGCGCCGAGAGCGACCGTCACGAATCCGCCGCGGATCAACTGCTGATCCCCGATGCGGTCGGCGAAGAAGCCCGCGAGAAAGCGTCCTGCGGTGATGCCGAGCAGGAAGAGCGATGCGAAAGCCGCCGCGGTCGCGGGGGCGACGCCGCGTTCGGTAACGAGATAGCTGGGCGCCCAGAGGATCGCGGTGCTCTCCAGCGCGCAGTACGCGAAAAAGGCCGTGAGGATCAGCAGGACGCCGGGGATCCGGATCGCCTGCGCGAGCGGAACGTGCGTGCGTCCGGCGGGATCGTCGCTTTCTTCGTGCGCATCTGCGTTCGGGGCGACGGGATTGACCTTGCCCCACAGCGGGATGCTGATGAGCAACGCGAAGGTGAGTACCGCTTGGAGGATACCGACGATCAGGTAGGCCCTGGACCATCCCCAGCCGGAGGTGAGGGTGTAGCTCATGATGAACGGGCTGATCGACGCGCCGAGGCCCCAGCATCCGTGCAACCAGTTCATGTGCCGGGCGGCGTAGTGCACGGCGACGTAGTTGTTCAGGGCCGCGTCGACCGCGCCCGCACCGAGACCATACGGGATCGCCCACAGGCACAGCATCCAGAACGAGCCGGAGGTCGAGAAGCCGAACAGCGCGGCCGCCGTCAGGCCGACGCTGACGGCCGTGACGACGCCGACGCCGAACCGGCGCGTGACCCGCTCCGAGGCGAGACTGGAGACAATCGTGCCGCCCGCGATGATCATCGTGATGATCCCCGCGAAGGCGATGGGAACGCCGAGGTCCTGATGCATCACCGGCCATCCGGCCCCGATGAGCGAATCGGGCAGACCGAGGCTGATGAAGGCGATGTAGATGATCGCGAGGAGGAGGGAGTACACGGCGGAGCGGGCTGCCTTTCACGGGAGTGTGACAAGAACACGAGAACCGTCGCGTTCCCTTGTGATGACAGGAAACCGGACGGCTCGAATGCTCCGATCGTACCGGGCCAGCGACGGTCGCCCGCCGGGTGCAGGTCAGCGCAACCAGTTCGGCTGGCTAAACAGTGCGCAGTCCACCTGCGGGTGTGTAGTCTGCGGCTATTGATCACGGGAACGCTCCCATCGTTGGCCGCGCCGACGAACGCAACCGATTAGGCGCGGCTCTGGCATCTGCCCAAAATCACCAGGCGACGGTCCTGGTGCTCGTGGGTGATCCGGGAATCGGGAAAACCGCCTGATCGGCGACTTTCTCGACAACGAATGGCCGTTCCGGCTTCGGACGCTTCGTGTGGACGGGTTTGCAGCCGAGGCTGACCTGCCCTACGCCGGTATTGATCGTCTGGTGTTGGATCTCCACGATCAGATTGCGTCGCTTCCGGAAGGACTGGCGAGAGCTCAGCGTGGCAACCGGTCGGTCGGTGGGTCTGCCTCCCGACCAATATCAGGTCGGTTTGGCGCTCCTCTCACTATTGGGCGCTACCGACGAGCCCGTGGTGTGCGTTGTCGATGATGCGCACTTGCTTGACGAGGCCGGAGCCGGCTGCACTCGTTGCTCTGGCCGGCCTCGAGGTCGTCCAGATAGGTGGACTCGACACGCTCTCCGCCATCGAGCTGCTCAACGCACAGCGAGTCTACCGGCTCGACCCTCACCTGGCCGTGAAAGTTGTCGAGCAGCTGGGGGGCCACCCGCTCGCCATTGCTGAACTCGCCAATCACGCCGACTTGGAACGCCTGGCCCGGCGCGCGCTCTCTCTGGAGCCGCTCCCTCCTGGTGAGCTCCTCCAGGGTCTCTACCGAGACGAGATCGATACGCTGCCGGCGGACTCGCGGCATCTCGCGCTCCTCGCGGTTACGGACACGACGGGAGACGCCGACGTGGTTCGTCTGGGTGCGGCTCAAAGACATCCGCAGCGGCGCACTCATCGACGCGATCCGCAGAGCGGCGGCGGGGAGCACAATTCAGTCGACGGATGTGCTCCGTCGGGGAGCGAGCGCGCTTCGTCCGAGCCTGCAAGAGGCGCACGCGACTGCGGTTCCCGACCTCACGATGCGCGAGAGTCAGGTCCTCGACCTGATCACTGGGGGCCTCACGAACCGTGAGATCGGCGCAAGACTCGGTCTTGCTGAGAAGACAGTCAAGAACTATGTGAGCGGGCTGCTGGCCAAGCTGGGCATGGAACGGCGAACTCAAGCCGCGGTCTACGGAGCTGAACTCAAACACACGGCCCTGTGAACCCTCCGCCTGAGGTTCAGTCCGTCTTGACGACCGTGAGAAGGATCACGGAGTCTTCGACAGCGTCGAGCGAGTGGAGTCCGTCCGGGACGGTCAAGAGGTCGCCGGGAGACCCATTCCACGATACGTCGCCGGATCTGAGGAGCACGCGGCCGTCGAGTACCTGCAGTGTTGCCTCGCCGGGGTTTTGGTGTTCGGCCAACCCTTCCCCGGCGCGGAGCGCGATAAGCGTCTGACGGAGTCGGTGCTCGTGGCCTCCGAAAACGGTCTTCGCGCTCCTGCCGCTGGAAGCCTCTTTCGCCTGCCCGAGTTCGTGCCGTGCGAGGGCGATGAGCGAGGTCTTCTGCATGATGACGATTCCCATGGTCGGGTGATGACGGTGCGAGGATACACGGGGACCGGGCACTGCGAAAGTAGGATCTGCCCCACCGACCCGATGAAGGTTCGAGCAATCACTGCTCGCTGGTGGGTGCCGATGACAACGAGCGCGGCACCGCTTGCCCGGTGGAGGAGCGCAGCTGCGGGATTCTCACGGACAAGTATCTGTTCGACCGGAAGCTCCGGGTTAGCAGCGGTCACTGCGAGGGCGGCCTCACGGAGGATCTTCTGATGCTGGGCCTTCACATGGATCGGTGACGCCAATAGTGCAACTGCCCTCTCGACGCGTGGGAGTGGCAGTTGCCATGCGTGCACGATGGCGAGGGTGGTGACGGCGCTGCCAGCCTCTGTCACAAAGAACCTCGTCATCATCAGACGACAAGTCTTTCCCGGCAGGGGCGGCCTCATCACCAAGCCGACCAAAAGCCGCAAAGAGCGTCGCGTGCCGATTCTCGACCCACTCCGGCCAGTCCTGAAAAGACTCTGCGCGTTCAAACAATCAGACGCACCACTCCTCGTCGGTCCACGGGGCGGTTTCCTCACGACGGCCACCGTTCGCGACGCGACCAGCTGGGACCAGGTTGTTGCTGACCTCGGCCTGCCGAATCTCACCCGACACGGTCTCCGACACACCGGCGCCACCTGGCTCGCCGACGCCGGAGTGCCCCTCCATGTCCTCCAAGAGATCCTCGGACACGCCTCAATCGAGACCACTCGCGGCTACCTCCACCCCGATGACCGCCACCTCGCCTCCGCCGCGGAACAAGCCAACGCCTTCCTCAGCAGAGACGCCCGCCCGAAGACGTCAGGACGGCCGCGGCAAAGCACCGGACGCGGTCTGTGAGCGGCTCAGTCGTGGATTTCCACCGTTCTGGTCCCCTTTTGGTCCCCTTATCCACAGACAGGGCATCGCAGCGGATTCTGCCATCCACAGGTCGACCACGCCCACCTGCCCAGGGGGACCAGAGGGGGACCAGAGAAAACGACGTCCAGAAACAACAAATCCCTGATGAAAATTGCTTCTCATCAGGGATTCTCTGTCGGGCTGACAGGATTTGAACCTGCGACCCCTTGACCCCCAGTCAAGTGCGCTACCAAGCTGCGCCACAGCCCGTGGCATAGATTTTCAGTTGTTCGGGCCGACCGAAGAGTGGTAAACCACTTAACCCCCAGTCAAGTGCGCTACCAAGCTGCGCCACATCCCGGTCCATCGTCCGCACGCGGACAACTCCCCTATCCTACCCGGTCCGGATCGTGCCCGCGAACCGTTGTCGATGTCCGCAGCCGGCGCTACCGTCGCGGCATGAGTTCGATCGAGATCGTCCCGGCATCCGTCGACCGCTTCGACGACGTCGAGCACGCGCTCACCGGCGGGGGCGATGGCGGGTCGTGCTGGTGCCAGTGGTGGATGCTGCGCAACACAGACTTCCAGTCCACCACCGCCGACGAGCGACGCGAGCTCCTCCGCGGCGACCTCGCTGCGCCCGTTCCCTCGGCACTCCTCGCCTATGTCGAGAACGAGGCGGCCGGCTGGGTGAAGGTGTCGGCACGGCCCGATCAGCCCCGCCTGGCAGCGACCCGCAATCTGCAGCTGTCGCCCGAGCCTTTCGAAGACCGCTCTGTGTGGGCGATTACCTGCTTTGTGGTGCGGCGTGAACATCGCGGCGCGGGGGTGGCCGCGCGCTTGCTCGACGCGGCCGTCGCGCACGCACGCGACAACGGCGCGCGGGTGATCGAGGGATACCCGATCGATGTCGCCGTGAAGAAGACATCGAGCAACGAGCTCTTCCACGGCGCACTGTCGACCTTCCTCGACGCGGGGTTCATCGAGGTGGCCCGTCCCACGCCGAGCCGACCCATCGTGTCGCTGACGCTGCGCTGACCGGGCAGAATCGAGGGCATGGCTGCTTCTACCGTCCGCGTCGACGCGTGGCTGTGGGCCATCCGTGTCTACAAGACTCGCTCGGCGGCAACGACCGCCTGTCGCGCGGGACACGTACGCGTCGGCGGTGAGAAGGCGAAGGCAGCCCAGCCGGTGCGGATCGGCGACGAGCTCCGCGTGCGCCAATCCGGGTTCGACCGCGTCCTGGTGGTACGGCAGCTGCTGACCAAGCGTGTCGGCGCGCCCGTCGCGGCGCTCGCTTTCGAGGATCGCACGCCCGTGCGTGAACCCGTGGCCCTGGTCGCGGTGCGTGACCGAGGTGCGGGCCGCCCGACCAAACGCGAGCGGCGCGACATCGACCGCCTGCGCGGGCGCGACCTCGGCCTCGGCCTCGATCCCGACGAATAGCGGGCGCGAATCGTCGCTCCCGCGGGGTATGGCGACGATTCGCGACCACAAAACTGCTGATGCAGGAGTCTCAGCGCCGGCGACGGGCGAAGGCCAGGTCCACGGCCAGCAGCACGAGCCCGGTCAGAAGGTAGATGAGCACGTCGCGTGCGTCGAACACCGTCCCGAACACGAGCATGAGCGGCGCCCAGGCCTCGCCCCAGCGGACCGGAAGCCCGGTGAGCTGGAACAACTCGACCGCGATGCACCACCCGATCGCGATGGCGCCGACCCGCCAGGGTGACCATCGCGGTGCGACCACCACGATGCCCCCGTAGATCGCCGCCGCGTACAGCGCATCGCCCGCGATGTCGGTGGCGGGAGTGTCACGAAGCGCCGTATGGACGATCAGACCCGCGAACACCGTCAGAATGACGCCGGCGAGCGCGATGACCCGGCGCCGCGGTGCCCGCTTAGCCGTCACAGCAGGTCGCGCAGCCACCCGACGGGGCGAACGGATGCCGCCACCCGCTCGAGTCGCGTCGCCAGTTCGCGGTCGCTCGTCACCGCAGTGACGGTGCGTCCGGTCGCGATCAATCGCTCGGCGGTCGCCACGATCGCATCGTCGCCCGCGTCCTCAGCGCGCACGACCGTGACCCCGGCGACGTCGCCGGCTGCCCGCGCCGCGCCCTCGAGCACGGCGACGATCTCCGGGAACCAGGTGTCTTCGGGCAAGTCCAGGGCGACGGCATCCACACCCCGCGCGGCGACACCCGCGAGCCGGGAGAGCAACCGGTCAGCCGCACCGGAGCGATCCCGCCACCATCCGTCCGGCACGGATCCGACGACGTTGGCCGCATCGACCAGCACGACGGGTCGGACATCGAGGAGCGCCCGCAGGCGCGGCCACGACGCGGCGAAACCGGGGTGCAGTGGATATCCGTCGACGGCCGCGAGCGCCACCCACGAAAGCTCACGGCTCTCCGGATCACTGATCACCGGCTCGAACGGCTCGGTGACATCGGCGACCACGGTGGCGTAGGCCCAGACCCCCGCGTCGTACACGCTGATCATCCGCGGACGGACGGCGTCGGCCGGGACCCCCGCTTCTTCCGCCGATTCACGCAGCGCGCCGTCGCACGCCGACTCGCCCTCGTGGCGGGCTCCGCCTGGCAGCCCCCAGGTGTCACCGTGATGACTCCAGGTGACGCGGTGCTGCAGCAGAACCCCGCGGTCAGCGTCCACGGCCAGCAGGCCGGCCGCGCCGAAACGCCCCCAGAATCGGGTCCCGTCCGGCGTCACGACCCAGGCGTCACCGGGATCGCGCGGCCCGTCGGGGCGGCGCGGCTCACCGGGGCGGGGCGGCACGATCGTCACGCCTCCCAGATTGTCATACCCGGCGGATGCCGCGGCATCCCACACCCGGGGGCTGTGGTCGGGACACATTTGGCGACACGCCACATCTGCGCTCGACGCGCGGTCCGACCACTACATATTGTGGTCAGACATCGCCCGTTCCCCGAAAGGACTCCCATGAGCCGCGCCACTGTCTCCGTCAAAGACACGATCGACGAGTATCTCGGCCGCGCCGACTGGCGTGTGAACGCCAACGCGAATCAGGGCTATTCGCTCGGTGGGATGATCCTGAACTCCGCGGGCAAGCTCATTGCGAATTACTGGCTCAGCGAGGTCTACTCTCCCGCGACGGGTGACGCTCACCGCGACGGCGATCTGCACATCCACGATCTCGACATGTTCGCCGGGTACTGCGCGGGCTGGTCGCTGCGCATGGTCCTCGAGCAGGGGTTCAACGGCGTCCCCGGCAAGATCGCATCCCAACCGCCCGCGCACTTCTCGAGCGCGCTGGGGCAGCTCGTCAACTTCCTCGGGACCCTCCAGAACGAGTGGGCGGGTGCGCAGGCCTTCAGCTCGTTCGACACCTACCTGGCGCCGTACGTGCGCCGCGACAACCTGTCTCCCGACCAGGTGCGCCAGGCGATGCAGGAGTTCATCTTCAACCTCAACGTCCCGTCCCGCTGGGGCACGCAGACGCCCTTCACGAATCTGACGTTCGATTGGGTGTGCCCCGACGACCTTCGCGAGCAGCATCCGCTCGTCGCGGGTGCCGTGCAGCCGTTCACCTACGGCGACCTCGCCCCCGAGATGGCGATGATCAACCGCGCGTTCATCGAGGTGATGTCCACCGGCGATGCCGACGGCCGCGCGTTCACGTTCCCGATCCCGACCTACAACATCACGAAGGACTTCGACTGGGAGGGCGAGAACGTCGAGGCCTTGTTCGGCATGACCGCGAAGTACGGTCTCCCCTACTTCCAGAACTTCGTGAACAGCGACCTCGATCCGCACATGATCCGCTCGATGTGCTGCCGCTTGCAACTCGACCTGACCGAACTCCTCAAACGCGGAAACGGGCTGTTCGGTTCGGCCGAGCAGACCGGCTCGGTCGGTGTCGTCACGATCAACTGCGCGCGTCTCGGATTCGTGCACTCCGCGGATGAGCAGGCCGCACTCGACCGGCTCGATGAGTTGCTCCTCCTCGCCCGCGACAGCCTCGAAGCCAAGCGGACCATCATCGATCAGTACATCGAGGCGGGCCTCTTCCCCTACACGAAGCGCTATCTCGGCACTCTCGACAACCACTTCTCGACGATCGGGGTGAACGGTGTCAACGAGTACGTCCGCAACCTCACGCGCGGTGAGCACGACATCACGACGGATACCGGCTTCGCTCTCGCCGAACGGCTCCTGGACCACGTCCGCGCGCGCATGGTGACCTTCCAGGAGGAGACCGGACACATGTTCAACCTCGAGGCGAGCCCGGCGGAAGGCGCGACCTACCGCTTCGCGAAAGAAGACATCGCCCGATTCGACGGCATCCGTCACGCCGGCACCGAGACGAACCCGTACTACACGAACTCGTCGCAGCTGCCGGTCGGCTTCACCGCCGATCCTTTCCAGGCGATGGCCATGCAAGAACCGCTGCAGCAGAAGTACACCGGCGGCACCGTCCTGCACCTCTACCTCGGCGCCGCCCTGCCCTCGGCGACGGCGTGCCGCGATCTCGTCCGCCGGTCCCTCGAGCGGTTCCGCCTGCCGTACATCACCATCACGCCGACCTTCTCCATCTGCCCGCAGCACGGCTACCGCTCGGGTGAGCACGCCACATGCCCCGAGTGCGGCGCGGAGTGCGAAGTGTGGACGCGCGTGATGGGTTACTTCCGGCCCATCGCCAGCTTCAACATCGGCAAGAAGGGCGAAGCTCAAGAGCGCACGTACTTCACGGCCGCACAGGAGGAGTCATGCCCCGCATCGCTTCAGCCCACGAACTGAACATCGCCGGCGTCACCGCGTTCTCGACGGTGGACTGGCCGGACATGCTCGCCGCGACGGTCTTCCTGCAGGGGTGTCCGTGGAGCTGCTTCTACTGCCACAATCCGGCGCTGATCGATCCGCGCGCTGACGGATCCATGGTGTGGAGCGATGTCGTCGATCTGCTGTGCGACCGCATCGGGTTGCTGGATGCCGTCGTCTTCTCCGGCGGAGAACCGACCCTGCAGCGGGCGCTCGTGCCGGCGATGGACATGGCTCGAGCCCTCGGCTTCCGGGTCGGACTGCACACGGCGGGCGCGTACCCGGGTCTCCTCGCGCACGCGCTGCCCCACGCGGACTGGGTGGGACTCGACATCAAGGCGCTCCCCGACGACTACACCGTCGTCACGGGCGCGTCGCCGAGCGGGGGCCATGCGTGGCGGTCGCTCGAGCTCGTGCTCGGCAACCGCCTCCTGCGGGCGGGGTCGGACCGGCCGCTCGATTTCGAGGTGCGGACGACGGTGCACCCCGCGGCGATCGACGACGCGCGCCTGCGCGAACTCGGATGCCGCCTCGCCGACGCGGGCGTGGATGCCTGGGCGGTGCAGCGGTTCCGGGAGACCGGGACCCGGCATCCGCTCCCCCGGGTCTCGGAGGTCGGCGAGGAGTTACGGTTGGACGGCCTACCGGCCGAGCGATTCCGGAGTCTCGTCGTTCGCTGAGGCTGGAGCGCTCACAGACAGGTGGCGTATTCTGCCCGGCCGCGAAGAGTATCCGGGCGAATTGCGCCACCTCGATGCGCGCGCACCAAAAGAGGTGGCGCATTCTGCCCACCACAGCGCGTGGTCGGGGCAGAATGCGCCACCTGTCGCAGCGGCGTGCGTCAGCGCTGGCGCTTCTCGCGCACGCGCATGTTGGTGACGATCGGTGTTCCCTCGAACCCGAAGATCTCGCGCAGGCGTCGCTGGATGAAGCGGCGGTATCCCGGGTCGAGAAACCCGGTCGTGAACAACACGAAGGTCGGCGGGCGAGTCGATGCCTGCGTCCCGAACAGGATGCGGGGCTGCTTGCCACCGCGGAGCGGGTGCGGGTGCTCGGCGACGAGTTCGGCCAGGAAGGCGTTGAACTTGCCGGTCGGGATCCGCTGATCCCACGACGCCAGCGCGGTCTCCAGCGCGGGAACGAGCTTCTCGAGGTGACGGCCGGTGCGCGCAGAAATGTTCACGCGCGGCGCCCACGTCACGTGCGCGAGGTCCTGTTCGATCTCGCGCTCGAGGTAGCGACGGCGGTCCGCGTTCTCCATGTCATCGTCGTTCAGGCGATCCCACTTGTTGAACGCGAGGACGAGCGCACGGCCCGATTCGAGGACGAGGTCGATGATGTTGAGATCCTGCACGCTGATCGACTGCGACACGTCGAGCACGACGACGGCAACCTCGGCCTTTTCGAGCGCGGCCGAGGTGCGCAGCGACGCGTAGAAGTCCGCCCCCTGCTGCAGGTGCACGCGACGGCGGATGCCGGCGGTATCGACGAAGCGCCAGAGCTTGCCACCAAGATCGACGAGCTCGTCGACCGGGTCACGGGTCGTGCCGGCGAGCTCGTTGACGACGACGCGCTCTTCACCGGCGGCCTTGTTCAGCAGCGACGACTTGCCGACGTTCGGGCGGCCGAGGATCGCGACGCGGCGCGGTCCACCGATCTCGTTGCCGGCGACGGCCGACACTTCGGGGAGGACCTTCATGACCTCGTCGAGGAGGTCGGCGACCCCGCGGCCGTGGATGGCCGAGACCGGGTGCGGCTCACCGAGTCCCAGGCTCCACAGTGCGGCAGCTTCCGGCTCGTGACGCGCGTCGTCGACCTTGTTCGCGATCAGGAAGACCGGCTTGTCGGAGGTGCGGAGCATGCGCACAACAGCCTCGTCGGTCGCCGTGGCGCCGACCATCGCGTCGACGACGAACAGCACGACGTCGCACAGTTCGATGGCAACCTCGGCCTGGGCGGCCACGGAGCGGTCGATGCCGCGGGCATCGGGCTCCCACCCGCCGGTGTCGACGAGCGTGAAGCGGCGCTCCATCCACTCACCCTTGTACGTGACGCGGTCACGCGTGACACCGGGGGTGTCCTCGACGACGGCCTCGCGGCGGCCGAGGATGCGGTTGACGAGCGCGGACTTGCCGACGTTCGGCCTGCCCACGATCGCGATGACCGGGAGGGCCGGGAGGATCTCGTAGCCGTCTTCGTCGCCGTCGAAACCCTGGAGGAGATCGGCATCCTCTTCGTCGAGCTCGTAATCGGCGAGCGAGGCCCGCAGGCCCGCCGCCCGCTGCTCGGCGAGTTCCTCGTCGAGGTTGGCGAGCTTCTCTTCGAGGCGGTCGGGGCCGCCTTCGTATTCGTCTTCGGCGCTCATGCGGCCGCTCCTGTCGCTGCACGGATGACGTCCAAGACGCCCTCCACGGTCTGTGTGAAATCGAGTTCGGTCGAGTCGACGACGCGCACACCCTCGGCGGCGGTGAGGAAGTCGACGACTTGGCTGTCGGCCGCATCGCGGCGGTGCAGGGCGGCCGCGACGGTCGCGGCGTCCTGCGTGGATACTTCGGCGCTGCGGCGCGCGGCGCGCACATCCGGGGCCGCGGTCAGCAGAATCCGCACGGGCGCGTCGGGGGCGACGACCGTCGTGATGTCGCGACCTTCGACGACGACGCCGGCGCGACCGGATGCCGCCACCAGCGCGCGGAAGATCTCGTTCACGCGCACACGGACCGCGGGCACACGGGCCACACCGCTGACCGCGCTCGTCACGCGGGGCTCGCGGATCGCATCGGTGACGTCCGTCTCACCGACCCGCACCCAGTAGTCGTCGGGGTCGAGTGAGATCGCGTACGGAAAGTCGTTCGCCGAGGCCAGTACCTCGTCGGCGTCCGCGGTGTCGGCTTCACGCTCGAGCACGTGCCACGCGAGTGCGCGGTAGGCCGCGCCGGTATCGAGATAGCCGTAGCCGAGACGCCGGGCGACTTCTTTCGACACGCTCGATTTGCCGCTGCCGGCCGGTCCGTCGATGGCGATCGTGGTCACACCGGTCCCTGAGCGTGAAGTGTTCATGACGGGATGCTCGCGATCTTCCAGCCGCGCGCGATGAGGCCGTCGACGGCCTGACGCACGGCACCGGGGACGACACTGATCTCGGCGAGGCCGAACTGCGCGCCGGGAGAGTGCTCGAGCCGGAGGTCTTCGACGTTGACGTCGAGCTCGCCGAGCTCGCCGAACAATCGGCCGAGCTGGCCGGGGGCGTCATCGACCATGACGACAACCTGTTCGAAGCGGCGGTTCTGCCCGTGCTTGCCGGGGAGACGGTCGACGCCGTCGTTGCCGCGGCGGATCGTGTCGGCGAGGGCGCGCCGCGCACCGGGTGTCTCGGGATCGCGGAGGGCGCCCGCGACCGCGTGCAGGTCATCGGCCAGCGCCGCGAGCACATCTCCGACCGGGCCGGCGTTCGCGCCGAGGATCTGCACCCACAGTTCCGGGGCGGATGCCGCGATACGCGTCGTATCGCGCGCGCCCTGGCCGACCAACCGCAACGAGCCCTCGGGCGCATCGGCGAAGCGAGCAGCGAGGAGAGAGGCCACCAGTTGAGGTGTGTGCGAGACGAGCGCGACCGAACGGTCGTGCTCTTCGGGTGTCATCTCGATGGGGGTCGCGCCGAGATCGAGCGCCAGCGCTTCGACGAGGGCGAGATCGGCGGCGGGGGTCTCTTCATCCCGGCAGACCACCCACGGGCGCCCGACGAAGATGTCGGCACGCGCCGAGATCGCGCCGCCGCGTTCGCGGCCGGCCATCGGGTGCGAACCGATGTAGTGCGTGAGGTCGAGTCCGCGGCGCTGCAGCTCGCGCAACGGCTCGAGCTTGACGCTGGCGACATCCGTGACGACAGCGTCCGGGAAGGCGGTGAGCTCACGCACGATGACGTCTGCCGTGACATCGGGCGGAACGGCCACGACGATCAGGACCGGCCGGTCGGTTTCCGCGGCCGGGCGTCCGGCGCCGTAGTCGATCGCGAGGCGCAGCTGGGCGGGCGACGCGTCGGCCAGGATGACGTCAACGCCGAGCGCGCGAAGCGCATGACCGATGCTCGAACCGAGCAGCCCTGCCCCCACGACGCGCACGGTCCCGGTGACGCGTGCCGCGCGGGCGCGCGCCGGGGCGCGGGTCGTGTCGGTCACGGGTATCTCCGGTCATCCGTCTGTGGCTCAGTGATCGGCGGCCGGCTCATCCGGCGCGGCGGCGTCATGGCGCGAAAGAGTGAGCAATGCGCCACGTTCCACTGTAGTCAATTCGCGGGCTCGGCCCGCTGGGAGCGTCCCCAGGTGCAGCGGCCCGAACTGGCGACGCACGAGGTCGACGACCGGATGTCCGACCTCCGCCATCATCCGACGCACGATCCGGTTGCGCCCCGAATGCAGAGTGAGTTCGACGAGGCTCGTTCCGCCGCCCGCCGAGGCATCGAGCAGACGCGCCTTGTCGGCGGCGATCGGGCCATCCTCGAGCTCGACACCTTTCGTCAGGCGCGCGATCGTCTGTGGCGACACACGACCGGTGACCTTCGCGATGTAGACCTTCGTGACGCCGAACGACGGATGCGCGAGCACGTGTGCCAGGTCGCCGTCGTTCGTGAGCACCAACAACCCGCTGGTCTCGGCATCCAAGCGGCCGACGTTGTAGAGACGCTCCGGCCAATCCTGCGTGAACCGGCGGAGGTCCGGGCGCCCCTGCTCATCCTTCATGGACGACACGACGCCGGTCGGCTTGTTGAGCACGACGTAGCGCTTCGTGGCGTCGAGCTGGATCGCGGTGCCGTCGACGTCGACGAGGTCGGAAGTCGGGTCGATCCGGGAGCCGAGCTCGGTGACGACGGTGCCGTTGACGCGGACACGACCCTCGGCGATGTACTGCTCGCACACCCGGCGCGACGCGACGCCGGCGTTCGCGAGGACCTTCTGCAGTCGCACACCCTCGGTGTCGCGCTCTTCTTCCGTCATCGCAGAACCTCCGTCTCGAACCCGGCTGAGCCGTCATCGAGCAACGGCGCGATGTGCGGCAACTCGTCGAGCGAATTGATGCCGAGGTTCACCAGGAGCGCATCTGTCGTGCCGTAGTTGATCGCACCGGTCTCGGGGTCGGTGAACAGTTCGGTGATGAGGCCACGGCCCACGAGCGTGCGGACGACCGAATCGACGTTGACAGCGCGGATGGAAGCGACCTGACTGCGCGTGACGGGTTGCTTGTACGCGATGACGGCGAGCGTCTCCAGGGCCGCTTGTGAGAGCCGCGAGGGTGCCTGGGAGTTCACGAACTCCGACACGACGTCGTCGTACTCCTCCCGGACGTACAGGCGCCACCCGCCCCCGACCTCGCGCAGCTCGAACCCGCGGCGCGGACCACCGGTTTCCCCGTCGTAGTCGGCGACGAGTGTCTGGACGGCGTGGCGCACGGTAGGCACCGGGGCGGCCACGGCGGCCGCGAGCGCGACGAGGCTCTGCGGCTCGTCCACGATCAGCATGATCGCTTCGAGTCGTCGGGCGACGTCGGCCGGATCGCTCGAGCGCTGGGGCACGTCTGCTTCGGTCGCGGAACGCGTCGAGGGGTCATCGGTCATAATCGGCTCCCAGGGTGGCGAGGTTTTCTTCGGACCAGCGTTCCGCGGTCCAGCGCAGGGTCAGCTCGCCGAGCGGTTCGAGCTGCTCGAACGAGAGCGCCGCGTGGCGGTAGAGCTCCAGGACCGCCAGGAACCGGGCGACGACGATCCCGGGTTGGGCGACACCCACGACGAGTTCCCGGAAGTTGAGGGTACCGGCATCCCGCAGAAGCGTCACGACGATCGCCGCCTGCTCGCGGATCGAGATCAGCGGCGCGTGCAGATGGTCGAGCCCGACGTGCGGGATCTCCTTCGGCGCGAAGGCCAGGAGCGCGAGAGCGGCGAAGTCATCGGCCGAGAGCGTCCAGACGAGTTCGGGCACCGCGCGGCGGTACTTTTCGTCGAGCCTGGTCGAGCGCGCATGGCGCCGGTCTTCGCGCTGCAGGCAACGGGCGAACCAGGTCGACACTTCTTTGAACGCGCGGTACTGCAGCAGGCGGGCGAACAGCAGGTCGCGTGCTTCCAGCAGCGCAACCGATTCAGCGTCGACAAGCTCGCCCTGAGGCAGGAGCCCGGCCACCTTCATGTCGAGGAGGGTCACCGCGACCACGAGGAACTCCGACGCCTGCTCGAGTTCCTCGTCGGCGTCGAGGTTCTTCAAGTACGCGATGAACTCGTCGGTCACCTTACTGAGAGCGATCTCGGTGATGTCGAGTTCGTGCTGCGAGATCAGGCTCAGCAGCAGGTCGAACGGCCCGTCGAAACCGGCGAGCGAGACGCGGAATGGATCAGGCGACGGCGCCACGGGCGACCAGCTCCCGCGCCAATCGCAAGTAGGCCTGTGCGGCCGCGTGCTCCGGCGCAAACGTCGTGATGGGAACACCCGACACCGACGCGTCGGGGAACTTCACGGTGCGACCGATCACGGTCTCCAGCACGTCGTCGCCGAACGCGTCGACGACGCGCTCGAGGACCTCACGCGAGTGCAAGGTACGCGGGTCGTACATGGTCGCGAGGACACCATCGAGCTCGATCGAGGGGTTGAGGCGATCGCGGACTTTGTCGATCGTCTCGATCAGCAGGGCCACACCGCGCAGCGCGAAGAACTCGCACTCGAGGGGAATCAGCACGCCGTGGCTGGCCGTCAGCGCGTTCACGGTGAGCAGCCCGAGCGACGGCTGGCAGTCGATGAGGATGACGTCGTAATCACCGGAGACCTTGCGCAACACCCGGGCGAGAATCGTCTCCCGCGCGACTTCGTTGACCAGGTGCACTTCTGCGGCCGAGAGGTCGATGTTGGCGGGGAGGATGTCGAGCCCGTCGACCGAGCTGTGCACGATGACGTCACGCGGGTCGCGCTTGGTGTCCAGCAGGAGGTCGTAGATCGTCGGGACGTCGTGCGTCGCAATCCCGAGGCCGGCCGAGAGGGCGCCCTGGGGGTCGAAGTCGACAGCGAGGACCTTGCGCCCGTATTGAGCGAGGGATGCTGCCAGGTTGATCGTCGTGGTCGTCTTGCCCACGCCGCCCTTCTGGTTGCAGAGCGAGATGATCCGCGCGGGACCGTGCCCGGTGAGGGGCGGCGGGGTCGGGAAGCCGTGGTACGGACGTCCCGTGGGTCCCATCGGGGTGTCGCCCGTCTGAGCCTTCTTCGTCCCCCGTGCCTTGTCGGTCACCGACTCTCCTGCCTTCTGCGTTGCGCTCCTGCGATTCTCGCACACCGCTCAGCGACGCTACGGGAGACGCGACAGAGTGTCGACACCGACGAGCCCCGTGTGCAGCCCACCGCCGGCGATCAGCGTCGGAATCGCGACCGTCCGAATATCGCTTTCCACGACCGTCCGCGTGTGCGCCAGGACATCCGCCACGGCGTCCGATCCGGCGAGCGCATCGATCGCTGCGATCGCGGCAGCGTCGTAGCCCGCTTCCGCCAGCCACGCCTGAAGCTGCACCCGAGCGGCATCCGGATCCGCGTCGTTCATCCATTCCTGCCAGCTCGTCCCGTCGGGAGCTTCACCGGTGAACAGCTGCTCGAGGATCGCCCAGTCTCCCGTCGGGCCCGTGAGATGACCGAGGTCGGCCTCGTAGGACTGCACGGCCGCCAGGTACGAGGCGACCAGCGGCGAGTTCGGGAACTTCGATCCCAGGCTCGAGGAGATCGGGTACGCGAGATAGGTGACGTTGTGGGTCTCCGCGAACCCCGACTCCGCCATGTTCCGGAACAGCTCCGCGCAGAATCGGCATCCGGGGTCCAGAACCTCGACCGCGACCGGGAGTCCCGGACGGTAGCCCCCGAGAAAGGTGGCGTTCTCCGGCGCGAAGTCGGCGGCATCCCACGTTTTCATCCGACTGGGGACGGCGGTGATCGTTTCGCCGAGTGAGGAGAACTCGTTCCCGAACGCGCCGAGCACGTCTCCCCTGGCGAGAGAGTCCCCGAACGTGGGAGTGCCGCCATCGATCGAGCACGACTCGGCGGCGAGCGCGCATGCCTGCGTGTCTTGCTTGTCGCAGGTGCCGTAGACGAACAGGTTCAGGCCGCTGCGCCCCAGGAGATACAGGCTCACGATGAGGCTCAGCACCATGATCCACGCGACGATCTCGATCGCGACGGATGCCGGCTTCACCCAGCGAGGGTGTCGGATGGCGAGGGGCGCGAGGAGCGAGCTCTTGACGTCCTCCCGAAACGTCGTATCGCACGGGCGAAAAGTGATTTTGCGCCAGACGCATCCCCACGCGCGGCCGAGGAGCGCGCGGTACTTCGCCGAGACGGCCGACAGAACGAGGACCACGAGGAACGCAACGACGCAGACCATGTCACAGCCCTCGCATGAGTCGGCCCATGACCGCCACGGTGTGATCGATGTCGGCGTCGGTGTTGTGCGCGCCGACGCTGAAGCGCACGAGCGGCGGATGGGCCTCACGCTCCTGTAGCCAGTGGTGCGCGCAGAAGTACCCGCTGCGCACCATGATCCCGGCGTGCGCGAGGAAGGTCGCCAGCCGATGACCGTCGACCCGCTCGGGACGCACCGTCACGAGCGGTGACCCCACGGGACTGAGCAGGCGGAGGTGCGGCAAGGCCGCCATCTCCTCCCGGAGACGCGCGGCGAGCCGAGCCTCATGAACCGTGAGCGACTCGCCGGCCGCACTGCGGAAACCGCTCCGCCAGCCGAGCGCGGCACCGAAGGCGATGATCTCGCCCCAGGGCTGGAGGCCCGCTTCCAACCGGGTGTGCGGCTCGGGCAGCAGCTCGAACGCGTCTTCTGTCACGGCGGCGACCTGTCCCCCGCCGACGACGCTCAGCTCGAGCGAGGTGAGCATCTCGTGGGTCGCGACCACGACCCCGAGCGAGGGCCCAGACATCTTGTGAGCCGAGAAGCACAGGGCGTCGGCGCCGAGACCTCGGAGGTGTGAGAGTGCGTGTGGCGCCGCCTGAGCGGCGTCGAGGATCACGGCCCCGCCGGCACGGTGGACGTCCGCGATCAGGTCGGGCATCGCGGAGGTGAGCACCCCGGTGACGTTGTCCATCGCCGAGACGACGACGAGAGCATCCGTGAGATCTGTGCCGGACGTCTCGATGCGCCCGTCGGCGGCACGCTCGAGGACGACCCTCGGGATGCCGGCGCGACGCGCGGCGGTCATCGTCGACAGGAACACCGCGTTGTGCTCGGTGTGGGTCGTGATGATGCGGGCGTAACGCCGCGCAGGCAATTGGCCCACCAGCAGGTTCAGCGCGGACGTGGTGTTCAACGTGAATGCGCACGAGTAGCGCCGAGCTGACAGGCCGAACGTGTCGAGCACCAGAGCGCGGGTGCGCGCGACCTCGTCATCGACGCGGCGCCCCCAGGGGTAACGGACACGGCCGCCACAGGCACCGTAATTCAGCAGGTAGTCGGTGAGCGCATCGATGACCGGTTGCGGACGCAGACTCTGGCACGCCGAATCGAGATAGACCTGGTCACTCGCCACATGGGCGAACCCGGGTCGTTCACCGGCGGGAGGCGCAGCGAGCTCCGCCCGGCGCGAGAACAAGCGGGGCCGATCACGGAGGCGTTCTACTCCCATGCTTCCAGTGTCCAGACCACAGCGCCCGCCCGCTCACACGCGGGCCGTGAATACGCCCGCGTCAGAACAGTGAACCGATGACGTCGAGGCGGAGCTGGGCGGCCACGGCGATCAGCAGATAGTCGGCGAGCACGATCACCGGCATCCAGGACAGGATGAGTCGGCCCGCACCGCGCAGCGCCGCATCCCACAGGCCTTCACTCAGTGTCCAGCCGAACACCGTCCACCCGAGCGGGATCGTCACGAGCCAGACGATCATGCACCACGGGCACAGCGAGCCGTACTCGAAGACGCTCCGGTAGGCGAGGAAGTGCACGAGCGTGAACCCGCCGGCGACGAAGAGCGCATACGTCCGCCAATACCCCGCCCGCAGTCCCCCCGGGGCGGCGAGCGCGCTGACACCGGCGTAGATCGGCCCGACGAACAGCACCATCCCGATGATCGAGTTGCTGAACCCGAGCAGGTTGCCGCCGGGCGAGAGCAGGTTCGGGCCGCACGTGACGATCGGGCTGATGTTGCAGGAGATGATCGCGTCGGCCCCGGTGAGCTGTCCGATGTACTCCTGGTACAGCAGGAACGACACGACCCATCCCGCGATCCCCGCGACGATCCAGAAGATCGCCAGCCCGCGGCCGGGTCGGTGGGCGGTGAGAGGGGATGCCGGGCGCACACCCCCATTGTGCGCCGCCCACCGCGCCGCCCGCAGTCCCCACGACCGTGTCTATCCCCGCGCCGCGGCGCGGCCGGAGGGCCTCAGCGCGCGCGGGGGTGCGAGGTCGCGTACACGTCACGCAGCGCGTCGACCGTGACGTGCGTGTAGATCTGCGTCGTCGCCACGGATGCGTGGCCGAGGAGTTCTTGCACGACGCGCACATCGGCACCACCCTGCAGCAGGTGCGTGGCGAACGAGTGCCGCAGGGTGTGGGGCGAGACGTGCGCGCCGATGTGTGCGCGCTCGGCCGCCTGCTGGATCACGAGCCAGGCGCTCTGCCGCGAGAGCGGCGCGCCACGCGCGCCGAGGAACAGCCGCGGCGTCGCCCGTCCCCGCCGGGAAAGCTCCGGCCGAGCCCGCGCGAGGTACGCGTCGACGGCGGCACGGGCATACGAGCCCACCGGCACGATCCGTTGCTTCGAGCCCTTGCCCCGTACCCGCACCACGTCGCCGTGCGCGAGGTCGTCGACGTCGAGCTGGATGACTTCGGAGACGCGCGCACCGGTCGCGTAGAGCAGCTCCAGCAGCGCGCGGTCGCGCAGCCGCACGAGATCGGTGTCGGTGGCATCGCCGGGCGCGGGCCCGGCGGCATCCAGGAGGGCGACCACGTGGTCGTACGGCAGCGCTTTCGGCAATCGCTGGGGCGTCTTGGGCGGCCGGAGCTTGTCGCTCGGGTCGTGCGCGCTGAGCTCCTCGCGCACGAGGAAGCGGTGCAAGCCCCGGACCGACGATTGCAGCCGCGCCAGCGATGTCGCCGCCGGCGGCGGGACGGATGCCGCCTTCTCCCCCACGAAGGCACCGACCAGGGCGGTCGTGACATCATCCGTCTCGGTGACGCCCTGCGTCCGCAACCACCCGACATAGCCGGAAAGATCGCGCCGATACGCCGCAACGGTGTGATCGGAGAGTCCGCGCTCGATGGAGATATGCCTGAGGTAGGCGTCGACTGCGCGCTCGATCCTCACGCCGCGGTGGGACCGATCGCGTCGGCAGGCCCGATCGCACGCGGCCGCCGCTCCCAGGTGCTGTCGGCGGGAGCGAGGGTCGCCCAGTCGCGCGCGCGAGCCGCGTACGCGGTCATCGCCCCCACGATCAGCGACGGGTTCTGCACGCGTCGGGCGAGGATGGCATCCACGACCTCGTCAAGGGGCACCCACCGCACTTCGATATCGGCTTCTTCCTCGGTGCGCTCGAACGTCTCCGCCGCGGGCGAGAGGTCCCGCGCCAAGTAGATGCGGATCGCTTCATCGCTGCCGCCGGGCGACGTCGCAAACTCCGCCAGCACGTCCCAGCGCGCTGCCACGAGATCGGCTTCTTCGGCGAGCTCACGGGCTGCAGCGGACCGCGCGTCTTCCTCGGCGATGTCGAGGAGACCGGCAGGAATCTCCCACTCCCGCATCCGCACGGGATGCCGGTACTGCTTGATCAGCAGCATCCGGTCCTGCTCATCGAGCGCGAGAACGGCGACGGCGCCGGTGTGGTCCATGTACTCACGGACCATCGTTCCGCCGCCGTAGGCGACCTCGTCGCGGCGGATGTTCCACACCTTGCCGGTGAACGCCGTTTCGGTGCGGGTGACCTCGAAGCTCGTCGGGTCGTCCTGCAGCACGTCAGTCCTCGCGCTCGACGTCGAACAGTTCGCCGGCGCTGTGACGCTCGAGGGCTGCGGCAATGAGCCCGCGGAACAGGGGGTTCGCCTCGGTCGGGCGCGACCGCAACTCCGGGTGGGCCTGCGTCGCGATGTAGTACGGGTGCACGTCACGCGGCAACTCGACGTATTCGACGAGGTTGCGATCGGGCGACAAGCCCGAGAAGACGAGACCGGCTGCGGCGATCTGGTCGCGGTACTTGTTGTTGACCTCGTAGCGGTGACGGTGACGCTCGGATGCACGGTTCGATCCGTAGACCTCCGCCGCGAGCGACCCTTCCGCCAGTTCCGCTTCGTAGAGACCGAGCCGCATGGTGCCGCCCAGGTCCCCCCCGGCGAGAATGTCGACCTGCTCGGCCATCGTGGCGATGACGGGGAATTCGGTGTCGGGGTCGAACTCGCTCGAGCTCGCCCCGGTGAGACCGGCAAGGTTGCGGGCGTACTCGATGACCATGCACTGCAGGCCCAGGCAGATGCCGAGGGTCGGAATGCCCTGCTCGCGCGCAAACTTCAGCGCGCCGAGCTTGCCCTCGATCCCACGGATGCCGAATCCACCCGGCACGACGATGCCGTCGACGGCGGCGAGCGCCTTCTCGGCTCCCTCGGGCGTTTCGCACAGATCGGAGGGGATCCAGACGACTTGGACCTTCGTCTCCTGCGCGAACCCGCCCGCCTTGAGCGCCTCCGTCACCGACAGGTAGGCGTCGGGCAAGTCGATGTACTTGCCGACGAGACCGATCGTGACTTCGTGCTGCGGATTGTGCACCGCCTGGAGCACCTTGTTCCAGCGTGTCCAGTCCACCTCGTTCGCCTTCGCCGCCAAGCCCAGGCGGCGGGCGATGTAACTGTCCAGGCCCTGATCGTTCAGGGTCGACGGGATGTCGTAGATGCTCGGCAGGTCGACCGTGTTGATGACGCCTTCGACATCGACGTCGCACATGAGCGCGATCTTGCGCTTGTTGCTGTCGGTGACGGGTCGGTCGCTGCGCAGCACCAGGGCGTCCGGCTGGATACCGATCGATCGCAGCGCCGCGACGGAGTGCTGCGTCGGCTTGGTCTTCTGCTCACCCGATGCGCCCATGAACGGCACGAGGGAGACGTGGACGAAGAACACACTGTCGCGGCCCAGTTCGTGACGGAGCTGACGGGCGGCTTCGAGGAACGGCTGCGACTCGATGTCACCGACCGTGCCGCCGACCTCGGTGATGATGACATCGGGTCGGGGGGTCTCGTCTGCCTGCAGACGCATGCGTCGCTTGATCTCGTCGGTGATGTGCGGGATCACCTGCACCGTGTCTCCGAGATACTCGCCCCGTCGCTCGCGAGCGATCACCTGCGAGTAGATCTGGCCGGTCGTGACGTTGGCGGCTTCGCTGAGCTCGATGTCGAGGAACCGCTCGTAGTGACCGATGTCGAGGTCGGTTTCGGCTCCGTCATCGGTGACGAAAACCTCGCCGTGCTGGAACGGGTTCATCGTTCCCGGGTCGACGTTCAGGTACGGGTCGAGCTTCTGCATCACGACACGCAGGCCACGCGCCGTGAGCAGGTTACCCAGACTCGCTGCCGTGAGCCCCTTACCCAACGAAGAAACGACACCGCCGGTCACGAAGATGTGCTTGGTGGTGTCGTTGGAAGATTTGCCCGTTGTAGAAATAGTGTCCGTCACGGGCTTTCATCCTATCAGTCGTGAAGTGCCGAGGCTCAGCAACTCCCGGGCATGTTCGAGTGCAGCGGTCGAATCCGACAATCCCGAGAGTAGTCGAGCCATCTCGGCTTCGCGGTCGGCCCCGTGGAGCGCGTGCACGCTGGAGGCCGTCACGGACCCGTCACTGGACTTCACGACGCTCAAGTGGTTGTTCGCGAACGCCGCCACTTGCGCGAGGTGCGTGACCGCGATCACCTGGCTGGTCTCCGCGAGGCGCGCGAGGCGGCGTCCGACCTCGATCGCCGCAGCACCGCCGATCCCGGCATCCACTTCGTCGAAGACGAACGTCGGAACGCTGTCGGTGCCGGCGATGACGACCTCGATCGCCAGCATGACCCGGCTCAGCTCGCCGCCGGAGGCACCCTTCGCGACCGAGCGGAGCGCGGCCCCGGGATGCGGAGCGAGCAGCAGGGCGACATCATCGCGCCCGGCAGCGGATTCGGCGCCGGGCTCGACCGCGACTTCCACGCGCGCATCGGGCAACGCGAGCGCACGCAGTTCGTCGGTGACGGCGGCGCTCAACCGGCCGGCAGCGTCCACTCGGGCTGCCGTCAGTGCCTGCGCCGCGTCGTCGAGGGCGGATGCCGCTACCTCCGCGTCGGCGGTCAATCGCTCGATGCGGTCATCGTCGTCGTCGAGTTCGAGCAGGCGTGCCGCGCCAGTCTCACGGAGAGCGATGGTCTCCTCGAGCGTGCCGTGCGCGCGGATCAGAGTGTTCAGCGCGGCGCGGCGATCGAGCACGGTGGCCAGCTCATGCGGTCCGGACTCGTCGAGGTCGGCGAGGTACGCGCTGAGATCGCCGGCGATATCCGCGATGCGGTATCCGACTTCCTCCAGCGCTGACGCCTGAGCGGCGAGAGCCTGATCATTTCCCGCCGCGCGTTCGAGGGCCCGGCGGGCTTCGGCCAGCATCCCCGCGACGTCGGGCTGGTCGTCGTCGCTCGACAGCGCGGCGTGGGCGGTCGCTGCCGCGAGACGGAGATCCTCCACGTTCGCGAGGCGATCTGCCCGTTGGGCGAGCTCGATGTCCTCCCCCGGCTGAGGGTCGACCTGCTCGATATCGGCCAGCACGGCGCGTAGACGCGCGGCCTCGTCGACGCGCTCTGCGCGCTGGGCCGTCAGAGCGTCGAGCTCGGCGGCGAGGGTCCGTGCGTGTGCGTGTGCGGCGCGGTAGGCGCCCAGTGCCGTCGCGATCCGCGGTCCCCCGAAACGGTCGAGCGCGTCGCGTTGAGCGGCGGCCGAGCGCAGCCGGAGCTGATCCGACTGTCCGTGCACCACGACGAGCTGGTCGGCGAGATCTGCGAGGACGCCGGCCGGGGCCGTCCGTCCACCGACGCTCGCACGACTTCGACCCTCGGCCGTGAGGGTGCGTCCGAGGTACAGTTCCGCGCGTCCGCCACCGATCGGCTCGATCTCTCCGCCCGCCTCAGCAACGCGATCGGCGACCGCTCCGGTCTCCGGGACGATCCACACGCCCTCGACGACCGCCTGGTCGGCGCCGGCGCGCACCGCCGCCGCATCGGCACGCGCGCCCAGCAGCAGACCGAGACCGGTGACGACCATCGTCTTGCCCGCACCGGTCTCTCCGGTGACGGCCGTGAAGCCGGGCCCGAGGGGAAGGGACGCTTCCGCGATCACACCGAGATCGCGCAGCGTCACCTGTTCGATCACGGGTTCTCCCGTGCGGGCGTGGTGTCAGGTCCCCGCCATCCGGTGACCGGCAGTTGGAACTTCCGCACGAGGCGGTCGGTGAACGGTGCGGGATGCAGGCGCGCGAGCCGCACGCTTCGCCGCGAGCGCCGCACGACCACGCGCGCGCCGGGCGGCAGGTCGTGCGAACGGCGACCGTCGCACCACAGGATTCCGGTGCCGTCGGTGCGCGCGAGGACTTCGATCGCGACCGATGCTTCGGGACCGACCACGAGCGGACGGGCGAACAGCGCGTGCGCCGACAGCGGGACGACCGCGATGGCCTCGACAGTCGGCCAGATGACCGGTCCCCCCGCGGAGAAGTTGTAGGCGGTCGAGCCGGTCGGCGTCGCGATCACGATGCCGTCGCACCCGAAGCTCGACAGCGGTCGGCCGTCGATCTCGATGATGACTTCCATCATCCGCTCGCGTGCGGCCTTCTCGACCGTGGCTTCGTTGAGCGCCCACGTCTCGTAGATCACCGAGCCCGGGGCGTCTTTCACGCGCACGCTGAGCGCCATGCGCTCCTCGACCTCGTAGTCGCGATCGATCACGCGCCGCATGGCGTCGTCGATGACATCCGCCTCGATCTCGGCGAGGAATCCGACGTGCCCCATGTTGATTCCGAGAATCGGCGCGGTGCCGTCGCGGACGAGTTCGGCGGCGCGGAGAATCGTGCCGTCACCGCCCAAGACGATCGCAAGTTCGATGTCAGCGACGTCGACGTCGACTCCCAGTGTGACCAGCGGCGCGATCTCAGCCAGCGCCGCGACGATCTCCGGGTCATCACCGGGCAACACCGGGCGTGCTCCGGCCGCTGTGAGCGCACCGATCACGCGCAGCGCCGCGGCGATGGTCTCCTCGCGGCGCGCGTGCGCGACAACGAGGATGTTCCGCTGCTGCGTGGTCATCCCTCTCCCGCCAATCGGTTCACCGTGCTCAACCATTCTGTCGGGTTTCCGAGATCGTCGGCGCTGCGCCGGGGGCGCAGATGCGCCACGAACTCGCGATTGCCGTGCGTGCCGGCGATCGGCGACGCGATCACGCCGAAGGTTCCGAGTCCCGCATCCCATGCAGACCACAGAACGCTCGTGGTCGCGTCGGCGCGGGCGGCCGGGTCGGTCACGAGCCCCTCCCGCACGCCCGTGCGACCGACTTCGAACTGCGGTTTGACGAGGAGCACGATCTCACACGCCGGGTCGGCAACCGCCGCGACGGCCGGAAGCACATGCGCGAGCGAGATGAAGGACAGGTCGCCGGTGATGATCTGCGGCTGTGCGGCGATGCCGGATGCCTCGGCGAGCGACGCGGCGGTCATGTAGCGGACGTTGAAGCCCTCGACCGAGACGACTCCGGCATCCGCTGCGACCGCCGGAGACAGCTGGCCGTGGCCGACGTCGACGGCGATCACCGGGTCGGCGCCGCGTTCGCGGAGCACCTGGGTGAAACCGCCCGTGGAGGCGCCCATGTCGAGCGCGAGACGCCCCTCGACCGCAACCTGGAACGCATCGAGACCCGCGACGAGTTTGTGGGCGGCGCGGCTGACGTAGTGGTCGGATGCTGCCACCTCGATCACGTCGCCATCGTCCACTTTCGCCGAGGGTTTCACGACCGGACGCCCGCCGACCGAGACCAGCCCCGCCTCGATCAGTTGGGCGGCCTGGGTGCGCGAGCGGGCGAGACCGCGCGCGGCGACCGCCGCGTCCAAGCGCGTGCTCACGCGTGGTGGTCGCGCGGGCCGGACTCGAGGCGGCGCGCGAGGTCGTCGTGCAGGGCTGCGTACGCACCGGCGCGTTCGGACAGCGGCTGACCTTCGATCACATCGAGGGTCGAGAGCAGGTCTTCACGGCGAGCGTCGGGGTCAGCGGCATCCATCGACATGCATCCAAGATACGCGGTGCATCGCGCCGCGGAGCGTTGTCAGGGCCGATGGAACGGATCCGCGTACAACCGCTCGGGCACGCGGAAGCCGTAGATCGCGCGACCGGTCGCCCAGATGGCGGCGGCTCCCGCGCGCACGAGGTCGATCGGACGATCCCCCTCCGCGACGATGTGGATATCGGGCCCATCGATGCGCACCGCCGCGGTTCCGACGGTCGTCACATCGCCGCGGACGACGGTCTCGGGGTACGCCTCATGGAGTTCCCGGAGATCGCCGAGGATGTACGTCGGACGCGAGGTCGTGGGTGCCGCCAACACGTGCTTGGGTCGGTCGATGCCGGTCAGCACCAGGACCGAGTCGATACCCGCCGCCTGCGCGCCCGCGATGTCGGTGTCGAGCCGATCTCCGAGGAACAGGGGATGCTGCGCCCCGAACCGGGCGACCGCCTCATCGAAGATCGGGCGCTCCGGCTTGCCCGCCACCACAGCCAACCGGCCGACGGCCGTGTGGACGGCGGACACCAGCGTGCCGTTTCCCGGCGCGATCCCCCGCGCCTGCGGGATCGTCCAGTCGGTGTTCGTGGCGATCCACGGGATGCCACCCTCGTCCTCCGGCGTCGCCAGCGCGTAGGCCGCTTCGGCGAGGTGCTCCCACCCGACGTGGGGCGCGAAGCCTTGCACGACGGCTGCCGGCGCATCGTCGGCGCTGCGGGTGACGGTGTAGCCGGCCTTCTCGAGTTCGTGCACGAGTCCGTCGCCACCGACGACCAGAATCGTCGCGGGGGGTGCCACCCGCTCGCGCAAGAGCCGCATCGCGGCCTGCGGGCTGGTCACGACATCGTCCGGCTGCGTCGCACTCAGGCCCAGCGAACGCAGGTGGTCAGCGACGGTCGCGTCGGTGCGCGACGCGTTGTTCGTGATGTAACCGAGCCGACGGGACTCACCGGCACGGTTGAGGCTGTCGATCGCGTGGGGCAACGCGCCGGGTCCGGCGTAGACGACACCGTCGAGATCCGCGAGAACCGCGTCGACGCCATCCAACGGGGTGCGACCGGCACGACGGGCGAACACTGCCATCAGGCCTTGTCCTCGTCGATGCCTGCCTCGCTCAGGATCTCGTCGACTTCACCCTCGATCGTGAAGGCCGGCTCCGCGTCCCGCACATGGTCGACGCCGGGTTCCTCGACGGTGCCTTCTTCCGGTTCGGGCGCACCAGCATCGTCGATGTCCGCGTCCGCGTCGACATCTTCGTCACGGTCATCGTCCGCGTCGGGGATCTCTTCGACCTCGTCGACCAACACGAACTCCCGGTCGGCATCGACAGCGCCCAGGGCATCTTCCGCCACCTCCGCGCGACGCTGCCACTCGGCAGCCTCCTCCGTGCGTCCGAGCTCCTCGAGCACCGCAGCGCGCGCAGCGAAAAGCCCCGGGCTCCAGCTGAATGCGCGGTCCGGGTCGAGCTCAGGAATGTCGAGCTCCTGCAACGCGCGCTCGTTCTCGCCGAGATCGAGGCGGGCACCCGACATCGCGATCGCGAGTTCGACCCGCACATCGACGGGGAGCTGGGCACGATCGACAGCGCGACCGACCTCGAGGGCGCGATCGGGACGTCCGACACCGCGCTCACTGTCGACGAGCAGCGCGATCTGGTCATCCCGTCCCGAAATCCGACGGAAGGTGCGCAACTCGCGCACAGCCAGGGCAAAGTCCTGCGTCGCGTAAGCCGTGATCGCAACGGTTTCGCGGACGACGGCGATCCGGCCGGCACTCCGCGACGCAGCCAACGCGTGCTCGTGTGCAAGCGCCGGGTCTTCGTCGATCAGCCGCGCGGCCATCGCCAGGTGGCGCGCGACCTGCTCGGCGTTCTCCTTGCTCAGCGTCTTCAGCTCGTTGCGGGCCGGCCCGTTGAGATCCTGAGGAGTGACGTCGTCGGGCAAGACGGGGCCCGAGGGAACCGATCGGCGATCGGAGTCCTGCGGCGGACGCGCGCTGCGATATCCCCCATCGCGGGCCGGGTACGAGCTGCGCTCACCATCACGGGGCGCGTACGACTTCCGCTCACCATCGCGCGGCGGGTACGACTTCCGCTCACCATCGCGCGGCGGGTACGACTTCCGCTCACCATCGCGCGGCGGGTACGACTTCCGCTCACCATCGCGCGGCGGGTACGACTTCCGCTCACCATCGCGCGGCGGGTACGACTTCCGCTCACCATCGCGCGGCGGG